>Ga0065165_1000032_pt1 | contig 216051 bp, 158 predicted proteins | sample AraplaMF_Cvi_mMF_FD_63813 | JGI IMG/M metagenome (GOLD analysis project Ga0065165, IMG submission 63813) | Arabidopsis root microbial communities from the University of North Carolina, USA - plate scrape MF_Cvi_mMF (version 2) (version 3) | ecosystem: Host-associated > Plants > Roots >...
CCAGCCGGCCTGCTGAAATTCGACAGGATGCGTGTTTTCAGGATCGAATGTTTCTACCACTTTGGTGCCGTCGCCATCCTTTTCGAATAGGACCGTCACTTTACGGCCGTCCCCCAAAGTGTAAGCCAGGTAGCGGTTTTCCTCCACTTCGGTGTAAGTACCGCCGAAATCGAAACTGAAACTGCCGTCTTTCGCAGCCATGGTGGTTTTGATGCTGCCGCCAACACGCACGTCGTTTTCAGAAAAAGGGGCGTGCCAGTCGTCGGATGCGAAACACCATTGGGTAATGTGCTCCGGTGCATTCCATTTATTCCAGACGTCCGCTACCGGTGCATTGATATTCGCTTGTACAGTTACAGGTTGTGTTGTCGCTTCCATTTCTTTGTGTTTTTTAGTGATGATTTGATGTTACAAAGTTGCCGGGTTTCCGGGAAACGGAGCGATGCCTGTTGCGACAAAAAGCGGGTGCGTTTGCGACACCCGCTTCAAAAACGTCATTGATTCACTGTCAGGGCCTTTTTTACTGCCGGTGCGACGTGCGTTCCGAGCAGTTCGATCGACTTCATCAAATCCTTGTGCGCAGGCGCACCCACGTCCGTATGCATGAGAAAGCGCGTAAGGCCAAACATCTCCTGATGGTAGAGGATCTTATCCACCACTTCATTGGGCTCGCCTATGAACAATGCGCCGCTGCGGCTTTGACCGCCTTCAAACTGCGCACGTGTGTAAGGCGCCCACCCGCGGCTGCGGCCGACGCGGTCCATCTGTGCGGCGTAGGAAGGGAAGTACAAGTCGCTTAGTGCTTTTCCATCCGGCCCCACCAGCCCGTGCGAATGCGTAGCCAACTGCATTTTGGCTGGATCGTGCCCGGCTTCCAGGTATTCGGTTTTATACAACTCAAAAAACGGCTTGAACTGAGAAGGCATACCTCCGATGATGGCGATGATCAACGGCAAGCCGAGGCGCGCAGCGCGTACCACCGATTGCGGCGTACCGCCTACCGCCACCCATATTTCCAGGTTGTTGTTCACGGCCCGGGGCAGGACCTCCTGCCTGTCGAGCGTTGCACGGAACTTACCTTTCCAGGTGATCACGTCGTTTTCATTGATTTCTTTCAGCAATTGCAGCTTTTCGGTGAACAGGCCATTGTAGTCATTCAAATCATACCCAAAAAGCGGGAACGACTCGATGAAACTGCCCCGGCCAACGGTAATCTCCGCACGGCCACCCGAAATGAGGTCAACTGTCGAGAAATTCTGATAAACCCGCACGGGATCCGCGGAGCTCAATACGGTTACAGAGCTGGTAAGCTTGATATTTTTGGTCACTGAGGCCGCTGCCGCCAGAATGATCTCGGGCGTCGAAACCGCAAAATCCGGCCGGTGGTGCTCGCCTATACCGAACACATCCAGCCCAACCTCGTCGGCCAGCTTGATTTCCTCCAACATATCCTGCAAGCGCTCCTGCGGCGACTGAAAAGAACGGGTTTCATTGTTAAATGCAAGATCCCCGAACATGCTGATTCCTATTTCCATTTCCTGTTTGATTTTCGTCTTTGTGTTTTCGCCGCGCATTACCGCGGCATCGAAAATACAACCAGCAAGACAGGTTTTAGATTCCGGAATCAGGGGTTCGGCGTAGTATCCAAAAGTATAGCGATGGGGTGGCTGGGGGCTGACAACCGACCGCCGACAACCGACCGCCGACCAGAGGCCTGCGGCCGACCGTAGACCATGGACAACATATCATATTTGACCGCGAAGTAAGGATCAGGTATTGTCAAACGCATCAGATGTGCTACGCCGAACCACGGTCGATGGTCCATGGTCGGCGGTCGGCGGTCAGGCCGCTCGCGGCCTATTCACTCCGCAAACTTCGCACGGGATTCACCATCGCCGCCTTGACCGACTGGAAACTGATGGTAAAAACGGCAATCAGCACCGCTATCACGCCGGCCAGCGCGAACATCCACCATTCGATGTCGATTTGGTAAGCGAACCCTTGCAGCCATTGCTTCATAATGTACCAGGCTACTGGGGAGGCCAGTACGATGGCCATCATAACCAGTTTGAGAAAATCTTTGGAAAGCAGCCCCACAATCCCCGCTACGGAAGCGCCCAGTACTTTCCGGACGCCGATCTCTTTCGTACGTTGCTCAGCGGTGAATGCAGCGAGACCAAACAATCCAAGGCAGGAAATGAATATCGCCAGAAAGGCAAAATAACCCGCGAGCTTACCTACGATCTGCTCGCTCTGGTATTGGCGGGCGTATTCCTGGTCTGTAAAAGCATAGGTAAACGGCACATTAGGGTTTAGCTTCTTGCAAATCCGCTCGATCGCCGCCAGCGTTTCGGGCGTTTTGCCCGCCTGAATACGGACTATGACGCTCCCCTGAGGTTCACGTGCAGCGAGGTAAGCGATCAGCGGGCGGATGGCCGTATGCAGCGACTGGTAATGGAAATCTTTCAGGACACCTACAATACGGATTTTCGATTTACCCCAATTAATCTCCCGGCCCACCGGATCTTTGAGACCCATTACTTTCACTGCAGTTTCGTTGACAATCACACCGCTTGAGTCCGTCGGGAAGTCCTTCGAGAAATCGCGGCCGTCGGCCATTTGCAGGTTCATTGTTTTGGTAAAATTATACCCCACACCCACCGGTGTGAACCTTACCTTATCATTAGGGTCGCTACCGGGCCAGGTGATTCCCTCCGTGCCGTTACCATTGGACGCAGGCGTGGCGGTCATATGCGACACCTCTTTCACGCCCGCAACTTGCGTCAGTTGTGCTTTCAGGATGTCATATTTGTTGAACAGTTCGCCCTCAATCGGAAAGTAAACCAGGTTTTCGCGATCAAAACCCAGATTTTTGTTTTGGACAAAACCTACCTGCCGGTAAATAATGATCATGCCGACGATCAGGATCACCGACAGTCCGAACTGAAATACCACCAGCCCCTGCCGCACCCATACCGAACCCGAATCAAATTTTAGAGCTCCTTTGAGAATGCGGACGGGATTGAGGGACGACAGGAACAATGCGGGATAACTGCCGGCCAGCAGCCCCGTAGCAGCGAGCAAGCCAGCTATGATGCCCCAGAACATCGGCTCCGACAAGGGTAGCGCCATTTGCTTGCCCGTAAGGCTGTTGAACGCCGGCAGCAGCAAAGCCACCAGCAACACGGCCAATATCGCCGAGAGCGTCGCGATCAGCAGCGCCTCACCCATAAACTGCCCGGCGAGCATGGAACGCATGGCGCCTACTACCTTCCTCACGCCCACTTCTTTTGCGCGGCGCGACGAGCGTGCGGTGGCGAGGTTCATGAAATTGATGCAGGCGATCAGCAGGATAAACACGGCCACAAAGCTGAACAACCGTACATATTCAATGCGCCCGCCGTCCATTTTGGCGTCCTTGATATTACTGTTGAGATAATATTCATGAAAAGGCTGCATAGCCAGCTGCGTTTTGTACGGCTTGCCGGCATCGCGGTTGGTTTTATCGAGCAGGTGGCGCATTTTCGTGGCTACTTTGGCTGGATCAGCGTCCCTCCTCAGTTTGAAAAACGTCAGAGGATCGGTACTGCCCCAGTCTTTGGCCCAGCTGTTATCATCCGTGTAGGCGTCCCAGGTCATGAGACAGTCGAATTGCAGCGAACTGTTGGTGCCGATATTCTCAAAAACTGCCGAAACGGTCATTTCCTTGCGGTTGTCAAAGCGGATCGCCTTTCCCATGGCCGCCTCCGCGCTTCCAAAAAACGCTTCGGCCATGTTGCGCGAGATCACAATATTGCTTTTGTCGCGCAATGCACCTTCCGGGGTACCTTGCAAGAGTTTGTAGCTAAACATTTTGAAAAAGTCCGCACTCGCCCAGTTGGTGGCCTGTTTGTGTATCTTGCTGCCGACCGAAAACGTCTGCGGGTTGGTCCATGAATATGGCGTGCTCATTTCAATCTCCGGTATCGACTTTTTGAGCTCCTCCGCCAGCAGTCCAGGCGTCCAGATTACACCCTGTACTTTCCCGCTGAAATACTCGCGCATATAAATGCGATACAATTGACCATTGTTCGCGTGAAACGCATCTACGGCCCGTTCGTCACGGATCCAGAGCATAATCATGAGGCTGCAAGCCATTCCGAGCGCGAGGCCCAGGATATTAACGGCCGAAAACGTTTTGCTTTTGAGCAGGTTACGAAATGCGATTTTGAAATAATTCTGGATCATGGCAGCACTGAATGAATAGGTTTCGGAATAGTCGTTTGAGCGTTTCGGGCGCGCGAACGGGCGCATAAGGCGGAAGACCGCGAGGGCATATTTCCGGTCGGCAGCCGGTTTGCCCAGGCTTTCGAGCCAATAGGCGTACATTTCGAGCATATCGCCCTGTAATTCTTCGCGGGTATCGGGGTGCGACCAGCTTGCAAGCAGGCGGGTAGCCCACCGCGGCGGCTCAGCGGAGGTTGGCTTTCGTTCCATATCAGCGGGTCATTAACTGGAGTGTGTCCGGCGACATCGCGTTCCACAATGCCTCTCTCGCCTCTTTCGCTTCGCGCAGCGCCTTGCGGCCGAATGCGGTCACCCGGAAAAAACGTTTGCGGCGACCACCCCGCTCGGCCGTAGCTCCGCCCATTTCGGACGACAGAAACCCTTTTTCTTCCAGTCGCTGCAAGGTGGTGTGTACGGTACTGAATCCGACGGCGCGGCCGGCCTTCTGGTCGAGTTCCTGCGCGACCGTCACGGCGTAGGCTTCCTCGCCCAGCACGGCGACCGTCAGCAGGACGACCTCTTCCAGTTCTCCTAAAAATGTTCTTCTCATGGCTGAATGCATTTATTCCGATAATGTCGAGCAAATGCCGTGCCAAATTTGGAAAGTAGGCCTGAGTTATTCAAAAAGGGTTTCGGGCGAATGAAACGGCCTGATGAATGTCCGATTCCGAACATCCGTGTAATCAAAGCGGACAAGTCGCAGATACTGCTTGAAAACCGGTTATCAAACAGTTACATTTGAGTTACAATCGGTTCTGTTTTATGGATATAGGTAAAGAGGTGCTCTTCTTTTTCAGCGTGGTAGGTGCCTTCAATGGTATTCTCCTGGGTATATTCCTCCTGTTTTTCACACAGAAGAAATACCTTGCCAACAATTTCCTAGCTGGCCTGTTGCTCGCCGTCAGCGTCCGGATCACGAAATCGGTGTTCCTGTATTTCGATCGGGGGTTACCGAAGATTTATTTGCAAGTTGGTCTTTCGGCCTGCTTTTTCATCGGACCATTTTTGTATTATTTCGTGCGATCTGCTGTGACCCCGCTCGAAAAGGCACCCAAGCGCTGGATATGGACACTCATCGCGCTGGCAGTACTTATGCTCGGCGTAGGCATCGCTGTTCCTTATACCGAATACCCGATCTTGTGGAAGCAAGTGATTACGAGGGCAATCTACCTGCAATGGTTCGGCTTTTTGCTGGCGTCGGGAATTCGCATTCGTGGTTTGCTTGGGAAGCTGTTTCAGCGGTCGTACACTTTGAAACCCGCCGAAACCTGGATTTCAATGATCTTTCTCGGCAATATGCTGGTCTTCCTTTTGTATTTTGCTTCGATGATCAACGCCCCATTCACCTCCTATATCAGCGGCTCTGTTGCCTTCTCGCTGATCCTCTATCTGATGATCACGCTCGTGATTTACAAAAAGAAAACCGACGAACTGTTCCTGCTTTTGCCCGACAAACCCGTCGCTAAAAAACTCAGCGGGAGCGATGCAGAACTGTGGCTTGGCAAGCTGGAAAAGGTAATGGCCGAAAAAGCCATTTACAAAAACCCCGACCTGAAACTGCACGATCTCTCCCGCGAAATACAGGTTTCGGGCCACCAGCTTTCGGCCTTGCTGAACGATGTCTTGGGCAAAAATTTCACGACATATATCAATGAATGGCGGATTGCCGAAGCCTGCAAAATGATCGCCACCGAGCAGCACCTTACGCTGGAAGCGATCGGGTATGAGGTCGGTTTCAATTCCAAATCTACTTTTTTTGCTGCGTTCAAGAAGGTAAAAGGGAGAACGCCATCCTCCTATCAAATAACTACTAATCAATCCATTACAGATTGACCGCGGTACGAATTTATAAATCCGTACTCCTGATTTGCCTTTTGCATACCTTCGAAAACGGCGGGCTTTGGATTTTTGCTTCAAACCAGATCCATTGTCCCTGCCATGAAGCTTCCCTTCATCATTTTCTCCATCGCTTTTCTGTTTACCCAAATAACCATCGCCCAGCACCGTTACGCCGTTTCGGGAAAGGCTGTCGGTGCAAACCAGCAGCAGGTGGCCGTGTATGCCCGCCTGCTTGCCCTGCCCGATTCCGCATTGCTGCAAGGCGGGCCATTCGAGGACGGCAGCGTTACCTTCACCGGCATTGCGCACCAAACCGTTGCCCTGCGGCTGAGCAGCATTGGCCTTGCCGACACGCTGGTCGTCATCCGCCCAAACGGCCGGGCGCACATCGACCTCGGCACGATCCTCATGCGAGAGCACGTGCAAGCGCTCGCTGGCGTGACCGTGCGCGGGCAGGCTCCGCTCGTGAGGCAAGGGGCCAACGGAACCACCGAAATCCAGGTTACAGGCAGCATTCTGGCCGGCAGTACATCGGCCACCGAACTGCTCGGCAGGTCACCGGGCATTATCTTCACCGAAGGTCGGGCGGGCGTCGCGGGGCGCGGCGAAGCATTGATTTTCCTGAACGGACAAGCCATTACCTATGAACAAATGGCAGCCATTCCGGTGAGCCGCATCGCGCGCGTGGAAGTGATCCCGAACCCCTCGGCCCGATATGATGCGGAAGGCAAAGCGGTGATCAACATCATTACAAAGTCGCTGGTCGATGCCGGTATGACGGGCTCCGTCACCCAGCAATATGCCTATACTAAATTCGCCGGCAGCGAACTCAACACCCTCGCCGACGCCCAGTATACGCGCAACAGATTATCACTTCAAGCCAATTATGCCCTGCAAACCGGCAACAGCCGCGAGGTACTCCACACCACGCGTACCCGCCCCTCACCTACCGAATACCTGCATTCGGACCTCACCACCGACTGGCAGCGCAAATTGCGTAACTACTCCAATTTCGGGGCGGGTGCACAATGGAACCTGAATGCCAACAGCTTTTTGTCGCTGAATTACAAAGGTAACCTCAACAGCCTTGGCGGCAGCCAGAACAGCAGCAATGCCCTCACCGACAAAAAAGGCAGCAGCTTCTACCAAAGCCACATCGCCAAGGACGAGGAACGCTGGAACCATGCCGTTACCCTTAACTTCCAGCAAGCGTTGGATACACTCGGATCCGCATTGTTTGTCGGCACGCAATATGCCCGTTTCAAAACCGGTCAGCATGACCGTATCGCCGAAAGCAGCCTCACCGACGACAGCAGCGGCCTGCGGAACCTGCTCAACGACGTGCTCGTCCGCATCCACATTTCCAGCACCCAGCTCGATTATACCAAAGTATTCCGCAACGGCGGCAAGCTCGAAACCGGTGCGAAGTTCAGCTACGCCGATAATGGCTCAGGTACCGATTTCATGGTTTCCACCGAAGATGGCCCATTCTTGCCCGACCCTGGCCTGAGCAGCAACTTCCGTTACCGCGAAAAGGTGCCTGCCGCCTATTTAAGTTATCTGGGGAATTTGAAAAATAATGTTCGTTTCGGTGCCGGGCTGCGGGGCGAATACACTAGCTATTCACTCAATACCACTGCACGAGGCGGCCAGGTTATCGGGGATAAGTACTTCAATGTTTTCCCCAATCTTTTCATCAGCAAAAACTTCCGAAATGGCCTTCAAAGCCGCATTTCCTACGTTTCGAAGATCACCCGCCCACGCTACCAGGCACTCAACCCGTTCGTGATTTACCAGGATCCTTTCACGACCATCGAGGGGAACCCCAATATGCAGCCCGAGAAGATCCATACTGTCGAAACCGGCCTGCAATACAAGCAACTAGACCTCCGGGCGGGTTACACATACACAAAAGACAGGATGAGCGGCGCTGCGTTACGCGGCGAGTCTCCCAACAGCTATATTTTAAAGGGTATTAATCTCGCGCGGGAGCATTCCCTCTTCATTACCGCCTCGGCGACATTCAACATCGCCTGGTGGAGTACGACCAACACCCTAACCGTAAGCCGTAATAACCTGATCGACAATGAATACGGATTCGAAATTCTCAAACCCAGGCCGCAGCTTTATGCCTACACCAGCAATACTTTGGATGTAAACCATATTTTTAAAATTCAGCTCATGGCCTGGTATCTCAGCAAAAGGTCACAAGGGCTATACAATGATTTCAGCCGGTCGACTGTAACGCTGGGCGTGGAGAAAGACTTTTTAAAAAACGCATTGAAAATCAGGCTCACGGCGAACGATATCTTTCACCAAAGCCACGTCCATGGCAAATACAGTGTCGGTGCCACCAACATTTACTATCACCGCACGTATTCCACCGCATTCTTCGGCATCAGTGCTGTGTACCGGTTTGGGCGGGCCGGGAAAATTACATTTAACAGCAAATCGACCGGAGAAACAGAGCAAAGCCGGGCACGGTAAAATGGTGCGAAGGTCACCTTCGTGCCCACCATTCGCAGGCCTCCGGCTGGTCAGTACCGCAATATTGCTTTGCAGTATCTACCGGCCGGAGGCCTGCGAATAGTGTGTGCAAATCATGAGATTTGCACCAGCGCGCCAGCACGGCCTGCACGATTATTAAATAGTAATTAAAAAAGCATTCAGCATATATTCAGGTCGGAGTGAGTTGCTACTTTTGAAACATTCTCTTCAACCTGAAAAATCATGAAAAACTACATTATCATTTTCCGCGAGCCCGACGGTCGGCGGCCCGACGGTCGGCAGTCCGATGGTCGGCGGTCCGATGGTCAGGTGGACTCTCATTCAGAGGCGGAAATTGCGGCGCATCGGGAAAACTGGTCGAAATGGTTTGCTGAATGGGGCGCCAAAGGCAAGCTCGCGGGTGGCAGCGGATTGACGCTCAACGGCCGTATGATCAAAAACGGGCAAACCAGCGAAGGCATTCATCAGGTGGGTACGGAAATCGTGGGCGGTTTTCTATTGCTCAAAGCCGAAGACCTCGACGAAGCCACTGCCATCGCCGCCAGTTGCCCGATCTACGAGTTCAACGGCTATGCCGAAGTCAGGGAAATGCAGCAGTAGCCCCCACGCCCTCCTCCTTCCTCCCCTTCCTCCCCTTCCTCCCTTTCCTCCATCCTCCATCAATAAGTTTTCAAAGCCTCCGTATCCCCCTGCTCCTTCAATATTTTCTTCAACCCATTTACATTCATCGTGAGCCCTACCTCTGCGTCGGGAGCCGTTTCCTCATTGATAATGCCGATGGGGCCACGGTAGTTGCTGTCGCGGATGATGCGGATCATGTCGGCTTCGGCATCGCCCTCGCCCACCGGAACTAACTTCACAGGGTTCCCTTTTTTCAACCCCATTAAATTCACGGCCATCAAATGCGGCAGGATTTCAGGAAAGAATTGGGGGAAACGTTCAATATCCTCCTCGGCGTGATGCAGGTTGTAGACGATGCCGATATTCGGTCTTTTGAGATAATCCATCACTTCCAGCTGATTCTCGGGCATTCCGTACCAGCCGCCGTGATTATAAAGTCCTACGGCACAGCCAATTTCCGCAGCTTTGTCCGCAATATAGGCTACCGGTTTGGCTACCGCCTCTACCTTCTGCTGCTGGGTCATTTTGTCCATGTCTTTGATCCCGCCGATCATGCACCAGATCTCCGTCTTAACATTATGCCGTTTCAGCAAGTCGAGGATAATGGGCAGGTTCTTATCGTTTTCAGGGTTCGGTCCAGAATACAGCCAGAACGCCTGTAACTTGATGTGGTGCTTTTTTAACGCTTCCAGCTCGGCGTCGAATTCGGGAATGTGCTTTTCGCGCCAGTCGTAGGCCAGCATCGTGAAACCGAGCTTGTTCAGCATTTCGGCACGCTGTTCGGGGTTGCGTTCTTTGGAATCGAACGGGACAATGCACCACGCAATCAGGTTTTGTCGGGCATAAATATTGCCGGTCCTTTTGCTGGTAGCATTAGCCATGAACGGATCGCTGATGCTCTCTTTACCCGTTTCTACACGCCCCGCGAAGCGCATGATACTTTTCTTCGCACCACTATGCACGTTGAAATCGTACCATTGATGGCTTTTGGAAGCCGGAATGAGCATTTTCACCATTCCATCGGCGGGCAGGTTTGCCACTATTTCTTTTTGCTTATACGCATTGTCGGTGACTTTCAGCGCCTGCGGTTTCTTGCCTTTATTCACCGCCACGAGTTCCACATCGCCGGTCGGTTTACCGTTTTTGCCCAAAATATAACCACAGGACAACGCTACCTCGGGCTCCTGCGCATTACCCGCGAACTCGCGGAAGTAGCCATTCGGGCCGTACACCCGCAAATGGTATTGGCCGTTTTCAAAACCAGTCAGTTTGAAACTTTCCATCAGTGTGTCGCCGGCCTTCACGGCATAATTCCAAACCCGCAGCACCTCGCCTTCATACGGATTCATGGCATAAATGATAAAAGGTGCGCCGGCAGATTTTGCACCGAAAACCTTATTCCCCGCCTGCATTGTTATTTCAAATGCGGCCTTATCCTTGGAAAGCGCCCCATTTACATGCAATTCGTAAGGAAGCGCCACGGACGGCCTGGTACCCGGCTCCTGTTTAGGCAAAAAGGGTGATCCGACCGGATTTGCATTGATTTTCCCGATCTCCGCGGCGTTCAAAGCCTTGAAATTCGCCGGCACATCTTTGAACTGCGCTTTGTGAATCGTCGTCAGGATTTCGTCGCGGTTCACCGGCTTCGGCTTTTTATACGGTGACGCGTCGAAAGGCTGGAACACCGAGCTCATATTGCCGCATATCGTCCGGCGCCATTCGGTAATGTTCGTTTCCCGGACCTGCTTCTTCGACTTATGGCTCGTAAATTCTTCCAGAAACTGGATAATCGACGTGTGATCGAAAACCTGCGAACACACCTTCCCGCCCCGCGACCATGGCGATGCCACCACGAGCGGTACCCGGAAGCCCAGCCCTATCGCACCGCCGCGTGCATTCGCCTTTGGCACCTGGGTTTCGTCCTGTTCCAGTGGCACATACTCAGCCTTGATATCGATACCTGCAGACACTTTTCCGGAGTTCGGCTTGGTCGGATCCGGGATCGAAAATGGTGGAATGTGGTCATAATAGCCATCATTTTCGTCGTAACAAAGTATGAATATCGTCTTCTTCCACACCTCGGGATTTTTGGTGAGGATATCGAGCGTCTCGGAAATATACCAAGCGCCATACCACGGCGCCGACGGGTGATCGGAGAAGTTCTGCGGCGCGGCCAGGTACGAAACGGTGGGCAGCTTACCTTCCTTCACATCCTTCCTGAACTGGTAGAAAATGTCACCTTCAGGCATTTCGATCTTCCTGCCCTGATCACCATCCTTGTACCACATCGACGACAATTTCAGATAATCCGGGTCATTGCGGTTGGTCACGAATGCATTCCGGTGCAGCTCCTGCTGAAATACCGACAGCTTTTTAAAATTTTCCTCACTGAACTCCGTCAGATCGGCTTCGAGGCGTTCCAGCAATGCGTGGCGCTGCTCCCAGGATTTGGTCAGCTTATCCTTTTCGGCACCCGTCGCCGCATCCAGTTTCTCCTTCAATGCGGGCAGGTCTTTCTTAATTTTATCCACTTCCAAAGTCGCGTAATGGATAAAATCCTTCGAATATTTCACCCCATACTGCGCGTAACGCTCTAAAGGGTTACAGCCAAAATTGCTCAGCCACGAGCCAACGCCGGGATGGAACTGCACCACCGCGCCTACTTCATTCTGATAGAACTTCCAGCTAATGCCCGCCTCCTGCATGCGCTCGGGGAAGGTTTTCCATTTCACTGGCTTATGAATGGAAAAATAGCTGTTCCGCACCACGGCCAGTGAATCCATTTCCGGCTTTTCCCGGATCGTGCCCGACCAGAGGTAGTAGCGGTTGGGATGGGTGGGCGTCATCGACGAGCAGAAATTCTGGTCGCAGATCGTGAAGGCATCGGCCAGGGCGTAGTAGAAGGGAATGTCTTCCCGATCATAATAGCCGAGCGTCAGCGGCATTTCGGCATATTCCTTGTGCCCCGATCGCTTGGAAGTGAGCCATTTATCGTATTTCCCGCCATTGTAGGCATCCACCTGCGACTCGCGCGAGTGCGGGAGGTCGTGCATCCACGTGGCTTTGGTATTTTTAATATCGAGGCGAAACGGCGCGTAGGTATCGCCTTTCAAGTCGGTTTGAAGCCATACTTTGTTCTTATTCGGCAGATCGATCGCCCGCGGGTCGTTGAAACCGCGCACGCCCTGCAACTTGCCGTAGCTATGGTCGAACGAGCGGTTTTCCTGCATCAGGATTACCACATGCTCGGCATCGAGGTAGGTCGTGTTCGGATCGGGTGTGATCGCCATCGCCCGCTGCACCGACTCCGGAAACAAACTTGCCACGCCGGCACCGCCAGCCAGCATCGCCGCCTTTTTGATAAAATCTCTTCTTGAATCCATGGGTTTAGTTTGGGTGGTTACTAAAAAGCTACAAGTAATCGGAGCGGCAAAATTACTGATGCATGCGCCAGCGGAGGGTTACGGGAGTATTAAGAAATTTTGGAAAAATTCCAGATGATTTGTAAAAATTCCAAAACAGTGGCATCTTTGGGGACTACTCAAATGTCCCTTCATTCATTTTGCACTCAGGAAACCATAAACCGGTAAAACCTAATTTTGAGCTATGAACGCATTTGAAGAAAAAATCGAAGGAACTATTCATTTATTACTCTACACTTTAAAAAAGCTCGGAGGACATTCCGACATTCACAAGCTTTTCAAAATCCTTTACTTCGTTGAGCAAAAGCATTTGGTTAGGTATGGTGCTGCTATTTCGCAGGATCATTATCACGCGATGAAAAACGGGCCGGTGCCTTCCATTGCCTATGATATTTACAAAAATGTCAAAGAAGGCGGAACGGCCTACACGCGGTATTTTTCAACCATAGACCGTTATTCAATTCAAGGAATTACCGATCCTGACCTGGATTTTCTTTCAGAATCAGAAATGCAATGCATCAATGAATCGGTGCAGGAAAACAAGAATCTCAGCTTTAACGACCTGACGGACAAATCACACGACGAGGCCTGGAACCAAACAGACCGGGACAAGGAAATAAGTCCGGTTGCCATTGCCAGGGCCGGCGGAGCGGACAGCCATATGGTCAGGTACATCGAGGACCAGTTGCTGATCCATTCGGCCAAATTTGAATGATTACCAAGAGCCGCAATCATTCAAATGACTTCATTAATCGGGACCGTCCTTCGGTTGATGGTCAAAGATACGACTCCGCCCAAAGTCAAGCGCTTCATTGTGGTGGGTGAATTATCGAACGTTCCGAGCTCTGCGCTATCATTCAAAACCGTCCAGCCGTCGTCATCGGGCGACTCGACCAACAAGATTTCGAAATAGTAAGGCGGCAGCTTTGCTGCTCCACCACCATTGAGGGCAAAATCAAAAAGCGATATGGCTTTTATGATTAAAACGCTTTCCAATTCCTGATTTTTTTCAAACCCGACCTTCGGGTGTTCGGTTTTGGGGCTACTAAGAGGTGATATATGAAATCATCACCTCATGCCACGCAGCTTATTTACACGTTTATTCCTCCTGATTTCAATCAGTTCGAACGGGTTCGCCCAAAAGGCACCTTCAGTTTCGGGCTATGTCAAAACCGCATCCGGCGAAGCCCTGCCCGGTGCGACGGTTTCCCTACTCAAAACCGCGCACGGCGTTACGACCGATGCCGACGGCTTTTTTGCCCTCCCGGCCGTAAAAGCGGGCAGTTACACTGTTCAGGCGACATTGATGGGCTATAAAGCCGTGTCGGAGACGGTCACAATACAAGCCGGGAAGACCGCCTCGCTCGTTTTCCTCCTCCAAGAAAACCAACAGAACCTCAACGAGGTGAGCGTTTACGGCAAAACGGAGACGCAGGCGGTGAAGGAACAGCCATTTACGGTGAATGCGATCGAGACGAAGCAGTTTCAAAACACCACGGCCGACCTCAACCAGGTACTCAACCGCAGCGCGGGTGTACGCATTCGCGAGCAAGGGGGATTGGGGTCGAACTTCAATTTCTCGATCAACGGGCTTTCGGGCAAGGCGGTGAAGTATTTCATCGACGGCGTACCGATGGAAGTCATGGGGAGTGCGATGTCGCTCAACAATATTCCGGTGAATCTCTCGGAGCGTATCGAGGTGTACAAAGGTGTAGTGCCGGTGCAGCTGGGCTCGGATGCCATGGGCGGCGCAGTGAATGTAATCACCAATCAGAAACAGACCAATTACCTCGACCTCAGCCATAGCTACGGCTCGTTTAACACCCACCGTTCGGCACTCACAGCCCAGTACGTGCATAAGCCAACCGGCATTACCGTTAAAGCAAGCGGCTTTTTCAATTATTCCGACAATAACTATAAGATGAAGGGCGTCGAGATCCTGGAAGGCGGGACGCGCGTCGGCAACCAGATCACCGACCTCAATGGCGCCAACTTCGTGGTAACCGACGTGAAGCGCTTCCACGACCATTACCGCTCGGGGATGGGGCAAGTGGAAGTGGGTATTACCAATAAAAGCTGGGCAGATGTGCTGTATGCAGGTTTTGGTTACTCAGAGAGCCGTCAAGACCAGCAAACGGGTTTTGAACAGACCATTGTGTACGGTAATGTGGAGCGTAAAGGGAAATCATCGACCGGGACATTGCGTTACAAAAAAAGCAATCTGCTGGTGAACGGCCTGGATGTAAACCTGTTTACCTCGTTGTCGACAGACAAATACCTGACCGCCGATACCCTGCTTCGTCAATATTACTGGGACGGCTCCTGGACCACCAAGGGAGCCACAGAAATGGGCGGCATCAAAGCGCTCTCGCACATCATCCGCCCGCGTGCCTTCGTGCGTGCGAACGCGAGCTACACACTCAACGAGCGGCATTCATTTAACCTCAACTACACGATCGACCGCCTCAAAAACGAAAATTACAATGAATTGCTCGTGTCGGGCGACGATATGCCGGGGATCATGACGAAACAGATCCTGGGCCTTGCCTACCAGCAGGAGCTGCTCGATAAGCGGTGGACGAATACATTTTTTGCCAAATATTATGGCCTGGGCCTCGAACGGAAGAAGTGGGTCGACAATGCCTACCAGGTGCAGACCGACAAATTTCCCAATTACGGCTACGGCGCGGCGTCGAGGTACAAAATATTGCCTGATCTGGGCGTAAAGCTTTCGTTGGAACATACATTCCGTTTGCAAGAAGTGGAAGAGGTTTTTGGGGATGGATTGAATGTGCAGCCCAATCCGGACCTGAAACCCGAACGCAGCGACAACGTGAACCTGGGCTCCTACTACGGTTTCCGCACCGGCAAACACCGCTTCTTTGCGGAAGCAGCCGGCTTTTACCGCAATGCGTCCGACTTCATTTACCCCGTCGCCGACCAGCGTTCGAAGGCTTTGAAAAACGAGAACAAATCGAACGTGCGGGTGACCGGTTTCGAGGCAGAACTGCGGTACGACTATGCCGACCTGCTTTCATTCAATGTAAATGCAACCTACCAGAACGCGATCAACATGACCAGGTTCGGCAGCACGACTTCCAACGTACCGGAAGCGACTTATAAGAACAAGATCCCGAATCAGCCTTGGTTCTTCGGTAATGCCAATCTCGGCATCGGGAAAAACGATGTATTTATGAAGGGCTCGCGCCTGCAATTCAGCTGGTTTACCCAATATGTGCATTGGTTTTACCTCACCTGGGAGGCTTTCGGGAATGTAGCCGGCAAGTCGACGATCACGAGCCAGCTGATTCACAATGCCACGCTCAGCTACTCATTTTCCGACGGGCGCTACAACGTGTCGGCCGAATGCCGCAACCTCACCGACGACCTGGCTTACGACAACTTCAGGCTCCAAAAACCGGGTCGTGCATTCGCACTGAAATTCCGCTATTTCATTCATTAAGCAACTTAAACTTTACTATAACACCCAAATAATGAACAGATTTTTCAACTACCCGGCAAAAGCCATCCTGATAGCCCTCACCGCATTCACCCTCAACGGATGCAGCGACAGCGACGATAATGGAGGCACTCCCGTTCATGAAGAAGGCAAATACTCGGCTGTCCTTTGTGTGGGCGCGTGGCCCAATACCGCCTATTATATTGCCGATGTGCCTTCGCTGACCAGCGGTACCATCAGTATTAAAGGCAACGGTGCCGAAATGACCGGCAAGGTTTATGCACAAGACATTATCCAAAAAGACGGCTATTACTACCACGCCAACTTCGGCAGCGGGCGCTTTGGTAAATACCACGTAGAAAAGGGTGCGTTGGTGATCGATAAGGAAGTGCCATTCACGTTCCTCAACTGGAGTTCTTATGTGTGGGTGGACGATCAAACGCTCGTCATCTTCGGCGACGCGGAAGGCGAAGGCCGCTACGCCATCGTGAAAGTCGCAGATATGACCCTTACTACCGGAAAACTGGAACTGAAAGCGAAACCGACGGGCTTTACCGGCTACAACGTCGGGTTTGCCGAGTACCGCGATGGCAAGCTGTTCGTGGGCTACGGCTATTCGTTCTCGGATTGGTCGGTAAAACCGCTGCCGGTGAACCCCGACTTCAATGTGGCAGTGGTGAGTTACCCTTCCATGAAAACCGAAAGCACCATCACCGACACGCGCACCACCACGCCAGGCGGGCCGATTGTGTACGCGCCGGCGTCGTTCAAGGATGAAAACGATGACATTTATTTCATCAGCGACCCGGTGGCCGGGTACGATTACAAATCTCCATCGGTCGTTTACCGCATCAAAAACGGCGCTACGACGCTCGATCCGACCTATTTCTTTGACCTTTCAGCCAAAACCGACAATGGTATGGGCGCGGCCATGTGGTACATCGGTAATGGGAAAGCCATCGTACGTACCCGTATCAAGGGCGAGTCCATCGACGCAGATCACTCATTTTCAGTTATCGACGTAAAAACCGGCACATTCATCAAAAAGCTCGATCTTCCTGCCGATAAAGGCGAACGGATGGTGAATGCCGTGGTAGTGGAAGATGGCAAAGCGTACATCGCCGTGAACGCAGCAGACAAGGACTACATCTGGGAATACGACACGGCTAGCGAAAAATTGACAAAAGGCGCCGAGTTTGTAGACGGTATCGACTACATCCTTCGTCTGGAAAAAACGAAATAGCCCATCGCCACTTCAAAACTCCCGGTCACCAAACTCGCTGGCCGGGAGTTTGGCCTTTCTGGTGAGTTGGTTGAGGTTATAGCTGAGGTTTAGGAGAAAAATGTCGGTTTCCTGAATGTAATTGGTGGTCGTGTAAAAGTCCTTGCCCCAGGTTGAAATACGCTGCTGGTTGGCCCCCACGACACCCAGGTCCATATTTTGCCATTGTAATGTAGCCGCCAGCTTTCCTTTGAGGAAACTCTTTTTCACCGATAATACCGGGTTTACGAACCGGGAGTCCTCCCCCTGCGCCGTAACCCTCTGAGACAAATAGCTGATCCCCCACTGCACCTGCCAGGAAGGCGCTATTTTGAATGTAGTATTCGCATTCAGGGAATATACTACGCTCGATGTATTCACTACCACCGTATTCACACCGGCCGCATTCCGGAAAAGCCCTCCTTCAATCGCGTACCGGTACACGTTCGCGCCCGCGTAAAGCTGCCACCATTTGGTGAGGTTGGTATTCCCGCCGAGCTCTACACCCCAGGAGGTCGCCAGGCCGGCATTAGTGTAAATGCGGTTGACGATGGTGTCGTTATACACGCTGTTCACCCGGTTGACTACATTTTTAATCCGCTGGTTGTATAATGTAGCAAAAGCGCTTCCCTTTTCGAACTCCTTCACGACACCCACTTCGGCCATACCGATAAATTCCGGCAAAATGTCGGGATCGCCCGATTCGAGGGTTTCGGAGTGCTCGCGTTCCGGAAACGGGTTAAGCTCGTTGTTCGTTGTGCGCTGCACACGGCGCGTGTAGCCCGCTTTCCCGCGCCAGCCTTTGCCCCATGTGTACTGCAACTGCGCAGATGGAAAGAAGTTGGACAAATCGAGGTTGCGCGTACCGGTGCCTGCCGCGCTAAACTGCCGGGTTGCATATTCATAACGCAAACCACCCGAATATTCCAGCTTGCCCGACTTCCCGCTGTATTGGCCGTACATCGAGTGAATGTGGTTCACGAGGCGTGTCCGGCTCGAAAACTCCGGCACAAGTACGAAGTCCCCCGTTTCGAGGTTTTGATCCAGATACTGAAACACCCCTTTTTGCACCTGGTTACGATATTGATAGCCAGTTTCCAGTTTTCCTTTGCCAATCGGTACTACATAATCGGCCTGTAAGCGGTATGCATTTAATGGATTTTCACTCGGATTGCGGGTGCTTTGCAACGTGTGTGTGCGGCCGGGCTCCGCGAGGTTGATGTTGGTGGTGAGCCCGTCCAACTCCGCAGACTCTATCAGCCCCGACAATGTCAGTTCCGATTTATTTCCGAAGCGGTGCAGGTAATCGAGATTAGCCGAGGTCACATCGGCTGTTTTCTGCGCGATGTTGGAATTGAAATAGGTTATCCTCCCCACGTTCTGCCCTGTTCCTACGTTTGTTTTGGTATTGTTGTAAACCAAGTCCGCCCTTCTCGACTGGAAGCGATAACCCTTGTAAAAACCTGCTGAAATGACGTTCGACGGGTCGGCCGTGTAGCTCACCGATGCCCGCGCCGTGTAGTTGTACCGCTTGAAACTCCGCTCGCCATCGGACGGAAAAGAAGTAAAAACATCACCGATCGTTGTGTTGACGTCACCTACCCTGCGGCCTGTGAGGTCGTTCCGCAGGTAGTTGCCGCTCAGGTTTACCTCCCATTTGCCGGCCCTGATGCCCCAGGCGGCATCCGCGCCGAAACGCTGCGGATTTTTAAGGTTATGATAGGTATGAACCGACGGCAAGCCCCCCTGCACATTCAAAACCAGGCTCTGGCTGTTCTTCGCGACCGTTTTAGTGGTAATATTAATGATCCCCGACTTCCCGTCCGGATCATAGCGCGCCGACGGACTGGTGATGATTTCGACGTTTTCAATGCTGTTGGCCGGGATCTGGTTGAGCACAACAGCCGGGTCTGTCTGCACAGGTTTGCCGTTCACGAGTACCAGGAAGCCCGTCGAGCCGCGCAATGCAATGTCGCCTTCGCTGTTGACCGTCACCGACGGCGTATTTTTGAGCACATCCACGGCCGTACCGCCCTGGCTGCCGAGAAATGCACCCGCGCGGTACACCTGTCGGTCGATCTTATTTTCAACTGCGCTTCGGTTTCCTGTCACTTCCACGGCATCGAGAACGCGTCCGTCGGGCTGCATGGCTACGGGCGGCAATGCCACGTTACCTGCCTGCGCGGGGACAGACGTGCGCGATTTGCGGTACCCCATGTATTGCGATTCGAGGTAATAGGCGGCGACAGCCAGTTTTTCAAATTGGAAAATGCCCTTGTCGTCGGCCAGCACTCCGCTTACGAGCGTCGAATCGGCTGAGCGGAACAATGCGGCGGAGGCATAAGGCAGTCCCTGGCCCGTGTGTTGGTCGATAATTTTGCCCGTGACGGTCATCTGGTTTTGCGCCATAGCCGACACGAGTGTGCCAAAAAGTAATGTAAGCGTAAAAAGAAGTTTCATAAGGGTTAGTTCCGCCTGTTCATGGTGTTGCGGCAAAAATAACCCTACAAAATCAGTAGACTTTTGTACTTTCAGTCCTAAAACTGGTACATCTAGGAAATCCCCTTCCGGTAAACGCTCGGTAAAACGCCGGTTTGTCTTTTGAAGAATTTATTGAAATGCGATGGGTCCGTGAAACCGAGCTCGTAGGCGATCTCACCCAGGTTTGCCTGCGAATACAGCAGCAGTCGCTTGCTTTCCGCCGTCAACTTTTCGTTGATCACCGCCCCGGCCGTTTTATCGAGAAACTTGCGGCAATTGGCATTCAGCGTTTTGGGCGTCACATTCAGTTCGCCGGAATACCAGGCTACCTCATGCATGGTTTTGTAATGTGCAGCTACCAGTTCAAAAAAAGATTTGAGCAAAGCTGGCTCGGGCTGGCTGCGATCCATATGTGCTTCGCGTTTCAGTAAATTGAACAGCAGCAGCAGGTATGTCTGTGCGATAGCCTCATAGTTTGCCTTGCGCGCGGCATATTCATTTTCAATGCTTTCAAAAATCCCCAGGAAAGTCGTTCCCGCGTTTTCGAGGCGGTAACCGCTGCTGAATGCCAGCGGAAAGGTCTGAAAAAGCGCGTCATACAGCGGATGCCCCAGCAGAAAATCCTTTTGCACCATGATCACAAATCCCCTGGGAATGGCCGTCAGTTCCCAATTGTGAATCTGACCCGGCATGACCAGGTACAGGCTGTTGCCGCTTACCGGAAAACGGTGGTGGTCGATCTGGTGCATTCCTTCGCCCTGTGTAAGGTATATGATTTCGAGATATTCCTTATGGCCGTGCGGATGAGTGGTTTTGATCACCTCCTTCATCCTTTTGATTCGGAACAACTCCTTCTCGTTCAACTTATTCTTAATCTCGATTTGCATACAAACAGGGCACGGGGAATATTCTAGCGATTTAATAGAGTAGCAAATTAAGTTAAAAAGCATGTACAGGAAAAGAGGGCGTCCCGAAACAGGACACCCTCTCGCACATCAGCTACTCTAAATAATGGCTGTTATGCTTGTTTCGCCAACTGGATATTGGCCAGAATTTTAATATTTTCCCCCAATGCGAGGCCGCCTGTTTCGGTGAGCGAGTTGAAAGTGACGCCAAACTCCTTGCGGTCGATGGTACCACTCACTTCAAAGCCCACTTTGGTATTGCCCCAGGGATCGCGCTCGGTACCGCCGTATTCGGCTGCGAGTTCTACTTCTTTGGTAATGCCTTTGATCGTCAGGTCGCCTACGAGTTTGTACAAATCACCCTTATCTTTTCTAAGCGAGGTGGAAACGAAGCTAAACTCGGGATATTTCTCCGCTTCGAAGAAATCGGCATTACGCAAATGCTCATCACGGCCAGGCTGGCCGGTGTCCACGCTGTTTACATCTATGGTAAAATTGACGTTGGCGTTCTCGAAACTGTCGCCGTCCGTCAATGCCGACCCGCTGAAAGTGCGGAAGAAGCCGGTTACCGTCGAGATAACCAGGTGCTTCACTTTAAACTGAACTTCTGAATGCGCTGCGTCTACATTCCACGTTGTCTTTGACATGATTTCATTGTGTTTGATGGTATGAATACTTCACACCTGGCCCTCACAGGAAGCCACTCCTGATCGCCTGCCGTCAGGGCCGGGCGGCGATACAAAATTAGTCCTCAGGCATACCCGAGATCGACCGCTTACTCCGAGGTTACCACTATACTCTTAGATAGTGGTTATCACAAACTGCCGTCCTAACGCCCTTTCGACGTTGCTCACCGTCCCCTTCGGGCGCTGTATCTTGTCGTTTCAAGTCATTCCGTTAATGAAATTTTTCTACATATCAAACTTTCATTTGTAGAACCATATCTACGAATTGAGTGGTGTCTCGTGAACATTTAATTCGATATTTGTCGCTGGTTACATCCCTGCTCACTCTCTCCCTCTTCATCAAGCCAACATATCTAATCCCATAATATTTGCCGCCTTGGTTTGCGCGGCCTGGCCTTGCCTTTAATTTTTCCACCTAATCAAACGCTTGCTTATGAACAAAAATCTATTGATCAGGGCGCTTTTCCTGCTGATGGGAGTGCTATGCTATGGAGCAGCCATAGCGGTCAACATCACCGGAACCGTCTGGGTCGACGCCGACAATGACGGTATCGTCGACGCCGGCGAAACCGGTACCGATTTTGGCGGTACCATGTACGTTAATGTGGTGAATGCCTCCGGCGCAATCATCGCCTCTACTCAGGTAGGTCCCGCGGGTGGGTATTCCTTTACCGGCCTGCCCAACAATTTGACAGGCCACAAGCTTGTGTTGACCAACACGGCTACGAACGACAACGGTAACCGCGTGCCCGGCACCTATTATGTGGCCGAAGATGTGGTGGGCCCCAGCAACACGGCCAACCAGGCCAATGCCCCGTTGTTGGGTGAAATCGCGCTTACCAACCAGACCACCAACATGGCTAACCAGAATTTCAGGATGGGACAACAAGGCCAGTTCGGCTGTCTCGACGGGATTGCCTATCAGGTTGCGGTACCCAGCGGACAGTCCGTCTCATCGCTGTACAGCTACAATGTCAGCTCAGGGGTACGTACCCAGATCGGCGCCGCGACTGCTTACGGCATCAACTCACTGATATACAGCACGGCCACCAACAACATGCTATGGGGGACCATCAATAACGCTGATATCGTCCGCATTGGTGCGGGAGCAGGAACGGTGGTATTTCATATTACGAACTTGCCGACATCCGCCTTCAACGTAGGTGTGGAGCTCCCTGATGGCTATATGCTTGTTTATGCATCGAATGCCGCCGAGTACTATGTGATCGATGTGGACCCTGCCCGCGCGACCTATCTCGAACTCGTCGATCCAACCAACGGGTATGCCCTTAAAACGGGACCTAATTATGGTACGACTGTCAGCGCACCTTTGAATATTTCCGATATCGCCTATCTGGCTTCGACAGGCCTGGCTTACGGCATTACGCCTGACGGGATCATTCAGACACTCAACCCTGCAACCGGTGTGGTAACCACCAATCCAACAGCCGTCACAGGATTACCAGCGGCGCCCTACGGAGGGATGTTCAGCGACATCACCGGCAAATTGTACGCATTCAATAATAGCACAGGCGGGTTCTACCGGATCAACCCCGCGACCAACACGGCTTCCTTCATCTCGGGCAGTACCCCTTCGGGCGGTAACGACGCGGCGAGTTGCCCCAATGCATTCGTGGAATGCGATACCGATGTGCAGACCGTCGCGCAGGATACGACCATTTGTGCGGGGAGCACGACCACGTTCTCAGTGGCACCAACGGGTAACGGTCCTTTCACTTACCAATGGCAGTTGAGCACGGATGGTGGCAGCAACTGGTCGAATATGCAAACCACTCCGTTCACCGGAGCCAATGGCAGCTATTCCGGAGGAGGTACCGCTACACTCACCGTTACTCCTTCCACCACTGGTTGGAACAATTACCGGTTCCGCTGCCAGATCACCGGTAACCTTTGTACCGCGCCGTCGTCGGCAGTGAGATTGCAGATTTTTGCCGTACCTGGCGCTCCCACCCTGCGGGCGGGCACCGAAGCTCCCATATGCCCTGCAACAACCTACGACCTGAACCGCCTGGTACTGGACACTCCTCCGGCGGGCAGCACCCTGCGTTTCTACACTTCGAGCACCCCTTCGCCCGCTACATTGGTCGCCGATCCTACACAGGCGCCCGCAGGCACCTATTATGCCCGTTTTGAAAACGACGGTTGTACGGGCCCGGTGAGTCAGCCGATTACTATTACGGGCTGTATTACGCCATTTACCTGTGAAGACGGCGTGGCCTATCAGGTGGCTGCCGCGGGTGGCGAAACCGTGTCGACGCTTTACGCCTACAATGTGGTTACTGGCGTAAGAACGCAGATCGCACCGCTAACAGCATTGGTAAATTCACTCATTTACAGTGAAATAGACAACACACTATGGGCAACCAAAAACGGAACCAACTCGATCGTCCGCATTGGAGCAGATGGTACTTTGCTGGAATACCCTATCGCAAACCTCAGCGGCAATTTCAATGTGGGCACCGGGCTTCCAGGCGGCTATATGCTGGTTTACAATACCAGCCAGCCCCGGTATTATGTGATAGACATTAACCCTTCCCGTGCGACTTACCTGCGCCTCGTAGATCCCGCCAACGGATATGCATTGCAAACGAGTGCGCCTTACGGCAAGGCGTTGAGCACCGCCATTAACGTAGCCGACCTGGTGTATGAGCCGGTTACAGGATTGGTTTACGGGGTGGAATCAACCAGTTCCAGACTCGTGACTCTAAACCACGTTACGGGTGCAAGTACCGTGGGAGCGGTAATAGCGGGCTTGCCAACCGGTACGTCCTTCGGTGCGGTATTCGCGGATCCGAGCGGAAAGCTCTATGCATTTGCCAATGACCCGGGCACATTCCATCGCATTAACCCCACTGCCGCTACTTCGACGTTGCTTTCGACCAGCATTACTTCCAATAGCAACGACGGAGCCAGCTGTCCGAATTCAATCCTTGAAAACCTGCCTTTCGATTGCGCCGATGGTATCACCTATCAGGTGGCAGCCGCGGCCGGAGAACCTGTTTCTACACTCTACGCATACAATGTGAATACCGGCGCGCGCACCGAAATTGCACCGCTGCCAATGACCGTCAACTCGCTGATCTACAATTCGGCGGACAATATGCTCTGGGCAACTAAAAACGGGACCAACAGCATTGTACAGATCGATCGCGAGGGCGGTACCGTGGAGTATCCGATCGCAAACCTGCCCGCATCCGGCAGTTTCAACGTCGGTGTGGAATTGCCTAACGGCTACATGATGGTCTATCAATCGAATCAGCCAAACTTCTATGTAATAGATGTGGACCCGAACCGTCCTTCAACCTATTTGAAACTGGTTGATCCAACCAACGGCTTCGCACTTCAAACCGGACCGACCTACGGTGTAGCATTGAGTGCGCCTTTCAGCGGAGCCGACTTCGCCTACCTGCCTTCGACCCAACTGGTATATGGCTTCACCGGTGATGCCCGCATTGCGACAATCAACCCACTTACAGGTGCATTCTCGGTGGCCTCCGCGCCGGTATCAGGCCTGCCGACAGGCAGTGGTTTCGGGGCCGTCTTCGCGGACGCGACTGGTAAACTCTACGCATTCCACAATGACTCGGGTCGTTTTTATAAAATAGACCCGGTCGCCAATTCGGCCAGCTTTATGTCAACCTCGACGCCGTCTGGCAGCAATGACGGCGCCAACTGCGTGACCGCCACGCTTTGCGACATTGAACTTACCAAGCCAAATCCGGAGGCCCAGATTGTGTGCGAGGCCACTAATGCTACCTTCGCGGTAAAAGCCACCGGCACCGGCACGCTCATTTACCAATGGCAGGTAAGCACCGACGACGGCAATAGCTGGACAAATCTCGCCCCTGGCGGCGCCACCGATGCCAACGGAAGCTATTCGGGCGCTAACTCGGATACATTGCGGCTTTCGCCGGCTAACACCGCATGGAGCGGCAATCGCTACCGCGTGATCGTCGATAGCGACAGCGATTTGTGTACGCTCACATCCGGCTCGGCTTTGCTGACTGTCCGGACCGAACAGGAATGCGGGTTACCGGTTAAACTGGTTTCATTCGCGGTTTCCAAAGAAGCCAACAGCACCGCGCTGCTCAACTGGAACACCTCCGAAGAAACCAACAGCGACCGTTTCGAAATCGAGCGCAGCTCCGACTCGAAAACCTGGACCACCATCGGCACCCAGGCCTCGCATGGCGAAAGCAGCGTATTGCGTAAATACAATTTCGTGGATCAGGCGCCAGCAGCAGGACTGAACTATTACCGCCTGAAAATGGTAGACCGCGCCGCGGACGGTCAGGACGCCCCATTCGCATACAGCCGCATTCTGAGTGTGGAATTCGACGGCACTGCTATGCTCGCCGCCTATCCCAACCCGGCCAGCGACCGATTGAAGTTCAAGGATTTTGCAAAAGTGAAATCTGTTGTCCTGCACAATGCGGCAGGCATAAAAGTTATCGACCGCAAGGCCGTCACCCCGGAAGGGCTCGACGTCAGCAAATTGGCTCCGGGCATTTACACCGTGAAGCTCACATTAGCCGACGGCAGCCAACGGGTGCAAAAGGTAATCATAGTTAGATAAGTAGTACTTGGTAAGGAAAAAGCACAGGCCGGTTGGTCTGTGCTTTTTTGTGTTAAAAACTAATGGTTGGCTGCGGAATTGAGGTCGTTTTGCAGCACGATAAAAGGCAAATACACGTTCCAATCCGCTTTTACATCGTCCTGGTTCAAAAAACCGCGTGAGTAATTGCCCAGCACGACGTCCGGATCACCATCGCCGTCCCAATCTTTTACATCCATACAAATCCAGCGGCCGTATTGCGCAATGGGAGGCGAAAATGGCTGGAATTTCAAGGCCGATTTGACCGACTCGTTTTGGAAATACAGGAATTTCTCTCCCGGATTATGAATAAGATCGGCAAAGAACGCAATCGATGCAATATCCAGGTCGCCATCGCCGTCGAAATCCGCTGCCATTGCTTTGGTAGCGCCGTTAGCCGGGTAAAACCATTTTTGCTCAAACTGAAAATCCCCCTTATTGAGGAAAATATAAATGCCGTGATAGGGTTTCAGAATGCGGGAATAATCGCTGTTGTCGCCTGCCGTGTAGAGAATATCGGGCTTGCCATCGGCGTTGAAATCGGCAAGCTGGAAGCTGGATGAGCCGTAGACCGGCGGAAAGCGCAGCAGTTCCTTTTCCGTAAACCCGCCTTTCTGATTATTGGTAAAAAGCCAGATGCCCTCCTGCGCGTGGGCGAACAATGCGACGATATCAGGCCAGCCATCGGCATTGAAATCGCCGGTTACCGATTGTGTTGCGCCTGCCACTTCCCGAACGGCCGCTTTTTCAAACTTTCCGTCCTGCGTTTGCCTGAACACATACAAGCCGCCCTGGTTATGTCCGAATGCCGACACGACGTAATCCGTTTTCCCGTCCCGGTTAAAGTCCGCCGCCGAAGTTTGCAGCGGCCTGCGCAAGCCGGTGATAAAAGGCACCGGTTCCAACCCCGAAGTTTCCACGCGGTAAAGCTCGCCGCGCGTTACATCATAGGCACGCATTTCCCCCACCGCCGTTACGACCGTGGACCCGGAGGCCGGCTCTCCGGAGGCCGGCTTACCGGAGGCCATCCCCCCGCCAAACAGCATATGCATGGCCGGAGAGGGTAGCGGCGATTTCGCTTTTTTGCTAAAATCATGCGACCAGCGCACCAGTGCGGGCACTTCGGAACTGCTCGTGTAAATGGCCTGGCCCGCGCTGTCGATTGCGACCATGGTGGTAGTGGCCAGGCGTGATGTGTCGTCGACTGGCTTTTTGAGCGTGAAACCAGCCCATTCCGCACGTACAGGCGAGGGCTTATTCGGCCCAGCCGGATGCGGCCCAGCCGGGTGCGGCCCAGCCACCTGCGCAGGCGCGAGGGAATCGTAATAGGCGACGATCTTCATCCAGTCGGTAATGGGCATGGCCGAATTTTCAGTGGCAAAATACTGGTTCCGCTGCCACACCTCGATCCCGAAGTATTGCGCCATCACCGGCAGCACCCGGTTCTTCCACGTATCTTTATCGAGCAATGCAGGGTCGACCGGCAAATGGCAGGTACTGCAGTGTTTTTGGGCGGCATCCCGCCCTTCGGCCATTTCACCGGTCAGCCCGGCTTCACCCGACCGGCCGGATGTGCCGCAGGCCTGTATGCAGGCCGCTGCGATAAAAATGCCGGCCGGTAATGCCCGAAGCCATTTAGATAATTTCATAAATCCAATCAATAATCCTCCTATTATAAACAAAAAGGGGCAGTTATAAACTGCCCCTCACGACGAAGTCGCCCTCGTCCGGTTCTAGCTTGTTATTGATAACCGGGATTCTGTTTCAATGACGACACCCCATTTTTGGTGCTAAGGTCAATCTGACGCTGCGGGATCGGGAAATATTCGTTCACATTTTTCAGGAACTTACCACCTCTCACGTCCGGCGTAATCTTGCCTTCGAATGCGATATAGGCATTCAAAGTCTGCTCGGCAATGCCCCACCGCGACAGGTCGAAGAAGCGGTGCCCCTCCATCGCGAGTTCAAGTTTGCGCTCGAAATAAATGGCAGCCAATGCACCTTCTTTTCCTTTCGCAGCAAATGCGCCGGCAGGGTACTGTGCAATTTTGTAGTTCGCGGCAGGTGTTTTGGTAAATCCACCCATTGGCTTGGCCGGGTCGGCGTAGGTATACACCCAGCTTTCAGGCTTCGCGGCACGTGCGCGCACGCGGTTCACATATTCCTGCGCCTTCGCGAGGTTATTTAGCTGCGCTTCCGCTTCGGCGGCCATGAGCAGCACATCGGCGAAACGGATCACCTGGATGTTGATAGCCGTGCCCGGCGCCCATGAATGCTGATCGGAATACTTGTCCTGCGTTGCCTGCCAGTAAATATTCTTTTTGGGTGAATAAGGACCTGCATAGTCTTGTGAACGAATCCACGATTGACCGGGATGATTTCCCCAGTCAAGGAAAGGGATGCCCCGGCGTCCGACGGTCCAGTCAATGCGCGGATCGAGCGGGGTTGTTCCATCCGGCGTGAACGGGTTTTTCGCCTCAATACCCATGTCATTTTTCAATGTGGTCGCATTGTAGCCATCCACTTTTGGCAGGCCGTTGGCGTCGGTCTGGTAAGAATTTGCCAGATCCACACTCGGCTGGAAGAAGCCGCAGCAACGGAACGGCGAGTTGTACGGGAAGTTGAGCATACCACCCGTGTTGGCATTATCGATGGTATTGGTCCCATCGTTAGCGGCCATCTGGACAGCAAAAACAGATTCGGCCAGATTCTTCTGCGCCGCATCGAAATTGTCCTGAAACTTGGGCAGCAGGTCGTATTTCAAACCGTTACTGGTTATACCTTCTGTAATCACCTGGTCGAAGATCGTTTTCGCATCGGCGTACTTTTTCTCGTAAAGCAGGGTTTTTGCAAGGTATGCAGCCGCGGCCCATTTGTTGACGCGGCCTACCTCGGACTGCGTCGCGGGCAGGTTATCCATCGCAAATTTGAAGTCGGCTTCAATATTAGGCAAGATGTCCTTGTCGTTAGGCACCCCTGCCGGGTCTGGCGTATTTTCATCAACCCACGGCACCATATTAAACATTTTTTTCAATTCCGAATAGTAATGCCCCCGTAAGAACCTTGCCTGTGCAGTGTAGTCGCTCCTTTCCGCGTCGGTCATACCGGAAGTTACCAGCGGGATGAATTTCAGCACGGTGTTGGCGCGGTTGACTCCTTCGTAAGCAGCCCGCCATTTACTATTGAAAAAACCATTGCTTGGCCCGGCATTATAAATCATAATAGCGTTGATACCGGCCTGATCCGCTCCATCGCTTCCTTTTTTCGCATCGCCGCCTGCAATGCTGCCGTAGATCCAGTTGTCTGCTGCGGCATCCCACGCACTCGCGGCGCCCACACCATTTCCATCCAATGCGGCATAAGCGCCGATCAGCAAATTCTGTACACCGGCCTTCGTATTCAATTGAACATCGCCCAGCGCGCCCAGTGCGGGCTTATCCAGAAAACTATCCTGACACGCGTACGAAATAAGTCCAAACATGGCGACAAGCGCTAGTTTTGAAAATCTAATTGTCTTCATCTCTTTCTGTTTTTATATACAGTAAATTAGAATGTCAGATTTAAGCCAATCAGGAATTGGCGGGTATTCGGATAAACCCCTTCGTCCAACCCGAATGCCGTTGAACCGGCCACCTGGCTTTGTCCCACTTCCGGATCTGGACCCGAATATTTGGTGATCGTGAACAAGTTGGCTGTCTGCACATACACCCGCAGACGATCGATCTTCAACGACTGGGTAAGGTGTTTCGGCAGGGTGTAGCCAATCTGGGCGTTCTTCGCACGCAGGTATGAACCGTTTTCTACGTAGTAAGAGTTGGGAACATCGGTGGTGCTGAATGAACCGGTATTCTCTTGGATCGGGGCGGTCGCATTCTTATGATCAGGCGTCCATGAATCGTGCAAAGCAGTGTTCGACTTCGCGCCCTGGAAGTTGGTGTAGAAGTCGTGCCACCATTTCAGGTTGTTCCAGATCTGGTTGCCCTGTACACCGTAAAGGAATATACCAAAGTCGAAGTTTTTGTAAGTAGCACCGATATTCAAACCGTAGCTGAATTTAGGGCTTGGGTTGCCGAGGAAAGTACGGTCATCGGCTGTGATCAAACCGTCGCCATTCACATCCTGGTAGCGGAAGCGTCCCAATGCTACGCCGCTCTGATAAACAGCCGTCGAGTTGCCGGTTTTTTCCGCGGCCATTGCATTAGCCTGGTTGATCTCTTCCTGACTGTTCCAAAACCCTACGATGTTGTACCCAAAAAACTGACCGATAGAATGTCCTACTGCATTCCGCACAATCGTACTTCCGTTGAAACGACGTCCCTCCTGATCGAAATAGGTAACGCCGTCCGTAATCTTCACGATTTTATTATTATAAGTCGTCAAAGTCACGGTCGCATTCAGTTTCAGGTCTTTTGAAACTGCTTTCTCGCCATACAATGAAAGGTCGATACCCTTGTTTTTCATTTTACCAATATTCACCGCCGGCGCAGTTCCCTGTCCTACGGTTCCCGCGAGCTCAGGTGAGAAAAGCAGGTCGTCGATGTTTTTCTGGTAGTAGTCAATCGTGAAATCAATGGCGCCGTTGAAAAGCTGCGCGTCGATACCGATATTGGAGTTGATATTACCCTCCCATTTGGCATTCGGGTTACCTACGCGTGTGCGCTGAAAACCTTGCGTCGTGCTGTTGCCGGTCCCTTTGATGTCGTAGAAGGCGAAGCTTCTGTTCTGACCATATGTGGTAAATGCGTTGGCCGGTTCGACGTTGAACTGGTTACCCATGATCCCCCATCCACCGCGGATTTTCAGGTCGGTAAGCCAGGTAGCGCTTTTCATGAATTCCTCTTCTTTGATGCGCCACCCAGCACTCACGGCCGGGAACCAGCCATATTGCGATGTGAAGCGTGAAGAACCGTCGCGGCGCAGTGTAGCGCTGAGGAGGTATTTGTCTTTGAAGTTGTAATCAATACGGCCGATGTACGAAAACAACGCGTCGGACGAGCGGTTCGAGAAGTTGGTCGGTGTTCCCGAGCCGGTACTAAGGCTGGTGTAGTTCGGATCGAAAGAGAAATAGCTCTGCGTCGAACCGCCCACTTCACGGTAAGCGCTGTTATATGCCTCTGTTCCCAAGAGCACCTTCACATTGTGCTTGTCAGCGAATGAGTGTTCATATGTAACGGTATTGGTCCACGTCCAGTTGTAGCCCGAGTTAACGCGCTCCGAGTAGGAGTTGGTCGTTACGTTTTCCGAATTTTCCCATTCAGGATAAGAAAATGTGTTTTCGGCATAGGTGAATAATCCACCGCCAAAGCTGGTCCGGAAGTTGAAATCTTTCAGGAAATCTACCTCCGCAAACATATTACCGAAGAGCGAATTGGTAAGCCCGCGGTTGTTGCGCGCACGGTCACGGATCGCCACCGGGTTTTTGGCATTACCCAACGCATCGCCAAAAGAGCCGGCATAATTTCCTTTTATGTCGTACACAGGGATTATGGGCTGCATTCTGTATGCCATACCAATCCCGCCGCCTTCTTCGAGGATTCCGGTGCGCGGGTTATTCACTAGGCTCACGGCGATGTTTTCACCCACACGAATGTGCTTGCTTACATTGTACTGGCTGTTTGCACGCACAGTGTAGCGTTTCAGGTAGGTGTTCATCAGGTTACCCTGCTGATTGAAGTAGTTGAACGAGAACAGATAGTTGCCCTGCTCTCCGCCTCCGCTCACCGAAAGGTTATGGCTTTGGGTGGGCGCGTTCTTGAAAACCTCATGGAACCAGTCGGTACCCTGCTTGTTAGCTTTCACAATGCGATAGAACGAATCCATATCGGCTTTATCCGTATAGTTGGGATTCACGTAGTATTTCGTGAAATCCACGTCGCTTTCTTTTGTACCGGTAGGAACGATATAGTCCGGCAGAACGGGAGTCGCACCGTTTCCATACTGGGTATCCTTGATCGTCGTAGCACCGGAATTACGCAAAGCCAGGAATTTCAGATCCGCCATGCCTTGCGGCGAAAGGATGTCGTACACGTTGCCTTTCGGAACAGTCTGCGTGCCATAGAACATGTCGTAGCTCACTTTCACCTTACCCTGGCCGCGTTTGGTGGTGATGATCACGACACCGTTTGACGCCCGCGAACCGTAAATGGAGGCTGAACCGGCATCTTTCAATACCTGCATCGAAGCGACGTCGTTCGGGTTGAGGTTGTTGATATCCTGCGTGGGCACACCGTCCACCACAAACAATGGCGTATTGTTACCGAATGAGTTGATACCACGGATACGGATCTGCGGCGCCTGGCCCGGCTGACCGGAGGTAAGTACGGTTACACCCGAGGCGCGGCCCTGGAGCTGGTTGCTGAGGTTGGAGTTAGGCTGTTCGGTCAGTTCGGATACCTTCACAATCGAAACGGCACCGGTCAGGTCCTTGCGGCTGGCAGTTCCATAACCTACTACCACCACTTCGTTCAACAGCTTTTCGTCCTGGGTTAGCGTCACATCGACCGTGCTCTGGCCGGCGGCCACATCCACGTCTTTCGAAGAAAACCCTACGAAACTGAATGTGAGCGTAACGTTGCCATCGGGTGCGTCAATTTTAAATACCCCCTGGGCATCGGTGCCCGTACCGCGCGCGGTACCTTTCACAACCACCGAAACGCCCGGCAGATATGAGCCGTCTTTGTCGGTTACCGTACCGGAAATGGTGCGGTCGAGCGTCGCCGATTTGTAGCTCTGCGGGTTCAGCTTCTCCACAGGCAGTTTCACTCTTTTCAGGATGATCTGTTTGCCTGAAACCTCAAAACCAAGATCCAGCGGCGCCAGGATGGTTTTCAATGCCGAGCCAAGCTGCTCCTGCTTCACATTCACGCTCACCTTGCGCTCCGCCTTGATCAGATTGGAACTATAAAGGAATTTTATTTTAACCTGGTCTTCAATTGCTGACAACACTTTACGGACGTCCTGATTCTGCATCTGGATCGTAACGCGGTTATTCAGAACCTCCTGGGCTTCGGTGGCACCTGCCAGGGCCACGGTCGTCAGAAGTGCAGCAATGATGAGTTGCATACAACTGAATCTCATAAGGATCTGCCAATAAGCATAGTTAGGATACAATTTTTTCATAACTTTACTAAGTTTTGTAACATGGAAAAATGGGCAAAACGAGTCCTCCATCCGCTGGTAACGGATGTAATCGAATTGGGGATGAACTCAGGGTTGGTGATGGTGCAACATCATCAACCTTCTTTTTTTGATGGGAATTTGGTTAAATCATAGAAGCTATCCGGGTTTAGGGTGATTAGTTAGGTTTGTAAGCATTTGTAATTCTACTGGATATCAATTACATCCTCTGCCTGTGACGATCATCTTTCCGTCGATCACTTCGAAACTCGCCTCGATGCCCTTGCAAATAAGGTCCATCTTTTCATACAGGCTTTCGGTCGTGAACGAGGCGGTCAGCAGACATTCCCCGAACAAACGGTGGTCATATACGATGTCGATCCCGTAAGTCTCTTCGATATTGTTCAGCAGCACTGAAACCGGCATGTCCTGGAATTTCAGCAGCGGCGCTGGTAACACCGCCGACGCCAGGATCTCCGGCTCGTCGACCAATCCTTTGCGGAGCTGCGTTTGCTCACGCGAAAAAAGCACTTTCTGGTTCGGCGTAATGATCGTCCCCGCGAGCTCCGGGCTGGCGATCCCTTCGCACACTTCCGTATCCGTACGCGGGAAAACGGAAACTTTACCGGTTTTCACACACACTTCCACCTGTTTCGCATCCTCGAACGCCTTCACCATAAAACTGGTACCCAAAACCTTGGTAACCAACTCATTGGAATACACTACAAATGGACGATGCCGGTTCTTGGTCACTGTAAAAAACGCCTGCCCCGATAAATACACCTCCCGTAATGCATTCCTCACAAAGTCTTTACGATAACTCACACTGCTTTTCGGCTGCAAGCGGATCGTACTGCTATCAGGCAATGTGAGCAGAATCGGCGACGTGGTGGTGTTGGTCTGCTCCACCAGCGGTGCCTCTACGGCCGACAATAGTTCCTCATAACTCACATGGCTGTCGTGCCGGTTGGGCTGCCTTGCCCAGCCAATCACGAGCAACACTACCGCGGCGGCCGAGAGCGACGCTCCCAAACGCAGCCACAGCCTCCGCATGGGCCAGCGACTTGCCGAACTTTTCCGGGTATGGATTTCGTCGAGCATCGCGGATACCTGTCCGTCGGTCGGGAAATCCGCTTCCATTTCGGACCGAATACCCAGTAATACAGCGCGTGCACCGGCAATGGTTTCGGCTTTTTCGGGATGTGTGAGTAAAAAGTTATTCCAAAAATCACAGGTCTCCTGAGACGGGGTCAGTACCCAGGATTTGAAATATTGATCTTCCAGGAAATCAGTTACTTCGTAATGATAGTAACCCATCAGTATGATTATTTGATGAAAAATTTGACATGGTGCTCATCAAGAAAGAGCAGCCGGGCGGGCGGTTTAACTCACTTTTCGTGAATTATTTTAGAAAAAACAGAAATAATCCCGAAGAAAGGATCGAAATGGTGAGCTGGCGAAGCTTAGAAACAGCACGTTGCACGAGGTTTCGCACCGATTGCTCATTGATGGTGAGGATCTGGGAAATCTGGGAATAGCTGAAATCCTGGTAAAACCGTAGCATCATGACCTCATATTGCCGGCCGGGAAGGCTTTTCAGCCACGCGTCGAGCTCGTCCTTTTGCTTCTGGGTCTGCTCCGACTCTATGATTTCGCTTTCTTTCGGAAGTGCAACCGGATGAAATTCTTCGTCGATCAGGTCCCAGCGTTCATTGAAACGGCCGTTGCAGTTCTTGTGAATGCGCCGCCTCAGCGAGCGGAAAAGATAAAAACGGGGAGATTCGGCGTCGGCCAGACGGGAGCGGCTTTGCCAGAGGTCGATAAACAAATCCTGAACCAAGTCCTCCACTACGGCTTCGTCCGCGATCAGTTTTTTTCCATAGCTGTAAAGAACCCTCACATACCGCTGATACAGTAATGTGAATGCCTCCTCGTCTCCCTGCCGGAAGCGTTGCCAGAGCATTCTATCATCGGTATCGGTAAAAGGAGAAGCCAAATAGTCAGGTTTTTGCTTTTATCAAAAATACTAAAAAATGTTCAAATAGAACAATTTTAACGAACATTCCCTTCGAATATTCGCATTTTCATGTTCTATATTGACATATTTGGCACAATATAAACCACTGGCTACATAGCAATTAGCCCGACATCCGCCGGGAAGGTTCACCTGGCTTCGAGCGAGCTTATGAAGCCATGCGACTATCGATCAGCTGAAAGAAATCTCTCCGCATTTCCTCTATGTCCGGGCTTTTCTTCATAAAACCGGAAGCGCCGAGTTCCATGCACTTCGCCACGATTTCCTTCTGATCGGAGGTTGAGTACATATAAATCGGCGTTTTCACCAGCCTGGGGTTCTGCTTCAACTCCACAAGCAACTCTATCCCATTCATTTTAGGCATATTGATGTCAATAAAGATCAGGTGGGGCTGATAGCTGTCCCCGCCCAGTTTTTCCAGCGCCTGGATGCCGTCGCATGCAAACTCGCATTCGACACCCGCGCCTGTATCCTGCATCGTCAGCAGGAAAATCTCCTGATCGTCGACATCATCATCGACCAGCAGAACCAAAATGTTTTCGGGTATCATCATTTTACAGGTAAATGCCTACGGCCAGCCGGACCACAGCCACATAAAAAGTGCCACGGCCGCTATTCCGATTACCGTACAATTGACAAAATCCATTCCATAACCATTGCCCGGCTAATGCTGACCTGGCTGCGGTGAAAATGGCACAGCAACGTACTTAACCGCATTCCGGCCTGTAAAGCGGATTGTGGTGTTAGGGAAAAATTTGCACGGTCTTTGCGGGCGGAGCAGCCATATCCCCAACTTTTTTGTAGAATTTCTTCAAAATTGGATAGTCGAAAAGTAGAATTAATTAAGTTTTCAGTATACTTGCGGCTACAACATTTAGCCAACACTATTTCAATGAAGAAAAATCTCCTCCATTTGTGGCTGTTCATGCTCATGGCAGCCGTGTCCTTCTCATGTAGCGACGACGACGACAAAACCCCTGAGACCATCAAACTCGAAGACTCCTGGAAGGATGGATGGTCTTCGCAAAAAGTGCTCGACATCGCAAAGGGCCAGCGCCCGGCTCCGTCGGTTTACCTCGATCAGAAGTACATCGATTTTCATTTGGCGCAGTTCAACGGCGGTGCTACTTATCTCGTCACCAAATCGTCATTGGATAAGTACGGCCGCGACACCCTGGGCTACCCCGACAATACGCAATTCGTGATGACAAAAGCTGAAATGGACGCCATGCTGACCAAAACGGCTAAGGATATCAGCAAAATAGAAACAGAACTGGGTATACCAGCCGGCAGCTGGAAGGGCCAGGAAATGGTACGGATATCGATCTCCGATCCCAAAGCATTGAACGTACGCGTTCCTTCGGGCAACGAAATGGGCGCCAACAGCTTGTGGCTCCCGGGCGGCCACCTGCCGACGGGCTATTCCGAAGCCGTTATCAACAAGATCCCGAAGGGAAAATACACGGAAACACCACTATAACCATGAAAACAAGGCAGCACGTTGGGCGACGTGCTGTCCTTATTTTTGACGTATATTTAGCCCCGCATAACGCTTTATTACATGAAAGAAATTGCCAAGGAAGCCTGGAACTACACTTTTTCAGAACAACATCCCGGAGATTACATTCTCTCCGTGGTGTGCGGAGGGGCAGGTTTGTACGATTTTGTGATCCGCCTCACGAGCGCGCAGATTGCCGCCTACGAACGCGAGGGCATTCCTTACATTTCCAGGCTGGCCGAAGAGGTGCGGTACGACCAGACACCATTCAACGCGCAAAAAGCCTGATCGCAAGCCACTTTTCTCCAAGCTGATTAACAGACTCTTAAAGGCCTATCCGGGCCTTTTTATTTTTTCCCGTGCAACGTTTAGGGAACTCGGTCGTCATTGCATTGCATTCGTTACGGCGATCCGGCGGTCCGGCGGTCCGGCGACCCGGCGGTCCGGCTATCCGGCGGCCGGCGGATGCAGATCGAACAGTCGTTAATTAGCCATGTATGAAAACACCCCTACTCACCCTGGCCATGCTGGCCCTCACCCTACATTTCGTTTCCGCTCAGCATGTGCGTATTTCGGGCCTGCTGATGGATTCCACAGCCAGTAAACCGGTAGAATTTGCCACGGTAGCATTGCTGAAAGACGGCAAGATCACCGAAGGCGTTACGGCTGATGCCAAGGGCCGGTTTACATTCGCGAAAGTGGCGCCGGGCGTCTACATCGTCCAGGCTTCGCTGCTCGGTTACACGACCAAAACTTTCGGACCAGTGCATGCCGGGACGGAGGATATCGAGCTGGGCGTCATCAAACTGGCTTCCGCAGCACAAAACCTGAAAGAAGTTACTGTCAGCGAACAGAAAGCACTCTTCGAAGAGCGTTCCGACAGGATGGTTTACAATGCGGAAAAGGACATCAGCATCAAAGGCGGTGACGCTACCGACGTTTTAAAGAAAATCCCGTCCATTGCGGTGGATATTGAAGGCAATGTGCAGCTCCGCGGCAGCGGCAATATTAAGGTGCTGATCAATAACAAGCCTTCCAATGTTGTGGCGCGCAGCGTTTCCGAGGCATTAAAGCAAATTCCTGCGGACATTATCAAGCAGGTCGAGGTAATCACCTCTCCTTCTGCCAAGTACGATGCGGAAGGAACTGCGGGTATTATCAATATTATCACCAAAAAGAATACACTGAAAGGTACCAACGGCTCCATCAGCCCTAATTTCGGGCAATGGAACAACTGGCCTAATGCAAGTATCAGCCACCGCAACAAAGGCCTGACGCTCTCTGCAAACGGTGGTTTCAGCAATTGGAAAAACAAGCGCTACATGCAGCAGCTCCGCACATTTACCAATGCCGACACCGTCACCAACCAGGACCAGCTGCAATGGATCCGTGGCCGGGGCAGGAACGTGTACGGGTCCTTCAACGCCGACTGGGATATCGATTCACTCAACCGCGTCGGTACGGGTATCAACTATTATAATGGCATCAACACCAATTATTTCGATATTACTTTCGACGAGACCAGCCTGGGCGTTTCCCGTCAGTATTTTCAGCGTGATATGCGCCGGACCTACGACTGGCAGGGTGCGACAGTCAATTTCGACTACACCCGCTTGTTCAAAAAACCCAAAAAGGAACTCACCCTGCTTATGATGTACTCCTTTGAAGGCGAGGACAGCGACTACGATTCCGACCTCCAAAACCGGAGCAATGCCGTCTACTACCGCGAAAAGAGTTACAACATCAGCAATAATAAGGAAGGGACGATCCAGCTGGATTTCACCAATCCGCTCGACAGCATCAGCACCCTCGAAACAGGCACCAAAACGATCTTCCGCAAAATCCTGAGCGATTACCGCATATCCAGCGCCATCGACGGTTCGGACGATTTCCACGATATGCCGGAGCAGGCCAATGTTTTCGATTACGCCCAGCAGGTTACCTCTGCCTACCTGGTTTACAACCGCACACCGAAGAAGAAATGGGGCATTAACCTCGGCGCGCGTTACGAGCATACATTTATACAAGCGAATTTCCTGAATGGTACCGCTTCATTTTCCAATAATTACGGTAACCTTATCCCGAGTGTGAGCCTGTCGCGCAGCCTCAAAAAGAACCAGCAGGTGCGTGTGAGCTACACCCAGCGCATTCAGCGGCCGCAGTTCTTTTACCTCAATCCCTACGTGAACCAGGCCGATTCCAAAAACCAGTACGGCGGTAACCCCTACCTGAAACCCGAGCTGACGCATTCGGTGGAAGCGAATTACAGCGTGTCGATCAAGCAGACGAGCATTAATGCATCGTTTTTCCTGCGCCAAACCAACAATGCGATCGAGAGTATCAGTACCGTCGACAGCGCCGGCGTTCTGAAACAGATTTTCCAGAACGTGGCCCAAAATTCCGCCTATGGCCTTAATCTGAGCGCCAATACCAAAATCATGAAGCAATGGTCGGTCAATGGTTCGCTCAACCTCTTCTATAATGTACTGGAAAGCGCCGAGCTCAAAACCCGCAACGCCGACTGGATGTACCGCATCAACCTGAACTCGACCATCGATTTCGGCAAAGGCATCAAAGCGCAGCTTTTCGGGTTTTACAACTCACCGCGCGTGAACCTTCAGGGCAGCTACGGCGGCTTCGGGTTTTATAATATTGTATTGCAAAAAGAAGTGCTGAAAAAGAAAGGGACGATCGGGTTTGGCTATGACAACCCGTTCAATCAGAGAATTCGATGGAAAAACGACTTCGTAGGCCCGAATTTCGTGCAAACACAGGACGTTGCCATGTACCGCCGCGGCTGGCGCCTCAACCTGAAATATGAATTCGGACAAGTATCGGGCAACCAGCGTCAGAAAAAACGGATCAGCAACGACGATAAGAAGGCCGGCGAAGGAAACAATTAAGGCTCAGCAGCATTACTAAATCGGACGGAAACGGGGTAAAGCCCGGGTTTTGTAAAAAAACCCGGGTATTTTTTTGGAAACCGTATGGTTTCATTTATATTTGGAAACCATACGGTTTCCATTTTATTTTTTACGACTTACCCATTATGAACCAGACGCGGCGCGATGTTTTTCAGGCTATTTCAGATCCCACCCGGCGGGAGATCATCGGCTTGTTGGCGAGGCATTCGCTCAATCTGAACAAGGTCGCCGACCATTTCACCATGAGCAGGCCCGCCGTTGCGAAGCATATCCGCATCCTGACGGAATGCGGGCTGGTGGTGGTGCAAACCCGCGGCCGCGAAACCTTCTGCCAGGCCGATCTGAAAGGCCTCAAACAGGTCTCCGAATGGGCCAATACCTATCAGGAGTTCTGGAACGACAAGCTGGATGCACTCGAACGCTTCCTGGACGGGGACCCTTCCGATGAAAATCTCTGAACTTTTAACCCCATAACAACGATGGCTTTTGAACCTTTTGTTTTAGAAAGAATCCTGAATGCATCGCCTGCGCGCGTGTGGCGTGCCCTGACCGATGCGGGCCAGATGAAAAAGTGGTATTTCGATATCCCGGATTTCAAAGCGGAGCCCGGCTTCGAGTTTGAATTTACTGCCGGCAGCGAGGACAGGCAATACCGCCATCTCTGCAAAGTCACGGAGGCGGATCCGGAGCGCAAACTCGCCTACTCGTGGCGCTACGCCGATTACCCAGGCGATTCCGAGGTAAGTTTCGAACTCATTCCCGAAGGCGAAAAAACCCGCCTGCGCCTCACGCACAAAGGCCTGCACACGTTCCCGAAAGACCATGCGGATTTCGGACTGCAAAGCTTCACTGCGGGCTGGACGCACATTATCGGCAAAAGTCTGGCAGAATTTGTGGAGCAAGAAGGTTAAGGAATCACCTTTTCTGCGCGTAACTGATCGAATATGCGGTAGAACATCTGTTCGGTATCCGCATATTCGTGAAAACCAAGCCGCCTGGCCTTCGACCCGTCTGCGAGAAAATCGTAGTCCCAGGAGAAAACAAAATCTCCGAATGGCCAGGCGGATAATGCTTCATAGCCGTACTGCAATCCATGGCGCTCGCGAAGTGCTTCCCACACAGGCGCCTTGTCGCGCATTACCTCCGCGAGCGGCATCTGCACGGGCGATGCGGTTTCGAGCCCAAAGTACCGGCCGATCTTCGGCCACATTTCCTCCCAGCGAAACAAATCTCCATTATTAATATTGAATGCCTGATTGGCAGCCTCCAGCGTCGTAGCAGCCCACACGGTGGCTTTGGCGAGCAAATCGGCGTCGGTCAGTTCAATAAGCGGTTGGTACGCACCGGGTTTGCCCGGAAACCGGAACGGAACATTCAATTCCCTCGAAATGGAGGCATAAACCGCGATCAGCGACGCCAGGTTGAGTGGATTACCCGGAGCAAAACCGTCCACTACCGACGGCCGGATCGCCGACCAGCTCCATGATTTCCCTTGCTGCGCAGCCGTAATATACCGCTGCTGCTCGGTCATGAACTCGGGAAGCATAATCGGCGGGTCGTCTTCCTGCGCCGGCGTCCTGAACGGGCCCAAATGTGCGCCATACACCTTATAGCCTTGCATGAAACTGATGTGTTCCAGTTTCGGGGATACCTTTTCAATCGTTTCCACTACATTCCTGAACATGGTCATATTGGGCGGCACCAGTTCGGCCCAGGTAGGTTTGTCCTGGTAGGCAGTGTAAAAAACATGCGTCACATGATCCAGCGTCGCAAACTGGGTGGCTACATCCCCTTCGTCGAGCAAATCGACCGCGATAGTTTCGACATTGCCCGGCAGCAGCTTTCTCGACGTGCCGATTACCTTCCAGTCGGGCAGCGATTGCAGTAAGGCCGTCAGGTTCTTGCCGATTACGCCGCTAGCCCCTACTACCAGTGCGGTTTTCAGATTTTCCATGGGATCAGGTCCGGTCAAGGGGTTGTGTCAGATAGATTTGCGGATTCGTTTCCAGCTTTTCCAACGTCGCTCCGAATGCCTGGATGTACGGTTGCGCATTATGGGCATCCAACCCCTCGCGGCTTTCCCATATTTCCTGAAACACAAACACATTCGGATTGTTATCGTCCTGATAGAGATCGTATTGCAAACAAGCCGGTTCCTTTCTCGATTGGGTTACCATATTCAACAGCGTCGCGCGGACCTCGTCCCGGTGCGCTGTTTTACTTTCGATGATTGCGGTAAGATAGATAGCCATGTTTATGCTGCGGTTTCGATTTCCAGATTATTGAACACCCCGGCCAAATGCGCCAGGTATTGATTTTTGTAATCCTCGATACGCTCCGGCGTCGCATTCTTTTCGAGGTCATGGAAATGCATGCTTTGCAGCGGCGCCATGCCAGTAAATGCATTCATACGGTGGAAACCGAACATCACACCCTGGTCTACCGAATGCTCCCGAAAGAACTCGCCGGGTAATGTAAATGCCGTTTCCGGTGCATTCCAGGTGGTGGTGAGCATGTATTTCCGGCCATGTAGCATGCCGCCCGTGCCATAATTGATATTCGGATTCTCGTTTTTGCGGCCGTCGCTCCGGTAAATGCCCTTGCGGTGGCCGGCCGTGAATACGGTATCGATATATTCTTTCAACTTATAAGGCATTGAAAACCACCATACCGGCGTGTGGTACACGACTGCATCGGCCCATACAAACTTCTTCACTTCCTCGTCCGCATCGTAGGGCTGATTAATATCCGTTACTTGTAGTTCAAAGCCATTTTCTGCTGTGAAATAGGACTGGTCCAACCCTGTCAGCGTGTGGTTGAACTTCCCGCCGGAATGCGCAAAATGTTGACCGCCGTTAATGACAAATATCTTTTTCATGTTCTGTTTTGATTTTGATGCTACAAATTTCCGGCAGCTAAATGCATTATCAAAATAACTTAAATTGTATATTTGTATTACAAAAATTATAGATAGATATGGTACTCAATCTGGAATGGCTCCGTACTTTCAAGGCGATCTATGAAACGGGGACGCTTTCGGCAGCGGCCCAGGAGCTTTTTATATCACAACCGGGCGTAAGCTTGCATTTAAACTCGCTCGAAGCCTACACGGGGCATAAGCTGTTCGACCGGTCGCCGCGGAAAATGGTGCCTACCGAAAAGGGAAAGGTATTGTACAACTTCGTGCTCGACCCGCTCCGCAAACTCGAAGCCGTGGAGCAGCATTTTCATAAGAGCTCCAAATCCGAACGGCCGACGATCAGCGTCGGGATGTGCTTCGAAACCTTCCAGTACACGCTGGAAGAGCATATTGCCTCGCTGCCGTTCAACCTTATTATCAAATTTGGGGAATACCCTCAAATGCAGCAGGATCTCGACAATGGTCTCCTCGACCTGATCGTAACGCCACAGCAAGGAAATCAGCAGAACCTGGTTTACAAACCGTTTTCCAAAGAACGGATCGTGCTCATCGCCGGGGGCCGGACGGATATCGAGCCGTTGATCGATCTGCTCGGCCAACCCGCCAAATCCGAAGCCGCCAACTGGCTCAAACAGCAGATCTGGTACAGCACCGCTGCCGATATGGAGCATTTGAAAAACTTCTGGCTCAAAAACTTCGACCAGCACCCCGATTTCCGTCCTAACTACATCGTACCCAACATTTGCTCCATCATCCGATGCCTCAGCGACGGTGAAGGTTTCTCGATCGTCCCGCATTTCCTGTGCGTAGAGGCCATCGAAACCGGACAAATCCAGCTCGTGTGGGAAGGCAACACGCCGCTGGAAAACACATTATATTTCGGAACGCGGAAGAAGACCATTTACCAGAACGAAATCGAGCAGTTGCAGGAGCTATTCGTAGCGAAGTGGAAGGCCCCTGCTGCTGTTATGGTGTGATGGCTGACCAGAGGCGGCCTGCGGCCGGCGATGGACCACTGGACGATAGACCGCTGACCGCCGACCGCCGACCATGGAACAATGGAGCGGGTTAACTGTCCCCAGGTTGTGGTCTATGGTCGGCGGTCTATCGTCTATCGTCCATTAATCCATGCTCGAGCTGCCCCGCCCATTAAATGCTCACGTTAATCGTAACGCCAATATTCCCCCTCGTCGCCTTCGAATAAGGACAAGTCTGGTGCGCTGATTCGATCAAAGCGCGGGCGGTTTCCTCGTCGAGGCCGGGCAGGCTCACATTCAGGCGGGCTTGGAGGAAATATTCGGTCTTGGTGAGCCCCAGATCCACCTCGGCGTCCACCGCCGTGCCTTCCGGCAATGTGATCTTTTTCTTCGCGGCAGCGATCCCTATCGCGCCGATAAAACATGCCGACCATCCGGCTGCAAAAAGCTGTTCGGGATTTGTACCTGCTCCGTGAGAGCCTGGCGACGACAACTGAATGTCGAGGTTGCCGTCCGAACTGCGTGAAGCGCCGTCGCGGCCGCCTGAGGTGTGGGTTTTGCCTGTATAAAGTACTTTATCAATGGCAGTAGTACCTGCTGCCTGAGTGATTTCGATTGTTTCCATGATTTTTTGAATTGATTTTGTGGCTTTTAAAAATTTCTATGCTATTCAAAACCGGCGTTTCCGCTGCGATTTCTGATACAAATAGACTACAATCCTGCCGCAACCGACAGCCCAAACCACCCGAACCAGACACATTAACCGCCGAGCTGGACATTCCGAACCGTCATTTCGCCTATGCTTCTCTCACTTCGCGTGACGATACCCCCGGTTTTTGTCACTTGTGGTCGGGTGTTGTCAGGTATTGGCGAGGGGTAGGTATTGTCAAGGGTGGTCAGGTATTGTCAAGAGTAGGCAGGTGTTGTCTAGGGGAGTCAACGTATGGTCAAGCATTGTCAAGAGTAGTCAGGCATTGTCAGGCATCGTCAGGCATTGTCAAGAGTAGGTATTGTCGGGGGCAATCCTTGTTGTCAAGGGGAAATCGCGTAGCGATGTAATATAGGTAGCCGTCGATTCCAATCGCGTATTTCGAAAATGCCGTCAGGCATGCAACAGCGCGTCGTTGTGACATGCCTGACGGCATTTTTATGCAATCGGCCCATTTGCGTTTCTACCAATATTACATGCCTGACGGCATTTGTTTCCCAATCAATAAAAAACCGACCGTACCTGACCACAACTGCCCCCACCTAACCACATGACCACTCCTGACCACATGACCACTCATGACTACACCTGACAACGCCTGACCACACCTGACAACGCCTGACCACACCTGACCCGTGATAACACCCGACAACCCGTCTGTCCACTTCACCCCCGAATGTGTCTACTTCGGTTTGAATCCAATTCCCGCCAGCGGCTTGCAACGCTACTTTTGAGCAAAAACAAACCGCTATGAACGCCCTGAAACGCCACAGATACCGCAACGCCGCCGCGATCCTCGCAGGCATTCTTTTTACCAGTTTCGTTGTATTGCAAGTCAACAGCCCTAAGGTTGAAAACCCACCGGTAACCTCGGAGTTTCACGGGCCGGACGAGGTAACCCGCATCCTGAAACGCTCATGCTACGACTGTCACTCCAACGAAAGCAACCTGCGCTGGTACGATAAGGTGGCGCCGTTCTCCTACAAAGTCGCTGCCGATGTGGAAGAAGCCCGGAAACGGTTCAATTTTTCGGAATGGGACAGCATTCCGAAGGCCGAGCAGGAAGGCAAGCTCTGGTACATCGTCAATATGATCGACGCCGGCCGAATGCCACTGCCCGAATATGCCGCCGCGCACCCGTCCGCGAAGGTGACGCCCGCCGAGCTCGCGATCCTGAAAAACTATGTCTCCAGCATTTCCCGCAAGCATTACGCGGCCGGCGACACCGCTGTGATCGTCGAAAAGCCCAAAGTGTCGCACGTTCCGACATCCATCAACGGCATCCCCTATTTCGATGACTACAAAAACTGGAAGGTGATCAGCTCCACCGGCCGCCCCGACAATGGCACTTCGCGCATTATCTACGGAAACGAGGTGGCCGTAAAGGCCCTGGAAGAAAACGACATTCTCCCCTGGCCCGACGGCGCGGTGATCGTAAAGGTGGTGTGGAACAGCCAGGCACCCGATGCCGACGGCAATGTGAAGCCCGGCAATTTCAACAACATCCAGATTATGGTCCGCGACGCCAAAAAGTTCGGCGCCACCGAGGGCTGGGGGTTCGCAAGGTTCAGCGGCCTCGATTTGAAGCCTTATGGCAAGACGGCAGCGTTCGCCACGAGCTGCATCAACTGCCACCAGCTGGCGAAAGGTACCGGGTTCGTGTTCGACATTCCGACGAGGGTGGCGAGGTAACGGTAGCCGCACGACCATAGACAATCGACCATGCATTGGCAGCCACCGCGGCAATCATCCAAATTTTCATTCAATCATTCAATCATTCCATCATTATGAAAACCAACATCATCACCGCTCTTTTCCTCGCATTTGGCCTTTCATTCTCCGCTACGGCCTCTGATTCAAACACAAATTCAAAAACCACCGACGATGCCGCTCCCAAAGGCTTCGCCGTTGTCGAGCTCTTCACCTCCGAAGGCTGTTCCAGCTGCCCGCCGGCCGACAAGCTGCTTGCGAAAATCCAGGAGGAACATGCGGGCAAGCCGGTTTACATCCTGGCATTCCACGTCGATTACTGGAACCACCAGGGCTGGCGGGATGTGTTCAGCGAAAAAGACTTTACAAAACGGCAATACCAATATGCGAGCTGGCTCAACCTCGAAACGGTTTACACGCCGCAGGTAGTCGTCAATGGCCGGCACAAGTTGATCGGCTCACAGGAAGAAACACTCAGACGAGCCCTGAATATAGAGCTGAACTCGGCTGCTGCGGCAACACTGAATGCGGAAGCAAAAATCGAAGCCGGAAAGCTGAAACTCACATACCAGGCGTCCAATGCCGCCCGAGGTACCGTATTACAGGTCGCATTGGTGCAAAAAGTGGCGCATACGATGGTGAAACGGGGCGAGAATGCGGGCAGGTTACTGCCGCATGTGCAGATCGTCCGTCGCATTCAAAACTTCCCCGCGGCGGCAAGCGGTAATGTAGCGGTGAACCTCCCAGAAGGCTTCAACCCCACTGAATGGGAAGTGATTACCTTCCTGCAAAACACGCAAACAGGCGCCATTATCGCAGCCAACCGGCCGCAGGTGCCGGGGTTTGACGGCCGGCCGCTGACCGCCGACGGCCGAGCGCGTTAAAGTAACGTCAAACCATGGTCGATGGTCCATCGTCCATGGTCAAATATCCCAAACGATCACCATACTCCACCCGGCGGTCAGCCGTCGGCCGTCGGCGGTCAAAACAAACCATACTCTCATGAAAAACCTCATAGCAGTCTTCATTTCTGCTGCATTCGCACTGGCAAGTTGCCAGCAGCCGCGCCAGCTCACACCTGCTCCCGAAACCATCTTCGACGACCACGGACTGCACGTGATCACCTCCTTCCGCAACGACCGTACCCGCACGATTTCGGTGCTTTACGGCAACGACGAAGCCCTCGCACATGCGGGTGGGGAACACGACGTACATACGCCCGGCGTGGCGACGCCCGGCGTGGCGACGCCCGGCGTGCCGACGCCCGGCGAACTTTTCAAGCTCGTGACTTGGGACCTGAAACAAAACCCGCTCTGGTTTGGCAGTGATATCAATGGCGGGTTGCTATCGGTGGAAACGGTGACCGTCTCCGCCGGCGAATCGGGTCCGGCGATCGATTACAAGATTGATAATCCGGCTCAAAAAACGGTCAAAAATGCCGTTTCAAGCAATGCAGAGCGGATTAGTTTTATATTTGCCCAACGGGCGTCTGTTTTCCCGTAAACCGGTTCACGAACAATCATGGTACAAAAGACATTCAGGGTTTCGGCGGTAATCGTCTGGCTGAGTTCCGTGTCGCTGGGCATACTCACCACGGTGCCCAAAATAGCCGAGAAGCATCCCAATGGTTTCGAGGCGATTACCAGCGCATTGATCACCACCTCGTTCACATTGTTCGTGTGGTATTTCAATATCTACTCGCTACCCAAGTTCACGAAGGAGCATTCGTCCTCGGGTTTTTCCTACCCGCTGCTGTTCCGTAGCATTGCCATAGGCATTGTACTCATGTTCCTGATGGTAGGAGCGCAAAAGCTGGCTATCCCGTCGCTGGATTTCGGGCCGGTGGTGCTGATGTTCGAAGTGCGGGGAATCATGATCAACCTCATCTTTTATATGCTGCTGCATTTGCTTTACCAGACCCACCGCAACCAGCAGGTGATCCTCGAACTGGAACGCAGCAAGGCCGACAACCTCGGCGCGCAATATGAACTGCTGAAACAACAGGTTAATCCGCATTTCCTCTTCAACAGCCTCAGCACCCTGAAATCCATGGTGGAGCTGGAAGACAAAAATAGCGTCGACTTCATATTGAAACTATCTGATTTTTACCGTTTTACATTAGAAAATAGAAAGCTCGACCTGATCACCCTCGCAGAGGAAATTGAAATACTCGACGCTTACATGTATTTGCTGAAAGCAAGGTTTGAAGAGGGAATCGAGCTCGAATACCGGATTCCCGAAGACATTTACCGGACGTGGATACCGCCGTTCACGCTGCAACTGCTCGTCGAAAATTGCATCAAGCACAATGTGGTTTCGCTCGATAAGCCGCTTCACATTACCATATATGAAGAGAAAGGCCTGCTGATTGTTGAGAACCCGCTGCAATTGAAAAAGAACCCGGAGCATTCCACCGAAGTTGGGCTCGACAATATCAACCGCCGGTACTTCCACCTGCTGAACCAAAAAGTACAAATCGAAAACGACCAGGAATATTTCAGGGTCAAACTGCCGCTTATTCATGAAAATCGTAATCATTGAAGACGAAATCAAAACGGCCCGCTCGCTGGCGCAGCTTATTACCACGCTCCGGCCCGAAGCCGAGGTGGTAGCCACGATCCAGAGCGTGGAGCGGGCCGTTTCCTACCTCACCGAATTGCCCCAGCCCGACCTGATATTCATGGACATCCAGCTATCGGACGGCCTTTGCTTCGAAATTTTCGAGTCGGTGAAAGTGGTGCCGCCGGTGATATTCTGCACTGCTTACGACCATTATGCGATCGAGGCATTTAAAGCCAATGGGATCGATTATCTGCTCAAACCGTTTAAAAAAGAGCATATTGAAGGGGCGCTGGACAAGCTAAGCCAGCTGAAAAGCTATTTCTCCACCGAAAAACCGCTGGTACCGGAACTCGAATTGCTTTTGAAAAGGCTCGGCGAGCCCGAAGGCAAAAAGAGCTTTCTCGTTTTCAAACAAAACAAATACATCGCCATCAAAACCGAGACGATCGCCTTCTTTTACATTCACAATGAAACCACCTGGCTGCGTACATTCGACAACCAGGATTACACCATCACGCAGCCGTTGGAAGAAGTACAGGGTATGGTGGCGTCGTCACAGTTTTACAGGCTCAATCGCCAGTACCTGGTCAATTTCGATGCGGTAAAGGAAGTGGAGCATTATTTCTCGCGGAAGCTCTTCATCAAACTCACGATCCCGACGCCCGAAAAGCTGCTGATAGGAAAGGAAAAAGTGAGCCATTTTCTCGGCTGGCTGGAAAATCGCTGACCGCGCGCCGCTAGCCGCGCGCCGCCGCCCCCAAAAGAAAAATCCATTGAACATAAAAGGATCAATGGATTTTTAACTACATAACTCAATAGCAATAACCGCACTTGGTGTACCTGTTATTGTGGTCGAAATATATCGTTAAGAAGCAGGCGGTGTAATTAAAAATGAATTAAAAAATACGCCCCGCTCCCTCAGATCGTGATGGTCTGTCCTATTTCAGGCAAATGCAGCGACAGCCCGGCATCGGCGAAAGCCTTGATCGCCGCGGCCTTATCCACCTTGATAAACCCGAAAGTATCATAATGCACACCCAGCACCTGGGTCACGCCGAGCATTTTCGCGGCTTCGATCGCATCCTCGATCCCCATCGTCAGCACATCGCCGATCGGCAATGCTGCGAAATCCAGTTTGACCCATTTCGGGATGAGCGACATGTCTAGCGTCAGCGCAGTATCGCCGCTGTAATAGAAGTTCCCATCTTGGGTTTTGAATGCAAAACCCTCTGCCACACCGGCATAGCTACCATCCTGAAAGCTGCTCGAATGCACGGCTGCCGTACCTTTCGCGGTACCGAAATCGAACGTCCATTTGCCTCCCGGATTTAGCGGATGCACATTCTTCACCCCCTGCGCACCAAAATGCGTGTAGAGCTCCCAGCTGCCGACCACCATTGCGTCGTTGTGGTTAGCGATCTTCACCACATCGTGCGAGTGATCGAAATGGCCGTGCGACACAAAAATGTAATCCACCCGGATATCGTCCGGATTGATGCCTTTGGCCAGTTCGTTGCCTGATATAAATGGATCGAAAAGAATCGTTTTGCCTCCTGCAACTACGGAGAAACAAGAGTGGCCATAATAGGTTATTTTCATCGTCTCAGTTTTTAATGTAATAATACTGCGGTGCCGGGAGCTGTCAAAATGGTGCTGGCACAAAAAAAGTAGCCTAAACACAACAGGTGCTTAATCGTCCATTTGAATCCAATCGCCAAGATGTAACCGAAGGTATTCTAATACAGCTATTTATGGGGAAAATTTTTCCCAGTTTAGTTGGAAATTTGTAAAAGTACTTCTACATTCGTGAGCATTTATGATGCGAATTAAAATTCACTATCTAATTCTTTCATGATTATGAAAAAACGTTTCTCCCTTCTCTCGTTCATGTTTGTGGTGGTATTGGCTGGCTTCTCGGGCCGTGCAGTGGCGCAGGACACACAAACCGACAACCATCAGATCTCGGTGGTTGTACCTGTCGTAGCTTTGCTCGACCTTGAAACCTCTGCAACCAGAAATTTTACAGCCAGTTTTACCAAACCGACCAACGACGAAGCAGGTGAAAAAATCCTGGCCCCTGCCGACAATAGTAGCATCTGGCTCAACTACACGTCGATCCAGGCAGGAACTACCACCAAGAAAGTAAATGTGAAAGCCAGCGCATTAGTCGACGGCGTGGATATCCACATCGTAGCCGCAGCTGCTGCGGGAGGCGCGGGTACCAAGGGAACTCCGACAGTCGGCGGCTTCAACCTGACGACAGCCGATCAGGCGCTCATTACCGATATCGGAAGTGCCTATACGGCTTCGGGACCGACCAGCGGCCACCAGCTTACTTATTCTTTCGTGGCTGCCGACGCCAACTACGCAAACCTGCGCTCCGGCACGACGAACGTTACAGTGACCTATACGCTCGCGGATAACTAAGATCCTGAATGAAATGGATTGCCTTACTCAGCATGATGCTACTGATGCCCCGGTACACGCGGGCATCGGTAGTGATCTTGAACGGATTGACGCACAACCACAGCATCCCGACGTCCGCCACGAAGGTCCAGGGGGCCATCAAGGTTAAAAATGACGGCGGAAAAGACTCCCGTATACTGGTCTACCGTCAGGACCTCGTTTCGCAATGCGACCAGCAGGCGGCTTACCCGGAGATCGGCAGCCACGGCAGGTCGCTCGGCGCGGGACTGAAAACCAATGTCGACGAGCGGGTGATCGCCGTCCATGAAGAGTACGACGTGCGGTACACGATCGAAGCCGATCCAAACCGCCAGCCGGGCACTTATTGGGAAGTTATTATGGTGGAGGTGGCCGATCCTGTGCGTGAAGAAGCACACAACGGCATTCACGTCAATTCGAAAGTACGTTACGCCATTCAGGTGATTGTGGACATCGGGCCGGTGGAAGGGCCGCCCCTGTCCTATGAAAAGGTCATCTACGAAAAGCTTTCGGCCGAGCAGTCGGTTCTAAAAGTCGTGCTGAAGAACAACGGCGCGTACGGCGCACGTACGAATGTCATCCTCGAAGTTTACGACAGCAACGGTAACAAACTCAAAACCACGCAGCCCAATACACGAATGCTCTATCCGGGCAATTGCAGCACGTTTGAGATACCCATTACCGACATGCCGAAAGGCAAGTACGACTGTGTGATCATCGCCGACACGAAAAAAGACCTGTTCGGTTCGAACATTTCTTTACAGATTGAATAATCCTCCTCTCCCTTTGTACCGGCTCATCGCCATATTGCTTTTGATGACAGGACTGCATGGTTACGGGCAAACACCTGTAACCGTGAGCCTGGCAAATGTGCCGGATACAGTGGTTCCCGGCGGGCATATCACGTTGTTCTTTGATGTAAAATCTGCCTCACCCCTACCTGATTCGCTGCGGGAAGAAATACAATTGCCTGAAAAATGGCGGCTTCTTTCCCAGCGACGTCCGGTAAGAACCGCCGGCGACCAGCGCGTGCGTTACTTTTACGTAATAGGTACGCCCGCTGGCTGTGCTTCGGGCGACTATCCGGTGAAATTCCGGGTTCATGCAAATGGGCAGGAGGTTGCCGCACAGGTACCGCTCACGATCGGGCAAATCCGCAACCTCGAACTTTTTGTTGTGACACAGCCCGAATTTGTCCGCGAAGGAGACACACTCCGGCTTACTTACATGATCCGCAACGCGGGTAACCATGCCGAAAAATTCCATCTGAAATCCGACCAGGGAAAAATCGCGCAGGTAACCGACAGCCTGACCCTAGAACCCGGAGCCGGTACGCACGTGACCGTCACGCAAGTCATTCCGCTCACCGATAACAATGCGTGGCAGGCATCGTCGAACCTTTCGATAATGATGACCGGCGCCGCCGAGCCGGTGTATTCCGTAACCAGCATACCCGTTTTTTCCTCCAAAGTCAGAAAGATCGACCGCTGCTTCCGCTTCCCGGTGGAAGTGGGCGGTGGATATTTGTCGTATCGTTACGGCGGCAGGGAGGTTACCGCTTACCAGTACCAGGCCATTGGCAAGGGGTTTATCGACCAGAAGGAGCGCCATTATCTCGATTTCGTCGTCCGTGGTCCCAACCAGTTCGTATTTCCGGCGGTGGGCACCTACGACCAGTATTCCCTCGATTACGCCTGGCGCAAACGCCTGTTCGTTTCCGCCGGCGATTATGTTTTGCAGCTCAACAACCTGATGGAATTCGGTCGCTTCGGACGCGGGCTGCGGGTGGAACAACAGCTTAAAAAAGTGGCTTACACGGTATTTTACCAGAAAGCACGGTTTTTCATGAACCAGAAAGATTCATTCGGGGGCAAGTTTATATACAAATTCAATGAGTCGGCCAATGTGGGGGCGCATTATGCCTCCAAGAATGTGTTCTTTCATCACCAGCGTTTTTGGTCGCACCTGGCAGGCCTGGCTGCGAACGTACACACGAAGGAATTCAACCTGGAAAGCGAGCTAAGCGCCGGCCAGGCGATCGGCAAAACCGATTACGGGGCATTTCTGCGGCTCCAATTGACAAAAAAATGGATCAGCATTACGAGCAATGTGATCTACGCAGGGAAGCATTTCTATGGTTTTTACAACAACAGCCGACTGTTCAACAACAATATCGGCTTTAACATCACCCGCAAACTGACCATCGGGGCCAGCAATAACTTTTCCGACGTAAACCCGAGCCTCGACGCCAACCTGTACAGCGTTTCGCCCAAAGACCGCAGCTACCTCGGCTACGTCTCCTTTCAGCCCGACCAGCGTAACCGCTTTTTCCTGTTCTATTCCAAAGCGGAACGTAAGGACCGGCAGCAACCGGCAGCATTCCATTACTCCGAGCATTTCAGTAATTTCTCGTACAACCTCACCTCCCCTAAGTTTACCCTCTTTTACCAGGGGCGCTATGGCTATTCCAAGAACCATCTCGCGCCTGACAACAACGGCCAAAACGAATCATTTTCAAACCTGGTGCAGCCGGCCGTCCGGCTCTTTCCCTGGATTTGGGTCGGAGGGTACTTCGAGCACCAGCATACCAGCAAGTTTTCGGCTTCCGGCTCGGTCGAAAACTTGTTCTTTTACGGGGGGAATGCGCGGATCAATATCAAAAGGAGCCTGTATGCGAGCTTCCTCTACCGCAACAACTACGCCCCCGACGAACTGTACGTGCGGAGGAGTTTTGTGGACGCTTCGGTGGTGCTGGACCTGAAAAGACATGTTTTCTCGTTCTCCGGCGGCCGCTCTTATATTCCTAATGTGGACAACACCGACCAGAATACGCTGTTTTTCAGCATTAAATATGCATTGCGGCTGAATGTCCCGCTGGGGCGGAAAAAAAATATCGGTACAGTGAAAGGGCAACTCACGGGCTTCGGATACCGCAAGCAGGGCAACCTTATCCAGCTCGGTAGCCACAAGTTCATGACCGATAGCACCGGCATGTTCACTTTCGACGGCGTGGCACCCGACCAGTATTACCTTAGCATTACACAAAACGAATCGGGCAGCGAGGGCGTGGTGCCCGTGGTACGCATGCCCATGCTGGTAGATGTGCGCCCCGACAGCCTTAGTGTTGTAGAGATCCCGCTAACGCGCACCGGCAGCATCGCAGGCCGGATCGAATTTTTAAAAGCAAAACAAAATGGCTTGTCGTCGGTACTGACGGAAAGGCCGGTGGTGCTCGTGAAACTGCACGGTGAAAACGGCAGTTACCTGACCGAGCTGAACGATAAAGGCGAATTTTCGTTCCGGGAAATACGGCCCGGTAGCTGGGAAATATCAGTATTTATCCCCGGCAGTCAGGACCGGTTCGTCGTCGAGGATGGTAACCGCCAGCTCACGGTGGAAACCGACAAGACCCTTGACCTCACGTTCAGGATCAAGCCGAATGAGAAGCGGATCCATTTTTCGGAAAGAAATTTTGAAGTATCTGTCAAAAAATGAAGTATGTAATGCTCATATACTGTGTTTTGTCCGGCCTGGCCTCATACGCCCAGACGGTCGCGAACGTGGACGTGAGCATTTCCATGCCGTCAGTGGCGCTGGTGGATATCCTCCCATCGGGCTCTAACAGCGTTACGCTGCAAATGACTGCCCCGACAGAAGCCGGCAATACCGTCGGGACCGGCTCATCCAATAATACCAACTGGCTGATATTTACCTCGGCCGTTACCAGCGGAGGATCACGAAGCATCAAGGGTGATGTGGTAGGAACATTGCCGACAGGCATCCGGCTGCGCCTGGACGTATCCGCATATGTGGGCTCGGGATTAGGTTTTACAGGGGGAAACAGCTACGTCACGGCCAACAAATACCTGACCAACACCCCGGTGAGTTTCATCGACAACATCAAAGGCGCTTACACCGGCATTACGTATGGCAGTAATGGCTTCCAACTAACCTATTCCCTTGAAATACAAGACTATGCCAATATCCGAAGCGGCACCTCGAATGTGACGGTGCGTTACACTATGGCCGACAACTAATGAAGTACATTATCGCCATCTGCATTGCAAGCCTCTCGGCCTTCGCCGCTTCCGCGCAAACGATTTCGATCAACAGCGGAACGACATGGTCTATTCCCTCCCTGTCGTCGACAATCACCAAAGCCGGTAAGAACTACGAGCATATCGAAACCAGCAGCGCCTCACAAACCCTCCTCAAAGTAAATGCGCTGCTCGCATGGTCTATCACCGCGCACCTCAGCGCAACTTCCAACTGGGACTCGTCGCTTAAACTATCCGTGCAGCGGACGGGCAACGGCACGGGCATCGCCATCCTCACCGGCGGCACTACTTATATCCAGCTCACCAGCACCCCGCAGGCTTTTTTCAGCGGTCTGCTCAACCTGACAGCCAGCCGCGATAATATTCCCATCCAGTACAAAATCGAAGGGCTGTCGGTAATGCTGCCGGTAAAGACTTACACAACAACGGTTACTTATACGATTTCGGGGTTGTAGGGGCCCTGAGGGGCCCGACAGCCGACCACCGACCACTGAGCGCCGATCAGATGTTGTGCTGGTGCAGATCTCCTGATTTGCACATACTATTCGCAGGCCTCCGGCCGGTCGATCCCGCAAATGCATTCCGCGGTTCAGACCGGCCGGAGGCCTGCGAATGTATAGTCACGAAGGTAGACCTTCGTGCCATTTTACTCAAACATCCGCTCCTCCCGTATCACTCGAAATGGCTTCTCGAAAAATTCCATCGTGATACGATTGAACTCAGTGGCGTAATGCACCAGTGTCGAATGCCCCGAATTGGGCAGGATCCAGAGGTAGGACTTCGGGATTGCCCTTGCGATCTGCACCGTGTGCTCGGGGATGATCACGTCGTGGTCGCCGCCGATGATGAGTGACGGGCAGCGTACCTTGTGCAGTTGTTCGAGCGTAATGTTGGGCTGGACGGCCATGAGGTGCATGAGCTTTCGCTGATTGCGTTTGACAGGGTCGGCCATTTGCTTTGTCAGATCGGCATCCCATTCCAGGATTTTTTTATACAGCCACGGGTCCAATGCGGTGGAGTCGGGCCAGAGATTCGCACCGGTCGCAGCCAATTTCCGTACCTTTTCGGGGTGGCGCAATGCAAGCAGCAATGCATTAATGCCGCCGTCGCTCCATCCTACCACGTTACAGGAATCGATTTTGAGATGTTCCAGCAATGCGTGCAGGTCGTCGGCCATCATTTCATAGGACAGCGAGTCGCTCTTGTCCTCTGATCTTCCCTGCGCCCGGCTATCAACCAAAATCACTTTGTAAGACTTCGCAAATGCATGGAGCTGATGTTTGAAATCACGCATCGAGCCTCCGTTACCGTGAACAAACAGGACCGGCTTGCCGGAGCCATACACTTCATAATACAGCTTTACACCCCGCAAGTCGGCAAAATGGCCTGCTTTGGGGTTTCTCCCCAGCAGCGCCGTGTCCGGCTTTATCTGCGCATACGCATTCGTGCCGGCGAGCCAGCAGCAGAAGATGATCAGGAGGTTCAGTTTCATTTCAAATCAGGTTTGAGGCTCGTACCTACCAAATGTACGTTCCAAAAACGACTCTATCCTCGCCTTCTGCTGCAAATGATGCCTGAAATGCATTTCTGAAAACTGAAACCATTCCTCCGCGCACAGGTAATGCAGGCCCGGGTGCTTCGCCTTGCCATGGAACAGGCTCCGTGCAATCAACAGGTCAGTTTCTGCGACGATCGTTTTCAGTTGCAGCAGCCGGTCTATCAGCGATTGTTTGCTGGCGGGCTGCCGGACAAATGCATTGGAAGGCGGTCCTTCGAGGATCGCATCGGGAAAAGCATTGTTGCGCAGCATGGTTTTCGCTTCCGAAGTACATTCCTCCATCGCATGGTCGTTCGACGCGAGGCAGACTTTGATCTGGCTGAAATAAAATTCCGTCTCGTCCAGGATGTGCATATAAACCTGCCCCAGCGACCACGTACCCGGGCCCGGCTGGGCGAGCAGTCTGGCAATATCGTAAGGTTCCAGCGATCGAAGCCAGATATCGATGGTGTGGTGATAGTCCTTGACTCTCATTTTTTAAGATGTGCTGATGATCTTACAAAGATCATACGATCGCCGGTGAAAATGCGCGGGGTTTAACGACAATCAGCGGTGGTATTTGCGCCAAATGTGTGGTCGTACACGGGATAATCGGTATACCCGCCGTCGCCACCCTGGTAGTAGGTGCCGGGATCGCCCGCTGCGAGGGGAAGATCGAAGCGGAAACGCTCGGTCAGGTCGGGATTGGCAATGTATGGCTTGCCGAATGCGATCAGATCGGCGAGCCCTGCTTGCAAAGCAGCTTCGGCCGTTTCCGCGGAGTAACCTCCCGCGAGCATCACCAGCCCATCGTACCGGCGGCGTAGGTCGCGGATGTAAGTTTCAGGGATTTTGCCATGCCCTACCGGCCCCTTATCGGACAAATGGATGTACAAAATGCCTATTTCCTGCAATGCATCCACAACATACCGCTGCGTTTCGGCCTCCTCGGCGTAGTCGGGCAGGTCGTTAAGTTTCACAAACGGCGACAGGCGTATTCCGGTGCGCTCCTTCCCGATCGCCGCCACGGTACCTTCCACGATTTCGAGCAGGAAACGGCTGCGGGCGGCAATACTTCCCCCGTACCCGTCGGTGCGCCGGTTGGTGTGCGGGTGCAGAAATTGCTCTGGCAGGAACCCATGCGCACCATGTATTTCGACGCCGTCGAAACCTGCCCCGATTGCATTGATCGCGCCCTGGATATGCTCGTCGATGAGCCTCCGGACGTCAGCTGCGCTGGCCTCTGCGGGCTCGCTATTGGGCAAATGGATCTCCCCTGCCGTGCGTATCAGCCCTTCGGCCGCCACCGCAGATGGCCCGATCAGCGGCATTTGTCTTTCATTGTTAAGGTAATGCCCGATGCGCCCCGCGTGCACGAGCTGCATGAAGATCCGCCCGCCTCGTGCATGTACCTCCCCGGTAACGCGCTTCCAGCCTTCGATCTGCGCCTGGTTGTAAATTCCGGGGGTACCCATGTAACCGATGCCGTTGGGCGCCACGGCGGTATTGTCCGTGATGATCAGACCTGCGCCTGCGCGTTGCCCGAAATACACGGCGGCCGACGCTCCGGGAACGCCCTCCAATGCCCTCCGGCGATTCATAGGGGCCATTACGACGCGGTTCGGCCATTCAAGCGTGCCGGTTATGAGCGGTGTCAAAAGTTTTTTCTGCGTATTCATCATTGCTTTTTTTGAATACAAAACTATCTGCACCAGCTGCGGGCGAACAGTGACTTTGCGTGGTTTTTTCGGTATTTTTACAGGTTATGAAACAAAAGACACTGCATCAGCCCTTCGAAGTGTACGTAGCCGACATGGATTGCTGGAATGAGCGGCCATTAATCTACCACTTCTTTGAAATCGTCAGGATCATCGACGGGACCGGCACGCGCGAGACCAACCGCAACCGGTTCGAGTACCGCCCGGGCAGTATTTTCCTCTTCACACCACTGGATTGCCGCTGCTTCGACGTCGAAACACCTACGCGGTTTTGCTCCATCCGGTTTTCGGAAGTGTTTTTCTCCGAATACAAAACAAAGCAGGACAAGGAACGCGTAACCGAATGGCTGAAACAGCTGGAAACAATTTTCGCACACCACAACCGGTTCGAAGAGCTCCTGATCCGCAACGAAGGCGATTGCCGGATGATCGCCTCGCTGATCTCCCACCTCGTCACCGAATACGAGCAGCGGCAGGCAGGCCACGAAGAAAACCTGCGGCATTTGGTAACGCTGATCCTCAACGTAATCACCCGCAATGTGCATGACGGCCGCGCGGCCGACAACTCGGGCACGAAGCCAGCGCTGATCAACCGCGTATTGTTGCATATCCAAAGGCACATCGCCGACCCCGAAAAGCTGCGCGTCGAATACCTGGCCGGGCAATTCAACTTGTCGCCCAACTATGTAGGCGAATATTTCCGCAAATACACGGGGGAAAGCCTGCAAAACTACGTCGCGTCGTCGCGCATTAAGCTCGTGGCCCAGCGCCTCACACAAAGTAACCTGACGATCAGCGAAATAGCGAACGAGCTGGGCTATACCGACGAAAGCCACCTCAGCCGCCAGTTCCGCAAGCACCACGGCACCAGCCCGACCGCCTTCCGGAAAGGGCTTGTCACAGCGGACGCTTAAAGAATACCATTGGTAGCAAACTCCCTCGGCGTCATATTGTACAGATCACGGAAGCATTTGGCGAAATAGGAAAGGTTATCAAAACCCACGGCATAGGCCGCTTCGGACACCGTAACGCCTTCCGAAAGCAGTGTGGCCGCTTTTTTCAGCCTGTAATTACGGATCAGCTCCACCGCCGAAAGGTCAACCAGCGTTTTGAGCTTCCGGTTGAGGCTGCTGTTGCTCATGCCGATCTCGCGGATCAGCTCGGTTACTCCGAAATCGGGGTCGTCGAGGTGGGCATCGAGGATTGGGTATAACCTGTTCAAAAACGGATCTGTGGCCTCCTCATGATCTGCCGGCAATGCTACCGGCCCTGTAAAGCTCGCCCGCAGCCGCTCGTACAGGCGCGCCTGCCTGTCGAGCAGGTTACGTATGCGCAGGCGCAGCTCGGGCAGGTGAAAAGGCTTGGTGATGTAATCGTCCGCGCCGAGTTCCAGCCCCTCTATCCTGCTTTCCAGCGCTGATTTGGCCGTCAGCAGCACCACCGGAATGTGGCTCGTTTCCAGGTTGGATTTAATGTGTTTACAAAAAGTATAACCGTCCATTACCGGCATCATCACGTCGCTGATGATCAGGTCAGGCATGATTTCGGCGGCCATAGCCAGCCCTTCCCCGCCGTTCCCGGCGTGATAAAACCGGTAATTTCCGGCCAGGCTATCGGAAACAAACTCGGCCAGTCCCGCATTGTCCTCCACGAGCAGGATCTGCACCAAACGGGCCTCTTCACGGTCGGTAGGGCCATTTTCACCGACTTCCAGAGCCACATGCCCGGCTGGTTGCCGGGCCTCATCGCGACGGTACGGCAAAGCCACCGTAAAAACGGTATCAAACCCGTCGGCACCGCTTTTAACCGAAACCCTGCCCCCTTGCAAACCGACCAATTCCTTCACAATCGCCAGCCCGATACCGGTACCCACGTGGTAGCCCGTGGGTTGATCGGCCTGATAAAAACGGTCGAAAATACGGTCGAGCTGCGCATCCGGAATCCGCGCACCCGTATTCGCGACGGTGATTTCCGTCCCTTCCGAATCAGCCGCGCGGAGTGTGACCAATATCCGCCCCGAGGCATTCGTAAACTTCACCGCATTGGACAGCAGATTGGTGACAATCCTTTCCAGTTTTTCATGATCAAACCAGTAGTACCGGCTTTCAAGGCGATTTTCAAACTCTAAAACCACATTTTTCGCCTCCGCAGCCATTTGGAAAGCACCGGTAAGCATTTCCACAAAATCCGGCAAATCGCCCCGGGCCACGTTGATATGTGTTGTACCGCCTTCCAGTTTGGAGAGATCGAGCAACTGATTAATAAGCCCCAGGAGCTGCCGGGCGTTCCGGTCGATCAGCGAAAGGCGTTTGGCATCTTTTTCTTGCCGCGTTTCTTCCAGCATTTGTGCGGCAGGCCCGAGAATCAGCGTGAGCGGCGTCCTGAATTCGTGGGTAATGTTGGAAAAAAAGCGGGTCTTCATTCCGTCCAGTTCACGCAGCTGTTCAGCCTCCCGCGCTTTCAGGTCCACTTCTTTTTGCTTAAAAACAATGGACTGCTGCATCCTGACGCGGTTGATATACACCCTCAGCAATCCATAAACCATGCCGAGAAAAGTCAGGAAATAGATCGCATAAGCCCACCACGTACGCCACCACGGCGGGTTCACCCGGATATGCAGTTCCCGTACTTCGGGACTCCAGACGCCGAGTGTGTTGGAAGCATTCAACCGCAATACGTAATCGCCAGGCCGGAGGTCGGTGTACTTGGTCACCGGCGTTTCGGTTTCAATCCAATGCTCGTCCACGCCTTCAAGCTGGTACCGGTAGCGGATTTTATCACTGCGGTTATATTGCATCGCTGCAAATTCGATGGTGAGAAAGTTCTGCCAATGTGCCAGATCGAGTGCCTGCATGGCCGTCACGGGCAGCTCTCCGGCCGACCGACGCGGTTCCAGGGGCGCATTATTAATGAAAATGCCCGTAATGTAAACCGGTGGGCGGTAATGGTCCTCGTTCGGTTGCTTCGAATCAAAAGCCGTGATTCCCTCCATCCCGCCCAGGAAAATGCGCCCGTCGGGCAATGCGAGGGCATGGAAGCGGTTGAACTCATCGGCCATCAGACCGTCCTCGCGGGTGTAGGTACGTGTACGCAAGGTTTTTCTGTTCACCTGGGACAGTCCCTGGTTGGTCGCCACCCACACATTGCCCCGCAGGTCGGGGATGGCTGCATACACCACATTGTTGGGCAGGCCGTTTTGCTTCGATAGCCGCTCACAATGCCCCGTACGCTTATCGAAACGGCAAAGCCCACCTCCGAAAGTGCCTACCCACAGCAGGTTCTCGTCGAGCGGATCGGCGAAAAGGCAATACAAATTGTCGCTGCTTAAAGTACCTTTTCCCTGCCCGTAACGCTTGATCGCGCCCGAAGCCTTGTCGATGCGGTACAATCCCCGCGCGGTTGTCGCGACCCAAATGTACTGTCGGTCGGCTACGATCTGGTAAATACCCGATTCGACTCCGGGGCGGCCCACGTCAGGGTGGCCCGCGATCGGGCGGCCCACGATCGGGCGGATCGTATGCGGAAAGCGTGTCCAGGCGCCGTTTTGATGAGAAAACAAAAGGCTGTCGTGCATGGCCCACATCCTCCCATCCGGGTCCTTCGCCAGGCTGATCGCCAGCTCCGAACGTTTAATATCCGTGATCTGCACCGGGAACGGAATACTCCTGATTACACGGCTGTTCAAATCCAGTTCAAAAAGCGGCGTCCGCCCAGCGCTGAACCACATTTTCTGCGGACTATCGAATGCGTAGCGAAAATTGTAGGAAAAAAGGTCGTTGGGCAGTTTGGCCATTTCGGCCGGCGGCACTTTCAGGAAGTCGCGCAGAAGGTCCGAAATAAAATCGGAAGAATAGGGTTTCGTATTGAAATAGCTGGCCCTCAGGTTGTACTTCCGGATCCCCTGCCCGTTGGTACCTGCCCAAAGTACGTCGGAACGATCAATATAGAGGCTCTTGAATTCACCCACATCCGCCTGAACGGGAAATTCGGCAAGGTTACCGTGCTTATCCAGCCGGTACAGGTGGTTCATCCTGAAAAAATAGACGTTGCCCTTACTGTCGGTCACAATGGAATGGCGGTATTGGGCCTGGGTGTCCAAAATCAGCGCCCGGGTCTCGCCCTGGCCCGTCGCCGGGTCGAGCAACGCCATTCCCGCATTGTAAAGCAACAGTAGGCGGCCGTCGCTCATCTCGGCCAATGCGTTCACGTTCTGATCAACACCACCAGCAAGTACCGTCGAATGGTAGGCTGCAAAATGATCGGTGTCTTTTTTTTGTTTAAAGAGGCCTTTGTTGGTGATGGCCCAGATATTCCCGGCCCTGTCCTCCTTCACAAAGCGTACGTGGGCATGCGTAATGGCGCTCGAATCGCCGTTCACCCGGTGGTACCCTTTTATTTTTTGGGTATTTAAATGAATGTAATCCAATCCGCCGCCATCCGACATCAGCCAGAGCCGGTGCTGGCTGTCGGCGTACATATCCCTCAAAAAGCGCTTGCCGAACTGTTGCTGATAGAATGCCTGGCGTGAAAAATTGATGAAAGTCTCGCGCACGGGGTCGAAGAGATCGATCTGCCCCTGGTCGGTGGTGATCCAGATTTTGCCTTCCGCGGTAATTTGCAAGTTTTCCAGCCCTAATGAAGAAAGCGATATCTCCTGCGTGTCCGACGGTTGAAATACCTTGAAACTCCTGCCGTCGCCGCGGCGGCCGTCGCCACGGGGGCCGTCATACCGACATAGCCCGTCGCGCGTGGCGAGCCACATAAAACCACGCTTGTCCTGCACTATGCCGGGCACGAAACCCTGCGGAAGGCCCTGTCTGGCGGTAATGCTTTCGGGGACGGGAAAGCTTGCCGGTTGCGCCGATGCCGCCACCGGCAGACACCCGCTGCCAGCCAGCCCATACAGCACGAAAACGATTACCCGGCGGATCATGTAGAATTTCTTCAAATAGCGGTGCTTTGAGGCTAATTTACAATAAAACAGCCTTGTATGACGAAAAATGAATAGTTTCTGACTAAAAATTGACAATCGCCGGACACCTCTGCATTCCATATTGCGGCCAAAAAATGATCTCTCATCATTCCGGACCGCGCTATGAATACACAATTACTACGACCCCTTTTCACACTGTTTTGCGCACTGCTGATTGCCACCGCCGCCCATTCGGCAGTGGTTTACAATCACAACTTCAACAACAGGAGCTTCACCGGGCCTACGTCCATCAACTCGAATATGACGTCGGGCTGGACGTCGACGGGTGCCAGCCTGTACTGGTTCGATGGTGCCGGCAACCCCGGACTTGCACTCTATGGCCACAACCACGTGTACATTCTGACACTTACGTTGAAAGAACGCTATCAGCTGGAACTATCGAGCATCACGTTTTCACGAATGTCGGGGGATAATGCGACTTTCCAGATACAGGTGGATGGTGAAAACTATGGAACATCGTTCTCCTCGAACCTGACACAAACATCTATTACCCGTACCAAAACCGTATCCCAGCTTCGCAACACCGTCCGCATCCGGATCGTGGTCACCAACGGAACAACGGCCAACAACTATTCGGTCCTCGACAATTTCACCCTGAACGGGACTATCAGCGGCTACGACCCTGCCGAAGAAGCACAGCCTGACGCCAACGGCGTTTTGTATGTAAATTCTGACATTGACATACCGGGTAACGGCAGTAGCTGGGACAATGCCCTCCAAAAAGTACATTATGCAACACGGGCTGCCGCCATGACTCCCGCTATCAAACAGGTATGGGTAGCAACAGGCACCTACGAAACCGCCGCCGCGGATGAGCCCCTGACCCTCACCGACGGCGTAGCCTATTATGGAGGTTTTTCCGGCTACGAAAGCGACGTCCGGGAGCGCGCCATCGATCCCACCTCGACGACGCTCAAAGGGCTTGGCGGAACCGTCATATCGGTATCGGGGGCCGGTGCATCCACACGGCTCGACGGCTTTATGGTCAGTTCCGGCACGGGCTTGTCCGTCAACGGCGAGCGGCGGGGCGGGGCGCTGCATGCTACCAGCTCCTCGCTGGTGATCGCCAACTGCCTTTTCGCCGGGAATGCTACCGATCCATCGGCGACGGAAGGCAAGGGCGGCGCCATTTACCTCCTCAATTCCAGTCCTTTGATCCTCCAATGCCTTTTTGTGACCAATTCTGCAAAAGGTACTGCTGCCGGAAAAGGCGGGGCAATTTTTCTCGATAATTCATCCCCTACTATCCGCAATTGTACTTTTTCGGCCAATGAAGTTGGGGGTAATACCGCACCCGACAATGGTGGTGCACTGTATGCCGTCAGCGGCTCGTCGCCAATCATCGAAAACAGTATTATCTGGAATAACGCCGATCCCGCGTCCCCCGGTAGTACCAGCAGCATCAGCGGAGGGGGAACACCGGTCGTTTCCTATTCACTGATCCAGGGGGGCTTCCCGGGAGGTACCAACATCCTCGACGCCGACCCGCAGTTTACCGACGCGGCGGGATACAATTTCGTACAGCTCAAAGGAAGCCCCGTAACCAATGCAGGCAACCCGGCGACAGACATTTCGGCTTTCCCTAAAAACACGGACGACACGCCCGTCGGGTTCGACGGTAACCGCAGGCTCACCAGCCAGGCCATCGATCTCGGGCCTTATGAGGTGACGCCGAGCGTCATCTGGTATGTGAATGCGGCCAGTTCAACACCTGATCCGGCCGGTGATAGCTGGGCCAATGCGCTGCATGGCCTGGGCGATGCGCTTAACCTCGCTTCCGCAGGTGACCAGATATGGGTGGCCCGCGGGGAATACGAAAACAGCGAGCAGCTGGAATTCATCCACGGGGTGAAAATCTACGGCAGCTTTGTAGGAACTGAAACCACGCTCAGCCAACGACCGCTGCCTATTATCCACGGCGATCCCGCCACTGCCACCGTGCTGACGTCATCCGTCGGGCCGCTGATCAACAACTCTTACAACGACCTTACCCGGGAGGATATCTTCGACGGATTTACGATCACCGGGGTGTTTGGGAGCAATGGCGGGGCCATGCGGAACACCAGCGTATCGCCTACCATCGCCAATTGTGCATTTTTGAATAACTATGCGTCCGATGGAGCGGGTATCTACAACGAAAACGCTTCGCCATTGATCATCAACACGATATTCAGGCAGAACGCCGCGAGTTTCGGCAGCGGGGGAGCCATCGCAAACATGGACGGTTCCAACACGATTTTGATGAACTGCCTGATTACCGAAAACTCCGCCAGTGAATTCGGAGGAACCATTTACAACAACGACTCACAGCTGACGCTCCTCAACTGTACCGTTGCAGGCAACACACAGACTTTCCCCGGCACCATCACCGGCTACAACGGCCCCGTAACCGTCCGCAACAGCATTATTTATGGCAACGGAAGCGGGATAACCAGCCAGGAGAGTGCCATTTCGGTCACGTACAGCCTCGTGGAAGGCATGAATGCGAGCGAGACGGACCATAATCTCGCCGGTACGACCTCCCCGCAGTTTGCCGGCGAATCCGACTGGACATTGCTCCCCTGCTCCCCCGCTATTAACCGCGGAACCAACGAAGCCCTGCCAGACCTGCCTGCCAACCCGACCGACCTCGCCAACAACACCCGCACTTTCAACGTGCAAACCGATATGGGTGCCTATGAAATGCAGGCAGTCGCTGGCCCGGGCACATTACCCGCGAGCGGCGAGCAGGCGACGCTGCCCGTGTATGCGGGCGCGACCTCCATTACCAGCGATTGCAAGACCTTCGGGCTTATTGAACCCACCGGTACACCCGGAGCGCTGGGCAATGTAACGGTGAAGGCATTCCTGGCAGCAGGCAATACCGTTTCGGAAGGGGAAAAGGTGTTTGTCAAAAGGCATTACGACATCACTCCCACCGGCACCGACGGCCCGGCCAAAGTGACGCTGTTCTTCTCGAAACAAGATTTCGACACCTACAACCAGGCGTACGGTAATGCCAACAATGCCTCCCTTCCTGCCAACCTGAAAGTGGTACAATACCATGGTACGAGCCCGTACGGCTTTCCGGGCACCTATTCCGGCCCAACACAGCTGATCACGGACGTAACGGTAACCGAAAGCGAAGACCACACCATGTACCTCGTTTCGTTCGAGGTGACCGGGTTCAGCGGGTTCTTTATTTCGGGCCAATCCGAAGCGGCATTGCCCGTTACGCTCGTGTCGTTTCAGGCTAAAAAACGGGAGCAGGAGGCTTATCTGCAATGGCAGACCAGCTCGGAAACCAACAGTGACCGCTTCGAGATCGAGCGCAGCAGCGACGGCAACCACTGGCACTACCTCGGCGGAGTAGCGGCCAAAGGCAACGAGGCAACCATTACCGACTATTCCTATACCGATGCCCTTCCACTAGCCGGTACCAATATGTACCGGCTTAAAATGATTGATCGGGCCGCGGGCGGTCGGGCCGCGGATGGCGACGCCCCTTTCTCATACAGCCGCATTGCCGTGCTGCATTTTGACGGGGAAAAGATGGCTGTCTATCCAAACCCTGCAGTCGATGTCCCGGTGGTCCAATTAAAAGGAGTGAAACCCGAAAACATCCAGAACATCAGGGTGTTCGATACGCGCGGAACACTTTTGGTAAGACCCGTTATGCAGCATAGCGGCATCGACATCCGCAGACTGGTACCCGGAATTTACACGGTTGAAATCGAAACGACCGGCGGCAACCGGCAAAGCGTCCAACTCGCAGTGACGCAATAGTTTTGGAAACGGCAATACTCAACGTTCATAAGGCAGGGGCAAGCAGGATTGAATTCAGACAAATGTTTCAGATATTCGCCGGTGACTTATTTCACCGGCCATCTGACTCAGCTGGTACGGATCAATCTACGCTTGTCCTTTTTCATGCCTATGTCCACAAATCCCTGGCTGGCTGCTGTTAAACGCATTCTGGCATTGTCGCAAACCGGCCTGGCCTTCCAACCCGGCGAATACGACCGTGAGCGCTACGAGGAAATCCGGCAGATCAGCATTGACCTGCTTGCCCATATCAGCAATGCACCCGTTGAACAGATTATCAGCCTGCTGCCCCACGAAATAGGCTATGTGACGCCGAAAGTCGATATTCGGGCCGTGATTTTCCGCGGTAGCGACGAAATCCTGATGGTGCAGGAAAAAATTGACAACGACCGCTGGACACTACCCGGCGGCTGGGCGGATGTGGGCTATACGCCGTTTCAAGTGGCGATAAAAGAAGTTTTTGAGGAAACCGGCCTGCACGTGGAAGCCGTACGGCTACTGGCGGTATTGGATAAAAGCAAACACGACCACCCCGAGGAGCCCTGGTATGTTTACAAATTCTTCATCCTATGCCGCATTGCCGGCGGCGAAATCCTGGAACAAACCAACGAAACTTCCGGAGTGGGCTGGGTGAAGTTCGATCAATTGTCCGGATTGGATTTGTCGGTCAACCGGGTTACCTATTCGCAGATCGTCCAACTGCTTCCCTTTGCAGCTGATCCGGGTTTGCCGGTTTTATGTGACTGAAAGGTGATGAAACATTTTCAGAAAACCTTGAAGCAAATTTAAAAACACCCCCTTTTTAAATTAATATAAAAACCTCAAAAACAAATAGTTAAATACAAAACCGTTCCATTTAAAATTTAAAAACATTTGGTACGGATTCGAAAATAGTTTGCCCGGAGAGCCGGTAGCTTCGTCAGAAATTAATTCAACAATCATGACAAGCAAAAAGGTAATCTTCTGGGCATTCACAGTCGCGCTGGGCGGTTTTTTATTCGGTTTTGATACCGCGGTCATCTCGGGCGCGGAGAAATCGATCCAGCAGCTGTGGGGCCTCACTACGGTGCAGCACGGGTTCACAGTTTCCATCGCATTGATCGGCACGGTCCTCGGGTCGCTCACAGGCGCTATCCCCTCCGAGCGTTACGGGCGTAAGTACACGCTCTTCGCTATCGCTGTCCTTTACCTGCTGTCATCGATCGGCTCGGCCCTCGCCTCCGACTGGATTTCGTTTCTCATTTTCCGCTTCCTCGGAGGCATCGGCGTCGGCATTTCGTCCGTTACCGCTCCATTATATATATCCGAAATATCTCCCGCCAATTCCCGCGGCAGGCTGGTGGCGATGTTCCAGTTCAATGTGGTACTGGGCATTCTGATCGCCTACCTGTCCAACTTCCTGCTGGTAGGCATGGGCGACAACGACTGGCGCTGGATGCTGGGCGTGCAGGCCGTTCCTTCATTGATCTTCCTGGTGGCTATCCTTTTTGTACCCGAAAGCCCTCGCTGGCTTATCGTGAAACGCGGCCGGGTGGAAGAAGCCCGGCAGATTTTGTCCATCGCCAATGGCGGTATCGACGTCAGCGGCATTGTATCCGACATTCAGATTTCGGCCAACACGAGCACCCAGTCTCACAGCAGCGTTTCCATTTTTTCATCCCAATACAAATTACCGCTGGTACTAGCGCTGCTTTTTGCCTTTTTCAACCAGGTTTCGGGCATTAACGCGATCATCTATTACGCGCCGCGCATTTTTGAAATGGCGGGTCTGGGCAAAAGCTCTGCATTGCTGTCGTCCGCCGGTGTGGGCCTGGTCAATTTCTGTTTCACATTCATTGCCATTAACCTCATTGACCGCTTCGGTCGCCGCACGCTGATGTTCATCGGGTCGTTCGGGCTGATAGCCACTTTGGGACTGGTGGCGCAGGCATTTTACAGCGGCAACCTGGGTGGATATGCAGTACCGGTGTACCTGTTCATTTACATTGCCTTCTTCGCATTGTCGCAAGGCGCGGTAATATGGGTATTTATTTCTGAGATTTTCCCTAACCAGGTGCGCGCAGCGGGGCAGTCGATGGGCAGCTTCATGCATTGGCTGCTGGCGGCGGTAATCGCATTCACATTCCCCTACATCGCCGAAACGCTTGGCGGCGGCAACACCTTCATGATCTTCTGCGGTATGATGGTACTCCAACTGCTGTTCGTCTGGAAGCTCATGCCCGAAACGAAGGGTACCTCCCTCGAACAGATCGAAAAGACATTAATCCTTCACTAAAATCTCCACTTTAAACGATTACATATGACACCGAAACTGACTGTTTTTGGAGAAGTGCTCTGGGACGTGCTGCCCGATGCACGCCTGGCAGGCGGGGCTACCATGAACGTCGCCGCACACCTGCAGCGCTACGGCATGGACGTGGCCTTCATCAGCCGCGTCGGACACGACGAGCTGGGCGCGGAGCTGCTCGCATTCATGGCGCAGCATGGCCTCGATACCCAATGGGTGCAAACCGGCGAAACGCATTTGACCGGCATTGCCAAAGCCAACGTATCGGACAGCAACGAGGTTACCTACAAAATCCTGCATCCCGTGGCCTGGGACTACATTCAGTTCGACGCTGCCGCCGCGCAGCAGGTTGCTGAAAGTGATTTCTTCGTGTACGGCACGCTCGCCGCACGTGACCGCACCTCGCGCGAGACGCTCCTGCGCTACCTAACCCCTGCGCCAGTCCGCGTATTCGACGTGAACCTGCGCCCGCCCCATTACTCGCGCGAGCAAGTACTGGAACTGCTTGGCTTTGCCAGCATTGTCAAAATGAACGAGCATGAGTTGCGCGAGGTAACCGGCTGGCTCACGACCTTCGAAAGCGAAAAACAGGCCATGGCGTACATCCTTGACCGTTTCAAACTCGATATGTTCGTGCTCACGTGCGGAGCGGAAGGCGCCATGGTGCTTACCGGCAGCGGGGAATTCCACCAGCATCCGGGATTTACGGTGGAAGTGGCCGATACCATCGGCAGCGGCGACGCATTCCTCGGCGCATTCCTCTACCAAACCGCCACGGGGCATCCACTTGCGGAATCCCTCGAATTTGCCTGCGCCGCCGGTGCATTCGTAGCCGGTAAAGCCGGTGCATTGCCCGCATTCGGCGAAACCGACATTCAGGAGTTTATTCACGCACAGCGGCTGCTGCCTATCATCCACTGATTACCCATTCACGCTCTTTAATCGAAAACATTATGAGAAAAATTTTACTGCTGGTGGCCCTCGCGGTCGCCTGCGTGGTGCAACTGCCCGCTCACGCGCAAAACAGGGCACAGATCAAGGGCGTCGTCAAGAGTATCGACGGCGAGCCGCTTCCCGGTGTGAACGTCCTCGAAAAAGGGACTTCCAATGGTGCCGTTACCGATGTTTCGGGTGCTTATAGTGTATCGCCCGCCGCAAATGCTACATTGGTATTCTCCTACATTGGAATGCAAACGAAAGAGGTAGCCGTGGGCAACCAGACGACCATTAACGTTACCCTCGATTACGACCAGAAAAGCCTTAATGAGGTGGTAGTCGTAGGTTATACTTCTTCCAAAAAGGAGGACCTCACCGGCGCCATTGCCGTCGTGGACATGGCCCCTTTGAAAAACATCAGCTCCGGTAACCCGATGCAGGCCTTACAGGGACGTGTACCGGGTTTATACATCGAAAAAACCGGCTCGCCGAATGGTACCAACTCCCGCATCCTCATCCGCGGTGCCAACACGCTCGGCAATACCGACCCGCTCTACATCATCGACGGCGTGCCTACCAAGCGGCCGGAAGTGTTCCAGGGACTGAACCCGAACTCGATCGAGTCGATCCAGGTGCTGAAAGATGCTTCGGCATCGTCCATTTACGGTTCTCGGGCTTCCAATGGGGTGATTATCATTACCACCAAAAACGGCGCCAATAGCAACGGCAAGATCAATATCGACTTCAATACCAGCATTTCTACACAATCGGAGAAGTATGCGCGGTTCAAAATGCTCAATGCGGTGGATCGTGGGCGTGCATTGTGGCAGGCTTCGGTGAACGACAAGGTGAATCCCGAGGATGGTTACGGCGCATTGTACCAGTTCGACTGGAATAAGGATTTCACGAATCCCATATTAAATGGCGTAAAAGTACAGCCGCTAGTGGGAGGCAATGCTAACATGCCGGCAGGCGATACCGACTGGCAGAAAGTCATGTACAAAACCGGCATCGTGACCAACAACGAGCTTACGATTTCGGGCGGTAACGGTACATCTTCGCTGCAAATCAATTTGGGCTATTACAAAAACACGGGTATGCTCCGCTACACCGACTACGACAAGATCAGCGGGCGCATCAACGGCCTCACCAGCGCATTCGACGGTAAACTGAAAATCGGGGCGAACATGCAGCTTGCCTCTTCGAACGAAACCCTCGCTTCCACGGACATCGGCGGCGCGGCCACACCCGGCCTGGCGGTTACCCTGGCGCCCACCATTCCGGTGTATGCCAAGGATGGTTCCTGGGGCGGTGCCATCGGCTCGGGTTACTCCGACCGCAATAACCCGCTCCACATGCAGGAGATCAACAAGTGGGACAATGCGCACCGGCTTACGCTGTTCGGTAACGTGTTTGTGGAAATCCAGCCATTCAAAAACTTCTTCCTCAAAACCAGTCTCGGTGCAGATAATGCGGCCTATCGCTTCAAAAACATTGAGCAATCCTTTGAAGAAGGCTCATTCGGCCGCGCCAACAACAGCCTGACGATCGACCAGAACCGCTACCTGAGCATTACCTGGTCCAACACCGCCCGTTACAACCTCGACCTGGGCAACAACCATTTCAAGTTCCTGGCGGGTATCGAAGCCATTAAAAACGACTCCGATTTTGAAATAGCCAGAAAAGAAGGGTTTGCCGTGCAGACCAAGGAGTATTTCGTATTGAATGCAGGTACCGGCAATACCAACGTCACCGGTTCCGGCTCGGGCAGCAGGCTGCTTTCGCAGTTTGCCCGTATCGACTATGGCTTCTCGGACCGCTACCTGGCCGCGATCACCATCCGTCGCGACGGTTCGTCCCGCTTCGGTTCGGCGAATGCGTACGGTATTTTCCCGGCGGCATCGGTGGGCTGGCGCATCGATAAGGAGCAGTTTTTCAAAGGTGTAACCAAGATAAGCAATCTGAAACTGCGGGCCGGGGTCGGCAGGGTTGGTAACCAGGAGATCGGTGACCTCGCCCGCTTTGGATTGTACGATACGCGTTACGGCGCGCGCCAATCGCAGTTCCCGAACGGCCATAACAGCTTCTTCGACCAGTTCTATAACATCGGTACCGCCTACGACCTCAACGGAGCCAACACGGGCAACCTGCCTTCCGGCTTCGTATCGATCCAGGGTGCTAACCCTAATTTGAAGTGGGAAACCACCGATGAAGCCAACTTCGGACTCGATTTCGGGTTGTTCGACGGCATGATCCAGGGCTCGTTCGACTACTTTACCCGCAAAACCAGCGATATCCTGATCACCCCGCCGGTAGCTTCCGCCGTGGGCGAAGGGCAGCTGCGCGTATTGAATGGCGCGGCCAAGTCTAACAGGGGTTTTGAGTTCTCAGCAGGTTACTATGCCCGTCCGAAAGGCGATTTCACCTACAATGTGATGGCCGGAGTGAGCCGCTTCCGTGACAAGATCACCGCGCTGCCCGAAGAAGTGCGCGCTGCCTACCCAGGTAATGCGATCCAGACGATCCTCGGCCATTCGCAGTTCGATTTGTTCGGTTATAAAACCAATGGTCTCTTCCAGAACCAGGCCGAAGTGGACGCCGCTCCCACGCAGGTGGGCGCAGGTCCGGGCCGCATCCGTTACGTGGATACCAACGGCGACAAGCGCATCGACGACCTCGATCGTGTGTTCTTCGGCACCACCTTGCCTGCATTCGAGTATAACCTGAAAGTGGAGGCATTCTACAAGTCGTTCGACTTCTCGATCTTCGGCTCGGGTATCGCAGGCCGGAAGGGTTTCGATATTTATACCTTCTATAACAACTTCATCCGCGGCCGCGAGAATGTGGGCCCGGGTGTATTCGACGCCTGGTCGCCAACTAATACCGGCTCCAAAATCCCCGCATTGTCGCTTTCCGACGCCAACAACGAGACGCGCTCTTCGGATTATTTCAATGTGAATACTTCCTATTTCAAACTGCGCAATATCCAGCTGGGCTACGCGCTGAGTTCGGAACTGACCCAGAAGATCAAACTGCAACGCGTGCGGATGTACCTGATGGCAGAAAACCTGTTTCTCATCAAATCGAAGCAGTTTAGCGGTCCGGATCCCGAGCGGACAGACATTAACGCCATCCCGATCCCCCGTACATTCACATTTGGTTTGAACATTTCTTTCTAATCCTGAAAAAGCGCATTGTTATGAAAAGCAAATACATATTCGGTCTGATCGCCAGCGGCACGTTGCTGATCACCACCTCCTGTAACGATTTCCTCGACTACCAGCCGCAGGGGCTGCTATCGTCGGAGAATATCAAATCGGCCTCCGCGGCGGAATCGCTTGTGACGGCGGCCTATGCCGGGATCGGCAACGACGAAATGATCGGCCCCATGACCAGTATGTGGGTATACGGCAGCGTGCGGTCGGATGATGCCTACAAAGGCGGCGGCGGCGTGTCCGACGTGGCGGAAATAGATTTTTACGAGCATTACAACCTCACCCGCCCCGACTTTGGCTGGATGCACCCGTACACCTGGGAGAATTTTTACAAAGCCATTTCCCGCGCCAATGCCGCGCTCACGAGCCTTAATGCGTTGACGGACGCGGAGTTTCCGCTCCGAGCTACCCGCATTGCCGAAATGCGTTTCCTGCGCGGCCACTCGCATTTTATGCTCAAAATGTTGTTCAAAAATGTGCCTTACATCGATGAAAAACTGTCGGCCGACGACATTCTGAAAGAGTCGAACGTACGGTACAACAACGACGAGCTTTGGAATAAAGTCGGGGAAGATTTTCAGTTCGCGGTCGACAACCTGCCGCAGAAACAGGCTCAGATCGGCCGGGCCAATAAACTCTCAGCCTCCGCTTACCTGGCGAAATTGCGCCTGTTCCAGGCCTATGAGCAGGATGCCAACCACAAAGTGACGGGCATTAACAAAAACCGTTTGCAGGAAGTGGTAACCCTCACCCAGGCCGTAATCGCATCCGGCCAGTACAGCCTGCAACCCGATTTCGCCGAGAATTTCATTGCCGAAACCGAGAACGGCCCCGAATCCATTTTCGCGATCCAGTACTCGATCAACGACGGTACCGCAGCGGGCCGCCTCAGCTACGTGACCGGTCTCAACTATCCGCACGGCGCACCGCAATACGGCTGCTGCGGCTTCCACCAGCCGAGCCAGAACCTGGCTAATGCCTACCGCACCGATGCAAACGGGTTACCGCTTTTTGAAACATTCAATGACAAAAATGTGGATTTCAACACCGAAACCGTCGACCCGCGCGTAGACCATACCATTGGTATCGACGGCCACCCTTACAAATACGATGCGACCAAGCCATTCAGCAACAGCTGGGTGCGCGACCCGGGTGTGTATGGATTTTTTCATACCATGAAAGAGCAGCAGCTGGCTACCAGCCCGTCGTACCATAAAGAAGGACCGTTTATCGGAAGCTCCAAGAATATCGACATTATCCGCTATGACGACGTGCTACTGATGCAAGCCGAAGCATACATCGAGCTTGGACAGCATGCGCTGGCATTGCCGCTCATCAACCAGATCCGCAAACGCGCTGCGGCGAGTACCGGACGGTTGAAAAAGACCGATGGCAGCTTCGCATCGAAGTATAATGTCAAAGAATATTCCGCTTCCGGCTGGACGCAGGATTATGCCAGAAAGGCACTCCGCTGGGAAAGAAGGCTCGAATTTGCGACCGAAAGCCCCCGTTTCTTCGACCTCGTACGCTGGGGCATTGCCGAGCAAACACTGAATGCTTATCTTGAAAAGGAGAAAGTAAGAAGACCATTCCTCGCGACGGCGAAATTCACTGCGGGAAGAGATGAATACCTGCCCATTCCGCAGCGGGAGATCAGCTTCACGAAGGGGCTTTATGTTCAGAATCCGGGTTACTAAAATTTAATAGCCACGAAGACACAAATGTCCACGAATATGCTTCGTGCTAATTCGTGCCTTCGTGGCAATAGAAAATATGAAAAAAATCTCATTACTCGCCGCACTGCTATTCGCACAGCTGACACATGCCCAGGACATCCCTGAAAAGTACCGTCCCCAATTCCATTTCTCCCCGAAAGCACACTGGATGAACGACCCGAACGGCATGGTGTTCCATAATGGCACTTACCATTTGTTCTACCAATATTACCCGGGGGCCAAAATATGGGGCCCGATGCACTGGGGCCACGCCACGAGCAGGGATATGGTGCATTGGAAAGAGCAACCGATTGCCCTTTACCCTGATAGTCTCGGCTACATTTTCTCCGGCAGCGCCGTGGTGGATGTGAACAATACCTCCGGCTTTGGCAAAGACGGCAAAGCACCGCTGGTTGCCATTTTTACGCACCATAACCCTGTTTTGGAAAAGCAGAAAACCGGCCGCCACGAGTACCAGAGCATCGCATACAGCCTCGACGACGGCGTTACCTGGACCAAATACAGCGGCAATCCGGTGCTTCCCAATCCCGGCATTACCGATTTCCGGGACCCGAAAGTGCGCTGGTATGAGCCGCAGAAAAAGTGGATCATGACACTCGCTGCCAAAGACCGCATTACGTTCTACTCCTCCCCCGACCTCAAAAGCTGGTCGAAGGAAAGCGAGTTCGGGGCCGATGCGGGCGAGCATGGGGGCGTGTGGGAGTGCCCGGACTTGCTCCCGCTCACGCACGAGGGCAAGCAGGTGTGGCTGCTGATCGTCAATATCAACCCGGGCGGCCCCAATAAGGGCTCTGCGGGGCAGTATTTCCTTGGTGACTTCGACGGCAAGACGTTTACCGCCTATTCCAAAGAAACCAAATGGCTCGACTGGGGCGCCGATAACTATGCTGCCGTAACCTTCTCCAACACCGGCAACCGCTCCCTGCTGATGGGCTGGATGAGCAACTGGCAATACGCCAACCAGGTGCCTACCGACCCCTGGCGCAGCGCCAACACCATTTCCCGTGAACTGGGTCTCAAAACCGTCGGTAACGAGCTCTACCTGACTTCCGTGCCGGCCAGGGAACTGGAAAATATTAAAGGCGAAGGTTATTCCAAAAAGAACCTGACCGTGAAAGCGCCGGTCGACCTCGCCCCTAAGGGCGGCAATGCATCGGGCTTATTCAGGCTCGACCTCAAAGCCGCAACCGCCGGCGATTTCGAACTCGTATTGTCGAACAAAGCCGGCAATGAGCTCCTGATCGGCTACGACAAGGCCAGCAACCAGTACTATATCGACCGCTCCAAGTCGGGCAAGATCGATTTCGAAGCGGGTTTCGGGCAAAAACATACCGCTCCGAGGTTGTCCAAAGAGGGCAAAATTGCCCTGACGCTCGTCGCTGATGTAGCATCCGTGGAGCTTTTTGCAGATGGCGGGCTTACCGTGATGACGGATATTTTTTTCGCCGACACGCCGCTTTCCGATCTGAGCATCAAATCCGTGAAGGGCATTCGGGTGGAAGAAGTGCAGTACCATGCATTGAAACCTTCAATCGAGTAGCCGCCGGGTGGTAAATAGAGCTGCCGCGGTGGTATCCCCGGTAGCTCTATTTTGTATTATATTTGAAATACAATTTATCCTATGAGATTCGCGCTGATCGCTTTCCTGATGCTGACGTTGTTTGCGGGCTGTGCCGAAAAACAGGGAGATGCGTATGTCATCGGGTTTTCTCAATGCACCGGTGACGACGAATGGCGGCGTGCCATGCTGGACGGCATGCAGCGCGAACTTGCATTTCATAACAATGCAAAACTGATTTTCAAGGATGCGCATGCGAACAGTACTGTGCAGGTGAAGCAGATCGAAGAGCTGCTCCAAAGCGGCATTCAGCTGCTGATTGTTTCGCCCAACGAGTCGGACCCGCTTACCCCGGTGATTGAGAAGGCCTATCAAAAAGGCATTCCCGTGGTGGTCGTCGATCGGCGCACGTCTTCGCCTTATTACACGGCTTATGTGGGCGGGGACAATTACCAGGTAGGCAAAACCGTGGGCGAATATGCCGGTACATTGCTGGGCGGGAAGGGCAAGATGATCGAAATTACAGGTCTGCCCCGCTCCTCGCCTGCCTCCGACCGCCACCGTGGCCTCGTGGACGCGCTCGCGACCCGGCCGGGCATTCAGCGCGTGGCTACATTGAATGGCCAGTGGGAAAAGGATATTGCAAAAAAAGAACTCCGTAAGGTCCTCCCCAACTTCCCTGACCTCGACCTCATCTTCGCGCAGAATGAGGTAATGGCCAAAGGTGCACGGGAGGTTTGCAACGAAATTTTCCCCGAACGGAAGATCCGCGTGATCGGCGTCGACGGTTTACCCGGCCAATTCGGCGATATTCAAATGGTATATGATGGCCAGATTACCGCCACGGCGCTGTACCCGACAGGTGGCGAAGAAGCCGCCCGGGTGGCGATGAATATCCTGCAAAAACAACCCTACCAGAAAGAAAACCTGCTGCAAACGGCCATTATCGACTCGTCGAACGTACGGATGATCAAGATGCAGACCGACAAGATGATCTCCCAGCAGAACGACATCGAACGCCAGCAGGCGCGGATCGACGAGCAGCTTGAAATCTACCACACCCAGCGCGGGCTACTGTACGTTATGACGGGCCTGTTCATTGTTTCGATCATTCTCGGCTCGGTTGCATTGTATTCTTTGATCGAGAACAAAAAGATCAACAAAGAGCTGAATTCCAAAAACACCGAAATCCTCATCCAGCGCAACCGCATTCAGGACATTGCCGAAAAAGCGCAGGAAGCGACGGAATCCAAATTCCGGTTTTTTACCAATATTTCTCACGAATTCAGGACACCGCTGACGCTCATTCTGGCCCCTGTGGAAGAGCTTTTGAGACAGAAAAATGAAAGCCCGGCCGCTAAAAAGAACCTCTCCCTGGTTCAGAAGAATGCAAGGCGGCTGCTGTGGCTTGTCAACCAGCTCATGGATTTCCGTAAGATCGAAAGCGGCAAGATCCGCTTGCAGGTCACGGAAAACGACATTGTCGCGTTCATCAGCGAGTTAATGCTGCCTTTTGAACAAGTGGCTAAAAAGCGAAGGATCGATTTCCGTTTGATCACCACCATTAGCCAATTGAATGTCTGGTTTGACCGCGACATGATGGATAAAGTATTGTTCAACCTGCTTTCAAATGCATTTAAATTCACCGCCGACTGGGGGCATATCTACATTCATATCAGCCATTCGGGCGATGAAGTGACCTTCAAAGTGCAAGATAATGGCTCGGGGCTCAGCGAGGCCGATATGGCAGGGGCATTTGAAATGTTTTATCAGGGAAAAAACTCCATTAAAGGTACCGGGCTCGGCTTGCCACTTTCGCGCGAGTTTGTGGAATTGCACCAGGGTACCATCGCCGCCGACGGCAAAAAAGGCGAAGGCGCCACGTTCACCGTTACATTACCACTCGGAAACGCCCATTTCCAGCCGGACGACATTGCCGATCCTGCTGCCGGCACCATCGAAAAGTCGGTCGCCTGGACGGACACCGGCACGGAGACGCCCGTTCAAGCCTCGGCCGCAGAGCCCAAAGACCTCCCTACCGTGGTCGTGATCGAGGATAATGAAGATTTGCTCGGGTTCATAACAGCCCTTTTACAAAACCAATACGAGATTGTCACGGCCACCGACGGTAAGGTCGGACTGGATCAATGCTTCGACACCGTCCCCGACCTGGTTATCTGCGACGTGATGCTGCCCGGCATGGACGGCTTGCAGATCACCTCCACCCTCAAATCCGATATGCGTACCTCGCACATCCCCGTGATCCTGCTCACCGCCAAAAATACGCCTGAACAGCAAGTCGAGGGCATGCAGGCGCGCGCGGACATGTACATGACCAAACCATTCAGCCCCCAATTTTTACAGGAAAGCATGCGTAGCCTGCTGACCAACAGACAACTGCTGCAATCGGCACAAGTGGGTCGGAATATCGGCGATACCGAAACCGGGCTGTCCCGTCTCGATAAGAAGTTCGTCAACGAGCTTCGCGCACTCATCGTTTCGCGCCTCGGCGACCCTACCCTCACCGTGGAATCCATCGGCAAGGAAATGGGCCTGTCGCGCGTGCAGCTTTTCCGCAAAACCAAAGCCTTACTTGGCGGCGGCACCAACGACCTTATTCTCAACCTCCGGCTCGAAAAGGCCTGCACCCTGCTCCGCAACCCCGATCTGACCGTCGCAGAAATTGCCGACCAGACCGGATTTACTTCGCAGAGCTATTTTTCTACGGTTTTCAAAACGCGGTTTGGCGTATCGCCGAAGGACTGGCGGTTGGTGAAGAGTTAACAAAAATTAGAAAAGGCTCAAAAAAAAGCGCAGAATCCGACAGAAGGCCGGACTCTGCGCTTTTTGTTTAACTTCTATAATAACCGTTTACAATCCCTTGGCCGGGATCTCGGTCAAGGGCGGTATGTTGTTCTGGAAGCCGTTGTAACCTTTGTTCTGGTTGATCCGCCCCTGGGTATTTCCATCGATCGCCGGTTGCGGAACAGGCCAGAGCACGTGGTATGGGCTCATGGTGTATTCGTCGGCGTGTGTGTGCGCAAACAGTAACCACCTGTCGACCTTCCCAGCCGAATCCTATACCCGAGCGGCGGGGCGGGGCCAAAAAAAATCCTGAAAAACATGTTTTTTTGCCTACTTTGCCGGCCATTTAAACACATCTGTTATTAAAACCACTATGAAACGTTTCCTCTTTTCACTCGCAGCCACATTATTTCTGTTTGCAGGAACATCCAATGCCTTTGCGCAAGGCCTTTCGGTTGAAAGCCTGCTCGACAAGGCAGTATCACTGACACAAAAAGGGGACAAAGCCGGGACGGCTGATGCGCTTACCCAGGGTGTTTCCGCTTTGGAAAAAGAGGCCAAATCCTCCGACGGCAGCCTGAAAGACAAGCTGCTAGGCAAGGCAGGCGACCTCAAAAGCATGATCCCGCTGGCTTCGTCGGGCAAGCTCCCGGGTGGTGCGCTGGGCAAGGTAGTTAACGCCGTAAAAATGCTGATCGGCGCCAATCGTATCAGCGGATTGCTCGGAAAAGGCGAATCGGGCCTATTGGGCAATGCGGCAGGACTTACCAGCAGCCTCGGGCTGATCAAGGCGGGAAGTTCTATTTTGGGCGGTTCCAACGAGACCAAGCTGAACGGATTGCTGGGCGAAGCTACCAAAACTGTTTCCGGACTTGACAAAAAAGGCCCGGCAGCTAAGTTGGCGGCAGCGGCATCGTCGAAGCAACTGGGCAGCATCGTAAGCCTCGTCGGCTCGGCGCTGTAATACCAACGCTTACGCTACGTAAGCCGGAGGCCGAACGGCCTGACAATGTTCCGAATAACGTTTACAGCTACCCGTCAACTTCTGGCGGGTAGCTTAGTTTTTAGCCACACTGGCACTCCGGTACACCTTCGGCGACATTTTATTGATCTTCTTAAAGCACCGGTTGAAATAAGAAATATTGGTATAACCACATTCCAGCGCGATTTGCGTCACGGGCAGGTCCGATTGCTGCAACAGTTTGCAGGCAAATCCGATACGCACCTCATTGAGGAAATCGGAGAAGGTACGGTTGGTCAGCGTTTTGAAAAAGCGGCAAAAAGAGTGCAGCTGCAAGCCGGCTACCGACGCGGCCTGTTGAAGGGTAATATCTTCCTTGAAATTCTGCTGGATGAAATGCATCAGCTTCGGCACGCGACCGGATGTCTGGCTGGTGTAGCTGGCAATAGGGTCCGGGAGGTTGAGCCAAACGAGCTCCTCCGGGTCGAGCAGCTGATCGAGGATTTGCAGGAACGACGCCAGCATGCCCACATGGCGGTTCTGCTGCGCCGGCATTTGCTTTAAAATATGGATAATGAGCTCCTTTTTCTCCCCGCAAATACGGATCCCCCGCTCCGATTCCTTAAAAAACTGCCTCAACTCCTGGGTATCGGTCAGCGCACTCAAATGCTCGGAGATAATCTCGGGATTAATGTAAAGCGCCAGTGAAATGGCTTCGGAAGCCGGTTCGTCCGGTTTGGATTCGCTGTACCAGACGTGGGGTACATTCGGACCGACGAACGTGAGGTCGCCTTCCTCAAACCGCTCGATCGAATGGCCGATTATACGGGTGCCCGAGCCGGAAAGCACGTACACCAGCTGGCATTCTTTATGGAAGTGAAAATCGGTCGAAAAATACGGCCTCACGATCTTCTTGACCACAAATGGCTTTTGCGAGGGCGCAAATTCCGGCAGCAGCGTGTAGGTCGCTTTCATAGGTTGGGGAGTTTGAAAAAGTTACGCAAACATAGTACTACAAGTTATCAATCCGCCATTAACTTACAGGACTTATCGCTCATAATTTTGTACAAATTCAGCAGCAAACCAACTAAGCAAAATATTGACTTCCAAATTTCCCGAACCGTTTTTAACATTATGTTAAAATTAAACACCGATAAGTGCCCCATTTAAAGACAATCACGGGTTTTTACCATTCACGCAACCAGCCAGGTTAACCCAACTCAATACTGGTATCATATTGACATCCCCAAAGACATGCACATTACCTCCATTGAAATAAAGGACAAGCGGTTCGACCTTCCCGACGGCGTCGGCTCGGATGCTACACACACCACCCCGCAATATGCCTATGCCGTTTGCTGCCTGCGTACCGACTCCCCCGTTACGGGCGTTGGCCTCGCATTCACCCTCGGCGCAGGCACCGATCTGGTTTGCAAAGCGATTGAGTACATTTCTGTCGCATTGAAAGGACGGGAAATCGAAGAACTGATGGCCGACTTCGGTAATGAATACCGGCGGATCGCCGATTCTCCCTCTCTTCGCTGGCTGGGGCCTCACAAAGGCGTGATACACCTTGCGCTGGCGGCCGTCGTGAATGCGTGTTATGACCTCTGGGCTAAATCACGGCAGGTGCCTTTGTGGCAGCTTCTGCTCGACCTCACACCCGCACAACTTGTGAACACGCTCGACCTCAGCTATTTCGAAGAAGTCCTCACCCGCGACCAGGCCATTGCATTGCTCGAAAAACATTTACCGACCCGAAACGAGCGTACCAGCGTACTTTCAACGGGTTACAAAGGCTACGACACATCGGTAGGCTGGTTCAACTATCCGGATGAAAAGATCGTCGCCAATACGCGCAAGGCGATGGATAATGGTTTCAATGCCATGAAACTCAAAGTGGGTTCCGACGATCCCGGGCGCGATATCCGCCGGGCGGCGCTCATCCGCCAGACCGCCGGCGACGCCGCGACCATTATGGTCGATGCCAACCAGAAATGGAACCTGCCGCAGGCATTGTATGTGTGCGAAAAACTCGGCGATATTAATCCCTTCTGGATCGAAGAGCCCACCCACCCCGACGACGTGATCGGCCACCAGGCCATCGTACGTGCTATTGCCCCTTTCAAGGTGGCCACGGGCGAGCATATTCCTAACAAAGTAATTTTCAAGAACTTTTTGCAGGCCAAAGCGATGGATTTCTGCCAGGTTGATGTGGTGCGCGTCGGCGGCGTGTCGGAATTCCTCACGATCAGCCTGTTAGCACGCCAAATGGGCGTTCCCGTGGTACCGCATGTGGGCGATATGGGGCAGATCCACCAGCACCTGGTGCTGTTCAACCACATCGGCATGGGGCACGAGCATTTGTTTTTGGAGCATATTCCCCATTTGCGGCCGTATTTTGTACACCCCGCGGAGATTACCGGCGGCTATTACCAGGTACCGCAGGTGCCCGGCAGCAGCAGCGATTTGAAAGACTGACGCAAACAGGAACAGCATTATGAATCTGACCAATAAAACGATATTCATCACCGGCGGGGCATCGGGCATCGGGCGCGAGTGCGTAACCGCTTACCTCCGTGCAGGCGCCCGTGTGAGCGTGCTGGACCGGGATGAAAATGCTTTGAACGAGCTGAAAGCGCAGTTTAACAGCGACGTGTTGCTGTTACTACCAGGTGATGTCCGGCAACAAGAGGATATTAAAACTGCCATCGAAAAGACGGCAGCCGCATTCGGCAGCCTGCACGTGATCCACAACAATGCAGGCATTGCCAGCCCATCCAAGCCGTTGCATGAAACTTCGGAGGATGAATGGGACAGTCTTTTCGATATCAATTTAAAAAGTGTTTATTACACTACGAAATACGGCCTGATATACCTCCGACAAACACGGGGCAATATCCTCAACACGAGCAGCATAGTGGGCGAAATCGGCCAGAACAACCACGCTGCGTATGTGGCTAGCAAGGGCGGCATGAGCGCACTGACGAAGGCCATGGCGCTGGATTATGCTCCTTTTGGCATTCGCGTGAATGCGGTTTGCCCTGCGGGCGTGTGGACGCCCATGCTGCGGCAATGGGCAGGCGAACAACCGAATGCGGGCGAAATAGAACAATACCTCGACGACATCCATCCGCTAGGCCACTGCCCCGAAGGCGACGTGATCGCCGATGTGGCTGTGTTCCTCGTTTCGGACGCCGCGCGGTTTGTAACAGGATGCATTATGCCCGTGAGCGGCGGGGCGGAACTAGGTTATAGACGATAAATATGGCAACAAAAAGAACCTGTATGGCCCTGGACCTGGTCGATGACGCCGGGCTCATCGCGTCGTACGAGCACTGTCACCAGCCTGGAAACATCTGGCCCGAAATCCCGGCCGGTATCCGCGACGCGGGCATTACCGATATGCAGATTTACCGCATCGGACCACATTTGTTCATGATAGTCGAGCATGATGACAGCACCGACCTCCCAACCGCATTCGACAAAATGGCTACACTCCCCCGGCAAGGCGAATGGGCCGCGTGGATGGGCACTTTCCAGCAAAAATTACCCGAAGCCGCCGCCGGCGAGCATTGGGCCACGATGGAACCTGTGTTTTTACTCAACGACCATTTGCAATGAAAAACAGCAAAGCCGTGGTGGTGCCGCTCCTGGTCGTGATGAGCCTGATGTTTATCTGGAACCTCAGCCGGAATATCAACGACGTACTGATACCGCATTTGAAACGCGCCTGCCAGCTCACCGACTTCCAGTCGTCGCTGGTGCAATCGGCTTTTTTTGGCGGGTATTTCCTCCTGGCATTGCCGGTGGGGCAGTTTATCGGCCGGTTCGGCTACAAGGCGGGCATGGTTACCGGGCTGCTCACCGCCGCGGTAGGCGCGTTCCTGTTCTTCCCCGCCGCCGACACCCGCTATTACCCGCTGTTCCTGGCTGCATTGTTCATCATGGCAGCCGGATTTACCTTCCTGGAAGTGACCGCCACGCCGTACATTTCCGTGCTCGGTGATCCGGACCGTGCTTCCAGCCGATTGAGCCTCGCCTCGGCCGTGGGCTCGGTGGGTGCTACGCTGGGGCCCTTCATAGGTAGCCGCTTTTTATTGCACGCTACGGAAGTTGCCCCGGAGACCGTCGCCGGGTTCGACGCCGTACAGCTGGGCAGCTATCTGAATGCCGAAGCCCAGCTCGTCAAAACGCCCTATCTGAGCCTCGGCGGGTTGTTCCTGCTGATCGGATTGCTGTTGTATTTTATTAACCTACCCAAAATAGAAGGCGAAGACGGGCACGCCGGCAGCATCCGCGACATACTGAAATTCCGCCATACCGTGCTCGGAGCGCTGGGCGTGTTCTGCTACCTCGGAGCCGAAGTGGGCATCGTGAGCTTTTTGATCCGTTATGCAAAAGCGTCGGGCATTCCGGGGCTTACCGAGCAAAGCGCGGCATTGTTTATCACATTGTATATGGCATTAGTGCTCGCGGGGCGGCTGGCGGGGGCATTTTTGCTCCGCAAGGTCAATCCGTCGGTGATCCTGGCGTTCTGCTCGGTGGCGGCGCTGGTGCTGGTGGGCATTTCCATGACGAGTACGGGTTATGCATCGGTGTACGCACTGTCGCTGGTGGGGCTGTTCACGTCCGTGATGTACCCTATCCTGTTCACGCTCAGCATTAAAAATTTAGGGATTTACACCAAAACAGGCTCCTCGCTGATCATCATGAGCATCGTAGGCGGGGCTGTGATCCCGCCGGTCATGGGACTGCTGTCCGATGGCTTTGGAATACAAAAAGCATTTGTCGTACCCGTGCTGTGCTACGCCTACCTCGTGTATTACGCACGCGCAGGTCACGTGGTAACGCAGGCAAGCACGACGCAAGTTTGAAGCATGGATTTGAATTTTAGGATGATGAAAAAAAACATACTGACATTACTACTATCGGCAGCACTCTCCTTGCCGGGATTCTCTCAAACCGAAATACCCAAAGCACAGCGCCTGAAATGGTGGCAGGATGCAAAAATGGGCCTTTTTATACACTGGGGACCGGTTTCACGCATTGGGAAGGAGATCAGCTGGTCGCGGGAAGGGTACGGCAAGGCTCAATACGACTCGCTTTACCGCGGCTTCAATCCTACCCGATTCAATGCCAGAGAATGGGTGGCGCTTGCCAGGGCTTCGGGAATGAAATACATGGTACTCACCGCCAAGCATCACGACGGTTTCTCGCTTTTCGACACCAAAACCAATCATTACAACATCATGCACACGCCATTCGGCCGCGATGTGTGCAAAGAGCTCGCCCAGGCCGCGCACGAGGCCAATATGCCCATCGGCTGGTATTTTTCCGTGGCCGACTGGAAAGACCCCGATTGCCGTAACCCACAAACCAACGGCATATTTGCCGAACGGGCACTGGAACAGGTACGCGAGCTATTGAGCAACTACGGCAAGATCAGTCTGCTCTGGATCGATTACGAAGGCTGGCCGACGCCCGTTGAACCTAAAAAAGTGTACGACCTCGCGCGCAAGCTGCAACCGGAAATCATCATCAACAACCGCCTCGAACCATTTACACCCGATGAGTCGCACGCCTACGTGGGCAAATATGCCGATTATGCAACCCCCGAGGGTTTCGTGGCGGGCTACGGCAAGGTACCCTGGGAAACCTGCACCAACATGGGCCATCAATGGGCATGGCGGTTCGGCGACAAGCCCCGCGATTTGAAGGAATCGGTGCATACCCTGCTCCGGTGTGTAGGCGGAAATGGGAACCTGCTCTTCAACATCGGCCCCGACAGCACGGGCGTGTTCCCGGCCAATTTTGCCGCTAGGGCACGCGAAATGGGCGACTGGATTGCCAAAAACCAAACCGCCATTTACAATACCAAAGGCGGTGTGTTCACTCCCGCACCCGATTACGTAAGTTCGTTTCGCGGGAAACAGGTATTTGTGCATTTGCTGAATGCGGACAAAACCACTCTTGCATTACCGGCCATTCCGGCCAAAATACGAAGCGCGAAGTTGCTCGACGGCACGCCGGTTTTGATCAACCAAACCAACAAGCGCATTAGCCTCACCTACCCTTCCGGAAAGATCGACCCGGTTGCCACCATTGCCGTGCTGACACTCGACAAAGACGCGTCGACGATCGCGCCAACCGTGCCCTTACCCGTCACCGGTTCCCTCGCGTACGCACACAAAGCCTCAGCTTCGAGCGCGGTGGGGCAGTTTTACCACGATGCCGCAGCTGCCTTTGACGACAATCCGAAAACAGCCTGGAAGATCGGGCGCCGCAAAGACGTCGATTTCTCGAAATATTATGGCAAAAACCTGCATTACCAGTCACCCGAAATCATGGCATTGTACGAACCGACCGGCTGGCTGGAAGTGGACCTGGGCAAGCCGGAGACCGTGGGCCGCATCAAACTCGGCGAGTCCAGATATGGGCAATCGGAAATCAGGAAGTTTGAAGTGTTGTATTTGAAAGGAAATGAATGGATTTCGCTCGCGCAGGACACCAAAATGGATGATTGGGACAAGGCCGTCACCCCTGTGAAAGCGCAGAAATTCAGGTTGGCCATTCAGGAATACCACGGCTATTTCGGAGTGAATGAGTTTCAGTTGTTCCCTCCGGCCCCCTAACCGGGGCATCAGGTCCTGAATGCAAAAAAGCACACGTCTCTCATTGAAACGTGTGCTTTGATATCCCGGTCTGAAACCGTCAGGCCAGGATTTTTTGCAGGTTTTTATAACAAGTTTCCACGGTTTCGATGCCCGGTGCGAGATCGTATTCCACGAAGAAATATTTTAACCCGGCGATTTGCGCAGCTTCAAAAATCCGCTTGAACTCCACCACACCGGTTCCGACGGCGGTAATGGTCGAAAGGTCTGCTTTGATATCCTTCACGTGCCAGAGCGGGAAACGGCCCGGATGCTCCTTGAACAATGCAACCGGATCTTTTTTGGCTTTGGTAGCCCAGGCCAGGTCGAGCTCCATCTTCACGAGGTCCTTATCCGTTTGTGACAGCACGAGTTCGTAAGGCGTTTTACCGCCATCCACCGGATCGAACTCGGTAGCGTGGTTATGGTAGGCGAATTGCAGGCCCGCCTTTTTAGCCGCTTCCCCGGTTTTCTGGAACACTTCAATAGAGCTCTTGATTTCGTCGGTCGTGCCCACGGGCGTGCTCGCACATACAAGGTAGCTCAGGCCGGCAGAAGCTGCGTCGTCCACCAGTTCCTGGTAATTGTCACGCAGGTTTTTCATCGGCGGAATGATAATGGGCTTGCCGTCGGAGCCTACCGGCAACTTGCGTCCGGGAGGCATTTTAAAAGGTGCGCCCAGCGCGTGGTGCGCACGCCAGGTCATGCCGAGGCCTTCCACCAATGCCTTGAACTCCTTCGGATCATAGCCATAGTACTTGCCCCGCGTGCTGAATGCGGATTCGATTTCCTTGTACCCGATTTTAGCGATTTGCTCCAACGTACCTTTCGGGTCGGTATTCATTTTTTCAAAAACCGTGAAAAGCTGGATACCGGCCGGTTTTTCGGCAAGCGTTATGCCTGCCTGACGGGCCGCTTCGGCAAGTGAAGGGAGCATGAAAGTGCCGGCAGCCAATGCGCCCGCGCGGGTGAGGAAGTCTCTTCTGTTTATGTTACTATGCACTGTTTCCATGTTTTAAGATTAATTTTTAAACTTGATTTTGGAGAAAGACATCAGCGGTTCGATCGGCTTGGCTTCTGCATTCCGGAACACGAGGTAGATATCCTGCTTGCCGGTGGTAGGTTGCAGGCTAATGCGGACCGGCGGCTGGGCGAAGCGGTTACGCGGAGCCGCAGCAGGCGCTTTGGGAGTGGCGGCGGCTCCCGTAGAAGAGCCGCCAGCGGCAGGAGCCGCTTCTTTTTTAGCTCCATTTTCCAATTCAGCCATCATTTTAGCCACATCCACGGGCTTGGCTACGGCAAGTTTTTGCTGGCCGATCAGCGAGCCGGTCGGTGAGCCGAGGCGGACTTCGATAGTTCCACCCACGCTGCCTTCGCGCTGCTGGGCAGCGGCGTTGAGTTCGAGGGAATCAATGCCTGTGAGGTCGATGCCCGGGAATGCGATGTAGCTGTTTTCAAATGCTACTACGGCAAACCCTTGCCCTGCCACGCCCAATGCTTTGGTTTCAACACCTTTGGTAACCGGCGCTTCGGCGGCATTGAGTTCCGGGCTGCGGAGGACGATCATTTCCTCGGTGGTTTGGGCCGGAACAGATTTGGTTGTTCCAACCGGGCGATCCGTATAGGCCGCCCGGATGATCACGGAGCCTCTACCATTATCTGTTTTCGGGATTTGCGGCGTGTATTTTCCTTCCAAAGGCAATGTCGAAAGCGTCTTTTCGGTGCTATTGAGGATGTATTTCACGATAACTTCCACATCAGCCACCGGAAGTGCCGGGTGTGCGGCCATCGCTACTTCGCCCCAAACGCCCGATCCGCCTTCGCGTACTTTTTTCACGAGCTTGTCCAATGCGCCCGGATCAGCTTTGTATTTGTTGGAAACGTCCGCAAATGAAGGCCCTACCGATTTGGTATTCGGCTGGTGGCACACTTTGCAATCGCTTTTACTCATCAACGCCTGGGCTACGGCAAATTGCGTGGTAGCGTCGACACTGCGCTGGCTTTGCGCTACTTCCGCATAATCGAAACCCTCCGCGGTGTAATCGATGCTCACAGCTACCTGATTGGCCTTGATTTTACCGTCGGCGGTGCTGCCGTCCTCCTTATCCGAAATACCTACCGCGTAACCAACCGGTTTGTTCGGAAAGAAAAATGTGCTGTTGCCATCCAGTTTGATCGCCACTTTCGGCGGCTCGTTGCCCGCGATAATGCGTACGGACTGGCTGTTGCTGGCACCTTTGGAGTCGGTCACCGTGAGTGTGGCGGTGAAAACGCCTGCCTTATCGAATTTTACCTTCGGATTTTCGGTAGTAAAAACCTTCGGAGCAATGCCCGGGCTAGTCACTTTCCAGCTGTATTTCAATGCGTCGTTATCAAAATCCCTGGTGCCTTTGGAAGACAAAACGGTTTCAAATGGCACCGTTCCGCCTTTTTTCTCCGCGGACGCCGCTACCACCGGTTTGCGATTACCGCCGTTGTATTCGATACGCACCAGCCGCGAGTTATCGCTTTTGCGGAACCAGTTGCTACCGTATTCCAGGATGTACAAATCGCCATCCGGCCCGAATTTGATATCGATCGGCTGCACCGGGTGATAGCTTGGTAACACGCGCTCCATCGATTCATAATCGCCCTGTGCATTCATAGTAATAGCCATGATCCAACCGCGGGAGAAGTCGGCGGCGATCCATTTGTTCTCATAATAGGCCGGCCAGGGTCTTTTGGGCGCTTTGAAATCGGAACGGTGGTAAACCGGGCCGCCCGTCGCGCTGCGCGAGCCTGACCCCACGAGCGGGAATTTCTCGGACACGCCATAAGGATAGTAAATGAAGCTTGGTGCCGTCGGGAACAGCTCTTTCAGGCCGGTATTGTTCGGCGAAGTATTCACCAGATTTTTCGGGTCCTTTTTCTCACCGGGTTTGTTATTGGCATAATCAAAAACCGGGAAGGCCTGATCGTTACCCACAAACCACGGCCAACCGAAGTTACCCGGCTTGCGCGCCTGGTTCAGCTCGTCGTATCCTCTTGGCCCGATCTCGGAATCCTCGTTCGCATCGGGGCCCACTTCACCCCAGTAAATGTAGCCGGTCTTGCTGTCCACCGAAATGCGCCACGGGTTGCGGTGGCCCATTGAATAAATCTCCGGGCGGGTCTTGGCGGTGCCTTTCGGATAAAGGTTACCTTCGGGAATGGTGTAGGAACCATCGGGTTCCGGGTGAATGCGGAGGATTTTACCCCGCAAGTCATTGGTATTACCCGCATGTCCCTGATCGTCCCAGCTTTCGCGCCCGGGGCGCTCGTCGGTTTGGGCGGCTTTGTCATTACCGGTGTTATTGCCGACCGTCAGGAAGAGGTTACCATTCTTATCCCAGGTCATGCCACCGCCGGTGTGGCAGCATACTTCCCGCTGGGTGGTTACTTCAAGCATCACTTTCTTCGTGCTTTCCACGAGTTGGTCATCCACCAGGTCCCAGCGGGCGAGAATGTGTTTTTTCTCGGTCGGATGCGCATAATAGAGGTAAATCCAGTGGTTTTGGGCAAAGTTCGGGTCGAGGGTAATACCCATTAACCCTTCTTCCGCCTCGCGGGAAACGCCTTCCTTGCTTACATACTTGGTATTAACCGGAATGGTCGTGATCAGCTCGGTCGTTTTCGTCGACGGATTGTATTTTTTCAAAGCACCCTTCCGCTCGATAATGTAGGAGCTGCCGTCGGGCAATACTTCGAATGCCATCGGTTCGTCGAGGTTGTCGGCCAGGACTACCGGTGTAAAACGGCTTTCGTCAGGCTTGGTGACGGTGTCCTGCATCGTAAATGCAGCGAGGGCGGCGACCGTGATCAGTTTGGCTGACCAGCGAACCGTAGAGATGAGGCTTTTGCGCGGGATAGGTTTGAGCATAGATATGTACGTCAAAGTGAACCATTTAATATATGACTTTCATTGAATGCGCATCAAAAGCGGAAAGCAGGGGATTTCTCCCCCACCCTCCTTTTCATCCATCAGTATTAAAACTCGTAAGACAACGAGAGCCAAAAACTCCTCGGGAGAATTGTGCGTCCCGGCATCATTGTTCCTTTTTCCACGGCAGCAAAGTTGCGGAACTGGTCGCCGCGCACGTCGCCTTCCGTCAACACTCTTGCATTGAGCAGGTTATCCACCCAGAAACGTGCATTGATCGCCTTGGTAAAATTGTAACCCGCACCACCTTTCATGAGCACATAGGCCGGTAGTTTGTAGCTGTCGCTCGGAGACGTAAAACGCGATCCGATGTAGTTTCCGGCCAGGTATATGTTGAACTTCTTGTAATCGTAAGTGGCCGACAATTCGGTATTGAAAACCGGGACACGCTCGGTACGCTTGCCTGTAAAGCTGTAAGTGGTATCGCCCAGTATCGCCATGATAGCCGAGTTCGTGTTGGTATTGGCGGTATAGTCGGTGTATTTCGAATCCTGCAAAGTACCTGTCCAGCGAAGGCTCAGGGCCTTGGTCAGCTTGTAGGACGCCTCGAATTCAGCGCTGTAAGTGCGGGTCGAGCCGAATGCAACGAGAACCTGGTTACCCGAGGAAATGGTCGGTACGGTGATGGACAACGACACATTCTTGATCGCGGAATAGCTGGCAGAAGCAAACAGTGAAAAGTCGTTTTTCGCATACTTCACCCCCACTTCACCCAGGTACACAGGACGTTTCTTGATCTTCGCGGGATCGTACGCGGTTGCGTTGTAATCCGCGATGGTAGGTGCATTATAGGCACGGGTAGCACGTGCAAAGAGCGCCGCTTCGTTGTTGATTTTGTAGTTCAAACCCGCCGTAGCCGCCCAGTTGGTGATTGTTTCGGAATAATCCGTGTAACCCGCGATCGTCAGACCGGCGCCTTTGGTATAATCCGGCGTGCCGTCGGCTTTGAATGCATAGAACGGACGGCGACCATCCACATTCTGATTATCAACGCGCGCACCCAGGTCGAGACGCCATTTCGGGTTCAATGTGATCTCGTCGGATGCGTAGGCAGACAATGTGCGCGTGTCGCCAATGACCGTCGCCAGGTTCGTAGCCGTGATTTTCGCACCCGTTGGTGAGGTCAGCAATCTCTTGGGATTTTCTTTGAACTCCTGCTGGTAGGAGAAGTTGTAGTTGGGCCCGTCGTTGCGGTTGAACTGGTGAATGCCCACACCAAAGCCCACATTATGGTTGCTGATCGACTTTTTAAAATCCAGATAATCCACAATTTGCACATCCTTACCCTGCTGGCCGATGCCGGTCACATTCACAATCCGGTCTCCCGCTTTCAAACCGGCCTCTGAGCCATCCAGGTAATAGTAAGGTGTCGATCCGTTGTATGTTATAATGCTGGCCGGAATACCCGCTGTCACGGTCCTGTTGGTGTGCTGGTAGCGGAAATTGTTGTTCACTTCCCAGCCGTTGTCAAGCAGGTAGTTGAACTGGAAACCGCCCGAGCCTTGCTTGGTATGAATACCGTCGGCAAAGTCGTAATTACGCGTCACGCCGCTGGCATCGGTATAGCTGAACTTCGTATCAACGGTTGCCAGCGACTGGGTTACCATATCGAAATTGCCGGTTTTGGTAGGTTTGCCAGTGCCGTCGTAGGGATAAAAGCTGGTCAGCATCCATTGCACCTTGTCGTTCAGATACTTCCCGTAAACCCGCACGAAGCCTTTCTGGTTTTTGAAATTGAAAGTCATATTGCCCTTCAACTGGCCTCCCTGGTTGGCGGTGTAGCCGGGAGGCACAATGCCTTTGTCGGTGCGGAAAAAGCCTCCGATGTTGTAGCGGATCTGGTCGCTTACCTTTCCGCCGACGTTACCGTCGAGGCGGTAGAGGCCTTGTGAAAGACCGGTAGTAGCTTTGAACTTGCCATAGGTTTTATCCGCGCCGGTGTAGCTCAGGTTGTTGATCACCGCTCCCGGCGTGTTGGCCATCACGATCGACGCATTACCACCACGTACCGCTTCGATGTTTTTAATGGTCAAATCGGTCTTATAATACTGGTCCACAGAAGGAATGGAGTTGAAACCCGTCGGCAAAACCGGCAAACCATCTTCCATGATCCCGAGGAAAATGTAGCCGCCCTGCTGCGGGAAACCGCGCACCCACACGTTACCGGGCCCGTCGCCTCCAGTACTTTCCACTGTCAGACCTGGGATCGCTTTCAGAAGGTCGGTACTGTTCAACGGCGCGCGGGTTTGAATGTCTTTATTATTGATTGTGGTGATTGCCACACTGCTTTCGATTTTTTTCTTCGGATTACCGCCCGTCACGACGATTTCCTGCAATTGCAGAATGTCGTCCTTCATTTCGATATTCAGCTGTACATCCTGGCCGGCTACCTGTATTTCCTTTTTAATAGCCGTGAAACCAATGCTGGTCACGTTCAACGTATAGCTACCATCGGGGATGTCGGTAAAGCTGTAAGTTCCGTTAATGTCCGTCACAACGCCCAGGTTGTTGTAGCTCAGTATCACCGTTACGCCGCTGAGCGTCTCGCCCGAGACGTCGGTGATCTTCCCCGATACGGTGTACCCAGCCGCCCGGCTCCTGATGCTCGTCGCGGGGCTGCCCGCCGATTTGTCCGACCGGCTGATGATGATCAGGTTGTCGGTCACCCGGTAATGCAGCCCAAGCGGTTTCAATGTTTCATCCAGTACTTTATATAGTGGCTTTTGTGCCGCCTTCACACTCACTTTCCGTTCGCTGCCGATCATTTTGGCGCTGTACACAAACTTTCCGTTCACTTGTTTTTCCAGATATCCAAGCACATTTTCGATGCCTTGTTCCTGGATATCCACGGTCACTTTTTTGGACAAAAGCGCCTGCGCCTGGCCATCCGTCGCCTTGGCTGTACCAAGCGCCCACAATCCCACAAGTAAAAACTGGCACAGCGATATCCGCATGACTCTGAAAATAAATTGAAACTTAAAAGCTTCTTTCATACATTTGACTGTTTTATTGAGGTTAGATTTTGATAAAACAATCCCCGTTATCCTTCTTTGGACGGATAGTATTTGCGGTCGAAAACAAATATGGGGATTCATGAGGGTCGGGCATGTTGGTAGCATTGTCCGACTCTTTTTTGTGGTTACTTTATTCTATATACGCATTGGCATCCGGGGTTTGAATGGGTTAAAAAGGTTTTTTTAGCTTTTACAGCCTTTACTATAAATGACGATCTTGCCGTCGAGCACTTCATATCGCGCCTCAATCACCTCGCAGAGAATGCTCAGCTTGCTGAACATCGGCTGCCCGGCCAGCGAAGCCGTTACGGGGCATCCCTTCATGACATCACGGTCGAAAATGATGTCGATCTGGTAGGCCTCCTCGATATCGGTCAGCACGGAGGACGCGGGGGCGTTTACAAATTCAAATGTTTTCGGGTGGTCCGAAGGCACTATTTCCGGGTTGTCGCTCAGCGTCCTGCGCATTTCGCTGCTGGCATGCTCGAAGATCAACTTCTGATTGGGCGTCAACACCATGCCGTTGGGCATTTTGGACTGTACATTCCTCCGCGCCGCGAATTCTTTTTGTTTAAAAACCGACACCTTTCCTTCCCGCACCTCTACCAACGTCTTGTCCGAAGTATCCCGGGCCCGCACAAAGAAACTGGTACCGAGCACTTTCGTCACCAGGTCCGTCGTATGGACCAAAAACGGCCTTTTCGGGTCCTTTGCCACCTGGAAATACGCATCGCCCGACAGATACACAGTACGCTGGTCGGCGGGAAATGTTTCAGCGAAGCTCAATCTGGATTGCGGGTACAATACCACCTGCGTGCCGTCCGTGAGCTGGATCACCTGCTGTTTCCCGGAGGTATTCACTTTTTCGACAAGCTCCTTGCCCGACACAAGCCCGTTATAACCATTATTGGAGCGATAATACTGCCATCCTACCCAACCCAGGCCAATCGCCAACACCGCGCAAGCCGCCACTTTCACCCAGATATCTGCATACCACGGCCTGCCCGAAGGCATCTTCCGCACAACACCTGACCCATTGACAATACCTGACTCATTGACCTCTGACTCAATGACAACACCTGACTCCATACCAGCACCGCCCCCCCTTTTTCCTTCCTCCATTCTCCATCCTCCCGTCTGCCTCTTCTGGGCCCTCACACGTTCCAGAAGCCCCTGTATTTCGAGGTCAATCTCGGCCTCGTCGATATCGGTGCGGTAATGCCGGTAAACGCTGTCGAGCAGTTTGCGGGCGCTTTGAATATCATCTGCCTGGGCGGGGTTCTCATCGAGATATTGCTGCCAGAATACTGCATCGGCGGCCTCCCGATACCGCACCCAACCCTGAAACCGGGCGTCGAGGACGAAATCTTCAAGCGTGTATTCCTGGTACTGATCCATGTTATAATTGTTTTCTAATCATACATAGGCAGCACCCGCATTGGAATAATCAAAATATTTCAAAAATTTTTTAAAAGAATAAAATGGCGTGAAGGTCAGCCTTCGTGGCTTGCTATTTGCAGGCCTCCGGCCGGTCGATACTGCGAAAACGAATTGCCGGTATTGGCCGGCCGGAGGCCTGCGAATTGTACGTGCGAAGTAGGCAGCTTCGCACTATCGCTTACAAGCCAAATGGCGCGAAGGTGAACCTTCGGGACTTGCTATTCGCAGGCCTCCGGCCAGGCCATGCGGCGAAAGCGACATCGCAGTATCGACCGGCCGGAGGCCTGCGAATAGTGCGTGCGAAGCGGGAGCTTCGCACAAGCATACTTACAACCGGTCTTTGAGCTCCTGGATGGTGCGGTAGAGCAGATTAGCCACAGCGGGCCGGGTAATTCCCATCACCTGCGCAATCGCCTCATTGTCCATACTTTCGAAAAAGCGGAGATAGATTATCTCCTGCTGCCGGCGGGTGAGGAGGTTAATTTGCTGATTGAGCGTTCTGAGCATCGCTTCGTTGGTTTCAATCTCGATGATATGCTCTTCGATGGAAGCGTCGCCGCTGGCCTCGGCAGAAAAATCGAGCTCTTCGCCCTCGCTGATCCATTGCTGGCGCTGGCTTTCGCGGTAAATTTTCCGACGGAGGGATTTGAGCAGGTAGAATTTCACAAATGCCGTGTCTCCGATTGTCTCGCGCTTGGCCCAGAGTTCCATGAAAAGGTCCTGGATGCAGTCTTTGACAAACTCCCGGTCACGTGAAAACTTCGATCCGTAACTGAAAAGGCTTTTGTAGTAATGCCGTGCAATCTGCCCGAAGGCCTCATCATCCCCAGCACGAAACGACTTCCATAAGTCGGCGTCATCAGCATGGTTTTCGGGATGGGATTGCATTCAGGAGAGGTACGTCAGTTTTATCGGGACTACAATCCTACGCCTTTTTATATAATTAAACAATTTTTATTTTGGGTGAAAGGAAGGGAGTTTGACCGCCGACCGCCGACAGCTGACAGCCGACCGTCGACCGTCGACCCTCACTCATTTCGGATACGCCGCATGACTCTTCACCTTCATTATCTGCCGCAAATGCCTGTCCGTGTGTCCCCATTGATAAATGAGCACCTGGTGCATATTACGTGGCTCGGGGGTGCCGGTGAACTCGAAAATAGCCCTCATATCGGCTTCGCTGTTGCGTACGAAGGACAGGTTTTGCTCCCTCCCGCGGAGGAAGAACGTCAGGTTATCCTTTCCGGTAATGAACCCTGTCGGTGCGGCGATTTCCGCGGCTTTGTGGGGGTTGGGTTCCATGATAAATTCCTGGTAGTAGCTATCGGGCCGCGTGGTTTTAAGGAGTTCTGGCTGCGGCTTGTTGCGAGTACCAATGCTGAGCTCCCGCGACCAGACGATTTCCCATAGCGCGAGATGCTCTACAATCTGGCCGATAGACCAGCGGTCGGGCGACTCCCGGAATGCCCATTGCTCGGGTGTGAGGTTTTCGGTCTCCTTCACCACGGCATCGCGTGTACGGGTCAACTGATCAATGGTAGCCTGCTTGTCAGTCGCGGTCCAGAGCTTTTCCTGACCGAAGCATTGTGCGGCTACGCTGAGCCAGACTAATGTAAAAAGTGTACTGATTTTCATAGCATTTGTTTTGTGAACACCTGTTCCGCAACAAATGGCCTGCGACTTTTTAAGCACTGCCGCTACCACCGCCCGGAATTCGGCTACAATGCTATTCCTTTTTACCTGGCCTGGCAATTATGATTATCCTACGGAGAAAATTCGGGGATATTTACTGGGTTTCTGTGATTTAACGGAGGGAAGGAGGAAGGGGAGGAAGGACGAAAGGGAGGAAGGAGGAAAGGGATCGTACTAGCATCACATCTGACAATACCTGACTATACGTGACAAAACTCCCTCTCCTCCCTCTCCTCCCTTTCCTCCCTCTAATCCCTTTCCTCCCTTTAATCCCATTCCTCCCTCTAATCCCTGCTCAAATACGGTGGCAGAATGGGCCGTATCGTCGGATTGTCGAGCAGGCTTCGCAGGCGGATAGAATCCGGGTAAGGTATCTCAAATTGGGGCTGAACGAGCACAGCCGGGTTACCGGTTTTCAGGTATTTGCGCACGTTTGTTTCCTGCTTCATCGACAGGCCATAGGTTTGGTGCACAGCGAGCATGTCGTGCTTGCGGCGCGTGATGTGCCCCATGATGAATACGACGAAAAAGACTGCTCCGAGCCAGGTTACACGTTTGTTTTTAAACGTAACCTCCATGAAACGTGCTGCGAACCAGGCATTACCGATCAACCCGGGGGTGAATAGCTCAGAGTGGCGCGAGGATACTCCGCCCATCTCCTGCCCGCGCCCGTACGCGATAGCGAGCGTCTGCGCGAGCGACCATACGACGCACCCGGCCATGAACAGGTCTGCGCGGGAGAGCTTCCGGTTGCGCAAAAGCCAGGGAACCATCGCCAGGCCGGGTATCCACAAAACAATCGCAGCAGGCCAGCTTTTGGACACCGGCCAGGCCAGTATGAAGCGCAATGCTTTACGCATATCTGCGAGATTGCGGGCGCGGTAAACGTGGTTCGCCTCGATCTGCGGCATAATGGAATATCCTAACACCGCAAGGCCTACCAACGCAACCACCACTGCCAGGTGTTTCCAGTTGATCTCCCGTTTTTGAAAGCCCTGTAATGCATACACACCCGCGGCCGCGAGGGGCGTGAAAATACCCGAGGCCATGGTAAGCACGCTTAGCCATGACAGCGCGAGTATACCGGCCATCGCCAGGAGGTTGTCGGGATACGTCGTTGCCAGAATGACCGCAAAAAGTGTGAAAATGATCAGGAAGTAAAACTGGCTCTGGAAGCCCACCAGCACGTTTTCAAACGCAAACGGAAGCGCAAATTGGGCAATGATCGCGATCAGCACCAGCCAACGCGGGCCGTACAAGGCTTTTTGGCGCATTAAAAACAGCAGGAAAATAAGCGGAATGCAGGCCGCCACCACGATATTCACCCGCGCTTCGATCAGGTTGTCCCAAACACCCGTGACGTTAAAAATCAACAGCGACAGCAACCGCGTCGGCAAAATGCGGTGCTCGTTGTGCGGGTCCCAGAGATAATCGATTTGCAAGCGGCCTTCGATCCACGGCCTCAGGAGATGATCCCCCTCCGCATCCCACTGGTCCCAGAAGGGCAGCGGGATGGCGTAGGTTTCGACAAGGTACAGACGTGCTGCTGCGATGAGCAGCAGGGTTGCAAGCAAGGCAAGGATATTTCTTGTAGACATAAATATTTTAGGGACTGTCTGCGCTACCGGAAAATCCGTGCCAGCCAGCCGCTTATCTGCTGATAGTTACCTTCCGGGCAACCGATGTGCCAACGGCATTCCGGATTTGAATAATGTAAGTTCCCGGCGCCAATTTGCGCACTGAAATGCCCTCACCGCCGATCTGGGCGGTTTCGGGAACAAGCCGGCCGGTAGTATTACGGATTTCAACCGCCGCAATTTGGTTGGAACCGCTTGTTTTGATAAAAATTTCCGCTGCTACCGGGTTTGGGAATGCTACGGGTTCTGCCCCATTCTTACCCAATAAGTTACGGATGCTACTGTACGCAAAAGTACCGTCCGGGTCGACCATTTTTTTCGGTAACAAATGCAAAACTGAATAGCGTTGGATGAGTAGTATGAGTCAAAATTAGGTTGTAACTGTTACAATACAAAAGGGTATACAACAGAAAGCGGGTTGGCTCCCAGAACCAACCCGCCTTTTTTCCACATAGTACCGGACTACATTTTGTTAACCACCGTAACAATGCTGCGGCCTTTCACCAAAAACTTCCCGTCCGAGCCACTCACCTTCACAGGTGCGAGATCGCTTTGGGCCGAAGTCTCGTAAGCCTTCGCCGCACCCGCTTGCTGTCCCGATCCGAGAGCCAGCTGAACTTCCTTCGCCTCGCTATCGCTGTTGACGATCACGGTCACCAGCTCATTATTGGTATTTAAATAGGAAGAAACCAGTACCGCGTCGGTCCCCAGACTACTGGAAGCCTCCACGCGCCTCGCGCCCGGACGTACGAAACGGCTGAAATTACCCAACGCCCAAAGCATTTTGGACGACTGGTACTGGCCGTCGGTTTTGTTTTTATCGATATAAACCAACCCATCCTTGTAATCATATGGCGAAACGGAAATCCACCAATGCCAGGCCGTTGCATTTGCATTAACGAGGTCGTTATGGATCACCCTGGCAATGTACAGCCCGGAAGTAATGCTCAAATCCCGGCCCTCCCCTTTGATTTCACCCTCATTATCCCCCAATATGCAGTATTCCGTCTGCCAGTATTCCAGCCCCGGCACGGTCGCTACTGCATTGGCCAGCTGCTTGCGCTTCTCGACGGCAGTTTTGTAAGGGGAAGTGGTGAAATAGCTGTGCGCCGAAATCGCCGGGATCACGTTAGGCAGGTTACCAATGTAATCGGCACTGTTTTTGTCAAAAAAGGCCTGCATCTGGCTTGCGCGCCCGGGACGGTTATGTTCCGAATAGAGATACTCGATTTGCCCGGCTTCCGCGATATTGATTTGGGTTGAAAGGTTTTTCTTCAAAAGTGCCGCACTCAGGGACCTCGTGATGGCCGCTACCTGGTTGTTGAAATAGGGCGTTCCCTCCTGCCCTCCGTCGCTCCAATCCCATTGCGGCTCGTTCGCCGGGCTCACATATTGGAAAGTGATACCCGTTTTCTTGCGGATGCCATCGATCACATCCGCCAGGTATCCCGCGAATTTATCGAACTGCTGCGAAGCGAGATTCGGCTGACCACTGGTTGCAAAGCCTTTTCCATTGGTCGTAAACTGCACCGGCGGCGTGTTCGGGAAAAGCAGGAATTCCTTTACGCCACGCTCTTTTGCCGCATTCAGAAACCACATTTGCCCGGCTTGCTTGTTCCAGTCGTAGCCGCCGTCTGCGGCAAAAAAGGACTCGGCGCGGCGCCATTCGTCACGGATACCGCTCGCTTCGCCCTGCTCGGTGGTACCTCCGCCGGCATTAAACCGCCAGAGCGACAGCCCGATGCCCTTCAAATGGCCGTCGACCAGGGTATCGGTGCTGAAAAGCAGGTCGGCAATGCTGTTTTTCTTCGCCAGCGGCCAATTGCCCGCAAACTGGCAGGCCCAGGCGTCGGAGCCGCCGAAATTCCGGATCGTCTGGTACTTTTTCGACGGGTCAATGCGGATCGTCACCGCCGTGGCACCAGACGCGGGGCCGTCAATCGGGCTCACGGTTTCGGCAGCGGGCTCGCCGCCATTGCAGCTTACGGACGCAGCCATAAGTAACCCAAGGAACAGCGTTCCCAGGTGTTGAGCGTTTTGCATGAAATGGTCTGTCAGGGAATAGATAGAAAAAGAACTCCCGGCTACGGAGGCACCGGGAGTGAAAATTGCATTAATAGCCAGGATTTTGTTCGAGCTGGTTGTTCGACGCCTGGATCTCGGTGCGCGGGATCGGCAGCCAGTATTGCTTGTCGGCAAAGGCGCGACCTGTCAGCGCTTCCTTCCGGGTATAGGTAAACGTGCTACCGCTCTTGCCCACTTCCATCCCGTAAGCAGGTGCGTTTTCGACCGTGCCGGCGATTTTCCAGCGGCGTACATCGTAGAAGCGATGCTCCTCGAAAGCCAGTTCAATGCGACGCTCGTTACGGATACGCTCGCGCATTTGCGCCTGCGTGAGGCCCGCAGGCAAAGCAGGCATGCCCACGCCTGTGCGCTGACGGATCGCATTCACAGCCGCATACACGCTCGCATCCGGGCCTGAAGCCTCGTTTTGCGCCTCCGCGTAGTTCAGCAATATTTCGGCGTAGCGGAGGTAGATCCAGGTTTGTGTACCAGCCACATCCCACGGGTTATCGATCGGCAGGTTATCGTTCATGAATTTTTTCAGGTAATAACCGGTCTTCGAAGTATTCCAGTTGGAAGGGCCGTCTTTGCTATCCTTGCCGCCCGGAGTGAACGTTTCCACGGTACTGCCGCGGTATGGAGCGCCATTGTACAAAATCGTCGCATAAAAACGCGGATCGCGGTTTTTGTACGGATTCTTGGCGTCGTAGCTGGTGTTGGTGTCGGTAATGCGCGTTCCGTCCATCATTTCATAGTCGTCCACGAGGTTTTGCGTCGGTACGTTACCGCCCCATGCATTGTAGCCGTTCGGGCCGTTCGAGATTTCCAGACACACGTGGCGTGCGCCTACGGCGTACAAGCGGCCGAAGATGATCTCCTGATTGTCGGTAGTCGTGAAAAGATTGCCGTAACCGCCAGTATAGAGGCTATATTTGTTCAAATCCATCACCGCTTTCGCTGCTGCGGCCGCTTGTTGCCAGGTACCTGCATTGTAAAGCGGGCTGGCAGCGTATAATGCGAGGCGCGCCTTCAATGCCAGTGCAGCGCCTTTCGTAGCACGACCGAGCTTCCAGGTATTGTTGTCGTTCGACGCCGGCAGCAACGCAGCCGCTTCGTCCAGCTGTCCGATTGCATAGTCGAGGCCAGCTTTGATCTCCGCCCGCTGGAAAAGCTCGGGGCCTGTGAGGTTGTCGCTCACCTCATAAACTTTATCACCCAGCAGCACCACTTTACCGTAGTTACGGATCAGGTCATGGTAGCGGAATGCGCGGATGAACTGCAATTCACCTTTCAACCGGCTGCGGCGCCCGGCACTCATCGGCACGCCGTCGATATTCGCCAGGGCGTAGTTGATTTCACGGATACTGCGGTAGCTGCGGCCCCAGAATGTACCCGCGATACCGGTATTCTCCGGCGCGATTTGCCCCCGCTGGATCAGCCAGGTATTATCGTCGTTGTTATAAATGGACTCATCGGTAACCGACGACCACAATGCATATTCGAAACCGCGGCCAAAGCCTGGTAATGTCCCTTCCGCTTCCTTGTCGGTCAGGCGGACGCCCATGTAGCGGTTGGTAACGTACGCTTCAAAAAGTACGGAGTCGGAGAGAATGGAGGCATCGGACACACGGTCGGTGGGAACGACGTCCAGGAAGTTCTGGTCGCACGCGGACAGCGAAAGCATCATCGCCGCGGCCAGGGCTGGTAAGGTGAAGCTCTTTATTTTCATGTTAATCATGATTTCCATTAAAATTTGATGTTGAGGCCCAGGTTCAGGATGCGCTGTTGCGGGTAGAACTGGCCGCTTGGGTTGTTACCTTCAGGATCGTAGTCCTTCACGCCGGTGATCGTGAACAGGTTGAATGCGCTCGCATATAGACGCAGCGACGAAATTTTCAGCCTCGTCAATGCAGCCTTAGGCAGTGTATAGCCCAGCTCCACGTTTTTCAGACGGACAAACGACGCGTTGTTCAGCCAGAAATTATTGGCATACAAACCACCGTTAATCGAGGAAGAAGCGCGGGTGTCCACACGAGGGTATGAGCCGTCAGGGTTGCTCGGGCTCCAACGGTTGTCGGCCCAGCTGCTGTAAAAGTTTCCTACCTGGCCCGATTCAGGCAATACATACTGGCTCACCATGCCCTGCCCGGAGAATACCACCGCCAGATCGAATGCGTCGTAACCTGCATTGAAAGTCAGACCGTAGGTAAGCAAGGGCACATTGCCATATTTGCTCCGCACCTGGTCGTCGGCGGTGATCTTGCCGTCCTTGTTGTAATCTTCGAGGATCAGGTCGCCCGGCTGCGCGCCTTTTACGTGCGGGTACGCGTCCAGATCCGCCTGTGAGCGGAAAATCCCGAGGGTATTGTACAACAGGTTGGTATAAAGCGGCCCGCCTGTCTGACGTTGGTAATCCAGTGCACCCGGCGCTTCGTCGATGAAAATCACTTTGCTTTTGGCATAAGTAATGTTTCCTGAAATGTTGTAACGGAACTTGCCATTGTGGTTGTAGCCCAATGTCGCTTCCACCCCGGTATTGTTCACTTTTCCAAGGTTCTCGTCAGGCACCAGCGGGGTATTGTCGTTGGTTTTGTATGGGTTTACGATACCCGAAGTATTGGGAATAGAAGCATTTCTCGCCGCAAGGATATCCGATCTTTTCTGGTTGAAATAGATCACCTCGATGTTGAAGTTTTTCAGGAATACCGCATTCAAGCCAATATCCAGTTTCTTGGAAGTTTCCCAGGTAATGTTCGGGTTGGCCAGCTTGGTAAGGTCGATGCCCGGCGAAATCACATTGTTACCCAGCACATACTGGTTCACGAATGAGTAGTTGTTGTAGAACTGAAACTGGCCCACATTATCGTTACCCAATGTTCCGTAAGAAGCACGGAATTTCAGGTCGTCGATGAAATTGATACTGTTTTTGAACCAATCCTCCTCCGAAATGCGGTAACCTGCCGAAACCGACGGGAAGAAACCATACTGCTTGCCTTTCGGAAAAACCGACGAACCGTCCACACGCGCCTGCACTTCGGCCAGGTATTTCTCATTGTAGTTGTATGCCAAACGCCCGATGTAGCTGCGGCGGGTGAAGTTGAAACTGCTGCCGGAGTTATTCTTGTCGGTAGCCGCCGCGCCGCCTTGCGAAAGTTCAGGGGTAGAAGCCGTAGGGAAATTGATCCGCGTTGCCCCGAATTTGGCCTCATTACGTTTGTTCTGCTCGTAAGCGACAAATGCATTGATGTTGTGCTTACCGATCGTTTTGAGGTAGTTCAAACGGAGGTTTTGCGTGATATTGGTGATGTTGAGCTGCGACTGGTCAATCGACGCCGCACCTGCCGAACCACCGGTAACCACGCCTGTATAAGCGCCGGTTGTCTTGTTGTAATTATAAAGCGTGTAAGGCGTGCTGAACGACTTCGAGAAGTTGAACGACTTATCCACTGAATAAAAACCATCCACCGAAAGGCCATCCACAAACGGCAGATTGTAGCTCGCACGCAGGATACCGTTGAAAATCGAAGTAGGGTTACTCACGGTACCACCCATGTTGGTGCCCAGTACCACAGGGTTCTGGTTCTCAACGCCGGTCGAATAGTAGCCGTTAGGATATTGCGCGATCACAGTTGGGTAAGCGCGGTAAATCGAACGGAAGGTATTTCCTGCCGAAGAAATCGGGAAAGCGCGGTTCTCCTGCCGACCGGAAAGCCCGAGGCTAACCTTGAAATCCTTGGTCACATTGGCGTCGATATTCGAGCGGAAATTGTACTGCTTGTATTTCGTCGCACCGTTTTTGTACAAACCATCCTGGTAAATCGCCCCCAGCGACACGTAGTACTTCACGTTGTCGGTACCGCCGTTGATTGCCAGGTTATGCTGGTTTTGCAATGCGAAGTTTTTGAGTGCTTCCTTCTGCCAGTCGGTGTTCGGGTAGTTCAATGGGTCGGAACCGTTGCGGAACTTCTCGATTTCATCTGCCGAATAATGCTGGTTCATTCCGCCCGACGGGTTGTTATAGTAATCGATTTCGTTCATGATCGTCGCATACGTGGGCGCATCCGCGAGCTTGGGCAGTCGTGTAGCCGACGAAAAACCCTGGTTGAAGCTGTAAGAAATGACCGGCTTGCCCGTCGTACCGCGTTTGGTGGTAACAAGGATCACCCCGTTAGCCGCGCGGCTTCCGTAAACCGCCGCCGAAGCGTCTTTCAGGATCGAAATGCTCTCGATATCGTTCGGATCGAGGCGATCGAGCCCTCCTACTTGACCGGGAATACCGTCCACAACAATGAGTACGTCGTTGTTACCCGTCGTCGCAAAACCGCGCACGGTGTAGCTCGAACCATCATAACCCGGCTCGCCGCCGCGGTTGTTGGCTACAAAACCCGAAAAACGGCCTGCCAGGGAGTTCGAGAGGTTGGGTTGAGGGCTTTTCACAATATCCGCCCCTTTTACTTCCGACACAGAGCCCGTCAATGTGGCCTTTTTCTGCGTGCCGTAACCCACGACCACGATTTCGTCCAGGGTTTTGTCATTGAGAGCTAGCTTCACGTCCAGTTGGGAACGGTTACCTACCACGATTTCCTGGTTCAGATAGCCGATGTACGTGAACACCAGCGTACCATTACCATCCGGCAGGTTGAGCGAATACTTGCCGTCCACGTCGGTAGTAGTACCGGTGGAAGTGCCTTTCAGGATCACGCTCGCGCCGGGCAGGCCTTCGCCTGTTTCGGAAGTGACCGTACCCTTCACGTTAAAAGTGCCTTGCGCAAACGCTGAAAGGGAGGTAAAGGCGAAGAGCAGCAAAAAACACGTCACCTGAAAGGCGGCGCGGATGTCCACACGTGGGGCCATTCGAAATGCTGGCCCGTCACCTCTGTAAAAAGTTTTTTTCATACAGCTGTAAAAGTTGAATAATTGATGCCGATCAGTTCAGAGGAGCAGCAGGGGGGGAATCTTGATTTAGTCACAAACCGGAGCCACCGCTCGCCGCTTTTATAAATTGATCAATCAAAAGTAGGACTATTTCAACCTGGCCATAGGGGGACATTTTCGCATTAAAGAGGGGGTGAATTCACAAAAAATGCCCGATTCTGTTGGAATCAGGCATGAAAAGCTGGGGATACTCCAATAATGAACCGACTCACACAGACTTTTTCCGGAAAAGATCCTTGTCGATCGTGCTGCGCTCGTGGAAGGGCTTTCTGAATTTTTTCACATAATCCGAAGGCTTCATGCCAAACAGTTTCTGGAAATGCTCGCGGAAATACCGGATGTCGTTGATGCCAACGCTGAACGCCGTTTCGCTGATCGTAATGTCGGTCGTGATGAGCAGCTGGGCTGCCTTCCGCAGGCGTATAAATCTTACAAAACTGGTCGCCGACTGCCCCGAAATCGATTTAATGCGGTTGTAAAGCGTAGAATGGCTCATTCCGATCTCGGCAGCAAGCACCTTGACATTGAAACCGGAGTCGGTAATGTGATTCTCAACAATGCGGATACATTCGGTCAGGAACTCCTTATACTCGACTGAAATCTTAAAATCGCTCGTCTGCAAGGTGATTTCATTGTAAAAATACCTTTGGAGATCGTTGCGGTTGCGGAGGATCGATGCTACCCTTGCCACCAGAATGTCCTTATCAAACGGCTTGCTGATGTAATCGTCGGCCCCGCCCTCGATGCCTTTCAGGCGCACGTCCTGCGAGGTGCTGGCCGTCAGCAGGACCACCGGAATGTGGCTCAATGCCATGTCTAGCTTCATTTGCCGGCACAATTCGATGCCCGAAGTGCCTCCCATCATCACATCGCTGATCACAATATCGGGCAAATGCTTCCGGACGAGTTCCAGTCCCTCCTCCCCGCTCCCGGCGTCGAACATTTTGTACTTTCCCGAGAAGATGGAGCCCAGGTACTGCCTTATTTCCGGGTCGTCGTCCACGACAAGCATCGTATGGCTTTCAGTCGAAGGCTCCTTCATATCGAGCAGTTCGCTTTGCCAGTCGGGCAACGCGGGGGCTTTCACCGGCATTACCCCTTCCGAAAGCTCTTCGAGCAATACGGAGCCGCGTGTTTCACTTCCACGGGCATAGGATACAAGATCGGGATGCGCCTTCCAGAGTACTACGTGAAAGGTAGTCCCATGGTCCAGCTCCGATTCGTACCGCAGCTGCCCGAAATGGTTCTCCACGAATGTTTTAGCCAGGTACAACCCAATCCCAAAACCACCTTTGGCCGCAAAACGGCGGTCGGCATATTGATGGAAAACTTTGAAAATGTCTTCCCCCGCATCCGCCGGAATCCCGGGCCCGGTATCGCTCACGACTATTTCCACTTGCTCAGCCAGATCTATTACTTGCACATTCACAATCCCGTGTTCAGGGGTGAATTTCAATGCATTGGAAATGAGGTTAAAAATGGCTATTTCCGTTTTTTCCCAATCGCAAACCACTTCCAGCTCGGTCTCGGGCAAGGTCAGTTCGTAATGAATGTGTTTTTGCTCCGCCTGGTGCAGGAAACATTGGAAAACCTCGGTAACCAGTTGCGGAAAGTTATGCGCGGCCGGTTTGAGCTGGTCGGTCTGCTGGTCGGCTTTGCGGAAGAGCAGCAATTGATCCACGAGGCTGAGCAGCCGCTTGGCATTGCGGTAAATGATATGCATGTTGGCGGTAGCTGCCGACGAAACAGTTGGGGCCGTCGTTTCGACGGTCCCCCCCGATGCAGCCAACGTCTCGTTGGCGCTCTGCATCATCTCGCGTATTGGATTGATAATCAACGTGAGCGGCGTCCGGAACTCATGCGACACATTCGTAAAAAAGGACAACTTCTTCTCGTTCAGCTCCATCTGCTGACGTGTCTCCATCTGCGCGAGCTGCACGTCGTACTTCATTTTTTCCTGCCCCAGCTTGTATTGCTGGTAGTAATACAGCACGAGCCCGATCGTCAGAATGTAGAGCAAATAGGCCCACCAGCTATAATACCACGGCGGCATAACGCGGATCGGCAGCGAGGCATGTTCTTCAAACCAGATGCCGTCTTGATTGGCCACCTTCACCTTAAATTCATAATTCCCCGACGGAAGGTAACGGTAAGTCGCCGAACGCTCGTTTTCCACGTAGTTCCAGTCCTTGTCGAGCCCTTCGAGCATGTACGCGTAACGCGTGAGCTCCGGATAAGCGTAGTTTAAAGCGGTGTAGTCGATTGAAAAAACGGGCTGGTCGGGCTTGATGGAAAACCGCCGCTGTTTGCCGAGGTATTCTAACAGTGAAATCGCTTCATTTTCCTTGTCTTTCCCAAAAATCCTGATCCCGCTGATCATCACCTTCGGCTGGTAGTGCGATGCCCGCACCTGTTTCGGATCGAAGAGGTTCCAGCCCTCTGTCCCGCCGAAACTCATGAGGCCGCTTTTCGCATTCAATAATGCAGAACCAGGATTGAATTGACCGCCTTGCAGGCCATGACTGGTATCAAAATTCTCGATCGAACCCATTTTCAGGTCGATCCGCGATAATCCCTTATTCGTGCTTATCCATACTTTATCCAGGCTTTCCGGCTGGATCGCATTGATGACGTTACTGGCCAAACCGCGCTTTTCATCAAAAAAACGTACATTTTTCGCCCGGGTATCGAACAATAGCAGCCCATTCCCCTCCGACCCGATCCAAAGGCGGTCGAGGCCATCCATGTATAATGAAAAAACAATGCGGTTCGATAAATAGGGCTCCTTACCCGCCGCATTGAACCACGGAACAAACTGCATCGTGCGCGTATTGAGGTAATTGAGCCCGCCACCGTAGGTACCTATCCAGAGGTTTCCGTATTTGTCCTCCGTAATAGCCCTGACATCGTTCGCATTGATGGAACTGTTGGAAGGAATGAAATTTCGAAACCTCCCCGTCCGCTCGTCGAGCAGGCTAAGCCCTCCGCCGTTCGTCCCGACCCAGATATTCCGGCGCCGGTCCTGGTAAATCACACGCACGTCGTTCTTACCCAGCGAATGCGGGTCCGACGGGTCTGCCGCGTAACGCTTGAAGCTATCCGTGGCGGGATCGTAGCGGACAAGTCCTTTGGAATAGGTCCCAAACCACAAACGGTCCTGCCTGTCGCGGTGCGCGGCAATGACGGCCCCATCCGGCAGCTGGCCCGGCTGTGTAGAAGCGGCATAATGCTTTAATACCTCGCCGGATGCGGTCGTTTTGTAAATGCCGTCCCCATCCGTACCGATCCACAGGTTGCCTTCCTTGTCGGCGCACATTCCATAATACCGCAAATAGCTTTCGGCGCGGGAATCGATGGTTTTCTGTTCAAACTTCCTGAATTTCTCGGGTATGGCACTGATCAGGTACGTGCCCTCGCCATACGTGCCGAGCCACACGTTGCGGTCCTTGTCAATATACAGCGATTGCACCGAGCGCTGCGTAATGCCTTTATTATCCTTGTCGCGCACTTGCTCGAAAACAAGCGCATCGGGTGACCGCACCGCCATTTGAGACAATGCCAGGCGGTAAACCCCGCCATCCTGCACGCCGATCAGTAAGTTCTGTTGCCGGTCTTCTATCAGTGAAAGGTAGATGTCGCTGTGATGAAATGTGTTGATATGCAGATCATAAAAGCGGTTCTCAGCTCTTTTGAAGAGGATCAAGCCCCTTGAAGACGCGATCCACACATCCCGCAAATGGTCTTCGTAAATGGCATTGACCCGCGACGCCGGCACATTACCCGTGTCTACTCCGGCCTTCACGAGCTTCCCGGAAGCGCCGTACTTCCACACCTCGATCCCGCTGTCACGCGAGCCGAGCCAGATCATCCCCTGCGAATCCTCGAACACATTCAGGATCGAATTCGTGAAAAGTCCGGGCAGCGTTTGCTGATTATGGTGTGTAAACTGATGGGTTTGGGTATTGAATGAGGCAAATCCGGAGCCGTTCAGGGCGAGCCAGAGTCGGTCGCCTTGCCCTTGGCTGATGTCGCTCACATCATTTCCGACGCCACTTTTGTTCTGAAATGGCTTGTACCGGTTAAAACGCTGGCTGGCCGGCACGAACTCGGCGATCCCGTCGCGGGAGGAAACCCAAATGGTCCCGTTTTTGTCCCGAACAATAGATTTGACATAATTTCCCGGCAAGCTGTGCGGGTCGTTCCGGTCGTACTTGAAGTTTTTGAATGCGGTACCGTCGAACCGGCTCACGCCGTCGCCCGTAGCAAACCACATCAGGCCGTCGTTATCCTGCGCAATGCTGTTCACCACGCCAAACGATAAGCCTTCCCGGATCGAGTAGCGAAGCACCCGCCCGGCAGCATTGTCCGCGGCATGCCCTGCCAGGGCTACGCAGCATAGACAAAGTGTTAATAAATTTGAAAATATGCGTTTCATCACCCGCATAACCCGCTTTTCTGACATATTTCCGAACGAAGTGATCCTTACCCGCCCCGTTTTTCACAGGCGGAACTTCAAATATAGCAGAATCGGCGCCGACTATTTAAAGGATACCTTCAACTTCTGCATGGCCTGGTTCCTGAAAAATGCCACCTCTCCCTCGCCCATCCAGTTGATCTCCTGAAAAATATCCATCAGCTCCGTCACGTTGGCGATATCCCGGTGGTTCAGAACGCGGATCACATCGCCCGGCTTCATGCCTGCACGGGCTAGAATGCTGTTTTCCGGTGCCGCTTCCACCACTACGCCCTTCTCATCCGGCAACCCATATGCAGAGCGGTCGCCCAGACCGCTGATATTCCGCAGCTTACCGCCCAACCATGCCGTTTCGGATGTGGCCTTGCCGGCGGCAACATTGTTGATCACCGGCAACGGAACCTTGGCCGCCTGGCTTTTCAGCTCGGGCGAAACGACGCCGAACTGGTCCATTGGAAAATTCACAAATCCGATTTTCAATGCCGGGCTGCCCGGTTTTACCCGGTAATCGCCTCGGGCAGCGTCTTCAAACATCGGATCGCCCGCCACGCTGTGGGCATCTGTACCATTCTGATGGGCCTTTTCCAACGCCTGCTGGTCGGGAAAAAAGTTATAGTCTACTTCCTTGCCCCATTCATTCACCCGGATAGGCGCGTAAGGCTTGGTCACGATGTTTTTCCGGAACACATCCCCGCTGCGCGCAAACCATACGTGCGGATGAAAGGAGTTGTTGACCATGATATTGTTCTCCACCACCCGCTGAAAACCCTCGCGCAGCTTTAAACCACCATTCAGACATAAGTTATTGTAAATGTAATAATTGGAACTACCGTCGTCGAGATCGATATCCCAGCCATGATCGCAGCGGAACCGGTTGTTGCGGATGATGATCGTCTTGCCGGCGTCGAGCAGAATCAGCTCTGGATGCGCGGCTGCAAGGCTGTCCATCCTCTCACGCACAGGATGCCAGAAACGGTCACGCCCCCAGGAATTAAATGACCCATGATCGCCGGTTTCGAGCACGGTATCAAATACATCGTTGAATTCGATCACATGCCCTCCCCACGTGCCTTCGCTCACGTTAATACCCGCACGCGGGATGTTGTAAATCGTATTATGGCTCACGGTAATCTCCATACTCATCGAAATCTCCACTCCGGCAATCTGCTTCTCTACGCGGCCCAGGCCGTGCATGAGGTTGTCGTAAACCTTGCATCGCGCCGGGTAGTTGTTGGTTTTCGGGCCGGGCGTTTTGTCCATCCGGTCGTAAGGTACCGATTGGTTGTACTCAAAGCTCGGTGAACGCACCGCCGCAGGATCCCCCACAAAGCAGACCGCGCTCGCACCGGTTTCGTCGAAATGGCAGCCCGACACTTCGCCGCCGCGGTTATAATTGCTGAAAAACACGCCATTACCGCCTGTCGCATTGAAGTGACATTTCCGGATGGCGCAGTTTTCGGTGCCCTCCATCAGCACCGCTCCGCCGCGGTAAATAGCCCAGTCGCTGCGGAGCAGCGGTTCTTTGGTTTCCATGAAAGTGCGGAGGGTATGCGTAAGTTCGAGCCCCTCGATATGGATATTTCGCACCGGCTTTTCCGCTGAGCCGCGAAATTCGAACAAATGCCCGATTTGCGGCGTAAGCACCACGGGCACCTCCGGCGCATATGCGTAAAGCGTGCGCGACGCGGCGTCATAATACCATTCGCCGGGTGCGTCGAGCTCTTCCAACAGATTCTCGATGAACCGGTATTTATCGTGCATGCCCATCTGGCGGTTGTTCTGATAACCTCCTTCGAGCGCCAGGGTGGTGTCGCTGCTTTTGCCTGTCACACGGTAATGGTAATCGCCCCATTCGTGCTTGTGCATCGCATGAATGAATGCGCCCTCAGGCTTGTTCCAGGATTTGATTTTGGCCGCCGACAGTACATCCGCCGAATACCCGCCAAAATGGCTCGCCGCCGGGTCGAAATTCGGGTAGCGCGCCATGTGCATCTTTTTCTTACCGATAAACAGCTGGTCGAAAATGTAGTCACCATGAATCGCCGCCTTCTTCACATTCCCATTGTATTCCAACCATTTAACGGCAACTTCCGCCGCCCCGCTGATGGTTACCTTCTCGCCAGGATAGGACTTGAAGGTAAGCGTCTGCCCTTCGCCGCGGGAATCCTCCGGCCCGAAAACCAACGGCCTGGAAAACAGGTAAGTACCTCTTCTCAGAAATACGGTAACAGCCCCACGCACTCCGCGTGCTTTATTGCGCGCAGCTTCAAGCGTTGCCAGCGGCTTCTCCCGCGACCCGGGGTTTCGATCGTGACCGTCCGGCCCCACGTAAATGTCGGCGGCGAACAATGAGCCCGTAAATACCGTGCACGACACGACGGCCATCAGGCTGGCAATAAACAACCTACCAACGCGACTTCTAAATAAGGTCATAAAGAGCGGGAAAATGTTCTGCTATTCTGTATAAATCACACCTAACAAAGCAATCGATCGGCTGATATCTACCTAACACGAAAACTCATTCATACCTACCGATGGCTAAATAGCCGAATAAGAATTTCCGCCACCAGCCTTATATCTAAGCCTTATTACCGGTGTAATTTGTCGCTTTGCAGAACTTTCATCAACCTGTATTATGAATGAAGCACTTATCTTTTTAGAGCAGAGAGTCTTTTGCCAATCGTTTATCGCCGAAGTACTTTCCGGTTTCATAACCTCCTTCGTTTTTCTATTTGCTCTTCTGTTTTTGTTCCGTCCTCGGATAAGAATAGCCTGCCAGATTGCAACCCATGTGAAATCTTACGGAGGTCGGTCTAACAAGTGGTACTGCTTCAAAATCATCAACAGATCGCTATTCAGGGCATTTGACCTTCGTGTGGAAGTAATTCAGAAGATACCCATGACTGGACCGGAAGGGAAAATAAATCACCGGACAGTACCGATTACCCTCCTAAAAGACCAGTACAATTACGTCGCTCCTTTCAGAGTTGGCGAGAAATCCGAATACGCCCTCTGGTTCCTAACCACAGATGACATCTCAACCATGCTAAGCGACAATGAACATTACATCGTTGAACTGCGCATAATTTGTAAGCACGAACTAACCGGCTTAGGCAGCGTATTTGTCAAAACCTACTCCAAGCATGATATCAAGGAGGGCACTTTCAAATCTGGGAATACGTTTGAAATTGTAAATTGAAACTCGTATCATTACATTACTTTTACACTATCACGGTCAAAACCAAATCAGACATGAAACTGGATATCATTGTGATGTAAGCCAATGAGGTTTACTTCCGAATCAAGCAAATCATAAAAAAAGGGCACCCAACGAAGGTGCCCTTTTTTCGTCCAACTTCTACCAGCCCATATAATAAGTATCGCTCAGCCACGTCGGGCGGGTGAGGTGAAAATGGGATTCCAGCATTTTCTCCGCCTCGCAGAATGCCCCTTCTACCCAGCCTTGCTGGTCGGAATAGGCCTCGCCTACGACATAAATGTTTTCGTCGGTATCGGGCTTGCGCATGTAGGGCATGACGTTCCAAACCGCAACGCCGGCTTTCCAGGCGTGGTACCCGGCACCGAACGGGTCGTCGGACCAGTCGCGGAAGTAGGTTACGTATGGTTCGGGAATTTCCACCTCGGCGCCATGCAGTTCACGCAGCTGGTTCATAATTTCGTTCACCATCAGTTGTGTAGCCTGCTCTCTTTCGAGCGCCTTCAACTCCGCGAGCGAGGCCGATTCTGCCGCACTCACTTTGAAAAGCACGGTATCATCCGAAAGTGCCTTCCAGAATGTCTCCGTTTCCATATCCCCATAGCTGCCCAGCAGCATCGAATTGTTATTCTGCGGATCGGTACCGAAATAGTAGCATTGGCGCATCGGAAGGTCGGTGATCGAATGTCCCGAGTCGATGCCCAGCTTTTTCCACCACGGCTCCCGGAAGCCCATCAGTATTTTGAATGCAGGCTCCATGATCACCGAACGGATATTTCGGTCGAGGACGGTGTTTTCGTTGGAATTGAAAAAGAAGTTCTGCTGATCGAGCAGTTCGAGCGACTTGCGCGGCATACCCAATATAATATGATTGGCATAGGCGTGCCAGATCTGGTTAGCCGGAATATTCAGGAACGTCAGCTCGTAGCGGTGGTGCTCCCGCCGGTCGTGGCCTTTCGAGAAAGTCAGCAGCTTGTTTTCCGACCAGATACACGCCCCCGGAATGCCCATGTATTGGTTCGCCAGCGCGTAGGCGATGCTGTCATAGCCTTCCTCTATGGTTTTGTAAGTAACATCAGCGGAGAAATCGCCTACCATATAAGGGAATGCCTCCGCCGCATTCCAGTTGATCGTGTTGGAATAATAACCACCTGCATTGGCTACGAAACTGTACCCTTCCTGCGAAACCTGGTCTTTAATTAGGTTCCAGAAACCGAGGTCGTTCACTTTGCGGCCGTTGTAAGGTGAGCCCGGGAAATGGTACGTAAGATTGGGCTTCACCTGGTCCCAGTTTTCACTGGTCAATTTGAATTCGTAGTCATATTCCCCTTTTTGGATAGCCAGACCGGGGAAGTTGCTCACAAACCAGGGATCGGCCATCAGTACATCGTAGATGATCTTGTTGAAGAGCTGGTCGGAGCTGAAACCAATGTCGTCGTCGTTGAGATAGTAGCGGGTTACCAGTTTCTCGCCTTTGTCCTGCGCCACATTCCAGGCATTCTGCTTAAAATGTTGCTTGCGGAGGTAAAAAAGCAGGTCGGCAGGGTTGCCCATCGGGAAAGGGACGGGCGTCATGTGGTCTTTGAGCACGGGAGTGCGTTTACTCAGGTCCTTTTCGGACAGCGGATAGCCTTCGATGAGCGTCGTCACGATTTCCTGTGAGGTGAGGTAACGCATGCCTCCCAATTCTCCCCAGAAATTCATCCCCGGCAAGATCACCGATTCGAGTCGTCCGCCGAGCCGTTCACTCATGTCGAAGATCTGGACCTGGTCGCCGGTGTACTTGCTCACGTCGGTAAGACGGAAGGCGCTGTACAAACCCGAAGTTCCGGCACCGATGATTGCGACTTCCGTCTGCAAGCCGGGCTTCATCCCATTGTTTAGTGGCGTGTTTTTATTCATGTTGATGGTTCTAAATGGCTTTGAAATAATTGTAACCCAGCTTGAACGGTGAAATATCAAACGTAGAATGGCCGTCCAGCGCCAGCTCGGTCAGTATTTTGCCCAAAAACGGCGTAAACTTGGCCGCCCAGCCGGTGGCATACACCACGATGTTCTGGTTGTTGGGCACATAAGGCGGTGCAAAGTCGATAAGCAATTCCTTGTTCGGAATCTTACTCAACGCAATCAGACACGTGGAGGTGAAATAAGGCGTAGGATCGAGGCCCGTCATGTGGTCGCGGACCCACGCAGACGTGTACGCGAGCTCCTGCGGGTTAGGCACGAGCGTGCGCTGCTCGGGGCTCGTGAGCGGATCGATCACAAAATCGGGCGCCACGCGGATGTACTCCGGATGGTCCCAATCTACGCCCGGGAAACCATAAAACTGGTTACCGTTTGAGCCGATCGCATTCTGGAATACAAACCACGTCGGGTACTGGATCTTCGGATCGGTCTTTTTGAAATAGCACGAGGACATATTCCAGTAAGTTGCCTCGATCGTAAATCCGAGCAGGTTAATTACGCCATCGATGTATGGACCAGGTACCAGCACCAGCTTTTCACTCGTAAAAACGCCTTTCGGCGTGGTAACATTAAACAGTTTCCCATCCTGCTCAATGCCGGTCACCGGCGACTCGTCTCGCAGCGTCGTATACGGGTCACGCTCACAAGCCTGGTACAGGGTTTCGATCGTCGCGCGGAAATCGATGCTGGCGCCATCGGCCTGGAAGAGCCCGGTGTAAGTCTCCGGCAGATCCCGGAAATGGTATTGTGCCTCAATTTCTTTTGCGGTAAGGCTTGTATAAGGCACATTCAATGCTTTGAGCGCTTGCTCTGCCTCGGCGATATTGCCCTCGGTGGAATGCACCGACGGGTCACCAAACCAGAGCGTGCCCACTTTGTCGAGCAAGGTCCTGGGCGTAAGGGCTTGGAGCTCGTCCCAATAGGGCTGCGCGTCCAGCGCCATTTGAACCATATATTCCTCGGGGTACGGAATGCGGTATTGCCGCGAAACGCCCGCCGAGCTGCCCAGCTGGTTTTTGAAGTTGAACTGTTCCAGAACCAGTGTTTTCGCTTTTCGTTTTCCCAGATGGTAACCGGTGGAGAGGCCAATCGCCCCTCCCCCGACCACGATCACATCAAAATGATGATCTGCTGGTTGCGCCATGGATATCCTATTTATTGTGAAGGTTTTAAGAATCGCTTATTGTTTCACCAGCGTATTGATATTCACGTGCGGCCACTCGATCAGCTTGGACGGGTCATGGAACTGCGGGATAAATTCGATGATGGAGTTCTGCGAATATTGCAGTTGCAGGAACGAGCCACCCGTGTTGGGGTTCTTCACGGTTTCGATCCAGAACGTAGCCTCGAAGCTCGTCGTATTGGCGTTTTGAACGATGAACGGAATGTTGGTAATACCGCCCTTATTGGCTGTACTGACCGAAATCGTAGTAGTGGAAGTGATCGTTTGGTCGGCTATTGCATCGCGCAGGGTAGCGTTGGGATTCACCTTGTTGAAACCTTCCAGCGGTGTCAGGTAAGGATCAGTGTAACCCAGCGGCTTGGAACCCGGACCGGTAATCGGCAATGTGCTGATATCCGGAATGTTGGGTGCACCGGGCGTTACCGACGACCCGCCCAACGCCAGCAATGAATCTCCGTGCGGTACCGAAGCCTGGCGTGCAATGCTGAACTCATCCGGGCAATCCTGCAACAGAAGCCAGGTACCGTTTTCGGCATGGAGCAAGCTGCCGTCGACATTGCTGTGAATGGAAAGGCTGTACAGCAACGTCGGCACCTGCTGTACGATGTGCGTTCCGCGGTTGGGTGTGGGCGTGCTTAGTGGCGTCACGGTGAGCGTTTCGGTGTAAGGCTGCACCAATAGCAGGAAACCGCCTTTCTGGTTAGGGACCGCAACGAGGTTCCAGCCCTTGCGACCCACCCAGGTACCGATCAGGTCGGTCAGCGGACCGAACATCGAAACGGTTTCATCGGGGGCACCGCCTAAACGAACGGTTTGAAGGGCATTACTAGTAACTTTTAACATGGTGTATGATGGTTTAAGTGAAAAAAGAGAATGCGTACCGGTCACTCATGGCCTGTCAATCCGATCGTTACCAACCTGCCGCAACTCACCCGATCCGGATTTCACCATGCTGTTCATTATAGAACTAGTTTTATAATATTTGACAAACTAGATCAAATAAGATGTATACGAACTATTACTACTTTCAAACTTATTTAACGGTCGAAGACTTTCGCGGCGCGACGATTCTGCATTCCGCGGTCAGCCGTGGTCGGGAATAGTCAAGTGTAGTCAGGAATGGTCAGGTGTGGTCAGGGATAGTCAGGTGTTGTCAGATGTAGTCGGTGCTGTAAGGTATTGTCAAGTGGTGCCAGGTTTAGTCGTGTGGTGACGTATACTCCTTGCGATTCTCACCAAAATAGCGTAGCGATGTAATATTGGTAGCACTCGATTCCAATAGCATATTTCTCAAAATGCCGTCAGGCATGCAACAACAGCGCGTCGTTGTCGCATGCCTGACGGCATTTTGAGGCAATCGGCTCACTTGCGTTTCCTACCAACATCACATGCCTCACGGCTTTTGTTTCTCAACGAATAAAAACGAACCATACCTGGCTACGCCGGACAACACTTGACCACGCCTGACTACACCTGACTACACCTGACTACGCCTGACAACACTTGACAACACCTGACTACGCCTGACTACGCCTGACAACACTTGACTGCACCTGACAACACCTGATCAAGAATTGCAGCCTCCCGGCAGTCCGCTAAAATTCAACGCCCCACAATATGTCCTACAAAAGGAATTATTAGCTTTACAACCGAAACCTATTTCCGGTCGGGGCGTCCGGCTTCTGCATGTATGAGTGATCTGAAAAACGATATCAGGCCGTTGGAGCCTTCCACGATGACCGACCTGGTCGAATCCCGGCTGCGGGAGTATTTGAAACGGAAATCGTTCGTGCCCGGCGATGCCCTGCCCAAGGAGCAGGAACTGGCCGATGCCCTCGGAGTAAGCCGCAACGTGGTGCGCGAGGCACTGAGCCGCCTACGCATGCTCGGGATGATCGATACGCGCAAAAAACGCGGTATGCTGCTCGCACAGCCCGATATTCTCGGTTCGCTCGAACGCGTCCTCGATCCGCTTCTGCTAGGCAAAAACACATTGAAGGATATTTTCGAACTGCGGCTGGTACTGGAAATGGGCCTCGCCGACCTGCTATACCTCCGCAAAACGCCCGAAGACATCGCAGCGCTGGAAAACATCGTGGCCCAGGAGGTGAACAAGCAGCAGAAGCCCTTCCGGGTAGAACACGAAATCGCTTTCCATGGCAAGCTCTACCAGATGACCGGCAACGATACCTATATGCGTTTCCAGAAAATGCTGCTGCCGGTGTTCGAATACGTGCTCGACTATGAAATCCAGGCGAACGGCCAGGCCGACGTCGGCGAGGTCACACACCGCGACCTGGTTGAAATCCTTAAAACCGGCGATTCGGAGGATTTCCGCCGCGGCATGAAAGCGCATTTAAAACCCCATTTCGATCGGCTGAAAGCCTGATGTCAGCATTTTGGTGCCGTGGCAGATCGGTAATATAGCCGTCGTCGTTACCATGCCCACGGGCATTTGAAATCGCCTTGGTCAACGATTTTCCTACCAACATTACATCGCTACGCGATTGAGGCGAATTACCTATTCTGGTTATGCTGGGTAAAAGAATATCGCTGCGTGATTCCCTTGTAGATGCAAGTCGTCGCGGCCTTTGATTGAAAGCCCTCAATGCCGTCAGGCATGCAACATTGGTAGAAAAGAGTACATGCAAGGTTCAGAACCTGCCAAGGATGCAACAACGGGTTTAGACGCGCACATTCCAGTCAACATTTTGCATTATTTTCTGAATAAATATTTGGATGTTCAGCTTCAATGCTTTTACATTTACTAATATGTAGAACATAACTACTAATTATGATCAACAAGACAGTCCTGATCCTGATCTTCCTGGGCGCCACTCGTGCACTCTCACAAGATATTCCCCCCACACGCGCATTGTTCATCGCTGGTGAGGACGGCTATAAAAGTTACCGCATCCCTTCGCTCATCCGGGCTAAAAATGGCGCGTTGATTGCCTTCTGCGAAGGCCGGAGAGAAGGAGCCGGCGACGCCGGGGACATCGACCTCCTCATGAAACGCTCGACGGATAACGGCAAAACATGGGGCCCGCAAACAGTCGTCTGGGACGATGGGGCCAATACCTGCGGCAACCCATGCCCGGTACTCGATGAGCAAACCGGCGAAATACTCCTGCTCCTCACGCATAACCGCGGCGACACGCCCGAAAAAGACATTATTACCAAAAAATCCGAGTCGACCCGGACGGTATGGCTCTCCCGGAGCTCCGACAACGGTGTTACCTGGGCCAAGCCGGTTGACATAACCCAAACCACCAAGAAACCCGAATGGGGCTGGTATGCAACCGGCCCGGGCGTTGGTATTCAAATACAGAACGGCCCGCGCAAAGGTCGCCTCGTGATCCCCTGCGATTTCAGTTACGACGACCCGAACGGCAAAGTCCGCAACGGCCCTTTCGAATACGGCGCACACGCCATTTACAGCGACGACCACGGCAAAACGTGGCAGCTCGGCGGGACAATCACACCCAAAATGAATGAATGCCAGGTCGTTGAAGTTGCTGACGGCAATGGTACGCTACTGATGAACATGCGCTCCTACTTCGGTCGCGGACGGCGGGCGCAATCGTTGAGTTACGACGGCGGTGTGAGCTGGACGGCGCCGGAAGACATTCCGGAGCTTGTAGAACCGGTATGCCAGGCATCGATCATCCGCTACCATTGGCCTGACGCCAAAAGTCGGTCAACGATGCTTTTCCTGAATCCAGCGAGCTCCTCCAAACGTCATAACCTCACATTACGGGCCAGTTTCGACGAAGGAAAAAACTGGCGGGTGCTCCGGACTATTTACCCGGGGCCATCGGCTTATTCGAGCATGGTTGCATTGCCACACGGCAATATTCTGTGCCTTTTTGAAGCCGGAAAAACCGGCGCATATGAGCAGATAGTATTGCAAACCATCACCCCGAAGTGGATATTCGGATACGGCAAATAACTGATTTTGAAGGACAATTACCATTATGCATACCATCCAACACACCGACGGCCTCGTTGCCGCGCTTTTCACACCGCTTCATCCCGACGGCTCCGTACATTACGAACTGCTGCCTGCATTGGTCGAGCATTTGATCACCAACGGCAATTCGGGCATTTTCATCTGCGGCAGCAACGGCGAAGGCCCCAACCTCACCCTCGAAGAACGCATGCGCGTTGCCGAAACCGTGATCACTGCCGGCAAAGGTCGCCTGCGCATGATCGTACACGTGGGCCATGCGAGCATCGCTGAGGCGCGCAAGCTGGCACGACACGCGCAGGAAGCGGGGGCAGACGCCATCTCGTCCGTCGCGGCATTCTATTTCAAACCCACCTCCGTACAAAACCTCGCCGACTGCATGATCGACATCGCGTCCGGCGCGCCGGAACTGCCCTTTTATTATTACCATATTCCTTCACTCACCGGCTTTTCCGTGGACGTCCTCGACTTTGTGCGCATTGTTGAAAAGCAAATCCCCAACTTCGCCGGCGTAAAGTACACCGCGGCAACGCTTTGGGAATACCAGGAATGCCTGAACTATGAAGGTGGTAAGTATGATGTATTATATGGTTTTGATGAAAACCACCTGCCTGCATTATCGATGGGCGCCAAAGGCTGCATCGGCAGCACTTTCAACTTCGCAGCGCCATTCTATTTAAAAGTAAGGGAGTATTTCGAGGCGGGCGAGATCGAAAAGGCGCGGAAACAAATGCTGTTCTGTGTAGAAATGGTGCGTGTGGTGGTGCAATATGCACCGATTCCCGCGCAAAAAGCAGTGATGAAAATGCTGGGTTTCGATATGGGCCCATGCCGGCTACCCCTCGCAGCATTACCCGACGACCAATACCAGGTGCTGCACCGCCAGCTAACCGATATCGGCTTTTTTAAATTCCTGGCCATTGGCGAAGCCACTCATGACCACCCATGACTACCCATGACCACCATGACAACACCTGACTGAATGACTGAATGGTTGAATAACTGAAAGACCTGATGACCCGCTTCCTTTTCGTCCTGACCTTTTTCCTGCACACTTTGGTTTCCAATGCACAGCAAGCCGACCAGTCGCCACTTGTATGGAAAGATCTTCCGCCCCTGCCCGATGCCGTGGGATTTGCCGGCGCTTATGCGGGTGTCAGCAACGGTGCGCTGATCGTTGCCGGCGGCGCCAACTTTCCAGGCAATACAGGGCCGTGGGGTACCGCGCCGAAAACCTGGTACGATGCAGTTTTTGTACTGGAAAACCCGTCGGGAAACTGGAAAAAGGCCGGCAAGCTGCCCCATGCGATGGGCTATGGTATTTCGCTCACCACACCAGAGGGCATTTTTTGCCTTGGAGGTGCCGACGGATCGCGCCATTACAGCCAGGCATTCTTTCTTCAATGGAAAAACGGGCAGGTCACGACCACACCCCTCCCCGCTCTGTCTGTACCGCTTGCCTATGCGTCGGGCGCATTGCTGGGTGATAAAATATATGTAGCAGGCGGCACCAGCACACCGTCGGATACCCTGGCATTGAGCCGCTTTTGGGAATTTGATTTACACCAAAAACAATGGACCGAGCTGCCTGCATTACCCGGAAATGGCCGGATACTGGCCGTCGGCGGCGCACAGGACAGTCGTTTCTTCGTTTTGAGCGGTGCCGAGCTGCATTACAATGCCATCACAGGTGCGGTACAGCGTACCTATTTAAAAGAATGCCTCGCCTATAATCCGGCATCCAAAACCTGGAAACGCATTGCCGACTTGCCCCACGCGGTAGCGGCTGCGCCTTCGCCCGCGTACGCGGCCGGGCAGTCGCATATGCTCGTCGTGGGCGGGGACGACGGCACCCACACGCAACGGGTGATGGAGCTCAAAGAAAAGCACCCCGGTTTCCGCAGCGAAATCATGGCCTACCATAGTATTACCGACACCTGGGCGCCGCTCGGCGTATTTACGGAAGGGAAAGTGGCCGTTACAACACCACTCGTCACCTGGAACGGGCAACTAGTTATTCCGTCAGGCGAGGTGCAGCCGGGCATCCGCACGCCGCGGGTGGCGGCAGGCAGTCCGGTAGTCAGTACCGGTACATTCAACGGGATTGACTGGGGCGTGGTGGCGGTTTACTTTCTACTGGTACTGGGCATCAGTATTTATGTTTCCCGCAAAATGAGCGCCAGCACCGACGATTTCTTCCTCGGCGGCCAGAACATCCCCTGGTGGGCGGCCGGGCTGAGCATTTTCGGGAGCAAGCTGAGCGCGCTCACATTCATTGCGATTCCCGCAAAAACCTACGCCACCGACTGGGTATATATTTTTGCCAACGCGATGATCGTCGTCGTGGCGCCGATCGTGATCTGGTTTTTCCTCCCCTATTTCCGCAAACTGAAAATCACCAGCGTGTACGAGTATCTCGCATTCCGGTTCAGCAAAACGGTGAAACTGGTCGGTAGCCTCACATTCGTCGTTTTTCAGGTGGGAAGATTGGGGATCGTGATTTATCTCCCCGCATTGGTGCTGAGTACGGTTACCGGGATGAATCTCATGCTTTGCATTGTCCTTACCAGCCTCATTACTACGGCTTACACGATCTCAGGCGGCATCGAAGCCGTGGTTTGGACGGAGGTAATGCAAGTCGGCGTGCTGCTGGGTGGGGCTTTCGTCAGTCTGTTCTTCATTGCCAATGCATCCGGGGGCTTCGATGCGATGTTCACGCAGGCGGGCAATGCGGATAAATTTCATATGATCAACAATGGCTGGGCAATAACCGAGCCGGTACTATGGGTTGTACTGGCGGGCAATTTCCTCACGCAAATTGTCACCTACACGTCCGATCAGGTGGTGGTGCAGCGATACCTCACCACACCCACCGAGGCGGAAGCCCGCCGGTCGATCTGGACCAATGCATTCCTGGTAATTCCCGCCACGTTGATATTCTTCCTCGTTGGGACCGCTTTATGGGTGTATTTCAAACAAAGTCCCCACCTGCTGAACCCAATGGCACGCACCGACGATATCTTTCCCTGGTTTATCTCCACGCAACTCCCAGCCGGCCTGCGCGGGTTGGTAATAGCAGGCCTTTTCGCGGCCACCATGTCAACGATCAGCTCGTCCATGAACTCCATTGCCACGGTCGTCACCACCGATTTCTTTCAGCATTTTGCTCCCCAATCCACCGATCTGCAACGCTTTCGCTTTGCCCGCTACACCACGCTCGCATTGGGTGCCGCGGGAATCGGTATTGCGGTGTGGCTCGTTTTTATGGAAAACAACAGCATATGGGACCAGTACCTTAAACTCATCGGCATATTCGGTGGCTGCCTGGCGGGAATGTTTGTGGCAGGGATATTCGTCCCCTCCATTAACAGCACGGGCATCCTCGCCGGCTTTTTCCTCAGTGCGGTACTGCTCTATTTCGTGCAGGCCAACGGCTGGGTACATTTCTTCCTGTATCCCGGCGTCGGCATTTTCGGATGTGTGATTTTCGGGTGGCTGCTCAGCAAAGCCTTCCCCCGGCCTTCCTGAGCAAGTTTTAGAAAAAACTAGACGCGCGGCATTTTATAGCCGTTATGGTATTCACTGGTCATCAATTTATTAGCCATGGCATCATCAAACGCTCCTTTTTGAGCATTCCAATGCAGCGTATTACCCGTTCGGTAGGCGATATTGCCCATTTGTGCAAGCGTCGCCACTTCTGCGCCTGCCTGTATGGGTGCGTGCAGGTCGTCTATGCGTCGCGAGCGGATCACTTCCACAAAATTTTTGGCGTGCTCATCCAGACCATTATCCGACGATTTCGTGAGTGGAACCGCCTCCATCCGCTTTTCGTAAGGTACCACTTCCCAACCCTCGCGGTCAACGATGAGCGTACCGTTCTCGCCCAGGAAGGCGATGCCGTGCTGGCGGTTATAAATACCGGCGCCGTAACCTATCACATGCTCCCATTGGATGTTAAAATCGTCGTATTCGAAGAGGGCCGTCAGTGTGTCGGGCGCCTCTGCACCGGGGTTACGAAGAATGGACCCGCTGGCGCTGACGCGCTTCGGCGTGGCGTTTGCCTTCATGCCCAGCAACGCGTAATCAAGCAAATGCACGCCCCAGTCGGTCATGATACCGCCTGCATAATCCCAAAACCAGCGGAACGAGCCATGAAAACGGTTAGGGTTAAAAGGCCTCTTCATCGCCGGCCCAAGCCACATCCCATAATCGACACCCGCAGGAGCACTGCCGTCAGGCTGTTTTAAAATAGGGTTACCATAGTTAAAATACCCCCATACTTTCACCAGCCCCACCTTTCCCAGCTTTCCCGAATGCACAAAATCCACGGCGTCGCGGAAATGTTTCTGGCTGCGTTGCCATTGCCCTACCTGCACGACCCGGTTCGTCCGCTGCTGCGCCCCTACCATCGCCCGGCATTCGGCGATGGAGTTTCCGATCGGCTTTTCGACGTACACGTCCTTACCCGCATCGCATGCCTCGGCCATCATGAGGCAATGCCAGTGGTCGGGCGTACCGATCACCACAGCGTCGATATCCTTGCTATCCAGGACCCTCCGGTAATCACTGAAAGTCTTGACCTGCATTCCCTTCCCGGCCAGTTCCGCCACCCGCTTGTCGAGCACATTTCGGTCGACGTCGCACAGCGCCACACATTCCACACCCGGGTTTTTCATCACCGCATTGACGTCCCCCCACCCCATACTGTTGATCCCGATCGCCGCCACCCGGATCCTATCGGCCACCGATGATCCGACAGAGGGAATCGGCCTGCCGGCATACGCGAAGTCGGACATAACAGGCGAAATAGCAGTGCCTCCGGCAACAGCCGCGGCGGTATGGATGAATTTTCTTCTGGAAATAGTCATGACAAGTCGGCAGGATGATGAGCGCAAAACAAAGCAGGTTTTCGCGCACTTTTACCGCTGGTTTTACACAAAGTATTCTTGCAATATTTCAAATGTCAATCTGACAAATCTCATGGCATAATTTTGTATTGCCGGGAAAAAGTATGGCATTCCCTATAAAAATCCGGAATGACAACGTTCCCGGCAACGTCTGCGTAAAAAAATCGGGCGAATGCATTGGTCACGATTAAAAATGGATTCAAATTAAGTCCGGGCCATAATTACGCGATTGGCCCCGTATCGGAAAAATCCAATTTAGAAACATCCGACCAATCCCCTTTTCACAGCATCGGTAACCGCTCATGAATGTAAAATCTCTCCCGGACCAACACCTTGTTGAAGCTCTGCGCGACGACGACGGCCTGGCGTTCCGCGAGATTTACCAGCGCTACTGGAAAAAAATGTATCTCCTCGCCCTCCGCAAGATCGACGACCGGGAGGCCGTGGAAAGCATTGTCCAGGATGTATTCCTACGGTTGTGGGAACGCCGCAGTCTTTTGCAGATCGACAATCTCGAAGCCTACCTGATTACGTCGGTGAAATACACGTGCATCAACCATTTCAAATCGGCGATGGTGCATGAAAAATACCTCGCCCACGCATTCACGGGCTATTCCGACGCCATCTGCACCACCGAGGAGCAGCTGGACGCCAGCGAGCTGATGCGGAACATCGAAGCACGGCTGAGCCATTTCCCGGAAAAGGCACAGACCATTTTCCGCCTCCACCGCCTCGAAAACCATTCGACCAAAGAAATCGCCTCCCAAATTCAAATGCCCCAACGGACCGTCGAGCACCATCTGAGCCTTGTGGTGAAGGCATTACGGTCTTATTTGAAGGATTATCTTTAAAAACGCTCGTGCAAATCTCTTGATTTGCACACACTATTTGGAGGCCTCCGGCCGGTCCACAATGCAATAGCGGCCTACATTATGGACCAGCCAGAGGCCTGCGGATCGCGGGTCACGAAGGGAGCCTTCGCGCCAGCGCCCCTCAGCACAGTGCTGCACAAAAGAAAGATTATTTCAAGCAAACATCTGTTTCAATATAACTTTCCCAATAATATTTAAAAAGTTTTGCGGATTGAAGCATAGGCCGTTGACTACTCACTAAAAAGCAAGTAGTCAACCATCGGCCATGAACCGGGAACAATTCGCAGCATTATTGGAGAAATATCAGGAAGGCCGTTGCACCGAGCAGGAAAAACAGCTGGTGGAGCACTGGTTTGCACTTCTTGAAAATGAAAATGCCGGCGAGGTTTCTAAAAGCGATCTGGACGGGGTGGAAGAACGGATGTGGGCCGGAATGCAGGAAAGCGCGTACCTCCCCGATCTTCATGAACGGAACGGCAAGAGCCCCTTTCGATCCATCTACCTCCGGTGGGCCGCCATGGCCGCCTCCCTCTTGCTGATAGGCTGGTTTTTCGCGGGAAAGATCCTCGACCGTCATGTGCCGCTAACGGCTTATACCTGGGAAGAAAAACGGAACGACGGCCCTAACATCCTGCCTGTTATGCTCCAAGACAGCAGCGTGGTGGAGCTCCGTCCCGGCAGTTCGCTCCGTTACCCGAACCGCTTTGAAGGAAGTAAGCGGGAGGTAGTGTTAAAGGGAAATGGCTTTTTCAGCATTCGTAAAAATCCCAAAAAGCCTTTCTATGTGCATTCGGGTGGCGTTACCACGAGGGTATTAGGCACGAGCTTCCTTGTGAGCACTGCGCCGGACGGCCAGCAAACAAAGGTGGAGGTTGTAACCGGACTTGTCTCCGTTTACAGTGAAAAGACGAACGAAGAGGCCATCGATATGCTCGTTAGTCCCAACCATACGGCCACATTCAACCGCAACTCAGGGAAATTCACACCGGGAATAGCCGAACACCCCCGATTGCTGAACACCCATGTCTCCTTCCAATTCCATAATGCGCCGCTGGCACAGGTCGCGCAACACTTGCGTGATGCCTGGGGCGTGAGCGTGGAAGCCGAAAACAGCCAGATCCTGAACTGTCCACTGACGGCCGACCTGAGCGGACAACCGCTTTACACGCAGCTGGACATCATTTGTGCGGCATTAGGCGCCAAATACAAAGTCCGCGGCTCTACGATCCGCATTGCGGGCCCGGGATGCCAAATGCGCGGAACATCCGCTTCTCGAACACGTAAACCCAGTCCTATGCAAACATAGCCGCAAACGAAAACGCTGGCCATGCAGCGAACATGGGCCAGCGCCAGCAAATCCTGCGAGGCCGACAGCGAATCGTGCCTTTTCGGGAGCTTCATTTTATCAAATCTCCATTTAATAAAACATTTAAAGGTATGAAAAAAACGGAACCTTTACTTTTCAGGGCCTGCCGGCGCACGAAAGCCGCCGGAAACTTACTGCTGCGGATCGTCGTGGTGGCGCTGCTGGCTTACCAGTCCGTCCTCGCTGCCGGGCAGCAGGAGGTGATGGCACGGCTTGTCACATTGAAATTCCAGAACCAGCGCTTCGAAAAGGTTATCAATAGCATTGAAAAGCAAACCAAAGCCCGTATTGTATACAGTTCGGAGCGGGTGAATGTGGCGAGGAATGTGAGTGTGGAAGTCACTAAAAAACGGCTGGACACGGTACTGGACGAGATTCTTGCCCCGCTGAACCTCACCTATCGCGTCGTGGGAGGGCAAATCGTGCTGGAAAATGCAACCCGTGAGGAATCAGCGGCGCCGGCAAAATCACAGGCCATCGACCGGACCGTAACCGGTGTGCTGACCGACGAAAAGAATGCCATACTCCCGGGTGTGAGCGTGATCCTGAAAGGTACCAACCGCGGGACGACCACCGACGGTCAGGGCAAGTTCAGTCTGATCGTTCCCGACGACGCGACGGCCATACTCACATTCTCGTTTGTGGGTTACCAAAGCCAGGACGTCGTTTTGGGTGCGCAAACCAGCTTCAATATTTCGCTAAAACCGGATGTGAGTGCATTGGAAGAAGTGGTCGTGATCGGTTATGGCGCTGTGCGCAAGCGTGACCTTACGGGATCGGTGGTGCAGCTAAAAAGCGAACAACTGAAACAAGTGCCATCCAACAACGTCCTCGACGCCGTGCAGGGCAAGATCGCGGGCGCAGACATTACGCGCAGCAGCGGGCAGGCCGGTGCGGGCGTGAACATCACCATCCGTGGTAACCGCTCGATAGGCGGCAATAACTCACCGCTCATTATTGTCGACGGCGTGCAGTATGGTGACCTGGCTGACATCAACTCGAATGATATTGAATCGATGGAAGTGTTGAAAGATGCTTCTTCGATTGCCATCTACGGTTCGCGCGGTGCGAATGGCGTCATCCTGATTACCACTAAAAAAGGGAAAAGCGGTCGCCCTGACATTTCCTTCAACTCTTACGCGGGCGTTTCGCAGGTAACGATGTACCCGCGTGCGATGAACATCAACGAGTTCCGTGATTTCAAACGCGAAGCCTGGCGTGCAGCGGGCGTTTGGAACTCCCCCACCGACGATCCCGCGATCTTTACCAATGTGGCCGAATACGATGCATTGCAAAAGGGCACCTGGACGGATTATCAAAAAGAGCTCATTCACCCGGGTTTCCAGCAAAACTACCAGCTGGGCTTTCGTGGCGGCTCCGAAAAACTGAAATCCTACGTGTCTGTGGATTATTTCAATGAAAAAGGAATCCTGAAACTGGATGAAATGAAGCGCTATACCGCGCGCCTGAATGTGGATTACACCCTTACCGACTGGATGAAAATCGGCTTACAGAGCCAGCTTACCTACTACAACCAGAGCGTGCGCCGCGACCCTTTGAACCAGGCGAACAAAATCAGTCCGCTGGGCTCGCTTTATGACGATAACGGCAATTTCAACTTCATTATGCTCGACGGGCAGACCGCCAACCCGCTGTCCGACGAGCAGCCGGGTGTTTTTAACAACAATATCCTGACCACACGTACCCTGACGAACGGGTACGTCGAGATCACACCGTTGAAAGGTCTGACATTCCGCAGTACACTGGGTGCAAACCTGTCGAACACGCGCAACGGGGCATACTCATCGCCCAAATCCATCGATCGCTCGCTGACCGGGAAGTCGTTGGCTACCTACAATGTTTCGAACGGCCGGACCATCAACTGGGAGAATGTAGTGACCTATCAAAAGGCATTCGAGCAGCATAGCTTCACATTTACGGGCATTGGGAGCTCACTGGCCACCGTTTCGGATAATGCTTCGGCATCCGGCGTAAACCAGCTGATCCCTTCGCAACTTTTCTATTCGTTGGGTAGCGCTACAGAGGAGATTAAAATCAATTCGGCCTATTCCAAAAACAACCTCGTATCGTTTGCCGCACGGGTGAATTACGGCTTCAAAGACCGCTATTTGCTCACATTGACCGCCCGCAAGGATGGCTCTTCCAAACTCGCGCCCGGCAACAAATGGACGTTCTTCCCTTCGGCTGCATTTGCGTGGCGGATCATCGACGAGGGTTTTATGAAGAATGTCAAAAAACTCAGCGACCTGAAATTGCGTGTGAGCTACGGTATCGCGGGGAACGACCCATCCGGACCGTACGCGACGCAGACCACGCTTACCCGCATTGCATTCGGTTTTGACGAAGTGGCCTACCCGGCTTACACATTCTCCCGCAATGTTGGCAATGCGGCTTTGGGCTGGGAGCTGTCGGCAACCCAAAACCTGGGGCTGGATTTTGGCTTGTTCGATGGCCGCATCAATGGATCGGTTGATTATTACGATACCCGCACCTCCGACCTGCTCCTCGACCGCGGCCTGCCTCCCACCACCGGCGTAACCACCGTGAAACAGAATATCGGTAAAACGCGCAACCGCGGTATCGAAGTCGTGCTGGGAAGTACCAACATCCGCACGGCTGACTTCACCTGGAATTCCAGCCTTACATTTACCAAAAACAAAGAACAGATTACCGAACTCGTGACCGAAGGCAACGACATCGGCAATGGCTGGTTTATCGGCAGTCCGATCAGCGTGTTCTACGATTACGAGAAGCTGGGTATCTGGCAAACTTCTGAGGCGGAGCAAGCCAAGGCCATGTCGCCCACGCAGTTACCCGGTGAAATTAAAGTAAAAGACCAGAATGGCGACGGCAAGATCGACGCCGTCAACGACCGGGTGATCCTCGGCACTCCACGCCCCAAATGGAGCGGCGGCTTGGATAACACCATCAAATACAAAGGCTTTGACCTGAATTTCATGATCTACGCACGGATCGGATCGATGATCAACTCCGACCGCTACGCACGCTTTGATCAGCAAGGTGTAGGCAACAGCACCGCGGGTCTCGATTACTGGACGCCCGAAAACCCGACCAACCAATACCCGCGCCCGAACAAAAACGCCGGGCTTAAATACCTCTCGACACTGGGTTACCGCGATGCCTCGTACGCACGTATCCGTAACGTGACACTCGCGTACAACCTGCCGGTGGATAAGTTCAACTGGAAGATCATCCGCGGCCTGCGCGTTTACGCGACTGCCAAGAACCTGGCCACATTCACTAAACTCGACTACGACCCGGAACGCGGCGGATCGGAGAATTTCCCGATGACGAAACTGTTCATTTTTGGCCTGAATGTGAACCTGTAACCCTTTAAAACAGTCAAGACAATGAGATCACAACTATTGAAAACAGGGCTTGTAGCGGTTTCCCTCATGGGACTGTTTGCCTGTGAAAATACATTGGAAGAATATAACCCCTCGGGCCTGACCTCCGAAACAGTTTACACCACGCCCGAAGGTTTTGAAACGCTCGTGAATGCCGCCTACTCCTACCAGCGTTGGTGGTATGGCAAGGAAGAAGGCTATAACATTGCCGAAACCGGCACCGACATCTGGACCAGCGGCGCCGGCGAAGTATACCGCGATTTGACCCAATACCTGAACCTCCAAGGCAGCAATAGCGCCCTTACCAACGAATGGCGGGAGTTTTACGCGGCTATTAACCTCTGCAACGGCGGCATCAACCGCATCGAGGGAGCCGGGCTGTCGGCAGCATTGCGTCCTGTGCGGGAGGGCGAGCTGCGCTTTTTGCGGGCATTCTACTACTGGCACATTGTCGAAACCTGGGGCGGCGTGCATTTCACGACCACCGAAACCAATGGCATCGTGACAACCGCGAATAAAACACCGGTGGAGACTTTCTACAACCAGATTTTCGAAGACCTCAAAATTGCCGTCAACAACCTGCCAGCTACCCAGCCGCAATATGGTCGGGTTACCAAAGGGGCGGCCCAGGCATTCCTGGCGAGAATGTATCTCACCAGGGGCATGAATAAAGAGGCTCTGGAAATGGCGAAAACGGTTTTAGAGGGTAATTATGGTTATAAGCTGGAAGCCAGTTATGCCGATCTCTGGAAGATGAGCAACCTCAAATCCAAGGAGGTGATCTACACCGTGGATTACTCTGCTAACCTCGCTTTGAACGACCTGGCCAACTCGACATTCAATCCATACGGACACAGCCGCGGCAGCAACAATGCGCATTTGCTGTTCCTGATGAAGTACGACGATCGCCCGGGCATGACCCGCGACATTACCAACGGCCGTCCATTCAACCGGTATATGCCTACCCGTTTTCTGCTCGACCTTTTCTCCGCCGACGATGCGCGTTATGAGGGCAGTTTCATGGAATCTTGGTATGCTAATTCAAATACCCTCCCGACCGGCATTGCCAAGGGCGATACGGCCGTCTATTGCACTAAACTGGATATTCCTGATGCGGTCGAAGCTTCCAAAAAGTACCAGACTTACGACCGCGCCGATATTTACCTCGCCGACGGAACCGTGAAAGATAACCTGCGCTACCCTACCCTGTCGAAGTTCATGGACCCCACCCGCGCGAGCCTGAACGAGGCGCAAAGCGCGCGTGATGTGTTTGTGATCCGGTTGGCGGAGGTGTACCTCATCGCTGCCGAAGCCGCCATGCAGACCGGCGACCTTGCCAAAGCGGCCGAATATGTGAATGTAGTGCGTACCAGGGCCGCCAAACCGGGCAAAGCAGCAGCCATGCAGGTAAAAGCCGCCGATATCACGCTGGATTTCATCCTCGACGAGCGTGCCCGCGAGCTCGCGGGCGAGCAGCTTCGCTGGTTCGATCTGAAACGTACCGGAAAGCTGGTGGAACGTATCAAGAAGTATGCGCCGGATAATGCCGTCAATATCCAGGAGCACCACGTCGTTCGCCCGATCCCGCAGACGCAGCTGGACGCGGTGGTGAACAAAAGCGAGTTTAAACAGAATGCCGGTTACCAATAATCCATTTAAAATGCCTTCCTGCCTATAAAGCGGGAAGGCGCTTTTGCTATGACCTACAAAACACGAATTGCAGCATTAGCCGCCGCAGCATGGGCGTGCTACGGCGTATCCACACACGACGCATCCGCACAGGAAGCGTACAGCTGGTCGAACCTGCCGAAGATCCAGCAACCGGTTTTCCGCAGGGATACCCTCCGCATTACCGCATTCGGCGCCGTGCCCGACGGCCATACTTTGAATACGAAAGCCATTAACCAGGCCATTGAAAGTTGCAGTAAAAGGGGCGGCGGCGTGGTACTGGTGCCTGCCGGGCTTTGGATTACAGGCCCCGTGGTGCTGAAAAGTAATGTAAACCTGCACTTGCAAGAGGGCTCGTTGCTGCTTTTCACGACGGATAAGTCGCAGTATACCATTACCGAGGGCTTTTATGAAGGAAAAGCCGCAGCCCGGAACGAGTCACCCATTTCGGGCAAAGACCTGGAAAACGTGGCCATTACCGGCAAAGGCATCGTCGATGGCAACGGCGATGTATGGCGCGCTGTGAATAAAAACCAGCTCACCGAGCCGCAATGGAAGGAAAAAATCGAGTCAGGCGGAGTGCTAAAAGATGATGGTAAAGTCTGGTATCCGAGTGAGCAGTTTAAAAAAGCAAGTGTTGAAAACAAAAGTATGCTGCTGACGGGTGGTAAAAAGCCTGCGGATTTTGCAGATATCAAAGATTTCCTCCGGCCTAATCTCGTGGTGTTCAACAACTGCAAGAAGGTCTTGCTGGAAGGCGTCACATTCCAGAACTCCGCCGCGTGGTGCCTTCACCCGCTCATGGTACAGGACCTGACGATCCGTAATGTGCGCGTCAAAAACCCGGAATATGCCCATAATGGCGACGGTATGGACATTGAATCCTGCAAGAACTTCCTCATCGAAGGCTGCGTGCTCGACGTGGGCGACGATGCGATTTGTATTAAGTCCGGCAAGGACGAAGAAGGCCGTAAACGCAGCATACCTACCGAAAACGGCATTATCCGTAACAATATCGTGTACCAGGGTCATGGCGGGTTTGTGGTGGGTAGCGAAATGAGCGGTGGTGCGCGGAACATTTTCGTGGAGCAATGCACGTTCATGGGTACCGACAAGGGCCTTCGTTTCAAATCAGTACGCGGGCGCGGCGGTGTGGTGGAGAAGATTTATGCGAGAAATATCAATATGAAGGATATCAAGCAGGAAGCGATCTTCTTTGACCTCTACTATTTCGTCAAGTTCGCTACGGATGGCGAGCGCGATATGCGCCCGGTCGTGAATGAAGGTACGCCGGTTTTCAAGGACATGGTTTTTGAAAACATCGTCTGCAATGGCGCTACCAAAGGCGTTTTTGTACGCGGCCTGCCCGAAATGCCCGTCCGGAATATCGTCATGAACAATATGGTGCTCTCCGCCGAAACCGGGATAGAACTCACCGACGCCGACAAGATCAACTTCAAGAATGTGAAACTGATCACGAAGCATTCCAAACCAGTGATTTTCACCGATAATGCAACCAACATCAGTATCGACGGCCTGCAATACAACGACCGCGCTGAGACGCTCATTTCGGTTACCGGCGAACGCAGCCAGAACATCAGCATCGCACATACCGATGCTTCGAAGGCCAAAAAAGTAAAGGAATTTTCAAAGGGAGCACAGGACAAGAGCCTGGTTATTCATGAAGGTAAATAAGTACTTTTGGGTCGCCGGTGCATTGCTGGCGACCTCCGCTTTTGCGCAGAACAGGTCTGTTTCAACGACAAAAAAGCAAACCACTTCGGAACCAGCCGTTTCGGAGACCTGGGTAGCCGATTTAAAAGACGGCCGTTACAAAAATCCCGTCCTCCATGCCGATTACTCCGATCCCGACGCTTGCCGCGTGGGCGAGGATTATTACATGACTGCATCGAGCTTTAACGCTATTCCCGGGTTGCCTGTTTTGCATTCCAAAGACCTCGTTAACTGGACATTGATCGGCCACGCATTGCCCCGGCAGGTGCCTATCGAACATTTCGAAAAAACACAGCACGGAAATGGCGTGTGGGCACCGGCAATCCGCTTTCACAAAGGTGAATTTTATATTTACTACCCCGACCCGGATTTTGGAATTTATGTGATTAAAGCAAAAAAGGCAGCCGGACCTTGGAGCGAGCCGGTACTCGTGGAAGGCGGCAAAGGGCTCATCGATCCCTGCCCGCTCTGGGACGACGACGGCCAGGTGTACCTCGTACACGGGTGGGCGGGCAGCCGCGCGGGCATCAAGAGCGTGATCACGGTCAAGAAAATGAATGCGGAAGGCACAAAAGTGCTCGATGCGGGCGCACTCGTGTACGACGGCCATAAGATCGACCCGACCGTAGAAGGGCCGAAGTTTTACAAACGGAATGGCTACTACTACATTTTCGCGCCGGCGGGCGGCGTCGCTACCGGCTGGCAGATTGTGCTGCGTTCCAAAAACGTATACGGGCCCTACGAACGGAAAGTCGTGATGGCCGAAGGAAAATCGGGCATTAATGGCCCGCACCAGGGCGCTTGGGTTACTACCAGCCCGGTGAATGGCAAGTCGGAAGACTGGTTCCTGCATTTTCAGGATAAAAACGAATATGGCCGCGTGGTGCATTTGCAGCCGATGAAATGGGTGAGCGACTGGCCCGTTATCGGTACCGACCCTGACGGCGACGGCATCGGCGATCCTGTTTTGACCTACACCAAACCATTAACCAGCAAAAAACACCCCATTACCACCCCACCGGAATCCGATGAATTCGATGGCCCGGTATTGGGAAGACAATGGCAATGGCAGGCCAATCCGAAAGGCACATGGGCCATGTCGGCCGCCGGATGTCTGAGGTTATATTCTTACAAGACAGCTAATAATGCTAAAAACCTGTGGGATACGCCGAATGTACTCCTGCAAAAGTTTCCGGCGGAAGAATTTACCGTTACCACCAAGTTGCGATTTACACCCAATGCGAATCTGACGAACGAAAAGACAGGCCTGGTGATCATGGGGCAAAGCTATGCGGGCATTTACCTGAGGAGTGAGACGAACAAGACAGAACTGGTATACGCAGTTTGCTCAAAAGCCTCGGACGGCAAACCGGAAACTACGCGTGTCTTAGCGGAGTTCAAACCGGAAACCGACCTGTACTTGCGTGTAAAAGCAAATAAGGAAGGCAAATGTGAGTTTGGGTTCAGCGAGGACGGCACAAATTTCCAAATGACCGGCGAGCGTTTCCAGGCCGAAGTGGGAAGATGGATCGGTGCGAAAATGGGCTTGTTCTGTATCCGGGAAACGCAAACGAATGATTCCGGGTATGCAGATTACGATTGGTTCAGGGTCACAAAATAGCTGAGGCTAGGCTGTGCCGAGGCTATCCAGATTTAGCGCCACCGTGCGCTTGCGGCCCGAATAATTGTATTTGACCGAAACGCGGTCGCCGGCCTGGGGAATGCGGGTAAGTTGCTCCCGTAACACGTGCACCTCCGTCACAAAATTACGTCCCCGGGCCGGTTTCACATGCACCTGGAATGTGAAATATGTTTCTCCCTGGAGATAGGATCCGCGATGCTCTTCAGAAAGCAGCACCACTGCGTCGGCGACCTGCCCGTCGCGGATCTCGTTCCCGCCCAGCAGTAACATGGTACGGCGGAATCGCAGTGCGAACCAAAGCCCTCCGATGATCAGAAATGCCAGTAATAAAATGAGCAACAATTGCCCTGCACGTATCGCCAATATCTCCATAGCCAATAGAATTCTATGGCTTCAAAGAAAAGGCGCAATGTTCCAAAGAACGACAATTGTGATTTAACGGACAGTTTCACTTATCGAGTGGCTGGTTCCCGAGGGGTAATTGCAAAAGCACTTCCTCTTTTTTTCGTCTTGATATTTCTACACGGCTACCGTCCAGTAGTTCTACCAAATCATGGTCGGCCATGAGTTTTGCAATAAATTTCGGGTTCACCAAATGGGACTTATGTGTGCGTATAAAACCGAATTCCGTCAGCATTTCCTCATAGTGTTTCAAGGTTTTGCTGGCGAGTACCGGCTTGCGGCTTTTGATGAATATGTTGGTATAATTTCCTTCTCCCTGTAAACGAATGATCTGATCGAGCGTGAAGAAAGACACGCCGTCCAGATAAGGTACCGCGAGCCGGAACTCGCTCGCACGCTTATGTGCGATGTTACGCACGAGGTTATCGAACAGTACGGGGTTCTGATGCACATTCTGCTTTTTCAAGAACCGGTCTACCGCCGACCGCAACTCATCGGGATCAACCGGTTTGAGCAGGTAATCCAGCGCACTGAACCGAATCGCCTGCACCGCATATTGGTTGTAGGCCGTCGTAAATATGACCTCGAAAGCAGGCTCCTTCAAGGCCCTCAGAAAATCGAAGCCGTTTTTACCCGGCATTTCCACATCGAGAAAAACAATATTCGGGCGGAACGTTTTGAGTATTTCGAGCGCAATATCCACTGATTCAGCCTGTTTCACTTCACGGATCTCTTCCACATAGGTTTCAATGTAATGCGCCAGCACGTTTCTTGATTTCGGCTCGTCGTCAACAATAAGTGCTTTGATCATCGTCTAAGTCTGATATAAGTAGGTAGATAATTCAATTCTGACAAGCGTGCCGGTTGGGTTGCCGGCGGCATCATACCGGTCGATCACTTCCAGGCGGGCGTGGTTGCCCTGACGCGCAAGGACGTCGATCCGGTCTTCACAGATACGTATTCCACGCGATTCGTGTTCCCGTGTGCGTGAGGAATTTGCCCTGAGTTCGGCGGACTTTTTCCGGCCAATGCCGTTGTCCTCTATTTCGCAGGCAAACTGTTCCGGGCCGATCAGGAAAAACCGGATACTCATATGCCTTTCGCCTTCTTTGTGCATTAATCCATGCCACAAACCATTCTCTACAAAAGGTTGCAGCAGCATCGACGGCAGCCGGACGTAATCGTCTTCCAACTCGGGGTCCAGTTCAATCGAATAGGTAAATCCCTGTCCAAACCGCATCAGTTCCAGTTCGAGATACAGTTCCAGCACATCGCGCTCTTCGGCGATCGTCACCAGGTTCCTGCCCGAATTATTCAGCACCAGCCTGAACAGCTTGGCGAATTTGTTAAGGTATTTACTGGCCTCGGCGTATTTCTTGGTGACAATGCATTCCTGGATACTATTGAGACAGTTAAAAATAAAATGCGGGTTCATCTGCGCGCGCAGCGCCATCAGCTGGCTTTCCGCAAGCATTTTATTGATCCGCAGCAGCATAATTTCCTGCCGCTCGGCCTGCGCACGGGCCATCGCTTCGGTAATTTTGTTGGCGCTGATGGCGGCGATCGTCGAGATCACCCGCACATGATTATGGTTGTAGAAATTCCTGCGCGGATGTTCCGAATCGATCACCCCTATTACCTGCCCCTCATGCAGGATCGGCACGGCTAACTCCGACGCCCTTGCCTGATCGTCGACAATGTACCGCGGGTCTTTGGAGGTATCTCCGATGATCTGGGGCAAACCCGTAGCCGCTGCGGCGCCCACAATCCCCTCACCCACCGGTATTTCGATCGGATTGAGGATTTCATACTCCTTCGGACTTTTCGGCCCGTAGGCCGCTTTCTGAATCAGTTTGCCATTCTCTTTATCCAGCAGGTAAACCACACAATCTTCGAAATGCAGCTTGGAAATACAGTTACGGGCAATATCCCAGCATATTTCGTTCACGGAGTTATCACCGTAAACGCTGTTGGCAAAGTACTCGATGGTATCGTCGAGGTCTCTTTTCCGTTGCCTTTTGGTATAAACACTGTAAATCCAATACAAAATGCCGATGATGGCCAAAGTGCAGGCTATCAGGAACCACCAGGTCTGCCACCAATGTGGGAGCACACGGATTTTGAGCGTCTCAGCCGCTTTCATCCAACGGCCATTCTCATCGGTACTTCTTACTTTAAAAACGTAATCGCCCGGGAGCAGGCTCGTATAGGACGCCGTAATATTGCGCCCGGCTACTACCCAATCGTCGTCCAGCCCCACAAGCTGGTAGCTGTATTGGAGCGAGGGAATATCGCGGTGGCTGAGCGAGGCGTATTGAAATGCGACAAACGATTCGTCGGGCTTCAATTCCAGGAGATCACCTTGGAGGTCCCGGATACGCTCTTGTCCGAAAATCTTCACGGAAGTAATGGCAGGCGGCTTTTGTACGGGAACAGAGGCAAAATGCCGGGGATTGATCACCACCACGTGATCGAGCATCACGGCGTAGATTTTACCTCCCGCCACGGTTACGTAGTTCCAATAGTCCTGCAAGGTCTTGCCCAGATCCAGTTCCACCTTGCTGACGTTGTTGCTGACAGGGTCGTACGCAGCCAGTCCCTCGCGCGTAGCCGCCCACACCACGCCGTTATCGTCGATATCCAGCGAAGAAACCTGATCGTACGGCAAGCCGTTTTTGGTGCTGATGCTGGTGATAACCTGGCCATTGATATCGATTTTCACCAGCCCGGCGGCTGTCGACGCCGCCCAGATGTCGCCCGTTTTGCTCTGGCGCATGGCATATATATATTCGTCGACAATTGCGGGCGTGTTCAACTGCGTGAAACGCTCGGCAGCGTGATTGTAACGCAATAGCCCTTTGCCTTGCACCGCAAAAAGAATGTCGCCGTTGGAAAGCAGGACAAATGCCTGCGAATTGGCAAATTCGAACAGCCCGTATCTCGGATCGGTGCCATCGAAGCGGACACAGACTTTAGTAACCGGATTAAACCGATAGAATGCATCGCCGTCGATTTCGAACCAGATATTACCTTGTTTATCCAAAAAAACGAAGGGCGCCTGGTACGACGACAGCCCTTTCTTCATCTGATCAAAACGCTGTAAAACCGTTTGCCCGGGCGCAAGCGAATAAATACCGTCGAACCCCGCAAACCACCAGATATCACCCACTTTGGCTGTCATCACGGAGCGGTTATTTCGTAGCCTTTTGCTCGGCGTGAGGTATTTCTGATAGGTACGGTCAACCGTATTATAAAACACGACGCCGTCTTCCTTGCAGGCGATGATTGTCTTACCCTCGACGGTAATGGAGTTGGCATGGGCAAAAGTCGTTTCCAGGAAGAAATGAAAACTGGGCAGCTTATAAATGGCTTCGATGGGGTTCTTGGGCAACGTTTTGCTCACACCGTTGATCGTTCCCAACCATACGTTACCCTGTGTATCGGAAATGGCATCCCTAAAATGACCGTATGCGATCGTATACGCCTGATCCTGGCTGTACTCTAACTTGCGGAACGGCTGCCCCGGCTCCTTCACAAAAGCCGCAAACAGCCAGGTGGAAACCCACACCCGATCCTGCCGATCAATAAAAACAAAGTTGCAACCCTCGCCGATCTGCTTCCCGTCCAGCTCATAATGTTTGTCCAGCTTACCGGTCCGGTAGTCCCAGTAGTTTAGCGTCGGCTCCGTATCGCAGCCATACCATACATTGCCGGTACGGTCGAGTGCGATGGCATTCACATGCTCCGATTCGAGCAGCGGGCTTTTCAGGGGATTATTCCCTTTGTAATAGACCCGGTTGGTTTTGCAATCGACAAAAAAGGGCCTGCTTCCGCCTACCCACAATCCGCGCCGCAAGGTGTCATACACCATAAAAGTGAGTTGAAAACGCGAAAAGTCGAACTTTCGGGCTTCGGGGATTGTCTCTGTCAGCGGCCTCAGCTTTTGATAGTCGTATAAATAAAGCCCGTCGGACGCGCCGATCCAGATGCGTTTTTGCCCGTCGGCGCGAATGCTTACGATATACTTTTGTGCAAGCGATTCAAACCGGGGATCCCGCGAAAACCTCCCCGTTTTCTTATCGAACAACAGAATGCCTCTGCGCAGCCCGATCATAAGGGTATCTTCGCCTCTAAATGGCAAAATGGCGTTCACGAAGTGTTTTTGCCCGCCATTCGCATCACGAAACCGTTGTACGACGGCACCGTCGTAACGATCGAGCCCGGCGGAAGTGCCTATCCAGAGGAAGCCTGAGGAATCTTTATACAGAGATCTGATTTGCTTCGCACTAAGCCCATCCTGCCACCTGATGTTCTGAAACAGCGTCTGCGCCCCAAGTTGTCTGCCGAACAAGGCAAGACATACTAGGAGGAATGTACGGACCAGCTTTTTAAGGAAGAGCATCACTGCCGACGGGATTTTCATTAATGATTCGCATTCAATATCTGCGATCTCGAGACCAAATACGTCAATTCTATACAACTGTACTAGCTGATTTATTTATCGGTAAAGACCCTCAACTGCCTCAAAATCGCTGAAATGGGGTTTTTCAAAGCACCGAACAATCAGTGATTTACCGGTAAATAGTCGATAGTTACCGTTGCATCATTAAAACTGGACGTTACTTGTCCCGATATGCACTTTTGCGGCTCTATTCCCAACGCCATGAAAAATAATCCTATTCACACTCAACCTCATCCTATATCGCTATGCTGATCCTGCTTCTGATAACCAGCGTATGTCTGACACTCGTCGTCGCAAGCCTGTTCCTGCTCCGTCCTGCCACCGAATCTTTTGCCCCTTCGCCATCCTTCGACGTTTACGAAATTGAAAACAAACTGGTTTTCTACAAAGGAAAGGATGGCAGTAAATCGCTGATTCCCGATGCACACGCCAGGACCTTCCAGGTTCTGACGGCCGGTCCTGTGGGGCAATCGGACCCATCGCTTTACGCCCGAGATTTTGAGAATGTCTATTTCCGGGGTAAAAGCATTCCGGGTGCTAATCCGGTTTATTTTCAAATACTCGGCACCGATCTCGGACGGGACGACCGGCATGTTTTCAAAGCGAACAATCTGATGTCCTCCGATGCGAGGAACTTCAAACGCCTGGATGAGCGCCTGAGCAAGGATAGCCAGCACGTGTATTTCGACGACCAGGTAATCTCCGAAGCAGCCAGCCATTTCAGATACATCGGTAAATGGCAAAAGACCTCATTTTACAAAGATCACAATAAGGTATTTGTCAACGGCAAAGGCTACCGCGTCGCCGACATCGACACATTCGATTACGCAGGAAATGGTATTTTCACCGATCGTTACCAGGTTTACAAATTCAATGGAGACGGCTTTCAAAGCAACTCGGGACAACCGGTATTCAGGGCAATGATGCAATTCCAGCCAGCTTTTGGGTAAAAACATGAACTATCTGAAAATTGTTACCATCTTCAATTTGGTGGTGATCACCTTGCTATTTCTACTGGTAGCGGCCGAAACGTTGTTCCCCACCAAAGGCGGCGGGGATGCGGCCTCCGGGATGGGGAGAGCTATTTACTACCTGGCTATCATCGCCCTGGTTTTGTTAGCCACGCTTAATCTGCTTCCATTCAAATGGAGCAAATACACTGCGTTTATCCTCGTCGCAGTGCCGCTTTTTTGGGTAGCGTTCGGGTCTTCCATCAGCAACTTCAAGAGAGGCATCACCAGCCTGATTGAAGCAAAACCATTTTTTGAAGATAAAGAAAGGAACAGGATGGCTGTCGCGATTTTTGACGCGAAGCCGGATAAATTGAAAAAATACATCGCGGAAGTACAGCCGTGGCTTCGGGATAATGCTTACGGTTACCCGTTGCTTGAAATGGCTGTTGCGAACGCAGGTTCGGTCGATAACGACGGTGAACGGCGCCGCGAATGCATTCGTGCGCTCTTGCAAGCGGGCGTGAGTATTAAAAGTGACGACCCCGAGGTCGAGAAGATCCATTTCTCGCCCGCGACATCCGGGAACGCACCTGTACTCCGCTTACTACTGGAACACGGGGCCGACGCCAATGCGAGGGTGACCGACTACGGCAGCGGCAAGCGCGACATCGTTCCTATCATTTTCGAAGCACTGTCAACTTCTTATGGTGCATATGATTGCGTAAAAGCATTGCTCGACCACGGTGCCGACCCGAATGCCATCATGCCGTGGGATGGAGACCATGAAAAAATGTCGGTGCTGCTTTACGCCGCCGAACGGCAATACTGGGGCGTGTGCAAGATGCTTATCGAAAAAGGCGCCGACCCGCGTTATACCACGCCGGACGGCACCTCTATGCAAACCTTTATCGAACAGGGCGATAGTTTTTATCCCGAAAACAAGCAGGCGCTGGCCGATTTTGAGGCCGTTCGGGGAATTGTTGAAGGACCTATGTCGGCTGACCGCTGAGAACCGACGATGGACGATGGCCCCTACTTCATCCGTTTCGCCGTCGCATCGAACATGCTCATCATACTTCCTTTCAAGTTATCATCATCCACCTTTGAAAGGTCTACGGTTACGTCGTAGCCCTGGGCGGAAAAGCCGATTGTAATCTTGTCGGCCGCTTCGTCGACACTGGTAATGGCTATTTTCTCAGCGCTCGGGTCAGTTGCGTTGGTAATTTGGCCGGTGAGTTTGCCGTCGGTTCGGGCAAGGTCCGCAACGAGCTTGGCATCGCCATTGGGTGTTCCGAAAACGGTGATCTCCCATTTACCGGCAAAGAAATCGGCAGGCGCCGTTTGGGCAATGCTCGTGCAAACCGCGCCCAACAGGCACAGGATCATCAACATAGAGCTAATCCTTCTCATAATCAATACGTTTTTAGTGAAGAAATGAAAACATCCAGCAAGGGGATGTCGACCTCCCCTAACCGTCATACAGCAAATGTAAAGAAGAAGTTTATTTATTGTCTATATTTAAGACAATAATATTTTTCCAATTACTTATTTATTTAATACAAACAGGCTTCAAAGGCCCTGTACAAGCAAATTTGTCCGGATTACCCCTTGCAAAAGTCTGGATTACACACTTATGCGGCTTCTCAAACTGGTTAACTTTACCAGAAACATCTCACCATGAAAATGAAATCCGGCGAGTTTATCGCCCTTTCGGCCTGCACAATGACGCTCACCGCCCTGGGTATTGATATTATGCTGCCCGCATTCGGTGAAGTACGGAAGCATTTCGGCCTGCGCACCGACTCTACCGATACCGCTCAGATCATTTCTTTCTTCTTTATGGGCCAGGTGGCTCAGATCCTCTTCGGCGCCCTCTCCGACCGTTTCGGACGCCTGGCCATTTTGCGTATCGGGTTTCCTTTGTACATCGCCGGGGGTGTTATTGCCGCATTCGCTCCCGATCTGCCCACAATGCTAGCTGCACGCTTTTTCGCCGGCATGGGTGCTTCTGCGGTATTTATGACCACCATCGCAGGCGTCCGCGACCGTTTTGTAGGGGATGAAATGGCACGTATCCTGTCGCTGATATTTACGATTTTTCTGTTCACGCCCGTGATTGCTCCGTTTTTGGGATTGGCGATTATGTCGGTAGGATCATGGAAAATGGTGTTTCTTGCGCCGCCGTTGTTCGCCGTAGCCGTGTTCCTATGGTCGCTGCGGCTAGAAGAATCGCTCCCGCCCGCTCAACGTACACCGCTCAACCGTGCGCACGTGACACGCTCCGTAGCGCAGGTGTTCGGCAACCGCACATTCCTGCGCTACACGACGGTCACCACGCTGCTTTTCACCGCGTTGAGCTCCTACGTATCCAGTTCGGAACACATTGTGGGAGAGATTTACGGCAAACCCGAGCTTTTCGCATGGATCTTTGCCGGTATGGGTGCTATGATGTCCATGTGCGCATTGCTGAACTCCCGTCTGTCGTCCCTGTTCGGCGCCCGGCGGACGATCAAATGGCTTCTGGTGATTTACACGGTCGTAGGTGCGGCGCTGCTCGCATTCACCTGGGCATTTGGCGATCCACCGCACATGCCCCTGTTTTTCATCGCTGTAACGACGATGCTCGCGATTAACCTGGCCGTGGAGCCCAACAGCAGCGCATTAGCCCTGGAACCAATGGGTAATATGGCAGGAATGGCATCGGCCATATATGGTACCTGCTTCTTTTTTGTAGGCGCTACGCTCGGCTCTATCACGAGCCACCTCATGACCCGCGGGGTATTTCCGCTGGTGCTCTGCTTTTTTGTATTTGGGTTAATATCGGTGCTACTCGCATTCAGCGATCCGTCTGAAACACAAGCAAAAACACCCTAACGCCGTTTCTTACCCCAATTCTTCTTCATAGCAGCATAGGACTTCTTACTGACTGTCTTTTTGCTTTTCGACCGCGAGGCACCCTTCTTTTTGCGAGCATTGATGTTATTGACCAGCGAGTTTTTAACACCAAGCCTATTGCGCTTCGCAGTTCCTTTCTTTCGGGTTGTTGACATATCTTTTTTGTTTTGAAGAAATTATATGTCAATATCTGTGCCGCAATGGAATTGCCCCAATGGAATTGCCCCAATGGAATTGCCGCAGTGGGACTGCCCCAGTGGAACTGCCCCAGTGGGACTGCCCCCAGTGGAACCGCCACGGCAGAACTGAACTAGTCACTCGAAAAACTCGAATTATCGCCAGAAGAATCGGAGCAGGAATCGCTGCCGCCGGAATCATTCGTCCCGGAATCACTGCTACTGAAATCGCTTTCCTCGGCACATGAATTGGAGAAATCGCCTGCCGCTGCGTTAAAACTGGCGAAATCACTATTCATTGGGTCATTTGGGCCAATGTCATAGGAATCGCCGCCTCCGGCACCTCCAAAATCACCTCCTCCTAATGCCGGTGCTTCCTGAAATCTGTGATCCGATGGCGAAGTATTGTCAGAATAAACGTCAGAAGACGTAGACGAACCCAAGTTGGAAGGATGGTCCCTTATCGAAGATTCCCGATCAGAAGATGCGACCCGTTTCCTGTAAACAATCGTATTCTGCCTGCCGGCGCGCAAAAAAAGCAGCACCAATGCAATGATAACCAGCACTACAACAACATCGAGCATAGGAGGTGGATTTTGGTTGAAACCCAATTTAACTCCTCCAACACCTGAACGTTAATCCGTTTACCAGGCGGAAACAAGCATTTATCTTCCGTCGATCAGTTGCTTTCCAACCACCAGTTTATCACCCGAATCATCCACCTCAAAAAGTTTGGGATAGCGCACCGTCCGGCCATTTACGCTTTTATGGCTGTGAATAGCCATCAGCAATTTCCCATCGAATGTGCGGAACAGCATCCCATGTCCGAAGTTAGGCGGGGTAATGGGCTCTTTTTCCTGGATCCACGGACCGTCGAGCGTACCGCTTTGGGAATAAGCAACGCCCTGGGTGTAGACGTCATAAATCCAGCTGGTCCAGAGCATGCCCAGCTTCCCGGTTTGGGTACGGAAGAGCCAGGGACCATCAGTGACCTTATTGGGACGATCCGACCCGTCCTTATTTCGCTCACGGCTCCATGGCGAGTCGCTGGCCCGAAAAAGTAGCTTGGGAGCGCCCGTAGTACCGCTGAAGTCGGGTTTCAACGCGATTTTTTCGATCGTCCCATTATCATTTTGCAGCCATTCGTGGCAGAAAATCATGTAGGGCTTGTGGTCTGCGTCGGTCCATAGGGTGGCGTCCAATGTCAGTTTATCGGCCGGGAGATAGGTGGAGTCCCTCATGGGCACATATGGCCCCTCCGGTTGGTCGCTTACGAGCACATGGCACGCGCGGCGTTCGAGCCCCTCGCCTAGTTTAATGGCCTTATTGGTAAATGTGGCGAAGTAGTAATATTTGCCCTTGTAGGCGTGCAGCTCGGCTGCCCATATCATCGGAACCGGCCCCATCCACGATTTCGGATCGGTCTGCGCGACGGTGATTGGGCCTGTCCATTTCCTGAGATCCCCGCTTTTCCAAAGTTTGCCGCCGGTACCGGTCATATAGTATGCTTGGGTAGGCTTATCGGCCATGATAAACGGGTCGCTAAGGCGAATGGAATCCAGCGGCATGTCGGTTTTCAGCGTTGGGGCTGTATTTTGTGCGATTATTTTGCTCTTTACACCTAGCACTACGACGCATGCATACAGCGCATTTTTGAAAAGGTTCGGGGTCATTTTGACTTGGTTTTTGCTTCTAGAAAGGCTTGCAGGCTCCCATTTACTGCGTGCGGTGGCCTTTTTGTTTCAGGTGGTCTTTAAAACAAATAAAATTGGCCTTTAAAACAAAACCTTCCGAAGCCGGGCCGGCTACTTTTGTTCCATCACAAACAATCAGATTTTTATGGAACATTCAGCAACAACCACCGCTCAATCAACCCATTACCAACAACCGATGGGATCAGGCTTCGACGCTTTTTCTACCGCCGAAGAAGTGATCAGGGGCATTGACCTCACCGGAAAAACGATCATTGTTACCGGTGGCTACGCGGGCATCGGCCTCGAAACAGTGCGAGTATTCGCGGAAGCAGGTGCGCAGGTCATCGTGCCCGCCCGCGACCTCACCAAAGCTACCCGCAATGTAAGCGGCATCGCTAATACAACCGTAGAATCGCTGGACCTGATGGATACGGCTTCGATTGGCAGTTTTGCCCGAAAGTTCTTGCAAAGCGGCCGTTCGCTGGATATATTGGTCAACAATGCAGGCATTATGTGGGTACCGCTGCAACGCGACGCCCGTGGGTTTGAATCGCAGCTTTCGACCAACCACCTGGGGCATTTTCAGTTGACGGCACGGCTCTGGCCCGCATTGAAACAGGCCGGGCATGCGCGGGTGATCAGCGTATCGTCATTCGGTCACCATATTGCGCCGTTTGATTTTGAAGACCCTAATTTTGAAAACCGGGAGTACGAGACGCTGGTGGGCTACGGACAATCGAAAACGGCCAACAACCTCTTTGCTGTCGAGCTCGACCGACGCGGGAAGGCATTCGGCGTCCGTGCATTTGCACTGCATCCGGGATCGGTGAACGGTACGGACCTTGGCCGGGTGGCGCCGATGGCGCTTTTTCAGCAAATGGGCACCCACGATGCCGACGGCAACATTTACCCGGAAGTGGCTCAGAAGCTGAAAACCATCCCGCAGGGCGCGGCCACCACCGTTTGGTGCGCCACCAGTCCGCAGCTGGAAAACCGGGGCGGGCTGTACTGCGAGAACGCTGATGTTTCCGAGATCGATCACGGCGACATCGAGCACCGTTACGACCAGCCGTCGACATTACGGGGCGTGAAACCCTACTCCATCGACCCGGAAAATGCCCGCAGGCTTTGGACTTTAAGTGAACAAATGACGGGCATTACTTTTGAAACCAATTGATCCGCTGTGGCACACGAGGCATATTACATTCATCCCGATCTGAAAATCTCCGGTTTTACCGAGCATTTTCATAAAAGCGATGTGCTTTTCGAAGAGCATTTGCTGGTTTGGCTTATTTCAGGAGAAACAAAGATCATCCAGGGTGGTAAGGCGCACCTATTCGGCACCGGGGATACCGTTTTCTTCCCGAGACATGAGCTAGTAACTGTCATCAATTACCCGAAGGACGGTTTGCCTCATCAATCGGTCGTCATGCATTTGACTTCGCAGCGATTGGAAGCCTATTATGCCAAAAATAAGGTGGAGGTGAAACCGGTAACCAAGCCCGGGTTCCGGAGATTCGACAAACACCCGCTGCTGCAAAGCTGCCTGGCCTCCCTAGTCCCCTATTTCGACTTGCGCGACCCGCTACCGGAAGCGCTGGCCACCATGAAAATAGAAGAAGCGATTACCATTCTGAGAACGCTCATGCCCGATATCGACCATTTGCTGGCAGATTTCGGACAGCCGGGCAAGATCAACCTTGCCGACTTCATGGAGCAGCATTATATGTACAACCTGCCCATGAGCAAGTTCGGCTACCTCACCGGCCGCAGTCTCACCACTTTCAAGCGTGATTTTAAAAGGACTTTCCAAACCACGCCGCAGAAATGGCTCACCGAAAAACGGCTAGGCCTGGCGCATTATCTTATCCGGGAAAAGAAACGACGGCCGTCGGAAGTTTACCTCGAAGCCGGCTTCGAAAACTTGTCGCATTTCGGGTTTGCATTCAAGAGGCAGTTCGGATATGCCCCTACGGAGTGATTTTGAAAAAGAAACCAAATGGCGCGAAGGTCTTCCTTCGCGACTTGGCATTCGCAGGCCTCCGGCCGGTCATTACAGTAAAAGTTACTGTATTGACCGGCCAGAGGCCTGCGAATAATGCGTGCAAATCAGGAGATTTGCACCAGCTTGTTTGCACCGGCATCAAAAAGTTGGCGGCCTGCGGTTCGGGCGTACTTCCGGCCCGCCAATCGGATTGGCCGGTTTGATCTTCTCATAATCCACCACGCCGGTTTTTTCGGCCCAACGGAAATAGTCGGCTGAGAGCTGGTCTACCACATTAGGGTTCGCCGAAGCTACGTCGGTCGTTTCTCCGCGGTCGGTTTCCAGGTCGTACAACTCCCATTTGTAGGCAGGGTAAGTCGAAACGATCTTCCATTTGCCTTTCCTCACGGCGCGGTTACCGGCACGTTCCCAAAAAATCGGCTCGCCGCGGTCTACCTCGTCAGCCTTACCCGTAAGTACAGGCACGAGGCTCTTCCCAGGGAGCGGGTTGATATTAATGCCTTTCTCGGTAGCCGGATATGCCGCTTTGGCCAGGTCGTAGAAAGTCGGTGCGAGGTCGATCAGGTGACCGGTACCTTTTACAATCTGGCCTCCTTTGATCTGTTTTGGAAACCAGGCAATGAAAGGTGCACTGATGCCACCCTCGTGCATGTTGTTTTTATAGGCCGAATGGGGTGTGTTGGAAACATACGCCCAGGGCTGATCCTGGTACACATACGAACCTGCCGTACCTGCGGGACCGGTGTTGCGCTGCGGCCTGCGGGGCGATGCACCCGCGTAGCCACCTTGTGCTCCGTTATCGGAAATGAACACAATCAGCGTGTTATCGTCCTTCCTCAACGCTTTCAGCTTTTCACGGAGCTTCCCGATGTTCTGATCCACCCGGTCGACCATGGCCGCGTAAATCTCCATTTTACGCTCCCAAAGCAGCTTTTCGTCATAAGGCACATTATCCCAAGGTGTTACATCCTTGTCGCGGGCGGCGATAGCCTGCTTCGGATCGGCTATACCGAGCGCTTTTTGACGTTGGATGCGCTCATTGCGCAGCGAATCCCAGCCAATGCTATACCGGCCTTTGTATTTGGCAATATCCGATTCGGGGGCTTGCAGTGGCCAGTGCGGAGCGTTGTAAGCCAAGTACAGGAAGAACGGCTTGGCCGTTTTGCTTTGCTCGTCGAGAAAGCCCAGCGCGTGATCGGTGATCTCGTCAGTCAGGTATTTGTCTGGCGGAAGGTTAATGCGCCTGTTGTTCTCCACCAGCTCCACCGCCGGCCCCTTTCCGTATTGACCAAGGTCATAGTAATTGCTGGCGCCATTGATGAACCCGTAAAAACGATCGAACCCGCGTTGGTTAGGCCATGCGATACTGTCATTGCCGACGTGCCATTTGCCGCTCAGCAACGTGTTGTACCCTGCATTGCGCAGCACCTCACCAAATGTGAGCGACTCCCTATTGAGATAGCCCTGGTAGGCCGGCAAACCCAGATTCACATTGAAATACCCTACTCCTGCCTTATGCGGGTACTGGCCCGTAATGAGCGACGCCCGCGTGGGCGCACAAATGGAATTATTGTAAAACTCTCGAAAGCGGATGCCCTCTCCGGCCAGCTGGTCGATATTCGGGGTCTTGATTTCAGAGCCGTACGCGCCGATGTCCGAGTAACCCAGGTCGTCGACCATGATCAGGATGATATTCGGACGGCCGTCCGGGCCTTTCGGCGCTGGTTTCTTTTGCGCCACGACACCGGAGAAGGTCATCAGTGCGAGGGCCAAAAATGCAGAGGTCTTCATGATTTTGGAAAATGGTGTAACAAGAGATGTTTGCCTGCAAAAATATATTTATTCTATATATCCTATATACTATATAAAAAAATAAACTTATACGACCTGGTTCTGCTTGCTTTCAGAACTGTGGTTACATGCCTAGGCATTTTCGAACCGATTGCTGAATTTGTTGCTACCCATATTACATGCCTGACGGCACTTGGCCAGATGCCCGGCACGCGCCCCGGGGTATTTCGATGTTCAATCGCGCTAGCGATGTACCATTGGTAGAAACCAGGTTCCGAGCATGCTGCCCAACGTCATTTCACCGAACACCTTCCGTAGTCATCACTACCCTCCGCAACGAACCATCCTCCTCATAAAACAACCGATCGACGCAAACAGACCTGCGGTGGCTCCCGCCTTCCGGCAATGCGCCGTTGTGGTAGAAAAAACAATCGACGCCTTTAAATTCGATGATCGCCGGACGGTTCGTCGCGCAGTTTCCGGCGATTTCATTCAGTATTCCTTTAAATTCCCAGGGGCCTTCAATGTTTCGGCTTGTGGCGTAAGCCACTTTTTCGGGATAGCCGTAGCCATAGGCCAGGTAACAAATACCGTTCTTTTTGTGGATGTGCGCGCCTTCCGTAAACCCGGGGAGATCGAGCATCCTGATATCGCTATCTAGGTCTGTCAGATTGGCTTGCAATTTGGCAAAATAACATTGCCCGTTACCCCAAAACAGGTATGCCTTGCCATCATCGTCGATCAGCACTGTCGGATCGAGATTGGCTTTGTCATTTTTGGTAGCAGGCAGCATATCGTGGGTGACCAACGCAGCCCCTTTCGCGTCCGTAAACGGGCCGGTGGGATTGTCAGAAACGGCCACACCAATTGCCTTGTAAGGCCCTCCCTTGTGCGTTACCGACACGAACCAGTAAAACTTACGCTGGTATTCAACCACTTTTGACGCATAAGCATCGCCGCTCGCCCATTGAAAATCTGTGGCCTTCAAAGGGGAAGGATACTCGGTCCAATCCCTGAGATCCGTCGAAGAAAAGCAGAGCCAGTCGCGCATATAATAGTCGTCCGTCCCGGTAGGCGGATCGTCGTGGCCGGTGTACAAATAGACCGTTCCCTCATGGACAAGTACCGTCGGATCCGCAGTGTAGTGGTTTCGGATAATGGGATTTCCTTCCTTGATCATATTCCTTGGATGCAGTTGATGGGTGTGTTGCAGGTCAAAAACTGTTCCAAAGCGGCTGCCGTCCGAGACGATGTCACCACCTGGTGCGCCCATCCCGGCGGCAGATGTGTCCATTTCGGCGCGATAGCTCATGCGCGGCGGCTGGTTTCGGGCCAGTTTTGTGTCATCAATCACTCAAAAACAATCAAGGTCATGACACAGAAAACAACAACCACGATCTACTGGATAGGCACCGCATTAACATCCCTTTGGTTTGGCGCAAGCGGCTTTTTTGAACTCACCAAGAACCCTGTGGTGTGGGACATTACCGTTCAACTCGGGTACCCGGCACATTTCATCTACCTGCTTGGTGTTTTCAAACTTTCGGGGGTGGCCGTGCTCCTTCCCCCCAACAAGCTGCACCGACTGAAAGAATGGGTATTTGCAGGGATATTCTTCGACATCATTTTCGCCTTTGTGTCCAAGCTGGCGGTAATCGGCTTTGCCGCAACCGTCGACGCGATCGTTGCATTCGTGATGGTATCCATCACCTACGCCATGTTCCGCAGGCTTGAAAAATACTCCGGTAGCGCATTCGGCCAGGGTCACGTCTTAGCACATTGAGCAAAATGGATCTCATACCCAACACATCTGGCCCAGCTGTTTTTGTCAAAACTGCACCAGAGCAACAGTCCGCCAGCGACCTACCTTCGTATTGCGATTTCGCACTGAACCATTTTAAATCGAAAACAATGAAAAAGGCCATTTTCTTTCACGCCGGATGCCCGGTTTGCCTCAGCGCAGAACAGGATATATTGAACCTCATCCCGGCCGACCAGATAGAAGTAGTACATCTCGGTGAAGACAAGGGCAAAATTGCCGCCGCCGAACAGGCTGGTGTACAGTCGGTACCGGCACTCCTCACGCCGAATGGCAATGTGCTGCACATTAATTTCGGCGCGTCGATCGGCGATCTTAAATAGTGATTTACAATACATTACAAACAGCCTGGGAGGAACATCCCGGGCTGTTTTGCTTTTTATTTCAAAAAATATTACTCTACTATTTCTATATACTAAATAATATCCATAGCTTTGCCGGAGAAACTTACAATCCCTATATATGAAACCACCGATTATACCTTACTGTTGTCGACCGAAGCTCCGCAAGCAGTACTAGGAAAGGCTGTTTAGCAGTAACCACCACGCATAACACCATCGAAAACAGTAAAGCAATTCCTCATTCATGAAGACATTTTTAACGACCCTATTCAGCTCAGCAATTCTATTCATCTCATTTGTTGCACAAGCCCAGAACGCCCCGATCGTGAATGCGACGGTTTCGGGAAAGATCCTGGATGCATCCAACGACTCCCCGCTCATCGGAGCGACCGTGACTATCAAGGGAACTACCAACGGGGCGGCCACAGATGCAAATGGAGAATTTCAGCTTGTAACGGGTCAGAAACTTCCATTCACCCTGGTAGTCTCGTTTTTAGGATATATCAAAAAAGAAACCGTAATCGAAGGCAGCGGGGTAACCATCAAGCTCGATCCTTCTGCCGGTAACCTCGAAGACGTCATCATTTCTTCACGCCGCCGTCAGGAGTCAGCACAAGAAGTACCTATCCCGATCTCGGTCATCCGGGGCTCGGCTGCGGAAGATGCAGGCGCGTTCAACGTGAACCGTTTAAAAGAACTGGTACCAACCGTTCAGCTCTATGTTTCCAATGCACGTAACACCACCTTGAACATCCGCGGCCTCGGCTCTACGTACGGACTGACCAACGACGGTATCGATCCGGGTGTAGGTTTTTATGTAGACGGCGTTTATTATGCACGTCCGGCTGCTACCGCACTGGATTTCATCGATATCGAACGCATTGAAGTACTTCGCGGACCACAGGGAACGCTTTTCGGAAAGAACACTACTGCCGGTGCGTTCAACATCACTACCCGCGGCGCGAGCTTCGATCCGGGTGGCAGTTTCGAACTCAGCTACGGTAATTTCGGCTACATTCAGGCCAAAGGCTCATTTACCGGCCCGATCAACAAAAAACTCGCTGCACGTGTTTCGTTCACCGGAACACAGCGTAACGGCCTCTTTTACAACGAGCATACGCAACAGCGCATCAACGACATCAACAACATCGGTGTGCGCGGCCAGATTCTCTATCAACCAAGCAACAAGGTTAATATTACCGTGATCGGTGACGTTTCGGATCAGAAGCCCAACGGATACGGCTGGCCGGTGGCAGGCGTAGTACCTACCAAACGCGCAGCTTACCGTCAGTTCGACGCGATTATTGCCGATCTGGACTACAAACTCCCCTATAAAAGCGCATTCGAACGCAAAGTGGACCTGGATACGCCTTCCAAAGCGGATAACAGACTGGGCGGTGTGTCTGCCAATGCAGATATCAAAATTGGCAACGGAACGCTTACCGCTACTTCGGCATGGCGCTTCTGGAAATGGGTACCGCTCAACGACCGCGACTACCTTGGCCTGCCGGTATTTACCATCTCTTCCGGTAACTCGGTACACGACCAATGGTCGCAGGAAATCCGTTACTCGGGTAAAATCTCTCCAAAACTCAGCGGTGTGGTTGGCTTGTTCGGCCTTTGGCAGGACCTGAAATCAGATCCTGTACAAACAGAAGAAGCGGGTTCGGCACAATGGCGTTTCGCACAAAGCACGACCAGCGAGCTCTGGAAAACACCAGGCTTGTTCGATAACTTCGGTATCCGCACCACCAACCGCATCAAAAGCACCAGCCTGGCAGTTTTCGCACAGGCCGACTGGGCAATCACCGACAAGTTGCATGTATTGCCAGGGGTGCGTTACAACTACGACAAAAAAGTAGTAGACTATAAAAGAGAGACTTATGGCGGCTTGCAAACCACCGACCCCGCATTGCTCGCATTGAAAAGACTGGTTTACACTGATCAGGCATTCAATACCAATTACGATCAGGGCAACTTCTCGGGACAATTGTCGGTTCAATACAAAGCCAGCAGCAGATTCAATGCTTATGCAACTTATTCGATCGGCTACAAGCCTATCGGTGTGAACGTGGGCGGTTTGCCAACTGCCAACGGTGCGGTTCTCCTCGACCTGGCCAACGTAAAACCAGAGCACGTAGACCACAAAGAATTGGGTATCAAAACCAGACCGACTGCTAACTCAGTATTGAACCTGACGCTTTTCCGTTCCGACATCAACGATTATCAAACGCAGGTTCAGACTCCTGAGCCCGGCGTAAACCGCGGCTACCTCGCGAATGCAGAGAAAGTACGCGTACAAGGCGTGGAAGTAGATGGAAATATCCGTTTCAGCAACCTGTCGTTCAACGCGGCGGTGGCTTATACCGACGGTAAATATGTTACGTTCAAAAACGCACCTGTTCCTTTGGAAGAAGTAGGTGGCGAGCAGGCTTTCAAAGATATTTCGGGCGGCAGACTGCCGGGTATCTCCAAATGGTCGGGTTCTGTGGGCGGTGAAGGAACCGTGAAAGGCACATTTCTGGGCTTGAAAGGCAACTACTTCCTGGGTATCGATGTGTTTGCGCGCTCAGAGTTCTCGTCCAACCCGTCGCCATCCAAATACCTGAACATCGGAGGCTATTCGCTGACCAACGGTCGCCTTGGTTTCCGGGCTTCGAACGGCATTTCGTTCTTCGTGTGGGCCAGAAACGTGTTCAACAAGGATTACTACGAACTGCTTCTCGCAGCGCCAGGCAGCTACGGCCAATATGCGGGCGTAGTAGGCGATCAACGTACCTACGGCGTAACATTGCGCTACTCATTCTAAGATTTCGAGAGGAATACGAATATTATAACACTAACGATCGGGGCGTTCCATTGGGGCGCCCCGATTTTTTGTAGCCTATGAAAAGCTAAACTTTGTCGAATAGGGAGCTTGGCAGAGCCTACACCATTGCGCTAACGGGCTCCGCCACTTTTTTATCGGTTTCAATAGTACCACTCGAAACCTGAAAAATAGGTGCGCCCAGTTTCACTTCGAGCAATGCCAATGTCTTGATCGTGAAGTTGTGTGTCCCGGTCATCCATTTGCTCACCTGTGATTCTTTCTTGCCCAACATTTCGGCCAATTCCTTCTGCGATATCCCCCTCGCTTCCAGTATTTCATGAATCCGGTCTGAAAGATCGAAACTGGTGCCTATGAATCTGTGGATGGCGGGATCCGGAGCAACTTTTTCTAGCTCGTTCATATTAAATATCTACAAATAGTTCACCTTTTAATTGCATCAAGTCGGGTGAGTAATAAATGTCTCCCACTCGGATTTTTTCTATTAGTCTCTCATCAATGGCCATCATGAGTTTCATGGCCTTCCACGTTTCGGCACCATCCTGCGTCTTCTGCCCCTTCTTCTCTCCTCCTCCATCAATAATGACGATATTTTCGCTACATCTTATGCAATAAATTCTAAGCTTAGAAAATGTAATAGGTCCCGCGCTCACATTGTTTTCCGGGCGAAAATACCGCATTTGGGCTCCTCGCTCTTTGATGTACCAGAGCCAGCTTCTAATCATGTCGACATCTTCTGCAAATCCATTTTCTTCATACTCTTTCACGAATGCATTGGTTTCAGATGTTGATCTACCTTCAAATCGGATGGTATAAATAGTAACCTTGTCAGATTGCGAATACAATTCAAAATAGATACGATTCACTTATAAGTTAAGTTCAAAGATAAAACATTTCCTGACAAAAAGGAATGTTGAGTGAGATCGGTCTTAGTGGCAATATCTAAAAATTTCCTCTTATTGTCTAATGAGTAGATATTAAGGACGCGCCGCTTCACCATCCGAAAAGGATCAGTTTCCCGGCAGTAAATCAGCATCTTAATATGAAAAAACTCGCGCTACTTGCCTGGGCGCTTCCCGCGCTCGCATTCCGACAAAACACACCCCTCCAACAAGGCTTTCAAACCCCGCCCGACGCCGCTAAACCGCGGGTATGGTGGCACTGGATGAATGGGAATATTACCAAGGAGGGTATCACCAAGGACCTGGAATGGATGAAGCGTGTAGGCATAGGCGGTTTCCAGAATTTTGACGCGAGCCTTTTTACACCCACCGTAACCCCAAAGAAGCTCGTGTTTATGACACCGGAATGGAAGGATGCATTCAAACACACGACCGATCTCGCTGAAAAGCTGGGCCTCGAAATGGCTATCGCGGGCTCGCCCGGATGGAGCGTAACCGGTGGGCCGTGGGTGCCTGCGGCCGATGCGATGAAAAAATACGTCTGGACCGAAACCCGCGTCGCCGGAGGTCAGGCATTTACCGGTAAACTGCCTCAGCCCAAGCCCGTAGCAGGCAAGTTTCAAGATGTGCCCCTCCCAAGCGAGGGTGGCATTACCGGCCCCACCGGCGAAGTACCGGATTACTATGCCGATGCAGCGGTGGTCGCCTACCGCTTACCGACGGCCGACAAGCTCATGACTGCGCTGAACCCCAAAGTGACATCCAGCGGAGGTACCTTCTCTGTGGCGGCACTGACGGATGGTGAACTGGGCAAAACCAGCTTGCTGCCGCCGATGGAAGTAGGCCAGGATATGTGGATCCAATATGAATTCGACAGCCCGCAGACTTTTAAGGCATTGACTATCGTAGGCGCGAGCTCCGGCGGTGCCCTGGCGGAGTTCAACGGTGCGCCTAACAACCGGACGTTGAAGGTCAGCGACGACGGCGTAAATTTCCGGGACGTGGCCCCTGTTAAAGGTAGCACGGTTCCCCAGAACACCCTGGCATTTGCCCCGGTAACAGCCAAATACTACCGCATTGCATTCAAAACATTGCCGCCGCCGTCCAATCCTTTTGCTGCGATGTTTGGCGGTGGTAATGCGGAGCCCGCCAAGCCGGAGGGCGTGCAGGTAGCCGAAATCGTGTTCCATAACACCGACCGGATGGATCAGTTCGAAGAAAAAGCGGGGTTCAGCCCGTGGCGTGAAAACACGGAGTCCTTCATCCAACCCAATGCGGACGCGGTCCCCCTCACCGATGTGGTGGATCTGACTTCCAAAATGGCAGCAGACGGCAGCCTGAATTGGACGCCGCCAGCCGGGAACTGGGTGATTGTGCGACTGGGTTACTCTCTGACCGGCCGTAAAAACCACCCTGCGTCACCGGAAGCTACCGGCCTGGAAGTCGACAAACTCGATAAAGAGGCAGTGACCAAATACATCAATACTTACCTCGACATGTACAAAGACGCCACCGGCGGACAAATGGGTGCCAAAGGGCTGCAATACATGGTGTTGGACAGCTACGAGGCGGGGCATATGACGTGGACGAAGGCCATGCCGGCGGAATTTAAAAAGCGCCGCGGTTACGACCTCACGCCCTGGATACCCGTGCTCACGGGCGTAGTTGTGAAAAGCGCGCCGGAAAGCGACCGGTTCCTGTGGGATTTCCGCAAGACGATCGGCGAGCTGATCGTCGAAAACCACTACGAAGTAATAGGCGATGCATTGAAGGCCCGCGGCATGAAACGCTACACGGAATCGCACGAGGGCGGGCGCATATACCTGGCCGATGGCATGGATGTGAAACGCAAGGCGGATATCCCGATGGCCGCCATGTGGACGCCCGGCAGCCTCGCCGGTGGCACGGATGAAGAAGTCCGCAGCGAGGCTGATATTCGTGAATCGGCATCGGTGGCGCATATTTACGGGCAAAACATCGTTGCGGCGGAGTCGATGACGTCCGTAGGTAATGCATTTACCTGGTATCCCGAAAAACTGAAACGCACGGCCGATCTTGAAATGGCTTCTGGCTTGAACCGATTCGTGGTCCATACCTCGGTGCACCAGCCCCTCGACGACAAAAAGCCGGGCTTTTCGCTGGGCCCGTTCGGTCAGTATTTCACGCGCCAGGAAACCTGGGCCGAGCAAGCAACGGCCTGGACGGGTTACCTGGGCAGGAGCTGCTTCATGCTGCAACAGGGCAAACCGGTGGTGGACGTACTCTATTATTATGGCGAGAACTCCAATATCACCCAAATTTCGACCCAAAAACTGCCCTCGATTCCGGCAGGTTACGCATTCGACTTTGCCAATTCGAGTGTAATCAGGAATGTGCTTAAAGTGGAAAAAGGAATGATCGTGACGCCCTCGGGCCAGCAGTACCGATTGCTTGTGCTGGATTCTACCGCCCGGAATATGACTTTGCCCGTACTTCAAAAGATCGGGGACCTGGTGGCTGCCGGCATGAAAGTAGCCGGTGTAAAACCCGAGCGCTCGCCCAGCCTGGCCGACGATCCTGCCGCCTTTACGATGCTCGTGAACAAAATTTGGAGCAATCCCAATGTCTCTGCACAACCGCTGGAAACGGTTTTGAGTGGTGTTACGCCCAAAGATGTGTCCATAACCGGCGAAAAAGCAAAAATCCTGTACGTACATCGCCAAACGGCCGATGCCGATATTTACTGGCTCGATAACCGCAGCAACGACGCCAACGAGGCACAGGTTAGTTTCCGGGTTACTGGTAAAATCCCGATGCTCTGGAACCCCGAAACCGGCAAAACGAGTAAAGTCTCCTACCAAATCTCCAACGGCCGCACCACAATTCCATTGAAATTTGATTCCTGGCAGGCATATTTCATCGTTTTCAACGGAAAAGCAGCTGCTAATTCCTACACGGCGCCAGTCTTCTCCGAATCGGAAGTCGTAGGCGTTACGGGTTCATGGACTGTCCGTTTTCAGCCTGGCCTCGGCGCTCCCGCACAGGCGCAGCTGAATGTCCTCACGTCTCTTTCGGAACATGCGGACGCGGGTATCAAATACTTCTCGGGAACTGCCGCCTATGAAAACACCTTAAATGTGTCGGCGTTGAAAAAGAATGCAACGTACTGGCTGGATTTGGGAGACGTCAAAAACCTGGCGGAAGTAATTGTCAATGGCCAGAATGTGGGCATTACCTGGAAAAAACCATTCCGCATTGAGGTAACGGAGGCATTGAAACAAGGCCCGAACAGCATTCAGGTGAAAGTAACGAATACCTGGGTGAACCGCCTGATCGGCGACGCGCAGCCCGGCATAACAAGCAAGATCACCTACACGACAATGCCATTTTACAAGGCTGATTCTCCCCTGCTGCCCAGCGGCTTACTCGGGCCGGTGAAGCTGGTAGTGGCAACGCCCGCGAAATAATGGTCAGGTATTGTCATGTGTAGTCAGGTATTGTCATGTGTAGTCAGATATTGTCATGTGTAGTCAGGTATTGCCAGATGTAGTCAGGCATGGTCAGATATTGTCACGTGTGGTCAGTATTGTCCCGCAGATGGTTGCTCACTCCACCTGACTATCCCTGACCACACTTGACTATCCTCGACAATACCTGACTATTTCTGACCACACATGACTACACATGACCACACATGACCACACATGACCACACATGACTACCCTTGACTATACCTGACCGCATCTGACCACTCCTGACAATACCCGTCCATTAACAAGTCCGCGGACAGGGGGCGCTCAGGTCGTAGTAACCGCTATCGGCATCGATACCCAGGGCGTCGCTGCCTTCCCCCTTGTTAGAGATTGCCTGGAACATCAGCCCGAATGCATAAGAACCCGTCAATTCCTTTTGTACCTCTTCATTGGCGGCCGGGAAGTAACGGTGCAGCACGAAGCGAATGTAGATCTTCGGCATTTTCTCAAATCTGAAAAGCGCCGCCAAAAGCTCTTTCACCGGATAATTGTATCCATTCAAAAAACCATACTGCGTGCGGAACAGCGGGCTGGCGATCTCACCGGCGTGCCCTTTTTGTTCCCAATATTTGATCCACTGCCTGGCCAGCACGTCGGGCACATTTCCCCCCGGGCCATCCCCCGCCTCGCGGAAATCGGCTGGCGTGTGCGCATAATAAGGTGTGATGATCTGTCCGGCATTGTCTACCCCAAAAAGTACCAGCTTAAATGCATTTTCCCCGGTTTCAAAACCAAACCGGACTTTGATAACGGCTATACCCGGCGTAGATACGAGGGTTTCGAAGTCATCCCCATCAAAATAATCACCCAAAAGGAGTTTACTCCCCAAATTAAAAAAGCCAAAGGGCTCGCGGCTGTGTTCCAACGCCTGCCATTGGGCAGCCCATTTTGTAAAAACTTCATCACTGATAAACTTCGGCATGCTCGCTGAGATTTAATGGTTTAAAAAGATAATTGCTTCCCGATCGTGCAGCGCAACCCGCATCCGCACAATGGAAAGCAATATACTTAAGGGCAAGGAAGCGTTGTAACTAATTCGTACAAAAAATAGAATTAATTCGATTTATCGGTTAGGTTAATGATTACCGGTTGATAGCGTCACGAACTGCGCGCCGCGGGCTAGACGTCGCGGGTTACGCACCCCGGGCTACGCGCCGCGGGCCACGATCCGAAGAACCCGTTTTGAGTTCCCCGAACCATTTCGTTCGCCCTGGATTTTAGTTTGATGAGTCAGACGCAAGCGCCAATCAGGTTCTTTTTCAGCACCCCGTCCTGATTGACATTTCAAAATTGCACAAACCCGCGCCCGGACGTAAGCGTGTAAACACGTGAATGCAAAAACAGGTGTTTTCCGGGGTCAGGGGGCAACGATCCGCTCGGCCAGGCCCAGTTTCAGGGCCTGGATATCGGCAAGCACCAACTGCGCCATTTTCCGCGCACCAAGCTCATTGAAATGGGTATTGTCTTCTTTTCCGGCGGGATAATTGGGATGTTCTCCGGCCGCGAGATGTAAAAACAGTAGTTTGGAATTTTCCACGCCCATGCTTTGCAGCAATGCCTGGCTGCGTTTGTCGAGGTCGATCAATGGCACATTTTGCGCGGCAGCCACATCCCTCACCAGCTGGGAATATACGGCGTGCGTTTCCTGAATTTTCCCGTCGGCATCGAAGCTCCGCCGGGCCACAGGCGTGATCAGCACAGGATTGGCCTTTTTCGCCCTCGTTTCCTCAATAAACCGGACCATGTTTTTCTGGTAACCCGCTTCGTCGATGTAGCTCTTCTTTGTTTTAACCTCATCATTGTGCCCAAACTGGATCAGCACATAATCGCCTTCTCGCAAGCTGTCGGCCACCGATTGCCAGCGGCCTTCCTCGATGAACGTCCTGGTACTCCGGCCATTCATCGCGCGGTTATCCACCTTTACATTCTGGTCAAAAAAATAGGCGAAAGGCATTCCCCAGCCCGCTTCGGGGTAATACTTTACCTGTTTGTCGGCCATCGTGGAATCGCCGATGAGGTAAACGGTAATGGGCTTCTCAGCAAAGTAAAATCCGGCTGACAGGATCAAAAACAGCGCGGCGGCAAGAGACCTGGTGAATCGTTGCACGGTCATAAAATCGTACGAAAATAAAGTTCTTCGACTTGAAATGACCGCAAAAGGTACCACTCGGGCCGGTCTACTTTAAACCGGGTAACCGAATTTACTCCGGTACTTCCTTGGAAATCTTTTCATTGGCCAGCTCAATATCCTCTGGCTCGGCTTCCGGCTCTTCCTGCTCCATACTGGCCGCTGGCTCATATTGCAATGCCAGCAGGATCGGGAAATGGTCCGAGGAGAAATTTTCCAGCCTCGCCATTTCCACCAGCTTAAAGTCCGTCGAACAGAACACATGATCGAGTGGGAAACGCAGAAAAGGCATTTTGGCGTGGAATGTGTTGTAAAAACCCCGTCCGATCCGGGGATCGAGCAGCCCGCTGATCTTGGTAAACAAATCGGTGGTATATGACCAGGCGACGTCGTTGAGATCGCCCACTACGATGCATGGTAATCGGCACGCTTTGGCCTCTTTCGCCACCAGCAAAAGCTCCTTGTCGCGCTCGGTAGAATGCGAGTTTTCACCCGGCACCGGCGGCGTCGGATGCACACAGAAAAGCTGTACCTGCTGGCCTGAACGCAATGTTACCAGTACTTTAATGGACGGTATGCCTTCATCTACCAGGTATCGCACCTGTACTTCCGACAGCGCCAGTTTCGAGTAAAGCAGCATCCCGTATGTGTTTTCCAGGGGCACCGGCACCTCGTGCGGATAATGCTCCCGCAATGCGAGTGTGTTTTCGTGCCAGTAGCGGTCGGTTTCGAGCAGGAGCACTACATCGGGGTCGTATTTGCGGATCAGCGACAGGCAGCCGGCGGTATTCCGGTTATCCTGAAAAACATTAGACGACAAAATCGATATCCGATTCTCCGGCAGATGCGTCCGCGCACCCAGGATCACCTTCCCCGCAACGGGCGTGAACGGATACACCAAGTAGCAGAGGTACAGGGTGTTCAGCGCAAAAATCACCGACAATACGATGGTTTGTAAATCTGTTGGGAAAAACAGACTGAAATAAATGCCGCCTATCGCCACACTCAGGACGAGCTTTTGCAGCCGGGGATATTCAAAAACCCGGAATGTCCAGTAATCGCTGCGGATCAGCGGGATGAGCGACATCATCACGATCAGCACGCCGGCCACTTCCAGGAAGGTTTTGAAATAATACATGGTTAGGTTCAGGTAAGAGCTGCAATATTTCAATTATTTCGCATCATTTCAACTATTGAAAACCCCTACGGCCCTACTCTTCAGCAGCATTACCGGGTTTCTTATCCCGAAATAAATGCCTTTATTCGCAGCTGTATCAAAGAAACGAATAATGAAATTGCTGCCCGCTATACTCCTGCTGACATTATTTAACTCCGCCAACATTTTCGCACAGAAGCCTGCACCTGCGAGGGTAATCACCTACCGCAACCCGGTGATTGCCGGCGACTTTGCCGATCCGTCGGTGATACGTGTGGGCGACACTTATTATGCGGTAGGAACTTCTTCGGAATGGGGGCCTGCCTACCCTATTTACACTTCCAAAGATCTTGTGAACTGGGAATACGTCGGGCCGGTTTTCATCGAATTGCCCAAATGGACAATGGGAAGCTACTGGGCGCCGGAGCTGTTTTTTCGGAACGGGACATTCTATGTTTACTATACCGCCCGGCGAAAATCCGATAAACAGTCGGTGATCGGCGTGGCGACCACCAAGGATATTACAAAAGGCTTTAAAGACCATGGCCTGATCATCGAATGGACCAAGGAGGCCATTGACGCTTACGTTGTGGAAGATAAAGGAAAGCTGTTCATTACCTGGAAGGCATATGGCCTCGACAAGGACCGGGGCATTGAACTGCTCGGCGCCGAGCTTTCGCAGGACGGATTGAAAGTAGTCGGGAAGGAATTCAGCCTCATTAAAGCCGATCCCGCAGGTTGGGAAGCGGGCGGGGCCGAAGGGCAGGCTATATTTAAAAGGGGGAACTACTGGTATATGCTCTATTCCGGCAATGCCTGCTGCGGCGACCGCTGCGATTACCAGGTAGGGCTCGCGAGGGCCGAGAAATTGCAGGGGCCATGGGTCAAATATGAAGGCAACCCGGTCCTTTTCGGAGATGATGCCTGGAAATGCCCGGGGCACGGCACCGTCGTAACCACGCCCGATCGCCGCTATTTCTACCTGCACCACGCCTATAATGGGATCGATTTTACATTTGCCGGTCGCCAGGGCGTTCTCAGCGAACTGATCTGGGACGAAACCACCCACTGGCCGGCATTCAGATATGGCAAAACAACACCCACACAGGCGGAATCGCCCGCAGGTGCGGGACCTGCCCAGCATAGTCTCAACTTCTTCGTTAACTACGAGCGGGACACGCTACGACTGCCCTGGGTATTCGACGCCGGACTGCCGAAACCGAAATTCGGTGTCAGGGCCGCTGCGCTAGAAATCGAATGCGCGAATCCGGCCCGAACGGGTAATTTCCTGGGACATACCATTAAAAAAGGCAGCTATACCTATGCAGCCGAGTTCGTGATTAAAGACGACGTTTTCCAGAACATTGTTCTATACGGCGACGCTCAGAACGCGATCGGCTACGGTGCCGGCCAAAACCGCGTCGAGCTGTGGCAAGTAAAAGACGGTCACTATGAAACGCTCCAAACCCGGGAAATTCCCGATAAATACAAAAACATCCGACTGGAATTGCAAAGCCGCTACGGACGTTACTATACATTTAGCTGGGGCGTAAAAGGCCAGAAAATCGACTCGCTCACCAGCTCTGTGCAAATAGAAGCGCCCTGGCTGCCCCGCTGGGACAGGGCACCAAGGGTAGGTGTCAGCGTCACCGGTACACCTGATCAGAAAAGCGAGTTTAAAGCGATTGAAATGAAGTACGATTAAAAGTACTGCTGCATCAGCTTCGGATACGCGGGTATCACCACTTCCGGCTCCTCGATTTCGGGGTGCCATTTTTTCTCCCATTCGAAACTGTAATAGCCCTTGTAGTTGCCTTTCTCGAGCACACTTATCGCCTCTTTCAACGGCCCTTCGCCCTTGCCTACCTGCACGTACTGAATTTTGCCGTCTTTCAGAATGCCGTCTTTGATATGCGTGTGGCGGATGTATTTTTGGAGTTGGGCATAAACCTCCTTAGGTGGCTCTTTCGTGACCGACCACATATTGAATATGTCCCAAATGAGACCGACGTGCTTATGTTCCGATTGAGCCATTACCGTTGCAAGAATGTCCTTCCGGGTCACGTCGCCATGTGATTCGAGCAGCACCGTTACCGAAGTATTTTTGGCGTAATCGCCCAGTTCGAGGAGGCCGGTAGCGATAAGCTCCACCGTTTTGTCCACTTCCTGGTCTTTGGGCAAATCATTGGGGAATACCCGCACGTAAGAACAATTCAATTGCTGTGCGAGGTCGATAAACCGCTTTGCTTCATCCAGATTTTTCGCCCGTACTGCCAGATCGGCCATATGCAATGCCGCCGACGATCCCAGATCGACGATCCTCAACCCCTTGTCCTCGGCCATCTTGCGCGATTGGGCAATACGTTCCGGACTGCTGAACTCGCCGCATTTGGGCAAATCCATACAATCGAGCACGCCGCGGATCTCTATCCCGTGGTAGCCGTTGTCGGCAGCATATCTGACGATCGTAGCCCAGTCCCATTTCGGGCAGGCCAGGGTGGAGAATGAAAAAAGCGGTTTGGCCTTTGCCAGCGCAGGCAGCGGATTGATTAGTGGTAACGCCAAGCCGGCGGAGGCCGCTATGAGGAAATCCCTTCGGTTCAGGAAAGATGATGGATTCATAAGGTTCAGGAAAATGTCCTGAAATATATCGGCTATTGCCTAGATTGGCAAATTTCGCCGTATCCTTCCCTATTTCACGGCTTCGTCCGTCAATTCGCTCTTCCGTAGTTCTATTACGATCCGGATGCCAATTGCGGCAATTACCACCGCAATCCCGAGTTGGGCCAATCCAGCCCACATACTTATCGTCCATTCCATGTTTGTGTCGATTTAATTTTCAATACAAAATAAAAACGAGCTGATTTGGAATTAAAACGTTATCAACTAACCGGTTATCAAATTTAGCAAACGGCAAAACAGATACGATCACAAAAAAAATGCCACGCCCCTATTGCAAAAATTCAATTCCTATTTAACTTTGAATTACAAAGTACTTTTTAAATATACACACACCCACATAGAAAGCTGATCACCATTATCAATCCTTGCTTTATGCGTGAAGAAATCCTGTTGAACCAAACCAATGCCCTGCAACTGGAAAAGCTGTACCGGGGCAACAAGCCGGGCTTTAAGTCGGCCTTCAATGCATTGTACCCCGAACTGCGCAGTAATCCGTTGGCCGAAGGGTGGTACCAGCGGCTGAATTACAGCTCGGATGAGCTTTTTTGGGGTACGCCTGCCGAGCGGGCCTTTGTGGTGGTAGCTTCCCTACTTGCGGCATTGCTGGCCAAGCTGCCCGAACTCCTTTCCATCAGCGAGGAATTTTATTACCCACGTAATGCAGGGTTCATCGTCGCTCCGGCGTTAATGGCCTACTTTGCCTGGAAAAACGCTGTTTCTTGGAAGACCCGAGGACTGGCAATCCTGCTGCTGATTGCTTCGGTGGTATTCATCAACTGGCTGCCAAAAAATGAACAGAGTGATACGTTGGTCCTTTCTTGCCTGCATCTGCCGCTCTGGCTGTGGTCGCTGCTGGGAGCCGCATACAGTGGCGGAAAATGGAAAAGCGGCGCCAACTGGCTGGAATTCCTGCGCTACACGGGCGAACTGATCGTGATGTCGGGACTGCTGGTGCTTGCCGGCGGGCTCACTACGGGCCTTACCATTAACCTTTTCGGACTGATCGGCTGGGACGTCCAACCGCTTTTCTCCCAATACATCGTCATATGCGGGCTGGCTGCCGTGCCCATTGTTGCAACGTTCCTGACCCGCGTGCAACCCACGCTGGTGAACAAGATACCGTCCGTTATCGCGAAGCTGTTCAGTCCGGTAGCGCTCGTGATGCTGGTCGCATACCTGGTGGCCACGCTCATTGCCGGCAAAAGCCCTTACCACGACCGTGAATTCCTCGTGCTATTCAATGGATTGCTCGTAGCTGTGATGGCGCTGATCTTCTTTTCGCTCGCTGAAACCGATCATTCCGGCGGCAACCGTGTACAGGTCGTAGTGCTGTTCCTGCTATCGGCCGTGACATTGCTGGTCAACAGCATCGCATTATCGGCCGTTTTGTTCCGCATTTCGGAATGGGGCCTCACGCCCAACCGTGCCGCAGTGCTGGGCGCCAACGTGCTGATGCTCGCCCATTTGTTTTATGTGGGGTTAAAACTCTTCGCCGTACTGAGCAAAAAATCCCAACTCTCGGCCGTGGGTGCGTCGCTGGCGGTGTTCCTGCCGCTGTACAGCTTATGGAGTGCGGTCGTGATCTTTGTGTTCCCGTTACTTTTTGGCTTTAAATAGGATGGGAATGCCACAAAACCCTTCCAGAAGAATATCAGGCTTATTTAGAGTTTCGCTTTTTATACTGGTTGCCGTCATAATGGCCAGCGGGTGTTCTGATGAAGAAAGCCCCGAGTACTACGAGTTTTCCAGGCAAATCACGCCAAGCGGGAAATACGTTATTTATCGCTACGCCAGGTATGGCCCTATGGCATTCTCTTCCGACGTTTCAGGAACAGAAGTATTTGAGATTAGTGAAAAAATTTGAGGAGAGAGGAGGAACAAAAATTGAGGGGTCTTTTGGAGAATGGTTATCGAAAGACACCCTGCTGGTCTACGATTTCAGGACTGAAAAAGAAGATCAAACCGATACGCTTCCGATCAAAACAACATATACCCGAATTGCGGATTTCACAGTTAAGACCTTGTTTTACCATTCAATCGGAGGCGGAAGTGACCGCCGGACTTTTGATGCTGTCGAGACCACCAGCGACTCTATATTTCTTCGTTCCGAGGCAGAGTTTAACCAGATCGAGACCTTGAAATATCCACTGGGAGCCGTCACAATTAAAACGAGGGAAGGCGCCATCAGGAAAATAACCGTAGAGAGGCCTCCTGGCCTGCGCCTTAACTGCTCCAATGAAGGTACGGATTCTGCCGCTTGCTATCCGCATATCACTACCGGCGGGATAGAACTGACCCCAACACACAGGATATCCCCCAACGGCCTGAACCGCAGAAGGATATTCTGGGATGAATAAATGGTCTGAGATTTTTTTCGCAAACGCACTTTTCAGAAAACCAGCGCGAAAAAAGCTGTCGGATTACCGGCAGCTTTTTCGGTTTCAGAGGCTATCTGAGAAATTTGCAACTCTTGCTGTAATCCTTGTACGCCATACGCGAAGCCCGGCTGCCACCTTTGTAATGTTCTTTAACAAAAACAAAAAAACGACCATGAACTCACTCGAAAACAAAGTAGCACTCGTGACCGGCGCGTCGAGAGGAATAGGTGCAGCGGTAGCCCTTCATCTGGCTAAATCGGGAGCCAAAGTAATTGTGAACTACACCGGCGGCCTGGAAGCAGCCCGGCAAACCGTGGCGGTTATCCAATCGGAAGGCGGCGAGGCCATTGCATTGCAGGCCGACGTCAGTAATCCCGGCCAGGTGAAAGAGATGTTCGACGCGGCGATCACGCATTTTGGTAAAATCGACATCCTGGTAAACAATGCCGGCATTATGATCACCAAGCTGCTCAAAGACACCACCGACGACGATTTCACCCGCCAGTTTGAAGTAAACGTACGCGGAACGTTCAATACACTTCGCGAGGCCGCGACCCGGCTGGCGGACGGAGGCAGTATCATCAACTTCTCATCCACCACGACGCGCGTCATGATGCCCACCTACGCGACGTACGTGGCAACCAAAGGTGCGGTCGAACAGCTGACACGCGTCTTTGCGAAGGAAGTCGGTGCGCGGGGCATCAACGTCAACGCTGTTCTCCCCGGCCCTACCAACACCGAACTTTTTACCAAAGGCAAACCCCAGGAACTGATCGACCGTTTGGCTTCCCTGAATGCCTTCAACCGCCTCGGCGAACCCGGGGACATCGCCAAAACCGTCGCCTTCCTGGCCAGCGACGACGCCAAATGGATCAGCGGACAGACGATCGGGCTGAACGGGGCAATGGCCTGATGCGGCAATCAGCTAGTCACGCCAATTTTCCACCATTCAAAGTAGAGTAAAAGAAAGCAGCACCCGTCTTCAAGGGGTTATGAAAAAGTCCTGTTTTCTTTTATTTCAACTATACCTCCTTGCTGCGGCTGCTTTTGCGCAACCGGGTAGAAGTACTACATTTCCTGACGGCACGAAAATATCTGACTGGTTTTCAGATACATCCAAAATCGATTTAAAAAGCCTTGGTAAGCAGTTTGTCATTACCGAGCACGGCGTTTCCGGGGATAGCAACAAGGTCCAAACCGCTGCGATTCAGCGCGTCATCGACCGGGCGAATGAGCAAGGCGGCGGCGTGATCGTGATTCCCCAAGGTACATTTTTGAGCGGGGCGTTGTTTTTTAAACCCAAAACACATTTGTATGTGGCGAAGGGCGCAGTACTGAAAGGTTCGGACAAGATCGCCGATTATCCGATGATGGCGTCGCGCATGGAAGGCCAAAATCTGGACTATTTCCCTGCACTGGTGAATGCTTACGGCGTAAACGGCTTTACGATTTCAGGCAAGGGCATCATCGACGGCAATGGACTGAATTACTGGAAGGCATTCTGGCAGCGGCGGAAGGAGAACCCCAACTGTACCAACCTGGAAGTATCGCGACCGCGGCTGGTGTTCATCTGGAAAAGTAACGATGTGCAGGTTCAGGACGTGACGCTTCAAAATTCGGGTTTCTGGACGAGCCACTTTTACCAATGCAACAATATTAAAATCCTGAACGTCAGGATCACGGCGCCGCATGAGCCGGTCAAAGCACCGAGCACGGACGCGATCGACCTGGATGTATGTAATAATGTGCTGGTCAAAGGCTGCTACCTCGCCGTGAATGACGACGCCATTGCATTGAAAGGCGGAAAAGGCCCCTATGCCGATACCGACCCGGGCAACGGCGCCAATACGAACATCATCGTCGAGGATACCCATTTCGGGTTCTGCCACGCGGCGCTTACGTGCGGGAGCGAGGCCATTCACAACAAAAATGTGGTCATGCGCAACTGTCATATCGGGAACGCCATGCGCGTGCTCTGGCTGAAAATGCGGCCTGATACCCCTCAGAAATACGAGTTTATCAGCGTCGAAAACGTGGATGGTTACGCTTACAGCCTCATTTACGTAAAACCCTGGAAGCAATTCTTCGATCTGAAAGGCCGCAAAGACGTTCCGCTCTCTTACTCGGACCATATCAGCCTGAAAAACATCAAACTGAAATGTGAGGTGTTTTTCGACGTGAGTCCGGGCGAGTATGATAAGCTCTCAAAGTTCAGTTTCGAAAACCTGGACATTACGGCGAAAAACGCAGCTTACGACAAGTCCGTGGTAAATGACTTGACGCTCACGAATGTCAAAGTGAACGAAAAGATGATCCGTTAGCCGCCCAGGTACCGGCAGGCAAGCTGATAAAGTTCGGAGACGAAGGTGTCATAAGCGATAAAAATGTCGGGCTTGGCGATGAAATCCCTCGCGCCTGCACGTATACACTTTTCGCGCGTGGACACGACGGATGACGTGGAGGTAGCGAAGACGGCAATGTCCGGATAAGTCGTTTTGAGCTCATCCATAATGTCATAGCCGTTTTTTCCGGGCATATTCAGGTCCGACAGTATGAGCTCGGGCAACTCGCCCGGCGAACCATCCAGCCACTCCGTAAGCTGGTCGCCATTGCCGAACTCCCCGAGAATTTCGAATTTCCCCGAAACTCTGAACGCCTCCGACATAAAGAAGCGCTCATCTTCATCATTTTCAACAATCGCAAGTCTGAATATTTTCATGTGCAGGGCTTAGATTTGGGGTAACATGATATGGAAACTCGCTCCCTTTCCGCGCGCCGATTCGGCCCAGATTTTACCCCGGTGCCGCTCAACGACCTTTTTACAAACCGCGAGGCCTACGCCATTGCCGGGGTACTGACTGGCAAAATGCAGCCTTCTGAAAATCTCGAAGATCTTATCCAGGTTTTCGGGGGAAATACCGATACCGTTGTCTTCGACGACAAACCGTACGCCGCCATCTTCTACCCAGGATTTCACCGCTACCTCCGGCTCCCTGCCGTTGGTGAATTTCAGGGCGTTGCCCAGAAGATTCTGGAAAAGCTGGACCAGTTGTACGCGGTCTCCGTAGATGAACGGCACCCCGCTATCCACACGGATCTGCGCGCCCGACTGCTCGACGGCGTCGTTCAGGTTCTGGATCGCTTCGGCAATCATATCTTCCACATTCACCTGCTGATGTTGAAGCCCTATCTTGCTGACTTGCGAATAATGAAGCAGGCTGTCGATAAGCTCATGCATGCGTTGCGCAGCCCTGATCCCCTTTCCAATGCTCGGTTTCAGGAGATCGAACTTTTGCTGATCGACGTGCTGATCCATCAGATACAAAAAGCTCCTTACCGTTCGTACGGGTTCTTTCAAATCATGTGAAACAATGGCCGTAAACTGTTCCAGCTCACGGTTTACGGACGACAGTTCACTGTTGGCCAGTGAAAGCTCCTGTGCTAGTTGCTTGTACTTGTCGGAACTCTCCCGCAATGCCTGCTCGTTCATTTTTCGCTCCGTCAGGTCGCGAGTAACCTTCCCAAAGCCACTCAGCCGACCCTCGGCATCATATACTGCGGTAATGACCACATTCGCCCAGAAACGGCTCCCGTCTTTACGCAAACGCCATCCTTCCTCTTCGTATTTACCGGTTGACCTCGCAATTTTCAGTTCCCAGGCCGGCTTTCCATTGAGAATATCCTCTTCGGGATAAAAAATGGCGAAATACTTTCCGATCACATCTTCCGCACTGTAACCTTTAATACGCCTGGCACCCTCGTTCCAGCTGACAATGCAGCCTTTCGTATCGAGCATAAAAATCCCGTAATCGCCCACTTGCTCCACCATCAACCGATAGCGTTGTTCACTTTCGAGCAAATCGAATTGCTTGTTCTTTTGTTCCGTGATGTCGCGCAACAGTGCGCAATATCCCGCAAGACCTTCCGAATCATCAAAAAGCGGGGAATACGAAATTTCTGCCCAGTACCTGGTGCCGTCTTTCCTCAACTTCCAGCCCTCGGCCACACATTTCTTCTTTTTCAGAGCCTCGTCCAGCTCGTTGCTGTGCGTAATGGAATCGTCCTGGCAGTCGTCTATCACGCAAAACGGCTTTCCTGCTATCTCAGCCTCATCATAGCCTGTTATAGCACTCGCGGCCGCATTACAAGTCGTTATTCTGCCTGTTTTGTCCAGCAAAAAGGTACCCTCTGCGAGGTTGCGGAAAATCAGGTTACTGTTCAAATGCATGAATGGGTAAGGTATAAATTAGGGAAAGAGTGCAGCAAATTCCGTGCCAGAAAAAATCAGGCGTGCCGGCGCTAAGCCAGCACGTCTGAATTACATTCACATCCATGGTTTTTAACCAATATGGTGACCGGCAACATGGCCGCCATCGAGATTGATCACCTCGCCGGTGATGAAGTTGCTGCCTGCCAGGTACAATGCAAGCTGAGCCACGTCTTCCGTTTCGCCGATGCGATCCACAAGGTGCAGACCGGCGAGGCTGTCGGCATTGCTCACGCCGGTTTTCGCCTGAAGCGGGCTGCGGATAATGCCAGGCGCGATCGCATTGACACGGATATTGTTCTTGCCAAACTCTGCCGCGAGCTGCCGCGTCAACGCATGAATACCACCCTTGCTCGAAATAGGTGCGGTTGCCGGGAAGCCGCCGATCGCGTGGTCCACCAGTACGGTACCGATGTTGATGATCGAACCTTCGCCCTGTTGCAGCATTTGCCGGATGGCTGCCTGGCTCGTAAAATAAGTACCTTTCAGGTTGATGCCCAGGAAATAGTCGAGATGGGCTTCGTCCACTTCCAGGAAGCTGCGGGGTTCGAATACGCCTGCATTATTGACGAGCACATCTACGCTGCCGAACCTGGATACGGCGGTGTCGACCAGCAACTGGCCCGTTGCACGCTTGCTGATGTCCCCCGCGACCATAACGAGGCGGTCGTGATTACCCAGCTCGTTATACGTTGCCGCGAGATTATCCCGGTTGGCCGAATTGATGACCACGTTATGCCCGTGGTCGAGAAAAAGGCTGGCTACTGCTTTGCCGATACCGGTGGACGCACCGGTAACGATGATGGTCTGTGTTTTCATGATGTCAGGTCTGTTACTGTTTTCTTTGAGCGGTGATCCCTTTTTCGCGAAGTACGGAAACTTGTTCTCCGGCATAACCCCAGTCGTCGAGTTCTACTTCCCGGATCACGACGTGGGTGAGATGAGGATCTTTGTCGAGCACGTCGGTGATCACCTGTGTTACGCCGGCGATGAGCTCCTGTTTTTGTTTGCGGGTAACGCCTTCGCGGGTCACCTCGATTTTCACATATGGCATGACTACTGCATTTAAAATAGTTATCAATGTATTCGCTGTCAATCCATTACTGCGTTTTGACAATACAAAGAAACCCTGTTCAGTGCACACCATTACGTGACCTACATCACAAGTTCGCCAGCCCTGAAGTATCGTTAATGCTCCCCTTCGCAATCCTCCTCATCGTCGTCGGCATCGTCGGCCGGATCAGAGAACATCACTTCTCTCGCGTTTGGAGTACCAGGAAGGAGATATGGAAACAATGTCTGAGAAACCATCATCTTTATTTTTGCGGGATTTAAATATAGGATTTCCCACCAACAGCGCGCCAGGCGAGCCACAGGACTATGACAAACTGATATTGAGCCATTTAAGCACCTGTTTTGTTTATCAAAATGAGAGGTTTTTCTCAAAAATGAAGTATTCTAACCCTCTGTTACCGCGCATTGCTTTCATACTGCATTTGCATTGCCGGGCAAATAGTGAGAAATTGCGCGCCCAATTTTCCAAAACAATGACAACTCCTGTTTTCTGCGGCATCGATTTCGGCACTTCCAATTCCAGTCTCGCAATAGCAAACCAAGACGACGTTTTCCTGATTCCGGTAGAAAACGATCACAAAACAATCCCCAGCGCGATGTTTTTTGCGCGGAAAGATAATGAGGCATTCTTCGGACGAGCAGCGATGGAGCGCTTTCTGAGCCGCCATCCGGGCAGGTTGATGCGAAGCCTGAAACGCGTGCTGGGAACACCCGCCATGCGCCAGGGCACGATGGTGAATGGCGAACTGATGAAGTTCGATCAGATCGTTGCCGCCTTCCTGGACCAAATGAAGAAAAAGGCGGAGGCCGATTGTGGAACCGAACTGAAACACGTCGTGATGGGCCGGCCGGTGCATTTCATCGACAACGACCCGGCCGCCGACGAAAGGGCCGAAAACGAGTTGAAAGCGATTGCTAAAAGCCTAGGCTTCGAGCACGTGGGCTTCCAGTTTGAGCCCATTGCGGCCGCATTTGCGCACGAGGCGCGCGTAACGGGTGAAAAGTTAGCGATGGTGGTCGACCTCGGCGGGGGGACTTCCGATTTTACCATTATCCGCCTTTCCAAAGACAATGCCCGCAAGCACGACCGCAGCGACGATATTCTTGCAAATACCGGCGTGCGCCTTGGCGGGAACGACTTCGACAAAGACCTTAGCCTCGCCCGCATGATGCCAGAGCTGGGCTTTCGCACCACTTACGGCGCCAAGAACCTGGAAGTACCATCCTACCATTATTTCGATCTTTCGGAATGGAGCAAGGTTAACTTCCTGTACACCAACCGGACGATCTTCCAGGCCAAGCAACTGCTCCGCGAGACCCATTCCCCTGAAAAATACGGGAGGCTGATCAACGTTCTCGAACAGGAAAGCGGCCACGCGGTGCTGGCTGAAACCGAAAATATCAAGATCGCCCTCACGCAAAACGAGGCCTACATGGCCTCCCTGCCGTTTATCGACGAAAATTTACAGATCAATGTCGAACGCGAAGTATTCAACGAAGCCATAGGGACCAAGACGCAACGGATTATCGACGCGGCCAAACAATGCCTGCAAAGCGCAGCAATCGCACCGGAAGCGATCGGACTGGTCATTATGACCGGCGGCTCTACGGAAATTCCGCTGATCCAGGAACGTTTCCGCGAGCTGTTCCCTGCCGCCGAATGGTCGGAGGAGAACAAGCTTTCGAGTGTCGGGCTGGGCCTCGCTTACGATGCCAGGAGTCGGTTTTCCTAAGCAGAGTTAGACTGTTTGCCGGTCATCCAACTTGTACCACCTACGCGGCTCGCCGCAATCTCTTTGGTGTTAGCGTTTGCTTCGGATACTGATATCTGGTTATACTTGCACTATGTCCATTTCAGCTAGAAGCATCTTGATACTCGGCTGTTTCGATACCAAGGGCGATGTGTTCTCCTACCTGCGGGAATGCATTGCCGCTCAGGGCGAAACAGTGATAACCGTCAACACGGGCGTTTTTGGCACTACCAATGCGTTCCCCGTCGATTTTGAGGCCGATGCCGTCGCCGCGGCGGCCGGTCACGATATTACCGACCTCCGCCGCGACCGCGACCGGGGCAAAGCGATCGACATCATGGGCCGTGGTGCTTCGAGGCTGGTTTCACAGCTTTATCATGAAAGAAAAATCAAGGCTGTCGTAGGAATGGGCGGTGGGGGCGGCACTTACATTGCTCTTTCCGCAATGCAGGGCATTCCTTTCGGAGCACCGAAGGTTTGCCTGACTACATTGGCTACGAAAGACCTTTCCCGGCAAATTGGCGATAAGGATATTATGCTGATCCCATCCGTGGTGGACGTGGCCGGCATGAACCATATTTTAAGGCAATTGGTCGCCCAGGCCGCCGCGGCCGTTTGCGCAATGGCCAATGTCGATACCGCCGGTCACCCTGCAAAAGCCCGTAGCATTGCCATCAGCATGTTCGGGAATACGACGGCCTGCGTCGACAAATGCACCGAGCTCCTCACCTGGGCCGGTTATGAAGTACTGGCTTTCCACGCAACCGGTGTAGGCGGCAAAACGATGGAATCGCTTATCCGCGAGGGCTGTTTCGACGCCGTACTCGACATTACCACCACCGAACTGGCCGACGATCTCTGCGGCGGTATTTGCAGCGCAGGTCCTGAGAGGCTCACCGCCGCCGCCGAAATGGGCATTCCCCAGGTGGTAGTTCCCGGCTGTATGGATATGGTCAATTTTGCGCACCCCGACACCATCCCGCACGCATTCGCGGGCAGGCACTTGTATAGCTGGGCGCCCGACGTAACGCTCATGCGTACGGACGAGCGTGAAAACGCGGTCCTGGGCGAGCGCCTCGCGCACAAAGTAAGCCGCTCGCCGGTTCCCGCTGCGGTTGTGCTACCGCTGAGGGGTATTTCGCAGGTCGCTTCGGAAGGCGGCATTTTCCATAACCCGGCGGCCGACGAGGCGTTGTTTGCGGCAATCCGCGCCCACGTATCCGGCAACGTGACGGTAACCGAGGCCGATACACATATCAACGATCCGACATTCGCACATTTGCTGGTGGAAACATTGCTCGGATTAATGCAGAAGAAATAGCAGTAAGAAGATAAATCAATCCAATCACTTAACAACCGAAACAAGAACATGCCTAATCCATGGACAGGTAAGGGAAATCCTTACACGAAACAGGAAGTAAGAGACCGGCTGCAAGCGACGATAGATCAGGGCAAAGCCATCATCGCCGCCGGTGCCGGCACGGGTATCAGTGCCAAATTCATCGAAAAAGGCGGCGCCGACCTGATTATCATCTACAACTCGGGACGCTTCCGGATGGCCGGGCACGGCTCTACGGCCGGTCTGATGGCCTATGGCGATGCCAACGCGGTAGCCATGGAAATAGGCGAGTTTGAGGTGTTGCCCGTAGTGGAAGAAATACCGGTGATCTGCGGCGTACACGGCTCCGATCCCCGCCGCAGAATGTGGCACCATTTGCTGAAAGTGAAGGAAATGGGCTTTTCCGGCGTCAATAACTTCCCTACCCACAGTATTGTGGACGGGCATTTCAGGCAGGTGCTGGAAGAAACCGGGATGGGTTTTGCCAAAGAAGTGGAAATGGTCAGACTCGCGACAATGATGGATCTGTTCTCGATCGTATACGTGGCTACGCCCGAAGAGGCGCGTCAGATGGCCGAGGTAGGTGCGGATGCCATTATTGCGCATGTCGGCACCACCGTGGGAGGCTCTATCGGTGTGGTAGATGCCACTTGCAGCATGGACGAGGCCATTGAACGCACGCAGCTCATCGGTGACGCCGCACGGGAAGTGAATCCCAATGTATTCGTCCTCGCGCACGGCGGCCCCGTGAATACCCCCGCCGACGTCCGAGAAGTACTCTCGAAAAGCGACATTCACGGCTTCGTAGGCGCGTCATCGCTCGAACGCATGGGCGTAGAGCAGTCGCTTACCGAGCTCACGCGGGACTTTAAAAGGTTGACGTTGGGATAGCGGCTGGCGGTATTGAACGGAGTTGGTCGCGCACCTGCGCCTCGTTCCGCCCGCAGGCGCTGATACACGACGGTTTACCCTGCATTACGATGCCGTCCTGCACCAGGTTGCGACCCATAAGATCCTCGTTTCTGTGAGCCAGGATTGGGAGACCGGGCAACTCGCCGAAGCAGACCCGCAGCAGGTAGGCGTGATCGAGCTGGATATTGTGAACAACCGGATACTGCCCCTGGCAGTCCATTTGCAACCGGGCAATACCTGGACGGGCGTCTCCTCCATGGTAAGGCTTGGCATGCAGCACATTGCGGAAGGTACCGATCACCTTCTATCTCTGCTGGTATTGCTGCTTCCTGCACCCTTGTTGTTTTCACGAAAACGTTGGGAAAGTTTCGGGGGCGTCCGGTATAGCCTCGTGCATTTACTCCGGATCGTTACCGCATTCACGGTCGGGCATTCGCTTACATTGCTGCTCGGCGCCATGGAGTGGGTGCATTTGCCTGGCCAGCCGGTTGAAACCCTCACCGCGGTATCCATCCTCGTTTCAGCGCTCCATGCATGGCGGCCCGTATTTCCAGGCAAGGAAATGTGGATTGCGGCCGGATTTGGCCTCGTACACGGGCTCGCATTCGCGGATACGCTCGCGAACCTCTCGCTCGGCACCAGGCGGATGGTACTCAGCATTCTGGGATTCAATGCGGGTATCGAGCTCATGCAGCTGCTGATCATCGCGGTCACGATTCCGATACTGATTGTACTGAGCAGGCGGCCCACTTATCGTCTCGTGCGCGTCGGTGGTGCACTGCTGGCGTCGGCCGCAGCTATTTTCTGGATTATCGAGCGTGCGGCGATGTAAACGGGTTAATGTGCATTCAGCTTCGGCAGCGATTGCCACCAGGCAACCAGCTTCCCGCTCAGCTCTTTCGTGATCTTCGCTTCCGCTGCTTCCAGATTGGTCGTTTCGGCAGGGTCCTTCACAATGTTGTAAAGTTCGGTTTTGCTGCCGTCGGCATCCATCAACAGCTTCCATTCGCCCGAGCGCACAGCGAGGCGCGGACTCCGGTCGTTGCCTTTCGGGTAGTTATAAGCAATATCGTTTCGTCCGTATTCCCAAAACATCTCCTTTTTCCTGGGCGAAGGCCTACCCAGCAGGATCCCCGACCGGTCGATGCCGTCGCCGTGATAGTTTTCTGGAATTTTTATCCCTGCGAGTTTGGATAACGTAGGCAAAAGGTCGGTAGCATGCAGTTCCGAGCGGTCGTCGGTTTTGTTGGCGGGAATATGCCCGGGCCAGCTAACGATGAAAGGCATTCGAATTCCGCCTTCGTACAGCGAGAGTTTCGATCCCCGGAGGCCTCCGCTTCGGGTGCCTCCGAAAGTAGGCAGCGCACCGTTGTCGCTGGTGAAAATAACGATCGTATTCTCGGCCAGTCCCAGCGCACTCAGGCCGTCGAGCAGGCGGCCGATTTGTACGTCGTATTCTTGAAGTACCCCCTTAAATGCCGCTTCTTCCTGTGGATTCATCGGGAATTTGCCGGTGTATTCGGTTTCCACTTTCGGTACCCAGGGCGTATGCACATCGTCGGGCCATAGGTTTATGAAGCACGGCTGGCCTTTGTGCCGCTTCATGAAATCCAGCGTTTTGTCGACGAAGTATTTTGTACGGTCCCATCTTTTAACACTGTCCTTTTCCGACCAGATCCAGTTCGTGGCGGTAATGGCAGGGTCCGGCTCGGGACTTTCGTAAGTACTCGCATGCTCATCGAAGCCATATTGCGCGAAGCCGGGCGCATCGGTCACGTCTCTTCCGCCGCCCATATGCCACTTGCCGAAATGGCCGGTGGCATAGCCCGCGTTCTTGAAAAAACGCGCCATCGAAGGCGCCTCCGGAGTCAGGTAGTCGATCTGCCCGGCATCTTTATTGTGCTTTTTGGTATCCAGAAACGTGGTAAAGTTCCATTTCCCGGGCTGCATACCCGTGAGAATGCTCGCTCGCGAAGGCGAACAGATGGGCGCACCGCTGTAATACTGCGTGAGTTTAAGACCGCTGGCCGCGAGCCGGTCGATCTGCGGCGTAGGAACAAATCGACCGCCGTATGCGCCGATATCGCCGTACCCCATATCGTCGGTCAGGATGACGATAATGTTCGGCTGGGATGGAGACGCCTTCCGCTGGGCAATCGCCGGCAGCAAGCTGAATAGCAATACAATACAAACTAATGACCTGATTAATCCTGTTTGTCTCATGAGATGGCATATGGCTGTAAACACCCCCGGAACAGCCGATAAGAGCATTCCGGGGAGTTAATCAAAGTTTGCTAATATACCAAATCCATAGAACAGCACAGATTTATTTAAAGATCTTATTCGCTTTTCAAACTCCTGACCGGGTTCATCAGCGCGGCACGAATGCTCTGGAAGCTGACCGTGAACAATGCAATGGCAATAGACAATGCGCCGGCGAGCAGGAACACCCACCACCGGATGTCGGTATGATAGGCAAAATCCTGCAACCAGTTTTTCATGCCGTACCAGGCAATGGGCGAGGCAATGAGAATGGCCACCAACACAGGTTTGAGAAAGTCCTTCGAAAGCAGCCCTACAATGCTCGGCACTGATGCGCCCAGCACTTTTCTGACACCGATTTCCTTTGTACGAAGCTCGGCCATGAACATCGAAAGCCCGAGCAAGCCCATGCAGGAAATGAGGATCGCAATGCCTGCGAAAATGCCGAACAGCAACTGCTGGGTTTGTTCACGCGCATATAGCTTACCGAAGCGTTGGTCAAGGAATTCATATTGAAACGGCACATCCGGAAAACGGTTGCTCCACACCGAGCCGAGGTGGGCAAGCGCGCCCTGGATATCCTTGCCCGCTACCTGCACGGATACGCGCCCGAGGTGGCCCGGCTGGTAGAACATCACGATAGGCGCCACTTTCTGATGCAGTGATTCGAAATGGTAATCGGTTGTGACGCCGATGATCTGCCCCCGCATTTCGCCATAGCCAAATCGGTTACCAATGGCATCCTCCGGATTTTTCCAGCCCAGCAAGCGGGCGGCAGTGGCATTGAGGATAAACCCGTTGGTCCGGTCGGTCGGGTACTGACGGGAGAAATTCCTTCCTGCCGCCATTTGGATCTGGTAAGCGGGAATGAAATCCTCATCCACGGAAAGCGATTTGATACTGATTTGAGTAGGTGCCATCGAATCGCCTTTCATCACATACGCATCCCACGAATCGAGCAGCCGGCCCGACGGAATGCGCGACGAACGCCCCACCTCCCGCACGCCCGCATGCTCTTTGAACCGCTGGCGGATCGCCTCCACATCGATCGTCGAATCATCGGGCATGCTGAATGTGATCACCTGGTCTTTGGCATATCCCAATTTGTAATTCTGTATAAAATGCATCTGGTTGTAAACGACCGTCGTGCTGATGATCAGTGTAACGGCGATCGCAAATTGGGCCACCACGAGTGTCTGCCGTAGTTTTCCGTTTTTTAGGGCCGATGCAATCTTCCCTTTCAATACCGCGATAGGCTGGAAGCCCGTCATGAAAAATGCCGGATAGCTACCCGCGACTAACCCCGTAAAAACGGTAATGCCCAGTAGGATAGCCAGAAAAGCCGGGTCCAGCAATGCCGAAACGGAAAGCTGTTTCTGGGTAAAATTATTAAACAATGGCAGGCATAATACCATGGCCACAAGTGCTATCACCACCGAAATCACGACGAGTACCACCGATTCGCTCAGGAACTGGTTCACCAGCTGCGTCCGTACCGCGCCTATGACCTTGCGCATACCCACTTCCTTCGCACGTGTGGCCGATTTGGCCGTAGCGAGGTTCATGTAATTAATGCACGCGATCAGCAAAATGAAAATCGCGATCGCCGAAAACAGGTATACATATTGAATATCACCATTTGCCTCGATTTCGGAATCCAGGTGAGAGCGCAGGTGAATGTCGGTGAGCTTCGTCAGGGTCAGGATCGAGTAATTCGAAGCTTTGGGGTCGATGTGCTTGTTCTGAAATGCGGGAAATGCCGCCGCCAGTTTCCGGGCATCGTAATGCTTCGGCAAAAGCAGGAATGTCGAGAAAGAATTGTTGGCCCAATTGGTACGAAGTCCCTCTGCACCATAAATGCGGTCGTCGTTCAGGGTAGAGAAAGAAACCAGGAAATTAGGGTGAAAATGCGATTGTGAAGGAAGCGGCTCGAAAACGCCGGTAACGGTGTAGTCGAACTGGTTGTCCAGCCGCACCACCTTCCCGACGGGGTCCTCATTCCCGAAATACTTCTCGGCCATAGGCTTGGAGAACATGATCGAAAAAGGGTTTTCGAGTGCTTTATCGGGGTTTCCCTGGGCTACTTTAAAGGTAAAAACCTTGAAGATATTCGCCTCGGCGGCAAACATCTGGTCTTCCGAAAACCGCTTCTCCCCATATTTTACCAATGCCCCGGTTTCCAGCAGGCGAACAACCTCTTCTACCTGCGGAAAATCCTGCTTCACGAGCGGACCGAAAGGCGGCGCCGCGTGCCCAAGCCGCAGCGATTCCGTGCCGTCGTTGGCGAGGAAAGTGCGGTTCAGCCGGTAAATGCGATCGGCATGTTCATGAAAACGGTCGTATGCCAGCTCGTCTTTCACATACAAGGCGAGCAGCAAAAAGCAGGTCAGCCCCAGTGAAACGCCGGAAATGTTAATGAAGCTGAACGCCTTGTGCTTCGTCAGGTTCCGGAAGGCGATTTTCAGGTAATTCTTGAACATGTTGTCGGTATTTAGGCCAGGGTAAGGCAGAGGAATGAATATCAGTTTGGCTAAATAGCAACAAATGCGTGCCATTTCAATAGCACACTGAATATCAAAAACTTAACTATAAAACTCCTGTCCGAAAACGGACGCTACCGTCCGTGGCTGCACGGCATTCCCGCATTGAAAACGGACAATCCCGTTCGGTTCCGAACATTGCATTTCCTTCAAAATATACTGTATACCAAAAGGTTACAAACTGGCACGATACTTGAATCAGCGTTTTCATCTAATCAGCCATTATTATATGAAAAACAAATTCCTCGCGTTCATCCTGTTCTCCAACCTACTCACCCCCACTTTATTCGCTCAAACCGACCCACTTTCCCGGCGTATCGACTCCCTGATGCAGGCCGCGCACCGCATTGGGGTTTTCAATGGAAATGTAATGGTGATCAGCAAAGGCCAAACCATCTACAATGCCGCGATAGGCTTCGCCGACGGCAGCAGGCAATACCCACTGACGATGCAAAAACGGTTTGATATCGGCTCCATTGCCAAGGAGTTCAACGGTATATCAATCATGCTTCTCGCTGAAAAGAAGAAACTGTCGGCAACGGACCCCATACGCAAATATCTTCCCGAACTCCCCGCCTGGGCTGACAGCATTCGCATCTCGCATTTGCTCAGTTACACCAGCGGACTGCCCACTACTACAGCAAATACCGATCAGGGCGTCCTGAATGAGCTTCTTGCACTGAAAAACCTTGCGAATTCGCCTGGCAAGGCATACATATACAGCTACGCCAACGTGTACCTGCAGCAGCGGATCGTCGAGAAGGTTTCGGGTTTGAAATACCAGGCATTTGTGGAGAAAAACATCCTGAAACCGCTCGAAATGAAGCATACCGTGATGGATCTGCCTCTAAACGACACGACGATGGCGATCGCTTTTAACAACAAGTTCATCAACGAAAAACCCCGCGAAACTACGTCCGGCTGGCCCAGGCTGACGGCCGAAGACCTTTATCGGTTCGTCTCGGCGGTTGATAGTTACAAACTCGTCGGAAAAACGTCGGTCCAACAGCTTTCCGAGCATTTCGGAGAAGGCGAAAGCAGCCTGGGCGAGGCTAAATTCGACAATGGTGAGCTGGTGTGGCATCAGCATCACGGCTCCAATTACAACTACGAAGCATTGGTCACACACGATCTGAAAAACGACCGGTTCGTGATACTGACGACGAGCAACCAGAATTTCAAAGTACGGCAGCTCACGACCGCGATCCTTTCGATCCTCGACCATAAGCCCTACACCGTCCCCAAACGTTCGCTGTATCTCGAACTCCGCGAGGAAATGCTCGCCGACTTCGATGCCGGTGTGGCCTTTTACCGGACGGCCACCGAACAGAAAAAAGACATCTATGATTTGTCATTCCCGATCGGCGACCTCGTCAATACCGGCAAGTTCCTGATGCGCCGCAACCGCATCGACGACGCGATCAGGGTATTCACCCTCGGACTCCTGCTGGATTTGCAGGACAAAGACTATGGCATCGCCTGCCAGTTCATCGCCGAGGCATATAAACAGCAGGGGAAAGGTGATATGGCAGTTTTATATGCACAGCGGGCCATCCGCAAAGATCCCGACAACAAAATTGCCCGCTCTATGCTGGATCAGATAAGTATCTCCGGCAAAAACTAGTAACAGAAAGCCGCGGGTTGTTTGTACCCGCGTAATCCTTTGAACCAGATGTAAAGTATCTGAAAGAACTTGGGTGTGGTACGGATTGGCCGGTGCTTCCGGCCCGTGGTTTGCAGGCTGGGCGAATTCCCGGCGCCGGGGCCTTGCGTGGCCGAGGCCGCTACCAGAACATCCAATGCCCCATTGGTAAGCGTGTAAATATCCTCGTGAAGTTCGTCGAGCAGGTGGGCTGCCCGTCCACGGAGATGCTGCCTGTCGGCGATTTGAAGGGTAGTGTTGACAGCGAAGTCGTAAATTTCCTGAGAAAGCTGGTCGCAAAGCTCACACATATCTAAGGTACGTTCGGGCAGGATAATGTTTCTGGCTTTCATTTCCTGGATTTTGCGCTCGGTTTTCGCGACCAGTTCGGCCCGGATTTCATTTAAATTCATGTTATGGGTGCTGTTAGAGGAGTATGTAAGAGCGCATAAACGCTCTCAGAAATATTAGCAATATTTTAATATAATCAAAGGTTTTAATTTTTTTCTAATCTGTATCGGTCGGCGCTGATCCCGGTATGCCCTACTTTTAGTGCCTCATCATTGGATTAGGAATGTTTATAGGCTACTTGCCGTACGGGGCGGAAGATACTTTTTCAGAAAAACTTCAGATGGCGGGATGCCATCAAATCATCAGGGAAACGGAAGCCGGCAGCAGGTCCGGCCTATCGGAAGTAATCAACGGATTAAACGAAGGCGATGTGCTGATCCTGTGCCATAGCAGTCATGCGGGAACGGAAACAGACTTCCTGCGCGTACTCATGCAGGTCGGCAGCAAATGTGCCCATTTTGTTTCCATCGACGAAGATTTCGATACCCTGCGCGACACCACATTACATTACGCGGAAGCTTCACACTAAGGCCTTACAAGCTGTTTTGCCGCTGTGGTATCGTTGCGTTCAAATGCGGTCACAGAAACGCGCGAGCGCGCCGGCCTGCGATATATGCCGACTGACAGGGTTTCATCAGGCGAAAAAGCATAAAAGCCATTTCATACGCTTCATATGACGGTTCATATGGATGAGCATAGGCGGCCCGGTGACCCCACGCTACTTTTGCGGCATTCGAACCAGGTAATATTAGCCATGAAATTGAAACGTATACTTTTTGCGACCGTTCCGCTCGACGGACATTTCAGTCCCCTTACCGGCCTCGCCGTTCACCTCAAAACACTCGGGCACGACGTGCGCTGGTACGTGGGCGGGCACTACGGCGCACGCGTCACGAAGCTCGGGCTCGTCCATTATCCGAGTGTCAAGGCGCCGGTGATCAACCAGGAGAATATGGAAGAGTTGTTCCCCGAACGTAAAAAGATCAAAAATCCCATCGCCCGCGCCCGGTTCGACGTAAAACACACCTTCCTGAGCCCTATTCCCGGGTATGTCGATGATCTGATGAAAGTCCATGAGGAGTGGCCGTTCGACCTGATTGTCTACGACCTGGCTTGCCTGGGTGCATTGTTTGTGCAGGAATTACTGGCTGTCAAAGGGGTAGCCGTGGGTGTGCTGCCTTTATTTGAAAGCGAGTCGAACCTTCCCTCGGACGATCCGAGGCAGAATGCGCTGACGAGGTCGGTGGTCCGCTGGGCCAAACGTGCCAAAATCCATTTTCAGTTTAACATGATCATGAAGCCGTGCAGCGTGCTATTCAACGAACTCCGTGCGAGGTACGGCCTGCCGCAGGAGCCGGGATTCATGTTTGATGCGGTATTCCGGAATGCCAGCCTGTACCTGCAAAGCGGCGTACCCGGCTTCGACTACCCCCATAGAAAACTGAGCCCGAATGTACGGTTTGTCGGGCCGTTGCTGCCCAATAAAACGAACGGAAACGCATCGTTTGCACAAGCCGACACTACTTTAAAATACAAGCGGGTTATCCTGGTCACCCAAGGCACGTTCGAACGTAATGTCGAAAAAATCATCGTCCCTGCATTGGAAGCCTATAAAAACGATCCGGAAACAATGGTGATCGTGACCACCGGCGGCTCTGGCACGGAGGCATTGCGTCAGCGTTATCCGCAACCGCATTTCCTCATCGAAAACTTCATTGACTACGATGCCGTCATGCCTTACGCAAGCGTGTACGTCACGAACGGAGGTTATGGGGGCGTGATGCTCGCCCTGCAACACAAGCTACCGATTGTGGTAGCCGGTGTTTACGAAGGCAAAGATGATATTGCGGCGCGTGTCCGGTTCAACGGCGTCGGGATTGACCTGAAAACGGAAACGCCGAAAGCTGACCAGATCCGCCGGGCTGTCGCGACAATACTGTCGGACAACAAATACCGGCGGCAGGTACAACAGCTCAGCGAAGAGTTCCGAAGCTACCCGGCCAACCAAATGGCCAGCCGGTACATCGGCGAGCTGGTTTGAATGTTCTGAATTACCGGGAGGCCGACACTTCCTCTTTCCGGGCGGTGCCCATGATCAGCTTTTCGATGGAGGCCATTTTGGCGTCCATGGCTTCCAGTTTGGCTTTCAGCTGATCATTTTCTTCCTGCAATTGCAGGGTACGTTTTTCAAGTGCCTGGATAGCAGCCATATTCACGCCGTCAATGTCGGAAGAATTGATTGTCGTATCATTCCCGATACCGTCCAGGCCGAATGCAGCATAGAAATCCTGCGCCATCGGCCCGATGTGCCGGGTTGTGGCGGGCTGGCTCTTGTAGTTCCAGCTGGTAAGCGGCAGCTGCGCTACCTTTTGAAGGATGTTTTCAGTATTCAATGTTTCAAAATTCTCCTTCTTCCGACGATCGCTGACGGCGCTCCACGATCCTCCCCCAGCCGAAATCTCGACACCGCTCGTGAGGCCCTGGTTGGTGAAAACGCGTGCTCCGCCCGCAAAACGCATCGTCAGTTGGTTGTTAGCTGTGCTATACGCGCTGTCAGAACTGAAACCGGCACTCGCATCGCTGATCACGATGGATCCCTGGTGCCTTACCCGTGCATTCTTGCCGAGCGCCATGGAGAAGTTTCCTCTAGCGCTGTTTTGCAAGCCAATGGCAATCCCGAACGAGCCGTTGGCAATGGATGGCCCAATCACGACGGAAGCAAGTCCGCCCGCGATGGACGACGGACCGATGGCCACTGCATCGTCGCCTGTCGCCTGCGCGCCGCTGCCCAATGCAATAGCACCTACCGCATTGGCCGTTGCACTACCTGCTGCGAATGCACGGTCGGCCAGCGCCGCACTATTGTTACCCAGTGCCACCGATGCCTCGCCGGAAGCGGTAGTTGCCAGGCCTATCGACACAGAGCTCGCACCGGAAGCGCGGGGATTTTGTCCGGCTGCAAACGAGTAGTTCCCAATGTTTTCCCTGTTCCAATAGGTACTTCCGTAAGAGCCTACCTGACCTGCGCGAAACGCTGCCTTATCCACATACCACATCATACGGCGTCCTTCGCCGCCAACAGGTACCGGCTTGCCCCCGCCGACATCGCCGGGTGCGGAAAAAACAACGCTGCTGTCGGCCACATGCAATCCTGCCTGTGGGGTCGTTGTACCGATACCCACCTGGGCATTGGCGTAAAGAGAAGCTGCAATAAAAAGAGAAGTTATAAGAACACGTTTCATGTCTGATGGATAATAAGGGAGGAAAAAAGTTATTCAACGACCAGTTTGTGATTTACAATCCCCTGGCTGGTAGTCAGTTTAAGAAGGTACATTCCCGAAGCGACGCCATTCAGGTTCACCTGTACGGTGCCGTCGGAGAGGGATGATTTACGCACGGGCACTTCACGACCCAGCATATCCCAAAGGCTTACTTCACCAGCCGGACTGCCGGATGAAACCGTCACCACTTCGGCCTTTCTGGCAGGGTTCGGGTACACGCCCGCGTACCGGCCTGCACCGCGTGGTTGCAGGGAAATGGTCCTCGTCAAACTGAAAGTACCATCCAGGTCTACGGACCGGAGCCGGTAGTAAACCGTCTGCGGCTGGTTACCAAAAGCACGGTCGGTGAAGCTGTACCGTTGCAAGGCATTGCTAGTACCGGCTGCGTCCACCCTCCCTATTTTTTGAAAGCTGCGTGCGTCGAGGCTTCGTTCCACGTCAAAATGCGACGCATTATCCTCGCTGGTGGTTTGCCATTCGAGCAATGCATTGCTTTCAACCGCTTTGGCACTAAAGCTGATCAGCGTTACGGGCAATCCGGCTTCCGGTATGGCACCGAGCGTGAACGGGCTCCACGACGATATCACCTCGCTGGTCACATAACCGGCCGTCAGGGTACCGGTTACATTATGCCCTTCGTTGAGCCAGTTACCGCCCGTGAGGTGGGCCACGCTGAAAACATTCGGGTTTTCGGAAACAGTGATCGAAGGATTTTTATAATCATCATAAGTAACAATCACCTTACCGGTTGCAGTACCTTTTGGCGCAAGGTCCCAATACTCCTGGTTATTATATGCTTCCAGCGCGATGGAAGAAGCCCCCGTGGTGGCGAACGTACCGGTCCCGGCGTCTCCTTCGAAATAGCGGACGCTCATACCGGCGCTATTGTCCGTCAAGTCCAGGGTAATCGGCTGATACCTCACGCCGTCGCCCACCGGGTACACAAAAATACCCGTCCCGTTTTTGACCACGTAACCCTTCACGTGTCTCGCATCGGACACACCCGCTACGCTCGCTGTGTCCCCGATGATCAAAGCAGCCAGGTCGTTGGTGGCGTCCACGAGTCCGTTTGTAAAATTAACCCTCCCGCCTACCTTGATACTGTTGTCCAGCACAATACCCGCCGGATTATCGATATTCAACAGGCGGGTAAAATAAGGTTGCGTACCGCTTACGGTTTGCGGAGCGGCGCCATCCAGCGTCAATGCCCCGGTATCCGCCTCCGCCATGGCCTGATTATTGACCAGGTTACCGGAAAGAAAAACATTGCCATTATTGCTGAAAGAGCCTCCACCCAATTCCAGGTTACCCTTCACCTGTAAAATGCCGCCTTTGACCGTTACAGTCCCGCCGGCACTGGACAACCCTTGCGCAGCGGCACTCCCGCCGAGCCCGGCAAGGACCGCCAGAATATATATAGCTTTCATTTAGATGTATTTGATTGAAAAGAAATAGGACTGAATGCGCAGGATTTAAACAATACGGTTTCCGCCCGCCAACATACGCTGCCGTGCCATTACCAACACCCCTCCCACACCAAGTGCGAGCAGCCCGATACCTGCAAAGCCCATCCAGGAATTACCATTGTTATCCTTCATTTGCTGACGAAGCGCCGCATTATCCGCTTTAAGGTTTTCCAGTTCTGCGGCGAGGTTACGGGTACGTTCTTCCAGCGCTTTGACACCCACCAATGTTACGCCGTCGATATCTACCGTTCCAATGCTCCGGTTATCATTACCCAGTCCGAAGGCAGCATAAAAGTCCTGCGCCATGGGGCCTATGTGTTTGACATTTTCCGCATCTGTTTTGTAGCTCCACCTGGTTATCGGAAGCTTCCGGAGTTTTTCCAGAACCTCTTCGTTTGAAATCTCTTCGAAGCGGTGTTTTTTATTCACATCCGATACGTTCGTCCATACGCCCGAGGTTGATAAATAAGCACCCGTCGATGTAGAAATGACCGCGTTGGATTGTCCCCAGTTACTCACCGAAGCCCCGCTCTGAAAGGTGAGGCCGGTAGTGAGGTTGGACGAGGTAAAAATCCGGAAACCGCCACTGGTACGCCAGTTGGCCGAGTGATTCACACCCGCCCGTATCGTATCGACACTGGACCGGTCGCTAAACACAAAGCTCCCCTGCCGTGCATTGGTGTGTGCGTGATAACCCATCGCAACGGAAGCGGCTCCGCTCGCGACATTGTCCTCGCCTACCGCGAAGGATGAGACTTGCATTGCACGGGTCCTCAAACCAAAAGCAGTTGCCGAACTGGCCGTAGCGCGCACATCCTCGCCCATTGCCACAGAATGATCTCCTATGTTGGGAGCATCCCACTGCGTCCCTGACACAGTTCCTGCACGGAAAGCGCCCTTGGCCGGGTACCACATCGCACGGGTACCGGCCCCTTCAATAGGTATGGCCTCCCCTGATGCGTCTCCGTTGTATACACCGCCAAACAGAAACGTTCCGTCCTGATAAATAATCATGTTTTTGTTTTGCCCGGCATCCCGCCCAACCAGAAGTGTATCCGTCTTTTGTGCATACACGCCCACAGGTGCAAGTAACGAGCAGAGTAATACATGTACGACTGGCCGCCGCAGGGAGAACGTCGCCGGCTTTTTGTCAAACAATTTTGAAGTAAAATTTGCATTCATAACTGAGAGATGGATTAGGTGCTGTTATAAAAAGTACAACTAATTCCAAAAATACAACTATGAATATGAAATACTTCTAAATAATATCGCAATCTACTTGTAGAATACATCTACAACCCCGCAGCATTATCTGACGGCTCGTATCAGCCGTTTCCCGGAGAAATCCCTATAATTTGTAACTCATTGATTTTCCGACAGAAACAGCGCCAACATAATCTTCCGCGACCGTTTAATAATTATTTACACAAAAAGCGCCGCGGAACGACGTTCCGCGGCGCTTAGCCATTGCCTTTCAATCCAACTATTGCGCGAATTTGCGCTGCCTGGTTTCCGTTTCAGTCGGGAAGTCGGATGGGATCGGGATATCCACTTTCCCCGTCGCGGCCCATTGGCTGCCGCGTTGCAGGCAGGTGATGAAGCCAACGCATTCCACAGAGTAGTCAGCGTGGCCCAGTGCCATGTGGAAAATACGGCCCTTGCCGTAGCGAAGGGCAATCAGCATCGGTTCGTTGCGATCGGTACCGTTATTGGTTTTGGGGGAAAATGCGGTAGCGAGGATCTGCATGTTCTCGGCTGGGCCACGCAGGCGGTCGTACAGCTCGTCGCGGCTGTGCAGCCAGTTTGCAGGCATACCCTTCGTAATGGGGTGGTTGGGCTCGCGGACGGTGATTTTGAATTCCATTTGTGCGCCGTGCGAACCGGCTTTGCCCGGCTGCATATCACGCACCTCTTTGCCATTCTGATCGAAGTAGACGTACGGGCCGTCTTTTTCTGTGCGGTCGCCCCAGCCGCCGAGACCGATCATCTGGTTATAGGCAGGCCATTGCGGGAACGAGTTGTTGGCCGCGTGAATGACCACCAGTCCACCGCCGTTTTTCATGAATTTTTCGAAATCCTTCTGCGCCTCGGCCGACCAGGGCGCCGCATTCCAGCCGAAGTTGCAGATCACGACATCATAATTGGAAAATTTGGGATGAAAAGCAGAATCCATTTTTGGCTGCTTCAATGCCTCGGTCTGCGGGCCGTTTTTTACCGGGTACTCCTGTGCGAGCTTGTCGCCCTGCCATGTATAGCGTGTGCGCTGGATGTCCACAGCAAATTTTTTACTGTCTTCGAGATAGTACTTCATCATGGCTGTGATCTTAGGCCATTGCTCGTGGTTGTTCTGCCCGTCCACGATGAGCACTTTCAGCGGCGATTTCTGCGCAAATGACGAAACCGAAGCAAAGCCAGCCCCTAATAATGCGAGCAGGAAAATCAGGAATTTGTTATTGAATGTCATAAACAGACGGGTTATGGGATAATGCGACCAGCCAAGTTAAATGAATACGCGCTTCAAACCAAGCAGCCTACCGGCCCATTACCGGCAGCCCGCTTGGAACGCTTTCGGGAATGGATTTATCGAAAGAATCGTCGTTGAGCGTATTCAAAAACTCCACGATCCGTGAAATGTCCTTGAAATTGACGTCCATATGCGTTGCCAGCGGGTCCACCTGCCCTTCTTTGACGTTCGGATTCAGCAGCTTGCCGCCGGCGATATCTTCATAAAACATCAATACCTGATCGAGGGTAGCGAACTTCCCGCTATGCATATAAGGCCCCGTAAAGCGAAGGTTACGCAGCGTCGGAGTCCTGAACGCATATTTCTTATCCGCACCCGAATCGCTTTCTTTCCGGTTTTCGGTATCGGGCACCCCCAGGGTATGTAATTTAAAATCCGAGAACATGGGACCGGAGTGACATTTCGCGCAACCCGTCACCAGAAAAGCATTCATCCCCTCCTTTTCACCGGTGGACAATGCATTGCTATCCCCCCGCATGTACTGGTCAAAACGGGTGTTCGTGGCCACGAGCGTACGTTCATAGGCAGCGATGGCGCGGGCGAGGTTCAACTGACTGACGGGCGATGGCTCGTTCGGAAATGCCACCGAAAACAGCCTCCGGTATTCAGGAATGCGGGAAAGCCGGGCTACTACTTCGTCGAGGATACCGCTTTCGTGGAAGCCGTTACCCCGCATTTCTTCCAGCGTTTTGATAGGCTCCAATGCCTGCCCTTCCAACCCTTTGGCCCGCATATCCCAAAACATCGGCGCGGATGCCGGATCATACGTTTCGTTATTTTTAATGCCGTTGAATGCCGTGTTCAGCACACTTTGGGAGTTTCTTTTGACAAACGGAATATCGTTCGGGTCCACGAACCGGCGGCTCTGTCCGCGCCCGACGCCATTCACGCCGATAGAGGTTTCGAGAAATTCTGCATAGTTGAATTCAGGCTGGTGGCAAGTGGCGCATGCGACATCCTTATTTCCCGAAAGTATCGGATCGAAAAAGAGCAACCTGCCCAATGCTACCTTTTCGGGCGTCGAGGGATTATCGGCAGGGGTTGCGACCGTCTGCGGCAATGCACCCAGGTCCGCGATCGTTTCCACGCGCGCTGTTTCTTTTTCCGACCCGGTGTTCTGTTCCCCACCACAGGCCCAAAGCAAAGCGGCGACACTCGCGGTTAAAATACAACTCCTGAACACTTCAATCGATACTCCTGCCATTCCAAATCTAAATATCCGAACTCAAACTCACCCATATAAGGCAAGCGGGAACTGAAATTTACCATTCACACAGCATGAATAACCATGATGCCGGTCATAACCGGGTATTTTAATCCGCCCGCAGGTTCTTGACCGGGTTCAGCAGGGCCGTCTTGACAGCCTGGAAGCTAATCGTGACGACGGCCAGCAGCAGCGCCGCAAGGGCTGCCATTGCCGGTACCTCCCAGCCAATGGAAATGCGGTAGGCAAATGCACCCAACCAACTGTCCATCGCCCACCATGCCAGCGGCAGCGATAACGCAATAGCTATCAACACGAGCAACAGGAAGTCGCGCGACAGCAGGAATGCCACGCTCCCCACCGACGCACCGAGCACTTTGCGAACACCTACCTCCTTCACCCGGAGTTTGGCAGAGTAGGCCGACAGCCCGAAGAGCCCGAGGCAAGAAATAAAGATCGACAATGCGGCAAAGCCAGTAAAAACCTGGCTCATGCGATTTTCAGTAACATACAGTTTGTCTAGGTTTTCGTCCAGGAAGGAATAGGTGAATTTGCTGGAAGGCGCCAGTGTCCGCACACGGCTTTCAAGGAAGCCTATCGTGGCCGGCAGCGAACCGCCTTTCACTTTCACAAGCAGGTAATTGATGCGATAGGGATTGTACTGGATCACCAGCGGCTCCACGCCCGCATGCAGAGACGCAAAATTGAAATCTTTGACCACGCCCACCACAGTACCGGTGTCGCCTTCCGCGATGAATGCCTGACCTACCGGGTTTTGCAGCCGGTAGGCTTTCACCGCAGCTTCATTGAGGATAAATTCATGGTTCTTAATTTCGGGGAACTGGCTGTGAAAAGCCCGTCCTTCTTTGACTTGAATGCCCAATGTAGTGAGCAGCTTGTCGTCCGACCAGAGCATTCTCGAATTTTCGGGCAGTTGTTCCTGCCCGGTATGGTGCAGCGGCACCGCCGCGTAGTTCCCAAAACGCTCGCCCGGCAGCGTGGAGGTAATCGAAAAGCTGGCGATGTTGCTGTTTTTCGACAGTTCGTCGGCGAGTGCCCCGTATTTTTCACGCATCTGATCATACATCGTCACGGCTATCACCTGGTCTTTATCGAACCCAAGGTCCTGATGATGGAAAAGCTGCATTTGCCGGTAGACAATCATCGTACCGAATATCATAAACACCGACACCGTGAACTGGAAGACGATCAGCCCCTTCCGCACTACATTAACCGGCGAACCCGACAGCCGCTTTCCTTTCAGCGACACCACCGGGTTGAAACGCGCCACAAACCAGGCCGGATAAAGGCCCGCCAGCAATGCAATCCCGAGCACGAGCAATGCTATGATGGTCAGGTTCGGGATCGTCAGCATGCTATCGAACACGAAACCGCCGGCAGCCAGATTGGTATAATAGGGAATAATGAGCCTGAACAGCAGCACCGCTACCGCCGTAGAAAGCAGCGTAACCATCAGCGATTCACCCAGGAACTGCCGCAGCAACTGGCCTCGTGTGCCTCCTACCACTTTCCGCAGGCCGATCTCCTTCATACGGTTGAACGCGAGCGCGGTAGAGATATTAATGAAGTTGACGGTCGCCACCAGCAGTATGAAAATCGCGGCCACGGCGAATATGTAAATGTAAGTAATGTCGCTGTTGGGGTACATTTCCTTTTCGAGCTTCGAATGCAGGTGAATGTCGCGGATAGGCTGTAAATGCAGGTGTTGCGTGGCAAGAATCTTCTCCTCCGAATCGCCGGAAGGCGCGTAGAATTTGGTAGCAAATGCAGGCAATGCGGCCTCCACCTGCTCGGGTGTGGCGTCTTTGCGGAGCAATACATAATTATAGAATTCCGCCCAGCCGATGTTTTCCATCGATCGTTTGTCGATGTAGCGGTCGATCGTGGGCATGGAAACGAGGTAATCGAACTGGAAATGGCTGGGAAAACCAAACTCTTTCACCACGCCCGTCACCAGCAGCGGCAGTCTGGCCCGATCGTCATTGATCGTTTTGCCTATCGGGTCCGCATTTCCAAAGTATTTCTTCGCCATCGCCTCACTCAGGATGAGGGTGTTCGCACCTTTCAGTGCAGACGCGGGATCCCCCGCGACGAAGGCCAGCTCGAATGTGCTGATCACTTCTTCGTTGGCAAAAAAGCCCCCTTTCTCTTCAAAGCGCTTCACCTCGCCCGCAGGACTTGTGTAGCTGAAAAGCTGGTACGGGAATAACCGGTGCAACCTAACACCCGCTTCGATCTGCGGTAATGCCTGCTGCAATGCCGGAACCAGCGGCGGCGGCGTGGCGGCCCAATGCCGGTTATCCTCCCCGGTTGTTTCATAGGTCACGCGGTAAATGCGATCGGCCTTTTCAAAACCTTCCTCGTAGCTCAGCTCGTGGCGGATATGAAACGTGATCAGCAGCACACCGGCGATACCGACGGCCAGTCCCGTGATGTTGACAATGGAAAAAGTCTTGCTTTTCCAAAGGTTGCGCCAGGCAATTTTGATGTAGTTTCTGATCATGATTGGACGGACGTTTTACCGGGAACAATGAATGCACTGACCTTACGCCGCCAAAAAACAAATGCCAAAAATATAATCATTTCATTTTAAGCAACTTACACAACTTAATACATCCCCTAGTGTCCATTTCCGCACAGATGTGACCGCCAGAGGACGGTTTTAAAACCTCGTCCCACCCGAATCCCCGTGCACAACATTGTTTGCAGTGACTCATTCGATTATCTTTGCATTTGATTTGTATAATCCCCGCAAATACCATGCATACCGAAACGCTGCAACAATTTTACGAACGCACGAAACAGCCTATGCCCGCCGAACTGGCCTCGCAGGCGAACGTGAGCCATTTCAATGTAAAACAGCGCACCTGCCTGAACCGGATGACGCCCTATAACCGGCGCGACTACTATAAAATATGTATGATCATCGGGGACGGCATGCATTTGGCAGGAGGGAAGGAAACGCCGATTGAAGGCGCCGGTATTATCTTCTCAAATCCGGGCGTGCCCTCGTCCTACCACGCGATTTCCGAATCGCAGACCGGGTTTTACTGCCTTTTCAACGACACATTTTTATTGAACAGCATCCGGCAGGAGATCCGTTACCGGAGCGCATTGTTCAATCCCGCGATCCCGGCGGTTATCCAGCTGGATATCGCCGGCCAGGAGCGGCTCCATTATCTTTTCAGCGAGATGGAGAGCTTATTATCAACTACATACACATACCGGTTCGATATGATCCGGAGCCTGCTGCAAATGCTTATCCTGGAAGGTATCCGGTTACAGGGCCCGGTAGCCAGCGAAAACACCAACGATCGCCTGATCTCCCGCTTCTTCGGATTACTCAACCAGCAATTCCCGGTCGATTCTCCCGAAAACCCGCTAAGACTGCTCACCCCGGCCGCCTACGCCGACCAGTTGAGCATTCATGTCAACTATTTAAATAATGTACTCAAAAAGTCGACCGGTAAAACCACACGGGAGATCATCCATGAGCGCATTGTAGAAGAGGCTAAAACGCTGCTGCTGAACACCGACTGGGACGCCGCCCAAATCGCCTACACCCTCGGCTTCGAGTATCCCTCCCATTTCAACAAGTATTTCAAACAAAACACCCAAACCACTCCCCTGCTTTTCCGCGAGCAGCTCCGGCAAAGCCACTGACATTTGATTTGTATAAGCATTGCTTTGATTCATATTACCCGCAGATTTGCTTGCAGCCCTACCTTTGGGACATTAATAGCAAGCATATGAAAACACTTAAAGAATCCAATAAAGCAATCAGTACGGTCCTGGCCCTCGCCCTGATCCCGATTACGGGCTTCGCGCTCGACGTGTTTATCCCCTCGCTCCCGGCCATGAGCGCCCGGCTGCACGCTACACCTGAGGCAGTTCAGTTATGCATCTCCATTTTTCTGGCTACCTATGGCGTCAGTCAACTGCTGGTTGGCGGACTGCTCGACAGCTACGGTCGTTTCTGGCCCAACATTTTCGCGCTGGCGGGTTTCAGCGTCGCCAGTTTTGTCATTGCGAATACTGAAAGTCTGCAAATGATCTATGCGATGCGGGCCGTTCAGGGCGTGATGTCGGCAGTAATCGTGGTGAGCAAGCGGTCCTTTTTCTTCGACCTTTTTGAAGGCGAGAAACTGAAACATTATACCAGCCTTTTTTCGGTGATCTGGTCAGCAGCGCCGATTATCGCCCCGTTTCTGGGCGGTTACCTGCAAACTCAATTTGGCTGGCAGTCCAACTTTTACTTTCTGGGCTTCTTTGGACTGGCGTTCCTCGTGCTGGAACTCGTGTTCAGCGGTGAAACCATCGCCTCCAAAGCGCCATTGCGCCTGACGACCATTGGCAATGCCTACCGCTCTATGCTCGGGACCCGGGATTTCACATCCGGCCTGCTCATTCTGGGGCTGTCGTATGCGGTTCTGATGATCTACAATATGTCGAGCCCGTTCCTGATCGAGGAACTGATGCATTATCCCGCGACTGTCACGGGAAACTGCTCCATGATTTCAGGATTGGCCATGCTCGGCGGAAGCCTGCTTTCCAAAGCACTCATTTCCAAGCCATTCTATAAAAGATTATTCACAGCAGCGGTCGTGCAGCTGGCTGTATCGGGCGCTCTCATTCTGCTCACCTTACAGTTCCACAACCTGTACACGCTGATGGTATATGTGATTTTGCTGCATTCGGCTTCGGGCTTCATATTTAACGGCATGCTCGCCTATTGCCTCACCCGGTTTTCACAATTCGGCGGCCTGGCTAGCGGCCTCACCGGCGGCGGCTACATTCTCTCGACCTCGGCATTCAGTTACATCGTCGTCAAAACGATCCGGATCGACAGCCAGGTTTGGCTCGGCGCAGGCTATGCGATACTGATTTTAGCCGTGCTAACCCTCATCATCCGCACAAAATGGATTGAACGCGGAGCTAAAATCGAGTTCCGGGAGGAACGGGATGCGGCATTAATTATGGAATGATATCGGGACAGGGAAACTTGCATCGGCAGTCGGGAATGCTGTTAGTTCCCGGCTTCCCCGTCCGCATTTTCTTTCAGGAAGTCGATCGCAATGCGGCAAAGCATGCCACCTTTCAACTCCGGCATTCCGTGGCCCATATTGGGGTAAATACACAACTGCCCCTTTTTAAGCAGCCGATACATTTCAATACTATGCTCCAAACGGATCATATCCCGGTCGCCACGGATCACGAGTACCGGAATAGCAATGCGGGAAAGCTTTTCGTCCGGCACTTTCACTTCCCTTGCCCACATTTTCTGGCTATCTTCCCAAAATTTGACCCATTGATCGGGCTGAGGGTTTAACTTCTGATAATTGGCCAGCCAATCCTTATCTTCCTTAACCGCTTCCACCGTATATTCTTTCAACAAATCACGCCCTTCCTGCGTCAACCCCGTTGACTTCGAATTGGAGGCACCACTTATTGCCTTTTTCACTTTATCCGGCCTGTTTGCGGCAAGCAAGAGCGCCGTATTCCCACCCATGCTCCAACCCATTGCATATACACTATCCAGTTTCAGCTGATCGATGAGCGCGGAGCCATAATCTGCCAATAATGCGCCGCTCAGGCTATCGGCTTGTTCCGAACGTCCGTGCCCGGGTGCGTCGTACGCTATAACCCGGAAATGCCTGGACAACTCCGGAATAATACCACCCAGACTTTCAATGGAGCCCAAACCCTGATGCAGCAACAGCAGCGGAACACCCTTTCCGTACTCCTCATAATAGATCTTCGTGTTCCTGATCGTCAGGTACCTGCCATTATTCGAACCGTACCTGACCGGCGCCTCTGCATTTTCTGTCCGTTTGCAACAGGAGAGCACCATGCCAATGATCAGCGGGTAAAAAAGATTTTTCATAGCTACCGGACTTTAAGTAACCAATACGCACATCGATACAAATGTGAGGCACCGGCAAACAAAGCAACTCCGGCAGGTTTCCAGTGGCAGTTGAAGAATATTAGCATGACAGTTAGCATCGTACGTGACGCACGCTAAGGCAGCGCGCACGAGCACACGTATACGATGAAGGGTCATTTCAAGGCATTAACGGTTATAGGGTTATGGGGATTCAAAACAAACGGCATCAGAATAAGTTAAACAAGGCTAGCTCTTCTGATCCACTATTATTATACGATTTTTGCAAATTCTTGCTCCAAAAAACAACTCCGTTCAAAGCTCAGTGAGCTGGACAACAGGGCAGCATGGCCATCCATTTGAACGACTGCCGCACCTTCGAAAGCTGAGAAACACATGTAGAAGTAAGGCAAATGCGATTGTTGAAACATACGTTACCAAACGTATACGTCTTGTACGAGAGCAGGTGCATAAATAGCCCTGTGTACTCCAGAATCGCAAAATAAACGCAGCAGAGCGCCATATGCTCACCCACCTATTACTATCGAAAAAGTACTACGGCGCACGCAAGTTAACCTGCCCGATTTCATGGACCGTTTCCTTAGCCGCACCTTACCACTATCGCTGAAAAAGATTAAAAATAAATTAGAAAAATAACAAAGCTCCTTGCCGTAATTCTTATATTTTTTTGATCTTTATGACGTCTCAATAAATGAAGACGGCTCAATCCCTAACAAACGTAAAGCATGTCCCCTATCAACAATTTACTTCCTAGCCTGTTACCGCCATTCCGGCCAAAATACGGGCATTCGTATAGCAGCGCAAGTAACTGGCGGTTTCCGGAATAATCTCCAAATTCCCGGCCAGGACTGCCTATTTTTCCCTTTTTGGAATAGCAACTATTTTTTGACCGATATCCAGCAATCGGTTACAACCATGGATAATCCGTGTGTGTCTCGTGTTTGCTATACCCTGTCGGAAGGGAAGCCATAGGCGCTAAGCAGGCCGTGTACAAAATATCCGACACCAGGTGTATCAGGGAATAATAACTCAAATTATCGATGGATTCCGCTCCGGCAACATCGCTCATTATCGCAACTTATAACTGGGCGGAAGCGCTGCATTGCAGCCTTTTGAGTGTTATCAGGCAAAAAACTTTACCCAGGGAGGTGGTCATTGCCGACGACGGCTCCGACGACCGGACGAAAGAGGTGATCCGCAAAATGCAGGAAGTGTTTCCTGTGCCGATCATCCACGCGTGGCATGAGGACGAGGGCTTCCGCAAAAGTCAGATCCTCAACAAGGCGATCGGACAATGCTCGGGCTCTTACGTGATCCAGGTAGATGGCGATGTACTGCTGCACTCCTCATTCATACATGACCATTTGGCCGCGGCCGAGCACGGGGTTTTCATACGCGGCACCCGCGCACGCCTCACTCCCGCGAAGACCGATGAGTTGCTCCGAAGTGCCGGCACGAACGTCAGCTTTTTTTCAAAAGGAGTTTACAACCGCTTCAATGCCTTGCGGTTACCTATGCTACAAGCGCTTGGGCAGCGCAAGGAAATGAGTTGCCGGAGTGTCCGCGGCAGCAATCTTGCCTATTGGAAAGATGATTTCCTGCGCGTGAACGGATATAATAATGAGCTCAGCGGATGGGGCCACGAAGACGAAGAACTGGCCGCACGCTTCATCAACAACAACATCATCAAGAAAATCGTGAAACTGGGCGCGGTACAGTACCACCTGCATCACGACGAACTGCCCCGGTCGAACGAGCCTTTTCACCGCCAGATCATCCAACATACCCTGCTAACAAAAGTCAAAAGATGTCTTAATGGATATGAAAACCTTCTCTAAAAGCTCGCTGATTATTTCCACCTACAATTGGCCGGAAGCACTGCGGCTTTGTTTGCTCAGTGTGTTGGAGCAATCGGTATTGCCCGATGAGGTGATTATCGCCGACGATGGATCTACCAGACAAACCGCTGACGTAGTCGAAGCCATGAGACCTTTGTTCCCGGCGAAACTCATCCACGTCTGGCAGGAAGACAACGGTTTTCAGCTTTCCAAAATCCGGAACAAAGCCATTGCCATGAGCTCGTGCGACTACATTATCCAGATCGACGGCGACCTGATACTGCACCGGCATTTTATCAAAGACCACCTCGCATTAAGCAAGCGGGGCTCGTTTGTGGCAGGAAGCAGGGTGTTAATGACCAAAGAGCTATCCGAAAAAATGCTGGACCGGCGGCAGGCACGGGTAACGCCGTTCCAGTCGGGACTCGGCAATTTTACCAACCGGTTCAGTGTCACCTGGTTGAGCAGGTATATGGCCGATCGCTATAAAACGCACGATATCTTTGCGCTGCGCGGCTGCAATATGGCATTCTGGCGGGAAGACCTGCTCCGTGTGAATGGCTACAACGAAATTTTCCGGGGCTGGGGCCGTGAAGACAATGAAATTGCCGTCAGGCTGCTCAACTCGGGCATCAAGAAACGCGCCGCCAAGTTCGGCGGGGTTGTGTTCCATATTTACCACCCCGAGGTGGACCGTGCCCGCTGCCCCAAAAATGAAGCTTACCTCACCGAAGCATTATTGAACAAAACCGTGTATTGCTGCCAGGGGATACACCAATACCTTGCCCACGCCGAGCCTGTTGGACTGGCCGAGGGAGAATTTGCGCTTTAATGCATGAGTAACAGCCCATTGATCTCCGTCATCCTGGTGACTTATAATGCAGAAAAGTTTTTGCAGAGATGCCTCGACAGTATTTACGACCAGCGTTATCCCCATATCGAGGTCATCGTCATGGACGGCGGCAGCACCGACCACACACCCGCTGTACTCCACAAAAATGACGGTAAACTTGCCTTCTGGAAAAGTGAAAAAGACGGCGGCATTTATGAAGCCATGAACAAAGCCCTCGATCACGCGAAAGGGCAATGGATCTACTTCATCGGCGCCGACGACATACTTACCCCCGATTTCTCGCGAATGGCAGAAGAGCTCACAGACGCTCACGCGATCTACTACGGCAGTGTGCTCAAAGCGGGCCGAAAGTACCTCGGCGAAATGGCTCCCTACAAGCAGGCGAAAACGGGCATTAACCACCAGGCAATCATGTACCCCGCAGGCGTGTTCGCCGTGCGCAGGTACGACACGCGCTACCGCATTTCAGCCGACCATGTGTTCAACATGCAATGCCACAGCGACAAGCGTTACCACTTCACTTTCAAGGATTTCAACATCGCCATTTTCAACGATACGGGCATATCATCGCTGCAAAAAGACCGCGTGTTTGAAAATGAAAAAGCCGGCCTAATCTTGAAGCATTTCGGCACGGCCATTTACCTGAGATTTTTATTTAAAAGACTGAAAGAGCGGCTTTTCGCCCGCTAGAAACTTTCCTGCATTACCATTCCCGCATTCCGGTCGGCTACAATTTTGGGCGGCAAGCCGAGCTGTTTTGCGGCCAGGCGGTTTCGCCATTTTCGTTTTGGAATAGCCTTAATGAGGATGAGCATGAAACGACAGAACGCCAGCTCCCACGCATTGCGTTTTTCCTTTGCCAGTAGCTGTTTCACCTCAGCCAGATATTGCCCGCGCTGATCATAGCTCTTCTGGTTTTCGCTCCGAAAACGAAAACCTCCCAGCATAAAAGACGTCGTGTACAGGCGCTCGTACCTGAAAAAACGGAGCCAAAGCTCGAAATCCGCCGCTAATGCGTGGTTTTGATCGATAAAACTGCCCGCCTGCTCCCACAGGGCACGTCGCCAGAAAACCGATTCCTGTTGTATGAACCCGCCGTCGGATAATTGCAATCGCAGCCGCGACCAGCGCTGGCCATACAGAAAGTCGTCATACAGGAAAGGCCGTCCCGCTTCATCGAAAAACGTATTGGCACCCATGAGCCATTTTACGCCGGCAAACCGGTTGAATATCTCGGCGACCGTAAAAAGGGATTGGGAATGGTACATATCGTCGGCATTGAGCCAGGCCATAATGTCGCCCGACGAGCGTCCGAAACCCTTTTGCAGGGCGTCGTACAACCCCTTGTCGGGCTCGCTCACCCACCAGGCCAGCTGGCTCTCATACTTCCGGATGATATCCACCGAGCCGTCCGTACTGCCGCCGTCGACAATGATGTATTCCAGATTGGGATATCCCTGCCCCAGCACCGATAGAATGGTGCTTTCCAGGTATTTTGCCTGGTTGAACGAAGGAGTCACAATGGTAATTTTCGGCACCATATTCCATGCAGTGGCGCGCTGGCAACCCATTAAGTAAGCGAAAATTCATACTGCCGGGGCTCCTGCACGCATTCCTCATGCTCAAACGGCTCAGAAGCGAGCACCATCAGAATGGACTCGTCCGTGATTTCCAGCATTTCGTGCCGGTCTTCGGGTGCCAGCAACAGGCACTGATCCGCCGTATTGAGGATGAAATGCTGCTCTTCGGTGCCGGTATGGTTGGAGATGAGGCAACTTCCTTTCAAACAAATCACGGCCTGTTTCATATGCTGGCGCTTTCCGGCGGTTTTGAAATGATCGCGGCCATTCACGTAAAAAATACGTTTGATTTCGAACGGGATTACACGCTCGATCACCGTCAGGCTTCCGCGTGTGTCCGTGAAGGTTTTCAGATTGATTAAACGAGCCAAGGGGTGTTTACGATTTAGATTAGGTTAGTGCATTCTTTTTGGTATAATTCTTATAGCGCCCCCGCAGCCCGAACTGGATCCTTCGCGACAAGCTGACCTTGATCCATTTCAGGACCATCGGTGGCTCATGGACAACAGCCGCAGGATCAAGCGACACAAGTTGGGTTTCTGCGGAAGAGAGTGCTTTGATATAAGTACTGTATACGAGCCGGATCATACTTTCCGGGAGCCGGTATTGTTCGGCGGTGAGTCGGAAGCTCTTGTCGATGCAATACCGGAAGTCGTGGAAATGATAGAATACCAGCGGGACTTTTTCAGCATTTGCTTTCCGTACAAACAGTTGCCCGTCCGCATCTTCACAAGCATAATCAACGGCATTCCAGGGCGCTATACCCCCGCCCGGATGTTCGAGCACATGCACACCCGTGAAGCGCTCCGTCCAGTCATCCAGGTATTTCTGATCCCCGAACTTGCCATCCTCGAAACGCGCATAGCACCATTCCAGACAGGCATTCATCCACCAGGCCAGCACCGCAAGCCCTTCCTCCGTATTCCTGAAAGTGACAAACTGCACGCAATAGATGCCGCTGTTTTCCGACTGATCATATTGAGCAGCGTACCGGTGCGCCGTAATGAGTACCGATTTTTCGCCCATTTCGTCCGTCAGGACCTTCGGATCGGCAAAAAACAGGAGGTCGGCATCGAGATAGGTGCAATGATCGAGCGAAAACGTGTGAATGCAGTGCCAGATGGTGAAAGAGGTACAAGTCCAGCAGTACTCCCCGACGGTACGGCTGCTTTTTACGGCGAGTAGCTCGGGGGTTTCAAGTTCGTGCAGGGAAATAATCGTTGCATTCGTTAAATTGAGCCGGCGCAATAAGGCATCGCAGGCGTCGTCGAACGCAAAAATGTACAAATGAAAATCCCCCCCTTGCCGGAGCAGCGAATTGTACATCGCCAATCCCCGCGAGAGGTAGCCCGAATTAAAAAGGGTACAAAAATTCTGCATTAAAGTATGTTAGGGGTAGAAGAGGGTAACTTCTTCTACAAATATCAATGATAAATTGCGAATCTAGCTATCCTTCCGGTTGATAAAATAATATACAACTGACCATTTCGCCTAAAACAAGGTTGGAAATTGTGTACAGAATTAATTGACTATCAGTTATATAATACACAACCATGCTCATTATCATCGAGTTGGCCATGCTAAGATCGTATTATAATGGAGTTAATGAATAAACCCCTAAATTGCGGGCGATCCTAAAAGAATAATATGGGCTTCTTTAAACCGAAGAAAAAAAATCCGTACGGCTGGTTTGGCGACTATAAAAAATGGGAAGCGCTCACCGCGCTGTCGGGCGGCTATGAAGCCGAGCCGATTTTGGACAAAACAAAGAACGCGCTCCTGAAAGTAAAAAACGGCCAGGCAGTTTATGAGCGCGATTCGGTACTGTTTGATAAAAAGGTTTACCCCTACTCGGTCATTTCAGCCCTTCTCTACACGGCCGTTGAATGCGGTAACCATTTGACCGTCCTCGATTTCGGAGGGTCGCTGGGCAGCACCTACTACCAGGTGAGGGACGTGATCCCGCAGGCGGTGCAACTGCATTGGAGCGTTGTGGAGCAAGAGAATTATGTCCGATGCGGAAGGGAGTTCTTCGAAGATAACATCCTGAAATTCCATTTTACGATCGAAGAAAGTATGCAGGCCCGGAAGGCCGACGTGCTGCTGCTTTCGAGCGTGGTGCAATACCTCGAAAAGCCGCATGAGTTTCTCGAAGAAATCAAGCAATATCAATTCAAATACATCCTCATCGACCGGACGGCGTTCATCAAAGCCGATCGGCCCGACCGGCTAACGCTGCAAGTGGTGCCGCCGGAGATTTACGAGGCGCATTACCCCGCCTGGTTTTTCAATGAGAAGCGCTTCCTCGAACATTTTGAAGACTACGAAATCAAAATGGAGTTCGAATCGTTCGTGGCGGGCGAGCAGGAAATGGAGATCGACCACGTGAAGGCCGGATATGACAAAGGATTCTTTCTGATCAGGCGTTAGGCAGCTGTTACTTGTTCTGCCTGCTTACCATTTCATTGATCCAAATCGGCGCAAACGGCGATGTACAGCCTTTGGAAACCGGGTAGTCGCGGTAAATGCCCAGCTTTTCGCCGATCGCCAGCGCACGCGAACGAAGCTCCGGAAAATTTATCCCGATCTGCGCCAGGGTGGTGTTCATGGTCCATTGTACCGGCGCCGGAGCGGTCGACATTTCGGCCTCGATGCGGTCGAGCAGGCCCGGGACGTCGATCCCCTCGGGATTGCGCGTCACACGTCCGGCCGTGAGGCTCCATCCCGCACGGGCTGCCCACGGGTAATCCGACTCCATCCAAACCTCGCGAAGTTCTTCCTTTTGCGGGTGCTCCTTTACAATATAGGACGAAAACCAGTCGGCCACCCAACCGTAGTTGACACCATGCACCAGCCGGTCGAGCTCGCCGACCGACAGCAATTTGGGCTTCATGATCAGCATTGCCAAAAGCTGCGCCTCGATATTGCCGGTATCCCACAAAGCCAGACCGAGTTCATGGTCAACCTTGATTTTATTCGCGATGGCCCTGATGTCGCCCATTTTCACACCGAACTGATTTTCGTGCGCGCCATTTTTCATATTCATGGCGCGCACCTTTTCAGATCCGAGCGATTCAAGCTGTGTTAATACTTGTTCGACGCTCATTTACCTTGCATTTTTTCCGGATCATCGTAATTGACCATCCAGTTGATTCCAAATTTATCGGTCAGCATTCCAAAATACGCACCCCAGAACATGTCGGCCAACGGCATGGTCACCTGTCCACCCGCCGAAAGTCCGGCAAAAAGGGTGTCGGCTTCGCCACGGTTTTCCGCATTGACCGAGATCGAAAAGTTGTTCCCCGGCTGGTAGCCCGCCGCCCATTCACCACCTGTATCACTACCCATCAGCATCGTTTCCTGGCTGATCGGCAAGCTGATGTGCATGATCTTGTTCGAATCCTCTTCGCTCATCGTCTTGCCATCTTCCCCCGGCGAGGCGTCGCCCGGCGAGGTGTCGCCCGGCGGCATCTCCCCGAAACGGCCTACATACGGAAACGCTCCGCCAAAAACGGATTTGTAAAAGTTAAAGGCCTCTTCGCAGTTGCCGTTAAAAGTGAGGTAAATGTTTACGGTAGCCATGGTGGTGGTTGGTTTGGATTAATACACTCAATAATAAGGTTTTTCCAATAAAAAAAGCACTTACGGCTCTACTTCGACGATCATTTCGATCTCCACGGCAATACCCGAAGGGAGCGACGCCACACCGATTGCTGAACGAGCATGTTTACCGCTTTCGCCGAAAACTTCCACCATAAAATCGGTGAAGCCATTGATGACCTGCGGTTGCTGCGTCAGTGTGGGCGTGGAATTGACCAGACCCAATACTTTTACGATTCTTTTCACCTTTTTCAGGTCGCCAATCTCATGTTTCAAGGAAGCCAGCAACGCGATACCGCAAAGTTTGGCCGCTTCTTTTCCCTGCTCAACGGTGAGGTCATCCCCCACCTTTCCCAGGATCTGCCCGCCACCCGGTTTGTCGGGGCCATGCCCGGAAAGATAAACGAGGTTCCCCACGCGCACAGCGCTCAGGATATTCCCTTTTCCCGGGTTCTTTTTCGGTATCGTAATGCCCAGTTCGGTTAGCTTCTTCTCGGGATCCGGGCGGCCGTTTTGCGCCAGCGATTGGAAACTGATAGTCAGTACAAGGAGCAGCGCAGCTGCCAGCGACGTTGATTTCAATTGCATAAGGTTTAGTTTTAAAATTAAATGCGGCTAAAATTAACAATCATTCGTAGAGAACCCGCAATCGTGGACCGCCAATCGTAACCGTCATCCCTTCGCAAGTGCATTCCCCTATGTTACCTATCGTCACTGTTACGGCACTTTCCTATTTTATTTTTAATATTTTTTCGTTATATAATTAAACAAATACAGTATTTGTTCAGTCATTCTTGACTTTTCAAGGCGTAAATCCCCCCTAACTCGTCTGACTACCCAGATTATGATATTGTTAAATAGCGATCCGCGGCAGCCTTAAATAAGGTGGATTGCCCAATTTTGTCGCCTCAAAACCGGAACTAACTCAATTCATTCACCATACCCAAAATCTACACCCATATGTATCGATGTAACGAAAGGTGGCCGCTTGGCGCGGGAACCTTACAAAAATCGATTGCCCATGCGGCGCTGCTCGCGATAATCGGCGGCACGAGCTGGGCAAGCCCGACCCCTAAAACCGGCATTCTGCCCGGTAACGTACACAAGAGCATTGTGAAGGCCGACCGCCAGATTAAAGGTCGCGTGACCGATGGTGATACCCCCGACGGTATCCCCGGCGTGAACGTCGTTATCAAAGGCAGTCAGGCTGGTACGGTCACCGATGCAAGCGGTAACTACACCCTCGAAATCCCCGAAGGCGGCGCCGTGCTGGTGTTCTCTTATGTTGGCTACACAAGCCAGGAAGTCGCGACCGGCACACGGTCCACCATCGATGTGGCATTGAAGGCCGACACCAAATCGCTTAACGAAGTGGTGGTTGTCGGATATGGTACCCAAAAGAAAGTAAACCTGACCGGCGCGGTGGATCAGGTGGGGCAGGAAGTGCTTCAAAACCGTCCCATACCTAACCTTGCGCAAGGCCTGGTGGGTACGGTACCCAACCTGAACATCCGGATGTTCGACGGCAAGCCTACGCAATCGCCTTCATTCAACGTCCGCGGTACCACTTCCATCGGCCAGAACGGAAGCGCATTGGTCCTGATCGACGGTGTGGAAGGTGACCCGCGCATGCTGAACCCGCAGGATATCGAGAGTATTTCGGTATTGAAAGATGCGGCTTCTGCCTCCATTTACGGTGCCCGTGCCGTGTTCGGGGTGGTATTGATTACGACAAAACCAGCTCCCGAAGGCAAAATGCGGGTCTCCTATTCTGCCAACTACTCGATCAAAGCACCGACCGAAGTACCCGACAATATTGTTGATTCTTATCCATGGGCGCAGGGTTTCAGCGACGCATGGTCGCGCTGGAACGACAACGGAAGCACGCCGACCGCGATCAACAAAACCATTGCATTCTCGCCTGCCTATCTGGCCGAAATCAAGAGGAGGTACGAGGATCAGTCGCTCCCACGCGTAGAAGTTGACCCTACTACCGGTGCATATCAGTACTATTACAGCACCGATTGGTATAAGGAATTGTACAAAAAACGCCTCAGCGCACAGGATCACGCACTTTCGATCGCCGGAGGTACCGATAAGGCTACCTATCTGCTAAGCGGCCGGTTCAACAACCAGGATGGTCTGTTCCGCTACAACACCGACAAATACAGCATGTACAACTTCCGCGGTAAGGGTGGCGTGCAGCTGACCCCGTGGTTGCGTGTCGACAACAACACCGAGTTCTCCTCGATGAAATACCACCAGCCGCTGAACGTCGGCGAAGGCAGCGGTATTTACCGCAACATTGCCGACGAAGGCCACCCGCTGGCACCGTTGACCAACCCGGACGGATCGCTTTCATTCTCTGCCGCTTACACCGTGGGTGATTACTACTACGGCCGCAATGCCCAGGATCAGACACGCCGTTTCCTGAAAAACCAGACGGCATTCAAAGCCCAGTTTTTCGAAAAAGCGCTGACTCTCCGCGCGAACATGACGTTCCAGAATACCGACCTCGCTACGCATCAGGTGCGCGTTCCGGTGCCATACAGCCGCGCCAAAGGGGTGACCGGCTACACCGGTACCAACACCAACGATATTGCCGAAGGTAGAAACACAATTAACTACCTGGCTACCAACTTCTATGCGGATTATGTGAAGTCGTTCAACAACGTACATAACTTCACATTGCTGGGTGGTTTCAACTACGAGCGCTCACGTGCCGACAGTATTTTTGCCCAACGTAACGGTATCGTTTACAGCAATGCCGACAATATCAATCTTGCACTGGGACAGAGCATTACCACAGCGGGACGTTACCGCAGATGGGCCATTGCCGGCGGATTCTTCCGTTTGAACTACAACTTCCGCGAGCGTTACCTGCTCGAAGTAAACGGCCGTTACGACGGTTCGTCGAAATTCCCGACAGACCAGCAGTGGGCATTCTTCCCGTCGGTATCAGCCGGATGGCGGGTATCCGAGGAACCGTTCTGGAAAGTGAGTCCTAAAATCCTTTCCAATGTGAAACTCCGTGCTTCTTATGGTTCATTGGGTAATGGTAATATCGACCCCTATTCATTCTACGAAAAATTCTCGATTTCTCAGTCGGGACGTGTGATCAATGGTATTCGTCCGCAAGCGACCAGCATGCCGGGTGTTGTTCCCGACGGCCTGACCTGGGAAACATCTACGACCGCCAACTTTGGTCTTGATTTCCATGCATTGAGCAGCCGCCTGCAATTCTCAGGGGACATTTACCAGCGCAAAACGACTGATATGTTCACCGTGGGGCCAACCGCTCCCGCAGTTTATGGAACGACTGTTCCAAAAGGCAATTACGCCGATTTGAAAACCAACGGATGGGAGCTTTCCATCAACTGGGACGATCAGTTCAATGTAGCTTCGAAGCCTTTCCACTACAATGTGCGGTTCACATTGGCCGACTACAAAGCGACTATCACCAAATACAACAACCCCGACAAAAACCTGACCGACTATTACGAAGGCCAGCGTGTGGGTGAAATCTGGGGGTACAAGGTGGCAGGGCTGTTCCGGTCGGACGCAGAGATCGCGGAATCGCCTTCGCAGGCCAATATCCCGAACACCAACACCCGCAAAAACTACGTAGGTGACCTCAAATTCCAGAATCTGGACGGCGACAACGTGATTTACCAGGGATTGAACCGCGTGGGCAACTCGGGCGACAAGTCCATTATCGGTAACTCCGAGCCACGTTACACTTACGGCCTAAACCTGTCGGGAGACTGGAACGGGTTCTTCCTGGGTGCTTTCTTCCAGGGTGTGATGAAGCAAAACTGGTACCCATCGTCGGAAGCGCGCTTCTGGGGGCAATACAACCGTCCTTACAACTCATACCCGCGCTGGCAGCAGGATAATATGTACCGCGAGGAGCTGGGCAACTTCGATGCTTACCTGCCGCGCCTGGTAGGTTATATCGCACAAGGCTCGGGCCGTGCCTTGCAGGTAGCCAACGACCGCTATATGCAGAATGTGGGCTACATCCGTTTGAGAAACCTGCAAATAGGTTATACCATTCCGGAGCGCATTACCTCGAAAATCCACGCCCGCGACCTAAAAATCTACGTATCCGGCGAAAACCTCTGGACATGGTCGCCGCTGTACAAGTGGACGCGCGACACCGACGTGACGAGCATTTACGGATCCGACCGCGACCTCGGCGGCGGCGGCTCAGGCGATGGATATAATTACCCGATGTTGAAATCCGTATCGGTCGGATTGTCACTCAATTTCTAATGGAATTTATGAAGACGAAAAAAATACTTAGCTATACCCTTGCCGTCATGCTGCTCGCTACGGCAAGCTCCTGCGACCTCGACGAGGTGCCGGTAGATACCGCTACCAACGAAGCAGTTTTCAGTTCGGAAGCCGGCCTGGAATTGTACGCCGCCTCCTTTTACGACCTGCTCCCCAACACAGATGTAGGGGTTTTCCAAATCGACGACAACTCCGACCTCGTGGCGCGCAACGGCGTGGACGATTACCTGGCGGTGAATGCGTTGAGCCCGATCACCAGCAGCGGATGGAGCTGGACGCAGCTACGTAACATCAACTATTTTATAGAAAACACCGAAAAAAGTACCGTCGCTACCAAAAACCACTACCTCGGTTTGGCGCGCTTTTTCCGGGCTTTGTTCTATTTCGATAAGGTCAAAAGGTTCGGTGATGTACCCTGGATTGATAAGACGATCGACGTGAAGGATGACGCAACATTGTACGGCCCGCGCATGAGCCGGTATGAAGTCATGGAGAAAGTGCTTGCGGACCTCAACTTCGCGATCGAGAACATTACGCTGACCTCCGACCCGTCGGTGACGCGCATTACCAAAAACGTGGCCCGCGCCTATAAAACGCGGATTGCATTGTTCGAAGCATCGTGGCGGAAATACCATACCGAGGACAACAAGCAGGCAACCGCCAATACCTGGTATGACGAAGTAGTAAAGGAGGCCAATGCAATCACCGGCTTTACGCTGCATTCAACATCTCCGGACAGGTCTTATCGTGAAATGTTCATCGCCAAAAGTGCATTCGCCGACGAAACCATTCTTTCGGTGGCATTGAGCGCCAGCTTGCAGGTATACAGCTCGGCCAACCGCCGGTTCATCAGTCCTACTTATGGCAACCGTCCCAGCCTGACGCGCCGGTTTGTAAATACCTATCTGAACCTGGACGGAACCCCTTTCACCAGCAAAAAGGATTATGAAACCACCCCTTTCGTGGAAGAGGTTAAGAACCGCGATTTGCGTTTGAAACAAACCATCCGCACCGGCGACTACACCCGCACTGAAAACGGCGTACCTGTGATTGCCCCGCCGAATTTCAGCCAGACCTACACCGGCTATCAGCCGATCAAATGGTGCTATGACGAGCGTTTTCCTTTCGATGACGAAAGCCGCAACGATAATGCGCATATCATCATGCGCTGGGCGGAAGTACTGCTGAACAAAGCGGAAGCGCTGGCCGAGCTCGACAAAATGACCGATGCGGAATGGACCAGCACCATCGGCGCGTTGCGCAAACGCGCGGGTATCACCGGCGCCACATTGACGAGCCTTCCTAGCACAGCCGATCCTTACATGGTATCTTTCTTTGGCGGCAAGTTTACCAATCCTGTGCTCCTCGAAGTATTGCGCGAAAGAGGCACGGAGATGGTATTCGAAGGCCTCCGCCCCGACGACCTGAGAAGATGGAAATTGGGTAATCTGTTCCAGAGCAGCCCGATGAACGGCATGTACGTACCGGCGCTCGGCGAATACGACCTGAATGGCGACGGGAAGAACGACGTGTATTTCTACCAGGGTACCAAACCTACTTCCACCACGCCCGGTATCGCATTTGTGGATGTGAGCCCCTCGACTGCCGTAGGCCGTATTCAGTTATCAAAAGGCACTTCCGGCGAAGTCATATGGAACCCCGGTGCACGCGAATGGGCGGATAAGAAATACCTCTACCCCATTCCGGAGCCCGATCGCATCAGAAACCCTGCATTGGGCCAGAATCCGGGTTGGTAGGGTGCGGTGTCGCTGGGAACGGTCAGATGTAGTCATGAATTGTCATGGATAGTCATGAATTGTCATGGATAGTCATGAATTGTCATGAATTGTCATGAATTGTCATGAATTGTCATGAATTGTCATGAATTGTCATGAATTGTCATGAATTGTCATGAATTGTCATGAATTATCATGAATTGTCATGAATTGTCATGAATTGTCATGAATTGTCATGAATTGTCATGAATTGTCATGAATTGTCATGGATAGTCATGAATTATCATGGATAGTCCTGAATTGTGACTTTTGACAGCGAGGTTGCCGGCAACGGCAACCTCTTTTTTGTCCCCTCGCCAGTCCCATTGCCCCGGTCTTTAGCCCGGGGATAAAAATAGAGATTGTTGATTTTAAAAATATTTTACATACAAAACATGATATTATATTTCGATAATACATACATTTAATGACTAAATATACTAACATACTGTCGGCCAGATGAAAGGGACCAACCTTGGGGAATTTGAAGAACTGGTATTGCTCACCATAGCCGCGCTCGCTGCCGAGGCATACAGCGTGGCGATTTGTGACGAACTGGAAAGGTACACAGGCCGCTCGGCCAAGCTGGGCGTGGTGCATGCCGTGCTCAACAGGCTTGAAGAAAAAGGACTGGCGAAAAGCCACCTGGGCGATGCCAGCGCTACACGGGGAGGCAAGCGGAAACGCTTTTATGAAGTAACTCACGCAGGCAAGGTAGCGCTCATGCGTGCGAAGGAGCTGCGCGAGGCTATCTGGCGGAATATCCCCGGCTTTAATCTGGAAGGATCCATATGAACAAGGACCCGCAACCTCCGCAATCGGCCAGGGCTTTCCTGAGATGGTATTGCCGGCCCCGGCTGCTCGAAGACCTGGAAGGCGACCTCTACGAATATTTTATCCGGAATGTGCGCCGGAAAGGTCTACCTTATGCACGCCTGGTCTACTGGCTCGATGTGATCAAGTTCCTCAGGCCCTATACCATCCGCAAAATAGAACCTCTCACTTTTCTAACCCAATTCATGATGATCGGCAGCTATTTTAAAACTTCGAGACGTAACCTCGTCCGCAACAAACTCTTTTCGTTTATCAACGTTGTCGGGCTGGCCGTGAGCATGTCGGTTGGATTGCTGGTGATTGCCATTGTGAATGACCTGCTTTCCTATGACGATTTTTATGAAAAGAAGGACCGCATTTACCGGGTGATCACGCATCATCAGAATGACGGCCAGACGCCGATGGACCTGGCTTCCACGTCCGTAAGAACCGCCCAAAGACTCGCTGGCGACGTTCCGGGCGTAGAGAACTTTACCATGCTTCGGAATGGTTTTTCGGGAGATGCCAAGGTGGGGCAAAATACCTTCCCCCTCGAAGGTACCTGGGCCGATCGGTCATTTTTTAAGGTATTTACCTTTCCTTTGGTAGCAGGTGATCCCGCAACGGCCCTTCAAGAACCCTATTCCCTGGTTTTAACAGAAAAAACGGCAAGGCGGCTGTTCGGCAGCACGCAGGTTTTGGGCAAGACTGTGCGCTTCGATACGCTCGACTATCAGATCACCGGCGTCGCCAAGGATATCCGGCACCTTTCCCACATCCATTTTGATGCCCTTCTGTCGTTTGCCAGCTGGGACGCAACGATAGGCAAAAAGCAGGATGAATTGTATAACTGGGATAATGTATGGTCCAACTATACCTACATAACCCTCGCCAAAAACGGCAGCACGGCAGGCGTACAGCGGGCGCTTAGTCGAATCAGTGCAGAAGAAAACAAGGCACTGATACACAAAAAAGTGACCTTATCGCTCCAACCGTTGAAGGACATTGCACTGGGACGCAAACTTTCAAACAATATGGGGCCACGGATGGAGCCAACTACCCTCTGGATAGTAGCCGGGCTGGCTTTTGTGATCATTTTGTCGGCTTGCTTCAACTATACCAACCTGTCGGTCGCGCGGTCGCTCAGGCGCTCGCGTGAGGTGGGCGTGCGTAAGATCATAGGTGCACGCAGGAGCCATGTTATGGGGCAATTTATGACCGAGGCAGTGCTGATCGCCTTTCTGGCCCTGGTCTTTTCTTTCGGGTTGTTCCTGGTCCTGCGGCGTGAATTCCTGGCCCTCGACCCGCATATTCCCGAAATATTCAAACTCAACCTTTCGGTTCGGTCGGTGCTTTCGTTTATCGCGCTGGCAATCGTTACCGGCCTGGTCGCAGGATTTCTTCCTGCCGTTTTCTTTTCGAAGATCAATGCATTGTCTGCCATGAAGGATGCTTCCGGGCTACGGATTTTCAGGCACATCGGATTACGCCGGGTGCTGATTGTGGCGCAATATACCTTGTCGCTGGTATTCATCGCCACCACGCTGGCAGGGTACAGCCAGTACAAGGGCTTTCTGAATTTCGACCTCGGCTTCACGACCGAAAACATCCTGAATATCAAGCTTAATGGTGCCGACGCAGCAGCATTAAAAAAAGAGCTCTCGGAAATTCCCGAAGTATCGAAGGTCTCCCAATCCAGCATGGTTACAAGCCTGGGAAGTATGTATGGTTTTGATGTAAAATATCGTCCCAATGCGTCAACGCCCGGAGATTCGGCATTGGTTTGGGTGAATACGGTGGATGAAAACTACCTGCCTATTCACCAACACAAACTGATTAGCGGCAGCAACTTCACACTACGGCCGGAAAAAGGCAAAGAAAGCGAGCTGATCGTCAACCAGCAGGTTTTGAAGCGGTTCAACATCGCAGGACGCGACCCTCAGAAGGCATTAGGACATGTTTTGAAGGTCGACGGGCAAGACCTGACGATTATCGGCGTCATGAAAGACTTTCATTACGGAACCGTCGAAAACAAGATAGAACCGGTGATGTTCCGCTATTCCAAAAGCGAGCCATGGGGCTATCTGAACCTCAAAATAGCTTCCACCGATCTCGCAGGCACCATGGCGAAAATTGAATCGGCCTGGAAACGATTTGACAAGATACACCCGCTGAAAGCGAATTTTTATGACGATCTACAAGATACACCCGCTGAAAGCGAATTTTTATGACGATCAGATTGAAGACGCATACAGCCGGTTTTCCATGATGATCAAAGTGATAGGCTTT
>Ga0065165_1000035_pt1 | contig 214086 bp, 190 predicted proteins | sample AraplaMF_Cvi_mMF_FD_63813 | JGI IMG/M metagenome (GOLD analysis project Ga0065165, IMG submission 63813) | Arabidopsis root microbial communities from the University of North Carolina, USA - plate scrape MF_Cvi_mMF (version 2) (version 3) | ecosystem: Host-associated > Plants > Roots >...
CTTACGCGGCCCATGTACCTATCTGGCCTACGGCCGCTCTCTTGTGCGGAACTCGCCTCGAGGGTGGACACCGAAGACTCCCCCGATCACTGAAGTGGGTGGTCAGGAAAGCCGGCCCGACAAAGCCGTGATGCCACGCGCGCCCCTCACCGTCGTGCCCGCGCAGGCGGGCACCCAGCGACTTACGCGCAGATCGTCGAAACAACAATCGGCGCGAACTTGAAGACAACACGCCACCTCACCGTCCGACGCCAGCACCCGTTCCTCTCGCCGCGATGTCTGGAGTCGAGGGCGTCCGGGCGGAAAAGGCCCGAAGGGGGCCGGCCTGGACGGCCGGCCGTCTTCGCCGAGGCATGGATGCCGAGTCGAAGACCCCCGCCCGGACGCCCGGGTCCGCCGCGGCGCCAGCCATAAGACAGCGAGCCGCGCAGCGGCTCCTCCTTTCGCAAGGAACGACGCAAGCCTTCGCGGCGAGGGGGACGGGTGCTGGCTCCCAAGCCACGTCGCAGGCGCCGCGCGCGATGCCGAAGGCGAGCCCACCCTACGAAGCGACCCTAGACGAGAGCCGCGAGAAAAGCCGCCCCGGAAATCCGCGAAGAACCAAAAAAAAGGGGCGCCATAGCGCCCCTTTCTTCACCCGGACCTGTCTTGCGTCAGATCGCGTAGTACATCTGGAACTCGAGCGGATGGGTGCTGGCGCGGTAGCGCGTCACTTCCTGCATCTTCAGCGCGATGTAACCGTCGATGAAGTCGTCGGTGAAGACACCGCCGGCCTTGAGGAACTCGCGGTCCTTGTCGAGGGCCACGAGGGCCTCGTCGAGGCTGGCGCACACCTGCGGAATGTTCTTCTCCTCTTCCGGCGGCAGGTCGTAAAGATCCTTGTCGGCCGGTGCACCCGGGTCGATCTTGTTCAGGATGCCGTCGAGACCGGCCATCATCAGCACGGTGAAGGTGAGGTAGCCCGACTGCATCGGGTCCGGGAAGCGGATTTCGATGCGGCGGCCCTTCGGGCTGGACACGTACGGAATGCGGCAGGAGGCCGAGCGGTTGCGCGCCGAGTAGGCAAGCATCACCGGCGCCTCGAAGCCCGGCACCAGGCGCTTGTAGCTGTTGGTGGTGGAGTTGGCAAAGGCGTTGATGGCCTTGGCGTGCTTGAAGATGCCGCCGATGTACCACAGCGCCGTCTGCGACAGGCCGCCGTACAGGTCGCCCGCGAACAGGTTCTCGCCGTTCTTCGACAGCGACTGGTGCACGTGCATGCCCGAGCCGTTGTCGCCGACGATCGGCTTCGGCATGAAGGTCACCGTCTTGCCGGCCTGGTGGGCAACGTTCTTGATGACGTACTTCATCGTCATCAGTTCGTCGGCCTTCTTCACCAGGGTGTTGAAGCGGGTACCGATCTCGCACTGGCCCGCGTTGGCCACTTCGTGGTGGTGCACTTCGACCACCTGGCCCAGCGATTCCAGCACCTTGCACATGTCGGCACGCAGATCGCCCAGGCTGTCCACCGGGCTGACCGGGAAATAGCCACCCTTCACGCCCGGACGGTGGCCGGTGTTGGTGCCGTCGTACTTGTAGCGCGACGACCAGGCCGCTTCCTCGGAGCCGATTTCATAGAACACGCGGCCCATGTCGTTCTGCCAGCGCACCGAGTCGAAGATGAAGAACTCGGGCTCCGGACCGAAGAACGCAGTGTCGGCGATGCCGGTGGACTTCAGGTAGGCCTCGGCGCGCTTCGCGATGGAGCGCGGATCGCGGCCATAGGCCTGCATGGTGCTGGGTTCGAGTACGTCGCAATGCAGAATGAGCTGCTTGTGCGCGCTGAACGGATCGAGGTGCGCCGTTTCCGGATCCGGCATCAGCACCATGTCGGATTCGTTGATGCCCTTCCAGCCCGCGATCGACGAACCGTCGAACATCTTGCCGTCTTCGAAGGTACCTTCGTCGATGGCGTGGGCGGGGAACGTGACGTGGTGATGCTTGCCGAGGATATCGGCGAAGCGCAGGTCGACGAACTCGATTTCCTCGTCCTGGATCAGGTTCAGCACTTTGGAAGCGGCGGACATACAAACCTCGGATGGGTATGGGGCGGATGCGGCAGATACGGCTGGGCTGGGCCAGGCCCCGGCATCATAGACTCCGATTCGAGGGCTTGTGCAAAAGCACCATCTTGGTGCAAAGACGCCAGTGGACCAGCAGCGGGGCCGCGAGGACGGCGCGGGCGTAACAACGTTTACGCTGGCAGCATCGATCCGTTGCTCCTCGTGGAAACCGCCATGCGTTTCACCCTTGCCTTGCTTGCCGGCCTCGCCGTTTCGCCATGCCTTGCGAGCGCCGGCCAGCGCACCTACGCCAACCCGATCGACATCGATTACCGCTACAACTTCGAGCAGATGAACGAGGGCGTGTCGTATCGGACCGGCGCCGACCCGGCCCTGGTGCGCTTCGGGGACGCCTATTACCTGTTCCAGACGCTCGCCGACGGGTACTGGATGTCGAAGGACCTGGTGCACTGGGACTTCGTGAAGCCGGACCACTGGCCCTTCGATGGCCTTGTCGCGCCGGCGACGCTGGTGGCGGACGGCAAGCTGTTCCTGATGCAGTCCGCCGTGGCGCCGCGTCCGCTCATGGTCAGCACGGACCCTGCCAGCGGGCGATGGCAGTTCTGGACGCGTCTGCTGCCCGCGGTGCCGGGGGCCGTGCGGAACGAGCAGCCCGGCGTGCTGCTGAAGCCCGACGAGCTGCCGCAAGGGCCGTGGGACCCCGGACTGTTCCAGGACAAGGACGGCAAGGTGTACCTGTACTGGGGCTCGTCGTACGTCTATCCGCTCTATGGCGCGGAACTCGACCTGAAGCTTGCCTCCACGGAGGGCGAGGGGAAGCGGCTGTCCTTCGTGACGAAGCCCCGTTCGTTCCTGCGCCTCGATCCGGCAAACCATGGGTGGGAACGCTTCGGTCCAGACCACACGATGGGGGACAAGCCCTCGTATATCGAAGGGGCCTGGATGAACGAGCACAATGGCCGTTACTACTTCCAGTACGCCGGGCCGGGTACCGAATACAACGTATACGGCACGGGCGTGTATGTCGGGAAGACTCCCCTGGGGCCCTTCGAATACGCCCCTTACAACCCGATCGGATACAAGCCCGGCGGCTTCGTGACCGGGGCCGGTCACGGCTCGACGTTCGAGGACGCCTACGGCAACGCCTGGAACACCGGCACCGCCTGGCTCGGCGTGAACTGGACCTTCGAGCGCCGCATCGATCTCTTTCCGGCGGGTTGGCACGACGACGGGCAGATGTGGGTGGACACACGCTTCGGCGATTTCCCGCATCGCGTGCCCGATCACACGCTGCGCGACAACGAGGATACGTTCACCGGCTGGATGCTGCTGTCGTACCGCAAGCCGGTAGTCGCTTCCTCGTCGCTGCCCGACCACCCGGCCTCCACGCTGACCGACGAGGATCCGCGCACATTCTGGGTGGCCAGGGCGAACCAAGCCGGACAGACCCTCACCCTCGATCTCGGTGGAACGCCGATCGTTCGCGCCGTGCAGGTCAACTACGCCGATTTCGAATCGGGCCGCTACGGCGATGCGCCCGACATCGTGACGCAATTCGTTCTGCAAGGTTCGGAAGACGGCGAACACTGGCTCACGCTGGCCGACCTGTCGAAGGAAACCCGCGACCGCCCCAACGCGTACATCGAACTGGAACAACCGCGGAAGCTGCGCTTCATTCGCTACGTGCACAAGCATGTGGGCGCGAAGCACCTTGCGATATCCGATCTTCGGGTATTCGGCAACGCGGATGGCGCGCCACCGGCGGCTCCACACGGTGTCGTGGCGAAGCGCGGTGCCGACGAGCGCGACGCCACGATATCGTGGACGCCAGTGCCGGGCGCCGTGGGCTATAACGTGCGCTGGGGACTCGCCGCCGACCGGCTGCATTCCACGTACCAGCGTTTCGCCGACCAGCCCACTTCGTTTACCCTTCGCAGTCTCAACAAGGGCGTCCGTTACGTCGTGGCCGTGGAGGCCTTCGACGAACGAGGTGTCTCTCCGCTGTCACAGGTCGTACAGATCGTTCCATGACGATGGGCGGCCGCAGACCCCCATCGGATCCACGACATGACGAACAAGCACGACGACGACACCCCCGACACCGGCCGGCGCCGGCTGCTGGGCGGCATGGCCACCACCGGCGCGCTGCTGGCGCTGGGCGGCCTTCCCGACGCAACGGCACATGCCGCGCAGACGGCGCCTGTCGCACCGGGCGGCAAGGCCATGGATGCACTGCTCGAGAAGCACATCCAGCACGTGGTCGTCATCTACGCGGAAAATCGCAGCTTCAACAACCTCTTCGCCGACTTCCCCGGATTGCAGAGTCCGTTGAGTGCGGTTCCGAAGGAGCGTTACCTCCAGCGCGACCGCGACGGCAAGCTGCTCGACACCCTGCCTCCGATTTGGGGCGGGCTCGTTCCGCACGAGCAAGTGGTGGACCACAAGACATACAAGATTCTCGAAAAGGACATCGTCGGCCTGCCGAACGCACCGTGGGCCCTGCATACCGGCGACGGCAGCACGCCCTTGCCGCACGGCCTCGTCACGCGCGACCTCGTCCACGCGTTCTACAACAACCAGCTGCAGATCAACGGCGGCAGAAACGACGGCTTCGTGGCGTGGGGCGACAACGGCGCACTCACCATGGGCCACTACGCCAGTGCGCCCGTGCACCTGCGATTGTGGCGTCTGGCCGAGCAGTTCACGCTGTGCGACAACTTCTTCATGGGTGCTTTCGGCGGTTCGTTCCTCAACCACCAGTACCTCGTCGCCGCGCAGCCGCCGTTCTATCCGAATGCGGACAAAAGCCCGGCGCAGTTCAACATCGCGGTCACGGAAAGCGGCAATCCCGAGGATCATCGCCTGAAGATGGCCGAGGATTCGCCGAAGAGTGCAATGGACGGCAAACCCAAGTTCGCCCACCACAACACGCTCACGCCGGACTTCTGGGCGGTGAATACCATCGGTCCGCCCTACTCGCCAGGCTTCAACGTCGACCGCAAGAACCCGCTGCTGGCCGATGCCAGCAGCCCGAACACGCTGCCACCGCAGTCGCATAAGCACATCGGCGACATGCTCTCGGCGAAGGGCGTGGACTGGGCCTGGTATGGCGGCGCGTTCCAGGCTGCGCTCGACGGCAAGGGCGACGGTGACGACGGCAGCTTCCCGCAGACACCCAACTTCCAGCCTCACCACCAGCCGCTCAATTATTTCGCGTCGCTGGCGCCCGGCACGGAAGCACGCAAGCGGCACCTTCGCGACGGCGGCCTCGGCGAAACGCCGTCCACGAACCACTTCCTCGCCGACGTCGCGGCCGGGAAACTGCCGCCGGTCACGTTCTACAAGCCGCAGGGCGATCTCAACATGCATGCCGGCTACTCCGATGTGGAAGCGGGGGACCGCCACATCGCCAACGTGGTGCACGCGCTGCGCAAGAGCCCGCACTGGAACGACATGCTGGTGATCGTCACCTTCGACGAGAACGGCGGCTGGTGGGACCACGTGGCCCCACCCAAGGGCGATCGCTGGGGACCGGGCACGCGCATCCCGGCGCTGGTGATCTCGCCGTATGCGAAGAAAGGCCACGTCGAACACACCGTGTACGACACCGGCTCCATCGCGCGCTTCATCACGCGCCGGTTCAAGCTGGAGAAACTGCCGGGCCTCAAGATGCGCGAGGATGCGATGGTGGCGGCAGGCGGCCCCGCCCCTGGCGACCTGACCGAAACGCTCCAGTTCACCTGACGCGGACGCACTGTAGGAGCGCGCCCTGCGCGCGACATGTTTTGATGCCGTGACCCGGAGCTGCCGCGCCAGCCTGCGGATCAGGGCGAAAGATGTCGCGCGCAGGGCGCGCTCCTACACGGTAAAAGTCGCGGGGCTAGTGGCCTCCGGCGCCGCCGGAGGCGAACGGCGGCTTCGCGAACCACACCACGATCATCGCCAGGCCGAACATCAGGCCGAACACCCAGAACACGTCGTTCACCGCGAGGGTGGCGGCCTGCATGTCGACGATGCGGTTCAGCGCGGCGTTCGCTGTCGGGCCCTGCGCGCCGAGTGCCTGGAAACGCTCGAGGTATTCGCCGGTGGCACGGCTTCCCTCGCTCACGTGTTCGGCGAGCACGGCGTGGTGGTAGGTCGTGCGGTGCGAATACATGGTGGTGCTCACCGCCGTCGCGATACTTCCGGCCAGGGTGCGGAAGAAGTTGGAGAGGCCGGACGCACTGGCCACCTGATCGTCCGGCAGCCCGGAAAGGATGATCTGGTTCACCGGCACGAAGAACAGCGCCACGCCCGCACCCATGCACATGCGCGGCAACGCCAGTTCGCTGTAGGGCGCATTGGTACTCAGGGTCGACATGTAGAACGAAGCGCCGGCGAAGATCGCGAATCCCACCGTGTTGAGCAGCCGCAGGTCGAACTTGTTCTGGAATGCGCCGACCAGTGGCGACATCACGATGGCCAGGACGCCGATCGGCGCCACGACAAAGCCGGCCCACGTGGCCGTGTAACCCAGCACCTCCTGCACCCACATCGGCATGACCACCGTACCGCCGAAGAAGGCAAACATGCCGAGCGAGAGGCAGAGCACGCCTACAAGGAAGTTGCGCTTCGCCAGCAGCCGAAGATCGACCACGGGGCTCTTGTGCATCAACTCCCAGGCCACGAGAAAGGTGAGGCATACGAGCGAGACGATGGCGAGTACGGTGATCGTGCGCGAGGTGAACCAGTCGTCGTCGTTGCCGTTGTCGAGCATGAATTGCAGGCAGCCGACGCCCACCGCCAACAGAAAGAGGCCGACGGCGTCGATGGGCAGTTTCGCCGTCTTCGACTCGCGGTCGCGCAGCAGCGCATAGGTGATCACGATGGCGAAAACGCCCACCGGGATATTGATGAAGAAGATCCACGACCAATGGTAGTTGTCGGTGATCCAGCCCCCGAGGATCGGGCCGAATACCGGCGCCACCACCACCGTCATGGCCCATAGCGCCAGCGCGATGGGCCGCTTGGCGACGGGATAATTGTTGAGCAGAAGCGTTTGCGACAGCGGTACCATCGGGCCCGATACCGCGCCCTGGCACAACCGGAACACGATGAGCATCGGCATGCTCTGCGACAGCCCGCACAGCGCGGAGAACACCACGAACAGCATCACGGAGATGGAGAAGGTGCGTACCTCGCCGAAGCGCCTGGCGATCCACCCCGTCAAGGGCTGCATCACGGCGCTCGCCATGGAATAGGCGCTGATCGCCATCGTGCCTTCGTTGCTGCTGACACCGAGATTGCCCGCGATGGTGCGCACGGACACGTTCACGATGGAGATGTCGAGCACCTCCATGAACGTGGCGAGCGCCACGCCCGCCGTCAGGAGGGCCAGTGCACCGCCGGTAAGCGGCTTCCGGCCGTTGTTCTGGGCGGGCTTCGCCATCGCTCAGGCACCGCGCTTCGCCGGGACGGGCTTCGGCGTGGTCGCTACGGTGTTCGCACGGATGATCTCTTCCGCGCGTTCGTCGGCCCGATCCATCTCTTTCTCGTAGACGTCGGTACTCGCCAGCGGTTTGCTGCGCGGGGTTTCCGCGAGCACGCGGCCGTCGCGGTCGTGCGTGTCCACGTTCACGTCGGTCGAGAGGCCCAGCCGCAGCGGGTGCTTCTCCAGTTCGTTCGCGTCGATGGCAATGCGCACCGGCAGGCGTTGCACCACCTTGATCCAGTTGCCGGTGGCATTCTCGGCAGGCAGCAGCGAGAACGCGCTGCCAGTACCCGCGTTCAGGCCCACGACCTTGCCGTGGTATTCGACGTCCGAATACATGTCGGTCGTGACCTTCACAGGCTGGCCGATGCGGATGTTCTCCAACTGGGTTTCCTTGAAGTTGGCGTCCACCCACACGTCCGACAGCGGCACCACCGTGAGCAGGTCCTGGCCGGGCTGGATGCGCTGGCCCACCTGCACCTGGCGCCGGGCCGCGTAACCTTCGATCGGTGAAACGATGGCGTTGCGGCCGTTGTTCACCCACGCATTGCGGAACTGCGCACGTGCCTGGATCACGGCCGGGAAGTTCTCCACCGTGGTGCCGTCCACCTGCGCATGGGCCGCCGCGGCCTCGCGCTCCGCGGCCTGCAACGCCGCGAGCGCCTGCTGCATCTGCCGCTTTCCGGTGTCCACTTCCTCGGCGGACACCGCGCGGCGTTCGAGCAGCGGATGGCGGCGGTTGTATTCGTCGCGTGCCTGCTCGTACTGCGCACGCCGCTGAGGAATGGCGGCATCGGCCTGGTTGGCCTGTTGCATGCGGGCCTGCGCCTCACGCACGGCCTGCGCCAGCTGTCCCTCGGCATTCATGAGGCTTACGCGTGCATCCACCGGGTCGAGCCTTATCAGCACCTGGCCGCGATGCACGCGCTCGGTTTCCTCCACGGCCACTTCGATCACGGTGCCCGCGATGCGCGAGGAGATCGTGACCATGTCGCCCTTCACATAGGCGTCGTCGGTGGTTTCCCGCTTGGAAAACACGAAGAGGTAGAGCAACAGCCAGATCAGGCCGGCGATGATGAAGACGGCGGCGATAACGGAAAGGATGATGACCTTGCGACGCCTGGCCTTCGGATCTTCCTTCTTGTCCTTGTCCTTGTTCTTGCTGTCGTCCTTCTTGTCGCTCTCCTCGTCTTCGCTCTTCCCATCGTCGTCCTTGTCGTCATCGTCGCGGTCGTCGTCGCGCGCTCCGCGCGGCGACTCGTCCCTGTACTTGTGCAGGTACTTGTAGCGGTATTTGTATGGCAGCGTCGCGCCGCTCTCGCTGCTTTCGCGCGGTTCGTCGTTTTCGGGTGTCATGGGGTGGCATCCTCGCCGCCGCCGGCGGCCGGAAGATCGGGCAGGTCGCCGGCGCGGTAACCACCGCCCAGCGCGTGAATGAGGGAAAGGTTGGCCGAGAGCATCTGGCTGGCGAGCTGCAGGCGCGCATCGCGTTGCTGGTCCAGCTGCATGTCCGCATCGAGCCAGGTCCGGTCGTCGATGAGGCCTTTCCCGCGGCGGTCCGCGGCCTTGCTCTTCTGCGCGGCGCTGGCCTCGTACTGGCGGTCGACCTGCACGCGCTGGTCGTCGAGGGCGGTCAGTGTCGCGACGCCTTGCGCCACCTGCCCCGCCGCTTGCACCACCGCGCCGTCATAACGCGCCACGGCGAGATCGAGCTGCGCCTGTGCGCTTTCGTACTGGGCACGCAGGCGCCCGCCACTGAAAATGGGAAGCTGCACGGCGGCACCGATGTTGCCGATCGTGAGGTCCGTGCGCGTGCCTGAGCCCAAATCCGGATACGTACGCAGGAAGGCGCCCAGTGCGGTCAGGCTCACGTTCGGGTAATACGCCTTGCGTGCCTGGTCGATGTTCTTCGACGAGGCCTCGATCTGCCAGCGCGCGGCCGCGATGTCCGGCCGGCGCGCCAGCAGCTCCAGGCGCGCGTCCGGCGGCAGGCTCGTGTCCGGCGTGGGCAGCGGCGAAGGGGCCAGCGTGCCGAGCTCCTTCGGCGAGACACCGGCCAGAGCCGCGAGCTGGACGAGATCCAGGCTGGCCGCACCTTCCAGCTGGGCCACGGCCCGGCGCATGCCTGCCAACCGCCCATCGGCCTGGTCGAGGGCCGTCGGGTCGTCGAGTCCATGCTTCACCCGCAGCGCCACGAGTTCGCGATAGTCGGCGGCCGACGCCGCCGCGTGCTTCGCCACCCCGAGGCGCGCCTGCTGGGCCTGCCAGTCGAAATACGTGTTGGCCACGTTGTATTGCAGGGAGGTGGCGGCTGCGGCGCGTTCCGCTTCCGCGGCCCGTGCCTGGCCCACGGCCGCTGCCACCGCGTCCTTCTGCTTGCCCCAGAGGTCGAGGTCCCAGGTGGCAAGGGCGCCGGCCGCACCGCTGTTGCTCCAGCTGTGCCCGGGATTCAATTGGAAGCCCTGCGCGTTGCCCGGTGCGCCCGGCACTTCGCCGTGCACGTCCACATCGCTGTAGCCGTGGCCGCCGTTCACCAGGCCGCGCACCTGCGGATTCAGTTCCGCGCGGGCGCTGTCGACCGCCCGCTGCGCGGCGCGGTAGCGCGCTTCGGCCTGCTCCATGTCGGGCGAGCCGCGCATGGCGAGCGCCACCACGCGATCCAGTTGCGGGTCGCGATAGCTCCGCCACCATTCGGGCGATGGCCAACCGGCCTTCCCGACAGGCATTCCCGCGAGAGGCACTTCCTCGCGAGGCGCGAACGCAGGCGGACGCACGGGCGGCGCACAGGCGCCGAGCAGGAGCGCGACAGCAAAAACGACAGCATGCAGGCCGCGCAGGCGGCGGCCCGATGGAGAAGGGTCTGGCACCATGGCAAGTCCGTTCGAGAATTCTTGCGGCGAAACGGATACCCCCGTTCGCCCGCGTCCGGGCGAACATATCAGCGCCATGCGTGGGCAATGCGTGACGGGGCAAGGGGGCCACGGGCTAAGCTATGGAGGCGTCCCCCATAGGAATCCCCAGCACGTGAACGATCTGCTCAGCGCCATCCTCCTCGGTATCGTCGAGGGGATTACCGAGTTCCTGCCCATCTCCAGCACCGGCCATCTGCTCATCGCCGAGCGCTGGCTCGGCGCGCGCTCCGACCTCTTCAATGTGGCCATCCAGGCGGGTGCGATCCTCGCCGTCACCTTCATCTACTGGCGCACGCTCTGGAGCATGGTGCAGAACTGGCGCCGCCCCGAAACACGCGACTACGTGATGAAACTGGCGGTGGCGTTCCTCATCACCGCCGCGCTCGGCCTCGTGGTGTCCAAGCTGGGCTTCAAGCTGCCCGAGACCGTCACGCCCATCGCCTGGGCGCTCGTCATTGGCGGTGTCTGGATGCTGCTGGCGGAGCGATTCGCCGCGAACCGGCCCGACCATACGGCCGTTACCTGGAAAGTGGCGATCCTGGTCGGCCTCGCGCAGATCGTCGCCGGCGTGTTCCCGGGTACCTCGCGCTCGGCGGCCACCATCTTCATCGCCATGCTGGCCGGGACGAACAACCGCGCCGCCGCGACGGAATTCGCCTTCCTCGTCGGCATTCCCACGATGTACGCCGCCACCGGATACGAGCTACTGAAAACGGTGCATGGCGGCGGCGCCGCGGGCGAGGACTGGACCGGTCTGGCCGTGGCGTTCGTCGTCTCCACGATCGTCGCGTTCGCGGCCGTGAAGTGGCTGCTCGGCTATATCCGCTCGCATCGCTTCACCGCCTTCGCGATCTATCGCATCGCGCTCGGCATCGCCCTCCTGCTGTTCCTTCCCGCCGGCGGCTGACGCGGTGCCCGAACCCGCCCGCTATCGCCTGCTCGACCTCACGATCGACCTGGAGCGCCAGCGGGTCGAACGCGACGGCGTGCCGCTGGACGTGGCGGGACTCAGCTTCAGGCTGCTCGCGTGCCTGGTCGAGCGCGGAGATCGCGTGGTCGGGTTCGACGAGCTGATGGATGCGGTCTGGGCACCGGCGGTGGTGAACGAGGAAACGGTGACCCAGCGGGTGCGCTTGCTGCGCCAGGCGCTGGGCGACGATGCGCGCCAGCCCCGCTATGTGCGCACCGTGCGCAGCCGGGGCTACCAGTTGGGTACGCCGCCGGTGCCTGTGCGCGCCGACGAGGTACCCGGGCGCCGCACGCTCTGGCCCGCCGTCGCCGCGGTGGGCGTGCTGGCCGCCGCGGCAGTGGGCGTCGGCTTCCTCGCGCGCGAGCAGAAAGCGCCCGCCACTGCGCAGCACGAGATCCTCGAACGCGCTCGCTGGTACGGCGCGATCGGCCAGCGCGACAACAACGAGCGGGCCCTCTCGCTCTACGACCGCGCCTTGCGCGAAGCGCCGGACGACGTCGATGCGCTCGCCGGCGCCAGCCGCACGCGTGCGGCGCGCACCTGTCTCTACAACGCCGGGCCGGATGAAGCGCGCGAGGCGCTGCGTTTGGCCATGCGCGCCGTCTCCGTTCGCGCTGACAGTGCCGGTGCGTGGTCGGCGCTTGGTTACGCACGCGATTGCCTCGGGGATATTCCGGGCGCCGTCTCGGCCTACGAGCGCGCCGTTCGGCTCGATCCGGCCGACGATGCCGCCCGCTCGTCCGCCGCGTACCTCTACCAGGAGCAGGGGCGCCTGGCCGACGCACTGCACGCCAACATGGACATGCGCGGCGATCCGTCGAAGGTCCGCTTTCGCGACGTGCAGGTGGCACGCGAGTACGAACTGCTGGGCTTCACGGCGGCGGCGGAGGCCCGCTACCGGCACGTCTTCGAACTGTCACCCGACAACGTCTTCGCCAATATCGGCTGGCCCGCCTTCCTGTTCGCGCAGAAGCGCTTCGACGAGGCGGACGTGGCGCTCGCGGAGGCAAGGCGACGCGGCACGGCGCGTGCGGAATTGGCGCAGATGGAAGGCGAACTGGCGTTACGCCGCGGCGACCGGGCCGGCGCAGCGCGCGCTTTCGCGGAAGCAAAGGCCTTGCGACCCTCCGCCACGCTGCCGACGACGCTTGCGACGCTGTTCGGCGATGCGCCTGTGGATGCCGGATGGCTGCGCGAGCGGATCGCCATGGCGCAGGCGACGGTACCGGGCGATCCGTGGCCTGGCAGCCGGCTCGAACTCGCCTTGTTGCTGGAGGCCGCGCACGACCGCCGCGGCGCCCTGGCCGCACTCTCCGATGCCGTGGACAAGGGATGGCGCGACACCGGATACCTTCGCGCGTCGCCGCTGTTCGGCCCGCTGACGTCCGACCCCGGCTTCACTGCGGTGGCCGACGCCATTGACCGCCGCGTGGCCGCCGAGCGCGAACGGGTGCTGGCGGCGCCGTGGTGCCCGAAGGAACTACTCGCCACGAACCCGCCGTAATCGTGTAGGTCATGGCATTGCGTCCAGCACGATGTCGCGAAAGATCCCCTGCGATTGCGGATGCGCATAGGACTGGTTGTACGCCTGGCTGGTGATCACCGCCACCAGCCCGCGTTCCGGAAGCACGAAGACATAGTTGCCGCCATTGCCGCTCATCGCCCAGACCCTGGTCTCCACGCCGTGGATGGGAAAACGGAACCGCCACCACAGGTACCCGTAATCCGCATCCTCGCGAGCCTCCGCATGAGGCGTGAGCATCGCTTGCACCCATGCGGAAGGCAGCACCGCCTTGCCCTTCCAGCGGCCGCCGTCCGCGACAACCTGGCCCAGCTTCGCCAGATCGCGCGTGCGATAGCGCGTGCCGCCGCCGCCCATGCCGATGCCCTCGCTCGACACGTTCCACTTCACCTTTCCGATCCCCAGCGGCTCTTCCAGCGCTTCCCGTGCGAAGGTGGCCAGTGGCTTCTTCGTGGCTCGCTCCACCACCGCCCCGGCAACGAAGCTGCCGGCCGTGCAATAGGCGAACGTGCGGCCGTAGGGCGAATCCTTTGGCCGGCTGACCCAGGGTGCATAGCCGCGAATCGGCAAATTCAGCGCGAAGTCGAGCCAGCGGTCGCTCACGTACATTCGTTCCTCGTTGCCGGACGAGAACGGGTTTTCGTCGTCGCATTCCAGGATCGAGCTCATCGTGAGCATATCTTCCAGGGTGATCGTCGCCCGGCGCGGGTCAGGGCGCTCGATGTGGATATCCGGAAAGAAGGCGTACACGGGTGCCTTCACGTCACGAATGGCACCGCGCTCAATGGCCGCGCCCACCAGCATGGCGGTGAGGCTCTTGCTGGCCGAGCGCACGTCGTTCAGCAGATCCGGCGAGCCGTCGTTGAAGTAGTGCTCGTAGACGAGGCGGCCGTGGTCCGCGACGAGGACGCTGGTGATCTTCTTGTAGCTGCCGTCGGCGATCTTGTCCTCGAGGGAACTCAGTTTCGCCGTGTTCCAGCCGAGCTTGCCGGCATCGGCCACGGACCACCCGTCGTCGGCCTGTGCGGGCGGACGATAGGTTCCGGCGGCGGCGGGCAACGCGGCCGCGAGAGCGATCGAGACGGCAAGGGTGCGGAAAGTGTGGCGCATGGCTTTGGCTCCGGTGGAGGGAGCCCGAGTGAAGCGAAGCCGCGAATGAAGCGCCTGAAGTGCGTCTGAAGTTTTATGAAGGCCCCACCGGCCCTTGTAAGAGCCGCTATAGCGGCGAGGGCACGTGGCGATTCCGTCGCGAGGTTTCCTCGCCGCTATAGCGGCTCCTACAGGGGGGAGCCTCCGCGTTGCCGTTCCGCGGGGTGTCAGGCCACCGCGGCGATGTCTTCCTGGCGAACCTTGCGCTGCCGCGCCAGTTCCAGCTGCTGTTGCTGCACGAGCTTGCACTTCGGCTCGCTGGTGCGCTGGAACAGCTCGCTGGTCCATTCGATGAACGCCTGGACGCGAGCGGACAGGTGCCGCTTCTGCGGATACACGATCCACAGATTGGAGCCGGTGGAGATCGTGTCGGTCATGATGATCTCGAGCAGGCCTTTTTCGAGCGCGCTGCTGGCGAGGCAATGCGGCGCCTGGATGATGCCCAGGCCGGCAATGGCCGCCTGGATCACCGATTCGCCGTCATTGATCAGCATGTGCGCGTCCACGTCGACCGACACGCGGCCGCTCGGCGAGTCGAACTGCCACTGGTACGGCTTGCCCGTGCTCGGATGCACGAAATTCACCGATTTATGGTTCTTGAGGTCGTCGATCGACGTGGGCGTGCCGTGCCGGGCCAGATACGACGGCGCGGCGCAAAGCACGTTGCTGAAGTGGCCGATCTTGCGCGCAATGAGGCTGGAATCGGCCAGCTCGCCCATGCGGATGGCGCAATCGAAGCCTTCCTCGTTCAGGTCGAACGGGAAGTCGCACATGGTCAGTTCGAGGCGGATGTCGGGGTATTTCTGCTCGAATTCCGCCAGGTTCGGAATGATCGCGGCCCGACCCACCGCCGACGACGCGGCGACCCGCAACTTGCCTGCCGGCTTGGTCTTGGCGTACCCCAAGGCCTCCGTCGCCTCGGTGAGGTCAGCGAGGATCTCCTTGCAACGTGCGTAGAACGCGGAGCCATCGTCGGTCAAACGTAGCGAACGTGTCGACCGAAAGAACAGCCGCGCGCCGAGGCTCTCCTCCAGGCGGGAGATGGCGCGGCTGACGCCGGACGGGGTCATCTGCAGGTGCTGCGCGGCCGAGGAAAAGCTCTTGGCTTCCACCACGCGGACAAAAACGCTGATCGCGGAAAAATCTTCCATCGCTCACTCCCGGAATCGATTCGTGACTGAGGGTCACAGCCGGAATGATTGTAGACCCATTTTTCGCGTGCGGGGCAAGACCTAGATTTCGCACCCTGCGGTAGACCGGCTTGACCTCAACTTTAGTTGAGGCTTCACGCTTCCGGGCTGCCAACCCATCTCCCACCCCTTCCCTATCGACGACTCAGGCCCTCCCATGAAGAAGAAAATCCTGTTCGGTTCGTCTGCCCTCGCGGTTGCCATCGCGTCGGCGGTCTGGCTGAGCGCCGGCAGCTCGGCCAGCCACGCCAGCGAGCCCGCCGCCGCGCCGCCGGCGCCGGAAGTCACCGTGGCTCAGGTCCTGCTGCGCCCGGTCTCCGATACCAACGCCTTTACCGGCCGCATCCAGGCGGTGGACACGATCCAGATCAAGCCGCGGGTCAGCGGCTACATCGACTCGATCCATTTCCGCGAAGGTGCTTCGGTGAAGAAGGGGGATCTGCTCTTCACCATCGACCCGCGCCCGTACCGCGCTGAAGTCGACCGCCTCGCCGCCAATCTGGCCCAGGCGAAGGCCGAAGCGAAGAATGCCGAAGCCAACGCCGGCCGCGGCAACAAGCTGGTGGAACAGCACGCCGTGTCGCGCGAGGAGGCCGACCGTCTGGACACCGCCGCCGCCAGCGCGAAGGCGCAGGTCGCGTCGGTGCAGGCTGCTCTCGACGCCGCGCAGCTCAACCTGTCGTTCACCCAGGTGCGCGCGCCGGTGGACGGCAAGGTCAGCAATGCCCAGATCACCGCGGGCAACCTCGTGACGCCCAACGACACGCTCACCAGCGTCGTCAGCGTCGACCCGATGTATGTCTATTTCGATGTGGACGAGCAGACCTTCCTGAAGCTCGACCGCCTGCGCCGCCAGAGCGGCCGCGCACCCGCTGTGGAAATGGGCCTGGCCGACGAGGAAGGCTATCCGCACGTCGGCAAGATCGACTTCATCGACAACCAGGTGCGCTCCGGTGCCGGCACGATCCGCCTGCGCGCGGTGTTCCCGAATGCCGACGGCGCCTATACCGCCGGCCTGTTCGCCCGCGTGGAACTGCGTAGCGGCGACACCCAGCCGCGCGCACTGATCGACGACAAGGCCGTGGGTACCGACCTCGGCAACAAGTTTGTCTACGTGCTGGGCAAGGACAAGAAGGTCGAGTACCGCCGCGTCTCCACCGGCGCCCTGGTCGACGGGCTGCGCGTCGTCGATTCGGGCCTCAACGCCGACGACGTGGTCGTAGTGAACGGCCTGCAGCGTGTGCGCCCGGGCGTGGAAGTGAATGCGAAGCGTGTCGCCATGGCGTCACTGGTTCCGGACAGCGCGCGCAACGTCGCTTCGCGTCCGGCCGGTGTCGACAGCGTGGCGCAGAACCAGGACTGATCCACCCATGAAAATCGCCCAATTCTTCGTCGACCGCCCGATCCTCGCGGGCGTGCTGTCGGTGCTGTTCCTGATCGCGGGCGGTATCGCCGTGTTCAAGCTGCCGATCAGTGAATACCCCGAGGTCGTGCCGCCCACCGTGGTGGTGAAGGCGTCCTATCCCGGCGCCAACCCCAAGGTCATTGCCGAAACCGTCGCCACGCCGCTCGAAGAGCAGATCAACGGTGTGGAAGGCATGCTCTACACCTCGTCGCAGGCCACCAGCGACGGCGCGATGACCCTGACCGTCACCTTCGCGCTCGGCACCGACCTGGACAACGCCCAGGTGCAGGTGCAGAACCGGGTGTCGCAGGCGCTACCGCGCCTGCCCGAGGAAGTGCAGCGCCTCGGTGTCACGACGAACAAGAGTTCGCCCGACCTCACCATGGTCGTGCACCTCACGTCGCCCGACCACCGCTACGACATGCTGTACCTGTCGAACTACGCCCGCACGCGCATCAAGGATCAGCTTGCCCGTCTCGACGGCGTGGGCGACGTGCAGCTGTTCGGTGCCGGCGAGTACAGCATGCGCATCTGGATGAATCCGGAGAAGCTCGCGATCCGCAACCTCACCACGGGTGACGTGATCAAGGCCGTCCGCGAACAGAACATCGAGGTGGCGGCCGGTTCGCTCAACGCGCCCCCGGGCCCGAACACCGCCGCGTTCCAGGTGAACATCAACACGCGCGGCCGCCTCGTGACCGAGGACGACTTCCTCAACATCATCGTGCGCAGCGATCCGTCCGGCTCCGTAACGCACCTGCGCGACGTGGCCCGCGTGGAGCTGGGCTCGAACAACTATGCCCTGCGCAGTCTACTGAACAACCGTGAAGCGGTGGCGATTCCCATCTTCCAGCGTCCCGGCTCCAACGCCATCGCTATCTCCGACGAAGTGCGCAAGGAGATGGCGGAGCTGAAGAAGGACTTCCCGCAGGGTGTGGACTATTCGATCGTCTACGATCCCACGGTGTTCGTACGCGGCTCCATCGACGCCGTGGTGCACACACTGTTCGAGGCGATCGTCCTCGTGGTGCTCGTGGTGATCCTGTTCCTGCAGACCTGGCGCGCGTCGATCATTCCGCTGGTGGCGGTGCCGGTATCGCTGATCGGTACCTTCGCGGTGATGTATCTCGCCGGCTTCTCGCTCAACGCGCTGTCGCTGTTCGGCCTGGTGCTGGCGATCGGCATCGTGGTCGACGACGCCATCGTGGTCGTCGAGAACGTGGAACGACACATCGAGCATGGGCTCGATCCGAAGATGGCCACGCGTCAGGCCATGACGGAGGTGACCGGCCCGATCGTCGCGACCGCCCTCGTGCTTTGCGCCGTGTTCGTGCCTGCCGCCTTCATCAGTGGCCTAACCGGCCAGTTCTATCGCCAGTTCGCGCTGACCATCGCCATCTCGACGGTAATCTCCGCGTTCAACTCGCTGACGCTCAGCCCGGCGCTGTCGGCCATCCTGCTGAAAGGGCGCGACGAGCCGAAGGACAAGCTCACCGTGTGGATGGACCGCAGCCTCGGCTGGCTGTTCCGTCCGTTCAACCGCACCTTCGAGCGCGGTGCGCACGGCTACGTCGGCGGCGTGAAGAAGATCCTGCGCTTCTCCGGCATCGTGCTGGTTCTGTACGCGGGCCTGGTCGGTCTCGCCTTCCTCGGTTTCGCGAAGGTGCCCACGGGCTTCGTGCCGTCGCAGGACAAGCAATACCTCGTGTCGTTCGCGCAGCTGCCGGATGCGGCGTCGCTCGACCGCACCGAGAGCGTGATCCGCCGCATGGGCGACATCGCCCTGGCCCAACCCGGCGTGGAAAGCGCCGTGCAGTTCCCGGGTCTGTCCATCAACGGGTTCACCAACAGCACCAACGCCGGCATCGTCTTCGTGACGCTGAAGCCGTTCGAGGAACGCCGCAGCGCCGACGTGTCCGCGGATGCCATCGCCGCGGCCCTGAACCAGAAGTTCGCTTCCATCCAGGACGCCTACATCGCGATCTTCCCGCCGCCGCCGGTGAACGGCCTCGGCACGATCGGCGGTTTCCGCATGCAGATCGAGGATCGTGGCGGCATGGGCTTCGAGGAACTCTTCAAGCAGACGCAGGGCATCATCGCCGCCAGCCAGAAGACACCCGAACTCGCGCACCTGTTCACCAGCTATCAGGTGAGCGTGCCGCAGTTCGACGCCGACGTGGATCGCGAGAAGGCGAAGTCGGAAGGCATCGACCTGGGTGACGTATTCCAGACGATGCAGGCCTTCCTCGGTTCGCTCTACGTCAACGACTTCAACCGTTTCGGCCGCACCTATCAGGTGAACGTGTCGGCGGAGCCGTCGTTCCGCCACGAGCCGTCCGACATCGTGGGCCTGAAGACTCGCAATGCCGCCGGCGACCTCGTGCCGCTGGGTTCCTTCCTCACCGTGCGCCAGACGAACGGCCCGGACCGCGTGCAGCATTACAACGGTTTCCCGACCGCCGAGATCAACGGTAGCCCGGCGCCGGGTTACAGCACCGGCCAGGCGCAGGACGCGATGGAAGCGCTGGTAAAGGCGAACCTGCCCAACGGCATGAGCTTCGAGTGGACCGAGTTGACCTATCAGCAGATCCTCGCCGGCAACACGGCCGTGCTGGTGTTCCCGCTGTCGGTGCTGCTGGTGTTCCTGGTGCTGGCTTCTCTGTACGAGAGCCTGAGCCTGCCGCTGGCCGTGATCCTGATCGTACCGATGGTGCTGTTGTCCGCGATCTTCGGTGTGTTCATCACTGGGGGCGACAACAACATCTTCACCCAGATCGGCCTGATCGTGCTGGTGGGCCTCGCGTGCAAGAACGCGATCCTGATCGTGGAGTTCGCACGTGAAGCGGAAATCGAAGGCATGAACCGCGTGGATGCCGTGCTCGAAGCCGCCCGCCTGCGACTGCGCCCGATCCTGATGACGTCGTTCGCCTTCATCATGGGCGTGGTGCCGCTGGTGACCTCGCACGGTGCGGGCGCGGAGATGCGTCATGCCATGGGCGTGGCCGTGTTCTCCGGCATGCTCGGTGTGACCTTCTTCGGCCTTATCTTCACCCCGCTCTTCTACGTGCTGATCCGCGCCTGGAACGAGCGCTCCGAGGCCCGCCGCCAGGCGCGCCGCGAGCGCCGCCTCCTGGAACACGCAGCACGGGAGTCCTGATCATGAAAACGATGTTCCGTAGCACCGCGCTGTTCGCGGCCCTCGTCCTCGCCGGTTGTGCCAGCGTGGGCCCCGATTACCACGCGCCGAAGGAAGCGCCGGTGACGCTGCAAGGCGTCGATGCCGCCCATCAGGAGAACGCTGGTTTCCAGGCCCAGTGGTGGAAGCAGTTCGGCGATCCGACGCTGGATGCGCTGATCGTCCGTGCGGCGAAGAACGCGCCGGACCTGAAGATTGCCGTGGCCCGTCTTGCCCAGGCGCGCGCCGCCCTGGGCACGGCGAAGTCGCAGCAGATTCCGGATATCGAAACCGGCGTGTCGTACCAGCGCAGCCGGCAGCAGCAGCCGGGCTTCAGTGACGAACGGCAGACGGTCACGGCCTACCAGGCCGGCTTCGACGCGTCGTGGGAGCTCGACCTGTTCGGTGGCATCCGCCGCTCGGTGGAAGCCGCGCGCGCCGACACCGCGGCGGGGCAGGCCTCGTTGCAGGACGCGCAGGTGACGTTGTTCGCCGAGGTGGCGCGCAACTACTTCGACCTGCGCGGCACGCAGCTGCGCATCGACGTGGCGAAGCGCGATATCGCGAACCAGCAGGATTCGCTGAAAGTGATCGCCGCCCGCGTGGAAGTGGGCACGGGCGCCGAGCAGGACCTCGCGAGCGCCAAGGCGCGGCTGGCGGCCGTCGAAGCACAGCTTCCGGTGCTGGAGACGCAGGCCAGCGCCGACCAGTTCCGGCTGGCGGTGCTGCTCGGCGAAAGGCCGGGCGAGCTGGACATCGACCTCTCGCCCGCGTCGTTCAAGCCCATCGACGCCACGCTGGCCATCGGCGGTGCCGACGAGGTGTTGCAGCGCCGCCCGGACATCCGCATCGCGGAGCGCGAACTCGCCGCCGCGAATGCGCGGATCGGTGTCGCCAAGGCCGACTATTTCCCGCACATCTCGCTGGGCGGCTTCATCGGCTTCCTGGCCGGGCGCAGCAATGATTTCGGCGGCGCGGATTCGCGGGCGTGGTCCATCGCACCGAGCATTTCCTGGTCGGGCCTGAACGTGCAGCGCGTGCGCTCCGGCGTGAAGGGCGCGGAAGCCCGCGCGGATGAAGCGCGCGCGAACTACGACCGCACAGTGCTGACGGCGCTGGAAGATGTCGACAATTCGCTGGTGGCGTTCAATCGGCAGCGCGAGCGTGTGGAGAAGCTGGTGGTACAGGCGAGCGAGAGCCGCCGTGCCGCGGAGCTGGCGAAGCTGCGTTATGACGCCGGCCGTACCGATTACCTCGAACTGCTGGATGCCGAGCGCACTCAGCTCTCGGCGGAGGATCAGCTTGCGGAAGCCGAGGCGGGCATCAACCTGCGTGCCGTACAGCTGTACAAGGCGCTGGGCGGCGGCTGGCAGGCCTGCGGCGACGACGCGTGCAGCGAGGTTGCGAAAGTGCCATGAGCGCGGCCAAGGTCCATCACCTGCCCGTGCAGAACCGGCGCAGCAAGGCCGTCTCGGTGGAACCGCCGCTCAGCCAGCGCGTCGCGCTGGTGAGCGGCGCCAACCGCGGCATCGGGCTCGAAGTGGCGAAGCAACTCGCTTCGCTCGGCGTCACGGTGTTCATGGGCATGCGTGAGCCCGGCAAGGGCGAGAAGTCGGCGCGCGCCATCCGCGAACTGGGTGGCGACGCGCACGCGATAAAGCTCGACGTGACGAAGGCGCGGGACATCGAGCGCACGGTGGCGTACATCGGTGAGCACTTCGGCCGTCTCGATATCCTCGTGAACAACGCCGGCGGCTACTACGACCACGACGCAAGACCGTCCACGCCGGACCTGGCGATGATTCGCGGCGCGCTGGACGTGAACCTGATCGGTGCATGGTGTCTCACCTCGGCGGCGCTGCCACTGATGAAGCGCCACGGCTACGGCCGTGTGGTGAACGTGTCGAGCGAGTGCGCCGTACATGCCATGTGCAGCGAAAACAGCCCGGCCTATCGCGTGTCGAAGGCGGCGCTGAACGCCTATACGCAGGTGCTCGCTCGCGAGCTGGATGGCAGCGGCATCCTCGTCAACGCCGTCTGCCCTGGCTGGACCGCCACCGCACTAGGCGGCAGCGGCGGCCGGCCCGCGGCGGAGAGCGCGGAGGGCATCGTGTGGGCCGCGTTGCTGCCGGAACGTGAGGCGTCTACCGGTGGGTTCTTTCGGGATCGGATGAAGATTGCCTGGTAGTTCCCAGCGAAACCGGGGCTATGTGATTCACTCCGTTCGCAGGTCGTCTACACGAGCTTCCCTCTCTCTAGCTTTCGTCACACCTATTGGGAATGAGCCGGCGCAAACCTATGTTTGTGCGCCAGGTTTGGAGCATTGCCGGGCATTGAACCCACCGCGGCACGGAACGTACTCTCTGCAAACCCGTCGAATCACATGGAGAAGTGACATGTCAGGCAAGGATGAAGGTCGGCAGAGCCAACAGTGGGAGGCCGTGGAAGTCGTGGATGCGGTGGGAGACATCATTCCCATGGCGCGGCTCTCGCGAGGTATTACGCTTCGCTATCCGGGCTTCACGGGCCCTTCGGCGAGCTATCGGCTCATGCTCGGTTTTACGCATGAGGAAGTCGGCCCGGCGGAGGTTGTGCAATGGATAGTTGGTAGGCCGGTCAATGCCTTCATCGCCCCGGATAGGCTCAGTGAGTTCACACCGGGCATGGAAGTAGAGGCATGGGGACTGGAACTCGAGTCGGGTCAGACGCTGCGCCGAACGCGGTACACGATAGTCGATTGAGCCCCTATCGTCTTTCGTACCTCGGATTCTTCTTGGGAGGGAGAACAGAAGTTGGGGAGCCAGGCCCGCCGGCTCCCCCGTCCGCGTCAGCGCGAAATCATATGCGCGAACCACTGCCACCCGCGCAGCTTCGCGGTGATCAGCTTCACGCAGGTCAGCATCGGCACCGCGAGCAGTGCGCCGGGGATGCCCCACAGCCAGCCCCAGATCAGCAGCCACAGCAGGATGGCGACGGGGCTCAGGCGCGAGCGGCGGCCTTGCAGCATCGGCGTGATGAGGTTGCCCTCGATAGCGGTGATGCCCGCGAACGTCGCTGCGGGGACGAGTGCGGGCCCGAGTTCCTGGAAGTGCAGCGCGCCGACGATGGCGAGGATCGTCGTCGTGGTGATCGCGCCTACGTAAGGAATGAAGTTGGCAACGGTAGCAACCGTGCCCCATAGCAACGGATCGGGTACCTCGTACAGGTACAGCATGCCTGCGGTGACGAGACCGAGTGTTACGTTGATGGCCGCCGTCATCAGCAGGTAGCTGGATACTTCTTCCTGAATGCTGCGTACGATGCTTACCGTATGTCGCTTGTACGAGAAGGTGGGGGATATCTCCACCGCCCGGCGAAGGATCTCGTCGCCGTAGACGAGGAAGAAGAACACCAGCAGCGCGACGGTGAGGATGCTCGCCAGCACTTTCGGTGCGTTGGCCACTACATCCCATGCGGTGAAGGCGAAGGAATTCGGGCTCTGGGGCGCCGCGCGCGCGACGGTGCCGCCGACGAGCGTCTGCGTGGCTCGACTGGCGGCCTCGATCTGCTGCGTCATCGGCTTGATCTTCGGTGCGAACGCACGCATCGCCGTCGGCGCTTCATGGAACCAGTTGAGCGCCGGCGTGGACAATGTCGATATGGCCGAGACCAGACCGGTACCCAGCAGCACCATGACCGTCACCGCCGCCAGCCAGCGCGGGATGCGCATGCGGGCCGCACTGGCGACGATCGGATTGAGCGCCAGCCCGATGAAGCCGGCGAGCACCAGCGGCACGAGAATCGATTTGCCGAGCGCTACGGTATAGAGCAGCGCCAGCAGGATGATGCCGGTCAGCGAGATGCGGATGGAGCGCAGATGGCGCGAGATACGCCGGGTGCTTCGACTGCTGCCGGGCTTACGCCGGGAGCGCGTGGCAAGCGTCGACACCGCGACGCCGGGTGCCGCGGTGGACGGCAGTGGCGTGGGGATGGGGCTGGGAAAGTCGCTCACGGTACCTCGTCGGCGACGTCGGCCGCGTCGCTGGCAAATTCGCCCAGGAAACTGCCGGCGGCCACCGAAACACCCCTTGCGATGAGGTCGGCGACGCCGCCCGCCACCACGCCGCTCACGCCGGGAACGGCAAGCGGATTGAGCTTGATGTTGCTGAGCAGGAACCCGGAGCCGGCCGCGATCCCGACGACGGTCAGAGGGTGCTCGTAGCCGCGGGCAATGAGGGCGGCTGCGGGGCGCACGGTTTCTTCCCGTGCCGCCGCCACCCGTGCGCGGGCGGCGGTGACCTGGGCGATGCTCTTGAAGATGCTCATGTGCTTACTCCCCCAGCTCGCCTTCCGCTTTCCCGCGCCGTGCCGCCTCGCGTGCCAGGCTGGCGATCTCGGCTCGCGAGGCTGGCAGTGTGAGCCAGTGCATGGCGCGACGGAAGGCAAGGATGGCACCGACCAGCAAGACGAGTTGCAACCCCGCGAGGGCGGTGAGCGCCCAGGCCCACGAGCCGAACCACTGCGCCAGGCCCCAGCCGGCCAGTGCCAGCAAGGTGAACCCCAACGCCACGGCGAAAACGATGGCGGCCAGGCCCATGAAGAGCATGAGCACGATACCGCTTCGGGCGAGCCCGATTTCCGCCGATAACAGGCTCAACTGCGCGGCGAAGAGCTCCTTGACCCCGGCACCGAGACGCCGCACATCGTCCAGCCAGGAAGGCAACTCCGGCTTCGCGCCTCCCGGCGCGGCGCTTTCACCCGGCATCGGCTCGCCCGCTTCCCGTCGCCCCGAGGGACCGTCGTCCAACATGCGCTTGCGTCCCCTGGGGTGATCGATCAGTTACGCAGGATGCGGCCGGCCAGCCAACCCGCGGCCAGCGCGAGGGCGATCGACTGCACCGGCTTCTCGCGAACGTATTCGCGCGCGGTATCCAGCCAGTCGTTGGTCTTGTCCACGGCCTCGTCGTACGCCTCCCGGCCGCGCATCTTCACTTCTTCGGCTTTCTCGGCGGCACGGGTGGCGCCGTGGGCAGCCTTGTCGGTGGCGGTATGGAGGCCGGCTTCGACCTTGTCCGCAGCCCGCTCGACGGCGTCCTTCGTGCGGTCCACGGCCTCGGACGTGGCCTGCTTCACGCGCTCTGCGCGCGCATCGATGCGCTCGGCAGCCGATACGGTGTTCGCTGCGGCGGTCGCGGCATTGGCGACATGGTCGGCGGGCTTGTTCATGAACTTCTCTCCGTTACGGGGTCTGGCACGTTAGGACAAGGGAGGTGACGCCTGGGTAACGGGCCGCTAGACGCTGCGGCCCCTGAAGAACGAGATGATCGCCAGGATCAGGAAGATGACGAACAGGATCTTCGCGATACCGGCCGCCGTACCCGCGATGCCACCGAAGCCGAACACGGCCGCGATGATCGCGATAACGAGGAAAACGAGGGCATAGTGCAGCATGATGGTTTCTCCGTGGAGTGGCGCGGGACCATTTAGTCCCGCGCCCCGCGCATGCCGCGTGAAGCCGACCGCTCCCGCTCAATACGCGTTCAGGCTTGGGAACCCTCCTGGGTTCACCGCCCCGTCACGCCTTCACTTTCGGGTTCAGCGAATAGGTGCCGGTGAGCACTGCTTCGTCCACCACGTGGCCCTTGATGACGTCGCGCAATTCGGCAAGAGAAAAACCGTTTTCCAACGGTACGCGCTCCACGTCCAGCGCATAGACGTGGAAATGGTAATGGTGCGCAATGGAGTCGTTCCACGGCGGGCAGGGGCCGTCGTAACCGTGGTAATGGCCTTCCATCTCGCGGTCGCCCTTGAACCAGCCGGTGTAGTCGTTGAGGCCCTGGACCGAGCCGGGCGGACCGACGGGCTCCCGCTTGCCGCGCGGCACGATGCCCTCGCCGCACGCACCCTCGCCCAGTTCGCGGCATTCCAGCGGAATGTTCGCCATCAGCCAGTGGACGAACTCGACGCGGGGCAGGTCGCGGCGTACCTCACGGCCTTCCACGTTCACGTCGTCGGGCTTGGACGGCACGTCGGTGTCGATGACGGCGATGGCAAAGGATTTCGCGGTCTCGGGCACCTCGATCCAGGCGAGGTGCGGCGTGACGTTGCCGGCCGGCTTCACCGGTTCGCCCTGTTCCATGAACGCGAACTTTGCCGGAATCGGCTTGCCCTGCTCGATGCTGTCGCTCTTGAGACGCATGCTTTAACTCCTTCTCACTTCTTGTAGGTCACGCGATAGATGGCGCCGTTGTCGTCGTCGCTCACCAGGAGGCTGCCGTCGGGCAGCGGCTGCACGTCGGCCGGCCGGCCCGACACCTTTCCGTCCTTTAGGAAACCTTCCACCAGCGGCTCATAGCTGGCGACCTTGTTCCCGTTGAGGCGCACCGTCATCACCCGATAACCGGACTTGACCGAGCGATTCCAGGAACCATGCTCGGCGACGATGAGCGCACCATGCCAGGCGGCGGGAAACTGCTTGCCCTCGTAGAAGCGGAGGCCCAACGCGGCCACGTGCGGTCCCAACTTCAGCACGGGCGGTGTGTAGTCCTTGCAGTTTTTGCCTTTTCCGAACTCCGGGTCCGGCGTATCGCCCTGGTGGCAGTAGGGATAGCCAAAATGTTCGCCGCTTTTCGTGACGTGGTTGAGTTCGTCGCTCGGCAGGTCGTCGCCCAGCATGTCGCGGCCGTTGTCGGTGAACCACAGGGATTTGTCGGTGGGCCGCCAGGCGAAGCCCACGGTGTTGCGGATGCCCTTGGCCACCGTTTCCACGCCGCTGCCGTCGGGATTCATGCGCAGCAGCTGCGCGAAGCCCTCGTCGCCGCGGTCGCAGATGTTGCAGGGCGCGCCCACCGGGACGTAGAGCTTCCCGTCGGGGCCGAAGGCGATGAACTTCCAGCCGTGCGCCGTCTCGGTGTGCAGTTTGTCGGTGACCACTTCCGGCTTCGGCGGAGCATCCAGGTGGTTCTCGATGTCGCGCAGTACGTAGATCCGGCTCACGGCGGACACGTAGAGATCGCCGTTCCGGAAGGCCACCCCCACCGGAAGCTGCAACCCGCTGGCGACGGTGCGCACTTTTCGCACCGAACCGTCGGAGTCGTAGGAAACGGCATACACCTTGCCGGCGTCGCGCGAGCCGACGAACACCGTGCCGTCGCTGCCGAGCGCCATTTCCCGCGCGTCCGGCACCTGATCGGTCCACACGGCGATATGGAACCCGGGCGGAAGCTTGAGCGATGCCATGTCCGGCGTGGCGGCGATGGCATGGCCGGCGAGGAGGACCAGGGCGAGTGCGAGGACGCTACGCATGTAAGGACTCCTTGGGGGTGGCACCCACCTGGAATCAGCGGGTTATGGCGGCGAAACGGGCGGCGATGTAGTCGTCGGTGAAGCTGGTCATGCCGTAGTCGCGAATGAAGCCGCAGTGGCCGCCATAGGTCGCGATGTCGAGCTCGACGTTGGGCGGCAGGCGCAACTGGTCGAACGCGGCCACCGGGATCACTGGATCGTCCCGCGAGGTGAGGATCGTGGCGGGCAGGTGCAGGTCCATCAGCCGGTCGCCGGCCACGGAATAGCCGTCCAGGTAGGCTTCGAGGGAGCCGAAGTCCGTATGCCGCAGCACCAGGGAACGCGTGAGGTCGCGCATGTTCTGGCGCAGCTCTTCCAGCTCGAAGTACGTCTGCTGCGGAAACGCCTGCTGTTTCAGGCGTAGCGAGCGGCGCCACTTCTGCATGAAATACGCCTGGTAGAACCAGGGCGCCTCGCTCTCCAGCGAGAACAGGCCTTCGCTGGGATCGATGATGGGACACACGGCCAGCACGTAGTCCACCGGCACACCCTGCGAGGGCGCCAGCATGCCGGCGCGCAGGGCGAAGTTGCCGCCGAGGGAGAAACCGGCCACGCCGATGACTTTCGCGGGGAACATGCGCGCGATCTCGCCCATCGCCGTCACCACCTCGTCGATACGGCACGAGTGGAACAGGGCCTCGTTGAGCCCGTGGCTGTCGCCGTGATCGCGGAAGTTGAGGCGGAAGATGTCCCAGCCGTCGTCGAGCAGGCGGCTGCCCGTCTGCAGCACATAGGTGGAATCCACGCTGCCTTCCCAGCCGTGGAAGAGGATGGCGAGCCCACGCGACTCGCGGCCGGTGCGTTGGGCGGTATAGCGGCCGCTCAGGCGATCTCCGTGGCCGACGTCCACCAGCACTTCCTGCGCGTTTTCCTGCACGCGCCGCGCCTGCTTCGGCAAGAGGCGGCGCCGGATACCGCTGGACGACAGCATGGTCTGGATGTGGCCACTGCGGAGTGGCCACGGAGGCTGGAAGTCGGAACCCTTCGGCAGGCTCATGCCGGCGTGTCGGTATCCAGGGCCACCGCGATGCGCTCGCGCGAGGCTTCGGCCATGCGGCGGCGGCCCTCCGGCGACACCGGCACGGGCTCCAGGAAGTGCACCTCCACATCGAGCGGGGGTTCGCCGAGCAGCCGCAGGAAATTGCCCATGAAGCTTTCGCCCTCGCGGAAACCGGCGTCGACGACCCGCCGACCGTGCCGTGCGAAACGCAGGGCCACCGGCTGCACCGGCACCCCGGCGTCGAGGGCGGCCTGGAAGATGCGCGCATGGAACACGCGCAGCACACCGTTGTGGCCGGTACCGCCTTCGGGGAACACCGCCACGGAACGGCCTTCGCGCAGGCGCTCCACCATGGCGGCCATCACCGACGACAGAGAGTGGTTATTACCGCGGCGATGGAAGATCGTGCCGCCGCGGGAAGCCATCCAACCCACGAGCGGCCAACTGGCGATTTCCGCCTTGGCGACGAAGCAGGCGGCCCGCTGCGAATGGAGCAGCTCGATGTCGAGCCACGAGGTGTGGTTGGCGACGAACAGCACCGGATCCGGCAAGGGCGTGCCGAACCGGCGGCTGCGGAACCCGAACACCCGCAACAACATCGTGGACCACAGGCGGATGGTGCGATGGGCCAGCGGTTCGCGGCCGTCTTTCATCACGCCGCCGGCCCAGCTCAGGATGAGCGCGCAGATGACGATGCCGAACAGGATGTGGAGCAGCAGCAGCGGCACCCGCCACAGATAGCGAAGCGGTCGCATGCGGTCGCGGGGTGTCGGGTTGGCGGAGGTGGCTTCCATCGAGCGCACAAGATTAACGAGGGGCGCTGCCTGCCGCTAGGGGAGCATGATTTTATTGTTGGGGAACGGGCGGTTGGATGCGTCAGGAGCGGGCATTACCGAGGGGCAAGGCGGTCGAGGCCTTGACGGTCCTTAGAACGAAGCTGGTGTTCACGTCGGCCACCCCCGCCGCATTGAGCAGGCGGTCGAGCAGGAAACGAGAGAAGCCGTCCAGGTCAGCCACGTACACCTGGAGCAGGTAATCCATGTCGCCTGTAAGCGCATAACAGGACACCACCTCGTCCCATGCAGCCACCCGCTCGGTGAACGAATCGATGGCGTCCGACTCGTGGCGGGAAAGCTGCACGCGCACGAAGGCCTGCAGCCCCAGCCCTAGAGCACGGGGCTCCAGCCGGGCACCGTACCCGGCGATGACGCCGTCGGATTCGAGCTTCTGCACGCGGCGGAGGCAGGCGGATGGGGAAAGGCTCACCTCGGCGGCCAGTTCCGCATTGCTCATGCGGCCGTTGGCCTGGAGGGTGGCAAGGATGCGCAGGTCCGTTCGATCGAGGGCGGCTTGCACGATTCTTTCGTCCATTTGGCGATATACCGCTCATTATTGTCAGATAGCGCCCTACGCGCGCAACATTGCAAGCCTATTGCGCCCGGCCGTCGCTATGCTGTTGCTTCACCACCGGAGACCGCCATGGACACACCCCGCCGCGTCGAACACCAGCAGACCGACCGCGGATACGTGCCCGTGTATGCCACCGGTACGGTCGAGCAACCCTGGGCCAGCTACTCGAAAACCGACCATGAGGTCTGGGACATCCTGTACCGCCGGCAGCGGGAACTGCTGCCCGCCTATGCGTGCCAGGAATTCCTCGATGGCGTGGAGCGCTTCGGTCTCGGCGACGGCGGCATCCCGCGCTTCGACGAGTTGAACAAGGTGCTGGGCAAGGCCACCGGTTGGCAGCTGGTGGCGGTGGAGGGGCTGCTTCCCGACGAGGTGTTCTTCGACCACCTCGCCAACCGTCGCTTCCCGGTGAGCTGGTGGATCCGCAAGCCGGACCAGTTGGACTACCTGGCGGAGCCCGACCTGTTCCACGACCTGTTCGGGCACGTGCCGCTGCTGCTCAATCCCGTGTTCGCCGACTACATGCAGGCCTACGGCAAGGGCGGCATGAAGGCGCACGCCATCGGGCCGGAGGCGCTGATGAACCTCACGCGCCTGTATTGGTACACGGTGGAATTCGGGCTCATCCGCACCGACAAGGGCCTGCGCATTTACGGGGCCGGCATCGTCAGCTCCAAGGGCGAATCCATCTACTCCATCGACTCCCCGGCGCCGAACCGCATCGGTTTCGATCTGGAGCGAGTCATGAACACGAAATACCGGATCGACACCTTTCAGCAGACCTACTTCGTGATCGACGACTTCGCGCAGCTGTTCGAGGCCACCGGTCCGGATTTCACCCCGATCTACGCCAGGTTGGCGCAGGGGATCCCGGTGGCCGCCGGAGAGATCCTGCCCACCGACAAGGCCTACCACCGGGGAACCCGCGAAGGCTTCGCTTCCGGCGGGGACAACTGAGGCTCAACGGAGACCTAACACGTGGCTCCTTAGGATGGGGCCACGTGCAATGAACAGGGGTGATTCCGCCGTGGTTGTCTTCGATATTCCCTTCGAGTCCGTGGGTCCCGGTCTGTGGCTGCTGCAGAAGAACGAGTGCGAGATCGGCGAGTTCTGCTCGCGCGACGACGCGCTCGAATGCGCCCTCAGGGAGGCCCGTCGGATCGAGGCGGCGAACGCGGCGTCCGACATCGTGCTCAACATCCAGGGCAACGACGGCGTCTGGCGCGCGTTCGACACGTCCATCAAGCCTTACTTCCCGCGCACCCACCACGCCTGACTCGCTGCGGAGGCCGCCGACAGCGGGCCCGTGGAACACTGACTGCAACGCCGACTGTAGGAGCCGCTATAGCGGCGAGTGAACGTGTGAGGTCATGCGGCCTGCTCTGTGGAGTGGCCCATGACTGTGAATCCTCCTCCTACACCGCTCCGTAGGCTTCTCGCCGCTATAGCGGCTCCTACAGGTCCTTGGCCTTCACCGGCGGCAAGGGGTGTGGGCAAATCGCGGGCAAAATAAAACCCCGGCAGCCAGGGGAGGAGCTGCCGGGGTCGCGTCGGGTCCAGGCTATCAGGGGAAATAGCGGGACCCGGGACAATCGACTCATTGAAGCGTCGCTTGCCAACAGGTCGCCTCTCGGCGATCGAATACTTAGATAAGGCCGAAGCTGTGAAGTTCCCGTCTCACTGCACAGCAGCATTTGGTTCCCGTTTAACTTCGGCGGCCCGCGCATGGTCGGCCAGCCACGGACGCACCTGCGCCACCCAGAGCGCATAGCCCTCCGAGTTCATGTGCAGGCCGTCTTCGCGGAAGAGCGCCGGCTTCGGCTGGCCATTCGCGTCGAGCATCGCCGGGGCCACGTCCAGGAACGCCACGCCTTTCTGCCCCATGGACCAATCGCGCACCAGCTTGTTCGCGCGCTGGATGTTCCCCAGGAGGGCAAGCCGCGCGATGCTCGGCTTGATCGAGATGAACGCGATCGGCAGGTCCGGCTGGTCCTGGCGCACCTTGGCCACGAACGCGGCGAAGTCGTCGCGCACCTGTTCCGGCGTGTCGCCGTTCTGCAGGTCGTTGTCCCCCGCGTACAGCACGATGGCCACCGGGTGGTACGGCGTGACGATGCGATCGGCGAACGCCGTGCTGTCGTCGAGGTCGGAGCCCCCGAACCCGCGGTTGATCACACGGTAGTTCGGAAAATCCTGCGCCAGTGTCGTCCACATGCGGATGGACGAGCTGCCGATAAAGAGCACGGCGTTCGCTGGCGGCGGGGACGCCTCGTCCGCGGCCTCGAAGGCCTGGATGTCGTGTTCCCACTGGCTGTGGTCGGGGCCCTTGGCGCAAACGGCCAGGGAAACGACGAGGAGGGTGACGAGGGTGAGGAGGGGCGTGAGCTTTTTCATCCGGGTCACGGTAAACCTATGGGGGGATGCGAGCAAATGGGGGACGAGCGGGGGAAGAGCAGGGGTGGGGGATGGGAAGCGGGGGCGCCATTCTCGGCGACTGCCCGAGGGGGCCGGAGGCGTGGCCCTTGCCTCGAGGATTGAGCAACGCATCCGGTCCCCTCAAGCGCTCGCCAGATCGCGCCCCCGCTTCCCATCCCCCATCCCCCGCTCCTCACCCCCTGCCGCCACCCCTCTCCACCGGCGTCACCTTCAACACTGCTTCGATCCGAGTGCCGTTCCAGCGGTAGATGAAGTGTTCCGCCTGGATGCAGGGCGCCACCACGTCGGGGTAGAACGCGGCCACGCACTCGCCGCCGGCATGGCGGGCGCTGTCGTAGACGATGCCGTTGGAACCCTGCTCGCGGAGCGAGCGGGCAAGTTTCACGCTGGCCGCGTAGGAGTCCGGATCGTGCTCCGCGGTCCAGCCGCCACGGATGTCGTGGAAGCGGCCCGCGATGGCCGTCTTGTAGCAGCGCACCTGCACGTCCATCGGCGGTTCCCGCGTGGCCGCGAGAAATGCCTCGCGGTGGAACACCGTTTCCTCGATGGCCGTCGGCACGCTGTGCGCGGCGTAGAACACGCCCCAATGGCCATCGCTGAATCGGCTTCCTTCGGGCGAGATATGGGTGAAGGCGGCCATGATCGGCGATGTGCCCTGCCCCGAGACGCGACGGTCGGGAGGCACGAGGCGCAGTGCGCCCATTTCCTCGCGCAGGCGCGGGTTGGTCATCGACTCGATGGCCATGACGGCGTCGATATCTTTCGGATCGGCGATACGGTCGAAAAGGCCGACGGGCGGGAAGCGGCTCGACACGATCCGATAGGCCTGGCTCCAGCGGATGCGGCGGAGCGGAGGCGCGGCGCTCATCCGTTCCAGCCGCGCTGGGCGTCCAGGTACTGACGGACGACGTAGAGGTCGGCCACATTGCCCGAAAGCATGCGGTCGAGCGCGGAACGCCCGCCGAACAAGGGCGCGTCGTTCGGTTTGCGCACCCAGGCGTCCGCCTGGTTCGGGTCGGGAAAGAGGATCTGCAGGTCTTTCCAGATGCCGAGCAGGTAGCTGATGCGTTCGATGACGTCACGCGACGGCGTGCCGTCCTGCTGTTTCTTCCACTTGAAGTAGGTGGATTCCGGCGGCTCCCCTAGCAGGGTGCGCTGCTCGGGGGGACGGAGCTTCCAGCGCTCGGCCAGGGCGAAGAACGCCCTCAGCGCTGGGCCGCCGGCGTCGGCGAGGTGGATCGGTTCGGCATGGATGGCGTGCTGCATCGTCGCTTCACCTGTGGAGTTGTGATGCAGTGTACTCCATATGGAGAGCAAATGCTGTACCGCCGCCATTGTAGGAGCCGCTATAGCGGCGAGAAGCCTACGAAGCGGTGTAGCCGTGAGGCGAGTTGCCTCGCCGCTATAGCGGCTCCTACAGGCGCGGCCGTGTCATTTGCGCGAGGCAATCCACGCATCCACATGCCGCTCCAGCACCGGCAGCGGCACGGAGCCCAGCGCCAGCACGGTGTCGTGGAATGCCCGCAGATCGAACTTCTCGCCCAGTTGCTGTTCGGCCCTGGCCCGCAGTTCCCGGATTTTCAGATAACCCAGCTCGTACGACAGCGCCTGGCCCGGCCAGCTGATGTAGCGATCCACTTCGTTGGCGATTTCGCGATCGCTGAGCGCCGTGTTCTCGGTGAGATAGTCGATCGCCTGCTGGCGCGTCCATCCGAGGTGGTGGATACCCGTATCGACGACAAGGCGGCACGCGCGCCACATCTGGTAGGTGAGATAACCGAAGCGCTCGTACGGCGTGTGGTAGATGCCCATCTCGTTGCCGAGATATTCCGAATACAGCGCCCAACCCTCGCCATACGCGGAGATGTAACCGTCGCGGCGGAACTCCGGCAGCCCCTGCTGCTCGGCGGAGAGCGCCAGCTGCAATGAATGGCCCGGCATCGATTCATGCAGCGTGAGCGCCGGCATGTTGAACAGCGGGCGTGACGGCAGGTCGTACGTGTTCACCATGTAGATGTCGGCACCGCCGCGCCCGGAGGTGTAATACGGCGCGATGTCGGCCGGCACCGGTTCGATGGCAAAGCGCTGGCGCGGCAACAGACCGAAGAACTTGCCCAGCTTGCCATCCACCTGCTTGGCCACCCATGCCGTACGCATGAGCAGTTCGTCGGGCGTCTTCGCGTAGAACTGCGGGTCCTTGCGCAGGAAGGTCAGGAAGGCCGGGAAATCGCCCTTGAATCCGGTCTCCTTCATCGTCTCCAGCATGGCCGTGTGGATGTGTTCGACTTCGCGCAGGCCAATGGCGTGGATGTCGTCGGGCGACAGGTCGAGCGTGGTGTACTCGCGAATCTGCTGCCGGTAGTAAGCCTTGCCGTCGGGAAGCGATTCAGCTGCGAGAGTGGTTCGCGCCTTCGGCACGTACTCGTTGCGGAAGAAGGCAAGAAGGCGGCCGTAGGCGGGGATCACGCCGTTCGCGATGGCTTCGCGCGCCTCTTTGCGCAGGGCTTCGGCATCCGCTTCCGGCAGGTTCTTCGGCATCGACTTGAACGGCTTGTACAGCGCGCTGTCTTCCGGCTGCTTCAGCCCGGCCACCGCGACGATGGACACGTCGCGACCGTCGAGCACCGCGCGCGGCACAGTGAAACCGCGTGCCAGGCCCAGGCGCATGTTTGCGATTTCCTGGTCCATGTAGGCCGGAATCTGGCGCAGACGCTCCACGTAATGGCGATAGTCGTCGCGCGTGCGCAGATCGTCGCCGTGCAACACATAGCCGATGTCGGACCAGAACGCCGAATCGCTGTTGAACGGCATCTGCCATTGCTGGAAACGTTGCGCGGCCGCGAGGTTGGCGATCTGCGCACGATACACCTCGTAATCGACGCGAACCTTGCCGCTCAAACCTTTTGTGTCGATGCGGTCGAGCTGGGCGAGCACGTCGTTCCAATAAGCCAGCCGCTTCGCCTGGTTTGCCGCGTCCACCGTGTCCAGACGTCCGTCGCCCGGTTGGGCCTCGCCCGAGGTGAGGATGCCGGACTGCCCGTTACGCCACGCCCATTCCTTCGTGTAGATGGCGCGGAACGAATCGTCTGGGGTCGTGGCGGCATGGGCGGCACCGGCGAACAGACCGGCGAAGGCGATGGCGCGAATCCAGGGGGACATGCGGGCTCCGTGATCGGGGACGTATTTCCCGATCATCGCATCCCGTGCAGGAATCACCTATGGCAGATGGGGTGCGATGCCCGCCATTGTAGGAGCGCGCCCTGCGCGCGACATGTTTTGAGGCCGTGGCCGGGAGCTGGCGCGTGAACGTGGGGACTGGTCCGAAAACATGTCGCGCGCGAGGCGCGCTCCTACAGCCCCGCGTAGTGGCCGCGCATCGTGTCCAGATAGGCCTCGAGGTTGCGACCCGGCAGGTCAGGGAAGGTTTCGCCGGCGTCGCGGCAATCGGCGATGCGGTCGGGGCGGAAGTTGCGGAAGGCCTGGCGGTGGCGGCACCACGTGCCCAGCGTCCAGGCGCCGCCCCAGAAGGACAGGCAAAGCGGCTCCACCTCGCGCGTGCTGCTTCGGCCTTCGGCGTCGCGATAGTCCAGGCACAGCACCCGGCGCGCGAGCACGGCTTCATGCAGACGGTCGAGCATCGTCGCGATGTGGTTCTGAAACGGATCGCGCCAGATTGGCGCGAAGATGCGCGATTGCGCCGACTTCTCGCGCAAGTCCGGTGGCAGCACGGCCTCGATCTTGATCAACGCGGCCTGCGCCTCGCGCGCCAGCCGTTCGCCGGCGAACGCGCGAACGAAGCGCGTGCCCGCCACCAGGGCTTCCAGTTCGTCGGCGGAGAACATCAGCGGAGGGATGTCCGAGCCCTTGCGCAGGACGTAACCCACTCCGGCCTCGCCCTCGATGGGAACGCCCGAGAGTTGCAGGTCCGCCACGTCGCGATACACCGTGCGCAACGACACTTCGAGCGTGCTCGCCAACTGCCGGGCAGGCAGCGCCGTTCGCCGGCCGCGAAGGGAGTTGATGATGAGGAACAGGCGGTCGGCACGGCGCATTTGCACATCATCGCTTCCCGCGCGCGGCGCGGGAAGCGATGGAAGTCACGGCGTCGCCCCCTGGCGGCCAGCGAGTGGCCGGATCTGGTCGGGGCAGGCCGCATGGCCGCGGCTCACGCGGCGGCCAGGGACTGCGCGCGGGCCAGCGCTTCGTCCTGGATCGCGGCCCGAACGATGGCCGGGCGCACCATGAGGCGGGCGACATACGCCTCGAAGACGTCGCGCCGGGGAACGATGCCGAACTTCATCGTCCAGTCCAACGCGCTGGCCCAGAGGATGTCCGCGGCGGTGAAGGTCTCGCCCAGCAGCCACGGGCCTGGGACTAACTGCGCCTCGATCAGGTCGATCACGGTGTCGAAGTCGCCGTACGGGCAAGTCATCGGCGGGCCGGGTTCGTGCTTCATGAAGCGATCCATCACCGCCGGCTCGAAACACGAGCCGTAGAAGGCCAGCCAGCGCAGGTACGGACCGCGCAGCGGACTGTCGAGCGCAGGCGCCAGGCCGGCGGCGGGATAGAGGTCGGCGAGGTAGGTGAAGATCGCAGGACGTTCCGTGACCAGTCCGCCAAGATGCTCGATGGCCGGCACCTTACCCATCGGGTTGATCTTCATGTAGCCGGGCTGACGCTGCTCGCCCTTCCTCAGATCCAGCACGTGCATGTCGTACTGAGCCCCGAGTTCTTCCAACAGCATCAGGGTGCTGCCCGAGCGGCTGTTCGGGGCGTGGTGGAACTTGATCCGATGCGGCGTGTTCATGCGAGGGTCCTTGTCGATGGTCGTTGCGGCGATGTGTCGGAATCGTGGGTCTGTAGGAGCCGCTATAGCGGCGAGGGCATCCCACCTTGCTGTCTCACCTCTTCGTTGGCTCTCGCCGCTATAGCGGCTCCTACACGGGAGGCGAGGGCCCGGGCTCTGCGCCCGCCCGGACGCCGCGGCACATCCGGCGCGAAGCGGTATTGCCCGTCCATCAGCAGGCCACGGCGGCCCAGCGGCGCGTAAAGGACGGCGAGGCGGTCGAGAAAGCGGTTCATGGCATGTCCTCCCCGTTGCGTGAGGGGAAAGTCTGAACCCGGGATGCTGACAACGTACTGTCAGCAGCCCCACTGGCGCGGTTCAGCGCCGACCGGGACAATGCCGGCTTTCGCGCCAGAGTCCTGCCCGATGACGAAACCGATTTCCCTGATCCAGTTCCTGATCGAAGAAAAGCGCGCCGGGCACATCAATGCCCAGCTCAGCCTGCTGATCGAGGTGGTGGCCCGCGCCTGCAAGCGCATTTCGGTCGCCACCGGCAAGGGTGCCCTGGGCGGCGTGCTCGGCAACGCCGGCTCGGAAAACGTACAGGGCGAGGCGCAGAAGAAGCTCGACGTCATCTCCAACGAGATCCTTCTGGAAGCGAACGCGTGGGGCGGCCATCTCGCCGCCTGCGCGTCGGAGGAAATGGACGATCCGCAGCCCATTCCCGACGCCTACCCGAAAGGCAACCACCTGCTGCTGTTCGATCCGCTCGACGGCTCGTCCAACATCGACGTGAACGTTTCCGTGGGCACCATCTTCTCGGTGCTGCGCTGCCCGGACGGTGTCACCGAGCCCAAGGTGGCCGACTTCCTCCAGCCCGGCACCGAGCAGGTCGCCGCCGGTTACGTGGTCTACGGCCCCAGCACCCTGCTGGTGCTCACCTTCGGCCACGGCGTGCACGAATTCACGCTCGATCGCGAGCACGGCAGCTTCGTGCTGACCCGCCGCGATATCGTCATTCCCGCGGATACCAGCGAGTTCGCCATCAACATGTCGAACCAGCGGCACTGGGAAGCGCCGATGCAGCGATACATCGACGAACTGCTGGCCGGCACCACCGGGCCGCGCGGCCGCGACTTCAACATGCGCTGGGTGGCCTCCATGGTGGCCGACGTGCACCGCATCATCACCCGCGGCGGCGTCTTCATCTATCCGCTGGACGCGAAGATCACGGCGAAGGGCGGCACGGGCAAGCTGAGGCTGATGTACGAGGCGAATCCCATGGCCTTCATCGTCGAGCAGGCCGGCGGCGCGGCCACCACCGGCCGCCAGCGGCTCATGGACATCCAGCCCACCGCCCTGCACCAGCGGGTGCCGGTGTTCCTCGGCTCGCGGAACGAGATCGAGATCGTCACCCGCTATCACCTGGAAGCCGACGACACCCGCGGCTGAACGGCCCTGCTTTCGCCATGAACCCGTCAGGCCTCCGCCGCGCGGAGGCCCGATGATGCCGCTGCCTTTCTCTCCTGCCATGCCTCCCATGCGCTTTCCCTGCCCCCGTTCCTGGCTACCGCTCCTTTGCGCGGCCCTGCTCGCCGGCTGCTTCGGCAGCAGCAAGCCGGACGCCCGCCCCGACAACGCCCTGCCCGTCCTGGCGGCGAAGCCGCGCGTGGGGCTGGCGCTGGGGGGCGGCGCGGCCAAGGGCTTCGCACATATCGGCGTCATCAAGATGCTGGAAGCGAACGGCATTCACGCCGACGTGGTTTCCGGCACCAGCGCCGGCAGCGTCGTCGGCGCGTTGTACGCGAGCGGCATGGACGCGTTCCAGTTGCAGGAGACGGCGTTCTCGCTCGACGAGGGGAAGATTCGCGACGTGCGCTTCTTCTCCGGCGGCCTGGTCCAGGGACAGAAGTTGCAGGATTACGTGAACCAGCTGCTGCGCCAGACGCCGATCGAAAAGCTACGCATTCCCTTCGCCGCCGTGGCCACCGAACTGGAAGACGGCGAACGCGCCGTCTTCATTCGTGGAAACGCCGGACAAGCCGTGCGCGCTTCGAGCAGCATTCCGGGTGTGTTCGAACCCGTGGAGATCGCTGGCAAGCACTTCGTCGACGGTGGCGTCGTGAGCCCCGTGCCTGTGGATGCCGCACGCCAGCTCGGCGCCGACATCGTCATCGCGGTGGATATCTCGGCAAGGCCGGACGGCAGCAATCCCGACAGCATGGTCGGCATCGTGGGCCAGTCGATCACCATCATGGGCCGCAAGCTCGCCGAGCAGGAGCTTGGCCGAGCGGACATCGTCATCCGGCCGAAGGTGGGCCAGATCGGGCCCACCGACTTCGATCAGAAGAACGTCGCCATCCTCGAAGGCGAGCGCGCGGCACTCGCGGCGATGCCGGCCATCAAGGCGAAGCTGGCCGCGAAAGCCGCCGCGATGGGCAAGGCGCCCGCCGCGAAGTAGTCAGCCCGCTTCCACCAGTTCCAGCGCGGCCTGACGGCCCAGCGAAAGGATCTCGTCGGAAAGTTTCCCGTCGGCCACGGCACGCGCCAGCGACATCGAGCCTACCAGCGAGGCGAACACCGCCATCGCGAGCGTGCGGCGGCGCTTGCCGCGCACGCTCGCGGGCAACGTGGAGGCGATCAGATCCACCATCTCGGCGAAGCCGTCGGTGAACGCGGTTTTCGTCTCCAGCGGGCGGCGGGCCATCTCGGCCGACAGCGCGGCGGCGACGCAGCCTGTTTCCGGCTGATCGCGGTGCTCGACCGACAGATAGCCGTTGATCAGCGCACGATAACCCTCGCCCCGCGATGCGTTCACCTTGGCCGTAAGCCGCTTGATGGCGCAGGCGGCGCCCGCCACCACGCTTTCGCGGACGAGGTCTTCCTTCGATCCGAAATGATTGTAGAAGCCGCCCTGGGTGAGCCCCACCTCGCCCATCAGGCTGACGACACCGACCCCGTCGATGCCGTCGGCGCGGAAGCGCTGCGACGCTGCCTCGACGATCTTCTGGCGCGTCTGCTCTTTGTGCCCTTTCTCGTAACGCATGTTGCCTCACTCCCGCAGGAATGGTCCTGCCCCGCGGAGATTGTAGCGAATCCTTGCGTATCGAAAGGTCGAACGTTAGCTGCCTAGGCTATGTTCACAGCGGGTTGGCTTTCACGCCTTCGTTGGTGATCTTCACGGGAAGAATCTTCCCGTCCTTGTCGAAGTACATGTGCTCGATGGAGGTCTGGCGATGGTTCCCGTTCGTGTCGCCGAGCGGATGCCGGTGGTACACGATGTACCAGGAATCGTCTTTCGCCACGTGGAACACCGAGTTGTGGCCCGCCCCGGTAGCCACCTTCGGATCCTGCTCGAGGATCTTGCCGATCCGTTTGAATGGCCCCAGCGGCGAATCGCCGATGGCGTAGGCCACCGAATAGTCGGGCCCCGTCCAGCCGCCCTCCGACCACATGAAGTAATACTTGCCGTTGCGCTTGAACATCAGCGGCCCTTCCACGTATTCGGGCGCGGGAGTGATCTCCTTGAACACCGTGCCGTCGGCCATCGGCTCCACGCCGGTGAAATCCGGTTTCAGCTTCACGATGTTGGCGTGCTTCCAGCCGCCGTAGATCATGTACCAGGTACCGTCGTCGTCGTGGAACACGAACTGATCGATGGGCTGCGCACCGTTGTGGAAGGCGCCGACCAGCGGCTTGCCGAGCAGGTCGCGGAACGGACCCTCGGGCTTGTCCGCCACCGCCACGCCGATGCCACCGAGCTCCTTGTCGCTCTGGATGTCGTTCGCAGCGAAGAAGAAATAGTACTTGCCGCCGTTCTCGACGAGCGCGGGAGCCCAGAGCGCCTTCTTCGCCCAGGGAATGTCCTTGATGTCGAGCACGTCGGCATGTTTCGTCCAGTGCACGAGGTCCGGCGACGAGAATGCGTCGAAGCCGCGCTGCTCGGCGTACTTCAGCGACCGGGTCGGATAGATCCAGTAGGTGTTGTTGAAGATCGCGGCTTCCGGGTCGGCGTACCAGCCGGGGAACACGGGATTGCCGGCATGGCCGGGAGGCGGTGCGGCCAGAGCCGCCGTCGACGTCAGCGCAGCCAGCAACGCGCCACCCAGCAAGTTACGAAAGCCCATCGTTGTCCCCTTCACCCGGATCGAACGTCCGATCCTACCGGGTTTGGACGTCCGGATGCCAACCGAGGGCTCAGAAGCGGTAGCGCGCGCTGCCCAGGATGCTGCGCCGCGGCCCGTAGAAGCAGTCGCCGCGTGCGAGGCAACTGGCGCTGTACACCTGGTCGGTAACGTTCGCCGCATTCACGGCGAAGCGCCACGGGCCTTGCGTGTACGACACCATCGCGTCGAACAACGTCTTGTTCGGCACCTTCAGCGTGCCGGTCTCGTCGTAGTTCACGCCGATGTAGCGCGCGCCGACGCCGAAGCTGAAGCCATCGCTCTCCGCGTCGTTCACGTGATAGACGCCCCACACCGATCCCTGGTTCTTCGGCACGCCGGCCACGATGGTGCCGTCGTCGGGACGCGCCTTCGTCCAGGTGTACGTACCGATCAGGTCGAGGTGCGACGCGATGCGCGTGGACGCTTCCAGTTCCATGCCGCGAGTCCGCGCCTTGCCCGCCTGGATCTGGTTGAGCGGGTTTTCCGGATCAGGCGCGAGGCGATTCTCCTCGCGCAGATCGTAGTAGGTGGCGGTGAGGAGGGTCGCCGAGCCGGCCGGCTGGTACTTCACACCGGCCTCGTACTGTTTGCCGCGCAGGGGCTCATACGGGCGGTTGTAGAAATCCAGGCTGTCGAGCGGCTGGAAGGACTCCGTGTAACTCAGGTACGGCACCAGCCCGTTATCGAAGCGGTACATCACACCGAAGCGCGAGGTGGTGGCGTTGTCCACCGAGCGATCGTCGCCGGTGGTGAGGGTCGCCCGGTCGTGGCGAACGCCGACGGTGGCGATCCAGTGATCGCCCCAGTTGATCTGGTCCTGCGCATACAGGCCGGTCTGCCGGGTGCGGCTGTTCGCGATCGGGAAGACGTCGGGCGCGACGAAGCCATGGCCGTAGACGGGCGCGTACAGGTCGAACGGCACCCCATCGAATCCGTTGCCCTGCCGGCTGTCGGTGTGCGAATAGCCGACGTCCAGGCCGATGAGCAGCCGGTGCCGCATGCCGGCGAAGTCGAAGTCGGCCTCCGCGTGCGTATCGGTGACGAAGCGCTTGTGGCGATCGATGGAAATGTAGCTGTAGCGCGCCACCGTACGCTGGTCGGCATCCAGGAAGGGGTACGCCGGATTCGAGTACACGTCCGGATAGAGCGTGCGGTAATCCACGTTGTCGTGCGAATAGCGCATGTTCTGCACGAATTTCCACGTGTCGTTGAAGCGGTGCTCGAACAACGAGGTGACGGAACGCTGGTTCGTGTCGTAGCGATCGAAGCCGGGTTCGCTCACGAAGCGGTGGGTGTCGATGCGCCCGTTGGGGTTCGGCAGCAACGTACCTGCATGCGGAAGGAAGTTGAGCGAGGTGCCGTTGTGATCGAACTGCAGGTTCGCCAGCAGCGTCCAGCGAGTGTTGCTGTCCGGTGCCCAGGTGATCGACGGCGCGATCGCCTTGCGGTCGTCCGGAACATGGTCGATCTGCGAATTCGAGTCGCGATACACGCCGATGAGGCGATAGGCCCAATGCCCCGCGGCATCCAGTGGACCGGTGAAGTCGAACGCCACCTGCTTGCGGGCGGAATTGCCGAGCTGCGCTTCCACCTCGTGCGACGCGGTGAACTGGGGAAGCTTGGAGTTCAACGCAATGAGGCCGCCCGTGGTTCCCTGCCCGTACAGCACCGAGGAAGGACCCCGCACGATCTCGATGCGGTCGAGGAAGTAGGGCTCCGTGCGCGCGTAGGCGTAGCCGAAGTACTGGCGCAGGCCGTCGAGGTATTGCGTGAACGACGTGCCCCGGACGAAGGCATCGTCGCCACGGCTGTCGACACCGTAGGCATCCGCGCGCACGCCGGCGGAATAACGCAACGCATCCTGCACGGTGAGCACGCCCTGGTCGAGCATCTGGGTGGCCGACACCACGGAGATGGCCTGGGGCGTCTCGACGATCGGTGTATCGGTCTTGGTGGCGCCGGACGCGTCGGTACGGGCATAGCCCTCATCCAGCCGCTGGCCGCGCACGTCCACAGGGGCCAGCTGAACCGCCTTGTCTCCGGCCGGCGCCTGGGGAGAGCCGGCGTCCTGTGACAGCGCGACGGTCGGCAGCACGAGGGTCCCGGCCAGCAGCAGGGAGAGGGTGTTTCTTCTGAAGATCATGGACTTTCCCGGGGATGCGGCCGCCCGGAAGGGCCGGCGGCGCGGTCATCATTGCGAATGAATCTCACTTACAATGATGACGCAAAGTCCTGCGCTTACGCAATAATGCGAACTCCTCTCATTCCCATGAGGGCCGCGAAGTGGTGGACATGGGCGTGCGAATCATTGCCAGCGCCGCCTGCAACCCGCTTGCCAGTAGGCGCTCGGATACCGCCTCATCGTTGACCGCACGCGCCACCTGCATCGTGCCGGCCATCAGACCGTACAAGGCCAGCGCCCGTGCGTGCGCTTCCTCTTCGGGGAGGTGCCGCCAGTGCGTGGCCGCCAGTTCCACAAACGCGAGGAAGCCGTCCGTGTACGCCGCGCGTACGTCGTCGGAATGCCGCGCGATTTCCCCCGCAAGCACCGGCGAGGGGCATCCTTTTCCTGGGTTGTCGCGATGCCGGACGGAGAAGTAGCCACGAAGCAGGCCTTCCAACCCTTCCTCGCGGCCGAGCCAGAGCCGCAGGTTCGCGACGCGTTCATCCATCGCCGCGGCGACGGCCTCACGCGTGAGGTCTTCCTTCGAGCTGAAGTGGTTGTAGAACGCGCCATTGGTCAGGCCCGCAGCGGCCATCAGCGACTTCATGCCCTCGCTTTCGATGCCGTTCTCGCGGAAGCGACGGGCAGCGGTTTCGACGATGCGCTGCCGGGTCGCCGCCTTGTGCTCTTTGTCGTATCGCATGCCTGCCGACCTCGGGACTCAGTGCGCGTCGGCGGAAGGGGCCGCCGGCGGCCGTACCTTGCGCATCAACGGCACCATGACCGTGGCGACGCCGAAGCAGATCATGATGGAGAAGAAGGCGTCGCTGTAGGTCAGCGTCTGCGCCTCGCGGAAGGTCAGTTGCCAGAGCGACTTGAGCGCCACCGTGTAGGCCTCAGTGTTGACTTCGACCCCTTGCATGAGGCGGTTCAGCGGTTCGCTGGCGGGCGTAAGGTGTTCCGCCATGCGCTGGAAATGCAGGTTCGTTCGGTCGTTGAGGATGGTGGCACAGCCGGCGATACCCATCGCACCGCCGAGATTGCGCATCAGGTTGAACAGCCCGGACGCCAGCTTGAGTCGCGCCGGCGTCAGCCCACCCAGCGTCAGGATCACCGTCGGTGCCACGGCGAACTGCTGGGCGAATCCCCGCAACGCCTGCGGAAAGAGCAGTTCGCGCCAACTCCAGTCGTGCGTGATGGGCGTGAACTCGAACATCGACACCGTGAACAGGGCGAGACCGCCCATGAGGATCCAACGCAGATCCACACGTCCGGCCAGCCAGGCGTACACAGGAATACCCATGATCTGGAACACACCGGTGGAGAAGATGGCCTGACCGATCTGCAGGGCGCTATAGCCTTCCACACGCCCGAGGAACAGCGGTGTGAGGTAGATCGTGCCGAACAGGCCGATGCCGGTGATGAAGGAGAAGAAACAGCCGAGGGCGAAATTGCGGTCGCGCAACGCGCGAAGGTCCACGACCGGATGCTCCGCAGTCAGCCCGCGCCATATGAAAAGCACGCCGGCCACGGCGCTCGTCCAGGCGGTGGCGCGTATGGTCGCATCGTCCAGCCAGTTCCAGCGCGGGCCTTCCTCAAGCGTGTATTCCAGGCAGCCGAGAAAGACGGCGATCAGGGCGATGCCGATCCAGTCGCCGACCTTCAACAAGGAGAGGTTCGGCTCGTCGATCTTCACCAGCATGGGCACCGCGACGGTCACGAAGATACCGGGTGGCAGGTTCACGAAGAACAGCCAGTGCCAGGAATAATTGTCGGTGATCCATCCACCCAGGGTGGGGCCCAGCGTGGGCGCCAGCGATGCGATGGCACCGATGGTGGCGGCGGCGATGGTGCGCTTCTTGCCTTCGAAGAAGACGAACGCGGTGGTGAACACCAGCGGGATCATCGAGCCGCCGAGGAAGCCCTGCGCCGCGCGGAACCAGATCATGCTCTGGATATCCCATGCGAACCCGCAAAGCAGGCTCGTCAGGGTGAATCCGGCCGCCGAAGCCGCGAACAGCCAGCGCGTGGAGAACACCCGGCTGAGCCAACCGGACAGCGGAATCACCACGATCTCGGCGATCAGGTAGCTCGTCTGCACCCAGGCGGTGTCGTCCGCGCCTGCCGACAGGCCGCCGCCGATGTCGCGCAGCGACGCCGACACGATCTGGATGTCCAGCAAGGCGATGAACATGCCCAGGCACATCGTGGCAAAGGCAAAGATCTTCTGCCCTTGCGTGAGATGGGCGACGGGGCTCATGGGGCCTTGGTATCGATGCGTGCCGTCACGGAAAGGCCCGGCCGCAGCACGCCGAGATCGCCGTCCGCTCCGTCCAGTGTCACCCGCACCGGCACGCGCTGCACGATCTTGGTGAAGTTGCCGGTGGCGTTCTCCGGCGGAAGCACGCTGAACTGTGCGCCGGTGGCCGGAGCGAGGCTGGCGACGTGGCCCTTGAACGCCTTGTCGGGCAGCACGTCCGCCCGGACATCCACCGCCTGGCCGACCCGCATGCGCGCGAGCTGGTCCTCCTTGAAGTTCGCGTCCACCCACAGCCCATGCGCCGGCACGACCACGAGCATCTGTGTCGCGGCCGCGGCATAGCTTCCCACGCGCGCACGACGGTTTCCGATCACACCGTCCACTGGCGCACGCAATTCGGTGTACGAGAGATTGAGCCGCGCGACCTCCGCTTCCGCACGGGCCTGTGCCAGCGCCGCCTCCGCCTGGTGCCTTTGCGTGGCGATGACGTCGAGTTGCTGCTGCGCGCCACGGACGGCCGCCGACGCACGGTCCGTCGCAGCGCGCGCGGTCTGGAACGTCGCCGTCGCCCGCTGTGCGCTCTCCACCGACACCGCGGCGCGCCCCACCAATTGCCGGTAGCGCTCGTCGTCGAGCCGGGAGCGCGTCGTTTCCGCCTGCGCCGCATCCAGCCCCGCCCGTGCCTGCGCGATATTGCTGTGCTGTAGCCGGTCCACCGCGTCGAGATTGCGCAACGCCGCCTCCTGGGCGGCCACCGCCGCGTCCGCCCGATCCACCGCCGCTCGGTAGTCGCGATCGTCGATCTTCACCAGCAGATCGCCCTTGTGGACCACCTGGTTATCCGTCACCGCCACCGCCTGGATATAGCCCGGCACCTTGGACGCGATCACCGTGATGTCCCCGCCGACATACGCATCGTCGGTATCCACCACGAACCGTCCCGCCGTCCACCAATGGACGCCATACAGCACAACGGCAGCCCCGATGGCGGCCAATCCTATGAATTTCCAGGGCTTCTTGCGGGGCGGACTGACGGCTACGGAGTCGGCGATGGCGGACACGGGCGGGTACCTGGGAAAGAATTACGCCCATACTTTTATGGATTATGAGCGTAATCTCAAGGGCCGGACCGAAAACTTTCCGGGCCTCGGTAGTCTGCCGTCAGTTCAGATCGAGCAACTCGCGAATATCCCGCAGCGCCTTGAACCGCCGCACGAGGTTCAGCGGCTTGCGTTTCAGCATGCCGAATTCCCCGCGTTGGAAGGCTTCCACCGCGTCGAGCACGCGTTCGCTGGAATGGCCGTCACGGTAGGGGTGGATGTCGTCGCCGTGCGCGCGGATGGCCGCCATGAGTTCGGGCGGATGCGACAGCGCGCGGTCGATGGCGGCGTCGACATCGGCGGGTGTCGGCACGTCGAGCATGAAAGGCTGCGGTACGCGGTTTGCGACCGTCACCACGGGTTTGCCCATCACGGCGAACTCGTGCACCACGGACGACGTGTCGCACACCAGCACGTCTGCCGCACGCTCCATCTCCACGAGGTGGTCCGACGTGAGGAAACGCGCGTTGGGCGCTTCCAGTCCGCGATACGCGGCAAAGAGTGCTTCGTCGCACTTCGGGTGCAGTGTGAGCAGCCACTGCCGGTCGCCGCGGGCGATCATGGCGCGCAGGGGCTCCAGCATGGCGGGTGCGCTGCTGAGGCGATGGCTGAATGTCGAGGCGTACATCACCACGGGCCGTCCGTCCCGCGGCGGGAGGTCGCTCGACGATGGCGCCGCCGGTCCGAACAGCGGATCCAGCTTCGGCCATCCCGTTTCGACCACCGCGAAATAGCCGTGCTCGCGCGCCAGTGCCTCGAACGGCACGGTGGTGGCCGGCCCCTGTGTCACGTAGAGGTCGAAGAACCCGCGAATGGCGAAGTGGCCGCGGTCCGGCTCGCGCTTCTGCGCGTTGAAGCCATGGAATACCTGCACCTTGATACCGGGCAACGCGGGAGATACCCAGTTCGCCGCGCAATACACGGCATCGGGCCGCAGGGCATGCGCTTCGCGCAGGCTGCGCACGCGGTGCTCGTCCGGCGCGAGCTGTGCGGCGACGGACGCCGGCGCCACCCAGCCCACGTCGATGCCCCGCGCGCGCGCCGCCGCGGCCAGGGGACGCAGGATCGGCAGACCGTAGGACTCGGTGGCGAACATCAGGCACGCGGGCAAGGGTGGCACTCCGCAAGGGACGACGTGGCATTATGACGGCTCGCTACCCGACCCCGCACCCCGATGACCCTACGGCCCATTTCCCTCTGCGTGATCACCCAGAACGAGGCCGACCGCATCCACGACTGCCTGGCTTCCGTGGCGGGATTCTGCGACGACATGGTGGTGGTCGATGGGGGATCCACCGACGGTACGCTGGAGATCGCCAGGAAAGCGGGTGCCCGCGTCATGTCGCGGCCCTTCGACGGCTTCCGCAGTCAGAAGGCCTTCGCCGTGGCGCAGGCGAAAAACGACTGGGTACTCTGCCTGGACGCCGACGAGCGCGTCGGCGCGGATCTCCGCGCAGCCATCGAAGCGGCCTGCGACAAGGGCTTCGACGCCGCCGGCTACCGCTTCCATCGCCGCAACGATTTCTTCGGCCGCTTCATGCGCCACGGTAATGCCGGCGCGGACAAGGTGCTGCGGCTTTTCGATCGCCGGCGCGGCGGATGGCGCGGACCGCGCGAGATCCACGAGTCGGTAAGCGTCGACGGCGAGGTGCGCATGCTTCCCGGATACCTCGACCACTACCCGTATCGCTCGCTGTCGGAACTGATGGCGAAGCAGGAGCGCTACGCGCACATGATGGCCACCGAGGAATTCGCTGCCGGCAAGCGCGCCACGCTCGCTCAGATCGTACTCAGCCCGATGTGGCGCTTCTTCCGCGGCTACGTGCTGCGCGCCGGCTTCCTCGACGGCTGGCGAGGCATCGTCTACGCGCTGCTGCGCGTGGAGTACGTGCGGCGCAAATACGTGAAGCTATGGCTGTTGCAGCAAGGGCAGAAGGCGTAAGGCGCGTAGGAGCGCGCCCTGCGCGCGACAGCTCTTCGCGAAGAGCTGCAGGACCTGTTACCTGATCGCGAAAGACCGTCGCGCGCAGGGCGCGCTCCTACAGAACCGCTTCCGGGCACTGGTCAGATTCGCAACAGACGCGCGGCCACTTCGACGATGTCGCGGGTGATGGCCGTGGCCGAGCCGTCGCGGGCCAGTGCCACCGACTGACCGGCCCACAGCGGCTGGAAGTCGCCGAGGCCCCGCGCTTCGGCCACCTTGCGCAATGGCGCGAGCGGACCGCCGGCGAGCGGGAACGGCAGGGCGTCGCCGCTGAGCGGGCCCAGCTCGCGCATCACGCGGTTCAACACGCCGCGCGCGGGGCGACCGGTGAGGACATTGGTGATGACGGTATTGTCGTCGCGAGCTTCCCGCAGGGCTTGGCGATGCACGGCCACCGTGGTCGCTTCCTCGGCCAGGAGGAACGCGGTGCCCACCTGCACGGCCGACGCCCCGAGACACAGCGCCGCCGCCATGCCGCGTCCGTCAGAAATGGCACCGGCGGCGATCACGGGCACGTGCAGGGCGTCGACCAGCTGCGGCACGAGGGCCATGGTGCCGGGCTGAGCAGCCATGTCATCGGTGAGGAAATTGCCGCGATGGCCGCCGGCCTCGTAGCCCTGCGCAATCACGGCGTCGCAGCCTCGGTCCGCGAGCCAACGGCCTTCCGCCACCGTGGTGGCCGAGGAGAGCACGACCGCTCCGGTGGCTTTCACACGCGCGAGCAGCGGCTCCTCCGGCAGTCCGAAGTGGAAACTCACCACCTCCGGCCGCAACGATTCGACCATCGTGCACATGGCCTCGTCGAAGGGCGCGCGGCCGCCTGCCGGCGGCAGGTCGCTCGCGTCGACGCCGAATTCCTCGAAATACGGCGCCAGCCTTGCGAGCCATCGCGCGTTGGCGTCCGCCGTGGGTGCCTCGGGCCGATGGGCAAAGAAGTTGAGGTTGATCGGACCGTCGACCGCATCCCGGAACGCGACCACCTCGGCCGTTGCCTTCTCCACGGACAGGGAGGAACACGGGATCGCACCGAGGCCGCCAGCTTTTGCCACGGCGATCGCCAGCGGCGCCAGCCCGGCACCCGCCATGGGCGCGAGCAGCAGGGGTTGCTCGATTGCGAGCAGGTCGAGGATACGGCGGTCTTTCCAGGCGGCCATGGTCTTACCGGTGCAGTGCGGGACCCGGCAAGCATAGCGGGACGGACGTTTCCCGGATGTTGCCCTTCCCCGCGAAGTCCCTCGAGGGGAAGGGCCGGAGGCCCGCGCTCAGGCCTGCGAGAGCGGCGGCAATTTGTCGAGGAACTTGTCCAGCGTGACGGGGTAGTCGCGCACGCGCACGCCGGTCGCGTTGTAAACCGCGTTTGCCACCGCGGCAGCCACGCCGCAAATGCCCAGTTCGCCAACACCCTTGGCCTTCATGGGCGACGAGATCGGATCGGTCTCGTCGAGGAACACCACTTCCTGGTGCGGAATGTCGGCATGCACCGGCACCTCGTACGAGGCGAGGTCGTGGTTCACGAAGAAACCCAGCCGCTTGTCGACCACCAGTTCTTCCATGAGCGCCGCACCGACGCCCATGGTCATCGCGCCGATGACCTGGCTGCGCGCCGACTTGGGATTGAGGATGCGCCCTGCGGCACAGACGGCCAGCATGCGATCGATGCGGATCTCGCCGGTGGCGGCATCCACCCGTACTTCCACGAAGTGGGCACCGAAGGTGGATTGCTGGTAGCGCTTGTCGAGGTCGCCGTACTCCATGCCGTCCTCGGCTACGACGTCTCCGTCCGCCACCGCCTTGGTCAGCGGCACGCGCCGGTCGTTCGCCACGACGTCGCCGCCGTCGAAGACCGCCGTGTTCGCATCGATGCCCAGCTTCTGTGCGATCGCCTCGCGCAGTTTCACGCAGGCCGCGTACACACCGGCCGTGGAGCTGTTGCCGCCCCATTGCCCGCCCGACCCGGCCGACACAGGGAAGCTGGAATCGCCCAGACGCACGTCCACGCGGTCCAGCGGCAGACCGAGCATTTCCGCGGCCGTCTGGCCGATGATGGTGTAGCTGCCCGTACCGATGTCGGTCATGTCCGTTTCGACGACGAGCCGCCCGCTGCGCTCCAGGCGAACGCGTGCAGCGGACTTCGTCACCAGGTTGTTGCGGAACGCGGAGGCGACACCCATGCCCTTCAGCCAACGCCCCTCGCGCACGCTGCCCGGGCGCGTCGCACGCCGCTCCCAACCAAACGTCTTCGCCCCCGTACGCATGCACTCCGCAAAGCGGCGTTGCGAGAACGGTCGCTTCGGATTCTCCGGGTCCACCTGCGTATCGTTGAGGATGCGGAACTCCACGGGGTCCACGCCCGCTTTCTCGGCGATCTCGTCGATGGCGATCTCCAGTGCCATCATGCCCGGCGCCTCGCCCGGCGCGCGCATGGCATTGCCTTCGGGCAGGTCGAGCACCGCCAGGCGCATCGCGGTCATGCGGTTCGCGCCCGCGTAGAGCAGACGCGTCTGCGACACCGCGGTTTCCGGACTGCCGCCGGGAAGGTCGCCGGACCAGCTCTCGTGCGCGATGGCATCGATCTTGCCGTCCTTCGAGGTGCCGATGCGTATGCGCTGGATCGTGGCGGGCCGATGCGTGGTGTTGTTCATCATGAGCGGACGCTGCAAGGCCACTGCCACCGGCCTGCCGGCGGCCCGCGCACCGAGCGCCGCCAACACCGCGTCGGCGCGAACGAACAACTTGCCGCCGAAGCCGCCGCCGATGTACGGCGACACCAGGCGCACATTCTCTTTCGGAATGCCCAGCGTGGTGGCTACATCGCCGCGGCTCCAGTCGATCATCTGGTTCGCCGTCCACAGGGTGAGCCTGTCGCCCTCCCATGCCGCGATGGTGGCATGCGGCTCCATCATGGCGTGACTCTGGTCGGGTGTGGTGTACGTGGCATCCAGTTGCACGGCCGACGCGGCAAAGGCCTTGTCGAAGTCACCCACCGCCGTGTCCGGCTTGCCGTCCTTCGGCTTGGTGGCGGACGCTTTGGCCGCCGAAAGATCGAAACTGCCCTTCGCGCGCGCATAGTCCACGTGGATGAGCTGTGCCGCGGAACGCGCCTGCTCGAAGGTTTCCGCCACCACCACCGCCACCGCCTGGTGGTAGTGCTCGATGTCGGGGCCACCGAGCAATCGTGCCGTATTGAAGTTGCCCTTCCCCAGCTTCCCGGCGTTCTGGGCGGTGACCACCGCGAGCACGCCCGGCGCGCGGCGCGCTTTCGAGGTGTCGATGGCCACGATGCGCCCTTTCGCGATCGACGAACCCACTACATAGCCATAGGCGTGGTTCGGAGCTACATCGTGCCGCTCGTACGCATAGTGCGCCGTACCGGTGGTTTTCAGCGGTCCCTCGATGCGGTCGACCGGCTTGCCGACGACCTTCAGGCGGTCGATGGGATTGGTGGTGGCGGGCGTGTCGAACTTCATGCGGTCCGCTCCTTCGCTTCGGCCAGTGTCGCAGCCAACGTGCGCTCGACCAGCGTGACCTTGAACGCGTTGTCGTCGGTGGTTTGCGCGCCGGCGAGCAGGCGTGCCGACGCCGCCCTGGCGCCTTTCGACAGTTCGGCGTCAGCGGCCTCCACGCGCCACGGCTTGTGTGCCACTCCGCCGAGCGCGACACGTCCGCCACCGTCAGGCTGTACCACCAGGGCAACCGAGACGAGGGCGAAGGCATAGGACGCGCGGTCGCGCACCTTGTGATAGATCTGGTGCCCGCCGATGGGCTTGGGCAGGGTGACGGCCGTGATGAGTTCGCCCTTCGTCAGCACATTCTCGATGTGCGGCGTGTTGCCCGGAAGCGTATGGAAGTCCGCGATGGGAATGCGGCGCACGCTACCGTCCGGCTTCACCGTTTCCACCGTGGCGTCCAGTGCGCGCATGGCCACCGCCATGTCGCTTGGATGCACCGCGATGCATGCCTTGCTGACGCCCACGATCGCGTGCTGACGGCTGAAACCGCCCAGGGCCGCGCATCCGCTGCCCGGCAGGCGTTTGTTGCACGCCTGGTTCGTGTCGTAGAAATAGGGGCAACGCGTGCGTTGCAGCAGATTTCCGGCCGTGGTGGCCTTGTTGCGCAACTGACCGGACGCGCCGGCGAGCAAGGCCCGCGACAACAGCGGGTAGTCGCGCCGGATACGCGCATCGGCGGCAAGGTCGGTGTTGCGCACCAGCGCGCCGATACGCACGCCGCCCCCCTCGGTACCCTCGATTCGGGCGAGGTCCAGGCCGTTCACGTCGATCAGGTGGGCCGGCCGCTCGATATCGATCTTCATCAGGTCGAGCAGGTTGGTGCCGCCCGCGATGAATTTAGCGTTGGGATTCGTCGCTGCCGCCGCGGCGGCGGCTTTCGGCGACTCCGCCCGTTCGTAGGTGAAGGGCCTCATGCGGCACCCCCCGCCACTTCCTCGATCGCGTCGTGGATATTGGAATAGGCACCGCAGCGGCAGATGTTGCCGCTCATGCGCTCACGCACCTCCGTGCGGCTGAACCGCGCCTTCGCGCTCAGATCGGCCGTGACGTGGCTGGGAATGTCATTCTTTATTTCATCCAGCACGGCCACGGCCGAGCAGATCTGCCCGGGTGTGCAATAGCCACACTGGTAACCGTCGTGCTTCACGAAGGCAGCCTGCATCGGGTGGAGCTTGCCGGGCTGGCCTAGCCCTTCGATGGTGGTGATCTTCGCGTCCTGGTGCATCACGGCGAGGGTGAGGCAGCTGTTGATCCGGCGCCCATCCACGATGACGGTGCAGGCGCCGCACTGGCCGTGGTCGCAGCCTTTCTTTGTGCCTGTCAGATGCATGTGCTCGCGCAATGCGTCGAGCAAGGTGGTGCGTGTATCGAGCTCGAGTGTCTGCGCCGTGCCGTTGACGTCGAAGGCAACCTTCGCGGTCACGGGCCGGGCAGCGGCGCCGGACTCGGAGGCAGCGGCGACCAGCCGAGGCGTAGCCAGGGCGGTGACCGACACGGCGCCCATCTTCAGGACGTCGCGCCGGGTGAATTTCCAGTCGTTCGATGGATCCATGATCAGTCCTCAGCGCTGTTGGGGGTGGGCCTGGACAGGCGGGCTGGACCAGCCCTTCGAGGGTAGAACATCCCCAGGAGCGTCGCTATGGCGGTGACATGGATCGGGGCAGGCCCGCCTCGACCGGTAGCGCGAGCCTAATGGCCGTCGCCCGTGGAACCAGCGGGCTTTGGCTCCTCCGTGGCACGGTCAGCCGCGCGGGCACCGGGAGCGGCGGACGACGAACGATCGTCAGCGAACATGGGGGGTACGCTTGAAGACATGGCTCAACCTCCTTAGACCGGGGGACGATCCAACCTGGCGCGTGAAGCGCCGGCGAAAGACCAGTCGTACTCGTCTTCAGATCGCGGCCTGGCGTCCGCTTCGCCGAATACCGTGCCAGGCGCACGCCGGGAGATAGGGCGCATGACAGCCTGCCGTGCGCATATAACTGGCCACTCGTCGGTCAGCATTCCCGGAGGTGCATCATGATCACGTTTCCTCCCCTATGCCCGTGGCTCGTCGGCGCTGTGGCCGGTCTCTTAGCGTCGGGAGCGGGTTGGCCGTGGTCTAAGTGGCGATTCGTGATGCAGACGTATGATGGTAGTTAACCGTGTAACGCACAGCGCCGGACATCTGGTGCGAGAAGCCGTCCGCTCGCTGTTTCGAGAGCGGCCCTGACCGGTCGGGCACCCTGGAGCGTGCTCCGCGCAATGCGAGAGCACGCTCGGTTTCTCCGGTTCAATCGACGCGAATTTCTACTCGCCGGTTGGGCGCAAGGCACGCGACCAGTGCGGCCCGCGCACCGTCCGGACAATCCTTCACCGGATCGCTTTCGCCCAGTCCTTCCGCGACGATCTTCGTGCGGGGCACGCCCTCCGCGACCAATGCGTCCATCACGGCGCGGGCCCTGCGCTCCGATAGCGGCTGGTTATAGGCCTGGCTACCCAGGCGGTCGGTGTAGCCGCTGACGCGGATGCCATGAATGTCCGCCATGTGCGGACGCAGCTTGCCCGCCAGCTCCTTCACGGCGGACGTTCCTTCCGACGTAAGGTCGGCCTTGTCGAATGCAAACAGCGCATCCGCCGACAGCGTGACGTGCTCCGGCACCCGTTCGGCGACGGCGGGTGCCGGGGCGGCCGGAGGCGCGGGTTCGTCGAGTACGCGCGCGCATGTCTCCGGCTTCCAATAGAAGCTCTGCGCACGTTTGTCCTCGTCGAACAGCACCTTGTACTGGCACACAGTGACCTCGTCACTGCCCGGCTTGCGGAAGTTGAACACATAATTCCATTCGCGCACGCCCCAGATGCCTTCGCTGAAATGCGGGTACCCGATGAGATCGGATACCTGCTGCTTCTCCAGCCCGGGTTTCATCTGGCGGAGGTTGGCGAGGTTCGGGAAGGTACCGCCCTTGTGCATGGGCGTGACCTCGCTCGTGTCGGGCCACATCAGCGTTCCGGCGGAATGGCCGTCCTTTGCCACCTCCTGGCTCACGTTGCCGCAGGCCGCCAGGGCGAGAGCGAGCGAAACCGCGGCGAAGGTCTTGAGCGATGCGCGCATGGGGTTGATTCCTTTAGTAGCATTCATGGGTCTTCTCCTCACCACACCACGGCCGCGCCGACGCCCGCGCCTGCATCGCCGCGCGAATTGGTGGTGGCGTTGAGCTTGAAGACGTAGCGTCCACTCTCGGTCACCGTGGACATGCCGACGGCGATGCCGGTCTCGCCATGGAAGCTACCCAGCGACACCGCGGCCGCATTCTGGTTCGGCTGGTAGGCCTGCGGTAGGCTCGCCATCGCCATGGCGGAGGCGATACCGGCGTTGGCACGATTGCCGATGCGGTTGAGGTCGCGGTCCACCGATTGGAAGCGTTGATCGACGTAATCCTTCGTCCAGTTCTTCGCGCTGTCGATGGCCTGGTCCAACTGACCCACGTTCACCGCGTCGGTGGGGTTCACGCCTGCTGCCACGTTGGTTACCGTGCGCTCGTGGCCTGCGGAACCCACGGACACCGTGTTGTTGCCGTTGGCCACCGAACCTGCGCCGATCGCCACGCTGTTGTCTCCAGTCGCCGTGGAACCGGTGCCGACAGCCGTGCTGTTATTGCCGGTTGCCGACGATCCGGCACCCGCCGCCGTCGAGTTGTTTCCACCCGCCGTGGCCGTCGACGTGTTGTCGGGACTGGTCTGGTACGTGGTGTTGTTATTGATGGTGCCGCCGCCCCCGGCGGGCAGGTTGTTGACGGTGTTGCTGAGGTTGGTCAACTCCGAATACAGCGCGTTGATCGAAGCGTTGGTAGCGAACAGCTGCGAACCGTTGATCGCATCGGTGCTGAGTTCGCTGATGCGCCCGGCCGCCAGGTTCGTGATCGTACGCTCCGCGCCCGCCGCACCGACACTTACCGTGGAGCCCGGCGTGGTTCCGGCGAAAGCGTATGTGACGCCGGCCACGGTGGTATTGGCCGTGCCTACGGCCGCCGCTGTCTCCGAGCCGGAACCCAACGCCACGCTGCCCGCATACGCCGCCTCGGAACCGGCGCCAAGTGCGAGGGCCTGTATGCCGTTCGAGGTGGCACCGGTGCCGAGCGCCACGCCGTCGGCGAGGTTTGCCGTCGAGTTCTGACCCACGGCGATGCCGCCCGGTGCCGTCTGCTGCACGATGGCATGGTTGCCGATGCCGATGCCGTTGTCGCCGTTCACCGTGGTTTCCGGCCCGACCGCCACCGATTCCGCACCCACCGCCGCCGAGTCGCTCGCCGCGGAATTCGCGTGGAAATACTTGGTGGGCGTCACGGCGAACGAGGCCAACGAACCCTTCAGCTGCCGCAAGGTCACCGCATCCTGGTCTTCCGTGCCGTCGGCCACGTTGGTGATCTGACGGAAGTCGGTGGCGTTGCCCACCGACACCGCGCCAAGCAACGTGCGATCCGTGGTGTTGAATGGAACGACATGCGTGCCCGCGGTGACGGAACCCGACGCCGGTGCTATGGCACGGTCCGACACGGCACCGGAGCCGAGCGCGACGCCACCGAGCACCGAGGCGGCCGTGCCCTGGCCAAGGGCCGTGGCGTTCTGCGCGGTAGCGGTGGAGCCCACGCCGGATGCCACAGCATTGAGGCCCGTGGCGCCGTTGTTGTCGTAGTTGCCCCCGGTGACGCCATTGTCGTTGACGCTGTAGTAGTGCGTGGCGTTGTTGATAACGGTGGTGTTGAGCGCGTCGATCGCCTGGTTGGTGGCATAAAGCTGCGAGCCGTTCACAGCGTCGGTGCTCCCACCGTCGACGCGTCCCGCCGCCACGTTGGTGATGGTGCGCTCGGCACCGGGCGCACCCACGCTCACGGTGCTGCCGGGCGTGGCGCCGGCATAGGTGTATGTCGTGCCGGCGATAGTGCCTCCACCCGTCTGCACCACCGGCGCGGTCGTTGATCCGGCGCCCAGCGCGACGTCGCCCACATTGCTACCCGCCGTGGCGCCGTTACCGATGGACACGGCGTTCTCCGTATTCGCCGTGGACACCGGGCCGATGGCCACGCTGTTCAGACCGTTGGGCAGGGAGTCGGCAAGGTTGGAGTTCGCGTGGAAGTACTTGATGCCGCCCGTGTTGACCTGGTCGAACACCTGCTGCAGCGAGTTGTACGTGTTGCCGCCGTAGGTGATGCTCGTGTTCACCGTGCCCGTCGCCGGATCGTAGGTGGTTCCGCCGCCGTAGCTGTTGGCGATGGAGTCACCCAACGTCGTCACGATGTTGCCAAGGTTGGTGACACTCGTACCCACCGTGCCGATGGCCTGGTTGGTCGCGAACAGCTGCGAACCGTTGATCGCATCCGTGCTGCCACCGCTGATACGGCCTGCGGCCACGTTGGTGATCGTGCGTTCGGCACCCACGTCGCCCACGCTCACCGTCGAACCCGGCGCGCCACCGGCAAACGTGTAAGCCGTACCGTTGATCGTCGTACCCGTGGTGGCGACCTTATCTGCCGTGACGGAGCCCGAGCCAAGGGCAACGCTGCCCACGAAGTCCGCCTTCGACCCCGCACCGAGCGCCATCGACTGGATAGCGCCTGACGACGCCTGCGTGCCCAGGGCGATACCGTCCGCCAGCGCCACGGTGGAGTCCTGCCCGATGGCGATACCACCCGGCGCCGTTTGCTGCACGATGGCGTGGTCACCCATGCCGATGGCGTTGTCGCCGTTCACGGTGGTCTCGGGGCCAATGGCCACCGATTCCGCGCCGACCGCCGCGGAATCGGCGTTGGCGGAGTTGGCATGGAAGTACTTGATCGGCGTGACCGAGAAGGAGCTCATCGCGCCCTTCAACTGGCGCAGCGTCACCGCGTCCTGGTCTTCCGTGCCGTCGGCCACGTTGGTGACCTGCCGGTAGTGCGTGGCGTCGCCAAGGGAAACACCGCCGAGCAGGGTCTTGTCGGTCGTGTTGTACGGGATGGTGTTCGTGCCTACCGTGATCGTGCCCGAGGTCGGCGCGATCGCCCTGTCGGACACCGCGCCGGAGCCGAGTGCGACACCGCCAACGACTGACACGCCCGTACCCTGGCCCAGCGCTGTGGCGTTGTCCGCGGTCGCGGTAGAGCCCACGCCAGCGGCCAGCGCGTTGACGCCCGTCGCGCCGTCGTTGGCGTAATTGCCTCCCGGCGTGCCGTTGTCGTTGACGCTGAAGTAATGCACCTCGGCACCGGCGACATCGCCGCTGATCTGGTTGAAGATCTGCTGGAGGGAACTGTAGGTATTGCCGCCGTAGGTGACGTTAGTCGTGATGGCTCCCGTGGCCGGGTCGTAAGTGGTACCGCCGCCGATAGTCGTGGCGATCGTGTCGCCCAGGTTGGTCACCGTATTACCGAGGTTGGTGACGGTGGTGCCGAGTCCATCCACCGCCTGGTTAGTGGCGAACAGCTGCGAGCCGTTGATCGCGTCGGTGCTGTTGCCGGCGATTCGTCCCGCGGCCACATTGGTGATCGTTCGCTCCGCTCCCGTCGCGCCCACGCTCACGGTGCTACTCGGGTTAGTTCCCTGGAACGTGTAGACCACGCCATTGATCGTTGCGCCGGAGGTACCGACCGCCACAGCCGTGGTGGAGCCGGAACCCAGGGCCACGTCATTGGCATTGTTCGCGCTCGCGGCATTGCCAAGCGCTACCGAGCCGGCACCGAGTGCGCCGCTGGCATTGCCGATGGCGACAGAGCCGGTGCCCTGCGCGTTGTTACCGTTGCCCTGAGCCACCGCGCCGTCACCGTTAGCGGTGTTGTTCGCGCCTACGGCGACGGCTCCATTACCCGCGGCCGAGTTCGGATCGCCGATGGCTACCGCACCGTTGCCATTCGCCGTCTGCCCCTCACCGAAAGCGATCGCGCCCGTGCCTCCGAGCACCTGCGAGTTGTGCCCTCCCGCGATGGCTCCCGTACCGGCCGCGGCGGCGACCGTATTGGTATCGCCGATCGCGATGGTGGACGCGGCCTGGGCGAGCGACGAAATGCCGAGTGCGAGCGAATTCGTCGCCGACGCGGCCGTCTGTCGCCCGATAGCGACGGCGGCGGTCCCGGTTGCGGAGCTGCCACCGAGTGCCACCGTGTTCGCTCCCGATGCCACCGTGAAGTTACCCATCGCAACGGAGCCCGTGCCGCTGGCCGTCACGTCGATGCCTACGGCAATCGCGTTGTTCGCAGTCGCGCCGCTGCCTGCGATGCCGCTCTGGAGCGCGCCAAGGTACATTGAGTTGATGCCGGTGGCCTTCGCCTGCCTGCCGATCGCGAGCGCGTCAGCCTGGGTCGCCTGAGCCTGATAGCCCATGCCGATGGCGTAGAGCCCCGACGAGCTGACATCCGTACCGATACCGATGGCCGATTCGGCGGACGCCCCCGGTCCGACAGTGCGAGCGCCGAGGTAAACGGCGTTCAACGCCGAAGCGTAGGCCTGGAAGCCCACGGCGGTCGAATGCACGGCGGTACCCTGCGTGCCCAGGCCTGCCGCCAGTGCGCCCTGGCCGGTGGCCACGGAAGAACCGCCCAATGCGACGCCTTCACCATTCGACACTGCGGCGTTGTAGCCGATGGCGACGCCGTATGCCGCTGTCGTAGCGCTGGATCCGATGCCTATGGAAACGCTTCCTGTGGAACCCGTGCTCCTCGACGAGGTACCGATAACGACGGCAGAGCCCTGGTCGGCCTTCGCCTGGGTACCGATGGCGATCACACCTGTGCCGGTGGCGGCCACGTCCGTACCGATGGCGATGGAGGAATCCGCCAGCGCGCCGGTCCCCGCCGCGGTGCGGGCACCCAGGTAGATCGAATTGACCCCCGTGGAATAGGCCTGGAAGCCAAGGGTGATGGAATTCAAGGCGGCACTGTGCGCACCGTAGCCGATGGCGGTCGCTCCGCCGCTGTCGGCCGCCGCCGCCAGACCTGCGCACGTGGCCGAGCCGGAGTAGGTGTTGTACGGCGGGTTGGCACAGCTGGCCTGGGCCTGCGCGGCGGTCGTCCACGCGAGGCCGCCGAACACCGCGGACGCGCCGACGAGGAAAGTACCAAGACGGTGCGGCAGCCCCGCGCCCCCGCGTCGCGGCTTCGCTGTAGCGCCCGAGCGGCTGCTTGCCAGTTCCGAGGCGACCACGAGCTGGTTCAATGCCCGGTTCCATACCTTGCTGTGAATCTTGTTCATGAGGGCTTCCTGTTTACGTGGGGGGATGCACGGGGAGATCGGCCGGGAAATGCGTCCGCGCGCACGTGTCCACTGCGCGGCGCAAGCTGCGCCGCGCTTCCACGACAAGGCGTGTCGGTCATTCCCGGTTCTTGGCCGCAGTCGTCTGCAGCGCTGCCAAGGCCGCGCACGCCGGACGACGGTGATCTTCGGGATTCAGTGGGTCAGGTGATCAAATCGGTGGTGGATGCGACATCGCGATGCGCGACGACACCGACCCAAGACATCGGCTCCTCACGGAGCGCCACTTCGCACTCGGCCGTTCCGGCCATATCGATGGATACGTGTCCATTGCGTCTACCGCTCCCCTGTCGAGCTTGTCCATGTAGCGATGTGACCATCGCGCCTTCGCGGCGCGCGTAGAACCTTATAGCTCAAGGGCGACGAAAATGATGACGCGCGAGCACCCGATTGTGTGCGCTTCGTCACGATACGGCGAATGCACTGTTACGGCGACCGTCATTTGTCTGACAAACGCAAACGGGTCGCAATTGGACGTCTAAAAGTCCGCTTTCGCATGCAACCAAAGGTAGTCGGCCGAGTCTTTGCACCAAGCAAGCGTTTGTCATGAATACGGCGCTCATGCGTCCCTTGAACTCATTACGCGTGACATTGACGCGCCACGGAGCATGGCAAAGGTCACGGATGTGCGCGACCTCGAGACCATGGGTGGTGACCACCACGCCGCGTTCTTCGCGGCCGTGCGGGCCGCCGTGCTGCGCTGGCGCCATAAGCCGATGACGGTTGTCCAGGATCACGAAGACGCCAAGGGCAACTTCAGCACCACGCGCAGCACCGCGCCGTTCGGCCTCGACTACGCGTTCCGGTTCGAACCCAAGGACGGCGTGCCTTCGGTGACGGCGACGCACTACGGAGGCCGCGGCTGGGCAAGCGGATCAGACCGCCTTGACCTCGCCGCCATCCATACGCAGGGCCGATCCGGTCATCCAACCGGCAGCCGGAGACACCAGGAAGGCCATCAGTTCCGCAATGTCTTCCGGTTGGCCGAGTCGGGTGATCCCGGCCTCCGCCGGGAACCGCTCCGTCGCTTCCTCCACGGTGACGCCGTGCAAGGGAGCCCAGCGTTCGAAGTACGCGCGACGCCGCGGCGTCATCACCGCGCCCGGCAGCACGCTGTTCACCTGCACACCATCGACGATGCCGCGGTCTGAGAATGCCTTCGCCAATGCGACGATCGCGGCATTGATGGCGCCCACGCCCGCGTGGAACGCCCTCGGTACGGTGGCAGAGGTGCCGGCGATCATCACGACCGAACCCTTCGTCCTCATCAACGCCGGCCAGGCCTCCACGGTCAGGCGGCGAGCGGCGTGGAGCTTGAGCGCCATTCCTGCGTCCCATTGTTCGTCGGTCATTTCCAGCACGTCGATCTGCGGCACGGCACCGGCTATGTTGAGCACGGCATCGATGCGACCGTAAGCTGCCAACGTTCTCGTGACCACAGCCTTAGCGGACGACAGCTGCGCCAAATCGATGTCGAGCACGAGTGCCTCGGCGCCGGCGCCCCGCACGATCCGAGCCGTCTGCTCCAGCTTCTCGCGGTTGCGTGCCACGAGAACCACCGCAGCGAAGTCGCGCGCAAGGCGGACCGCGACAGCCTGCCCTATGCCCTGGCTGGCTCCCGTTACCATGGCGACTCTGTTGATCATGGGAAACCTCGGTTGTGGCGCAAGGCGAGCTCTGCGCTTCGCCGGTCAACGGGAAAGGAAGTCTGCGATGGCCCGCGCAATGTCTGGCGCATGGGTTTCGAGCGCAAAGTGACCGGTGTCAAAGAAGTGCACTTCCGCGCCAGGAATATCCCGCTTGAACGCTTCGGCACCGGCTGGCAGGAAGAAGGGATCGTTCTTGCCCCATACGGCGAGGAAGCGCGGCGTGTGCTTGCGGAAGTAAGCCTGGAAGACCGGGTACAGCGCCACGTTGTTCTTGTAGTCGCCGAACAGGTCGAGCTGGACTTCATCGGCACCGGGGCGAGCCAGGTAATGGTTATCGAGCGCTATACCGTCCGGCGACACCTGCGATTCGTCGCTCACGCCATGCACGTACTGCCAGCGCGTGGTCTCCGGTTTCAGCATGTCCCGCAGCACCTCGCGATTCGCCGGTGTGGAGTCTTGCCAATACGCGCGGATCGGATTCCAGCCTTCGCTCAGTCCTTCCTCGTAGGCATTGCCGTTCTGCGAGATGATCGCCGTGATTCGCTCGGGATGGCGGGCCGCGATGCGGAAGCCCGTGGGCGCGCCGTAGTCGAACACGTAGACCGCGAAGGTGTCGAAACCGATCACCTCCGTAAAGCGGTCGATCACATCGGCCAGGTGGTCGAACGTATAGGCAAAGGTTTCCCGGGACGGCATGTCGGACAGCCCGAAGCCGGGCAGATCCGGCGCCACGACGTGGAAGCGATCGGCGAGCAGGGGTATGAGATCGCGGAACATGTGACTCGACGACGGAAATCCGTGGAGCAGAAGCAGCTTCGGCGCGTTCGCGGGGCCGGCTTCGCGATAGAAGACGTTGAACCCGTCGACGTCGGCGGTACGGTAGTTGGTCGTGGTCATGGCATTGCTTCCGTAAAGTGATGAAACTCAGGTAAAGGCTTCGTGGTGGTCGTCTGGAATGTCCGGACGCGTATACATGACGAGCGGAGACACGATCAGGACGAGGCCGGCAAGGGGAAACACGAAGCCCACGAGGGCCGCAGCGGCGAAAAACGCGAGGGCACCAAGCGAACGCCGGCGCGCGATAAGCCGGGCGCGCCGCGATATCTCCTCCTCGCTCGCCTGCGCGAAGACTTCTTTCTCGAAGATCCGGTAGACGAAGTTGACGCAAAGAAGATGGCGGCGTACACCACCACCGGTGCCGGGGCGACATGGGCTTCGGCAATCCATGCCGTGGCGAAGGGCACCAGCGACACCATGAACAGGTGTGCGAAGTTCACCCAGATAAGACGATTCGTTGCGTTTTGCACGAACCGCAGGAGGTGGTGGTGATTCGTCCGGATGATGGCTATGAAAAGGAAGCTCACCAGATAGGCCACTGCCGTCGGCCATAGCGGCAACAATCCGGCGAAGGTCGTGCTCTCCGGTGCCTTCAGCTCCAGCACCATGATGGTGATGATCACCGCGATCACAGCATCGGAGAAGGCGCCCAGGCGATCCGCATGCACCCTTGTCCTGATCTTCATGGCCTGGCTCCTCCCGCTGGCGAGTGGGGTGTCCACAGGCTCAGGCCGAAACGGTCCGCGCGGCTTGCAGGATCAGGTCCACCACGGCGTCGGGCGCCGTGACGCCTGGCGCGTGATCGACCGGATGCGACACGATCCTTGCTGTCGCGCGTTCCGCCATGAAACGCTGGGTGCTTGCCACGATCATCCGGTCCTGCTCGGCCAGCAGGTACCAGGACGGCACGTCCTTCCAGAGCGGACGAGGCACGGCGACGGTGATGCAGGCTGCCGAAATGGGGCGCTGCGTGGCGGCAAGAAGTGCCTGCTCATCCACCGTGGCGTCAGGCGCGAAGGCCTGCGCGAACGCCCGCTCGGGAAGCCATATGGTTCCGTGGTCGTCCGGCGCCAGTGGCGGCGCCATGGGATGGGGTTCGGCGCGGTAGAAAACGTCCGCCACCGTCTCACCTTCGTCCGGCACCAGGGCGGCTACATAAACCAGGCCCTGCACGGCCGGATGTCGCGTCGCGCCGATGACGGCGCCCGCGTAGGCATGGCCGACCGCGATCACCGGGCCGCCGACTCTTTCCATGGTGCGCTCGAGCGCTGCCACATCATCGGCGAAGGTCGTCATCGGCAACGGCGCCGTAACCACTCTGTTGCCACGATGGCGGAGCCGCGTGATCACCTTGGCCCAGCTGGATCCATCGGCCCAGGCGCCGTGGACGAGAACGAATGTCGGACAGGAGAGGCTCATACGGGGCTCCAGCTTGAGATCTTGTGTAACCACCTTCATGTGCTTAAGGAGGTTATTGCCGCCCAGAGTAACTTGTCAAGATCTTTCTGAGTGGTTACTTTCCCTGACCACACAAAGGTTCCATGCATGGCCCCATCCCTGCCCCCCATGTTCATCGCCGACGCGCCCGGCCTGGACTTCCTGAATTCGCTGGCGACGCCGGTAGACGTGCCGGTCGACTGGATCGACGACGGCGCCGGGCTTCTTGCCTGGCTTGAGCACGCCGGGATGGTGCCCGCCGATGTGCTCGCTGCCATGCGCGAGCGCGCCATGCCGGGCGAACTCGACCGCCTCGCCGGTCAGGCACGCAGCCTGCGCGAGTGGTTCCGGGGTTTTGTCCGCTCGAGCAAGGGCCGTCGGCTCAACGCCGAAGACCTGGAAGCGTTGGCTCCGCTCAACCAGCTGCTCTCGCGAGACGAAGGGTTCGCACAGATCGCGTCTGGCGGCGAGGGCGACAAACTTCGCTTCGTCCGCACGCGTCGCTGGTCGTCGCCGGAGTCGCTGCTGCAGCCGATCGGCGAAGCCATGGCGAAGCTGGTCGCCGAAGAAGACTTCTCGTTTATCAAGGCTTGCGAAGGTCCGACCTGCACCCTGCTGTTTGCCGACCATACGCGCGGCCATGTTCGTCGCTGGTGCAGCATGGCGGCCTGCGGCAACCGGGCGAAGCAGATGGCGCACCGCCGGCGCGCGATGTCGGGTACCTGAGGGTACTCGCGTCCGGGATGAGGACGCTTGCCTCCCGTGTGGATATCATGGCGCCACCATCGACCAGGGGTGCGCCATGAAGCTGACCGGAACTTCTCTGAGCGCCGCGATCCCCGTTGCGGTCATGCTCGCATTGGCGGGCTGCGCACATGACCGGCCTGCCGCGCCCCCTGCCTCTTCCGGCGCGACGAAGGATGCCAAGGTCAGTTACGAGGCGATGCCGGAAACCGATACCGATCGGTACCAGATGACGAAGAGCCAGCACACCTTTGGCGCGCAGCCCATCGACAATCCGCCGCCCACGTATCCGCCGGAGTTGGTGTCGGCAAACCTTGGGACCACCATCCACGCCAAGGTCATCGTCGACGGTGACGGCAAGGTCACGGATGTGCGCGACCTCGACACCATGGGTGGCGAGCACCACGCCGCATTTTTCGCGGCTGTCCGGGACGCCGTCCTCCGTTGGCGCTATACGCCGATGACCGTGGTGCAGGATCACGAGGACGCCAAGGGCAACTTCAACACCACGCGATCCACGGCGCCCTTCAGCCTCGACTATGCGTTCCGTTTCGAACTGAAGGATGGCGTGCCTTCGGTTTCCGCTACACGCTGAGGCGTCTGATTCATAACTCGAACACCTCGGCTACACCATCGTTCTGCACGTCCTGCTCGCACGCAAGCTCCAATAGTTCCACCGGCCTGACTTCGACGCGAATCAGGTGTCCAAATCCCCGCAGCGAGACATAGAGACCGGGTTCCGCATGCTGCGCCGAAACGCTTATGTCGTGCCTGTCAGCCAGGCCGCGCAGGGAATCCCCGGTCATAGTGACGCCAGCCAACGCCATGGCACCGTAACCTAGTACGCGGAAGAGACGTTCGTTCATGTGCGGCAGCACGCGCCGGACCGCAAGCGTGGCACCGACCGCCGCGACACCGATGATCAGGCCAGCGCCTAGTGCACGGGCGGTGAACAGCCCGAAGAACGCGTACAGCAGTAATTTTGCCCCATGCAGAAGCAACTCATTGGCAGCGCGTGTGGCGACGATCTGCTGCGCGGCCAGGCCTGTGCGAAGATAGAAACCGTTGAACAACAATCCCACGGCGCCAGTAAGCCCGGAAACAAAGCCAGCGGACAACCCAAGAGCCGTGATCCGATTCCCTCGCAGGACCGTGCCGCCCACACCACGTGCACGTCGGAATAGCATTGCAATGTTCGCTAGTAGGAACAAACCCAGCGCAGCTCGAAAGTACAGAGGGTCGATGCGCTCGAGCATCCACACCCCGAGGAATGCGCCGGGAAGTGATGCAGGAACGAACCGGCGCACCACTCGCCAGTCCACGGCCCTTATGAAGACGCTCAGCCGGGCCATGCTGCTGACCGTGCTGCCGAAGGAAAGGGCGACGGGGGTCTGTGCGGCGGGCAACCCCATTCCAAGCACCGGGAGAAGCACCAGGCCCGCGCCGCCTCCGCTGACGGTACTGATTGCAAAAGCGGCGGCGCTCACAGCGAAAAGCATAATGAGGAACATACGAAATTCCGAGCAGATGAACGCGTACCGTGCCGCGAGCACCTTAAGAATCGCTTAGAAGCACGGCGCATCGGCCCTGTGTCAGTCACCGACACCGAGAGGGCCGAGGACGCCATGAATCGGATTAAGATGTTTCTCCATGCTCCACGAGTGACGACCGATTTCTCACTGCAGCAGCCGATTGATGTCCTCGATGTCTTTCAGCGTGGCCGCACCGACGGTGCGCTTCAGAAGGAGCTTGTTGAGAATGAACTGGTGGCGGAGCGCCGTGTACTGGCTGCGGATTTCGGCCACGGTCTGGATCGCCACGACCACGTTGGTCAGGCTCTGGGTGCCGATGTCGTAGCCTGCACGCATGGAGGCCAGCGCCTTCTTCGCTGCGTCGACGGCGATGCGTGCGTCATTCACCTGGTCGATGCCACTCTCCACCAGGTTGAAGTAGTTGTACGTGTCGCGCGCCGTCTGACGGCGTACTGTCTCCAGCTGGCCCTGATCGGCATCGCGCTGGGAGATGGCTTGACGAACCTGTGACTGCGTGAGGCCGCCACTGAAGAGCGGCACGGACAGCACAAGGCCTACCGTCGTATTGCCGGTGCCGTAGCTCGCACTGCCGGGAAGCCGGTTCGACCATGCGCCAGCCTTGTCGTATCCCACCGCCAGATTCACCGTGGGCAGATGTCCGGCGCGGGCTGCGTTGATCGAATGTTCGTCGGCGTGGACCAGGTGCGAGGCCGCCAGCACGTCCGGGCTCTGTTGCATCGCCTGCTGCACCCATGCGTCGGCATTGTCGGGCGTGGGTTTTTCCATCGGCAGGTCGTCGCGCAAGGTCTTGAGCGTACCCGGTTCCTTGCCAGTCAGCTGCTGGAGGGCACGGCGTGCGTCCCTCAGTGAGTTTTCCGCATCGACGCGGGACGACTTGATGTAGAGGTAATACGCCTGCGACTGGGTGAGGTCCGCCGCGGGCGCCAGCCCCTGCTGGAACATCGTGGTGGCCTGGTCGTACTGCTGCTTGTATGCGTCCTCGTAGGAGCGGAACACCTCCACCTGATCCTGTGCCACCAGCACCCGGAAATACGCCGAGGTCGCGCGAACGTACAGGTCCTGCAACTCCCCTTCGTAAGTCGCATCCTGGGACTCGGCCGTCAGCTTGGCCTGGCGCTCGCGCGCGAACTTCGATAGGTCGATCACCGTCTGATTGAGATTGAGCGACAGGTCGCGCTGGCGACTGTGGCCGCCGCCGGCAACCACCTCGGAATTGCCGTTGTTGTCGTTCACGACGCCGGAGTTACCGGGGTGGAACTGTTGCAGGCTGAGCCCTGCCGACAACTGGGGAAGGAGTGCGGCCCGCGCTTGCGGCACGCCCTCCGCCACCACCTGTCGCTGTGCACTCGCGGTGGCCAGCACGGGATCGTTCGCCACCGCCTCGCGGTAGATGTCCAGAAGATCCTCCGCACGTGCCGCCACCGGCAAGCCGCCGGCCAGCGCCAGCAACAGGCCAAGGCACGTGGATAGTTTCCGCTTCTGCATGTTCGCCCCTGTGGGATACCTGTCGATGGAGGCGAATCAGCAAGAACCATGCCGGACGAGAAGACGCGCCGTTCGCTCTGCAATGCGGGCCCATGACCGGCATCGCGCCGCGGCGGGAAGCTGTCCGCGGACGCCGCGCGCGGACACCGTCGGTCACCTCAGGCGGAGCGCATCGCGGCGATCGGCGGTACAGCCGCCGCCCGCAAGGCAGGCGCCAGCACGGCCAGCTGGCCGAGGATCCACAGAGCGATCGCGCCCACGGGCAGGTACCCCACCGGTAACCGCGGCAACTCGTAGATCGTCATCAGCCCGGCGTTGATGCCGAAGGCCAGGGCCATCCCGAGTGCGATGCCTATGCTCACGATGAGGAAGTTTTCGATCTGGAAATACCTGAGGATGTCGCCACTGGTGGCGCCCAGCGCACGACGCACGCCGATCTGTTTCCGGCGCTGCGCCACCCAGAAGCTTGCGAGTCCCACGATGCCGACGGCGGTGGTGCCCAGCAGCGCGACGACCACACCGGTCAGCAACCCCGCCATGACGCGGGAGCCCAGGAAGTAGGTGTTGCGCAGGTCGGGGATCGTCTGGCTTTGTGCCTGGTCCATGACTGCTTCCGGCGCAGCCTCGAGCACCGCCTCCCTGGCCCGGCGCATGACGCCCGGCAAGTCGGCAGGGTCCGCACGCACCAGATACCTGCCCGCGAACTGGGGACCTGGCATGGCCGGGACGTATACAGACCAGTCGGGGTCTTTCGCCTCGCCGCCACCGGGCTCGGGCACGGCAAGGTGGTCGAGCACACCGATCACGCGGAAGGTTTCCCCGCTCCAGAATGTCTTACCGAGGGGGTTCTCGCCCGGCCAGAAGTGCTCCGCCAGCACGCGCGTAATGAGGACCGGCGGGTTCTTCGGCACGAAGGTGCCGACGGGGGTGTATTCGTCCTGCGTGGGTAGCCGGCCGGCCACGAGGTGCAGCCCGAGCGCTTCCGCCGTGCCCGGACTGGCGAGATAGAACTCGATGACGCCGCCGAACTGAGCCTTGTCCGCGTCGAGGTACACACCAGCCCGACCGGCATGCTGGCTGAAGGGTACGGCGTTGACGACGGTGGCCGCCCGAACGCCGGCGACGCCGCGAAGGGCCGACAACACGCGCGCGTTGAGGTCCGCGGCACGGTCGGGCTCGAACCCGTCGAGCTTGATGGTGCCCAGGGCGGCTTCGTCCACGCCGCTGACCACGTGCATCGCCTGCACACGCTGCATGATAAGGAAGCATGCGTTGCACATGACGGCGCAGGCCAGCGCGATCTCCAGCGCGATGAGGACGGTGGCGATGCGGTGCTTGCGCAGCGCGGCGAGGATGGGCTGAACCTGCATCGTCCTCATCTCAGATCACCTTCAGTTGCAGCGCCGGCTCGACGAGGCTCGCGCGCAAGGCGGGGAGCATGCCGGCGACGAGGCTCACGCCGACCGAGAGCGCAAAGGTCGTCAGGAACATGGAAACGTCGAGATGAATGAAGTCGGCATACGGAACGGGTTGCCGCCTCACAAGCGACAGGCCGAGCAGGGTGAGCAGGAGCCCCCCTATGCCACCCACGACGCCGATGACCCCCGCCTCCACCACGTACTGGGCGAACACTGTCTTCCGTGTCGCGCCGAGTGCCCGGCGCAGACCGATCTCTCCGCCGCGACGAAGAAACTTCGCCAGGAGCAGGCCTACTACGTTGCACAGGCAGATGACCAGGAAGGCGAAGGCCAGCATGGTCTGCAGCTTCACGTCGTTCGGCACCACTCCGTTGAAGTCCAGCCACTCCATGAGCGAGCGCATGCGGTTGTTGTTCGCCAGCTTGATGCGCCCGAGCGCCTTCTGTTCCGCCGCGTAGTCGTCGAGGTAGCGGCGATAGGCGGCCACTTCGGCGGCATCGCTCAACTGCACCCAGAGCGCCACCCACACGCACGGTGAGTTCTGCAGATGCCCTGGCGTTGCGGGCATGCCCCAGCAGGTGAACTGCTGGAAATTTCCGTCGTTGATGTCCAGCGCCGTGTTGAGCGGCGTGATCACGTCCTCCGGCTTGCTGTAGAAGTCGGCCGTGTCGCCGTTCGAGAACCGGCCGCCACGCACGTCGTAAAACAGCGGCGATGGCCGCCATGGCGCCAGCACGCCGACGATGCGCATGTCCTTGCCTCGCAGGCGCAACGTGCGGCCGACACTGTTCATGCCGCCGAAGAGCTTCTGGTTCAGGTCGGATGAGATGACGGCAACACGCGAACGCGCAGCGTCGTCGTCGGCCCTCCATCCCCTGCCGTAGCGAAACGGCACGTCGAACATCGCGAAGAAGTCCGAGGTGGTGGAAAGCATCGGCAGCATCAACGGCGGCAGCCTCGATTCAGGCGCCTCCAGCTTCACCGGGCTGTTGACGATCAGCGTCTGCCTGTCCGCCTTGCGCGAGCTCCACAGGTCTACCGCCGTCTGGTAATCGAGCACGTCGTAAGGCTCGCGCCCCTTCGATTCCGGGCTCACATCCACCTGTGGGTAGTACAGGTGCTGGCTGCGCCCCGGCAGTGGATCGCCGGCCAGGAGGTGCATGACCGTGAGCGTGGTCATGCTCGCGCCGATGCCCACGGCGATGGCCAGCACCATCAGCGCCGTGAGCATCGGGTTGCGCCTCATGTGGCGCAGGGCCAGTTCCAGGTAATAGCCGAGCATGCGTCCCCCATGACCTTGCCGCATGCCACACCGTATCGCGTTCGGCGATGTCGCAGATGTGCCATTGGCTATCCCCTGCGCGCCGAAAGAAGCCAACTTCTGGCCTATCCACGAGGCACCCGACGGGATCAGTCGGGGATGTTCGGCTCGACCAGCTGCGCCAGCTGCATCAGCGATTCCTGCCAGCCGAGATAGCAGGCTTCGGTGGGAATGACATCGGGGATGCCTTCCTGCGTTACCTCCAGCGCTGTCCCCACGCTCACCGCCGTCATGGTTACGGTAGTGACCATCTCGCCCGGAAGGTTCGCGTCTTCGAAGACGTCGGTGTAGCGCAGGCGCTTGCCGGGCTCCAGTTCGAGGTACTTGCCGCCGAAGGCGTGGCCATTGCCCGTGCTGAAATTGGTGAAGGCCATGCGGAATGTACCGCCGACGCGGGCATCCATCTCGTAAACCTTGCAGGTAAACCCATAAGGCGGCAGCCACTTGGCCATGGCGTCGGGGTCGGTGAACGCCTTGAACAGGCGCTCGGGAGTCGTGCGGAGGACACGATGGAGATTGACGGTACCCATGGTTTCACCTCGATGTGATGGCAGAGGAAGGCCCTCTGACTGTTCCGTCGAACGGGCGAAGCCGATTTCGACACGTCCGTTTACGAGCCGCCGGTGGCAAAGGCGGCCGCGACATGATCGACGAATGCCCGCACCTTGGCCGAATGCCTGCGCTCCTGCGGACTCACCATGTGGATGGGCGACGGAATGGACCAGTCGGGCATCAGCCGCACGACGTCGCCCGAGGCGATCTCTGCCTCGAGCAGCCAGGTGGGGGTGTAACAGATGCCCATGCCTGCCAGCACCGCGGTACGCACGACCTCGCTGCTGTCGGTCTGTAGATCGCCCGAAACGGGCACGCGGCGCTCGGTGCCTACCGGATCGGGCGCTCCCGGGCCAGCCACGAAGTGCCATGCGCTGCGCATTCGCGTACCGGTATAGACGATGCAGTTGTGGTGAGCGAGGTCGTCGGGGTGCCGTGGTGCATCCAGTCCCTTCGGTAGGGCGCGCAGGTAATTGCGGTGCGCCAGCACTTCGCGGGTGGAAATCCCGACGCGACGTCCGATGAGGCTGCTGTCCGCAAGGTCTCCGATGCGGGCCGCGACGTCGATGCCGCCCTCCACCAGGTCGATGAAGCCGTCGCTGAGTTTGAGGTCGATCTTCACCTCGCGATGTTTCGCCAGGAAGCTCTGCACCAGGGGCATGAGCTTGAGGCGCCCAAAGCCCACCGACGCCGCGACGCGCAGCCAGCCCTTCAGCCGCTGATGGCCGGGATCGAGGGCGGCCTCCGCTTCCGCGATCTCGGCCACGAGCCGGCGCGCCTGCTCGAAGTAGCGCTCGCCCTCCTCGGTCAAGGCCAGCGAGCGGGTGGTACGCGCCAGCAGCTTCGCGCCCAGTTCCCGCTCGAGGGCAGCCACCTGCTTGCTTACGCCGCTCTGCGTGCTGCCGGACTCCTTGGCGACGGCGGAAAAACTACCCGCTTCGACGACCCGCACGAAGGTCTGCATGGCTTGCAGCTTATCCACCATGGGCCCCTTCTATTCCTGTGTGGACTGGATGATATGCCTAGTTCCCTTCTAGTTCACGCCCAAGGAATCAATCAAAGTGCGGTCCGTCGAGCAACCAGCCACGGAGTCATCCATGAGATGCGCGTCATGCAGGAACAGCGGGCGGGTGCCATCGTCAATGTGTCGTCGATCGCGGGGCATGTCGGTATCGCCGGCGCATCCGTCTATGTCGGCAGCAAGCATGCGGTGGAAGGCATGACGAAGGCCGTGGCCCTCGAAGGCGCCGAGATAGGTATCCGCGTCAATGCAGTTGCGCCTGGTCCTGTCGCCACCGACATGCTGGACCGTTTCGTGGGCAACGACGACAGCGCAAAAGAAGGCTTTCTCGCGACGATCCCGGCAAAGCGCGCCGCGGCGGTCGACGAGATCGCCCAGACGATCGTCTTCCTCGCCAGCGACAAGGCTGGATACCTCACCGGCCAGATCGTCGCCGTCGACGGCGGGTACTCGGCCCAATAACACGTTCCCATTCCGACACACCAAGGAGAATCATCATGTCACGCATCAATGTTCCGACTCGCGAAGACGTCTCCCCGGCCAACCAGGCCCTCTTCGACAACCTCAAGAAGGGCCTCGGCATGGTTCCCAATCTGTACGCGACGCTCGCGCACTCCGAGCATGCGCTGGGCAGTTATCTCGCGCTGCAGGACGCGAAGAGCAGCATCGCCGGCAAGGCACGCGAGGTGGTGAACCTCGTCGTGAGCCAGGTCAACGAGTGCGAGTACTGCCTGGCTGCCCACACGGTCATCGGCAAGATGAACGGGTTCACCGATGCACAGGTGCTCGAGATTCGCGGCGGCCGCGCCAGTTTCGACGTGAAGCTCGATGCGCTGGCGAAGTTGTCGAAGGCCATCGTGGAGCGTCGCGGCAAGATCGACGATGCGACACTGGACGCCTTCTTCGCCGCCGGCTGGACGAAGGAAAACCTGGTCGATGTGATCGTCACCGTGGGTGACAAGACCATCACCAATTACCTGCACTCGGTGACCAAAGTGCCGGTGGATTTCCCGGCGGCGCCTGCGCTCGCAGCGTGAAGGACGCGACGGGCGGCGCGGGATGACGCGTCGCCGTGGTCTGGGGTGGATCAACGGGGAAGCGTGACGCCCGTCAGCGCTTCGAGACGATCGATCAGCCGTGACTGGAGGCTTTCGTCGTTCGCCTGCGGATGCGGGTCGCGCTGACGCAGCTGATAGAAGTACGAACCGCAAGCCGTCCGTTGTCTGGATTCTCCTGGGTTCCTTGTATCCGACCGCGACGTTATGGATCACGGCGTCGAACCTGCCCAGGCGATTTGCCTCCTCGGCGACCTGCCGCGATCCCGCCACTGTCGACACGTCGCCAACGACGACCGCTTCCGCCGATGGCATGGCGGCTCGCGCGTCGGCCGCCCGTTGTTCGTTGCGGGCATGAAGGACCACGCGGTGCCCTTCGCTGGCGAGCAGTTGGCCGGCCATGAGACCGAGCCCTTCCGCGGAGCCGGTGATGAAGATCCGAGCCATAGGTACCTCCAGGGTCATGTTGGATGGAACGAATGTAGGCCCGGTACAGCACCTGTGATTAGATGCACGCTGCTCAATCCTTCGTTGCCTTTATTCAAAGACTTGGCCATGCCCATCGATGCTCGATTGCTTTCCGGCGTGACGATCCTCGCCGCCGTCGTGGAACAGGGCAGCTTCACGCGTGCCGGCACGCTCCTGGGTCTGTCGCCATCGGGCGTCAGCCGCACCATCTCGCGCCTGGAAAAGCGCATGGGGGTGCGTCTCCTGGCCCGCTCGACACGTGCCCTCAAATTGACCGCCGAAGGAAGCCGGCTCTACGACATGGCCGCGCCGCATCTGGCCGCCATCGAGGAAGCGGCAACGGCGGCCTCTCGCGACGCGGCGGAGGTCACCGGGCTGTTGCGCGTCAGCGTGGCGGCTACGTTCGCTCGCCACGTGCTGACGTCGCGTCTTCCCGCGTTCCTGCGCGGCTATCCTGCCCTCGATCTTCACATCAGCCAGCATTCGGATACCGGTGACCTGAATACCGAAGGGGTGGATGTCGCCATTCGCTTCGGCGCCCAGCCCTCATCGAGCATGGTCTCGCGCAAGCTCCTGGAAACGCGGGTGCTCACCGTTGCGTCGCCCGCGTACCTCGAAACGTTCGGACGGCCGGCTCACCCGTCCGAGCTCTCCGGTCACGAGTGCCTGCAATACGTGGACCCGCAGACCGGGCGCCCCTTCGACTGGGAGTTTCATCGGAAAGGAGAGACGCTTCCCGTACGCACGACCGGGCGGCCGACCTTCTACGATGTCGAGACGATGATCGGCACCTGCGCGGCGGGCGGCGGCATCGCGCAAGTGCTCGCGATCAGCGTGCGGGAGGAACTGCGCAGCGGCGTGCTCGTGGATCTCTTCCCGGATTGGCCTGAGGAGACCTTTCCGCTTTATCTGATCAGGCCTTCAAGGAAGTTCACGCCGCTCAAGGTCGAGAAGTTCGTCGAGCTCTGCGTCGAAGCGGCGCGGGATATCCAACGGGGTGACTAGGGTGATACGCGCGTAATCTGTGTGCCCTGACGTCGCGGGCCCTCGACATTCCCAAGGCACATCGACAATGGTTACTCGGCAGGCAATACAACGTCGGTGACCCTTCCCGCCATGACCGGAGCACCCGTCGCCCTGGCGGGCGAATGGGCACGCGCTACCTTGTATTCGCCCACTGGCAGCGCGGTGGCTTCGAAGTGCCCTGCAGCGTCCGCCATCACGCCTACGATGACCCCTGAATCGTCATTGACGACCACAATCTGCTCGCGGGGCTTGGCTTCTCCACGAATGGTCCCTGTCGCGGACGAAGCAATCGACACAATGCTGAACGTCGCGAGGACAGCGGTGAAACAAAGCTTGCAGGTAGTTTTCATGAGTTCGCTGACACCTCTGCCCGGCAGTTGGTTGTTGGGCGTCAGACTATAGGGGGCACGAGATTTCCCTGAATAGGTGCGATCCAGTCATCTTTCCTTTGCCTTTTTTCAAAGGAAGCATGGCTGACACGTCATCTTCCTTTTCGGCGGCCACACCGTTCACTGCTGACAGTTTCTGACACGACCCTTCGATACGCTTGGTCCACGCACCCATCCGGGTGCATGCCGGAGGAAAAGAGATGGTTTCGTTGTCTACCACTGCGATCGATGCCTTCCTCAGCGACGAGCACGAAGGCCCCGTGGTCATGCTGAATCTGCTTCGTTTCGAGCCGGACGGCGGCCGCGAACGCTATCTGCAGTACCTCCAGCTGGCCGCCCCTATCCTGAAACGGCTCGGCGCGAGCATCGTTTTTGGCGGAGATGGCCTGCCTGTTCTCACTAGCGGAACGCAGCCGGGATGGGACGCGGTGGTGCTCGTCCGATATCCACGCCGATCGGCATTCAAGGCGTTGGTGGACGATCCCGATTATCAGCGCGTCTTTCCCATCGGCGCATCCGCCATCGCGGAGATTGTTCTGCAGCCGCTGCTGCCGATGAGCGAGGCGGGCACGCCGTGAGCGGACCGTAGGCTCTACATGGTGCCGATTACAGCAAGCCCGGAATGAGCGCCGCCGTGCGACGGCGGTAGTGCCGATAGGTGTCGCCGAAAGTGCTCTCCAGCAGGCTCTCCTCCATCTTTAGCTTGCGCCAGAAAGACACGAAGACGATCAGTACCGCGAAGATGCCACGCACGTCGCCGACGGCCACCGCGCTGCCCACGAAGGCAAGCAGTAGCCCGGTGTAGATCGGGTGGCGGATATGCCGGTACGGGCCATCCTCCACGAGTTCGTGCTCTTGCTTGACCTGGACCACGCTGCTCCAGTTACGCCCGAGCAGGTAGCGCGACCAACAGGCCAGGGCCACGCCGCTGACTACCAGTACGAGCGCCAGCGCAAAGAACGGAACCGTGTGCGGCACGATACCTTCGCGCAGCCAGGTGTGACCGAACCAGTCGCCCGGACCCAGGAGAAGGAAGGCGATCATGAGCGGTGCCCAGTACAGCAGGGCTTGCACCACCCAGCCTTCCGTCCGGATCGCGGGCTTGTTACCCCGCGCGTTCCACAGCCAGTACGCCAACAAGGTATACCAGGCCAGGTCGATTCCCTTCTTGAGTATGTCTTCGGCAGTCATCGCATTCCGTCCCCTGTTTTCGCTCAGAGTAGGCGATCCGACCGCAGCGGTGCCATGGGCCTTGCGGCACGGCATAGTGTCCTTTCGGGGTCATCTCGACGGCGTTGTTCGCTGCGCCTTAGGCACGCCGAGCTCTTCCCTCAGGTGGTCGTCGATCAGGGTGTCGTTCGATGGTTGAGTTATCTTCTTGCCGTCTCCGTTGTCCTTGAACTGCGTTCCGTAGATCTGGGGAAGGTTCCTGGACCAGAGAAAGCGGTCCAGCGTCGCGGCGGCTATCCATGCAGCCGATGCGTCGCCCTTTGCCATGGCTGCCAGCGCCAGCGAGTGGGCGAGCAAGTAGTCGTCCGAGGTCGTGCCGTGTTGCATGACGAATGCCGCTTCCCTGAAGTCGTCTCCCGTGTGGAGCGAGCCACTCCCGATCAGTTCGAGCGTTCGCTTCCTGCGCGATTCGTCGGCCCGTGACACGACGGTCCAATCGATCGGCAGCTTCTCGCGCGCCTCCTGATCCTCACGGTACAGGCGCGCCATCTCCGCATTCGGCTCGTGGGTGTCCCCCACCACGTACGAGCGGCCGGCTTGCCAATCGCTTGCCACGTGTTCGTCGGGACTCGCACGATCGAAGGTCCAGGGCCCGAGACCCACCCCGGGCGGAACGCCGGCGATTCCTACCTGGACGCCCCCCGCCTTGCCGCGCAGCTCGAAGTCAGACGTTTTGCCCGCAGCATCACGAAAGGTGGCCAGGGCATAGTCCCCTTTGTCTTCGAACCGGGTCAGCCGGCGAGTCTCCGGACTGCTGTCGGCGACCGTGAAAAGACCGTTGGTTACGCTCATTCCTTTTGGCTGGACCAACTCACCGGTGGGTTTGGTCGAGTCACCTGCCAGCCGCAGCAGCATCATCGCCCTGCCGTCGATGCGGAGGGCCCAGCTTCCACGGAGCTCTGACAGAGTCGTGGCACTTGCTGGAGCCCAAAGAGCCGCGCCGAGAACCAGGTTCAATAGGGCGTAGCGCATCGCGCGAGCCGTTTCCCTTGTCACGCTTGTTTCTCCTTCTTCGCTCGCCAGGCTAAGAGGTCAGCCTGTCACCGGATCAATGAACACGTGCAGCCATTGGATACGACCCGCCTCGATCTGCGCAATGTCCGTGCCGGTCACCACCGCGGGCCCACCCGATGGCCCGCCACGCCATTGCAGGCGTCCCAGACCGTGGTGGCCAACGGCCGGCGAGGTGGCAGTGAAGACGAAGTCGGGCGGCAGGGACGACAGCAGGGTTGAGACGGCCTCGGAAATCGCCGCACTGCCCCGAACCGAGGCCTGTGGATCGTTCAGCACTGCGTCGTCGGCATAGAGCTCCTGGATTGCCAGCAGACGCTTCCCCGGATCGCGTTCGCTGAAGACACGGGAGAGATTGGCCTGCATGAGGCCGTCGTAGTCGATCGGTGCATCGGACGAAGTGGCCATGGTTGATCCCCTGGGTGGTCGACGGGGGTAGCATGCCACTTCGCTAACGTAGGGAATTGTAGCGACAACTGCTCAGTGGGCCATCGCCGCATCCGTCAGAGATTGCATCAGGCTCAGAAGAGTTCACCCTGCGGCGAATGCACCCGCGGCGGCACGAACTTCGACGTATCCAACACCGTATCCCAAGCCCGATCCAGGCCCGCCTTCCGCGTAGCCACCTGCACCCGCTTCCGGATGATGTCCGCGAACACCCCCTGCCCGCGCATGCGTGTGGCGAAGTTCGAGTCGTAATCCTTCCCACCATTCATCTGCTGGATCAGGCTGATGATGTGCGCGGCCCGCTCGGGGTAGTGCAGATCCAGCCACTCGCGGAACAACTGCTTCAACTCATGAGGTAGCCGCACGCAGGTATAGCCGATGGAATTTGCGCCAGCCGCGCCGGCCTGTTCGATGATGGCTTCGACATCGCGTTCGTTGAGGGCCGGAATGATCGGTGCAACGAGAACGCCCACGGGCACGCCGGCGTTCGCCAATGTTTCCACCGCCTTCATACGACGATGCGGCGCGGACGCACGTGGCTCCAGTTTGGAAGCCAGCTTGTTGTCTAGAGAGTTGATCGACACGAACACCTGCACGAGCTTGCGCGCGGCCATGGGCGCGAGGATGTCGATGTCGCGCTCCACCAGGGCGTTCTTCGTAACGATGGTGCACGGATGGTTGCACTCGTTGAGCAACGCCAGCGCCGCGCGGGTGAGCCGCCATTTTTTCTCTATCGGCTGGTACGGATCGGTGTTGCTCCCGATGTTGATCGGCTTGCACACGTAACTGCGCTTCGACAGTTCGCCGCGAAGGATCTCTTCGAGGTTCGTCTTGGCGAACAGCTTCGTCTCGAAGTCGAGGCCGGGGGAGAGATTGAGGTACGCGTGCGATGGGCGGGCGAAGCAGTAGATGCAGCCGTGTTCGCAGCCGCGGTAGGGATTGGTCGCTTGGTCGAAACCAACGTCGGGCGAGTCGTTGCGGCTGATGACACTGCGGGCCAGTTCCTCGCGCACTTCCGTGGCCGGGCGCCGCTCGTCGTCCTCGCGGTGCCAGCCGTCGTCTTCGGCTTGGTAGCGCGTTGATTCAAAACGGCCTTCCGGATTGGAGGCGGCGCCGCGGCCTTTATGACGGCGGATCATGGGTATCGGGTCTGACATCGTACAAATGTACGTCTTTTCCGTCTCAGGGAACGGGATACGGTCCTCGGTTCAAGCACTTTTGCCGATTTCGCGCCTGCCGCGGTGGAGGGAGACAAGGCAGGACGCAAACAGGCTGGTCAAATCCACGCCCCGGACCTGTCGTCCATGAACCCTAGGGATCCCCATGTCGCACCGATTGTTGTCCCGCGCTGCCATGCTTGCCGCGATAGCGCTCAGCCCCGCCGCCTTCGCCGCCGAGAAGCCCACGATCGTGCTCGTCCATGGCGCGTTCGCGGACGCCTCGAGCTGGAACGGCGTGGTGGATATCCTGCAGAAGGGTGGCTATACGGTCGTTGCGGCCGCGAATCCGCTGCGCAGCGTGGCCGGCGATGCGGCATACATCGGCGACGTGCTCGCCGGCATCAAGACGCCCGTTGTCCTCGTCGGACACTCGTACGGCGGTTCGGTGATCACCGAAGCGGCGGAAGGCCACGACAACGTCAGGTCGCTGGTCTACGTGGCGGCGTTTTCGCCCGAGGTGGGCGAGAGCGCCGCGGGACTTTCCAGCAAGTTCCCGGGCAGCACGCTCGGTCCGGCGCTCGCACCGCCGGTGTCGCTGTCGGGTGGAGACAAGGACCTCTACGTGCAACAGGACAAGTTTCCCGCTCAGTTCGCGGGCGATGTTCCGTTGAAGGCGGCGAAGGTCATGGCCGCCGAGCAGCGCCCCATCACGGCCGGCGCCCTCAACGAGGCCGAAACCGCCGCCGCCTGGAAGCACATTCCGTCGTGGCACATCTACGGCACGAAGGACAAGAACATTCCGCCGGAGTCGATGAAGTTCATGGCCGAGCGCGCGAAGTCGAAGAAGACAGTGGTGGTCGACGGCGCGTCGCACGTCGTGATGATCTCGCATCCGAAGCAGGTGGCCGAGTTGATCGAGGCGGCGGCCAAGGGCGAGTGATGTGACGACCCGGGGTCCGGTAGGACCCCGGGGTCGTGTTGAAGGGGGGTAGGTCGGCATCAGAACGGCGCGGTTGTTCTCCAACACGCAAGTTCTTGCTGCTTGACGTCCGTACCCGACTGCTGAGAACGTCGCCGACACGCGGTACCCGGGCAATCCGTGCGACCGCAGGGGGCTGTAGAGACGTCTTACTCTGCCAGGGGAAGTGCTTGAAGACGCCTGACGAATTCGCGGAAGCGATGAAAGGAAGAGTGCCGGCCAGAAAAAGTAAACCTGCCAACGTCTGGTGGCCGGATGTCGGGAGTCTCGACCAGGCTTCCAGCGCGTCCGACATGGGTTTCGCGGTGGCGTTGCTGGTAGCCGGCGTGAATGCGATCGTCGCCACCTTAAGCCTCGTTCTACACACCGCCATCATGGGTGTCGGTGCGAGCGCATACGTGGATGCGGCGCTGTTCGCTCTCGCCGGTTGGGGCATACGTCGGCGATCGCGCGTTGCTGCCCTGGCAGGATTGCTTCTCTTCTTGTTCGAAAAGATTTACCAGTTCATCACCCAGCCCAAATCCATCATGGGTCTGGCGCTGGCGTTGGTTCTCCTGATGGGGTTCGTCAACGCCGTGCGAGGCAACTTCGCGTATCACCGCTTCGTGCCCGAAGGTTTCGTCCCGGAAGAGAAGCCGATCATGGTGCTGGGCGTGAACCTCAGGCGCCCATTCGCCATCTGGATCACCGCGCTATTGTGCGTCGCCGTCTTGTACAAGGTGGTCATGGGTTGGGTGGGTGCGAATCTTTACTTCTTCGCGTTCCGGGCGGCCGCACTGATCCTGGTGGCGATGACGTTCCATGCGATCTTCCAGCGACCCGCGTGGGGACGCGCCCTGGCAGCGGTGTTTTCGTTGTTCGTCGCCGCCTTTCTGGTGTTGGTCGCGGCGACGAGCCACCCTCCGACGATGGGGGCGGAAGTTCTCGTCTGGGCCATGCTCGTGGGACCGGCCGTTCTGTATGCGTATGCCATGTGTCTTGGCAGGCCGATCAGAAAGTACTTCGAGCAGAGCCCTATCGCGTCGGCCGCGTAACCACTCCCAGGCGTGCGGGCTTGTCACCGGCTACCGCGATGTCGTCGAGGACGGAGCGCACGATGGCCGCCACCGCACCGGGCTGCTCCAGGATCATCAAATGCCCGGTATTCGGGATGGCGAACGTCCCGGCCGCCAGTGTGCGAAGTCGCGGCGGGGCACCCAGTGCTACCTCCGAGTTGGCACCCCGGACGAGATAGGTGGGGATGTTGGTCATGACCTGGACCACGCGTGATGCGTATCTGGGGCTGACCGTCTCCATCAGGAGCGAGCGCGCCATGATGTGAATGGTGGCCGCCGGCTGGTGGTGCAGCCAGTCTCGCAGGCGATCCAGCAACGCGTCGTCCAGGTCCAGACGCTTGCGAGCGGAAAATGCCGCCGGATCCGCCTGGGCAGAAGCCAGCCACTGTTCGACCTGGGCACGGGACATCGGTGCCAGGCGGGACGACAGGAAGGCATCGCTGGGAGCCAGGTTTCCTTCCGCACTGACGAAAGCCGCCACACGTTCCGGGAATTGCGTGGCGAACTCGACGCAGATGGCCGCTCCACCGGAATGTCCCACGAGAACCACGGGCTGCTCGTCGAAATGAGCTCTCAACGTTCGATCGAGGTGGGCGACCTGGTCGCCGATCCCGCCGGGCGGCGTGTCTGACAGCTCGCCGTAGCCCAGGAGGGTGGGGCTCAGCGTGCGGCTCGCATCGAGTCCATCCCTCAACTCCGGGAAGTCGAGATGGCCGATGAATCCTTGGACATACACAACGGGAATCTGCATATACCGTCCTCTGGTCAGGTTAACGGCGGCCAGTGTCGCTACTTGAGATGTCGCGCAAGCCACCCCTTTCAATCGACTGAAACGGATCGGTATTGCTGTCAATGCACAACAGTATCGTTTCGTCATGCCCCGATCCGGCAAGAGAACGAGCGACGTGCCGCTTGTCACAAAACGAGCGATTCCGCAGGTTCATGCGCACGAGTCGCCCGGGTCTGAAACATGACGCGCCTAGACTCGCCGGACGACACCACTGGGGAGAAAACACATGAATCGTCTGAGCGGTTGGCTGTTCGTCGCGTGCTTCGTCGTGTCCGGCTCGTGCTATGCGGGTACCGCGTGTCCTGATCTGTTCACCGATGGCACCGAACCGGCCATCGATATGTCGTTGACCGCGCGCACCACCGAGGTATGCCATACCGAATACGTGCTGCTGGCATCGGGCGTCACCAAGGACCCGATCTACTCGGCCGAACATCTCACCGCCAGGCAGATCGCGGGCGCGGAATCCATCGGCCGTACCGGCACGTGGCACGCGGAAACCGGCATCCCGACCGCCGACCGATCGCAGTCGTCCGATTACACCAACAGCGGCTACGACCGCGGCCACATGTCCCCGGCCGGCGATGCTTCGACGCTGTCGAACGAGAAGGAAACCTTCTCGATGGCCAACGTGGTGCCGCAGTTCCATTCGCTCAACGCGGGCCAGTGGGAGCGCATCGAAAACTATGTGCGCTCGGTCGCAACCGACCAGGGCGAAGTTTATGTGGTTACGGGTCCCGCGTTCGAGCCGGGTTCCACTGCCACCATCGGTGCCGACCAAGTGGCGGTGCCCGACTATACGTGGAAGGCCATCTACGAGCCGGGCGTCGGCACGGGTGCCTACCTCTGCACCAACCTCCAGCAATACGCCTGCACGGTGGTGTCGGTGAGCGACATCACCACGATGTCGGGCGTGGACCCATTCCCCAGCCTGTCGGCCTCCATGAAGTCGCATGCGATCAGCCTGCCGCTGCCGTAACGACTGGGAGCCTGCCTTCGCAGGCACGATGGAGCTCGGTCGCTAGTCCTTGCGATCGATGTTGGTGCCGATGCGCCAGAGGACGCCGGCGGGATCCTTGATGGTGAAGTCTCGTATGGCCCAGGGCCGATCTTGCGGAGGAGAAGCCTGCACACCGTACTTCGTAGCCAGGTCGCTCTGCTCCACGCGATGCCACCAGGCGTCCACGTCGACGACCAGCATGTGCATCATGACGTTCTCCGCGTGTTGCTTGACGTAGAACCGTTGCAATAGGAACGCACATTCACCGGCCTTGATATACGCCAGGCTGTCGTCGGAAAACGCGATCTCGAATCCAAGATCGACGTAGAAGGCCTTGGAAAGCTCGAAGTCTTTGGCGGGAACAAACGCCTTTATCTCAACCGTTTCGAACGTCACGCGTGCCTATCCTTGCGGGTAAGAAACGGCGATCGTACAAGGTTCAAAGTGTAACCGGCGGCGCTCGCGGCGCCGCCGGTTATTCGGGCTCAGTGCTCCAGTGGAAGGTCCTTCGTTTCCCGCACGAAGAACAGGCCGATGACGACGGTCATGAGCGCGACGATCACCGGGTACCACAGGCCGTAGTAGATGTCGCCCTTCCAGGCCACGAGCATGAAGCCGATGGTGGGCACGAACCCGCCGAACCAGCCGTTGCCGATGTGGTACGGGAGGCTCATCGACGTGTAGCGGATACGGGTAGGGAACATCTCCACCAGCCACGCCGCGATCGGGCCGTAGACCATCGTGACATAGAGCACCAGCAGGAACAGCAGCACCACGAGCATCGGCTTGTTCATCGCGGCCGGGTCGGCTTTCTCGGGATAACCCGCCGCCTTTACCTGCGCGCCGATCTTCGCCGTGAACTCCTTGCTTTGCGCGGTGAACGCCGCCTTGTCCAGCTGGCCGCCCTCGAACGATTCGATCACCTCGTCGCCGATCTTCACCGTGGCCAGCGTGCCCGCCGGCGCCTCGGCGTTGGAGTATGGAATACCCTTCTTCGCCAGCACGCTCTTGGCCACGTCGCACGAGCTGGTGAAGGTCTTCTTCCCCACGGGATCGAACTGGAAGGTGCAGGCGTTCGGATCGGCGGTAACGACCACCGGGGCCGAGGCGGCCGCGGCTTCGATCGCCGGATTACCGAAGTGGGTAAGCCCCTTGAAGATCGGGAACATGGTGAGGGCGGCGATCAGGCAGCCCGCCAGCACTACCGTCTTGCGGCCGATCCTGTCCGACAGCCAGCCGAAGAACACGAAGAACGGCGTGGCGAAGAGCAGTGCCGCGGCGATGAGCAGGTTCGCCGTGGTGCCGTCGATCTTCAGGCTTTGCGTGAGGAAGTAGAGCGCGTAGAACTGCCCCGTGTACCAGACCACGGCCTGGCCTGCGGTGGCACCCAGCAACGCCAGGATCACCAGCTTCAGGTTGGGCCAGCGGCCGAAGGCTTCGGTCAACGGCGCCTTCGAGTGCTTGCCCTCCGCCTTCATCTGCTGGAACACCGGCGATTCCTGCAGCTGCATGCGGATGTATACCGAGACACCCACGAGCACCGACGAGATCAGGAACGGAATGCGCCAGCCCCAAGCCTCGAAGGCCTCGGTGCCCATGCCCATGCGCGTGCCGAGGATCACCAGCAGCGAGAGGAAGAGACCGAAGGTGGCCGTGATCTGAATGAAGCTGGTGTACAGGCCCCGCTTGCCCATGGGCGCGTGTTCCGCCACATATGTGGCGGCACCGCCGTATTCGCCGCCCAGTGCCAGGCCCTGCAGCAAGCGCAACAAGATCAGCAGCACGGGCGCCGCTACGCCGATGGTGGAATAACCAGGTAGCACGCCGACGAGGAACGTGGACGTACCCATGATCACGATGGTGACGAGGAAGGTGTACTTGCGTCCGATGAGATCGCCTACGCGGCCGAACACGATCGCGCCGAACGGGCGCACGAAGAAGCCGGCGGCGAACGCGAGGAGGGCGAAGATGAACTGGCTCGTTTCATTGAGGCCGGTGAAGAACTGCTTGCCGATGATGGCGGCCAGCGAGCCGTAGAGGTAGAAGTCGTACCACTCGAACACCGTGCCCAGGCTGGATGCGAAGATCACCCGCTTGTGGCTGCTACCGATGGTGCCGTCGGCGCGAAGGCCGCCTGCCGTAGTTGCCATGTGGGTCTCCGATCAGAACCGGTAATTGCCGTTGAGGGTGACTTCGTTGGCCGACGTCTTCTGCCGGCCCAGGCCATTGGCCGTCGTCGAGTTGAGGTTGGAGTGCAGCCACTCGACGCTGAAGTCGTAAGCGCCTGCCGTGTATTGCAGGCTGAGGGCCTGCTGGCGATTCTTCAGCAGGCCGGGAGCATTGGCCGCACGCCAGCGCAGCACGTCGTTCTCGTTCGGCTTGCTGGCGGCGAGCGTGCCGTAGAGGCTCCAGTTCGGAGTGAACTTGTAGCCCACCTGGAGGAAGCCGCCCTTGTCCTTGATGTCGCCGAACTGGGAAAGGTCGCCGAAGATCTGCGCAATGGCGGTGCCCGTATAGACGGCACCCTTGACGATGAAGTTGCCGGGCATCCACATGCCGCCCACTTCATACGCCGTGCTCTTGATGTTGCTCTTGATCGGCGTGACGGTCTGACCGTCCACGCCGTGAAGGTCCAGCTTGCTGTAGTGCGTGGAACCGAACACCTGCCAGTTGCTGCCCTTGGCGGTGAGGCGAGCCTCCACCTGCGGCTTGAAGCCGGCGTTGCCCGCGGTGAGGTAGTTGGTCGTGAGGCCCGGGCCGTTCCAGCTGCCCTCGAACACGCCCAGGTCGAAGCGCCACTTCACGCCTTCCGATCCGTGGTTGAGGTCCTGCATCACCATGATGCCGGGATAGCGCCAGCCGATCATGCCGGTGCCGTAGCCGAGCGGGAACGCGATATGCGAGAGCGACTGCGGCACGTATTCGAGCGGGAACATGAGATCCCACATCTGGCCGATGCGGAACGTGGTGCCGGTGGACGCGTTGGTGAGGTCCATGTACGCCTGGCGCAGGCGCGGCGTGGGTTGTTGCTGGCTGTAGGGACCGGTGCCGTTGAAGCCGCCGAAGAAGTCCATTTCGATGCGACCGCTACCGGCCCAGTTCTCGTTGAACTTCGCCCCGGTGAAGTCGAGCCAGAAGCGGGTGTTGCGGATGTCCACACCGCTCAGCGAATCGTTCACGCGTCCGCCCTGCCCGGGAATCGGGTATTCCGCGTTGGCGCCGTTGCCGTAGGTGAAGGCCTTGCTCTGACTGAATGCGTTGGCGTTGATGAAACCGTGCAGCGCGACGGACACGCCGGGCGCCGAGGTAAAGGTGGGTTTCGCCGGCACGGCCGCTACGGTCTTCTCGACCTTGGCCACCTTCTCGTCGGTCTGCTGTGCCTGGCTTTGCGCGGCCTGGGCGGTGGCCGCGGCTTCGCTCGTGGCCGTCTTCTGTTCCTGGATCATCGCCTTCAGCTCGGCGAGCTGCTGTTCGAGCTGGCTTACCCTGGATTCGAGCTGCGCTTCGCGCGTGGATTTCTTCGCCCGGGACTGGGCATGGGCCTGGTCCGGTATGGCCGCCATGGGCAGCATCAGGGCACAGGCGACGCTGAGGGCGATGGCCTTACGGCCACCCGAGCGAGTGGTTTTCATCATGGTCTCCCCAACCATTGGCAGGCCGAGCATGTGACACGCCCGCTGGGGCTGCCATTCGCCAAAGGTCGAACCTCGACCAAAGTCGTAGCGAGTCCGCACCTTAATGCTGCGCCGCGACGCTAAACTTCATGCCATAGCACAGCCCTGGAGCCAGCATGTCCGATTTTCACCCGGTCGATCCCGCCTTCGCCGCCACCGCGCGCATCCGCAAGGACGACTACGAACGCATGTACGCACGGTCCGTCCAGGACCCCGAGGGTTTCTGGAAGGACATGAGCGGGCGCCTGGACTGGATCGTGCCGCCCACGAAGATCAAGAACGTCTCGTTCGATCCGGCCAACCTCTACATCCGCTGGTTCGAAGACGGCCAGCTCAACGTCTCGGCGAACTGCCTCGACCGACACCTGGCGAAGCGCGGCGACAAGACCGCCATCATCTTCGAAGGCGACGACCCCGGCGAGACGCGCAGCCTCACCTACCGCGAGCTGCACGCCGAGGTGTGCAAGTTTGCGAACACGCTGAAGAACCTGGGCATCGTCAAAGGCGATCGCGTGGTGATCTATCTGCCGATGATCCCCGAAGCGGCCGTGGCCATGCTCGCGTGCGCGCGCATCGGCGCGGTGCACTCCGTGGTGTTCGGCGGCTTCTCGCCGGATTCCCTCGCCAGCCGCATCGCGGACTCCGGTGCCAAGCTCATCGTCACCGCCGACGAAGGTTGCCGCGGCGGCAAGAAGATTCCCCTGAAGGCGAACGTGGACGAGTCGCTGACCCGTCCGCGCACCAACAGCGTGGAGACGGTGGTGGTGGTGCGGCGCACCGGCGGTGCGGTGCAGTTCCAGTCGCCGCGCGACCGCTGGTACCACACGCTGATGGAAGGCCAGTCCGCCGTGTGCGAACCCGAAGCGATGAACGCGGAAGATCCGCTCTTCACCTTGTATACGTCCGGTTCCACCGGCCAGCCCAAGGGCGTGCTGCACACCAGCGGCGGTTACCTCGTCTATACCAGCCTCACCCATGAACTGGCCTTCGATCTGCGCGAAGACGACATCTACTGGTGCACGGCGGATGTCGGCTGGGTCACCGGGCACAGCTATGTGGTGTACGGCCCGCTGGCGAACGGCTCCACGGTGGTGATGTTCGACGGCGTGCCCAACTATCCCGATTACAGCCGCTTCTGGCAGGTCGTGGACAAGCACAAGGTCACGCTCTTCTATACGGCGCCGACCGCTATCCGCGCATTGATGCGCGAGGGCGAGGAGCCGGTAAAGAAAACCTCGCGCAAGACCCTCCGCGTGCTGGGCACGGTGGGGGAGCCCATCAATCCTGAAGCCTGGAACTGGTACTACCGTGTGGTGGGTGACGAGCGCTGCCCGGTGGTGGACACCTGGTGGCAAACCGAAACCGGCGGCTTCATGATCACGCCGTTGCCCGGTGCCACCGACCTGAAGCCCGGATCGGCCACCTTCCCGTTCTTCGGCGTGAAGCCCGCCATCGTGGATACCGACGGCAAGCCGCAGGAAGGCGAATGCAGCGGCAACCTCGTCATCACCGATTCCTGGCCTGGCCAGATGCGCACGGTGTACGGCGACCACCAGCGTTTCGTGGATACCTACTTCAAGACCTATCCCGGCAACTATTTCACCGGCGACGGTGCGCGTCGTGATGCGGACGGCTACTACTGGATCACGGGTCGCGTCGACGACGTGATCAACGTGTCCGGCCATCGCATCGGCACAGCGGAAGTGGAAAGCGCCCTGGTGGCCCATCCCAAGGTGGCCGAAGCGGCCGTGGTCGGTTGCCCGCACGACATCAAGGGACAGGGCATCTATGCCTTCGTGACCCTCGTGGCCGGAGAGACCGGCAGCGAAGCCCTGTCGAAGGAACTGATCGCGGGCGTGCGCAAGGAGATCGGCCCGATTGCCGCCCCCGACTACCTGCAATGGGCGCCGAGCCTTCCCAAGACACGTTCGGGCAAGATCATGCGCCGCATCCTGCGCAAGATCGCGGAAAACCAGCCGGACCAGCTCGGCGACGTCTCCACGCTGGCCGATCCCGGCGTCGTGAAGAACCTGGTGGAAGAACGATTGATCAAAGGGTGAAGCGTGAACAGTGAACAGTGAACCGTATGCACACCGCGGATGGCTGTTCGCCGTTACCCCTCACCGACTCACTGCCTGCTCTTACGGTTCACTGTTCACCTACTAACGGTTCACTCATCCATGCACGTTTTGATCGCCGACGACCATCCCCTGTTCCGCGATGCGCTTCAGCGCGCGGTGCTGGCGGCGGTGCCGGGCGCCACCGTGCACACCGCGGACAACGTGCCTGCGCTGTTCGCGCTGATCGAGTCGTTGCCGGACGCGGATCTGCTCTTGATGGATCTGCACATGCCGGGCGCCCGGGGTTATTCCGCGCTCGCGCATATTCGCGGACAGTATCCCGGGCTGCCGACGATCGTCGTGTCGGGACACGAGGAAGGGCAGATCGCGAGACGCGCGCTGGCACACGGCGCGTCGGCCTACATTCCGAAGTCGGCCGCGGTGGAACAGATCGTGGAAGCGGTACGCGCGGTGCTCGACGGCGACGTGTGGCTTCCACACCAGCTCGTGGGCGGCAGTGTCGAGCTGAAAGCCGACGAAGCCGACGTGGCCGCACGCGTAGCCTCGCTCACGCCACAGCAGTTCCGCGTGCTGAACATGATCGCCGAAGGCCTGCTCAACAAGCAGATCGCTTTTGACCTCGGCGTATCGGAGGCCACGGTGAAAGCACACATGACCGCGATCATGCGGAAGCTCGGCGTGTCCAATCGCACGCAGGTGGCGCTGGCTGCGAGCCACCTGGATGTCGAGAAGGAAGCGTTTCCCGGGGTGTCGCAGGAAGGCTGAGGGTTCGGTCTCTCGATATTGCAACCCCTGTATGAGCCGCTATAGCGGGGAGGGGGCGCCCTCACGGCAGCTGAATTCTTCACGTTGATCGAGGCGAGGTTTTCTCGCCGCTGTAGCGGCTCCTACACGGGGCTGCCGAAACCATTCAGGCCGCGTGCGTTCCCGCGCGCTTCACCAGGGCCACCAGCAGGGCTCTCAGCGCGGCCGGGCGAATGGGTTTGTGTAGCAGCGGATAACCGAGCGAGCGGGCGCGCTGCTTCAGTTCGGTGCTGCCGTCGGCCGTGATCATCGCCGCCGGCGGCACGCGTGCCAGCTTGCTGCCGATGAACTGCAAGGCCTCCAGGCCGTCCATGCCTTCGCCCAGGTGGTAGTCCGCCAGGATCAGGTCGACGTGGGTTGCCGTGAGGATCTCCAGCGCGGCGTGGGCGTCCAGCGCAACGCGACAGTCGACGCCCCAACGCCCGAGCAGGGCGGACATGCCTTCCAGGATCGCCTCGTCGTTATCCAGGCAAAGCACCGTCAGCGGCAACTGCTCGCCACCCGGCCGGACGACGGCCGGCACGAGCTTGCGCGATACCGGCTCCGCACGCGGCACGGTGATGCTGAAGCAGCTACCCGCACCCACGTGGGAACGCAGCCCCAGCGGATGGGCAAGGATGCCGGCAAGGCGATCGCAGATCGAGAGGCCGAGACCCAGTCCTTTCTCTCCCCACGGCGACGGACGCTCCAGGCGCTGGAACTCGCCGAAGATCCTCGCTTGCTGTTCGTCGGCGATGCCGGGGCCGCTGTCCCATACTTCGATGCGCACGACATTCCCCATGCGCCGGACGCCGAGCAGCACGCCGCCCGAACGGGTGTAGCGCAGCGCGTTCGACAAGAAGTTGGCCACGATGCGGCGGAGCAGCTGCGCGTCGGAGCGCACGGCGAGCGTGGTCGGGACAACGCGCAACGTGAGGCCACGCTGTTCGGCGACCACGGCGAACTGTTGCCGCAGCGAATCGAACAGGTCGGCCAGCGCGAAGGGCGCCACCTCGGGGCGATAACTTCCTGCATCGAGTCGCGACACGTCGAGCAAGGCATCGAGCAGGTCTTCAGCCGCGCGGAACGAAGCGTCGATGCGTTCCGCGAGCTGGGCCACTTCGCCGTCGAGCCCGGGATGTTGACGCAGGGCGGAGGTGAACAGGCGTGCCGCGTTCAACGGCTGTAGAAGATCGTGACTCGCCGCGGCGAGGAACCGCGTTTTCGACGCGTTGGCCGCCTCGGCTTCACGTCGCGCGATGGCCGTGGCATTCAGCGCTTCGGAGAGTTCTGCCGTGCGGTCTTCCACGCGTTGCTCCAGCGTCTCGTTCGCGTCGATGAGCGCCTGTTCCACGCTTTTGTACGCCGTGACATCGGTGAACGTGGTGACGAAGCCGCCACCCGGCAGCGCGCGACCGCGCATTTCGATCACCGTACCGTCGGGGCGCACGCGCTGGAATACGTGTGGCGAACCTGCGCGCATGTAGCGGATGCGCTTGGCCACGTGCTCGTCCACTTCGCCGGGGCCGCATTCGCCGTGTTCCGCGTTCCAGCGGATGAGGTCGGCCACGGGGAGGCCCACGTACACCATGCCGTCGGGATAGCCGAAGAGTTCGAGATAACGCCGGTTCCATGCGACAAGGCGCATTTCGCCGTCCACCACGCTGATGCCTTGCGACACGTTTTCCAGTGTCGTGGAAAGGAGCTCGCGATTGAAGCGCAGTTCCTGCGATGCCTCGTCCATCAGCGCCATGGCTTCGGCGATATCGAGACCCGTACCCGAGAGCGCGCCCATGAGGATGCGGCGCGCACTGGCCGCGCCGACGGCGCTTGCGAGAAGGCGTTCGGTGAACTGGATGAGCGGACGGTCGGCCGAGTCGGTAGGGGAGAGCGTCACGCCGTGACGCTGCCCGTATTCGTTGAAGGCACGCATCGTCACGCGGTCGCCGACGATACGTCCCGCGATCGTTCCGAGGTCGCGTACCGTCACCCGGCCGCGCCAGTCACCGGCGCCGGTCGCACTACGCACGAACGGATCGACGAAGAGTGCCGCGTGCAGCCGTTCCGCCACACTGGGACGAAAGCGCAGCGAGATGAACACGAGGAACGCCACGTTGAATAGCAGCGACCAGAAGGTGCCGTGCGTGACGGATTCCCACCCCGTGAGATGGAACAACTCGGTCGGCTTGAGCCAGCTCATCCCGAACGGACCGTCGTCCATCCACGCCGAATGCAGCCAACCGGCACGCGTCATGGCGGGGAGCAGCAGCGTGTAGGTCCAGACGGTAAAGCCGGCCAGCAGGCCGACGTAAACGCCCACGCGGCTCGCGCCGCGCCAGTACAGGGCGGACACGATGGCCGGCGCGAACTGCGCCACTGCCGCGAACGAGAGCAGGCCGGTCGCCGCGAGATTTTCGGCATCGGCGATGATGCGGTAATAGACATAGGCCAGTGCGGCCAGCACCACGATGGCGACGCGGCGCACCAGCAGCACGATATGGGACAGGTCGCCTCGACGCTCCAGGTCGAATTGCTTCACGCGAAGCAGGGCCGGCATGACCAGATCGTTGCTGATCATCGTCGCGAGTGCGACCGCCGCGACGATTACCATGCCGGTAGCGGCGGAGAATCCGCCGACGAAGGCCAGCAGCGCCACGCCGCTGTCGCCGAGTGCGATCGGCAGGTTGAGCACCCATGCATCCACATGGCCCTTCGTCACTTGCGGAAGACTCAGTCCTGCACTGACGATCGGCAGCACCGCTACCGAGATCAGGATCATGTAGATGGGGAAGAACCAGCGCGCGCGGTACAGGTCGCGCGGATCTTCGCATTCCACCACACCGATCTGGAACTGCCGCGGCAGGCAGAACATCGCACAGAACGCGAGCAGGGTCTGCGCGACGAACCCCGGGGGCATGTTGCCCTTCTCCAGCTGAAGCACGGGAGCACGCAGCGTTTCGACGAAGCCTGGGCCGTGCATATACGCATAGACGCCGATGGCGACGAACGCCAGCAGCTTCACCAATGACTCCGCCGCCACCGCCAGCATCATGCCGTGGTGATGCTCGGTGGCGTCGATGTTGCGCGTGCCGAAGAGAATGGCGAACACGGCGAGCAACGCCGCGCACCATAAGGCGGTGTCGCCGAACCACCAGGCAGAATTGCCGGCACCGAGCACGGTGAACGACATCGCCACAGCCTTGAATTGCAGGGCGATATAGGGAATGACCGCGACCACGGCGATGACGGCCACCAGGGCCGCCAATCCATGCGACTTGCCGAAGCGCGCCGCGATGAAGTCGGCGATCGACGTGATGTTGCGTTCGCGCGCCACGAGCACCAGGCGCTCGAACAAGCCGAAGCCGAGCACGAAGAGCAGCAGCGGGCCGAGATAGATCGGCAAGTAGGAAAGCCCGGAGACGGCGGCGGTGCCCACCGCCCCGTAGAAGGTCCACGACGAGCAGTACACCGCGAGCGCAAGGCTGTAGACCAGCGGCCGGAGTTTCGGCTGGCGAGGGTAGAGCGGCCGCCTGTCGCCCAGCCAGGCGATGCCGAACAGCAGGCCCACGTAAAGCAGCGATACCAGCAGCAGTAGCCAGCCTGCGATCACTTATGTCCTCCCCTGGGCGATACGGCCCCATTGTAGGGAAGGCATCGGGGCTTTGCCGCGTTACGATTCATCCCGATGAACCACCAAGAACTCGAACTGCCGCCGCTGGCCCCCGACGACATCCACATCTGGCGTTGCCGCTGGGCCGGAGGTGCCGGTGAGCGCGCCTTTGCCGGGCTACTCCGGCGCTACGCCGAAGACGAGGGAGCCGCCATCTTCCGGGGTGAGCACGGCAAGCCGCACTTCGCGCCGCCGCACGACACGCTGGGCTTCAACTGGTCGCACAGCGGCGACGTCGCGTTGCTCGCCGTCGGCCGCGGTCCTGCGGGCTTCTCGGTGGGCGTGGACGTGGAAGCCGTGCGCCCGCGAGCACGCGCCCTGGAGCTGGCACAGCGGTTTTTCGCTCCCGGCGAGACCGCCTGCCTGCGCGCGCTCGGCGAAAGCGCCCGGCTGCAGGGCTTTCTTACCTTGTGGACGGCGAAGGAAGCCGTGTTGAAGGCGCATGGCGGCGGGCTGTCCTATGGCTTGCACCGCGTGTCGTTCACGTTGGAGGAAGAGGGGGCCGCGCCGGCCACGTTCGAAGGCGATGTCGGCCAGGCGGAGGAGTGGCAGGTGCATCGTCTTCCGCTGAACGAAGGACTGGTGTCTGCCGTCGCGTGGCGCGGTGAGAAACGTGCGCTCCGCGTCTTCACATATCCGCTTTGAACCTTTTCCCGGCGAGCCGTGTCTCATTACCTGTGTGTGAGTGTGACCGTGGAGTGCGCCACAGGGACGTGGCGAGTTATGCTGGGACGACAGTCATTACGCACGCTGCGCTTGGCGGCGTGCGCTTTTTTTTATGGACCGTCGATGACCCTCCTCAGCGTCAACCTCAACAAGATCGCCGTCCTGCGCAATTCCCGGGGTGGCGACGAACCCGATATCGCCACCGCCGCCAATTGCTGCATCGATGCCGGATGCGGTGGCCTCACGGTGCATCCCCGTCCCGACATGCGCCATGTCACGCCCGACGACGTGCGTACCCTGGCCGGCCTGCTGCGCGGGCGCGTGGAATACAACATCGAGGGCAATCCGTTCGCGGGGCCGCGCGGCGCCTATCCGGGCCTGCTCGAGCTGGCGAGGGAAGTGCGTCCCACGCAAGTCACGCTCGTACCGGACGGTGACGGGCAGATCACGTCCGATCACGGTTTCGACCTCAGCAACGACATCGAGACACTGAAACCGGTGGTGGCGGCGTTTCGCGAACTGGGCTGCCGCGTCAGTGTGTTCGTCGATGCCGGCGGCCAGGGCTTCGAGGCGGCGAAGGCCATCGGTATCCAGCGCATCGAACTCTATACCGGTCCTTATGCAAAGGCGTTCCACGACGGCGATGCGCGTGCGGAGCTGGCCGCGTTCGCCGATACCGCGAGGCGGGCGCAACAGGCCGGCCTTGCAGTGAATGCCGGCCACGATCTGAGCCAGGCGAACCTTGGCACGTTCAAGGCCGCGATCCCCGGTCTGGCCGAGGTGTCGATCGGGCATGCACTGATCGGCGAGGCGCTGTACCAGGGGCTCGGCAACACGGTGCGTGCCTACCTCGACATCCTGAAGTAGGAGCGCGCCCTGCGCGCGACAGCTTTTCGCGCCTGTGTTCGAGCTTGCGCGCCAGCTCCGGGGCACGGCCTCAAAACATGTCGCGCGCAGGGCGCGCTCCTACAAGCCACCGCATTCCACGAAGGGCTGCCGAAATAAAAAAACCCCGCCGTGAGGCGGGGTTTTTCGTCTTACCGGACAACCGATCGGTTATTGCGCGTTGACGAAACCGATCTTGGTCAGGCCCTGGCCCTTAGCGTCGGAAAGCACGCGTGCCACGACCTCGTACTGAACCGCGTCATCCGCGTCGATCTGCAGTTCCGGCTGGTTCGACTGCTGGGCGATCACCGCGATCTGGGCGCGAAGGCCCAGTTCGTCGACCGGTGTGTCGTTCCAGTACAGCGAGCCATCCTGGCGGATCTGCAGCCGGACGGGATCCGGCGGATTCTCTGGGTTGACGATGTTCGGGTTCGGCTGCGGAAGATCGATCTTGATCTTATGCGACAGCATCGGAGCCGTGATCATGAAGATGATCAGGAGCACCAGCATCACGTCGACGAGCGGCGTGACGTTGATGTCCGACATCGGGCCACCGGAGTTGCCTGAGCTGAATGCCATGTTCGTTACTCCCCCGCCTTGCCAGTCGACATGAAGCCGACGTGGACCATACCGGCTTCCTTGGCATCGCCAAGGATCTTCTTCACCACCTTGTATTCGGTGGTGCGGTCGGCACGGATCTGGAGTTCCGGCTGCGGCGACTTCGCCGCCGCAACCGCGAACTGAGCCTTCAGTTCAGCCTCAGTGACTTCGCCGTCATTGAGGAAGTACGTACCGTCCGGCTTGACCGCGAGATCCATCGGTTCGACCGGGGTGTCATCCTTAACGTTCGGATTAGCCTTCGGCAGATCGATCTGGACCTTGTGGGACATCAGCGGCGCCGTGATCATGAAGATGATCAGCAGAACCAGCATCACGTCGACGAGCGGCGTGACGTTGATTTCCGACATCGGACCACCGGAGTTGCCCCCGCTGCTCATAGCCATGGGTCAGTTCCTCTTACTTCTTGACGACGGCAGCCGGAGCGGTGCCTTCGACGCGGGCGCCCGTGGCGAAGAAGTCGTGCAGGTCGTGCGCGAATTCGTCGAACTGGGCGTAGGTGAGGCGGTTCGAGCGCATGAAGAAGTTGTACGCAAGCACGGCCGGGATAGCGGTGAACAGACCGAACGCGGTCATGATCAGCGCCTCACCGACGGGGCCGGCCACCTTATCCATCGACGCGGAACCCGAAGCGGCGATACCGATCAGCGCGTGGTAGATACCCCACACCGTACCGAGAAGACCGATGAACGGGGCCGACGAACCGACCGTGGCGAGCAGGGTCAGGCCGCCTTCCAGACGCAGGCTCTCGCGAGCGACGGCCTGGCGCAGGGCGCGGTCGATGAATTCCGAACGCGACAGCGTCTCGGCGAGACGACCGCCAGCAGCCTGCTGGTGGTGAGCCACGGCCGAAGCGGCGTCGAGAGCGATCTTCGAGAACGGTTCGCCCTTCGGCTGCTCTTCGAGCATACGAATGGCTTCCTGCGTCGACGAGGTGTTCCAGAAACCCTGGATGACCTTGTCGGCGCGGGCACGCACCATGCTGTTACGGATGAAGTTGGCGACGATGAAGTACCACGAGAGCACGGACATCGCGACCAGCACCACGAACACAATCCAACCGAGGAAGTCGAAGTTGTGGATCAGGTGGTCGAAGCCCATCTGCTTGAGGGCGTCGGCATTGGAGTTTTGACCTGGATTAGCAGGCTGAGCGGAGGTGTCTTGCAACATAACGCTACCCTTGGGAAGTCAAGCGTGAACTAAAGATGTAAGTAAGTGTGAGGACTAACTTACAGCTGGTTTAGGTTGAACGTAACGGGGACACGTGCATAGCCTTCGACGGCCTGACCGCCTCGCTTGCCCGGGTTGAATCGCCAGTTCCTTGCCGCATCCTGCGCTGCCTTGTCCAGTTCGCGGAAACCGCTCGACTGGTCGACCTTGATGTCCTTCGGCGAACCGTCGACACCCACGAGGACCAGAAGTACCACCGTACCTTCATGCCGCTGACGGATCGCCTGCGGCGGATACCTTGGCGGGTTGCGCTGACGGTACGACAGATTCTCGCTAGGCGCGATGTCGGCCGGCGGAGCTGGCGGCGCGGGAGGCGCCGGCGGCGGGGCCGGAACGGCATTCGTACTCGCCTCTTCGACAGCCGGCGGCGGCGGGGCCGGCGGCGGCGGTGTCGGCGGCGGCTTCACCTGTTGAATGATTTTCGGCGGCGGCTGCTTCGGGGGTTCCGGCGGCGGCGGCGGGGGAGGCGGGGGAGGCGGCGGCGGTTCGATGAAGTCGACCTGCACGACCTTCTCTTTCTGCTTTTCCTGCGTCTTGGGCGGCGCCATGGGCGCGACCAGCAGCAGGAAGGCGAACGAGTGCAGCGCGATGGCTACTGCCAACGCACTTGTGCGCCCCCAACTGAACGGCGCTTGGCCGGTTGATTCGTTACTTGAGGCCATCAGTCACTATCAAGAGCTAATCAAGCGGAAGTGAGCCCGCACTGCTCGTCCGGCGTCGACGGCTTGACAATGCCGAAAACGCAGGTTTCTGCAAGCGGAAAGATATGCAAGTTACACCAGCATATGGCGTTTGTATAGCACCTGAAGGGCGGATTTATATCGATTCATATCCCCCCCTTCCGGGTCTTTACAACCGCTTACTTGCCGGTACCTGCGGTTTTCAACCAGGCGTTGGCCTTGGCAGACGTTTCAGGGTCCTGGGCCGCGAGCTTCATGTCCGCGATGGCACCCTGCTTGTTCTTCTGACCACGCTTGGCTTCCGCACGCAGCATGTAGGCCTGGCCCTTATGCTGCACACCCTTGCTGATGGCATCCGTCGCCGACTTTTCAGCGGCGGCGTACTGGTTTTCCTGGAGCTGCACCCGTGCGACCTTCAGGGCCGGCTCGCCGTTCGTGGCGACCTTCGCGGCTTCCTGGTAGGCGGCGAGCGCATTCTTCATGTCGTCGCCGGTGACGTAGGCGTCGCCGAGCAGGTTGTAGTTCTCACCCGTCTTCTGCACCACGCCCTTGTCGAGGCCTTCCTTCAGCACCGCGGCGGCCTTGCCGGCATTCGCCACCTGACGCTCGGAGTGGTCCTGGCCGTCGATGAGGTACACCTTCGCGAGGTTCACGTACTGCTTCTCGTCCTTGAAGGCGCCGGCGCCGCGGGCCTTCTCGAGGAGCTGGATGGCTTCCGGATATTTCTGCGCCTGGATGAGCGACGAGGCGGCGTTGTTGAGGGCCGTGGCGTCGTTCGGGTTCTTCTGCAGCGCTTCGGTCGCGAGCGCGGCGGCCTTGTCGCCCTGGCCCGTCTCGGCATAGCTGGCGGCGAGGATCTGGTCCCACGAACCCTGCGGCTTGGCGTCCGGCATGGACTTGGCCTTGGTGATCGCGGCGATCGCTTCCGGGTACTTCTCAAGGCGATAGTCGATGTTGCCTTCGAGGCCGTAGGAGTCGGCGGTTTCCTTCTTGCCTTCGTTACGCCATTCCTGCAGCGACTGCAGCGCGGCGGCGTACTGTTCGTCGGCGACGAGGAACTGCGTGTACATGTACTTCAGCTGGAAGTAGGTGTCGTTCGGCATCACACCGATGTCGAGCGCCTGCTTCAGCGTGGCGATGGCGCCCTTAACGTCGCCGTCGTTGTACTTCATGTTGGCGATGCCCTGGAGGGCGAGCGCCTGGGCGTACTTGCTGCTCGTGCCCGAACCGTCGGCCAGCGGCTGCAGGAGCTGCATGGCCTTGTCCTTCTCGCCGTTGTTGGCGGCGTCGAGACCTTCGTTCAGGGCCTTTTGGTCTTTCTCGCTCTTGAGGTCGAGCTTGGGTTCCGTACGGGTTGCGTTCGGATACAGCGCTTCCTTCTTGTCCTGGGCCTTGGTGTCGCGAGCGACAGCCGCGCCACTGACGAGGGAAAGTGCGATAGCCGTGGCGAGCGCGAACTTGCTGAGGGAACCCTGTTTCATTGAATGACCTCGGTTGTAGGAGTCACCGCACAAGGCAGCTCTCCGGTGGACTACAGAGGTTAACCCGATTCGATTCCTAAGAACAAGTCGCAGTGCAAGAAAAAAGGAGAGTCAAAACAATGACTTGTTAGGAGAATGTTGGCGCTTACCGATTTGTAGGTAAAAGGTTGCCTTGAAAACGCCATTTTCGTCCACGCTTGTCCAAAGTGAGATGCGGCTCACGAATCGTCACGTGCACGCATATCCGGTGCGCAAGGTGCCAAGTCGGCGAAATCCGGAAGAAGTCCGGTTGACGCTATATCGGAAGGCCTACTGGCGGGCGAAGCACGCGGCGCTGATGATGATTGCCCGGGGTCATGAAGGCGCGGCGCGCCAAGCGGGGTGAGGCCCTGGGAAGTGGACAAGGCGTTCAAGGAGGACATCGGTCATGACTCGGAATCGCTATGGCGAAATCCTGATATCGGGCAACTCGGAAGAGCTGGCCCGGCTTGAGTTGAACCTTGCCCAGGCGTTAGCCGCTCCGCGGCAAACGGAGGGAATGATGGAAGCCGTCTTTCCCGAGCCTCGTGGGGACCGGATTTTCCGGCCTTCCGAAATGAGGACGAGTTTCAGCTATTACCCCCCGGGTAACTCTTGGACGTTGAGTTGGTTGGGTCGGCAGGAACCCGGGGAGTGGAACGGTCCACCGCCCACGGGGCGCGCCAAATACGAGGCGTTGTCGCTGAACATCCGGTTGCCGCCAAAGGTGGATCCGGGCGATTTCGACCCCGTCGGCAAGTATCCGATTATCGACAAACCGGGGGAAGGAGCGTTCGCCTCTTACGCACTGGCGCACGAACACGCTGGCTTTGTGCGGATCATCGTCTTCCCTGCGATCAAAGGGTCGATTACGGTCTCCAGGGACGGCGAGAATCTGGCCGGTCGATTTGAGGTCCAAATACCGTTGAGCCCGATCGAGCCCGCGCCCTTCGAGCCGCCCGACACGCCCGATTATGAGCCACCCGAGTTCCTTCTCATTACGCGGAACGGCATGTTCAACTTTCCGATCCCCCCGATTCCCTAGAATCGATGAACCCCGAGGGCGGCTATTCGCCGTCCTCGATGTCTTCGATCAGATATCCAGATTGGCGACCTTCAGCGCGTTCGATTCGATGAAGTCGCGACGCGGCTCCACGGCCTCGCCCATCAGCATCGAGAACATCTGATCGGCGGCCACGGCGTCTTCGATGCCCACCTGCAGCATGCGCCGGGTTTCCGGGTTCACCGTGGTTTCCCACAGCTGCTCCGGGTTCATTTCGCCGAGGCCCTTGAAGCGCTGGATGGTACGGCCCTTCTTGGCTTCGTCGAGCAGCCAGTTGCGCACGTCGGCGAACGAGAGCACGCCGCGCGAGGCATTGCCGCGGCGAACCACGGCACCCGGCTGCAAGCCCAGCTGCGAAAGCTGCTGGGCGATCGCCTGGATGGCGCGGAACTCGGTGCCGGTGAAAAATGCCTGCGGCATGATCCAGGTGTGGCTCAGGCCATGCTGCATGCGCTCCACTTCGATAGCGGCGCCCTGCTCGTTCAGGGCCGGACGGAAGCGCAACGCATAGGTGGGCTTGCCGAGACCGCTGGCACTGAGGCGCGTTGCGAGACCGTCGAGCCAGGCCTGCATCCGGGCGGCATCCGTCCAGTGTCCCTCTTCCAGCGGCGCGTGCTCGATCATGGCGGTGAGTGCCGCCACGTCGAAGCGATGGCTGAGCCGCTGGATCTGATCGAGCGCCGCCTGGTAGTCGCGCAGCAGCTTCTCCAGCGCCACGCCGTCGATGGCGGGCGCGCCCTCTTCCGGGGTAAGCGAGGCGTTGTCCACGGCGCTGGCGATCAGGTACTCGTTCAGCACGCTGTCGTCCTTGATGTACATCTCCTGCTTGCCCTGCTTCACCTTGTACAGCGGCGGCAGGCCGATGTAGACGTGGCCGCGCTCGATGAGCTCCGGCATCTGGCGGTAGAAGAAGGTAAGCAGCAGCGTTCGGATGTGCGAGCCGTCCACGTCCGCGTCGGTCATGATGATGATGCGGTGGTAGCGCAGCTTGTCCGGGTTGTACTCATCCTTGCCGATGCCCGTGCCCAGCGCGGTGATCAACGTACCGACCTCGGCGGAGGAAATCATCTTGTCGAAGCGGGCCTTCTCCACGTTGAGGATCTTGCCCTTCAACGGCAGCACGGCCTGCGTGCGGCGGTTGCGGCCCTGCTTCGCGGAACCGCCTGCGGAGTCACCCTCCACCAAGAACAGTTCGGAAAGCGCCGGATCCTTTTCCTGGCAGTCGGCGAGCTTGCCCGGCAGGCCGGCGATATCCAGCGCGCCCTTGCGGCGGGTCATCTCGCGCGCCTTGCGGGCCGCTTCGCGGGCACGGGCAGCGTCCACCGCCTTGGAGGCGATGGCCTTGCTTTCGGCCGGGTGCTCGAGCAGGAACTCGGCGAGCTTGTCGTTGACGACCTGCTCGACCGCGGTCTTCACTTCGCTGGAAACCAGCTTGTCCTTGGTCTGCGACGAGAACTTCGGGTCCGGCACCTTCACCGAGAGGACGGCGATCAGGCCTTCGCGCATGTCGTCGCCGGAGAGTCCCACCTTGGCGTTCTTCGCCAGGCCTTCCTTCTCGATGTAGTTCTGCAGCGTGCGCGTAAGCGCCGCGCGGAAGCCCGTGAGGTGGGTGCCGCCGTCGCGTTGCGGGATGTTGTTGGTGAAGCAGAACATCGTTTCCTGGTACGCGTCCGTCCACTGCATCGCCACTTCGACGGTGATGCCTTCGGAGAACGAGCTGAAGCTGATCACGTTGGGATGCAGCGCGGTCTTTAGCTGGGCCAGGTGCTGCACGAACGACTTGATACCGCCCTCGTAGGCGAAGACGTCCTTGCGGTCGTTCCGCTCGTCCACCAGTTCGATGGTGACGCCCGAGTTCAGGAAGGCCAGCTCGCGCAGGCGCTTCGCCAGGATGTCGTAGTGGAACTCGATGTTGTTGGTGAACGTGGCCGGGCTGGGCAGGAAGCGTACGAGCGTGCCGCGCCGATTGGCGTCCGCCACGGCCTCGATGGGAGCCAGCGGCTCGCCATGGGCGTATTCCTGTCGGTATTCCTTGCCGTCGCGCCAGATCGTGAGCCACAGCTTCTCGCTGAGCGCGTTCACGACCGAGACGCCCACGCCGTGGAGGCCGCCGGAAACTTTGTAGGAGTTGGCGTCGAACTTGCCGCCGGCGTGGAGCACGGTCATCACCACCTCGGCGGTGGACTTACCCTCTTCCGGGTGGATGTCCACCGGAATGCCACGGCCGTTGTCGTCGACGCCGACCGAACCGTCCTGGTGGATGGTGACCTTGACGTAATCGCAGTAGCCCGCCAGAGCTTCGTCGATGGCGTTGTCCACCACCTCGAACACCATGTGGTGCAGACCGGTGCCGTCGTCGGTGTCGCCGATGTACATGCCGGGGCGCTTGCGGACGGCATCGAGTCCTTTCAGGACCTTGATGCTGCCGGAGTCGTAAGCGGTCGAGTTCGTCGTCGGATCGAGAGGTTCGTTCATGCGATGCCCGGTGATGGCGCTGGAGAGCGGCCCCATGGCGCTGCAAACAGCCTTGGGGCAATCGGTGAATTATAGCAGGGGCGGCGCTGGGGCGCCGTTTTCGGGGTTTGGGGTGGCGATTGCGGGGAGTTGGGAATGGGAATTGGGGGCGGCACGGCCGGCGTTCGGGTGAGGGCGCGGGAACGTCTTGCGCCGGGCAGGTCGTGCCCGGAAGTCCACTGCCCTGATGACGTGCAACTAAGCTCCCGCTTCCCGCGAGCCTTCTCCGCTCTTCACTGAACCGTGTTCCACGTGGAACATAGCGGCCGCATGTCCAACGAGAGCGGATGGCAGCTCCGTACCGGTTATGAACACCTGGGCGTCGTGCCCAAGAAGCTGCCCTACCACCCACTCTTGATGGGTCCGATCAAGCTCGGATGCAAGGTCGTCGAGGCAGATCACCGGCCATTCGCCGCGGAGTTCAGCGTGAAGCGAGGCCTGTCCCAGCAGGCACGCGAGTGCACAGAGCTTTTCCTGGCCCCTGGAGAGGTGCTCGCGTAGCGGCGCATGTTCGAACGCCACAGTGAAGTCCGCCCGGTGGGGCCCAACGGTCGTGTGCCCCCGGGCGAGATCCTTCTGCCTGCGTTCGGCCAGCGTGGCGGCCAAATCGGCACTCTCGTCCCAGCCGGGCCGATACCTGAGCGAAAAGACGCCCAACTCGGGCAACACGTTCCCCATGAAGCCCTGGATATGGGGAACCACCCGGGAAAGGTAATCCCGGCGGTAGGTCGTGATGGCCTCACCTGCAGCCGCCAACTCCGCCTCCCACGGCTCCAAAAGTGAAGCGTCGGGGTGGCCTCCCTGCCGCAGTAGCGAGTTCCGTTGCTTCAGGGCGCGCTGGTAGCGCCGCCATTGACCGACGAAGCCATGTTCCACGTGGAACATGCCCCAGTCGAGATAGCGCCGACGCTCATCGGACGGACCAGCAATCAAGTCATGCGACCCAGGCTCGAAGCAGACCACGGCACATTCCTGCACCAGGGCGCCCAGGGAGGCCGCCGGGTCCCCGTCCACCCTCGCCTGCCACCTTCCTCCCTCCCGCCCCAGCCCAAGACGGCGAAGGCTTCCATCGGCGTTCCGTACCTCGGCATAGACCGAGAGCGAGCTAGCCCCCCGCTTTAAAAGCACATCGCGGGAGCCCGCTCGGAACGAACGACCGTGGGAGAGAAGATAGGCCGCCTCGAGAACGCTGGTTTTCCCCGCGCCATTGGGACCGACGAACACGTTGATCCCGGCCGCGGCCGTCACGGCCACCCCGTCCAGGCAACGCAATCCAGAGATCCGGAGCGACTCGAACTTCATACCAGCCTTTGTTCCATCCAAAACGAACGACGCCGGGGTGTCGGAGACATCCCGGCGTCGTGGGCCGAACCGCGCAAGAGGTTAAGACTGGCGCGAAAGGCTGTCGCGGACAAGTCCGCTCCTGCAGCGCTTCAGAGACGAAGCGGCATCACCACGTGACGGGCCTCGTCATTGCCCTCTTCCTGCAGCAGGCAGCTCGACTGCGCATCACGAAGGTTGATGCGCACCTTTTCGCCACGCAGGGCGCCCAGGGCATCGAGCAGGTAGCCCACGTTGAAACCCACGGCCAGATCGTCGACGACTGTCTCGGCCTCCACCTCTTCCTGGGCTTCTTCCTGCTCCGGGTTGTGCGCGACGATCTTGATGCGGCCCGGTGTCAGTTCCAGCTTCACGCCGCGGTATTTCTCGTTCGAGAGGATGGCCGCGCGCTGCAGCGCGCTGCGCAGCACGTCACGCTCGATCGTCGCCGTCTTGTCCGCACCGAGTGGAATCACGGCCTCGTAGTCCGGGAAACGACCGTCGATGAGTTTCGAGGTGAACACCACACCGCCGCGACGCACACGAAGATGGTTACGACCGAATTCCAGTTCGACGGAGCCCTCGCCCGACTCGAACAGGCCGATCAGCTCGTTCACGCCCTTGCGCGGGATGATGATCTGGCGGCGCGCCGACACGGAGCTCTCGAGCTTCGTTTCCTTGAGCGCAAGGCGATGGCCGTCGGTGGCCACGCAGCGCAGCGTGTGCTCCTGCAGATCCAGCAGCATGCCGTTGAGGTAATAGCGCACGTCCTGGTTCGCCATGGCAAAGGCGGTGCGGTCCATCAGATCCCGCAGCACCTCTTCCGGCAACGTGACACGCTCGACCAGTTCGATCTCGTCGACGGTGGGGAATTCGCTGGACGGGAGCGTGGCCAGCGTGAAGCGGCTGCGGCCGGCGTTCAGCGCAATGCGCTCGCCATTGAGTTTGATGTCGATCTTCGCGCCGTCGGGCAAAGCACGAACGATGTCGAAGAGCTTTCGGGCGGGAATGGTGATCTCGCCTTCCTGCACGCCGTCGGCGGCAGTGGTGGCGATCATCTCCACTTCGAGGTCGGTACCGGTGAAGGACACCTCGCTACCGGAGGCGCGAACCAGCAGGTTGGCCAGCACGGGCAGCGTCTGGCGGCGTTCCACGACGCCCACCACCTGCTGCAGGGGTTTGAGCAGTACTTCCCTCTGGATGCTGAATTGCATGCGTCCCCTACTCCTGCTTTTAAGTTTTTAAGATTTTATTAGTGGTAGTTGTTAGGCCGGTGGATATCTTGAAAAGCCTAAAAACACGTTACGTTTCATAGGATTGCTTCGAGATATCGACTGGCTTCAACACGCGGTTTCGTGTGGGTGCCTTGTGGATAACTTTGGGCGCCGAAACCGTCCTCTGTCCATCCACCTATTATCCACAGCTTCTCAGCCCGTCAATATACGTATGAGCTGCTCCCAGTCCTGGCGCATGCGCACATCTTTCTCGCAGAAACCGCGGATCGTGCGGCAGGCGTGCAGCACGGTCGTGTGGTCGCGCCCGCCGAACGCTTCTCCGATCTCAGGCAGGCTGTGCTCGGTCAGCTCCTTGGACAGGGCCATGGCCACCTGCCGGGGACGCGCCAGCGAGCGCACACGGCGCTTCGAGAGCAGGTCGGACAGGCGCACCTGGTAGTAGTCGGCCACGGTCTTCTGGATGTTGGGTACCGTCACGGCCTGCGCGTGCGTGTTGAGCAGGTCGCGCAGGGTTTCCTCGGCGAAGTCGGTGGTGATCGGCTTGCGGTAGAAGTTGGCGCGGGCCGCGAGCGTGTTGAGCGCGCCCTCGAGGTCGCGCACGTTGCTGCGGATGCGCTTGGCCAGCAGCATCGCCACGTCTTCGGACACTTCCATGTCCTTCTCCGCCGCCTTGGAAAGCAGGATGGCGGCGCGCGTCTCGAAATCGGGCGGCTCGATGGCCACCGACAGACCCCAGCCCAGACGCGATTTCAGGCGCGGCTCGAGCTTGTCGAGTTCCTTCGGATAGCGGTCGCAGGTGAGGATGATCTGCTGCTTCGCCTCGAACAGCGCATTGAAGGTATGGAAGAACTCCTCCTGCGTCGTGTCCTTGCCGGCGAAGAACTGGATGTCGTCGATCAGCAGCGCGTCCACGGAACGGAACCGGCGCTTGAAGTCGTCCATGTTCTTCTGCTGCAGCGCCTTCACCATGCCGCTGACGAACTGCTCCGAACGAAGGTAGAGCACCTTCGCGCCGGGATTGTTCTGCATGAGCATGTTGCCGGCGGCGTGCATGAGATGGGTCTTGCCCAGGCCGGTGCCCCCGTAGAGCAGCAGCGGGTTGTACGCGCGGCCCGGGTTCATGGCCACCTGCATGGCCGCGGCCTTGCCCAGCTGGTTCGACTTGCCTTCGACGAAGGTTTCGAACGTGTAGTGCGGGTCGAGGTTGTGCACGTGCGGCGGCTCGTGCGCGGGCTCCGGCATGCGTGGCGCCGCCTGGGACGGCGTGGGCGCCATGGCCGACGCCGGGCGGCCCGGCATCGCGCGGGTACCGGAGGAGCCGACCTCCAGGCGAACGGGCAGGGTACGGCCGCTCAGGTGCTCGACGATCGACTGGATCTTGTCGAGGTACTGCTCGCGCACGGTGTCCAGCGAATAGGGGTTCGGCGCGTAGAGAAACAGCCCGTGACCGTCCTCCCTGGCTTGCAGCGGCATCAGCCAGGTATGGACGTCCTCGGACGTCAACTCGCCTTCAAGACGCTCGAGACAGCGCCTCCAGAGATCACTCATCGGGTATTCTTGCCACAGCTTAGGGCGCGTGCGCGCGGGGTGGACGACGAAGTCTACCAGTGTTCCGCCCCCGCCTCGGGCTCCGGCCATCGCAAGGCCGGCATGTGGTCCTTCGCCCAAGCGGTTGACAGTCCTACGGAATGTCACGCATACTCTCGGGCCTTTTTCCATCTTCATCCGGATGTAGCGCCATGAAGCGTACTTTCCAGCCCAGCAAGCTCAAGCGTGCCCGCACGCACGGCTTCCGCGCCCGCATGGCCACCGCCGACGGCCGCAAGATCCTCAACGCCCGTCGTGCGAAGGGTCGCAAGCGCCTGATCCCGTAAGCGGCTCGCCTGTCGTGCGCGCCGCCGCCTTGCCGCGCGATGCGCGGCTACGCCGCGCCGCCGACTTCGCCGCATTGCGAACAGTCAGCGGTCGCCTCGGCGGCCGCTGTTTTCTTTTGCGGTTCGGAAACAACGACGCCGGCACTGCCCGGCTCGGGCTGGCCATCTCCAAGCGCTGCTCCAAGCGCGCGGTGGATCGCAACCGGATCAAGCGCCTCGCCCGTGAGGCCTTTCGTCGCGCCCGTCCCTCGCTGCCGCCGGTGGACATCCTCGTCATGGCCCGCGACAGCGCCGTCGGCGAGCCGGGCTCGGTCCTGCTGGACGAGCTCGACGGCCTGTTCCGCCGCATCCGGCCGTTGAAGCGCGAGGGTGCCGACGGCACAATCGTGCGTTGACCTCACCGTTCTTCCCGCCTTTACCGGCCAGCAGGCCGTGGCTCCCTTCGGATCTGGCCTAAGCAATGAATCAAACGCGCACGCTCCTCTTCTTCGCGCTCATGTTCGTGGCGTACCTGCTGTGGACGGAATGGGAGAAGGACTACGGCCCGCATCCGGTCGCACCGACGCCTGCCGCGCAGACTGATACGGCCGCCGGCGCCGGCAAGGCGAACGCCGACAACAGCGTTCCCGGTTCCACCGCCCCGGCCGCGGTGCCGAACGAGACGGCGACGCCCGCCGACGGCAAGGGCGAACTGGTCACCCTGTCGAACGACGTGCTGCGTCTTACCATCGACACCCGCGGCGGCAGCGTCGTGCGTTCCGAACTGCTGGCCTACCCGCGCGATCCGGTGACGAAAAAGGATCCGAATCCGCCGCCGGCCCGCCTGCTCAACGACGACCCCGCGCATTTCTTCGCCGCGCAGAACGGCCTCGTCAGCAGCAACGGTGCCGCGCCCGACCATCGCGCCCTCTTCCACGCCGACCAGACCAACGTCACGCTGGCCGATGGCCAGAAGTCGGCCAGCCTCGCCCTTACCTGGACCGACCCGTCCGGCGTGAAGGTGGTGAAGCGCTACACGCTCAACCGCACCAACTACGTGGTCGACCTCGACCAGCGCATCGAGAACGGTTCCGCCGCCGCCTGGACGGGCAATGCGTACCAGCAGCTGCAGCGCGTGCCGGCACCGAAGGCCAGCTGGCTCAAGGCCTACACCGATCCGGAGCAGCACAGCTTCTTCGGCGCAGCGTGGTACAGCCCCGACAACAAGTTCGAGTCGCTGCACTTCGACGACTTCGCCAAGAAGCCGCTGAACCGCCAGATCACCGGTGGCTGGATCAGCATGCTGCAGCACTACTTCTTCGTCGCCTGGATTCCGCCGGCCGACCAGGGCGTGACGTACAGCAGCAACATTGTCGATCCCAATTCCGCCACTCCGCGTTATCTCGTGCGCGCCTTCGGCCCCGCCATCCAGGTGGCGCCCGGCCAGAGCGCCGACAGCGTTGCGCGCCTGTATGTCGGTCCCAAGCTGCAAGGCACGCTCGACGTCATTGCCCCGGGCCTCGAACTCACAAGCAACTACGGCTGGCTGACGATCATCGCGCAGCCCTTGCACTGGCTGCTATCGCAGCTGCATGCCATCAGTGGCAACTGGGGCGTGGCCATCATCCTGCTCGTGCTGCTCATCAAGGCTGCGCTGTTCAAGCTCACCGATGCGCAGTTCCGTTCCGGCGCGCGCATGCGCAAGCTGCAGCCGCGCGTCGCCGCGCTCAAGGAGCGTTACGGCGACGACCGCATGAAGATGCAGCAGGCGATGATGGAGCTGTACAAGAAGGAGAAGGTGAATCCGATGGCTGGCTGCCTGCCGATCCTCATCACTTTCCCCATCTTCATCGGCCTGCTGCGCGTTCTTTCCGAATCCATCGAGCTGCGCCAGGCGCCGTTCGTCGGCTGGATCCACGACCTCTCCGCGCCCGATCCGCTCTACGTGCTGCCGGTGCTCTACTTCCTGGTCACGCTGCTCACGCAGCGCATGATGCCCACCGCGGGCATGGATCCGACCCAGGCAAAGATGATGAAGGTGATGCCGCTGATCTTCGGTGTGTTCTTCGCCTTCTTCCCGGCCGGCCTGGTGCTCTACTGGACGGTGAACGGCGCCACCAGCCTGCTCCAGCAGTGGTGGATCAACCGCAGCGTCGACAAGGCCGACCTCAAGGCCAAGACGGCATGATCTTCCGGACGGCGCGTCGCGAGGCGCGCCGTCCGGCCATAGAAGGCATCGCATGAGCCACGGCGACGACACCATCGCAGCCATCGCCACCGGCGCCGGCGCGGCGGGTGTCGGCGCCGTTCGTGTGTCCGGGCCCCTGGTGCCTTCCATCGCGCGCGCGATGCTCGGACGCGAGCCGTCTCCCCGCCACGCGCATTTCGCCGCGTTTCGCGACGAGCACGGCGACCTGATCGATCGAGGCATCCTGCTGTACTTCCCCGCGCCGGCGTCCTACACCGGCGAACACGTGCTCGAACTGCAAGGCCATGGCAGCGCCGTGTTGCTCGACGCCCTGCTTCGCCGCGTCGTGGCCCTCGGCGCCCGCCTCGCCCGCCCCGGCGAATTCACCGAGCGCGCTTTCCTCAACGGCAAGCTGGATCTCGCCCAGGCGGAAGCCGTGGCCGACATCGTTGCTGCCACGTCCGAAGCCGGTGCGCGTGCCGCGCTGCGTTCCATGGAAGGCGTGTTCTCGGCGCGCGTGGAAGCGCTCCTCGCCGAGTTGATCGGCTTGCGCGTGCACGTCGAAGCCGCGATCGATTTCCCCGAAGAGGAAATCGACTTCCTCGCCGATCCCGTCATCGGCGAGAAGCTTGCCGCGCTGCGCGAGCACCTCGACGCGTTGCTCGTGGAAACACGACGCGGCGTGCGCCTGAATGACGGCATCGCCGTGGCGATCGTCGGCCGTCCGAACGCCGGCAAGTCCAGCCTGTTGAACGCGCTTGCGGGACAGGAACGCGCCATCGTCACCGACATACCCGGCACCACGCGCGACGTACTCCGCGAGTCGGTCACGATCGACGGCGCCACTCTCGAACTAGCGGATACGGCAGGGCTGCGCGAGTCGGAAGACATCGTGGAACGCGAAGGCATCCGCCGCGCACGCGCGCAGCTCGAACGCTGCGATGTCGCCCTCCTCGTCACCGACGCCGACCACGCCGAAAGCGACCTCGCGTTCTTCGCCGGCACGCCGGCACACGCCACGCGCATCGTGGCGATCAACAAGATCGACCTCGCTCACACGCCCGCACGCCGCGAACGACACGCGGCCCAAGAAACCCTTTGGCTCTCCGCCCGCACGGGCGAAGGCCTGGACGCACTGCGCTCGCTGCTGCGCGACCTCGCCACGGCCGGTGCCGGCGAAGGCGCTTTCAGCGCGCGGCGGCGCCACGTGGTGGCACTCGAAGTCGTGCGCGATCATCTGGAGCGGACGGCGGACGCATTGCATGACAGCCACGCGGGCGAACTGGCCGCCGAGGAACTGCGTCACGCGCAGCAGGCGTTGGGCGAGATTACCGGGGCCTATTCGTCCGACGATCTGCTGGGTGCGATCTTCGGTTCGTTCTGCATCGGCAAGTAGCCGACGCGCCGTCGGCTGGCATCAAGGCGATTCGCTCGCCACACGGCGTTCGCTGTTGTCCCACGCGATCGACACCGCCCAGATACCCAGACCGCAAAGCGCGAGTCCACTGCCTACCCAGCCCGGCGACGTCCATCCGTAACCGTGCGCGATGGCGAGGCCGCCCAGGAACGGCCCGAGCGCATTCGCCGTGTTGAATGCCGAGTGGTTCAACGCGGCGGCAAGGCCCTGCGCGTCGCCGGCCACGTCCATCAGCCGCGTCTGCAGCACGGTGGCGAGTGCGCCGCCGACACCGATGAGGAAGACGTTCAAGCCCAGCGTCCAAACATTGCCTGCCGTGAAGGGCACGACCGCCAGCATCGCCATGCTCCACACCAGCAGCACGCCAGCCGTTCGCATGAGCGCGCGATCGGTGAACGCCGGCACGACCATGTTGCCGGCGGTGAGGCCGAGGCCGAAGACGCCGATGACCCAGGGCACGGTGCCGAGCGACATGTGCGTCACCGACAGCAGGATGTCGGCGAGATAGGTGTACACCGCAAACAGGCCACCGAAGCCTATGGCACCGATGCCGAGCGTGAGCCACACCTGTGGGCGCTTCAACGCGCCGAGCTCGCGCAACGGGCTCGCGTCTTCATCGGCGCGCACTTCCGGCGCGAACGCCGCGACGGCGGACATGGTGGCGATGCCGAGTAGTGCGACCAGCGCGAACGCCCACCGCCAACCCACCGCCTGACCGAGCCAGCTCGCGAGAGGAACGCCGACGACCGTGGCGATGGTGAGGCCGAGGAACATCTGGCCTATGGCCCGCGTGCGCCGGTTCGCCGGCACCAGCGAGGACGCCACCAGCGCCGCGACTCCGAAGTAGGCGCCGTGCGGCAACCCAGCCAGGAAACGGAACACCAGCATCCAGTGGTAGCTCGGCGACAGGCCGGTCAGGCCGTTGAACACCGTGAACATCGCCATGAGGATGATCAACAGGCGCCGTCGTGGCACGCGCGCACCCAGCACGGTCATGATTGGCGCGCCCACGACCACGCCGAGCGCGTAGGCACTGATCACATGGCCGGCGGTGGGCGCGTCGATGCCGAGCCCCTGCGCGAACAGGGGCAGCATGCTCATGGATGCGAATTCGGTGGTGCCGATGGCGAAGCCGCCGACGGCCAGCGCCAGGATCACCAGGCCGACGTGGGGAGCGCGAACGGGCGGCGTGCCCGCAGCGGGCACGGGAGTGGAAACGGTCATGGCTGCACTCGGGGACGTTGGGGCGCAACGCTGTGGTGCGTCGCAGCAAGCGATTAGCATACGCCTTGGGCGCGCTACGTGTGAAGCGTGGCCGGAGATACTCAGGCCGCGTTGTCGCGTACGAACTCGATGAACGCCCGCAGCGCCGAGGTGACCCGCCGCTGGCGCGGGTAATAGAGCACGAAGCCGGGATACGGCGGGCACCAGTCCTCGAGTACCCGCACCAGACGTCCGTCGGCGACCAGCTCGGTCACCTGGTCGTCGAGCACCAGCGTGAAGCCGATGCCGGCGACGGCGGCATCGAGTGCGAGGCGGAGGTCCCCCAAGGTAACGCGGCCGCGCACATCCAGTTCGAACTTCTTCGATCCCTGCTCGAATTCCCATTTGTAGAGTCGCCCGCTGGGAAAACGGAAGCGGATGCAGTCGTGCTGGAACAGATCGTTGGGGTGCTCCGGAACGCCACGCCGCGCGATGTAATCGGGCGATGCCACGCATGCACCGCGCTGCTGGCCACCCACCGGCACGGCGATCATGTCCTCCGGTACATGCTCGTGGAAGCGGATACCCGCGTCGAAACCGAGGGCTACGATATCGATGAGCCCGTCGTTGTCCACGGCCTCGAAGTGGATGTCCGGGTAAAGCGCCAGGAACCGCGGCAGCAGGCCCGGCAGCAGCAGCTGCGCGGTGACCCGCGGCATGTTGATGCGCAAGGTGCCGGCCGGCGTGGCACGGAAGTTGTTCATTTCCTCCAGCGCCTCGCCGACGTCCGCTAGCGCCGGCGCCAGGCGTTCCAGCAGACGCTGCCCGGCTTCGGTCAGCGAAACGCTGCGCGTCGTGCGGTGGAACAGCACCACGCCCAGCCGCTCTTCCAGGCTGCGGATGGCATAGCTGATGGCCGATGTGGTCAGAGTGAGTTCGGCCCCGGCTTTGCGGAAGCTCGCATGACGGGCCACGGCAGCGAAGGCAGCGAGGTGGGAAAGATTGTCGGGGCGCATGATTATCAAGGATAACTCAACGATTCATCGAGAAATCCCCGCTGGCGAAAGAGATTGTTGAACCATTATCGTGAGCGGCATCAAGCCACCCAGAAACAGGATGACCCCCATGTTCGAAGTCCGCGGATTCGCCGCCCCCCGCGCCAATGCGCCCCTCGCTCCCTTCAAGGTCCCGCGTCGCGACGTGGGTCCCAACGACATCCACATCGAGATCCTGTACAGCGGCGTGTGCCATTCCGATCTGCACCAGGCGCGGGACGACTGGGGCCCGGGCATCTTCCCGATGGTGCCGGGCCACGAGATCGTCGGCCGGGTGAAGGCCGTCGGCACCGGTGTCACGAAGTTCAAGGTCGGCGATTACGCCGGCGTGGGTTGCATGGTGGACTCATGCCGCGAGTGCGAATCGTGCAAGCGCGACCTCGAGCAGTACTGCCTTACCCACACCAGCTTCACCTACAACGGCACGGAGCAGGACAAGACCACGCCCACCTACGGTGGTTACTCGACCGACATCGTGGTGCAGGAGCGCTTCGCCGTGAAGATCTCCGAGAAGCTCGACCTCAAGGCCACGGCGCCGCTGCTGTGCGCCGGCATCACCACCTACTCGCCGCTGCGCCACTGGAACGTCGGCCCGGGGCAGAAGGTGGGCGTCATCGGCCTCGGCGGCCTCGGCCACATGGGCGTGAAGTTCGCGAAGGCGATGGGTGCGCACGTGACCATGATCACCACCTCGGCCGCGAAGGGCGAAGACGCGAAGCGCCTGGGTGCGGACGCCGTGCTGCTCTCCACCGATGCGGAAGCGATGAAGGCTGCGGCATCGAGCTTCGACTTCCTGCTCAACACCATTCCCGTATCGCATGACCTCAACCCGTATATCAACCTGCTGAGGCTCGACGGCACGATGGTGCTGGTCGGTGTGCTCACCCCGATCGACGGCATGATCGGCGGCGCCCTCATGCTCCCCCGTCGGACCATTGCGGGTTCGGCCATCGGGGGCATGGCGGAAACCCAGGAAATGATGGATTTCTGCGCGGAGCACGGTATCGTCTCCGACATCGAGGTGGTGGACATGGCCTCGATCAACGAAACCTACGAGCGTCTTGTGAAGAACGACGTGCGCTACCGCTTCGTGATCGACATGGCGACGATGCCCGCTTGAGGCGCATCGTTCGCACCCTGGGCGTCGGCGCCGCGCTTGTCGGCGCCTTCGTCGTTTTTGCCGCCGTCTCGGCGTGGCCCAACATAGGCACGAATCCCGACGACAAGCGCCTGTCGCGTTACGCCTCGTCGCCGGAATGGCACGGCGACCGCTTCGACAACCCGCTGCCGATGTACAGCAACATCAAGGGCGGCATTTTCCAGTTGTTCGAATCGAAGCCCGGCGAGGAACCCGACCGTCCCGTGCCGACGGTCGATTCCTCGGCGGTGTATGCACGGCCACCGGAAAGCGGGCTTCGCGTCACCTGGTTCGGTCATTCGTCGATGTTGCTGGAGATCGACGGCACGAACCTCGTCGTCGATCCGTTATGGAGCGAGCGGGCGTCGCCGTTTCCCTGGCTCGGTCCGAAGCGTTGGTACGAACCACCGGTACCCATCGACCACCTTCCGCACGTCGATGCCGTGGTGGTGTCGCACGATCATTACGATCATCTCGACCGCGCCTCGATACAGGCGCTGAACGCACGCGGCGTTCGCTTCATCGTGCCCCTGGGCATCGGCGCGCATCTTGTCGGCTGGGGCGTGCCGCCAGACCGCATCACCGAACTCGACTGGTGGCAGGAAGCGAAAGTGGGCGGCCTGCGCATCGTTTCCACGCCATCGCGTCACGCGTCCGGCCGCCTTTCCCCGCGCAGCAACCAGACGCTTTGGAGCGGCTATGCCTTCGTAGGCCCGATCCATCGCGCGTTTTATTCGGGCGATACCGGATTCAACGACACGTTCCCGGACGTGGGCACGAAGTTCGGTCCATTCGACGTCACGATGATCGAGTCCGGCCAATACGACCCGCAGTGGCCGGACTGGCACCTCGGTCCGGAGCAGGCCATGCGTGTGCACGAGGAAGTGCGCGGACGCGTGCTGATCCCCGTGCACTGGGGATTGATCAAGCTGGCGCACCATGCGTGGACGGAGCCGCCGGAACGCATCCTCGCGGCCGCGAAGTGCAGCCACGCCGAAGTGCTCATACCCGAGCCGGGTCAGGCAGTGGAGCCCACGACGCACCCGCGCATCGCGTCATGGTGGCCCCGCCAGCACTGGTACACGGGTGCGCAACACCCCATCGTCGCGTCACGTCACGGGGATCCGACAGACCTCTTTCCCTTGCCGGCCTGCGGCGCAGCCGAACCCTCGGGCTGATCGACGACGTTTTCCCAGCCCAGACCGAAACGCGCCAGATATTTGCGCAGACGATCGGCATCGTTGGTGCTGGCGCGTTTGGCGCGCGATGCCGCAAACAGCCGGCGACCAGCCTCGGAGAGATTCCTGCTGCGGCGGCAGACGGCGACGACCTCGCGCAACTGCACGCGATCGAACGCGTCGAGGTCGCCGGCGGCTTCGCCAAGCAGGTCGTCCAGCGAGTCGTTCTCGTCCTCGTGCTGCCAAAGACGGCGTAGCCGCCCGATCTCGTCGTCCACGCAGTCGACGTTGATGCGACTGGCTGGCGCCAGCGTGGCCATGCGCGTGACCGAGGCTCCCAGGTCGCGGAAATTGCCAAGCCATGGTGCTTCGTCCGACATGGCAAAAGCCAGGTACCGTGCGCGCGCTTCCTTGTTGAAGGTGACGCGACGGTTCTCGTTCCGCGCGTAACGCTCCAGCTCGTAATCGAGATTCGGCTCGATGTCTTCCCGGCGTTCGGCGAGACCGGGGAGGTGAAACGACCATATGTTGATGCGGGCGTAGAGGTCGTCGCGAAAGCGCCCTTCGGCGACGCGCTTGCCCAGGTCCCGGTTGGTACCGGCGATCAGCTGGAAGTCGCTGGATACCTCGCGGTCGCCGCCCACTGGCAGGAACCTCTTGTCCTCCAGAGCCCGCAGCAGCATCGCCTGCTCGTCGGGCCCCAGCTCGCCGATCTCGTCGAGGAACAACAGGCCCTTGTCGGCACTGCGCAGCAGGCCCGCCCGCTCACCGGCCGCACCGGTATAAGCGCCCTTGACGTGCCCGAACAACGCACTCATCGCCCCGTCGCCCCGCAAGGTCGCGCAGTTCACCTCGACGAAGCGGCCTGTGAGTTCGCGCCGCGCCTGCTTCAGTTCGAACAGACGCCGGGCGAGCTGGCTCTTGCCCGCACCCGTCGGGCCCATCAGCAGGATGGGCGCCACCGACCGGCTGCCCACGGTCTCGATCTGCTCGATCATCCGGTTGAAAGGGGCGTTGCGCGTGGCGATGCCGCTCTTCAGGTGCGAGCGGTCTTCCTGTCGCTCGTTCTGGAAGCGCTGGGCCAGGCGGTCGTAGCGGGAAAGGTCGAGGTCGATGACGCTCAACTCGCCCGCACTCGTGGCGGCCCCTTGCTTGCGCGGCGGTGACGCTTGAAGCAGCCGGCCCGGAAGGTGCCTGCTTTCGGTAAGCAGGAACAGGCAGATCTGCGCCACGTGCGTGCCCGTGGTGATGTGGATGTAGTAGTCCTCGTTCTCGGGATCGAACGGATACGTCCGCGCAAACGCATACAGGGTCTCGTAGACCGACTCGAAGTCCCATGGATTGGCGATGTACATGTCATGGATGCGCAGGTCGGTTTCCGGCGAGACCTGTTTCAGGTCCTCTCGAACCCGCTGGCATGTCCTGGCGTTGCGGCGCTCGTCCGCCAGAAGTTCCATGCGCCCGACGAGGAAGTCTTCGTGCATGCCGATCGACACCGTGGGCCGCCAGCGCTCCCAGCGCGCGGGGCCCTCCCCCGCATCAAGCTGCGTGCCGAGGAAACCGATGACGACCTTCGTCTTCATGTCGATCCAGAAAGATAGGAAACGATACCAATGTATCGTGAATCCGTGGGGACGGTACACGGATCAATCGGGATAACGTAACTAAGTTGTCGTAAAAACAACGTCTTATAAATTTCAGGTTCGCGTTGGCACGCCTTCTGCAGATATCGGCGCAGGTTCTACCCCGGTGGGAATAGGCCCACCGGGGCCGGGCGAGGATTCAACAAGGAGCATCACCATGAGCAGCACCGCTTACGAAGTGATCAACGAACCGGGTGCCGCGCCGATCAAGCTGTGGACCCGTGGCGTGGCGCTCGAGGACGAGGCACGCCAACAGCTGGTCAACATTGCGAAACTTCCGTTCGTGCACGGCTGGTTGGCCGTGATGCCCGACGTGCACCTGGGCAAGGGCGCCACGGTCGGTTCCGTGGTGCCTACCATCGGCGCCATCGTCCCGGCGGCAGTCGGCGTGGACATCGGCTGCGGCATGATCGCCACGCGTACGACGCTGACCGCGTCCGACCTGCCGGACGATCTGCGCGCCCTCCGTCATGCCATCGAAGCGGCAGTGCCGCACGGCCGCACCGTCGGCAAGCGCGACAAGGGTGCCTGGGCCACGCCGCCGGCCACGACGGTTGAAGGCTGGAGCGATCTGGCGAAGGACTTCGCCCTGCTCACGGACAAGTACCCGAAGCTTCGCAAGACCAATAACCTGCATCACCTCGGCACGCTCGGCACGGGCAACCACTTCGTCGAGATCTGCCTCGACGAAGAGCAGCGCGTATGGTTCATGCTCCACTCCGGTTCGCGCGGCGTGGGCAATGCCATCGGCAACCATTTCATCGAGCTGGCGAAGCAGGACATGCGTCGCTGGATGATCAACCTGCCGGACGAAGACCTGGCCTACCTGCCTGAGGGAAGCCAGCACTTTGGCGACTATGTATTCGCCGTCGACTGGGCTCAGCGCTATGCGAAGACCAACCGCGCCATCATGATGAAGCACGTGGTCGAAGCGGCGAGGAAGGTGATCGCGAAGCCTTTCGAGGCGTGGTCCGAGGCGGTGAACTGCCACCACAACTACGTGAGTCGCGAGCGCCATCTGGGCAAGGACGTACTGGTCACCCGTAAGGGCGCGGTAAGCGCACGGAAGGGCGAGTTGGGCATCATCCCGGGCAGCATGGGCGCGAAGAGTTTCATCGTGCGCGGCCTCGGCAACGAGGAAAGCTTCCACAGCTGCAGCCATGGCGCAGGACGTGTCATGAGCCGCACGCAGGCGAAGAAGCAGATCACGTTGGAAGAACACCGCCAGGCGACGGCGCACGTGGAATGTCGCAAGGATGCCGACGTCATCGACGAGTCGCCGGCAGCCTATAAATCCATCGAGGCCGTCATGGCGGCGCAGGAAGATCTCGTCGAAATCGTGCGCACCCTGCGTCAGGTCGTCTGCGTCAAGGGATAGGAGAGGACAGGGACATGATCGAGCTGGATGGCGAGGCAGGCGGTGGACAACTCCTCCGCACTGCCCTGGCGCTTGGTTTGTGCACGGGCGAAGGCTTTGTCATGTCCGGGATTCGTGCCAGGCGCGCGAATCCCGGGCTCCTTCGTCAGCACCTCACCGCCGTGGAGGCCGCGGCCGCCGTCGGCGACGCCGTGATGGAAGGCGCGTCGGCGGGGTCCACCCAACTCCGGTTCGTTCCTCGTGGCATTCGCGGGGGCGAGCACCGTTGGTCGATCGGCACGGCGGGCTCGACGACACTCGTGTTGCAGACCGTGCTGCCGGCGCTGTGGATGCATGGCGTCGACGCGCGGCTGACCATCGAAGGCGGCACCCACAATCCACAGGCGCCATCGGCCGACTTCATTGCGGACGCGTTCCTGCCGCTCATGGCGCGCATGGGCCTCGATGCCGATCTCGCGGTGAACGGCCATGGCTTCTACCCGGCGGGCGGCGGCCGCATCGTGTTCGATCTGCGCGCGAGCGCGAAACCGGCGGCGATGCACCTTGCGGCGCGGGGGAAGATCGTGGAACGCCACGCCACCGCGATCCTCTCCGCGGTGCCCGTCGGGGTGGCCCGGCGCGAACTCGAGGTGACCCGGCGGCGCCTTGGGCTTGCGGAAGAGGAGACGTCGATTCGTCAGGTGGTTCCGGCGCATGGACCAGGCAACGCCCTGAGCATTCGTTACCGGACCGAGCACGGCACCAATGTCTTCACCGGTTTCGGCATGAAGCGGGTCACTGCGGAGCGAGTGGCCGAACTGGCGAGCGAAGCGACCCATGCATGGCTGAGGGCCGATGTGGCCGTGGACGAACACCTGGCCGATCAACTCCTGCTGCCCATGGCGCTGGCGGGCGAAGGCAGTTTCAGCACGACGCGTCCCTCCGAGCACACGCGCAGCAATGCGGCACTGATCGAGAAATTCCTGCCGGTGGAGTTCGCGTTCCGCGACGAAGGCCGCGGGCGCTGGAACGTGGAGGTTTCCCGCTAGTCAGGCATCACCAGGCGCGTCGCCATCCGATCGAGGCGCTCGCCTGTCGCGTCGTCGATCACGACGGCGCGGACCGGCGTGCCCGTCTTGCAGTCCACCAGGTGGGATAGCGCCCGTCCGCCGCCGTTGTAGCGCCGGCCCCACTCACCCATGGCCGCGAGTATCGGAAGGAAATCGCGGCCGGCCTGAGTCAGCACGTATTCGTCGCGCGGCGGGCGCTCGCTGTAGCGCCGCTTCTCCAGGACGCCTGCCTCGGTCAGGGCCTTCAACCGGCGCGACAGGATGTTCGGCGCAATGCCCAGGCTGGTCCTGAACTGATCGAACTGGGTCAGCCCAAGACTCGCGTCGCGCAGGATCAACGCGCTCCACGCGTCGCCCACGAGCGCGAGGCCGCGGGAGATGGCGCAGGTGCCGGAAGAAAGTTTGTCGGTGTCCATTGCATTATGGTAGCGACGTCACTATCGTATGGCAACGCAGTAACTATCGTTTTGCAACTAACCATGCGGAGTGGACGTTCATGAGCACTGAGAACAAAGGTAAGGCATTGATTACAGGCGCTTCGTCCGGTATCGGCGAAGTCTACGCAAGGCGCTTGGCCGAGCGCGGCTACGACCTGATCCTGGTCGCGCGCCGTCTGGATCGCCTGGAAGCCCTAGCGAAGGACATCGGCGCAACGACGGGCCGGCGGGCGGAAACCCTTCAGGCCGACCTCGCGTCGCGGGAAGGCATCGCCGCCGTCGAACACCGTCTGGCGGAAGACGCGCAGATCACCCTCTTCGTCAACAACGCCGGCATTTCCCTCAACGGCAGCATCCTGGAGAACGGCAGCAAGGAGATCGAGCAGCTGATCGTGGTGAACACGCTCGCTCCCACGTTGCTCGCAGCCGCTGCCGCTAAGGCCTTCGTGGCGCGCAACAAGGGCGGCATCGTCAATATTGCTTCCGTACTCGCGCTGGCGCCGGAAATGATGGACGGCCTCTACAGCGGCACGAAGGCCCATCTCATCAATGTCACGCTCGGGCTCGCCGCGAAGCTGCAGGGCACGAATGTCCGCGTGCAGGCCGTCCTGCCGGGCGCTACGCGCTCCGAGATCTGGGAGAAGTCCGGAAAGGATGTTGACGCCATGCTTCCGGGCATGGTCATGGACACGGCGGATCTCGTGGATGCCGCACTCATCGGCTACGACCGTGGGGAAGTGGTGACCATCCCGCCGCTGGAAGACGAAGGCCAGTACAAGGCGTACGAGGCGGCTCGTCTTGCCATGGCACCCAACCTGTCCCGCAAGGACGTCGGAACGCGTTACCGGACGTAAGCGCATGAAGCGGTCCCGGCCAGGTGCGATGCCCCGGGACCGTCGCTCGCGGCGCTCGCCCGCTGCGAGCGTTGCCAGCAGCTTACGAGGCATTTGCACATCATTTGGCACGAATGCGGGCTAAACTAGCGAACTCGCTCGATTCTCCGCGGTTAGGCATGCTTTCCTTCGTGTTCGGTGCGTTCGGACTTTCCACGCTCTGGTTCATCCCCTTGCTCTGGCGTCTGGCCGCGGCCCTGATCCGCCGCCGCAGACCGCCCACCGCCGGGCCCGGCGCGATACGGTTCTGGACGGGATTCGTGCTGGTGCTTCTCGCCAGCTCGACGTTGGAAGGGCTTGTCGTATTCCACTACACCGACGATCCCTCCGCGGGCGGCGCGGTGTGTCATGCGTTGGCCGCCGCGATGGCGAGCTTTCCGGGTGCCGGTATCGGCGCCCTCTTCAGTATCGCGATGCTTGCCATAGCGTTGCCCTGGTATATCGGCGTGCCGTGGTCGTCGTTTCTCGCGCGTGCAAACGCCGCGCTCGAACCCCTGGGTGCGCTGGCTATCGCGGGAGCACGCCGGCTGCTCGCGCGGGCGGGGGCCCGTGCCACCACCCGTCGGCAAGCCGCCGCGGTACGGCGCGCGGATCGTCCCCCCGTACGGCGACGCGCGAAAGTGGACGCCAAGGCCACAGCGGTGCCGGCGCGCCCAGCGCGACGCGTGGCCGGTCACGTCGACGCACCGCCCGCACCGGCGCGGTCGCCGGCGGTCGCGCCGGCAACGACGCGACATCACATGCAGGTGGAAACCGTCATTCGCGAACCGTGGCTGGCGCCGCGCAAGGTGGAAACCTCTTCCCACAGGATGGCGTCGCAGCCTCGGCCCACCGCGCGCCGATCAGCCATGCAGCCGGCGTATCCTGGCGTCGCAGATATGCCCGATGCCCCTGCCGTGATCGGGCGATCGGTGCCGGAGGAGCATGCGTTCGGCGTGCCCCCCGAGCCGGTCGACGAGCCCGGGCCCATCGTGCGGGAGAGCACTTCCATGCCTGCCCCCGCGTTCGCCGCGCCCGAGGCGCCGGCTCCACGGCCGGTATCGCGCTTCGCCATCGCGGCAAACGACGAGTCCCTGGACGAACCGCCGTCGCGGCGCACCGCGTCGCTTACGACGACGGCACCGTTGCGCAGCCGCGTCGAGCCGCCGGGCCTGCCTCCCCTGTCGTTGCTGGCAGCGGCACGCCACGACGCGCTGTCGATCTCCGACGCCGAGCTCGCTGAAACCGGTGAACTGATCGAACAGCGCCTCCGCGAATTCAAGGTGCCGGTGCAAGTGGTCGGTGCATCCGCAGGGCCGGTGATCACGCGTTACGAAGTGGAGCCTGCCGTCGGTGTGCGCGGCAACCAGATCGTGGCGCTGATGAAGGATCTCGCCCGGGGTCTCGGCCGGACGTCCATTCGCGTGGTCGAAACGATTCCCGGCAAGACATGCATGGGCCTCGAACTGCCGAACGAACAGCGACAGATGATCGCCCTTTCGGAAATCCTCGATTCCGCCGAGTACCGCGAATCGGATTCCCAGCTCACGCTGGCCATGGGCAAGGGCATCACCGGCGAACCCGTGGTGGCCGATCTCGCGAAGGCACCGCACATGCTCGTTGCCGGAACGACCGGCTCCGGCAAATCGGTCGCGGTGAACGCGATGATCCTGTCGATGCTCTACAAGGCCACGCCCGAAGACGTGCGCATGATCATGATCGATCCGAAGATGCTGGAGCTTTCCGTCTACGAAGGCATCCCGCATCTGCTGGCGCCCGTGGTCACCGACATGAAGCTGGCGGCCAATGCCTTGAACTGGTGCGTGGCGGAAATGGAAAACCGCTACAAGGTGATGTCGGACCTGCGCGTGCGCAATCTGGCCGGCTACAACCAGAAGGTGCGCGAAGCGCGCGCGGCCGGCAAGCCGCTGTTCAATCCATTCCCGGCCCATCCGGAAGTGCCCGAACACCTCGATACGCTGCCGATGATCGTGGTGGTCATCGACGAGTTGGCGGACCTCATGATGGTCGCCGGCAAGAAGATCGAGGAACTGATCGCGCGCCTCGCCCAGAAAGCTCGCGCCGCCGGCATCCATCTCATCCTCGCCACGCAGCGACCGTCGGTCGATGTCATCACCGGTCTCATCAAGGCGAACATCCCGACGCGCGTCGCTTTCCAGGTGTCGTCGAAAATCGACTCGCGCACGATCCTCGACCAGATGGGCGCGGAAAGTCTGTTGGGCCAGGGCGACATGCTGTTCCTGCCGCCCGGCACGGGCTACCCGCAGCGCATCCACGGCGCCTTCGTGGCCGACGAGGAAGTGCATCGCATCGTGGCGTGGCTCAAGCAGTTCGGCGAGCCGGATTACAAGGACGAGATCCTTACCGGTCCCGCCAACGAAGCCGCGGACGGCGAACCCGGCGAGGAAGGCATGGACGCGGAGCTCGATCCGCTGTACGACGAGGCGGCAGCCTTCGTGCTGCGCTCACGCCGCGCGTCGATTTCGTTCGTGCAGCGCCAGTTCCGCATCGGCTACAACCGCGCGGCGCGGCTCGTGGAAGCCATGGAAGCCGCGGGCCTAGTGTCGTCGATGGGCATCAACGGCCAGCGCGAAGTGATCGCGCCGGGGCCGCAGGATTAGCTTCGCCTCTTGACATCGGCTGCAACAGGATGCCGAATCTAGGTCGTCGACATCAGGGGCGACCAAAGGGGAAGGAGTGGAAAACATTCGATCGCGTTTGGCGATGATCGGCCATGCGCCGCTGCCGGACTTCCGGCTCTGCCTGGCATGTTGCCTCATGCTGCTTGCGCCTCAACCATCTGAGGCTTCGCCCGCGAAGACAATTACATATTATCTCACAGATCAGCAAGGTAACGTGCTCGCAACGACAGACTCAGATGGCAACGTTACTGCGCGATTTGATTATCGGCCTTACGGTCAGCCCGCAACGGCAGAAAAACCGGAAGATCAACCAGGCTACGCCGGACATGTCGAGGAGGCAGAGTCGACCTTCTCATATATGCAGGCACGCTACGATGATCTGACTGTTGCTCGCTTCGTTAGTGTCGATCCGCTCAGGACGGTCCCTGGGGATGTCTTCGGATTCAATCGATACGCCTATGCGTCAAATAATCCCGTGGGGAATATCGATCCAAACGGGATGGACGATTGCTCGACTTCCAGTGACTCGAAGCAGACACCGTGTCCCCCCAACCCAAAGCCGGATACGCCCGGTCCGTCTCCAGGTGATGCTGTGACGTTACCAGTCGTACCGGTGACGGCGACCACAACATCGGCCCGCCCCCTTCCGCGCATTACCATAATCCCCCTTCCTCTGATCATCGCTCAGGCAGCTTCGGCAGGCCTATTCTTTGTTGACTCGAACAGATTTAACGAACTGGTTTTCGATCACCACAGTTGTTACGGATCGATAAGTTGCGGCACCGTTCCATCCAATATCGTCTTTAACCTGCCTCCGGGTGTGTGGCCCGCTGACAAGGGGGCCGAAGAGTGGGGCCGTCGCAACGGCATCGGCAAGAACGAAGGGCGCAGGCGTTTTCACGAAATCAAACAGGGCGATGACGCGCACAGTGGAGGAAAGGCGGACTGGGGCGTAAATCCAGAAACCGGTGACGTTTACGACCCCGAAGGAGAAGTACATGGAAATCTCGGCGACTAACCCCTTGCTGGAAATCTCGCTCTACATCAAAGGACGGGACCTAGATGTCGATGAGACCTCACGGACGCTCGGCGTTGCGCCGAGTCGGGTGAATCGTCGCGGGGAGCCGAAGCTTCGCGGAAAAGAGCAGCCCGTTTACTCGACGACTACGTGGAAGTTTGCCCGGAAGGCTCAGTCGCTGGATGTGAGTGGCGTCTTGGTGTCGCTGCTCCGGGACATCGATCCTGCCGCAAGGCCCATGACGATTCCCGGCGTGGAAGATGCATTCATAGACGTCTTCCTGGCGAACACGGTCGAAACGGGCAATCTGGGTTCAGCCATCGAATGGGAATGGAGCGTGGACGCGCTTCGCGCACTGAACCGTATGGCGCTGCCGGTCCGGATTTCCATGTGCAATGTGGAACCTTGAAGCATGGAAGCGCCATGGCTTCGATGTAAGCGAAGCCATGGCGAGGTCACACGGTAGTCATTCCCTCGTCAGCAACTTCAGCGGTACGGCGATCGACTTCTCCACCGGCTGCTTGTCGATCAGCTTCTTCGCCGTTTCCACGCCGAGCTTGCCGATTTCCTCGGGTTGCTGGGCTACCGTCGCCGCCATCGTTCCGTTCTGCACGGCGGTCTTGCCGTCGGGGGTGCCGTCGAAACCCACGACGAGCACCTTCTTGTTCTTGCCGGCGAGCGCCTGGACCGCGCCGAGCGCCATCTCGTCGTTCTGCGCGAAGATCGCCTGCACGTCGCTGTGTGCCTGTAACAGGTTCTCGCTGACGGACAGGCCTTGCGCGCGATCGAAGTTCGCGGGCTGGCTGGCGACGATCTTCATGCCGGTGCCGGCGATCGCATCGTCGAAACCCTTGCCGCGTTCGCGTGCGGCGGAGGTGCCGGCGACGCCCTGCAATTCGATGATGTTGCCCTTCCCGCCGAGCGCTTTGCCCAGGTAATCGGCGGCCATCTTGCCGCCGGCGACGTTGTCGGAGGCGATGTGCGACGCGACGTCGGCACCGTCGACGCCGCGGTCGAGCGTCACCACGGGAATGTTGGCGCGTTGCGCCGACTGCACCGCCCCGGCGAGTGCCGAGGAATCCGTGGGATTGAGCAGGATCACCGACACGCGCCGCTGGATCAGGTCTTCCACGCTGGAGATCTGTCGCGCGGGATCGTCTTGCGCATCCACGATCACGAGGTTGATACCCGCATCGTTCGCCGCCTTCTGTGCACCGTCCTTCAGTTCGACGAAGAACGGATTGTTCTGCGTGGAGAGCGCGAGTCCCACCACGGGCTTTCCTGAGGAAGCGGCGCCCGCGGCCGTGCCGCTGGCGGCCGGTGCCGATTCGCCCGGCCCCTGCTGGGAGCAAGCGGCGAGAAGGGTGACCGCGGCGGCGGTGAGGAAACCTGGTATGCGCATGGGAAGTACCTCGAGGTTCACTGCCGCCTGTCGAGCAGGACGGCGATCAGGATGACGATGCCCTTGACGACCTGCTGGTAGAACGAGCTGACGCCAAGCAGGTTGAGGCCGTTGTTGAGGAAACCGATCAGCAGTGCGCCCACCAGCGTACCGAAGAGCCAGCCGCGGCCCCCGGCGAGGCTCGTGCCACCGAGCACCACGGCGGCGATGGCGTCGAGTTCGTAGCCCGCACCGGCGGTGGCCTGCGCGGAATACAGACGCGAAGTGAGCACGATGCCGGCACAGGCCGAGAGCAAGCCGGACAAACCGTAGATCGCCAGCTTCATCGGCGAGATGCGTACGCCCGAAAGCCTCGCTGCTTCCTCGTTGCCGCCGATCGCAACGACATGGCGGCCGAAGACGGTGCCGCGCAGCAGGAAGCCGCACGCGATGAACGCGACGAACATCCAGATCACCGGCAGCGGCACCAGATGGGCCACGTAGCCGCCGCCGATCAATGCGAAGTCACTGTTCGTCACAGGGATCGGGCTGCCCTGTGTATACGAGAGCGTGAGGCCACGCAGCAATGTCATGGTGCCGAGCGTGGCGATGAACGGGGCCACCTTCCCCCACGAAACCAGCGCGCCGTTGATGACGCCCAGGAGCAGACCCAGCCCCAGGCCCGCGCTCGCCGCGAGCAGCATGCCATGGCCGGCGGCCATCAAACCGGCGGTCACCGCGCCGGTCAGGGCGAGGATCGCGCCGACGGAAAGATCGATGCCACCGGCAAGGATCACGAACGTCATGCCGAACGCGATCAGTGCGTTGATCGAGACCTGGCGCAGCACCGTGAGCAGGTTGCCGGTGGTGAGAAAGTCGGGGCTCATGATCGAGAGCACGACGAAAAGAAGCACGAGGCCGATCACCGAGCCCAGGCGCTGGAGGAGCGTGGTGGCGCGGCTCCGGTCGAAATGCAACGTCATGTCACTTGCCTCCGGTCGCGGCGGTCATTACGGCTTCCTGCGTGGCGCCGTGGGCGTCGAGCAGGGCGGTGGCGCGGCCTTCGTGCATCACGAGGATGCGGTCGCTCATGGCCAACACCTCGGGCAGTTCCGAGGAGATCATGAGAATGGCGACGCCCTGCTCCGCGAGTTGGTTGATGATGTGGTAGATCTCGGCCTTGCCGCCCACGTCCACGCCGCGGGTGGGCTCGTCGAGGATGAGCACACGCGGTTTCAGCGCCAGCCATTTCGCAAGCACCACCTTTTGCTGGTTGCCGCCCGAGAGCGAACGGGCCTCCAGTTCCATGTCGCGTGTGCGGATCTTCAGCGCGTCGATGAGTCCGCGCGTCTGCTTCGTTTCGGCGGTGCGATCGATGAGCCCTGCGCGCGCGGGAATGCGCGGCAGGCTCACGTTCTCGCGCAGGCTGAGGTCGAGCACCAGGCCCTGGGCCTTGCGATCCTCGGTCACGAAACCGAAGCCGGCGCGGATCGCTTCGCTGGGTGACTTCGGCGTCACTTCCACGCCGTCGAGGGTGACCTTGCCGGAGGCCAGCCGGTCGAGGCCGAAGAGCAGGCGTGCCAGTTCGGTGCGGCCAGCGCCGAGTAACCCGGCCACGCCGAGCACTTCGCCGGCGTGCAGGTCGAAGCACACGTCCTGCACCATGCCGCCGCCCACATGCTCGACCTTCAGGCGCACGTTGCCGATCTTCGGCGCGCGCACGGGGTAGCGCGCATCGAGTGTGCGTCCGACCATCATCTTCACGACCTCGTCGAACGCGAGGCCGGGTATGGGCCGTGTGCCGACGAAGCGGCCGTCGCGCAGCACCGAGATGCGGTCGCAGACGGCGAAGATCTCCTCCATGCGGTGCGACACATAGACGATGCCCTTGCCTTGCTCGCGCAGTTCGCGGATGAGCTTGAACAGCGTGGTGGTCTCGTGTTCGGTCAAGGCCGCGGTCGGTTCGTCCATGATCAGCACGCGCGCTTCCTGACCGAGCGCACGCGCGATTTCCACCATCTGTTGCTGGCCGACCGACAGACGCTCGGCGAGCGTGCCGGGGTCGAGCCGTTCCATGCCCACGCGGGCCAGCCATTCGTTGGCGCGGCGCTTCATGGCGCGGCGGTCGAGCAGACCGAAGCGGTGGACCTCGCGGCCGAGGAACAGGTTGTCCGCCACGCTGAGCGAGGGGATCAGATTCAGTTCCTGGTGGATGATCGCGATGCCGTATCGCTCGGCGTCGGCCGGCGTGGCGATCGTCACGGCTCTGCCGTCCACCTCGATGCCGCCCGCATCCGGCGCGTGGATGCCGGTGAGGATCTTCATGAGCGTGGATTTGCCGGCGCCGTTCTCACCCATCAGGGCATGCACTTCGCCGGGCAGCAACTCGAAATCCACGCCTTCCAGCACCTTCACCGGTCCGAAGGACTTGTGGATCCCATGCATCCGGACGAGCGGCGCGTTCATCAGAAGGTGACGCCCGCATGGAGGATGACATTCGCGTATGGCGAGGTTTCGCCGGTGCGCACGACGGCCACCGCGTGGGCGGATAGCCGCTTCAATGCCTCGTGGGAGATCTCGTCCGTGGCGATGCCGTCGCCCCGAAGACGGGCGGAAAGTTCGACCATCGCGCGATTGCGATCGTGGATTTCGCTGGCCATCGTCACCCGCTCGACGGCGAGTTCGGCGTAGACCGCGTCGAACACGCTCGAGAATGAAGGCGTGCCCGGAAGCACCGCAAGATCGATGCACGGCACGCCCGCAGGTACGGGCAGGCCCACGTCGCCGATCACGAGCATGTCGGTGTGACCCATCGCCGCGATGACGCGATTGAGCTCGGCATGGAGGAGTCCGCTGCGCCTCATGATTGCGACGCCAGGAAAGCGTCCACCTCGTCGGCGCGCGGCATGCCGGCCTGCGCACCCAGGCGCGACACGGCAATGGCGGCGGCGGCGCATGCCTTGCGCACGGCGGTTTCGAGGCCTTCCGAAAGATAAACGGCGAGCGCGGCGTTGAAGGTGTCGCCGGCCCCGGTGCTGTCCACCGCCTCGATCGTGAAGGCCGGTTGGTGTCGCGGTGCCTCATCCTGTTCGCGGAACCAGGCGCCGTCCTCCCCGCGGGTCAGTACGACCGGGCAGGGAGCGCGGCGCATGAGTTCCTGGAAGTCGGTGTCGCCTTCTGCGCCGAGTACCGCGGCCAGCTCGTGCTGGTTCGGCGTGAGGAAGCGCAGGTGCGACAGCCACCCGGCGGGCAGGCGCTGCGCCGGAGCGGGGTTCAGGATCACCGGAACGCCTTCCTCCTGCGCGATGCGCAGCGTGGCTTCGACGGCGTCGAGCGGAATTTCCAGCTGCACGAGTACGGCATCGGCGCCGCGCACGACGTCGCGGGCCGCTTCCACCTGCACGGGCGTGACATGCCCATTGGCGCCGGGCACCACGACGATGCTGTTCTCTCCGCCGGCGACCGTGATGGATGCCGTGCCGCTGCCGACGCCTTCGACGCGCGTGACATGGGCGACATCGATGCCTTCGGCCACCAGCCCTTCGTGCAGTTGCTGGCCGAAGACGTCGTCGCCCACGCAGCCGACCATCGCCACGTTCGCTCCGAGTCGGGCCGCGGCCACGGCCTGATTGGCGCCCTTGCCGCCGGGGATGGTCAGGAAACGATCGCCCGTAAGCGTTTCGCCCGGAGCGGGGAAACGCGGCGAAAGCGTGACCAGATCCATGTTGATGCTGCCGACGACGACGATTCGCGTCATGCTGGTTCGCTCCGGAATGCGCGGTATGACGCGCCAATATACGTCGTCGAAGCGAATGCGGCTTTCATCGGCTTGCCTTTCCCTAGCGGGAAAGTCCTTTCGCCTCGAGTTCGGCGAGGTACGCGGGCCACGCCGTATCGTAGGCCCGACCGAGTTCGTACAAGGTGTCCCAGCCGAAGATGCCGCTGGCGTGGCCGTCGTCGAAGCGGATCAGCACGCCATAGTGGCCGGTGGGTTCCAGCGCGGCGATGCCGACCTCGCGCTTGCCGGAGACCAGGACCTTCTGACCTGGACCATGTCCCTGCACTTCGGCACTCGGCGAGTTCACCCGAAGGTATTCGCAGGGAAGGCGGAAGCGTTCGCCGTTGTCGAACGCCACCTCGAGGATGCGCGACGCGGCGTGCAGGACGATGTCGGTGGGGCGGGGGTACGACATGAGTGCCATGGTAGGAGCGCGCCCTGCGCGCGACATCTTTTGGGGCCGTGACCTGGAACTGGCGCGCCAGCTTATGGACTGGTGCGAAAACCTGTCGCGCGCAGGGCGCGCTCCTACAAGCTGTATGAGCGGCGCCGAGGCATCAGTGCGCGCGACCGAAGCCGTCGCCGGTGCCCTGCTCCAGCGGGGGCGGATCGCCGGCGACCGCCAGAAGGGCCATGGCGTAGGCGTCTTCCATGCTCACCGTGGACACCTCGTCCCAGGCGAAGAACGACGGCTCGCGCAGCCACTCCGCATCGGGGGTGATTTCCTGCATGTTGAAGCCTTCGTCTTCCACGCTGACCACGCGGCCGATATAGCAGACCTCGGATTCGTCTTCGCTATCGACGTGCACGCCGATGACGGGCGCGTGCGCCGCCGCGGCCTGCACGACCTGCGAGATGTCGTCGAGCGGGAAGTCGGCCGGCGGCGTCGGCTGGATGCCCTTCATCGCCAGCGCCTTCTCGAGGAAGCCCGCGTGCTTGTCCGGCGCTTCGAATTCCGAGATGTCGCGGTGCCGCATGATGTACATGCCGTCGTAGCTGACACCGTCGCCGACCACCCACAAGAGGAAGAACTCGCGGCCGACTCCGCCGACATAGCCGCAGAAGCTGCCGTGCTCGAGTTCGCCGCGCCACAGACGCACCAGCTGCTTGTTGTCCTGCGCTTCGCGCAGGGTCGCCCGCTGGCCGTTCGTTTTGAGTTGGATAACCTTGCCCATATACGTCAATAGTTTAGCAGAGGGGGGCCCCTCCGATGTTCAGAGGATGTAACGGCTCAGATCCTCGTCCTTTACCAGCGAACCGAGGTGGTTATCGACATATTCGGCGTCGATCAGGTATTTTTCGCCGGATTTGTCTGCCGCTTCGAAGGAGATGCGTTCAAGGAGGCGCTCCATGACCGTGTGCAGGCGCCGGGCGCCGATGTTCTCGGTGCGCTCGTTCACCTGGAAGGCGACGCCGGCGAGCCGGTCGATGCCCGAATCCGTGAACTCCAGGGACACGCCCTCGGTATCGAGCAGCGCAACATATTGCTTGGTCAGGGCGTTGTTCGGCTCGCGCAGGATGCGCTTGAAGTCGTCCACCGAGAGCGCATTGAGCTCCACGCGGATCGGCAGGCGGCCCTGCAACTCCGGAATGAGGTCCGAAGGCTTCGCCAGCGAGAACGCGCCCGAGGCGATGAACAGGATGTGGTCCGTCTTGATCGACCCGTAGCGGGTGGAAACCGTGGACCCTTCCACCAGCGGCAGCAGGTCGCGCTGCACGCCTTCGCGGCTGACGCCGGCACCGCCCCATTCCGAGCGCTGCGCCACCTTGTCGATCTCGTCGATGAAGACGATGCCGTTCTGCTCGGCCGATTCCACGGCGCGGCTGCGCAGTTCTTCATCGTTGAGCAGCTTGCCGGCTTCTTCCTCCACCAGGAGCGGGCGCGCCTGGCGAATGGTCATCTTCCGCTTCTGTGCCTTCTGCCCGCCGAGGTTCTGGAACATCTTGCCCAGCTGCTGGCTCATCTCCTCCATACCCGGCGGGGTCATGATCTCCACGCCGACATTCATGGCGAAGTCCAGTTCGATCTCGCGGTCGTCCAGTGTCCCTTCACGCAGCTGCTTGCGCAGCTTCTGGCGGGTGTCGTTGTCGATGGCGGGTGCGGCGCTGCCGGTGTCGTCCCAGCCGGTCACCTGGCGTCGGGGAAGCAACGCATCGAGCAGGCGGTCTTCGGCGGCGTCCTCGGCCTGGCTGCGCACGCGGGCCTTCGCCTGCTCGCGAAGGAGCTTGTACGAGACATCGGCCAGATCGCGGATGATCGACTCCACATCCTTGCCTACATAGCCCACTTCGGTGAATTTCGTGGCTTCGACCTTCACGAACGGCGCGTTCGCCAGAGTGGCAAGGCGGCGTGCGATCTCGGTCTTGCCCACGCCCGTGGGGCCGATCATGAGGATGTTCTTCGGCGTGACCTCGTCGCGCATGCCCGGGTCCAGCTGCATGCGGCGCCAGCGGTTGCGCAGGGCGATCGCCACGGCGCGCTTGGCGTCGTGCTGGCCGATGATGTACCGGTCGAGTTCGTTGACGATTTCGCGGGGAGTGAGTTCGGACATCGGCTCAGAGCTCTTCGATCGAATAGTTGTGATTGGTGTAGATGCAGATATCGCCAGCGATCTTGAGCGCTTTTTCCACGATCGTGCGTGCATCCAGCTCGGTGTTCTCCATCAGGGCCAGGGCAGCCGATTGAGCGTAGGGGCCGCCCGAGCCGATGGCGATGAGGCCGTGCTCCGGCTCCAGTACGTCGCCGTTGCCCGAGATGAGCAGCGAGGCGTCCTTGTCCGCCACGGCCAACATGGCCTCCAGCCGCCCCAGGCGACGGTCGGTGCGCCATTCCTTGGCCATTTCCACGGCCGAGCGGGTGAGGTTGCCGCCGTGCTTGACCAGCTTTTCCTCGAACAGCTCGAAGAGCGTGAAGGCATCCGCCGTGGCACCGGCGAAGCCGGCCAGCACGTCGCCCTTGCCCAGCCGGCGCACCTTGCGGGCGTTGGCCTTCATGACGGTATTGCCGAGGGTGACCTGTCCGTCACTGCCGATGACGACCTTGCCGTCGCGGCGGACGCAGACGATGGTCGTGGCATGCATGGGTTCCATGGGGCTTTTCGTTCCTTTTGGGGGAACGGGGAAGGTGGGGGTTGGGCTTGCGGAACCAAAGGGAGCGGGCTCCGCTCTACTTCCGCTTTGCCCGCGGATGCGCCGCGTCGTACACCTTCGCCAGGTGCTGGAAATCGAGGTGGGTGTAGATCTGTGTGGTGGCGATGTCAGCGTGGCCGAGCAGTTCCTGCACCGAACGCAGGTCGCCGGAGGACTCCAGCATGTGGCTGGCGAAAGTGTGCCGCAGCATGTGCGGATGGACCCGCTTCGCCTGGCCGCTGGACAGCCTGGCCAGCCGCTGCTGCACGGTGCGGGGGCTGATGGGTGCGCCATTCCGGCCCTTGAACACCGGCTGGCCGGGTCCGGCGCCGCCCAATGCGGCCAGCGCCTTCAAGGCGGCCACGGCGAAGCGCCCCACGGGAAGGATGCGCGTCTTCTGGCCTTTGCCCAGCACCCGGACCTGCCCGTCTTCCAGATCCAGGTCGGCCCAATGCAGGCCGCAAAGCTCCGAAAGGCGCAGGCCGCTGGAGTAGAACAGCTCCATCATCGCCGTGTCGCGCGGCGCCAGCGGCCCTCCCAGGCTGGTTTCCACCAGTTCTTTCGCCTCGTCGGCATCGAGCACCTGCGGCAGCTTGCGCCGGACCTTGGGTCCGCGAACGCCCGCGGCCGGGTCGTGGTCCAAACGCCCTTCCCTGCTCAGATACCGGAACAGCGTGCGGCAGGCGGAGAGCAGGCGCTGGATGCTGGTGGGCTCGAGGCCTTCGCGGGCCTTGCCGGCCCGGCCGGGCGGCGGCCGGTGCAGCCGGGCGATCATGGTTCGCATCCGGTCGGGCGTGAGCCGGTCGAAGCTGTCCAGGCCCTCCTCCTCCATGAAGGCGAGAAGCTTGTCCAGGTCGCGCCGGTAGGCCGCGAGGGTATGGGCCGAAGGGGCCCGTTCGGCGGCGAAGTGGCCGAGGAAGGCCTCGACGGCGGCGCGGGGGCTCACGCCACCTTCCGCGCCCGTTCGATCGCCGAGCCGACCGTGGTGGAGATCATGTCCAGGAACAACGTGCCCATGCCCGGGTGGAAGCGGTCCGGATCGGCGCTGCCGATGGCGAGCAAGGCATCGTTGCCGACGCGCATGAGCGCGGCGGAGCGGACCTCCGGTGCCGCCTCGCCGAACAGGCGATGCAGCTTGTCGGGCGCCAGGCGCCCGGCGACGGGATCGCCGTGCTCGAGGAAGGACGCGAACTCCGGCAGCCCGGCGGCGCCATGCGGCTCACGAAGGAGCCAGGGCTCGTCGGGCAGGCCGGCCAGGTCGCCGAAGAACACGAGGCGGATGCGTTCGGACTGGAAGTCGTCGGTGAGGCGACGGACCACCTGGCGCACGGTGTCCTCGATGCCGCCGGCGCGCAACAGCGCGAGCATCAGCCCGTGCACGCGGCGCATCAGTTTCTCGTTGTCGCCCGCGACGGCGGTCAATTCCTTGAGCCGTGTTTCCAGTTCGGCGTTCTTCTCGCGCAGGCCGCGCAGCTGGTGTACGGCGAGCGACGACGCGGGCCCGTTCGTGCTCGGCAGCACCAGCTCGTGCGCCAGTTCGGGATAGGCGACGAGGAAATCCGGATGCTGCCGCAGGTAGGACGCCACGGTGGCTGGCTCGATGGCACCGTCGATCGTGGTGTCGGTCATGGGGAAGTCCTCAGGTGCGGGCAATGCCTGCGGTTAACTTAGCAAGTCTGCGGAAAGCGCGCTGCGCATGCGCTCTTCACACTTCGCCTTCGAAGACGAAGGCGGCGGGGCCCGTCATCCACAACGAGTGCCCCGGCCCGTGCCACTCGATGGTGAGCGTGCCGCCGGGCAGTTCCACGGCGACGACCGCTGCGGCAAGCGCCAGCGACTGGGCCACCGCCGCCGCGGCGCAGGCCCCGGTGCCGCAGGCGCGCGTCCACCCGCTGCCGCGTTCGTGCACGCGCAGGCGGATGCGGTCCGGCCCCAGGCGCTGCGCAAAGCCGATGTTCGCTCCCTCGGGAAAGACCGGGTGCGACGTGAGCATCGGGCCGAGGCGATCCACCCGGGGATCGGTCAGGTCGTCGACGAACACCACCCCATGCGGATTGCCCATGGAGACGGCGCCGAAGGTGACGTCCTCGCCGCCCACGTGCACGGTGTAGGTCGCATGCGCCGGCAGGTCGAGCGGAAGGGAGGCGGGATCGAAATCGGGTTCGCCCATGTCGACCACCACGGTGCCCTCGTCCAGCACGCGAACCGTCACCGGTCCGGAGGGGCTTTCCAGCCGGACGTCGGTATTCCGCTCGATGGCGCCGTCGCGATACAGCCACGCCGCCACGCAGCGAACGCCGTTGCCGCACTGCCCCGACGGCGAGCCGTCGGCGTTCCAGATGCCGTAGTAGAACGCGCAGGAAGGATCGCGTGCCGCTTCGATGCTGATCAGCTGGTCGAAGCCGACGCCGGTATGGCGGTCGGCCAGCGCCGCCACACGCGCCGCATTAGGTACGCGGGGCGGGTCTTCGCGCCAGTCGACGATGACGAAATCGTTGCCGATCCCATGCATCTTGGTGAATCGGGAAGGCATCGCGGTCTTACGGATGGATGACGGAATTGAACGGCTGGCTGGACGTGCTCGCCGGCGCCGGCGCCTGCGCGTCGTCCCTCTTGGCCGGGGTGGCGGCGTGCGGCGTGGCCGTGGCGCCGGGCGCGGGCGGCGGCGGAAGGTACAGCGGGCCCTTGTTGCCGCAGCCCGTCAGAGCGGTTGCGGTGACGGCGAGGGCGACGGGCAGAATGAGTCGGCGCATGGGCAACTCCTTTGAACGAACGCCAGTATAGGATGCTCTGAACAAGTTATCGCAAGCGCCACCGAGCCTGTCTGTTCGCAGGTCACAGCGCCGTCGACGAAGGCAGACTGGCCGTCTGTCGAGCCGGCGGACCGAAGACCTGCGGGCAGACAGGCTCGGCCCTCACGAATGAAACCAAATAGATAGGGTGACGTGAGGAAGGGCCGCCAAGGCGCCCGCGCCGCTTGGAAAGGGAGCCACCCTTCCCGGTGCGACGCAGCCGCCTTGGCGACCCTTCCTCACGTCATGGCGCTTGCGATAACTTGTTCAGAGCATCCTATGCCTCGGGCCGTTCAAAGCTGCTTTTCGAAACGGAACGCATCGGCGCCGTCGGCGTAGTACTTCGCGTATTCGCCGATGCGGGTGTAACCCAGCCGTTCGTAGAGCCGTATGGCCGTCGCGTTGTCCTTGCGCACTTCCAGCCGCAGCGCGCGGCAGCCGCGCACGCGCGCCGCCTCCTCCGAAGCCTCGATCAACGCCGTTCCCACGCCCTTGCCCTGAGCGTGCGGACTGGTCGCGAGCGAATAGAGCCGCGCCACGGTGCTGCCCTTGCGGAAGAACACCACGGCCGTGCCCAGGAAGCGGCGATGATTGGCACTGGCCACGAGTACCAGGGCGCTCTCGCTGTCGAGGTGCTTGCGATACTGGGCGCGGCTCAGGCGATCCTGCGCGAAACTGGATTCCTCCAGCGCGACGAGATCGTCGAGATCGCTGACTTCGGCGCGACGAACGCGCACCGCGGCGGTGACCGGGGTTGGACGCATGCGCTTGGAAACTCCGGCGCGGATGGGGACGAAAAGAATCGGGCGGGGTCGGGCAAGCGCGGCACTGTAGACCCCGGCGAGGCACGGATCAATGACTTTTTCATGAACCCTGGCAGCGTCCGGCTTGTGTGTCGCGCCGCTGGAAGCTCACACTGCGCCACCGGCGATACGATCGATCCCAGGCGGGGTCGAGGGAATGGCATTCGCCGCTTGCAGAGGTCTCATGAGCCGGCTCGTCATCGTCGTGGAGAAAGCCTCGGACTGGGGCTCGTATTACCCGTCCGCCGATGTCGTCACCGCCATGGATTACCTGCGTCAGCCGGTGGGCGGCGACGACGAGCGTACCCACGTCATCAACCTCTGCCGCAGTTACAAATACCTGGGCACCGGCTATTACGTGTCGTTGCTGGCGGAAGCGCGCGGGCACAAGGTCATTCCCTCGGTGCGCACCGTGAACGACCTGCGCCGCCGCTCGCTGTACGGCCTGGACATCGACGACCTCAACCAGAAGCTCGCCAATTTCCTGCCGGCGGGCGGGCGCGACACGACCGACTTCGGCATCCTGGTGTACTTCGGCGAAACCGCCTACCCGGATCTGCAGGATCTTGCGAGGCAGCTGTTCGACCTGTTTCCCTGCCCGCTCATGCGCATCGAGTTCGAGCGCGACCGCGTATGGCAGGTGTCGTCGATCAAGGCGGTGGGCCTGCAGACACTGGACGACGCGCAGGAAGACGCCTTTGCGCAGGCCCTGGACAAGTTCTCGCGGAAGATCTGGCGCAAGCCGCGTGCGCGGCGCCGCTTCCGCTACGACATCGCGATGTTGGTCGATCCGAACGAGAAGATGCCGCCGTCGAACAAGAAGGCGCTGAAACACTTCATCGAGGCGGGCAAGCATCTCGGCATCGAGGTCGACCCGATCGGCAAGAACGACTACCAGCGCCTCGCCGAATACGACGGGCTTTTCATTCGCGAGACCACGGCGAGCGACAACCACACCTATCGCTTCGCGCATCGGGCGGAGAAGGAAGGCATGGTGGTGATGGACGATCCCACCTCCATCCTCCGCTGCACGAACAAGATCTTCCTGAACGACCTCATGGTCGCGCGCAAGCTTGCCACCCCGGCCACCGAGATCCTCTACCGCGACGACACGCGCCGGCTGCGCGACCTGCCGGACCGGCTCGGCCTGCCCATCGTGCTGAAGATTCCGGACGGCTCGTTTTCGCGAGGCGTGGTGAAGGTGGAAACCCGCGAGGCCCTGGAAAAGGCGGCGGGCGAGCTGTTCTCGCACAGCGCGTTGCTCATCGCACAGGAATATCTGTACACCGAGTTCGACTGGCGCATCGGCGTGTTGAACCACGAGGCGCTTTACGCCTGCCAGTACTTCATGTCCCGTGGCCATTGGCAGATCTACAACCATGGCGCCAAGGGCACGGCGAAATCCGGCGGTTTCCGCACGGTGCCCGTGCGCGACGCGCCGGCCGAGGTCGTGAAGCTGGCGCTCAAGGCCACGCAGACCATCGGTGATGGCCTGTACGGCGTGGACCTGAAGCAGGTCGGCGACAGGCCCGTGGTGATCGAGGTGAACGACAACCCCTCGATCGACGCGGGCGTCGAAGACGCCTATCTGGGCGAGGATCTCTACCTGCGCATCATGCAGGAGTTCCTGCGCCGGCTGGAGCTGAAGCGCCTGGGCATCCAGAGCTGACCGCGCCCTCTGCCACCGCACCGCTGCAAGGAGCCGCTACGGCGGCGAGAAGCCGATGAAGCGGTGTAGCCGCAAGGCGGGCCCCTTCGCCGCTATAGCGGCTCCTACAAGAAAACCCCGAAAGCGCTGTCAGCGGCGCAGCATTGCGGCCAGCAACGACATCGGCAGCCCCGGGTTCATCGCCACCAGCACGCTGGCCGGTGCCACCAGCAGCCAGAAGGCAGGCGTCCAGCCCAGCGTTTCGCTGTGGCCCGAAAGCGGCGTCAGCAGGAGCAACAGCGCACCGCCGACCAGCCAGGCCAGGGCAATGAGGGCGCGCAGGCGGCGCGGCGAGAGCGTGTCGTGCATGGCGTACTCCTGGCATCGGTGGCGGATGGAAGCAGCCTAGGCGGTGACTGTCTCAAAAGCCGCGACCGAGGCGTCCGACCGCCTCAAACCCGCGACGCGACGGTATGTAGGAGCGCGCCGTGCGCGCGACAGTTTTACGCGAGGAGCCGCAGCGCCTGCCACACCTGGCTTCAAAAGCTGTCGCGCGCACGGCGCGCTCCTACGAGGCGCGGCTCCTGCCATAATTTGCGCCGAGCATGAGCCAAGGGAAAATCCATGAGCGCTGAAGCGCACCGCTACGCCGTCTTCGGTCATCCGATCGCGCATTCGCTGTCCCCCGAGATCCACCAGGCCTTCGCCGATCAGCTCGGCATCCGCCTGGCCTACGAAACCATCGACGTGGCCCCGGGACAGTTCGAGGAGACCGTCCGCCGGTTCTTCGCCGAGGGCGGTCTCGGCGCGAACGTCACCCTGCCCCATAAAGGCGCGGCGTTCGCCCTGGCCGGCAGCCGCACCGAAGCCGCCGCGCGCGCCGGTTCGGCCAATACCCTCACGCCGTTGGTAAACGGCGGTATCGAGGCGCACAACACGGACGGCAGCGGGTTCGTGCGTGACATCACCGAGCGCCACGGATTCGACCTGCGCGGCCACGATGCCCTGCTGCTGGGCGCCGGCGGCGCGGCCAAGGCCGTGGCCTGGGCTCTCATGGACGCGGGCGTGCAAAGCCTCACCATTGTGAATCGCAGCCCCGAGCGCGCCGACGAACTCGCCGACACCATCGGCGAGCCGGGCCGCTGCTACACGCGCTACTGGGACGGACTCGACGGCGAATCCTTCAACCTCGTGGTGAACGCCACCTCCATCGGCGTGACCGGCGGCAGCTTCGACCTTCCCACGTCCATCCTGAAAGACCACTCCACCTGTTACGACCTGTGCTACGGCGCGGCAGCCGCGGCATTCAAGGGATGGTCGCTCGCCGCGGGCGTGCGCCCGGACTGGTTCCGCGACGGTCTGGGCATGCTCGTGGAACAGGCCGCCGACGCCTTCGAACGCTGGCACGGCCAACGCCCGGACACCGATGCGGTCTACACCGCCCTTCGCCAGCGCTTCTGATCCGCCCTCAACGGGCCAGCAACTGGCGAAGGCCCAGGGAAACGATGAAGGCGCCGCATACGCGGTCGATCCACGCCTTGCCGCGCCGGTAGTGGGCGGCGATGCGTGGAGTGGAGAAAACCACGGCGACGAGTCCATACCATGCGGAAGCGACGACGGCGACCACGGCCAGCATGCACAGGAAGGTGGGTAGCGACACGTGCTTCGGCGCGGCTGCGGAAAACACCGCGGCATAGAAGGCCATCGCCTTGGGATTGCCGATATTGGTGACGATGCCGGCACGAAAGGCGGCGGCCGGTCCGCCCCGCACGTTGGTGGACAATGGCTTCGCCCCGTCGCCGCCGGCACGAAGGATCAGGCGCCCGCCGAACCAGATGAGGTACGCGGCGCCCGCCACCTTCACGGCAAGTGCGATCCAGGGAAACGTGGCGAACACGATACCGACGCCGAGGATGGCGCAACTGGCCCAGAACAGGTTCACCAGGACGGTGCCGCCTACCATGGCGAGTGCCTCGCGTGTCGTGCTCGACGCCGCCCGGTGCGCAATGGCGACGAAGTTCGGACCGGGGCTCACCACGCCGACCACGTAGACGGAAAAGACCAGGGCGATGGCGTGAAGGTCGATCATGCGGCTTCATTCCGGCGGAGCCTCGAACTGTACCGCAGTCCGCCGGTTGAGGTAGCCCCGCGCCGGCTTCTTTACGGTAGGTGCACGCGCAGGTGCTGCGCCAGCATGTCGATGAAGGCGCGCACCTTGGCCGAGCCGAACCGGTTCTCGCGGTGCAGGATGTGCACCGGCCAGGCTTCCTCTTCGTAACGTTCGAGCACGATCCGCAGCGTGCCGGCCGCTACCTCGTCGCCGATCTGATATGACAGCAGCCGGGCGATGCCGAGCCCCGAGAGCGCGGCGATGATGGCCGCGTCGTTGCTCGTCACGGTCAGGCGCGGATGCATGCGCACCGTCGTCGGATCGTCCGCCGCACCGAACTTCCAGTCCACCCGCGGCGAGATCCCGGTCGCGGCGATCACCGTGTGTCGCAACAGATCGGCGGGATGTTCGGGCACACCGTGCTGCGCCAAATAGTCGGGCGAAGCGCAAAGCACGCGCCGCACCTGGCCTACCCGGATGGCGCGCATGCCGGAGTCGGGCAGGTGGCCGATGCGCACGGCGACGTCCATACCTTCGTCTACCAGGTTGACCGTGCGGTCGAGCAGCCAGGCGGATACGTCCACGGCAGGGTATTCCCGCAGGTAGCGCACGATGCAGGGCATGACGAACGACTTGCCGAACAGCACAGGCGCCGTCACGGAAAGGTGGCCGCGCGGGGCTGCGTTCTCGCCCGCGACGGCATCGTTCGCTTCGGCGATGCTCGCCAGGATCTGTCGGCAGTCGTCGAGGTAGCGCCGCCCCGGTTCGGTCAACCGCACGCTGCGCGTGGTCCGGGTCAGCAGTTTCACGCCAAGCTGTTCCTCGAGCGCGCCGATCGCGCGCGTGACGGCGGCGGGCGATAGATCCAGCCGGCGCGAGGCAGCCGCGAAGCTCTCCTCCTCGCCCACGCCCACGAACACTTTCATCAGGTGGAGCTGGTCCATCGTCTGTCGCCCGCGGTGATTGCCTCGGCCGATTATTGCGGCATGTGGTAAGCCCGTGGATTGCAATCCTTGCGCCCGGCGCAACGGTGAATTCCGTCCCGCCACGTTCCCGACCCATCCGCCGGTTCGCAGAATGCGTCCACCCAAGGCGGAACGATCGCAATGAACGACTCCAGCAACTTCCATGACGGTGAACGCGCGGTGCAACGCCGCGCCGGCGAAGCCTTCATCGCGGAGCGCAACGGAGCCATGGTTGCATCGACCGTCGTGCGCGGCGCGCGGCCGTTCATCGAAAGCCAGTTCATGGTGATGGTAGGCAGCGTCGACGGGCACGGCAGTCTCTGGGCTTCCGTGCTGTACGGCCGGCCCGGGTTCGCGCGCTCCGCTGACGGCGGCACCGTGCATATCGACGCCCCTTGCGGCAGCCGCGACATGGAAGACCCACTCTGGCACGCCTTGCGTGCCGGGGAGTCACTGGCCTTGCTGTTCGTCGACCTGGGTACCCGCCGCCGCTACCGGGTGAACGGCGTAGTGCGCGATATCCACGAGGGTGGCTTCGAGGTGGCGGTGCGCGAGGCTTTCCCGAACTGCCCGAAGTACATCCAGCGGCGGCAACTCCGCGCGCTGGACGAGGCACCACGACGGGCGCAGTCCGCATCGGGCAATGTGCTTGCCGGCAGCGTCGCCGCGATCGTGAAGCAGGCCGACACGTTGTTCGTCGCAAGCCGTCACCCGAGTGCCGGTCTCGATATCTCACACCGCGGCGGCGACCCTGGCTTCGCCAGGATCGTGGATCCCGCCACCCTGCGCATTCCCGACTACGCCGGCAACAGCCTGTTCAACACCCTGGGCAATTTCGCCGTCGACCCCCAAGCGGCCATCGCGATCCCGGACTTCGAGAACGGACGCCTTCTGCAACTGACCGGCACCGCAACGCTGCGCTGGGACGACGAAGGCCCGGACGACGTCAGCGGAGGCACGGGCCGGTCGTGGGATTTCCACATCCGGCAGTGGGTACTGCGCGACGCGATGCAGCGCGCCAGCTGGGAATACATCGACGCATCGCCGTACAACCCGCACCCGCGGACCTGAACCTTCCCAACTCCCGAGGAACACGACATGAGCAGCAACGCCGCGGTCAACCGCCCTTCCGCCCGCCTTCCCGTCGTCTACCACCGCAGCATGGAGATCGACGGCGTGAAACTCGCCTACCGCGAAAGCGGTCCCGCCGGCGCGCCCGTCATGCTGCTGCTCCACGGATTCCCCACGTCGTCGCACATGTTTCGCCACCTCATTCCGGCCCTGGCCGACCGCTATCACGTCATCGCACCCGACTATCCCGGCTACGGCGAGAGCGGCAGCCCCGATCGCTCGACCTTCGACTACACGTTCGCCAACTTCGGGAACCTGATACGGAAGCTTTTGGATCGCCTGCACATCGATAGCTATGCCATGTATGTGATGGACTACGGTGCGCCCGTGGGCTGGCAGCTCTTCGTGAAGGATCCGGACAAGCTCACCGCGCTCGTCGTGCAGAACGGCAACGCCTACGAAGAAGGCCTGAAGGCGTTCTGGGATCCGATCAAGACCTACTGGGCCGACGGCGCGGCTACGAGCCGCGACGCGCTGCGCTGGCTGGTGAAGCTCGATACCACGATCTTCCAGTACACCGACGGCGTCGACGATAAGGAACGCATCTCCCCCGACAACTGGATCCATGATCAGGCGCTGCTCGACCGCCCCGGCAACGAAGACCTCCAGATGGACGTGATGTACGACTATCGCAACAACGTGCCGCTCTACCCGGAGGTGCAGCGCCTGTTCCGCAAGCACCAGCCGCCGACGCTGATTGTGTGGGGCGAGCGGGACACGATTTTTCCCGCCGATGGTGCCCACCCGTACAAGCGCGATCTGGATGACCTGGAATTCCACCTGATTCCGACCGGCCACTTCGTGCTGGAGGATCGTGGCGACGAAGTCATCCCGATGATCCGCGACTTCCTCGACCGCCGCGTCGGCGACGCGAAGGCGTGACGCTGGGGTGGGAAGCTTTCCCGCATCTCGGCAGGCAAGTGAGCGCTCCCGCCCATGGCGGGAGCGCGTTGCGGTTTACGGGGCCGGCGTCACGCGGCGGCCACCCTGGAAGCGGTTGGCCGGCACGGTGGCCTGCTTGCCGAGCGTGAGCGGCGTGCCCCACGCATCGGCCACCTTGAACGAGGCGAAGCCGGTACCCGTGCCCTGCCATTCCACCAGGCGGTCGTTGGCGTTGCGCCAGAGCAGGTCGGCCGTGCCGTCGCCGTCATAGTCGCCGATGCTGGCGAGCGCGTAGCCCTCGGGAATCGCACGGCTGCGCGTGGCCAGCACGTTGAACCCGTCGAGGGTCCACCAGCTCAGCTGCGCGTTGGCCGTGTCCGTCCAGACCAGGTCGGTGGTGCCGTTACCGTCCATGTCGCCCACGCCGTAAAGCGTGGCACCGGCAGGGCGGTCGGGAAGACGGTGGGAGACGAAGCCCCGCTGCTGGTCGGCGATCCAGAGCGTGACCGAGGTGTCGCTGGTGCGGGTCCAGACGATGTCCGTGTAGCCGTCGCCGTTGGCGTCGGCGAGGACGGGCGTCGCCCCGCGCACACCGTTGATCGGCTTGGACAGGGCAGTGACGATGATGTCGTTCTGCGTCACCGGATCCAGGTCGAGCTTCCACCAGACGATCTGCGTGGTCTTGGTGTCGAACCAGACCAGCTTCTGATTGCCGCTGGGATCGTCCACGCCGGTGCCGAGCAGCTTCCATGTCGACGGTACCGAGTGGTTCACCACGAAGGTGTAGTAACTGCCGGTGCCCGTGGACACCCAGATGTTCACGCGGTTGTCGCTGCCCAGCAGCACGATCTCGCCGGACTTGAGCGATAGCGCGTTCAAGCCAGGTATGAGGTCGCCGAATGCGGCGACGGTCAGGCTGGGGTCGATGGCCTGCGCCTGGTCGTAAAGGCTGACGGCGCCCTTCATCGCCACCGAATGCAGCATGCCTTCGGTGGTATCCACATAGGCGAAGTCGCTGTACCCGTCGTTGGAAAACAGGTTGTTGAGCGAGAGGAAGTCCGCCGGGGCCGCATAGGCACGTTTCGCAGGCGATCCCCAGGCTGCCACCGCGTCGACGAGGTTCGCCGCGTTGATGGTGCCCAGGCCGGTGGCCAGGTTATAGCCGACATTGGCTTTCCATGCGGGCACCAGCGTGTGCGAGGTGGGGTCGCCGCCTTCCACGATGCCGACGATGTTGCTGAGGTTCTGCCCGGTGTCGCAGTTCGGCGAACCCACGCCGCATGGCTGCACGATGTCGCCTTCGGTGACGTTGTTGAAGACGCACTCGGGTCCGATCGTCACACCGTTGCTGGCATTGCATGCGGTGAGCGTCTTCGTGTTCGGCGAGCCCACGGTGCCGAACTGGCGGGCGGCGATGCCGTAGAACGCCGGCAGCACGTTGCCGCTGCGATCGCCCGTACCCTGGTTGATCAGCGTCTGCACGCCGGCCAGCGCCGGCGCGGCAAACGAGGTGCCGCCCGCCGAGTTGGCGAAGACGCTGTCGGGATTGTCGAAGTCGCAGGCGGTGCCGCCGTTGGCCGCATCGGACATGCAGAAGACCAGGGCGTGCCCGTAGATGCCGTTGGCCGAGAACAGCGAGACGTCGGGAAGGAGCCGCGATGTGTGGTTCGTCGATCCGCTGATGCCGACCTGCTCCACCGGTTGCGCGAAGCGTCCGCTGAGCCCGCCGCCGGCACCGCCCACCTGGAGGAAGTCCTGGCCGCGGCCCACGCTGTCGTTACATGCGGTGATGCCGTCCTTGTAACCCAGCAGCGTGTACAGGTGGCTGCTGGCGCAGCTGTTGTTCCAGGTCATCTCCGGGATGTAGCTGACCGCGGACTGGTAATAAGGCAGGTTGGTGGTGGTCCAGTATGTGGACAGTCGGCCACGGTCGTTGAAATCCGTGCCGCCCACCGCGACCGCGGACGGCGACGCGGCCAGGCCGTTCACGGCTGCGCCGGACGTGGACCAGAACAACGCACCCTGATCGCACTGGGTGGAACCGCCGTCGCCGGACGATACGAAGACGGTCACGCCTTCGGCGGCAGCCGAAGACCAGAGCACGTCCGCGACGAACGCGTCGCTCGGGTCGGCGGACTCGCATGCTCCATAGCTCAGGCTCCAGACCGGCGGCGGCAGTTCTCCATTGGGACCGCCTTCGAGTAGTCGTGCCGCGGCCGTGAACGGTCCGAAGCTGGCGCCGCTGTCGGCACATGAGGCAAGCACCACGTCCGCATCGGGTGCGGCCGCGCCTGCCCACTCGGCATCGAGCGCGGCTTCGCCCTCGTCGCCGTTCAAGCCGGGGTCGTCGCACGCCACGCCTTCGTTCAGCGGATGCAGGATGCTGAAGCTACCCTTGGCGTCGGCGGGGAGGAACGCGCGGCGGAACCGTGCAACGTCGTCGGGCAACACGTTGGTGCGCTCGAGTACCACCACGGTCTGTCCGGCGCCGCGCAATGCATCGCGTCGCTGCCAGAGGGGTTTGACGTTGTACACCTGGTTGAAGTCAGCCGGCACCATGTCGTACGTAATGTTCGGATCCGTGGTCCCGGGTGGCACGGTGAAGTCCGGTCGCGCATCGGCGGCTGTGCTCCATTTACCGTGCTTGCGGTCGAACGTGGCCCGGGCCACTGGCGTGTGCTGGGCCTTCGGGAAGAAGTTGTCCAGGGCCACGGCCTGGATCACCGGCGCCAGGGCTGCGGGTACTTTCGTTGCCGTGGCATTGGCGAAATGCCGCGTGCCGTCCACGTCATAACGGCGTAGCTCGGTGCCGAACGCTTTCCCCACTGCCGTGGCGGAGCCCGACACCACGATGCGCATGCGATCGCCGGATACGGTCGATACGGTCATGCCCTGGGAACGCAGCCATTGCTGGACGGCCTTCACATCCTGCGGCGAGGGGCCGAAGCGCTCGCCCAGTTCCTTCGCCGTCAGCCAGTGGTGGAAGTCTGGCGACGCCGGGTTGTTGAGCTGCGAGAGGTACGAGCGAAACGCCTTCTCGCGATCGTCGTCACGCTTCAGCACGATGGTGATGCCATCTACTGTATCCCCGGCCGCCATGGCGCCCGCGTCGTACTTTGCAAGCGCCTGAAGCGGGGCCGTTCCCGGCAGGGCGAACGTCGACGTCTTCTCGATGTCGGTGCTTACACGTGCGACGGCCTGAGGTTGCAAGGATTGCGTGGCTTGCCGCAGATCCGTCGCGGCGGAGGATAACGACAGGGCGCAGCCCGTCGTCAGGCCCGCGAATGCGAGCCAGCTGGTGTACCTGCGTAGCATGTGCTTCTCCCTTGGCGTGAGTGATGTTTCTCCACCGAGTTCCCTGCTTCAGGCTTTCCCCCTAAACGCCACGTCTCAGGGCGATCAGTCTTCCCACGCTAAACCTGCGTTGCATGCGCCGGGGTGACTGAAGTCACATTTGGCCGTCTAAACGTCCCTGCGGTACCGAAAGCTCGACTGCGTCATGCTTGGTTCGGAAGTTCCTGCGAATCGGCTGCCACGGGACTGCAACAATCGGGCGGGAAGATGGCGCGCCCGCCGGGGCCGGCCGACAGGGGGCCTGCCTGGTCGCGGGATGCTCCCCGGATCCCCCCATGTCCAAGCTCCACCTTGCCGCGCCTTCCCGCCGCGTGGCCGTCATCGTTGCCGCCGTGGTTGTCGCCGTGGCAGCGGCCGCCGCGCTCGCCTCCATGCAGTTGCACCGCGCAAGCGTTGCGGGTGCCTTCGATACCGGCGCCGGTACGCCCGCCGCGAGCGACGATGCCGGGTCGAGCGGCGTCGACATCCTTCTTGGGTTGGCGCGAGAAGCCACGCGCGACGGTCGCCTCGTGTCGCCCCAGGGCAACAATGCGTACGAGTACTACCTCAGCGTGATTCAGCTCGAGCCGAGAAATGCTACCGCGCAGGACGCATTGCGCGAGACGCTCCCGTTCGCCGCCCAGGAGATCGAGCAGCTGATCAATCGCCGGCAGCTGGATGAGGCACGCCGTGAGATCGCATTGCTCCGCGACTACGACGCGACCAACTACACGCTCATCATCCTGGGCGCGAAGCTGGATGCCCAGCAACAGGTCGTCACTGCCGAGGACGAGGCGAAGGCCGACGCGATGCGCCGGCGCAACGGCTAGCCGCGTTCAGGCCGGGGTCGGGAACATACCTTCCCGTTTGGCCGGGGGTCACGCTCGGGCCAGCGCGTGCCGCCATAATGTCGAACCCCAAAGCAGGCAAGGAGCCTATCCATGAGCCGAGCGAGTTCGCTCTTTTTTCCGTTGATTCTCGCTGTGGCCGCTGTCAGCGGTTGCCATGCGGGGGCCACGGCGCAGACTAGGCCCGTTGCGGGTTTTGTCACCGACATGAAAGCGTTCGACGCCTTCATTGCGACGAAGCCCACGCCCGAACAATTCCATCTCGCGTATCCCGACGTCCTGCTCGTGATGCCCGGGACGATGACGACGAGAGAAATGCGCCAGAACAACAGCCGTTATTTTCCGAAGATGGACGAGGAAGGCCGCATCGTCGGTGGGTCGTTCATGTAACGCTCGGCGAAGGCGTACGCGTTCTGTGGGTGTGACGGAAGGGGCGATTCAGGCGACGCAGGGGCTGTGTAGGCCAACCTGCTCGCGGGTACCCGCCGCAGGCCGCGGTGAAGCCCTTCAACCCCCTTGGAGCCCCTGACTCATGGAAAAGATGATCCGCATAGCCCTCGTCGCCCTGCTCGTCGCGGCCCCGCTCACCGCGGCGGCGCAGACCGGTTCTTCGCACGCCGCGCGTGGTGTGCAGGGTAGCAATAGAGCGCTGGCCGTTTCCCCCGGGTCGTGCGGCGTGACCGATCTCGTCTCGTTTAACCAGTTCATCGCCGGACGACCCACCATCTCGGCATTCCAGGCTGCCTATGGCTGCTTGCACCTGGTTCTTCCGGGCGATGTCTCCACCCGAGAAATCCGTACCGACAACAGCCGCTATTTCGCCGAGGTCGATTCGTTCGGCCGCATCGTGGGCGGCGACTTCCAGTAACACACGGGGAACGCCCGGCAGGGCGTTCCTTCCCGGGGCCCAGCGATTACAATGGCGACATGTCATCCCCGATTCGCCCTTTCCGGGGCATCCTCCCGCGCCTTGGCGCGCGCGCCTACGTCGACCCTGCCGCCACACTCATCGGCGACGTCGAGTTGGCCGACGACGTATCGATCTGGCCGGGCGCGGTGCTTCGTGGCGACGTACACCACATCCGTATCGGCGCCCGCAGTAACGTGCAGGACGGCGCCGTCGTCCACGTGACGCACGACGGCCCGTACACGCCCGGCGGTTTTCCCACGATTGTCGGCAGCGACGTAACGATCGGCCACGGTGCCGTCATCCACGCGTGCACGATCGAGGACGGTTGTCTCATTGGCATGCATGCCACCGTCCTGGACGGGGCCGTGGTCAGGAAAAACGGTTTCGTGGGTGCGGGCGCCGTGGTCGCACCCGGCAAGGTGGTCGGCGAACGGGAGCTCTGGCTGGGCAACCCGGCCCGCATGGTGCGTCTGCTGTCCGACGCCCAGGTCGAACAGCTCTACTACTCGGCCGCGAACTACGTCCGGCTGAAGGACGATTATCTGGCCGAGGCCGCCGCACGTCCTCCTGCTTGATTTGGATTCGCCGGGGCACCACGCTGATCGCCTGACAGGAGATCAGCCATGGACACCCAGACCAACCCCCTGCTCGACCCCCACGGCCTGCCCGCCTTCTCGGCCATCCGGCCGGAGCACGTGGAACCGGCCATCGACGCCCTCGTGGCGGAGCAGCGGGCCGCCATCCAGCACATTGCCGCACCCGACGGCGTGCGGGATTTCGAGCATGTGATGCTCACCCAGGAGCGCCTCGACCAGACCCTGGCCCGGGCCTGGGCACCGGTGAGCCACCTGCATTCGGTGGCGGACTCGGAGCCCCTGCGCAAGGCGCACGGCAACGCTGAGGAGAAGCTCACCGACCTGGGCATCGAAGTGGGCCAGAATCGCGACCTGTATGCCGCCGTGCAGGCGGTGGCCGACCGCGACGATTTCGCGTCCCTTCCCGTGGCCTCGCGCGCCGCCGTCGACCATGCGCTGCGCGACTTCCGTCTTTCGGGCGTGGCGCTGGAGGAGCCGGCGCGCAGCCGCTTCCGCGAGATCGGCGTGGAGCTTTCCCGGCTCACCACCGAATTTTCCAACGCCGTGCTCGACGCCACCGAGGCGTGGCACAAGCACATCACCGACGAGCGCGATCTTGCCGGCATCCCGGCGTCGGGTCGCGCGGTGCTGCGCGAATACGCGCGCGAGGAAAACCTCGAGGGTTTCCTGGTGACGTTGAAACAGCCGAGTGTGCAGGCCGTGCTGACGTATGCCGAGAAGCGCGATCTGCGCGAGGCGGTGTACTACGCGTACCAGACGCGCGCATCCGACCAGGGTCCGTCGAAAGGCAAATTCGACAACTCCGAACGTATCGAGAAGATCGTGGCGCTGCGCCACGAGGCCGCCCAGCTGCTCGGCTTCGCCAATGCCGCCGAAGAATCGCTCGCCACGAAGATGGCCACCTCGCCCGAGGTGGTGCTTACCTTCCTGCGTGACCTGGCCGCGCGGGCGAAGCCGGTGGCGCGCAAGGAGCTGGACGAGTTGCGGCGCTTCGCCACCGAGGAACTGAAGATCGACAATCTCGAACCATGGGACGTGGCTTTCGCCGCGGAGCGGCTGCGCCAGCGTCTCTATGCGATCGACGAAGAACAGATCAAACCGTATTTCCCCGCCTCGGCCGCGATCGACGGCCTGCTCATGGTGGTGGAGCGCCTGTACGGCATCCGCTTCGCGCCGCGTTCCGACGTGGATACGTGGCACAAGGACGTCACGTACTACGACCTGATCGATGCGGACGGCACGGTGTTCGCGGGTGCCTACCTCGATCTCTACGCGCGCTCGGGGAAGCGCGGCGGAGCCTGGATGGACGTGTGCGCGGCCCGCTTCCGCGACGGCGAGCGGCTGCAGCTGCCTGTGGCTTTCCTCACCTGCAACTTCCCGCCACCGACCGAAGGCAAGCCGGCCCTGCTCACGCACGACGACGTGCTTACGCTGTTCCACGAATTCGGCCACGGGCTGCATCACATGCTGACCGAGGTGGACATTCCATCGGTGGGCGGCATCGACGGTGTCGAATGGGATGCCGTGGAACTCCCGAGCCAGTTCATGGAGAACTTTGCGTGGGATCGCGCTGCGCTGCGCTCGTTCGCGAAGCATTACGAAACCGGCGAGCCGCTGCCCGACGACCTTTATCAGCGCATGCTCGACGCGCGCCACTTCCACGCCGGTCTGTTCCTCGTGCGTCAGCTCGAATTCGGCCTGTTCGATTTCCGCCTGCACCTCGAATACGACCCGGCCCGGGGCGCTCGCCCGCTCGACGTGCTGGAGGACGTGCGGAGGGAGGTGGCCGTGCTACATCCGCCGGCGTGGCAGCGTTTCCCGCATGCGTTCACCCACATTTTCGCGGGCGGTTATTCGGCCGGCTACTACAGTTACCTCTGGGCGGAGGTACTTTCTGCCGACGCCTTCGAGGCATTCGAAGAGGCCGGCGTGCTCGACCGCGCCACGGGCGAGCGCTTCCGCAAGGAAGTGCTGGCGGTGGGTGCCACGCGTCCCGCCCTGGAGTCGTTCAAGGCCTTCCGTGGCCGCGAGCCGCGTCCGGACGCGCTGCTGAAGAGCTACGGCCTGGCCTGAGCGGGCGGCCGCGCGGCGCGGGTCGCCGCGCGGCTTTCCTTTACAATGGCGCCATGAAGATCGCGTCATGGAACGTCAATTCCCTCAAGGTCCGCCTGCCCCACCTCCAGCAATGGCTGGCGGAGGCCCAGCCCGACATCGTCGCGCTGCAGGAAACCAAGATCGTCGACGAGAAGTTCCCCGTCGACGAAATCGCGGCCATGGGTTACCGGGCCGTGTTCTCGGGGCAGAAGACCTATAACGGCGTGGCGATCCTGGCGCGCGACGAGCCCGTCGATGTCGTGACCGATATCGAAGGCCTGGACGACCCCCAGCGGCGGATCCTCGCCGCCACCGTCGGCGACATCCGGGTCGTGAACCTCTACGTGGTGAACGGCAAGGCCATCGGTGACGAAAAATACGCCTACAAGCTGCACTGGCTGGCCCGCGTGCGCGATTTCCTCGCCTCGGAGATCGCCCGTCATCCCAAGATGGTGGTGCTCGGCGACTTCAACATCTGCCGCGACGACCGCGACGTGTACGACCCCGTGGCATGGGGCGAAGACATCTTCTGCTCGCCGCCGGAGCGTGCCGCGCTCCAGGCCCTGCTCAACGTCGGTCTTCATGACAGTTTCCGTCTTTTCACCGAAGATGCCGGGCTTTTCAGCTGGTGGGACTACCGCCAAGCCGCCTTCCGCCGCAACATGGGGCTGCGGATCGACCTCATCTTGATCAGCGATGCGCTCAAATCCGCCGCGACCTCGTCGATCATCGACAAGGCACCGCGCAAGTGGGAACAGCCGTCCGACCACGCGCCCGTCGCGCTGGAGTTGAACCTTTGAATACACCCAAGTCCGAATGGCCGAGTTCCCTCGACGACAAGGAACTCGAAGAACTCGACACGTATCTGCGCGCGCACGGCGGTGAGGGCGACCTCATGCTCGACGGCGTGCACGGGCTTCTTTCGGCGGTCGCCATCGGCCCGTTGGAAGTCAAGCCAGAGGAATGGCTGCACGAGGTACTGCACGACGCCTTCGACGACGAAGACGAGGGCAATCGTGTGCTCGCCCTGCTGGCCAAGCTCAACGATTCCATCAGCGCCGAACTCGACGTCGACGCATACGAGCCGATCCTGGGCGAGGTCGACACGGAAGAGGGCCCGCTCCTCTCCGCCGCGGGCTGGTGCGAAGGCTTCAGCCGCGGCATCGACATGCGCGCCCAGATCTGGGAAAACCGCCTGGCGGAAGACCCCACGCTGATGCAGTTGCTCGGCCCGATCATGGCACTGGCTGTCGACGAGGGCGTACTCCAGGCGGACACCGAGTTCGAGAAGCTCACCGACGAGGAATACGACGAGTGCCTGGGCCAGCTGCCCGGCGTGCTCAACGCCGTGGGCGACTACTGGCGCGAAAATCCGCCGACCGAGGCCGAACTCCAGGCCCTCACCCGCCCCCGGCTGGAAGGCGAGGAAGGCCCACCCCGCCAACGCGCGGGCCATTGGGTGCACTGAACCGGCGGGAACGGACTGTTCACCCGGCGGCGCTTGGCCGACGAGACCGGAGGGAGCATCTTTGGCACAACCAAGGAGGCTTCCATGACCACCCAACGCCACATCACCCGCCGCGTGCGCGGCATGGACACGTCCGACGGCGCGGGCGTGAAGCTCAAGCGCGTGATCGGCCAGCCTGCGCTCGACATGCTGGACCCGTTCCTGCTGCTCGACGAATTCCGCTCCGACCAGGCCGGCGACTATATCGAAGGGTTTCCCGAGCATCCGCACCGGGGCTTCGAGACGGTGACCTACATGCTGGCGGGCCGCATGCAGCACGGCGACAACCACGGCAATCGCGGCGACCTCGGTCCCGGCAGCGTGCAGTGGATGACCGCCGGCCGGGGCATCCTGCACTCGGAGATGCCGCAGCAGGAGGAAGGCCTCATGTGGGGCTTCCAGCTGTGGGTGAATCTGCCCGCCGCGGACAAGATGGTCGAGCCGCGTTACCAGGACATCCCGCCTGCCTCGATTCCCGTGGTGCATCCGGCGGAGGGCGTGACGGTGCGCGTCGTGGCCGGTGAACTGGCGGGGGCGAAGGGGCCGGTCAGTGGCATCAGCACCGAGCCCGTGTACCTCGACATCGCCCTGGAACCCGGTGCGCGTTTCGATCTGGCACTGCCGGAGGGCCATAGCGCCTTTGCCTATGTCTTCGACGGCGCCTCCGCGACGGTGGCCGGCGAATCGCTGGCGCGCAGCGAACTGGCCGTCCTTTCGAAGGGCGATTCCGTGAGCTTCGCCGCCGCGGAGCCAGCCCGGGTCCTGCTCGTGGCCGGGCGGCCGCTCGCCGAGCCCGTGGCTCGATACGGCCCGTTCGTCATGAACACGCCGGCGCAGATCCACGAGGCGATCGCTGATTTCCGGGCCGGCAAGTTCTGACAAAGCGGCCCCGCAGGCTGTAATCTGGAAGGCATGTCCAGACACAAACATGCCTTCCTCTTCGATCTCGACGGCACCCTCGTCGACAGCGTTTACCAGCACGTGCTCGCGTGGAAGGAGTCGCTCGACATGGAGGGCATCGACCTCTCCGTGTGGCGTATCCATCGCAAGATCGGTATGAGCGGTGGCCTGTTCACCGATATCTTGCTGCGTGAGACCGGCACGGAAATCACCCCGGACCGTATCGATCGCCTGCGCCGCAACCACGCGGCAGCCTATGGCCGGCTGGCCGAAGCCGGTGCCGTGCGCCCCCTGCCGGGCGCCGTCGAACTGCTTGCCTGGCTGACGGACGCGGGCATTCCCTGGGCCATCGCTACCTCCGGCCGCATGGAAACGGCCTCGCACAACATCGCCGCCCTGGGCGTCGATCCGGCCAAGGTGCCGGTGGTGACGCGCGACCAGGTGCGCCACGCCAAGCCCGATCCCGACCTGTTCGTCACGGCGGCCCAGCGCCTGGGTACCGACATCCGCGACGCCATGGTGATCGGGGATGCCATCTGGGACATGCTCGCCGCCCAGCGGGCCCGGGCCCTCGGCATCGGTCTGCTCTCGGGCGGATATGGCGAGAACGAACTGGAGCGGGCGGGGGCCTACCGGGTGTTCGAAGACCCGGCAGACATGCTCCGGCACATCGACGAAATCGCCGCTCGAAGCTGAACGGATTCAACAAGTTCCCCGCGGCGTTTAGCCGGGGGACGGGTAGGGGTTCGTAGCATTGGCCTGTAAGCAAAGGATTCGACCGACCATGCGCTTTGTCTTCACTGCAGTTCCGCTCATCGCGGCTTTCATCATCGCGGCCTGTTCGCATTCCGAGCCCACGGCGCCGGTGGCCTCCCCGGCGGCTTCGTCCACGGCTGCCTCCCCCGCCCCGGGCAAGACGGCCCCGGCCAACGCTGCGCTTGGCTCGCCCGAGTGGAATGCGTGGGTCGACAGGGTGCTCGCCGTCAGTGACGACGGCCACGGCCCCCAGGCCGGCACCGCGGAATGGAATCAGGCGGTCAATCGCAAGCTGGGGCAGGAAGCGCCGCAAAGCGAGCCCGGCTCCGCCGAGTGGCAGCAGGCGGTTGACGCCCTGCTTCGGACTCGCGTTGCGACGCACTGACCGATCCTTCGCGGTCGCGCCGGCCCATCCTCACCCGAACAGCGCTGGTTCGCTCTCGTAGGAGCGCGCCATGCGCGCGACAGATTTTCGCGCCAGTCTGCGAGCTTGCGCGCCAGCTCACAGGGTCGGCCCCAAAAGATGTCGCGCGCGAGGCGCGCTCCTACAAGTGTGCGGTGAACTTGGAGGTCCCGGGGCGCAACTTCACCTCCCCCGAAGTGAGCGACAGCACCATGCCGCCCGGCGCCTGCACCGGCTGGGTCACGGTCAGCAGCACTTCGCCGCCCTTTGCCTTCAACGTGTAGCCGAAACGCCCGTAAGGCGTGCGGAGGTCGCGCACGGCAATACCTTTGCCTTCCAACCAGGAGGGCTGCACGCCCGCGGCGATCACCAGTGCGCCATCGGCCTCGCGGTCGTAGGCGAACATGTCGAGCGCCGAGCGCACGTAATCCGAAGCGATCCATGCGTGCGGCATGTCGCCGACGAAACGCGGTTCGCGAGGATCGCGACCCACCACTTCCGCCCACTGGTTCCACGCGGCCGGCCGGCGATCGGCGAAGAAGAAGGCCAGCAGCTCATCCAGCCGGTCGCGCCAGCCAAGGCGAACGAACGTGGCCACCGTGCGTAGCTCGTACGGCGTGTAGTCCTTCCATGCCGTCTTGCCGTCGCGACGTGCGACGAAGCCCTGCCAATACTTCTCGAACGTGTTCTTCAGCAGCTTCGGCGGCAGACGCGACTGCTCGCCGCCGGGCGACAGCGCGATCGTCGTCGAGGTGGCGTCGAAATCGCCGAGCTCGGCCGCGCCGGGAATGAAGTCGATGCCCTTCGCTTTCACGGCGGCGGCGATCGACGCATGCAGATCGCCGCGAAATTGGTCGCGGGCAGCGGCGAAACGCGCAGCGTCGGCTTCATTCCCCAGGGCCCTGGCGAGATCCACCGCGTCGTCGTAACCCTTGAGCGCCCAGAAGTCGTCCCAGTAGGAGTGCATCGGCTTGGCCGAATAGCCCTCGTGGCTGATCGACGCCGGCATCAGCCCGTAAAGCGCGCGGTCCGTTCCGCCGAGTCGTGCGGGCTGGCGCTCGCCGGCGCGCAGCCGGTCCATGTACGACACGGCCTTCTGCACGTGCGGATAGAGTGACTGCGCGGTGGCGCGGTCGTGCGTGTAACGCCAGAGCTCCGCGACACTGAAGATGAGTTCGCCATGGCTATCGTTCTCCGGCACCGGATCGGAGCCGCGCGCGTCGACGCAACACGGGACCTTGCCATTGGAGAACTGATGCGGCGCGTACCAGCGGATGAAGTCGCGCGCCACGTCCTCGTGGCCGGTACGCAGCAGGCCTTCGAGCATCATCGCGCCGTCGCGAACCCAGGTACGCGAATACGAGCGCGTGCCGGGTTGCAGGGCCGGGCCGTCACGCGACATGAGGATCTGCGCGATGCCGCTCTTCATGGTGTCCACGATCGGCTGTGCCGCTGCCGGCACCTCCACGGTCACGCGATCGAGCTTGTCGCGCCATGCCGCGGCAACCGCGTCGCCGTGGGCCGCCAACCAGGCGCCGGCATCGCGCGGCTGGGGAACCCGCTCCGCCGGATTCGCGGGTACGACCACACCAAGGTCCACGTGACCGTGGGCCGGGACGTGCACGTCGTAAAGGAGCGCGCCTTGTGCAAAGCCTTCATCGTCATGCAGGCTTTCCGCCACCGGGCGCTCGCCGGCGTCCAGCCGCTCCGTAAGCGTTCTCGGGTGGTTGCCGCTGGCCACGAATGCCGTCGTCGGTTGCAGCGGCAGCACGGCGCGAGTGCCGTTGACCGTGAGCACACTGCCGTTCCATGACAGTTCGTCGATGCGGCTCGTGCCGCCCGGCGCATTGAGGAACTGTGTGGGGGGATTCACCTGGAACGGCCGCGCCGCCAGTGCGAGGGTAACGTCGCGCGCCGTATCGCCCTCGTTCGCCACACGATAGGACACCACCAGCTGCGATTGCCCGGGCTTGCCTTGCGCGAATGCCGTCGTCGTCAGGGCCAGTGTTCCCGCGTCCCATCGTACCGACGGGATCGGCAAGTACCGTTCGCGCAACGACTGGGAGGCTTTGACGTCGGCCCAGGTCACCAGCTTGCCGCCATCCATGAGGAAGGGTTCGATGGAGAACCCGCCACGCGCCACCTCGACGGCTCCGTCTTCGGAGATGAGCGCGGAATCGCGGCTGCCGCCGTCCACGCCGACGATCGTCCAGTACGACTGCTCACCCGAGAAGCCGCGCGGGTAAAGGCCACGCCGAACCTGCTTCGCGCGTGTTTCGAAAACCGCATTCGGTGTGGGTGGCGGGGCCGGCACCGCTTCCGGGGTGCGCGCGGCGATGCGCAGGTTGTCGAAGCAGATCTCGCCCCGATTGCCGCGCTCGCTGGAAGAAGGCGCCGGCGCCTCCTTGTAGATGACGAATTCCACCTCGCGCGTATGTCGCAGGGTGCGGTCCTTCGTTGGCCCCCACGCGAACTCCACCTGCCGGCTGGTGGCCTCGATCGTCTGCCACTTTGCCGGTGGCACGAACGAGGTCTTCTGGAACCACCAGACATTGTCGCCACTGTCGTCGATGAACTTCAGTTGCAAGGTGTTCGGCGGCATGGTGCCGCGCACGTCGAAACTCAGGGCGAAACCGCCGGGGAAATCGATGGGTAGCGTCTTGCGGATGGACGCCGCGCCGGATACGCCATTGAAGTCGTAATCGAGGCAGATGGCCTGGCCCGTCGCGCCTGGCACCGCCCGCAAGGCCGCGGAGACGTCGTCGGTGTGCGTCGCCTGCCACCCATTCGTGGTGTCGAACGTATCGAGTACATTGGCATGCGCGGAAAACGAAAGCAAAAGTAGGAGCGCGCCCTGCGCGCGACAGCTCTTCGCGAAACGTGACAGGACCCGCAGCGTGTTCGCGAAAGGCTGTCGCGCACAAGGCGCGCTCCTACGGCGTGTCTCGGTCATATCAGCCCTTCACACTGCCGATCAGCAGCCCTTCGAGGTAGTAACGCTGCAAGGCCAGGAACAGCACGAGCACCGGCAGGATGGTGACGACCGAGCCGGCCATCATCAGTTCGCTGTCCTGTACGTGCTCGCGCGAGAGGGAGGCAAGTGCGATGGGAAGCGTGTAGTGCTCTTGGCCCGTCAACGCGATCAACGGCCACATGAAGTCGTTCCATGCGGCCAGGAAGGTGAAGATGGCCAGCGTGACCATGATCGGCTTCAGCAACGGCATCACGATGGTGGCGAAGATGCGAAACTCGCCGGCGCCGTCGATGCGCGCGGCCTCCATCAGGTCGTTCGGAATGCCGCTGGCGTACTGGCGCACGAGGAAGATGCCGAAGATCGTCGCCAGCGCGGGCACGATCACGGCACCGTAGGTGTTCACGAGGCCCATGTATTTCAGCAGGAGGAACAGCGGCAGCATCGCCACCTGCGCGGGAATCACCAGGGCTCCCAGCAGCACCTGGAAGATGCGCTGGCGACCCTTGAACTCCAGCTTCGCGAAGGCATAACCCGCCATGAGGTTGAACGCCAGCGAGATCACGGTGATGCAGGTGGAAATCAGCAGGCTGTTGAACAGGTAGCGCCCCATGCCCGCGTTCATGAAAAGCTGCCGGTAATTGTCCAGCGTGGCATGCGTGGGCAGCACGGGCGGCGGAAGCGAACTGGCCTGTCCTTGCGGCATGAAGGAGACCGACACCATGTACAGCAGCGGCGCGATGGCGATAACCGCGCCGCCGAAGAGCAGACCGTTGATGAGGGCTTTCGCGATGCGCGGGCTCATGCCGGGGCTCCCTGCTTCGAGAGGCGGAGGATCGCAGCCGTCACGACGAACATGATGACGAAGAGGATGAAGGCCACCGCGGAGGCGGACCCGAGGTTCCACCATTTGAAGCCTTCTTCGTACATGAGGTACAGCACGGACGTGGTGCTCTGCAGCGGCCCACCTTCGGTCATCACGTAAGGCTCGGCGAACAACTGGAAATAGCCGGATACGGTGAGGATGCTCACCATCACCATCGTCGGCTTCAGCATGGGCAGCGTGATATGGCGGAACTGCGCCATGGCCGACGCACCGTCGATGCGTGCCGCTTCGTAGAGATCGCCCGGAATCGCCTGGAGTCCGGCCATGAAGATGATCATGTTGTAGCCGAAGTTCTTCCATACGGCGAACAGGATGATCGTGGGCATGGCCCAGTGCGGGTCGCCCAGCCAATCCACGGTCGGTATGCCGAGCGAGTCGAAGGCGTAGTTCACGAGGCCGTACTTGGTGTTGAACAGGTAGCGCCATATCACGGCCACCGCTACGACCGTCGTCACCACCGGCGCGAACAGCGCCGTGCGGAAGAAGGCCTTGAAGCGTGCCAGCGGCGAGTTGAGCAGCATGGCCGCGCCCAGCGACGCCGCCATGGACAACGGCACGCCCACCACCACGAAATACACCGTGTGCCCCAGCGCGGACCAGAACAGCGGGCGCTGCAACAGGGCCCAGTAATTCTCCAGGGCAACGAAGCGCAGGTTGCGGATATCCGCCAGCGCATAGAGATCGTAGTCCGTGAGCGACAACACCAGGGCCGCTACCACGGGCAAAAGGAAGAACACGCCGAGCACGATGAGCGCGGGTGTGATGAACCACCAGGCGGCACGGGAAGTGGTCATGGCGAAGCCTGGTGGCCGTGGTCGAGCATCCAGCGGCGTTTTTCGAGCAAGCGGTCCGCCCGGCGGTCGATTTCCGCCGCGGCCTGGTCGATGGTGAGATCGCCGTGGGCTGCCTGCGCGGCCACCAGCTGCATCTCGGTGACGATGCGTTCCCACTCGGCCACCGGCGGCGTGGGCTTCACGCGCTCCAGCTGGTCGCGGAACGCGGCAGCCTTATCGTCATCGTCGCTCTTGAGCGCCGGCGCATTCCAGGACGAGCGCCTCGGCGGCATGTCCCCGAGGATCTGGTAGAACCGGTCCTGTATCTCCGGGCGCGAAAGGAACTCCACCAGCGCCCAGGCATCGTCCTTGTGCTTCGACTTGCGATAGATCACCAGGCTCGAACCGCCCGCGTTGGATGCGCCGGGGCCGTTCGGCCCAGGCAATGGTGTAGTGCCCCAGTCGCCCTGCTGCTCCGGCGGCAGGCGCTTGCGGAACTCGCCGATGTTCCAGGGTCCGGAGAGATAGAAGGTGAAGAAACCCTGGCCGAATGCTGCCCAGGGATTGCCGATGCCCACGTTCGTCATCATGGGCGCCTGCTGGTCCTTGAACAGAGAGACGTAGAAGGCCAGGGCCTTCTTGAAGCCGGGACTGCGGAAATTGCCGTAGCGGCCGTCGTCGCGCAGCAACGGATCGTCTTGCTGCAAGGCCAGCGCAAGCAGTTGCTCGAATTCGTTCGTGGGCAACAGCACCCCGTAGGTCTTGCCGGGCGGCTGCGACAGCTTCGCCATCATGGCCTTCCACTCCGCCCAGTCGCGCGGCGGATGGTCGTAGCCGACTTTTGCCAGCAAGTCCTTCCGGTAGAACAGCAGGCGCGTGTCCACGTACCAGGGCACGCCATACAGATGCCCGTCGATGACGTTCGTGGACCAGATGGCGGGAAAGTAATCGTCGCGATCGACGATCTTGGAGCCGGCCACGCGCGCATCGAGCGGTTCGAGTGCGCCGAGCGCCACCATCTCCGGAATCCAGGTGTTGCCCAGTTGCGTGATGTCCGGTGTGGAATCGCCGGCATAGGCCGTGAGCAGCTTCTGGTGCGCCGCCGTCAACGGCAACTGCTGCACGGCCACGTGCAGCCCCGGGTGCTCGCGCTCGAAGTCGGGCAGCAGCTTCGCCACGGCTTCGCCTTCGCGCCCGATGGTCCAGAACTGCAGCGTGCGCGAACCTTGTTCTTCCTTCGCGCACCCGCCCAGCGCGGCACAGACAAGTGCCACGCTCAGGCAGACCATGCGGACGCCGCGTTTCACCACAGGCTGGTCGCCGCTTCGTCGTCGAGCCAGCCGCCCTTGAACCCGGCGCGCTCGAGGCCCTTGCGGATATACGGGTTCTTCTTCATCACGTTCCAGACGAACTCGCTGCGGTAGTTCTCGATCATCAGCACGATGGGACCCTGGTCGATGCCGAGGTGCACCGTATCGACCCAGCCGAAGCCGGGCACCAGGCGGCCCGTGCGCAGGTCGGTGCGGGTGTCGAAGCTCAAGTTGAACGCATCGACGAACCCGTACTTCGTGTAGATGTACTGGCCGTATTTCTTCTTCATCTCTTCCAGCGCGGGAATGGCGATCTCCGGCGCGAACGCCACGGAGCCGCCAGCCGCGGTCGGCACGATGGTGCCGTCGTCGGAGATATAGTCGCGCCCTGCGCCACGTGCGGTGTAGCCGTAGAAGGTGCGCTCCTTGTCGCCTTGCTTCACGATCAGCCCGCCGGGGCCATTGCTCGCCGTGAGTCCCCACACGTTCTTGCCGTAGCCCTTCCATCCGCCCGGATTGGCGACGGCATAGGCCTGCTGCGAATACGCGGCGCGCCGGCTGTTCTCGAAGTAGTCGAGATTGTGCGAGGTGTTCCAGGCGTCGCGGATGCCGCGGAAGTCGACCCACGTATGCGTGTACTGGTGACCGAACAGCGGCGCGAAGTTCAGGAAGGTCTGGCCGTGGAACTCGCCCCAGGTCTTGTCGTAAGTCTTCGTCCAGGCGGGCCACGCGTCGTCACCCACGGCGTGCGTGGGCGAGGCGAGGGCCAGGATATACACCAGCATGCCTTCGTTGTAGCCGGCCCAGTCGTGCGGAATGAACTTGCCGCCGGGCGTCCAGCCCATGCTGATCAGCGGTTTGTGGTTCTGTGCCCAGGCCCAGTCCACCCGCTTGTAGATGTCGTCGGCGAGGTCGCGGATCTCCTTTTCCTTCGCGTTGTCGCGGTCGTAGTAGCTCTGCGCGAACAGCACGCCGCCCAGGAGCAGCGTGGTGTCCACGGTGGACAGCTCCACCCAGCGGTCGTGGCGCTTGCCCGTGTCCATGTTGAGGAAGTGGTAGAAGAAACCCTTGTACCCCGTGGCGTCGTCCTCCGATTCGTTCTGCGGCGCATCGTGGAAGAAGCGCAGTGTGGCGAGCGTGCGCTCCACCGCCTGGTCGCGCGTGATGTAGCCGCGTTCCACCCCCACGCCATATGCCGTGAGGCCGAAACCGACCGAGGCGATGGAGGCGAACGAGTTCGTCGGATAGTGATCCGGCACCAGGCCGTTCGAAGGGTTGCCGCTGTCCCAGAACCACTGGAAGGTGCGCTTCTCGAGATCCGCGATCATGGGCGGCACGGGATGGACGTCGCGCACGCCGGCCGTGGCGGCGGGCTTCGATTTCGCTACCGCAGTCTGGGCCATCGCCACGGGGGCGGCGCAGGCGAGCATGAGCCCGAGGGCGAGGGAAAGGCGCTTGATCGTCTTGACTTGCATGAAGCGAAATCCTGGTAGCGTAAACGTTTACGTCGCGAGGCCCGATAAAGGCCCCGCAGGGCCTTGGACATGTCTGGAACCATACGGCCCGAATCGCCGTGTGGCAATTGCCACGGCCATCAAGCCACCGCCTGAGCGCGGCATTCGCGATCGATGAATTGCTGGTGCGTGGGCATCAGGTCGACGTTCCGCGATACTACGTCGCGCACGCTGGCAAGGAACTTCGGCAAGTCCTGTTCCGGCATCTGATCCACCAGGGGATCGTAACCGCGCGGCACGATGCCCTGGCCGATCATCACCTGCACCCAGCTCACCACACCGAACATCTCGTCGGCGTTGCGGAAGAATCGGCCGCTGTGCCGGAAGAGATCGATGTACGACTGCAACGAGTCGGGAATGGCCATGGCGCGACAGTCGTTCCAGAACGGCGAATCGTCGCGCGTGGTGGCCTTGTAGTGCAGCACGAGGAAGTCGCGGATGCGCTCCGCCTCGAACCGCGTCTGCGCGTTGTAGCGATCGACGAGCACGGGGTCCATCCGTCCGTCCGCGGGAAAAAGCTGCAGCAGGCGCGAAATGCCCATCTGGATCATGTGGATGCTGGTCGACTCCAGCGGCTCCATGAAGCCGCTGGCAAGCCCGAGGGCCACCACATTGCGGTTCCACGCCTTCCGGCGCAGGCCGGTCGTGAAGCGCAGCGGCCGCGGATGGTCCAGCGCCTTGCCGTCGAGATTCGCCAGCAGCTTCGCGGCGGCCTCGTCGTCGCCGATGTGCGCGCTGGAATAGACGTATCCGTTACCGGTGCGATGCTGAAGCGGAATGCGCCATTGCCATCCCGCCTCGCGCGCGGTGGAACGTGTGTAAGGCGTGGGCGTAGCCACTCGCTCGCACGGTACGGCAAGCGCGCGGTCACATGGAAGCCAATGCGTCCAGGCTTCGTAGCCAGTCTTCAGCGCGCCTTCGATGAGAATGCCGCGGAAGCCGGAGCAGTCGATGAAGAGATCGCCCTCCACGCGCTCGCCGTCGGACAGCACCACGGCGGTGACATTGCCCGACTCCGGGTGGAGTTCGACGTGCTGAACCTTGCCTTCGGTGCGCCGCACTCCGCGGGCCTCGCCGTAGGCACGCAGGAAACGCGCGTACAGCGCGGCGTCGAAGTGATAGGCGTAGCCGATGCCGGCCAGCGGATTGCTCGCCGGCACATCGACGGGCGCCGGCATGAACTTGCCACGCGCCGCAGCCACGGTATTCACGGAGTACTCGTCCAGGTCGGCCGCGAAACCCGCGAGCCGCCCTTTCAACCAGTACTGGTGGAACGGCGTCAGGCCCACGTCGTGGCCGATCGTGCCGAATCCATGGATATAGGTGCTGCCCAGACTGCCCCAGTCCTTGAACTGGATGCCGAGCTTGAAGGTGCCCTGCGTGCGCGCGACGAATTCCGCCTCGTTCAACCCGAGCAGGTTGTTGAACAGCTTGATGTGCGGAACGGTGGCCTCGCCCACGCCGACGATGCCGATCTCGTCGGACTCGACCAGCCGGACGGTCACTTGCTTTCCGAGGACGCGTGCGAGCGCGGATGCCGCCATCCAGCCGGCGGTACCGCCACCGACAACGACGATATGGGTGATGCCGTAGGTCATGACCGTCGCACGCAACAGAAAAAGAAGTGCGCCCGCGGGGAGACTCGCGGGCGCCAATGACGGCGCATCCGGCCATGCAACCGGATGCGCCGGTGAAGCGCTTAGAACTTGAAGCCAGCCGTGAAGCGCGCGGTGCGCGGCACGAACTGGATGTTGCCCGTCTTGTTGAACACCACGGGGTGGCTGGCATTGCTCGGAATGCCACCCGAACCGAAGTCCGTGACGTAGTCGTTGAAGTTCTTCCAGTTGAAGACGTTGAGGATGTCGAAGCGGATATAGAACTTCGTCATGTCGCCTTCGCCGATCGGGAAGTCCTTCGTGGCCTGGATGTCGAGGTCGCGATAGCCCCAGATCTTGCCGCCGACCAGGAACTTGGAGCCAGGCGGCGTGTAAGCGCTCGGAATGTTCTGCGAGCCATCCGGGAAGGTCGCACCGTACCCGTAGTTGCCGTTCCAGGGCAGCGGGGTGGCCAGCGTCAGCTTCGCGGAGAAGCTGAAGCCCCACGGGCCGTCGATCGAGCCGGTGGCCACGAAGCGATGCTTGGACGCAGCATTCGACGTGATGAACGGATAATCGAAGATCGTGGGCTCGTCGAACGAGTAGTGCTCGCCGATGTCGCGGTTCTGCTTCGCCCGGGTATAGGTGTACGCGAAGTTGGCGCTCCAACCGGATTCCCGCGTGTACGGCTTGTCGGCCGACAGCAGCACCTGCGTGGTGCGGGTACGGATGCCGTTGTTACCGATGATCATGGAGCCGAAGCCAGGAATGCCGTTGCCCCAGGGCTGGGAGCCGCCCTGGAAGAACGAGCCGTCCGGATAGCGGTTGCCGAGCGTGAAGGCGAAGCCGTCATAGGACAGCACGCGCGTGATCGTGGCATCGGTGTTCCAGTCACCCAGCTTGTTCGCCATGCCGATGCTGAACTGGTCCGAATACGGAGCCTTCAGATCGTTGTTCAGCATGTCGACCTCCTGACCCTTGTTCGAACCGGCAACCAGCGCCTGCAGGTTCTCGAGGCCATTGAGGAAGGCCGGATCCCAGTTCACGCAGTTCGTGTTGGGGCCGACGGTGCAGGGACGACCGGGGATGTTGAAGAAGATCTCCTGGTACGGCAGCGCGGACTTCGTCTGCTCCAGCTGCAGGTAGTCATACAGGTTGCGATCGTAGGACCGACCGGCGCCGCCGTGGATCACGTGGGCCTCGTCGGCGAACAGGTCGTAGGAGAAGCCGAGACGGGGTGCCCACTGGTTCTGCGCGTGGCGGTTGTTACCGGTACCGATGTAGTCGCGGTAGTTGATGCCGCCCTTGGCGAGCGTCTGCGCGTAGGTCTGGCCCGGGAACTGTGCCTGGGCGTTTTCGTCGAGCGAGTTGAACCCGTCGATGACGTTCTGCGGCGTGACGTAATCCAGATACGACGGGGTCTTTTCCTTGTCCCAACGGATACCGAGGTTCAGGGTCAGGTGGTCGTTCACCGACCAGTCGTCCTGGATATAGGCACCGTACTGCTTGCTGTTCGTTTCCGAAATCGGGTTCAGACCGGGAACCGGGTTCGAGAACTGCGCCTTGTACGGCAACGCGCCCGTGCCATTCTCATCGACGTTGTAGATGAACTGCGGGTTGGTGTCCTGCGCGTCCTGCGCATGCAGCGTCACTTCCTTGTACTTGTAACCCACCTTGACGATGTGGTCGCCGTGCCAGGTCAGGTCGTTGAACGTGAAGTCGTCCGAGATCATCGGACCTTCCTGACCCTTGATCTGCGTCGCCAGCGGCGACGCGGCGCCAATGCCGATGATCGGCGCGTCATTGTTGGGACGCCACGTGTAGTTGTAGCCGTTGCCATAGTTGATCGGCAGCGGATCGTTGGACGAATTCTCGTACGAGGCCTTGAACTCGTTGAAGAACCACTCGCCGCTGTGCTGCCAGCGGAAGGTGCCGCGGGTATCGTGGTTTTCCGTGACGATCGACTGCGAATACGACTGGCCGGCGCCGATGTTGTCCGCCTGCGTCTCGCGACGCACCTGCGTGCTGATCTCGATCCGGTCGCGGTCGGTGAGTTCCCAGTCGATCTTGCCGAAGTACAGCTTCTCATCGAACGGGAGGTTCGCCGGGCCAAGCTCGGCCTGGGCCGCCGCGGGCAACAAACCGATGGCGCGCGCCGGCACATCGGAACCCGGCGTCACGGTGATCGGTGTATCGAACTTCTTCTGCTCGAACGTCACGAAGAAGTGCATCTGGTCCTTGATGATCGGACCGCCGAGCGCGAAGCCGTATTCCTTCTCGAACGAACGTGCCTTGTCCGAGTCTTCCTCGGCGGCAGTGCGGCTGCGGTACTTGTCCGAGGTATAGGTGTAGAAGGTCTCGCCGTGGAATTCGTTCGTACCCGACTTGGTTTCGGCCGTGATGGCCGCCGACGACACCTGGTCGTACTCGGCCTTGTAGTTCGAGGTAATGACCTTGTACTCGCCGATCGCCAGCTGCGGGAACGGATTGCCCTGGCTGTTCACCTGGCCGGACACGCCGCCTTCCTTCACGTAGCTCTTCTGACCCACGCCGTCGATGAAGACGTTGACCGAGCTGTTGTTCTGCGCGCCGCCGCGAAGCGAGGTGTGGCCCTTCTCGTCCACGCTGAACACCATGCCCGGCACGGTATCGGCGAACTCGAGGAAGTTGCGCGACACCTGCGGGATGGTCTGGATCTGGTGCAGCGAGATGGTCTTCGCCACTTCCGGCGTGCGCACTTCGTTCAGCGTGGTCGCGCTGACGGTCACACCTTCCATGGCGGTGGCGGCGCTGGCGTCCGCCGGTGCCGCTGCCGCGGGTGCCGCCAGGTTGAGCGTCGCGGTCGAAGCGACGGTCAGCGTCACGTTCTGCTGCGTGCCCGGACCCGCGTCCACCTGGTACGTGGCCGGCGGCAGGCCGTTGATGACGTAGGTGCCGTCGGCACCGGCAACAGCCTTCCGGCTCAGGCCGGTCTGCGAATTGAACGCGGTAACGGTCGCGCCCGGAGCGGCCTTGCCGCGCAGGGTGGCGATGGCCGACTGCGCGAACGCGGACGGCGTCATGACGGCGGCGGCAACCGACGCGGTGATGACGCTGGTAAGAATCTTCTTCTTCAACTGCATCGAGGCTTTCATTGTTCCCCTCTCCCAAATGTTCCGTGTGTGTTTTCTTATCCCGGCTGTAGCGCGAAACACGGTGGTCGACTTTCGTCGCGACGCGGTGGTCTGGCCACTCTTATGCAAACGTTCTTCCCCGTGTGTCGCGTCCTCCCCTGCAGGGCGGCGCAGCCGGTAAAGCGGATATCCTGTGAAGACGCCGTCCTGCAGAATCCTTCCAGGGCCCGGCCAGCCCCTCGAATCTAACGAGCCATCAGGCTCGTCGTCGTACCGCGTCGTTGCCGCCGCAGGAGGCGCGTACGACGAGTTCGGTGCCGACGACGGCGCGCGGTTCCGGCGCAGCGTCGTCGGGTGCCTCGATCATGCGAACGAGGCGTTCCAGTGCCGCTTCGCCCAATTCGGCGATGCGCACACGGACAGTGGTGAGAGGTGGCGTGACATAGCGCGCCATGGGAATGTCGTCGAAGCCAGCCACCGCGATGTCCTCCGGCGTGCGGACCTTCGCTTCCGACAGGGCGGACAGGCAGCCGATCGCCATCATGTCGTTGGCCGCGAAGATCGCATCCGGACGCGGCACCATGGCCAGCGCCTGCTTGCCGGCGTGATAGCCGGATTCCTCGGTGAAGTCGCCCGGCAGCACGACGGCGCGATCGGCGAGGCCCGCGGTGGCCAGCGCCTCGCGATAACCGCGGCAGCGTTCCTGCACGTCGTGATTGACCTCCGGGCCCGCGATGAACGCGATGCGCTTGCGGCCCAGGCCGAGCAGGTGCTCGGTCATCGCGCGTGCGCCGCCGTAGTCGTCGACATCGAGCGCGGCGTGGCGGTCGGAGCGCACGTGACTGTTGATCAGCACCGTGGGCAGTACGATCGGCAGGTTCTCGTCGAGGAAGGCCTCGTCGGCGTGCGGCGACATCACCAGCAGACCGTCGACCCGGCCTTGCATCGCGCGCAACGCGATGGCCGCCTCGGTGGCGTCGCCGTGGGAGCTGGACACGAGCATGTACAGACCGCGGGCGCGGGCAGCGAGGTCGATACCGCGGATGAGCTCGGAGAAGAATGCGCCGTGCAGGTCGGGCAGAAGGGCGCCGATCGTCTGCGTGCGACGGGTGATCAGGCTGCGTGCCGCGTTGTGCGGCACATAGCGCAGGCGGGCGGCCACCTCGCGGATCCGCTTCTGCGTCTCCGCGGTGACACCGCCATGCCCGTTCAGCGCGCGCGAGACCGAGGCCACCGATACGTTGGCCATCCTCGCGACGTCTTTGATCGTCACACTCACGTAGTTCTCGCCCTTGAGCCAACCCCTCCCGGGGCTCGACGGCGCGGAACGTAAACGTTTTCACACAGGCTTGTAAAGCGTGCAAAAACAACCGGTTGCTGCGTTGCCGCAAGAAGACACGGTAGGCGCAATACCACTCGACCGGCAGAGTTAAAAATTCGTGTAGCGTCAGGCGTCTGAGTGGTATTCGGCAAATTGCTGCATCGCCGCAGCGAGTGCAGACGAAACCTTCACTCAGCTAAATACCTGTCGTGTATGGAGTTACGTAACGCGCGTTACATCTAGGGAACTTCTCAGGCTTCCTGCAATTCGGGCGCGCGTGTCTTTTCGGCCTGCCGCGACGACCAAACGCTGCAAGGATCGCCTTCGACCGACCTCTTGCGGGTGGCAACGCCGAGCCAGGCGAAGCCCATGCCCATGGCGATGGCAACGAGGTCCACTCCGAGCGCTGCGTAGTCGCCCTCGCCAACGGTGCGCACCAGACGATCGCCATGGATCACCACATCGAGCAACCCGACGGCGATGCTCACCGCCGCCGTGGCCCAAAGAAGGTCAACGGCTGCCCGGGCCGGCCGTCGCCAAAAGGTCCAGAGGATCGCGCCGGCGAAACTCGCGAAGCACACCGGCTGCACGATGGCCGTCGCCGGCATGTCCCATAGCGGCAGCAACAGCGCGCCGAGGAAGGTCATCGAAATGGCGAAGCAGGCGCCGATGCACACGCCTACCGTGGCCGTGGCCATGGCGCGCACCTTCATCGGCTGGTCGGCCTGCCGACGCTTGCGGCGGCTTTCGATGTACAGCAGGTTGCCCGAGTAGAAAAGGAAGGCGCCGGCCAGACCCAGGAGGAAATAGAGCCAGCGCAGGGAGAGGTTGCCGAAGGTGCCGAAGTGCAGCCCGAAGATGGCCGAGTACGTGGCGTGGTTCGCATCGCGCGCACCGCTGAGTTGCATGTTGAGCACGCGGCCGTCCACGGCATCGAGCGACACCGAGCCATATTCCCCGAGCGTCTTCTTCGACGTGCCGCGCACTTCCGCCGTGGCGCCTTGCCGGCCGTAATGCACATAGCGCATGTAGTCGGGCTCGAATGTCGCGGCGCCTGCCGCGAGCGCTGCCTGCCGCGCGCGCGCGCCCAGTTCGGCGGGCGAGAGCATCACGGCGCTGCCGCCCCTGTCCTTCGTTTCGGGAAGGGAACTGGTCATCCGCTCGAACGCACCCATCAGCTTCCCGTCGAACGCCACCGTGTTGAACGCGACGAGGGTGACCAGCGTCAGGCACAGCAGTGCGCCGGTGATGGCGAAAATGATGTGGAAGGGGAGGCTGAGGATGCCGATGACATTGTGCGCGTCCTGCCACAGGCGCTTGAGGTTGTGCCCGGGACGCAGCGCAAACAGTTCGCGCACGAGGTTCGGCAGATGGATCAGCAGGCCTGTCAGTAGCGCCAGTCCGTAGATGATGCTGACGACGCCCATGAGGTAGATGCCCACGACCGGAATGCCGAGGTCGTAATGCAGTTCGTAGATGAAATCCGCGAGGCCGTGTTCGTGGTCTTCGGAATCGCGCGCAGCGGCCTCACCCAGCGTCTGCGTCTTCCACGTGCCGTCCTTCTCCATCCAGTACGCGGCCACCTCGTGCGACGGATGATCCGCGGGATAGGTAACGCCCACCTGCTCGCGCGCCGCCGGGTGCTTCGCCACGATGTCGTCGAGCATCGCGTGCGCGCGATCCATCGTGTCGGCGCGCGCCATCGTCGCCTGCGGTAGCGCCCAGGTATCGATCTCCTCATGGAACATCGTCAGCGCGCCCGCGTAGAACGCGATAAAGAGTGCGAAGCCGGCAAGCAGGCCGGTCCAGGTGTGCACCGTGGTGAAGGTGCGGATCGTGGACGCTTTCATCGTCAGAGCCCCGGCAGCGTGTGCTTGGCGAGAAACAGCGCAGCGAACGCGCCGGCGTTGGCCGCTGCGAGCCAGGCCCATGCGCGGGGGCCGCTGCGGAAGAGGAAGGTTGCGGCCATGATGCCGATCCACACGGGGAAGAAGAGGACGAGCATCGGAATTGCCACCGACTCGCTATGCGGCCAGAGCCAGATGGCGAGGGACACCAGGGCCATGGACAGCGGCAAGCCGAGCAGGATGCCGGCGAAGGTCTTGGCGAGCATCAGCGCGTCTTCCGTTCGGTGGCCGGGCGGAGGAACCAGGTGAGGTAAGGCAGCACCACGGCGCCCAGCATCAAGGCCGTGAGGGCCGCGAACACCCCTGGAAGCGAGGTCTCGCCGGCGATCCACGACGCAAAGGCCAGCGCGGCAAACACACCCGCAGCCAGCTTCGCGCCACGGCCGAGCGGCCGCGGGAGCAGGCGCTGGTTTCGCGAGGAAAGGTAGGCAAGGGCCATGGCGGCGAGGGCCGCCACGCAGCCGAAGATATCCATGGGCGAGACCGGGCAATTGACTGATTGATAATTATTATCATTTGAGCCTGGCCGGTCAAACGGCCGGCTGCTGGTACTGCTCAAGTCGTGACCAACCCGGCCGTTAACTGAACAAAGGGGCCGGGTAAAACTTGCGTTAACCCGGCCCGTTAAAATACGATTAACACCCCATCGATTCATCGCCATGCGACATTTCCTTGTGCGATGCGACAGGATAAGACGATAACTTGTTGATGTAGCAGCCATGTTGACCACCGCCCTCATTGCCACGACGTTTGTTGCCTTCGCTCTTGCGGCGGTTTCGGTTCGGCGCATCCCAGAGGGTCAGGTCTACTCGGTTCGTCGTCTGGGTCGTGCTCCCGCCCTCCTCGCCGCCGGTACCCATGTCGTCCTTCCGGTGATCGACCGGGTGGCGCACAAGATCGATCTCGGCGGGCAGGTGCTCCGCTTCGAAGGTGGCACCGTCTACTGGCAGGTGCTGGAGCCGGAAGTGGCCGACGAAGTCATCGACGAGGCGCCCGAACTCATCCGTACCAACGTGGTTGCCGCCTTGCGCGACACGGCCACCGCCCATCAGGCCGACCGCCGCGCCGTGGGCACCCAGCTCAAGCATGCCGTGAACGGCTCGCTCCGCGCCCGCGGCATGCTCGTCACCCGCGTCGAACTCGACGCCGCCTGAGCTTCGCGCTGGCGCCCGGGCGCCGGCGCTTCCATACTTTCCGGCCCTCGCCTTTTTCCGGGTACGGCATGACCGCGCGCGAAGCCCTGCAAACCCAGCTCGAACGTGGCATGGCCGCCCTCGGTGCATCACTGCCGGACGGCGCCGTGGAGCGCCTGCTCGACTACCGCGAACTGCTCGAGCGCTGGAACGCGGCCTATAACCTCACCGCCATCCGCGACGACCGTGAGATGGTGGCACGGCACCTCCTCGATTCCCTGGCGATCCTCCCTTACGTGCACGGCCGCTCCCTGGCCGACCTCGGCACGGGACCAGGGCTTCCCGGCATCCCGCTCGCCATCGCGGAGCCGGCGCGCGAAGTGCTCCTCGTCGATTCCAACGGCAAGAAGGTGCGCTTCCTGCGCGAGGCGATCCGCTCGCTGAAGCTCGGCAATGCCCGGGCCCTGCAAAGCCGCGTGGAAGAGGTGGAAGGAACCTTCGAGTGCATCACCGCCCGGGCCTTCGCCTCGCTTGCCGACATGCTCGGCTGGGGCGGGCATCTGCTGGCCCCGAACGGCGTCTGGCTGGCGATGAAGGGCCGGCACCCGGCCGAGGAACTGGACGGCGTGCCGCAAGGTTTCCGCGTGGAAGCGATCCACGCCCTGACCGTCCCGGACGTGGAAGGCGAACGGCACCTGGTGGTCATTCGCCGCGTGTAATTCCTAAGCGGATGCGCCGCCAGGTGTCGGGCTGCGCGCCCAGTCGTGCACGGTGAGCACGGCATCGGCGAAATCGCGCGGGGCTTCCCAAGGGAGATTGTGTCCGCATTCGATGGTGCGGTGCTCATGCCGCGCGGCAAACATCTTTGCGTGGTCGGCGGTGCCACCGGGCTTGAGCGGATCCTGCGTTCCATCGATGGTGATGGCGGGAACCGCGATGAGGGGCTTCTTCGCGAGCCGCTCTTCCAGGAGAGCAAGCGCCGGGTCGCCCCCGGCAAGCCCGAAGTCGAAGCGATAGGAATGGATGACGACGTCGACGAAATCGGGATTGTCGAAGGAAGCGGCCGTCCGCTCGAAGGTCGCGTCATCGAACGTCCAACCGGGCGACCACTGCTTCCAAAGCATGCGACAGAGTTCGCGCCGATAAAGCGAGAGGCATTCGCGGCCGCGCTCATGCTGGAACAGGTGCTGGTACCAGACGGCGTGTTCGAGGCCCGGCGGGTAGGCATGCCCGAGCCGTTCGACATCGATGATGTCGTAGCCGGCGTAGGAAACGAGCCCGGTAACGCGCTCCGGCCACAGCGCGCTCGCCACGCACGAGGCCAGGCCACCCCAGTCATAGCCGGCCAGCAGAGCACGCTCGACACCGAGGGCGTCCAGCAGTTCGACGATGTCGCGCCCCAATGCCGCCTGCTGACCGCTGCGCATCGTGGCGTCCGACACGAAGCGGGTCGGTCCGAAGCCGCGAAGGTAGGGCACGATCACCCGCGCTCCGGCGTCCGCCAGGATGGGAGCTACTTCGTCGTAGGCATGTACATCATAAGGAAAGCCGTGCGACAGCACGACCGGCCAGCCCGCCGCGGGGCCATATTCCAGATAGGCGACTTTCAAGCTGGCCGTCTCGATCGAGCGCATACCGTTCCTCGCGGCTACGGGTCATCTGCCGAAGTTTCCCTCTCAGATAGTCCGTGTCGCAACAACCGGTGGTACTGTCGAGGCACGCCGCGCCGGAACGAACACGGCGAACTGGCCCAGAAGGAGAACGGTCGCCACACCCGCGATCACCCATGGCACTGGAACGCGGTCCATCCCGAAGTCGCGCATGAGCCAGAAGTTGAGGGCCACTGCCAGTACGATGCCAGCCGCGGCGCCTCCGCTCGCGATGGCGAGGTTCTCCAGCTGGAAGTAGCGCAGGATGTCGATTTTTTTCGCACCCAGGGCACGTCGGATGCCGATTTGCTTGCGGCGTTGCCCAACCCAGAAGCTGGTAAGACCCACGATGCCCGCGGCGGTCACGCCGATCAGAATGATGGACACCGCGCCCATCAGGATGGCCATGCCCACATCCGCCCGGTAGGCGTCGCGACGAATCTGCTCGAACGACATCACGGCCGTCTCGTCGTCCAGCACCCGCAGGGGATTGATTCCATACAGTAGCGGTTGCACCGCTTTCATCGCCGCGTCCCTTCGCCCCGGCTTGGCGCGCACGGCGTAACGGGAGAACGAGTTGGCCTGGCGCGTGGGTATGATGACGACGTTCCATGCGAATGACTTCGCCCACACCGCTCCCTGCATTCTGTCGACCACGCCGATCACCCTCGACGGCGTACCGGAGCCGTCGGCGTAGAGGACCTGTCCCACGGCGCTCTTCCCCGGGAACATCTTTTCCGCCAATGCCCTCGTGATCACGATCATGCCGGGCGTGCGATCTTCGCGTCCGGAGTAGTGCTGCACTTCGTCGGCATGGAAGTAGCGACCGGCCACGAGTTTCAGCCCAAGCGTCGTCAGGCCCTGTTCGTCGAGGAAAAAGTAGCTCGTGCGCGCCGTGCCGGCGCTGCTGCCGTCGTACGACCCGTTGCCGGGGTTGATACCCACCGAACCGGCACGCGACGAGGTAAACAGCGGCAGGGAATTGGTGGGTGTCACCGCTTCGACGTCCGGCATGTTCCGGAGAGCCGCCAGATCCTCCTTCAACATGGCGTCGAGCTTTTCCACGCCCTCGGGCTGGTCGGCGCTGGGCGCGCCGACCCATTGCTGCGAGACGAGGAACAGATCGTTTTCCGCCATGCCAGTGGGTTGGTTGATGGCATGGAAACGCTGGCCGATGATGAAAAGTGCATTGCAGACGATGGCCAGGGTCAATGCGATCTGCAATGCGATCAGCGTGACGCCCGCCTTGTGCTTGCGCAGCGCCGCGAGTATGGGATGAAGGGTCATGTCCTTGTCCTCAGTTCGACTTCAGCTGCAAGGCCGGTTGCAGGCGCGCGGCGCGGAATGTCGGGTAGATGCCTGCCAGCAGGGTGGAGGCGACGGCCATCGCGAGTGTCATCAGCAACAACGAAAGGTCCACCGTCGCCAGTTCAGCGATGTCTTTCGGCAGCACCAGTCCGACACCCAGGGTGCCCACGCCGGTAAGCGCCAGGCCGAGCACGCCGCCGGCCAGTCCGATCAGTCCGGCCTCCGTGAGGAACTGGGCGTAGATGGCGTAGCGTGCGGCGCCCAACGCGCGCCGCACCACGATCTCGCCGCTTCGGCGCAGGAACTTCGCAAGCAACAGGCCGGAGGTATTGACCAGGCATACGACGAGCAGGCCCAGCGCCACCAGCAGCGACACCTTGGTGTCCGACGGCACCACCTGCTCGCTCTCCAACCACGCCGGAATGTCCCGCAGGCGGTAGTTGGGCGCCCAGTTGAACCGTCCCGCGGCCTGCTGCTCGCGGGCATAGTTCTCCAGGTAACTCCGGTACGAGGCGACGGCCGCGGCGTCGTCCAGTTGTGCCATATAGCCCACCCACACGCAGGACGAGCGTTGCAGCCCGACGAAGCCGGGCTCTTTCGGGGGCCTCGAGCAGTTGGTGTTGCCGTCGTTCGCCACGCCCCATTCGATGGCGCGCGTGAAGGGCAGGAACAGGTCGTCGGGCGCGGCGGAGAATCCACCGGTGTTCTGTATGTCGTAGAAGCGGGGTTGCGGATTCCAGGCGTCCAGCACGCCCACCACGCGATAGCTCTTGCCGTCGACGTCGATCGACCTGCCCACGCTGTTCTCACCGCCGAACAGTTTCTGATTCAGCTTGCTGCCGATCACCGCCACGGCGGAGCGCTTTCGGTCGTCGTCATCGCTCCAGGCGCTACCGTACTTGAACGGTGCTTCCACCATGGGGAAAAACTCGGCGTACACCGCGTGGCCGCCGACGTTGAACGGATGTTCGCCCGGGCGGGGCGGCACGACCGAGGGATAAATGACGTAGATCGCCGATTGCAGCCTCGCGCGGCGATCACGCATGAACGCCATCGCATCGGTGTAGGTCAGCGCGTCCACCGGTTCGTTGTTGCCGTTACGTTGCGTGCTCGGGCCCCACGCATCGAGCTGCGGAACGAACAGCCGCGACGATTTCCAGGGAATGGGGTCGCCCGACACCGCGCGAAACACGGAGTAGGTGGTCATGGATGCGGCCACACCGAAGCCGATCGCCAAAACCATGAGCGCCGTGAGGCCCCGACTGCGCTTCAGACTGCGCAAGGCCAGTTCAACGTAGTAACCAAGCATGATCGTCCCCTCGCGGACACGCGTCCGGCCAGGTTGCGGAGCAAGTGTCGTGCCATGGGCATCGGCCCGGGAAAGCTCCCGCAGGAGCACTGCCGGGCCGTCGGCACCCGACGAAGGGGTTGTCCGCGGACACCGCGGCCGGACGATGCCCGGACATCCGCTACCTCGTCGCACGCGCGCCCAACCCGGGCGCCGGGGGTGGGCGGGGGCGCGGCGGCGGGCCTTCGCCTAGGGTGAGGCGCCCCGTCGATGCTAACCTAGCGCCCTTTCCGCGCACGGCAGCTACCGATACCCCATGGCCCGCATCATCGCAGTCGCCAACCAGAAGGGCGGCGTCGGCAAGACCACCACCTCCGTGAACCTTGCCGCGGCCCTGGCTGCCGCCAAGCGGAAGGTGCTGCTCGTCGACTTCGATCCGCAGGGCAATGCCACCATGGCATCCGGGGTGGACAAGCACGAGGCCAAGCCGAACGGCTGCGAGGTGCTGCTCGACGAAGCCCAGATCGCCGATGTGCTGGTCCGGACGGAAGCCGGGTTCGACCTCCTGCCGGGCAACGGCGACCTCACCGCCGCCGAGCTCAAGCTGATGGACGGCCTGGCCCGCGAGCAGCGCCTGAAGGAACAGCTGGCGAAGGTGGCCGACCGCTACGACACCATCCTGATCGACTGCCCGCCCTCGCTGCACCTGCTCACGCTGAACGCGCTGACGGCGGCCGACGGGGTGCTGATTCCCGTGCAGTGCGAATACTTCGCGCTGGAAGGCCTGTCGAGCCTGCTCGACACCATCGAGGCCGTGCGCCAGCGCCTGAACCCGCGGCTGGAAGTGGAAGGTCTGCTCCGCACCATGTACGACGTGCGCAACAACCTCGGCAACGAGGTCTCGGCGCAGCTCACCCAGCATTTCGGCGAGAAGGTGCTGCGTTCGATCATTCCGCGCAACGTGCGCCTGGCGGAGGCGCCCAGCCACGGCCAGCCGATCCACCTCTACGACCGCGGTTCTCGCGGCGCCATCGCCTACATCGGTCTGGCCGGCGAGATCATCCGGCGCGAGCGGGCGATGAGCGGCAACGCCGGCGCCGAAACGGCGGACGCCGGCGATTCCGACGACACGGCACAGGCGGCCCCGGGCGCCACCTCGACGACCTCTTAAGGAGCATCCGTACCCATGGCAGCAGCGAAGAAACGTGGACTCGGCCGTGGCCTCGACGCCTTGCTCGGCGGCGGCGCGGGTCCCGCAGCCGCACCGTCGGTCATCGAACAGGAAGGCGAGCTGCGCACGCTGCCGATCCAGCAGATCCAGGCCGGCAAGTACCAGCCGCGCCGCCACTGGAACGACGAGGCATTGGACGAGCTGGCCGCCTCGATCAAGGCCCAGGGCCTGATCCAGCCGGTGGTGGTTCGTGCCATCGGCAAGAACAGCTATGAGCTGATCGCCGGCGAGCGCCGCTGGCGCGCCGCGCAGCGCGCATCGATGAGCGAGATTCCGGCCCTGGTGAAAGACGTGCCCGAGCAGTCGGTGCTCGCCATGGCGCTCATCGAGAACATCCAGCGCCAGGAGCTGACCCCGCTGGAAGAAGCCCAGGCGCTGCAACGCCTCATCGACGAGTTCGACCTGACCCACCAGCAGGCCGCCGACGCCGTCGGCCGTTCCCGCGCCGCGGTGTCCAACCTGCTTCGCCTGATGGAGCTCCCGTCGTCCATCAAGCAGTTGCTCGACGAGGCCAAGCTGGAAATGGGCCATGCCCGCGCCCTGCTCACGCTGCCTTCCACGGTCGCCGAGCCGCTGGCGCTCGAAGCCGCGCGCAATGGATGGACGGTGCGCGAGCTGGAGGAAGCCGCGCGCAAGGCCCAACTGGCCCCCAAGGGCAAGGCGAAGTCCGCTCCGGCCGACCCCAACATCGCCAACCTCGAGCGCGAACTGGCCGAGCGCTTCGCCACGCGAGTGGAGGTGGCCCACGGCCGCGGCGGCAAGGGCAAGCTGGTCATCCACTACCACAGCCTCGACGAGCTGGACGGCATCCTCAGCAAGGTCCGCTGAGGCAGCCTGTAAGAGAAAGCTCATGGCGCCGGTCAAAGAGGGTGTGAATCCGAAGCAGCGCCAGTACGAAGCCATGGTGCGTGCCCTGTCGGCCGACCTTTACCGGTACGCCTTCTGGCTGTCGCGCTCCGAAACCGTCGCCCAGGACCTCGTCCAGGAGACCTTCCTGCGCGCGTGGAAGAACCTCGACGCACTGCGCGAGGTCGATGCGGCCAAGCCGTGGCTCATCACCATTCTCCGCCGCGAACACGCGCGCCTTTACGAGCGCAAGCGGCTGGACCTGGTGGAACTGGACGACAACGTGGCCGAGGACACCGCCTTTGCCAGCCCCGAGCGCAGCGGCGACGCCACGCAGGTGCGCGAGGCCATGCTGAAGCTGCCCGACAAATACCGCGATCCGCTCGCCATGCAGGTGCTGGGCGGTATGACCTGCGAGGAAATCGCCGAGAGCACCGGGCAGCAGCCCGGCGCCGTGATGACCCAGTTGTTCCGTGCCCGCCAGCGCCTGAAGGCTCTGCTCGGCGGGCGCGCCGCGGCCGAGGGGGGCCGGAAATGAACTGCCTCGACTTCCGCCGCCGCATCGGCGCCGAGCCGCGCTCGCGCGATCCCGAGCTGCTTGCCCACCGCGATACCTGTAAGGAGGGCTGCGCGGCTTTCTGGCAACGGGCCCAGCGCTTCGAGGACGACCTGGAAGTGGCGTTGGCGGTGCCCGTGCCCGAAGGCCTTGCCGACCGCATCCTGTTGGCCCAGGCCACCGGTGAGCGTCGGCGCCAGGTCGGGCGGCGCCGTGCGTGGATGGCGCTCGCCGCCTCGGTGCTCATCGCCTTCGTGGGTGGCGGCCTCTTGTGGCGCCAGGCCGACCTCAACTCCCTGCCCGCCCTGGCTGTGGCGCACATGCCCGAGGAACTGGGCGCGCTGAACCTCACCCAGCCGATGACCGACGCCCAGGTGGAAGCAGGTTTCGTCGGCAGGGCCACCCGGCTCAAGGGGCCGGCGCCGGTGGGCGTCACCTACGTGCACGACTGCACGGTGGGGCCGTACCCGGCGGTGCACGTGGTGACGCGGATGAACGACGAGCCGGTGGTCGCGCTCTACATGCCGGGAAAGATGATCGACAAGGGCGGCGACTTTCATCGCGACGGCTGGGATGGCCGCGAGGTCCCTCTGAGCGGCGGCACCCTGGTCGTCATGGCGCAGGGCGCCAGTCGCAGCACCATGGCGGCGGTGGAACGTGGCTGGCGGGCCGCGATCGAAGGCCCGGCCGCACCGAGCGTGGGCCAGATCTGAAAAGCGCGAACGGTGTCCCCTGCCGCCAGCTTGGGCGATAATGCGGCCCGAATCCCGCTGCCCCGGAACCGCGATGACCGAGCTCGCCGTGGTCGTGCCCGTCTTCAACGAGCGCGACAACATCCCGCCCCTCCTCGCCGAGATCGCCTCGGCCCTGCGCGGACGGATCGATTTCGAGATCATCTACGTCGACGACGACAGCACCGACGACAGCGTGGCCGTGCTTACGGCGGCCCGCGCGCAGTACCCCGAACTGCGCATCATCCGCCATGTCACCCGCAGCGGTCAGAGCACCGCGGTATGGAACGGCGTGCGCGCCGCGCGCGCACCGTGGATCGCCACGCTGGACGGTGACGGCCAGAACGACCCCGCCGACATTCCGAAGCTGCTGGCCGCGCGCGAAGGCGCCGCGCCGGACCTGAAACTGTTCGCCGGGTGGCGCGTCACGCGCCGCGACAGCTTCAACAAGCGCATTTCCTCGAAGATCGCCAACGCGGTGCGCTCGCGCATGCTGCGCGACGACACCCCCGACACGGGCTGCGGCCTCAAGCTGTTCGAGCGCGAAACCTTCCTGCGCCTGCCCTACTTCGACCATATGCACCGCTACCTGCCGGCGCTGGTGAAGCGCGCGGGCTTCGCCAGCCAGAGCGTGCCGGTGGGCCACCGCCCGCGCACGGCGGGCACGTCGAAGTACGGCATGCTCGACCGCCTCTGGGTCGGCCTGGCCGATCTGCGCGGCGTGGCATGGCTGATGCGCCGGGCGAAGGTCACGCGCACCGAGGAAGTCTGATCGGCCTTGCGGTAACAACCGCGACGGCTCCTACAGGTCGCGGCTTCAGCGCGTTCCGCGTAGCCTCGGTTTCCACGTTTCCAGCGCCTGCGCCGTCCGTTCGCGACCCAGCTCGATGAGTTCGCGTGCGCGGTAGAACTCGTACACCGTGGAGACGTTGCGGGGGATCTCGATCAGCAGGTCGGGCGGATAGGCGGCGAGGCGCAGGCGCGAGAGGTTGGCCTGCATGAGGTCCATCGACTGCGTCATCAACTCGAACGCGCCGGGATCGCGGATCTTCTGTTCCCCTTGCGGCAGCACCCGTCCGATGAGGCGCCCCAGCTTCGCGGCATAGCCCTTGTCGGCCACGGCGGCGACGTCCTTCTCCGGCGGCTTCTGCATTTCCGCGGCGCCGTCCACGCTCACCGCCACCACGTAGTCGGCTTCCTCGCGCATCAGCGGCAACACCGGAAGCGGATTCAGCAGGGCACCGTCCACGAGCCGCCGGCCCTCATGCGTGTAAGGCCGGAATAGCGTGGGAATGGCGATGGACGCGCGGATGGCATCGAACAACGGACCGCGCGTCAACCAGACCTCGCGCTCCCTGTCGATGTCGGTGGCCACCGCGGTATAGGCCAGTTCCAGTTCCTCGATGTTCACTTCGCCGATCAGTTCGCGCAGGGCGGCCATGATGCGGTCGCCCTTGATGAAGCCACCGCCGGAGAAGCTCCAGTCCACCAGGCGCAGCACGTCGAAGCGGGCCAGCGTGGACACCCAGTCGCGATAGATGTCGAGCTTGCCCATGGCGTAGATGCCGCCGATGAGCGCGCCCATCGAGGTGCCCGCCACGGCCACGACCTCGTAGCCGTGCTCTTCAAGGACCTCGATCGCGCCGATGTGGGCCAGGCCCTTCGCCGCGCCGGCACCCAGCGCGAGGGCAATGCGAGGCTTGCGCGACGCCGCGTTCGCGACGGGCAGCGCGCCAGGATCGGCGATGTCGAAGTCGCTCACGAACCGGCCTTCAGTGGTGGTTCCCGTTGGCCTGATAGCCCGAAAGCGCGAGTTGCAGGAGGATCTTCATTTCCTCGCGCAGCGGCAACGGCGAGACGATCTCCGCATCGGGCCCGTATTTCAGGACGTCCATCAGCAGTTCGCGCGAGTTCGAATAAGGCACCTTCAGCTCGTAACGGCCATCGGGAAGCCATTCGCCCTTCTGCTGCGAATGCCAGTGCTCGTCGGCGACCCAGCGCGCGGCGTGCGACGAGAAACGGATGGTGGCCCAGGCCTTCGGCTTGCCGGCAAAGATGCCGTAGCTGGAGGCCAGGAGATCGTTGAGCTCGGCTTCCTCGACGTCCTTCGCCTTCGCGTCCAGCGCGGTGGGATCGGCGATGCGATCTACCGCGAAGCTGCGCAACGCCTCGCGGTCGTGGTCCCAGACATCCAGGTACCAGTTGTCGCGGTAGTGCGTAAGCCGCTGGGGCGATACCGTCCGCTTCGTGTCGGAGTTCGTGGTGCGCGCGCGGTAGCGAAAGCTGAGCTGACGGCGTTCGAGCACGGCGCCCGCGACGATGCGGAACACCTGCTGGTCCATCTTGCGGGCGCCCCAGGAAATGACCCGGATGCGGTCGACGGGAAGGGCCTTGCCGCTGCCATGGTCGGACAGCAGGCGTTCGATGCGCGCCTTGAACGGCGCGAGCGCCCCGGCCAGCACGCCCGGATCGGAACGCCCGATCAATTCGTTGAGGGCCATCAGCGCGGCCAGCTCGTCGCTGGTCAGCCACAGGCCGGGCAGCTCGAAACTGTCGCCTTCGCCGGCTTCGTAGCGGAACGAGGCCTGTTCGCCGGCGACGCTCTGTACCGGCGCGCCGAGCGCGTCGCGCAGGAAGGCCACATCGCGGTATAGCGTGGCCCGCGAGCATTCCAATTCGTCCATCAGGCGGGACAGCGGCACCGGATAATGGGCGGACTTCAGCAGGCGGTGCAGGGTGAGAATGCGCTCGTAGCGGTCCATGGGTGTCGCCGGCAGATGGAGCTTCGGTAAGTGTGTCCGCGTGGGCGTGACGCCCGTATCTACGGCCCGAAGCATGGCGGCGGCAGGGCCGCTCCGCAAGGGAGGAGCGGCCCCGGTTTGCGCCCGGCGCCGTAAGGCGCAAAAATGGTGCTTTGCGATTCGCCGAAGGCCTTCCCCGACCATGGCGGAACCGAACGACACCCCTTCCGTCGTCATGGACCATGGTCCGTCCGACGGGTTCGGGGCTCCCCACGACCTGTTTTCCCTCCCGAGCGTGGTCATTCAGACGGCCACCGCGACCGGCTACGGCCTGTGGATGGTGCTCGGAACCGCGCTGGCGCTCGGCACCTACCCCGACGGCCGCGGCGAGGTCCTCGTGCCACTCAGCATCGGCCTGGTCTTCGTGGCCTCCGGCCTCGTTGCGACGTGGCTGCGCCTGCCCTTCGCCGCCGACTGGCACGGGTGGAATCCCGCCAAGCGGATGATGCCCACCGTCGAGGGCATGGTCGCGATGGTGAACTTCCTTCCGATGCTGGCCCTGGCGGGACTGGCCCGCGGCGGGAACGACTTCTGGGCGACGCGCCTCGCCGGCGCGGTCCTCATGCTGTGCAGCCTGGCCACCCTGATCCACACCGCCCGCGGCCTGTCCCGTGGCCTGTCGGTCGCGATGGCGTCGGTCGCGAACACGCTGCCGCTGGGGCGTGCCACCTGGGCGCTGTTCGCCGGGGGGTTGTGGTTCTGGCTGTGCGTGGCGTTGCAGACGGACACCCCCTTGGAGCCGTTCAATCCCTGGCGGCTGGCCCTGCTCGCCGTGGCGCTGGCGCTCGGCATCGTCGAGGGCATGCGCTGGCGCGCGCTGCGGCAGATGGCGCAGGACCGGGGCGTGAGCGGGCACCTGGCCGGGGGGCGCGGGGCGATGACGCTCCTCGGCGGACGCGTCGCGGTGGCCATGCTGTCGGTGGGCTTGCCCAGCCTGCTCCTCATTTCCCATCCAGGCGGGTCGGCCCAGGCCATGGCCGCCGGTCTGGCCGCGTTAAGCTGCGTTGTCGGTCAATGCCTCGAGCAGAGGCTTTACGGTCGCGCATATGGACGGCTCGTCGCGGGCCAGGCATGACGATTTCCCTTCCACTTCCGGGTAGACGATGAAAAACCTCCTTATCGCCACGCTCATCCTCGCCGCACTGCCCTTCACGGCATCGGCCCAGGATGCCAACGCCAACACCACGGCCAACGCCAATTCGTCGGACGCCGCGCAGAACGGCGGCTGGACCGGCTCGGGCGAGTTCGGTTTCGCCTCCTCGCGCGGCAACTCGCGTTCCGAGAACGCCAACGCCAAGCTCGGCCTGAGCCAGGAAAACGAGGTCTGGAAGAACAACTTCTTCCTGAACGGGCTGCGCTCGAAAGGCGAGGTGTCGGTGGAGGACGGCAATGGCAATACCGTGGATAAATTCAGCACCACCGCCAACCGCTACGACACCGGCGCTTCCGTGGGCTACAAGTTCGACCCGCGCAGCTACATCGTTACCGCTGCACGCTACGAGCATGACGACTTCGGCTCCAACCTGTGGCAGGGCATCATCTCGGTGGGCTACGGCTACATCGCGCTGAAGAACGAGCGCGCCGAGCTGTCGTTCGAAATCGGCCCCGGTTTCAAGCGCTACCAGCCGGCGAAATCGGAACGTGCCGTGCTGAATCCCGACGGCACGCCCGCCGTCGACGCCGAAGGCAATGCGCTGTCGGAAACGTACAAGCCCGATGCGGAGAGCGAAGTGGTCGGCCGCGGCCTGGTGAACGCGAAGTACCGTCTCACCGACAACACCGCGCTGGAAGACACGCTGCTGGTGGAAGCGGGCTCGAAGAACCAGTATTACCAGAACGACATCGGTCTTTCCGTCAGCATGACGAAGAAGATGGCGCTGAAGGTCGGCTACCAGATCCGCTACAACAGCGACACGCAGCCCGGTACGCAGAGCACCGACAAGCTGACGACGACGAATCTGGTCTACAACTTCTGACGAGGCCGATCGGCTGACCAAAACCATCCGGTGGATCGCCCCTGTCCGCCGGATCGATGCCATCGTAGGAGCGCGCCCTGCGCGCGACAGCTTTTCACGCCAGTCCCAAAGCTTGCGCGCCAGCTCCGGGCCACGCCCTCAAAACATGTCGCGCGCAGGGCGCGCTCCTACCACGGGCGTGCCGCGTCAGCGCTGCGGTTTCAGGAATGCCTCTGCGCCCTGCGACAGCAGCATCGCGGCCACTTCGTGGCCCAGTGCCACCGGCGTGTCGCTCGTGGCGTCGGCCTGGGCGCGCAGCAGTTCGCCGGTGGCCGCGTTGCCCACCATGCCGTGCAGCGTCAGCCCATATTCCGCCACCACGCACCACGCGCCGATCGCCACCGCGCAGCTGCCGCCGAGCTTTTCGTTCATGGCCCGCTCCGCTGCCACGGCCATCAATGTTTCCGCATCGGTCAAGGCCGCCATGAGGTCGGCCACGCGAAGGTCGCCCTCGCGCGATTCGACCGCGATGGCGCCCTGTCCCGGCGCGGGCAACCAGTCCGGGCTGGCCAGCCGGTGGCGGATGCGCCCGCTCAGACCCAGGCGATCGACGCCGGCGCAGGCGAGCACGATGGCCTCGTAGTGCCCCTCGTCGAGCTTGGCAAGCCGCGTGTTCACGTTGCCGCGAAGGTCGAGCAACTGCAGATCGGGACGCAGCGCGCGCAGTTGCGCCTGCCGGCGCAGCGAGGAGGTGCCGACGCGGGCGCCATTGGGCAACTCCGCAAGCGTCGCGTAGTCGTTGCTGATGAAGGCATCCGCGGCATCGGCGCGAGGCAGGATGGCCGACAGCACGAAACCCGGTTCGAGTTCCGCCGGCACGTCCTTCAGCGAATGCACCGCGATATCCGCACGATCCTCCAACATGGCGACCTCGAGCTCCTTCAGGAACAATCCCTTGCCGCCGATCGTCGCCAGCGAGCGGTCGAGGATCTCGTCGCCGCGCGTGGACAGCGGAACCAGCTCCACCGTCAGCCCGGGATGGGCCTGGCGCAGCAGGGTGGCCACGTGCTCCGCCTGCCAGAGGGCAAGCGCGCTTTTGCGGGTGGCGATACGGAGCGGTGCGGTCATTGCTTTCCAATCGGAACGAAGCGGACGAAGGCGAATTGTCCCGCAAACGGGCGGCTCGCGCAGCGACTCACGTCGTCCCCGCGCAGGCGGGGACCCGGCGACTTACGCCGATCGCAGCAACTGACGAACCGCGGGCAGGTTGCGCCGGCTGACCTCGGGGGCCACATCGGTGCCGGCGAGGCGCGCGAGTACCCGTCCATCCGGCAACGTCTTCAAACCTTGCAGGCGCTCGCGGGGCACAAGGCAGTTGCGATGCAGACGAACCAGGCGCTCGCCGTGCGCGGCTTCGAGCTGGCGCAGGGATTCGTCGATCAGCCACATGCCGCCGGCATGGTGCACGGCCACGTATTTCTCGTCCGCCAGGAGGTAGAGCACATCGGCAAGCGCCACGCGCACCTCGTCGGTGCCGCTGCGTGCGCGAAGCCATGCGCCGCGCTCCGTACTCTGCGGCGGTGCCCGCCGCGCGAGCGCACGGTCGAGCGCCTCGTCCAGCCGCTCGGCACGCACCGGCTTCAGCAGGTAATCCGTCGCGCCGAGGTCGAAAGCGCTCAAGGCGTGTTGTTCGTAGGCCGTGCAGAAGACCACCTGCGGCCGGTCTGTCAGCTCGCCGAGCCGGCGAGCCGCCGCCGTACCCGTGAGTCCGGGCATCTCGACGTCGAGCAGCACGAGCTCCGGTTTCAGTTCGGCGCAAGCGTCCAGCATGGCCTCGCCGTCGCCGACCTCTCCCACGACGGTGACGTCGGAACGCCGCGCCAGCAATCCGCGCAGGCGCACGCGCGCCAGCGGTTCGTCATCGGCGATCAGAACGCGCACGCGCAGCCTCCGGCAGGAAAACCTTCACCACGAAGCGTCCCGCGCGCACGCTCGCGTCGACGCCGGCGCGTTCGCCGAAATGGAAGCGCACGCGTTCGCGCACATTGCGCAACCCGTGTCCGTTGCCGGGGGTGGCCGGTACCTCGGCGACGGGGTTATCCACCACGATCTCCACGCCTCCCGGTACGCGCCGGCCCTCCAGGCGGATGCTGCCTCCCTCCCGCAACGGCTGCACGCCGTGTCTGATGGCATTCTCCACGAGCGGTTGGAGCAGCAGGCGCGGCAAGGGAAGATCCGTCGGCACGTCGATGTCGCGTTCCACCCGCAGGCGATCGCCGAGCCGCAGCGCCTCGATCTCGAGGTAGCGGTCGACCAGCGCCCACTCCTCGCCCAGTGTGCCGAGCGTGGCCTGGTCGCTGCCGAGCGCGGCGCGGAACAACTCGGAGAGGTTTTCTACCGTGCGCTCGGCGGCGTCCGGATCGACGCGGATCAGCGCGGCCACGGCGTTCATGCTGTTGAAGAGGAAATGCGGGCGAATTCGCGCCTGCAAGGCCGCCACCTGCGCCTGCGCGGCGGCGGCCACCCGCACCTGCCACTGCGCCACGACATAGAAGTAGCGAAGCAGGCCGGCGCCGAGCAGGCCCGTGGCGAGCATGCAGTCGCGCACGAAGCCGAAGCGCGAAGCCGGGCTCAGGCCTGCCGCCAGATTGTGGTCGATCCAGCCGAGCATGCCCGCGCTGGCGCCCACCGTGGTCACCAGCAGCAGCCACACCGCCGCATACGGCCAGAGCCCCGGCAGGCGTTGCATCCACGGGCGCAACTTGCACAGCGCCACGGTGAGGAGCACCGACAGCCAGCTGGTGAACAGCACGGCGATGCTGTAATCGCGCAGATCGCCGTCGTTGCCCGGTGCCAGCCACATCAAGGTGACCGTGAGCGCGCCCACCACGAGCAAGGCGAACAGCACCGGCAGGCTGCAGAAGTCCGGCAGCGGTGCCGATGGTTGGCGCGGGTTGTCGGGAGGCGCGGACATGCGGCGAGTATGCCGGATTGCTGTGCCGCCGCTTCATCGCTCCGTGGGCTCTCGCCGCTGTAGCGGCTCCTACAGGAAGCGCTCCGACAGCCATGCGCGGATATCCGCGATTTCCGGCAGGCTCACCTGGTGCCCCATGGGATAGGTGTGCCAGTCGATGCGGTGGCCGAGGGCTTCCAGCGCCTGCCTCGACTGCTCGCCCAGCACCATGGGCACGACCGGATCGGCGCTGCCGTGGCCCCAGAAGATCGGCGTGGCCTGGTTCGCCCCACTGCGCTCGGCCTCGATGGTGTCGTGCAACGGGAGATAGGCGGAAAGCACGAGGATGCCCGCCAGTCCTTCGCGATGGCGCAGCCCCGCGGACAGGGCCATCGCACCGCCCTGCGAGAAACCGGCCAGCACGATGCGCGAGGCAGGCACGCCGCGTTCTTCCTCGCGCGCGATCAGGGCCTCCACTTCGGCGATCGAAGCCCTGATGCCCTCGGCGTCCTGCTTGTCGGCGATGGACAGGCCCTTGATGTCGTACCACGCCCGCATCGGCACGCCGTTGTTCACCGTGACCGGCCGAACCGGCGCATGCGGAAACACGAAGCGGATGCCCGGCCACGCCGCATCGACCAGCTCCGGCACGATGGGTGCGAAGTCGTTGCCGTCCGCACCGAGGCCGTGCAACCAGATGACCGACCAGGCGGGCGAAGGGCGGGTTTCGTGTTCGACGGTGGGCAGGGGCATGGTGGGGACTCCTTATCGCAGGGCCCGCATCGTAGCAGGCGGCCTCGGGTGGGCATCGACCGATGAAACCTTTGCCGGCGAGTCGCGCACCCACTCACCCAAGCGGCACTGCCGCGGTGAGGCGCAGGTCAGCCATCGATGCATACCGGGGAGCAGTACCACCAGTTCTTTCTCACCTCCCCGCGCGAGGTGGCATTGCGCGACCGCTTCCAGCAACGGGCGCTGGCCCTCTTGACCCCGGGCGCCGCCGTGCTGGATTTCGGCGCCGGCACGGGTATCGACGCCAAGGCCTATGTCGCGAAAGGACATCGCACGTACGTGTACGAGCCGTCGCCGTCCATGCGTGGCCATCTCGAACTCTACTGTCGGGACGAGATTGCCGCGGGCGAAGTCGTCGTCGTGGACGCGGACCTTCCCTGCCATGTGGATGCCGTGACGGCGAACTTCGCGGTGCTCAACCATATCCCCGATCAGACGGCGCTCTTTGCACGGTTTTCCGCCGTGGTTCGCCCCCGCGGCTTCGTCCTGGCCAGCGTCCTCAACCCGTATTTCCTGGGTGACGCGAAATACGCCTGGTGGCGAAAGAACCTGGTGAACCTCGTGCGGCACGGCCGCTACGGGTTCGCCACGGAGAGCGGCATCCACCGCTTCGCGCCGCGCCTGCCCGCCCGTGCCGCCCGTCCGCACTTTCGCCTGGAACGTGTGTTCCCCGGCGGTCTCGGCAGAATGTGGGAGCCGTATCTGTTCCTGCTTTTCCGGCGCATATGACGATGTGGCGGAACGCGATCCGGCGGATGGTCCCTTCCGTACCGCAGTGGACGACGGTGGCGCTCGAGCCCCAGCAAAGGGTCGTCACGGCCGAACTGTGCTGGGGCGGCGACCGCGTCGATGCCACGGACGACCACACCATCGCGTCGCTCAAGCCGTTGACGGTCGCCACGAGCGTCGACGCGGGAACTAGCCCCCTGCTGCGATACAGCGACGCCGCCACGGGGCGCACGCTCGGAACGCTGCAACTCACGAAAGCGGAGGCTATCGCGGTGGGCGACGCGAGCATCCACCTATACGAGGTCGCAGGTGGCGAACACCGATGCCTGCCTTCGCCGCTGCGCGAATGGACGGCATGGCGGCAGAACCGCAACATGCTCCGGCACCGAGCCGCCAATCACCTGAACATGGCGCCGGCAGCCGCACAGCAACTGATGGTCAGCTATCTGTGCCCCCGGCCCGTCGTGCTGGTATCGGTGGATACGGAAACCCATCGGAACATCTTCCCGATGGACCTCATCGGACCGTTGGCGCGTACCGGTCTGTTCACGCTCGCGTTGCGCAGCAGCAACGTGTCGGAAGGCGTCATGCGCGACGCGGGCCATGTGGCCCTGTCGCATCCGCCGGCATCGCTGAAAGCGGCGGTCTACGGGCTGGCACGCCATCACAAGGACGCGCTCGCCCGGTGGGAAGACCTTTCGCTCCCCCTCGTATCTTCCGGCGAGTTCGGCATTCCCACCATCGCCTCGGCGTTGCGCGTGCAGGAACTGGCCCTCGTCCACAGCGTGGTTGTTGGCTCGCACACGTTCTTCGTCGCACGTATGGCGTCGTCGGAGCTGCGCCACGCCGGCGCGCAGCTCCACCATACGGCGGGATTCCATCAGTACGAGCGGACGCGCCGTGGCGTGCCCTTTCCGGAAGCCTAGGGTATCCGGCGGCGTCTACTCCCCAAGCCCCAGTTCGGTCGCGAAGAACGTCATCGACAGTGCCTGGTTGCCCACGCGCTGGCTGAAGGGCGCGCCGATGCCATGGCCGGCGTTCATGCGGGTGAGCAGCAGCACCGGCTGGCCCGAGGTGCTGGCGTCCTGCAGCGCGGCGGCGAACTTCCGCGACTGCCAAGGCGCCACGCGCGGGTCGTTGGCGCCGGTGGTGAGCAATACGGCCGGATACTTCGTGCCCTTCTTCACGTTGTGCAGTGGCGAATAGGCCAGCATGGCCTTTGCGACTGCGGGATCGGACACGCTGCCGTACTCGCTGACGTTGTAGGGCCCGTTGGCGAACGCGGTTTCATGGCGCGGCACGTCATAGATGCCCACGGCGCCCACCACGGCTCGGTACTGCTCAGGATGCTGGGTGAGCGCCGCGCCCATCAGCAAGCCGCCATTGCTGCCGCCGAGGATGCCGAGGTGTTTCGTGTCGGTCCACTTCGTATCGATCAGCGCTTGCGACGCCGCGTAGAAGTCGTCGAACACGTTCTGCTTGCGCGTCTTCTGGCCCTGCTCGTGCCACGCCTCGCCGAACTCGTTGCCGCCGCGAATGTTGGCGTAGGCCAGCACGCCGCCGCGTTCCAGCCAGGCGAGGTTCGCGCCGATGAAACCCGGGGTGACGGGAATGCCGAAGCCGCCGTAGCTGTAGAGGATGGTTGGACGTTTGCCGTTCGGCGTGGTGCCGTCCATCGCGATCACGGTCACGGGAATCTTGCTGCCGTCCTTCGAGGTGCCCTCCACCCGGGTGACTCGTACCTTCGAATAATCGGCGGCCGGCTTCACTTCGAAGATCGTCTTCAACGAGCCGGAGTTACCGTCGTACTCGGCCCAGCGGGTGGGCTGGGTCCATCCCGCATAGGCGATCAGCGCCTTGGCCTGGCCCTTCTCGGCGGCCACGCCGCCGATGGCGATGCCGGTGGCGGGCAGCGGCACGCGACGAATGAAGTTCGCCTTCCCGTCGTACTGGTCGGCCCACCAGTCCGGCCCGGCGCTGCGCACCACCAGGAAGCCGTTGCCGAGCGCGGTCACGTGCTGGACGGCGCCCTTGCCCTCGGGAAGCACCTCGGTCGCCTTGCCGTCCGTGCCGACCGCGACGATCTTGCCCTGCGCTGCGCCGGCGAAGCTGGCGACGTAGAGCTTGTCGCCCACCCAGCTGGCCTCGCGTACATTGGCCTCGTGTCCGAGCACACGCTTGAACCCGCCCTTGCCGTCGCTCAGGTAGACCTCCGCCGGGCCGCCGTCGCCTTCATTTGCCAGCAGCGCGGTGGTCTTTCCGTCTGCGCTTTCCTTGAGGATGTACTCGGCCACGTGGGAGTAGCCCTTGCCGAACGCCACGGTGTCCTTTGCCGCCGGCTGCCCGATGACGTGATGGGCGAGGTAGGCATCGAATTCGCGTAGCGGCTTGCCGTCCGACGGCGCATCGAAGCGCGCATAGGTCACGCCTTTCTCATCGGCATCCCAGGCCAGCGCCTGCGGTGTGGTGCCACCACCGGCGAACGGCAGCACGTCGCCCAGCGGCTTGCCCGTGCGGGTGTCGAGGATATGGATGGTGGTGAGTTCGCTGCCGCCTTCCGCAGTGCCGTAGGCGAGGTAGCGGCCGCTGGGCGAAGGCCAGTAGCCGGTGATGGCCGTGTTGCCGTCGCCCTTGTTGAGATCCACGAGCGTGCGCATGGCGCCGTCCGGCCAGGCCTTCGCGACGAGCACGGGCTGCGGCTGGGGCGGCGTGTTCTCGAAATAGAACAGCGTGCCTCCGGCCAGGGTGGGCGAGGAGCGCGTGGTCGAGGTGATCGACAGTTCGCGGATGCGCGAGCTCAGTGCCTTGCCCAGTGGCATGGCACCGATCGTCGCTTCGGTGTACGCGTTCTGCGCATCGATCCATTGCTTCACGTCGGCCGCTTCGGGGTTTTCCAGCCAGCGGTACGGGTCGTTCACCGTCAGCCCGGCCAGCGTTTCCGACACCACCCGCTTCGGCGTGGGCGGCGGTGCGGGGGTGGTGGCCTGCGCCGAGGCGGCGAGAAACAGGCTGGCAGCGAGCAGACGGGGGACGAGGACGCGCATGGGTTGGACTCCCGTGGAGGAATGACGGAGCGTAACAAAGCGATGTGCGCCACGCCCCTGTAGGAGCCGCTTGGCGGGTAAGCTCACGGGTTTTAGGCCGGAACCCCCTCCATGCGCGTACTTGCCGCCGCCCTGCTTGCCACCCTTGCCGCCGCGCCGGCCTTCGCCGCGCAGCCTCCCCTGGACATGGAAACCATCATGGCCGACCCGGACTGGATCGGACCGGCGGTGGAGGAACCCTACTGGAGCGTCGACGGCAGCCAGGTCTTCTACTCGCTGAAGCAGGACGGCACGCCGGTACGCGATCTCTGGCGGGTACCGGCGAACGGCGGCACACCGGCACGGCTCGACGCGGCGGCCGCGGCTCAGGCGGACGGCGGCAAACCCGTGTTCGATCGCGCCCGTGGCCATGTCGCCTTCGTGCGTCACGGCGACATCTTCCTGCGCGACCTTGCCAGCGGCGCCACGGTGCAGGTGACCCGCACCGCCGCGAAGGAACGCGATCCGCGCTTCTCGCTCGATGGCCGGTTGCTCACCTTCCGTGCCGACAACGACTGGTTCGCGTACCCCGTCTCGGGTGGTCCCGTGTCGAAGGCAGCCGACCTCGAAACGAAGGACGATCCGACTGACAGGAAGGCCGACGACCTCGCCGACGGTCAGCAGGCACTGTTCAAGACCTTGCGAGGCCTGCGTGCGGACGAGGAGGCCATGAAGGCGGACGCCGATGCCCTGGCGGCCGCGGACCCCGGCCGAGCGCCCAAACCGTTCTGGCTCGGGAAGAACGTGAGCATCGTCGATACCTCGCTGTCGCCGGATGGCCGCTGGATGCTCGTGGTGACCGAGGCGAAGGACGCCGACAAGGGCAAGATCGCCGACCTCACGCATTACGTAACCGACTCCGGTTACGCCGAAACCGAGGCCACGCGCAGCTACGTCGGCAGGAAGGATCCGGCGCCGCAGTCGCTGCGCCTGCTCGATCTGCAGACGCACGCGAGCTTCGAGCTCGACACCGCCACGCTACCGGGCATCGGCGACGATCCTCTGGCCGACCTTCGCGCCAGGACGGTCGCGGCGCTGCGCAACGAGGGCAAGGGCGATCGCGCGGACGCACTGGCTGCCCCGAAGACGCGTCCGGTCATCGTCAACGGCGAATACAGCCCCGGCATCGTATGGAGCGACGACGGCCGGCAGGTGGCGGTGCAGCTGCGTGCGATCGACAACAAGGATCGCTGGATCGCTACCGTGGATTTCGGCCGCCACGCGCTGGTGTCGCAGCACCGCCTTACCGACAAGGCCTGGATCAACTGGGACGGCAACGACTTCGGCTGGCTCCGCGACGGCCGCACACTGTGGTACCTGAGCGAGGAAACGGGCTTCGCACAGCTGTACGTCCGCCAGCCGGGCGGCAAGGCCAAGGCATTGACGTCGGGCCGTTTCGAAGTGGACCACCCGGTCCTGAGCCCCGATGGTTCGCGCTTCTACGTGCGCACGAACAAGGTGGCGCCGTACAGCTACGACATCTATTCGGTGCCCGCGCAGGGCGGCGCGCTCACACGCGTCACGACCTTCGAAGGCCTGGACGATTTCGTCCTGTCGCCGGACGGCACCCGCCTTGCCGTGCTGCATTCCTCACCGTACGTGCCCTCGCAGCTGGCCACGGTGAGCGTGGACGGATCCGCGCTGCGGGAACTCACGGACACCCGCAAGCCCGCCTACAAGGCCCGCGAATGGATCGCCCCGAAGATCGTCCAGGTGCCTTCCACACACGGTGCGGGCACGATCTGGGCCAAGTTCTACGGGCCGGCCGATGCCGCCGCGGCGGCACCGCGTCCGGCAGTGATCTTCGTGCACGGCGCAGGTTACCTGCAGAACGTGCACCTCTCGTACCCCGCGTACTTCCGCGAGCAGATGTTCCACAACATGCTCGTGCAGCGCGGGTACGTGGTTCTCGACATGGACTATCGCGCGTCGAAGGGCTACGGCCGCGACTGGCGCACCGCCATCTACCGGCAGATGGGTCACCCGGAACTGGACGACCTGCTCGACGGCAAGGCCTGGTTGGTGGCCAACCATGGCGTGGACCCGAAACGCGTCGGCATCTATGGCGGCAGCTACGGCGGGTTCATGACCCTGATGGCGCTGCTGCGTGCTCCGGGCGAGTTTGCCGCCGGCGCCGCGCTGCGCCCGGTGACCGACTGGACCAGCTACAACCACGAGTACACGTCGAACATCCTCAACGACCCGCAGCTGGACCCCGATGCGTACAAGACCAGCTCGCCCATCCAGTACGCCGAGGCCCTGGCCGATCCGCTGCTGATCGAGCACGGACTGATCGACGACAACGTGCTGGCCAGCGATTCGATCCGCCTCTACCAGCGTTTCATCGAACTGCACAAGAAGAACTTCTGGATGTCGCTGTATCCGATGGAGCGGCACGGATTCGTGCATGCGGACTCCTGGTACGACGAATACCGCCGCATCGACGAGCTGTTCCGGGAGAAACTGGAGCACTGAGGCCGGGAGTCGCTGGGCCCCTGCCTGCGCAGGGGCGACGGCCATCGTCGTTCCTGCGCAGGCAGGAACCCAGCGACTTGCCTCCCCGGTCGCCAAGAATTTACGCAAACGTTACGCCGGCGCCCCGCCGCCTTACGCCGTAAATATCGCCCCAGGCGAACAATGCGCACCTTCCTTCCCGATGGTGCGCAACCGTGGAATTCCTCTACGTTCTCCTTGTCGTCGTCCTCACGGCCGTGACGATCGGCTTCCTCATGATCTGCGACCGGCTGGGTCGCCGCTGAGGGGGCCGCCGTGTCCATCGCCTACATCGTGGCTGCCGTCGTGGCGGTCTTCCTCGCCGGTTACCTCTGCGTCGCCCTGCTGAAGCCGGAGTGGTTCGAATGACCGCGAACGACTTCTTCCAGCTGGGGCTCTACCTCGCCGTGCTGCTGGCCCTCGTCAAGCCGGTGGGCCAGTACATGGCGCTGGTGTTCGCCGACGAGCCCAACCGCGTGACGCGAATCGGCGCACGCGCCGAACGTCTGCTCTACCGCTTCGCCGGCATCCGCGCCGACGAGGAGATGGGCTGGAAGCGTTACGCCATCGCCATGCTCGTGTTCAATGTCGCAGGTCTGGCCGTGGTGTACCTGCTCCAGCGCGCGCAGCAGTGGCTACCGCTCAACCCTCAGCACTTCGGCGCTATCGCGCCGGATTCGGCCATGAACACCGCCATCAGCTTTGCCACCAACACCAATTGGCAAGGCTACGCCGGCGAGTCGACCATGAGCTACCTCACCCAGGCGCTTGGCCTGACGGTGCAGAACTTTCTTTCGGCAGCGACCGGAATCGCGGTTCTCATAGCGGTGATCCGCGGATTCACGCGTCGGGCGTCGTCGTCGGTGGGTAACTTCTGGGTGGACGCCACCCGCGCGACGCTTTACGTGCTGTTGCCGTTCTCGTTGGTGCTGGCCTTGCTTCTGGTGTCGCAAGGCGTTGTGCAGAACGTGGCCCCGTACCTCGAGGTGACGACGGTCGCCCAGGGTACTCAGACGATCCCCATGGGCCCGGCCGCGTCGCAGATCGCGATCAAGATGCTTGGTACCAACGGCGGCGGCTTCTTCAACGCGAATTCCGCCCATCCATTCGAGAATCCGACGCCGTTCTCGAACTTCCTCGAGATGCTGGCGATTTTCCTGATTCCGGCAGCCCTTTGTTACACCTTCGGCAGCATGGTCGGCGACCGCCGCCAGGGCTGGGCGATCCTCGCCACCATGCTGCTCGTTTTCGTGCCGCTGACCGTCGGCCTCGTCGCGGCCGAACAGGCCGGGAATCCCGCGTTCCACGGCCTTGCCGTCGATGCGCAGGCGAGCGCGCTGCAGGCAGGCGGCAACATGGAGGGCAAGGAGACGAGGTTCGGCGTTGCGGCTTCCGGGCTGTTCGCCGCGATCACCACGGCGGCATCGTGCGGTGCCGTGAATGCGATGCACGACTCGCTGACGCCACTCGGTGGCCTGGTGCCGATGTGGCTCATGCAACTGGGCGAAGTGATCTTCGGCGGCGTCGGCTCGGGCTTGTACGGCATGCTCGCGTTCGCGGTGGTGGCGGTGTTCATCGCCGGCCTGATGGTCGGCCGTACGCCCGAATACCTCGGCAAGAAGATCGAGGCGCACGAGATGAAGATGGCGAGCCTCGCGGTGCTGATGCCCTGCGCCCTCGTGGTCATCGGCACCGCCATCGCCACGATGACCCCAGCCGGCGTGGCCGGCGTCGGCAATCCCGGCGCGCACGGGTTCAGCGAGATCCTCTACGCCGTCTCGTCCGCCGCGAACAACAACGGCAGCGCCTTCGGCGGCCTCTCGGCCAACACTCCCTTCTGGAACGTCCTGCTCGGCATCTGCATGTTCCTCGCGCGCTTCCCCCTCGCCATCGCGATGCTCGCGATGGCCGGTGCGCTGGCCGCCAAGCGCGCGGTGCCGCAGTCCGCCGGCACCCTGCCGACGCACACGCCGCTTTTCGTCGTGCTGCTCGCCTGCGTCGTGATCGTCGTCGGCGCGCTGACCTTCCTTCCCGCGCTGGCCCTGGGCCCGATCGCGGAACACCTCATGTCCGCCACGGCGCACTGATCATGACCACCCATGCTCCTGTCCAGCGCGGTTTCGACCGCGCGCTGCTGGCCCGCGCCCTGCGCGATGCGTTCCTGAAGCTTTCGCCGCGCCTGCAGTTCCGCAACCCCGTGATGTTCGTCGTCTTCGTCTGCAGCATCCTCACCACGCTGCTGTGGGTGCAGGCGCTCGCGGGCCACGGCGAAGCACCGGCCGGCTTCATCTTCCTCGTGAGCCTCTGGCTGTGGTTCACGCTGCTGTTCGCCAATTTCGCCGAAGCGCTGGCCGAGGGCCGGGGCAAGGCGCAGGCCGACGCGCTGCGTGGATCGCGCCGCGAGGTCGCGGCCAAGAAGCTCTCGGCGGCGGACCGCGATGCTACGGTGACGTTCACGCCGTCGAGCGAACTGCGCAGCGGTCATCACGTGCTGGTGGAGGCGGGCGACACGATCCCGGGGGACGGTGAAGTGGTCACCGGCGCCGCGAGCGTGGACGAAAGCGCCATCACCGGCGAATCCGCGCCGGTGATTCGCGAGTCGGGCGGGGACCGCAGCGCGGTCACCGGCGGGACCCGCGTGCTGTCCGACTGGCTTGTCGTGCGCATCACCAGCAACCCGGGCGAGAGCTTCCTCGACCGCATGATCTCGATGGTCGAGGGCGCGTCGCGGCGCAAGACGCCGAACGAGATCGCGCTCACGATCCTGCTCGCGAAGTTCACGCTCATCTTCCTGCTGGCCTGCGCGACGCTGTTGCCGTATTCGATCTACAGCGTGCAGGCCGCGGGCAGTGGTCACCCGATCACGCTCACGGTGCTGGTCGCCCTGTTGGTGTGCCTGATCCCGACGACGATTGGCGCGCTGCTTTCGGCCATCGGCATCGCGGGCATGGACCGCATGATCCGCGCCAACGTGATCGCGACCTCGGGCCGTGCCGTGGAGGCCGCCGGCGACGTCGACGTGCTGCTTCTCGACAAGACAGGCACGATCACGCTCGGCAACCGCCAGGCCGTCGCCTTCCATCCTGCACCGGGCATCGAGGAACGCGAACTCGCCGAGGCGGCCGAACTCGCCTCGCGTGCCGACGAAACGCCGGAGGGCCGCAGCATCGTCGCGCTCGCCGCGAACGCGTTCGGCTGGACCGAGCGGCGCGGGGACGATCGCCGGGCGGTGTTCGTGCCTTTCACGGCCCAGACCCGCATGAGCGGCGTCGACGCCGGCACGCGGCACATCCGCAAGGGCGCGATGGACGCGGTCGAGCGTTACCTCGACGCGCAGGACAGCCACCTGCCGCCCCTGGTGCGCCGCATGGCCGAGGACGTCGCACGCCGCGGCGCCACCCCGCTGGTCGTCGTCGACGGCGCGCTGACGTTGGGCGTCGTGGAACTCAAGGACATCGTCAAGGACGGCATCAAGGAGCGCTTCGCGCAGCTCCGCCGCATGGGTATCCGCACCGTGATGATCACCGGCGACAATCCACTGACCGCCGCGGCGATCGCGGCGGAAGCCGGCGTCGACGATTTCCTCGCCGAAGCGACGCCGGAGGCGAAGCTGAAGCTGATCCGCGACATGCAGGCCGGCAACCGCCTCGTCGCGATGTGCGGTGACGGGACCAACGATGCACCCGCCCTTGCCCAGGCCGATGTCGCCGTCGCGATGAACAGCGGCACGCAGGCGGCGAAGGAAGCCGGCAACATGGTCGACCTGGATTCCAATCCCACCAAGCTCATCGAGGTGGTCGGCATCGGCAAGCAGATGCTGATTACCCGGGGCGCGCTCACCACGTTCTCGATCGCCAACGATATCGCGAAATACTTCGCGATCATCCCGGCGGCGTTCTCCACGACGTACCCGGCCCTCGACACGCTGAACGTCATGCACCTGGCAACCCCGCAGAGCGCGATCCTTTCGGCGGTGATCTTCAACGCGCTCATCATCGTGTTTCTCATTCCACTCGCGCTGAAGGGCGTCGCGTACCGCGCGCTCGGCGCCGCCGCGCTGTTGCGCCGGAACCTTCTGGTTTACGGACTGGGCGGCGCGATCGTGCCGTTCATCGGCATCAAGGCGATCGACATGTTGCTGGTCCTGCTCGGACTGGCGTGACCCCGAGGCCCCAACCCATGCATTCCGTGAAACTCACCGTAACCATCGAAGATCGTGACGACCTGGATATGGAAGTCCGCGTGATCGCGCCGCCCGCGGAACCCGCGGCGGCCACCGCGGCTGCGCCCTTGCGCAAACCGCGCGCGGTGCCGTCACCGGCCGCGTCGCTCGACGACGAATACACGCTCGGCGGCTACGCCGGCATCTGATCCACCCACTCCACCGAAAAGGGGTCCCGCAAGGGATCGGTAACCATCCATGCGCAGTACACGATTCGCCCTCCTCGCCGCCCTTCTGGCGGTGGCACCCTTCACCCGCGCCGTGGCGGCAGGCAGCGACGATTGTTCGCAAGGCTTCGCCAGCCGCTTCGCCGCCGCGTACCGCGAGGACGCGCAACCGGCCGACCCGAACGCACCCGCGCCGGCGCGCCGCGGCCTGGCCTCGCCCCTGCCGTCGCCGCCGTTTCCTTCCGCCGAGTGGCAGCTCGGCGGTGTCGCCTACCCGATCGGCGTGCCGAACCTCAATGCGCGCTATCCCCTCGAGAAGGCGCTGGCCTGCAACCGCTTCGGCAAGTGGATGACCGACCACCGCATCGAGATCTATGGCTGGCTCAACGCCTCGGCCAACGCGAGCACGTCATCGCGCAGCAACTATCCGCTGTCTTACGCCACGCGCCCGAATCGGGTCGAGTTCAACCAGGCGCTTCTGCGCATCGAGCGCATCCCCGACACGGTGCAGACCGACCATGTCGACTGGGGCTTCCATCTCGACAACCTCTACGGGAACGACTACCACTACACGACGATGAAGGGCGTCTTCAGCAACCAGCTGCTGAACAACCCGCGCGCGAGCCAGCCGCTCAACGGCAAGACCTACGGCTACGATCCCATGCTCTTCTATGGCGAGATCTATCTGCCGCACGTCGCCGAAGGCATGATCGTGCGCGTCGGACGCTACCTGTCCCTGCCGGACATCGAAGCGCAGTTCTCGCCGAACAATTACCTCGTCACGCACTCGGTGCTCTACACCGTCGACCCGTATACGCAGATGGGCATCATGACCACCACGCGCCTCAATGCGCAGTGGACCCTCCAGGTCGGCATCAACGGCGGCAACGATGTCGCGGTGTGGAACCATTCGTCTCGGCCCACGCTGCAGGCCTGCGCGCGTTGGGTATCCAAAGACAACGACGACATGCTCTATCCCTGCGTGAACAGCTTCAATTCGTCCGACTACAACTACAACAACGTTCAGATGTACGTGACCACTTGGGGCCACCGCTTCAGCGAGGCCGTGCACATCCTGACCGAGGCGTACTACATGTACGGACGCAACATTCCCGGCTTTGGTCCCGGTGGGGAACCGGGTGTCGTGGGTTCGTCGCCGCAAGCGGGCAAGGCCGGCGAGTACGGCATCGTGAACTACATCAACGTGGCGCTCGATCCCAAGAACATGATCTCTTTCCGCAACGAGTGGTACAACGACCAGAAGGGCCAGCGCACGGGGTACGCCACGCGCTACACCACGCACACGCTCGGCATGACGCACTGGGTCAGCCCCGACCTCGAGATCCGCCCCGAGGTCCGCTACGAGAAGTCGTACGACGTGAGCGCCTACGACCGTGGTCGCAAGGACTATCAAGCCAGCCTGATCGTCGACGCGATCTGGCACTACTGAGGCACCGCCATGGGCACACTGATCCGCAACGCCGTCGTCCTGCTTCTGTTGCTCACCGCCGTCACGGGCGTGGCCTATCCGCTCGCCGTGGGCGGTATCGCCAGCGCGATCTTCCCCCGCGAGGCGGGCGGCAGCCTCGTCGAGCGCAACGGACACGTGGTCGGCTCGGCACTGATCGGGCAGTCGTTCACGGCACCCCGCTATTTCTGGGGGCGGCCGTCGGCCACCACGCCGACGCCGGACAACGCGCTGGCTTCGGGCGGTTCGAACCTTGGTCCCAGCAACCCGGCGCTCACCGACGCGGCGAAGCGACGGATCGCGGCGCTGCGCGCCATCGACCCGGGCAACGACTCCCCGGTGCCGGTCGAGCTCGTGGCGGCCTCCGCCAGTGGCCTCGACCCGGACATCTCGCCGGCCGCCGCCCGCTACCAGGTGGCCCGCGTGGCGCGTGAGCGTGGGCTGGACCCGGCCGCCGTGCAGGCGCTGGTCGAAGCGCATACGGAAGGGCGCCAGCTCGGCGTGCTGGGCGAGCCGCGGGTGAATGTGCTGGAACTGAACCTGGCTCTGGACGGCTCCAAACGGCTCCCTTGACGCCCGTCGTAGGAGCGCGCCTTGCGCGCGACATGTCTTGAGGCGGTGCCTCGGAACTGGCGCGCCAGCCCATAGTCATCGCGAAAACATGTCGCGCGCGGGGCGCGCTCCTACAATGCGTCCTCGACCTCTCTACCGGCAGCTGCAATGAACAACGATCGCGACGCCCGTGCCGATGCGCTGCTCAACGCCGCGAAGGAAGAGGACGGCCAGCGCCTGAAGATCTTCCTTGGCGCGTCGCCGGGGGTGGGAAAGACCTACGCCATGCTTTCGGCGGCACGCGATCTGCGCCGCCAGGGTGTGGACGTGGTAGTCGGCCTGGCCGAGACCCATGGCCGGGCGGAGACGGCCGCACTGCTCGAAGGCGTCGAGGTCCTGCCGACGCGGTCGGTGCAATACGCCGGGCGCACCTTCCAGGAATTCGACCTGGAGGCCGCGCTGGCCCGGCATCCGGCGGTGGTCATCGTCGACGAACTGGCGCACTCGAACCTGCCCGGCGGCCGGCACGCCTATCGCTGGCAGGACATCGTGGAACTGCTCGACGCGGGCATCGAGGTCTACACGGCCATGAACGTGCAGCACCTGGAAAGCCTCAACGACCAGGTGCGCCGCATCACGGGCGTGGCGGTGCGCGAAACCGTGCCGGACGCGTTCCTCGACCGGGCCCGGGACATCGTGCTGGTGGATCTGCCTCCGCGCGAGCTGATCGCGCGGCTGCGCCAGGGCAAGGTGTACGTGCCGGAGACCGCCGCGGTCGCACTGGAAGCGTTCTTCTCGCCCACCAATCTCGCAGCGCTGCGCGAGCTCGCGGTGGAGACGGTCGCCGCGCATGTGGAAAGCGATCTGCGCGAATCCATGCTCGCACGCGGTGACGCCATGCCCGTCCGGCGCCGCGTGGTGGCGGCCATCGACGGCGCCTCGCAGAGCGAATACCTCGTGCGCATCACGCGACGCATCGCCGAGCGCCGTGGCGCGCCGTGGAGCGTCGTCTTCGTCGACCGCGGCGGTACCGACAGCGCACGCCGTGAGCGCGTGGACGCAGCCATGCGTCTCGCCCGCCGTCTCGGTGGCGAAGGCGTGGTGCTGCGCGGCCATGCCGTCGCGGATGAACTGCTGGCCTGGGCCGACCGCGAGGGCGTGGGTCAGATCATCGTGGGGCGCACGCGGGAGCGCCCCATCGCACGGCGCCTGGGCTTGTCCTTCACCCAGCAACTGCTTCGGCGCGGCGCGCACCTGGAACTCACCATCGTGGCCACCCCGCTGGAACGGGCCAGCGCGCGGCGCCGGCTCCGCGCCGGCGGTGCGAAAGGCTCGCGCCGCGACTACGGCATGGCCACGGCCGCTACCGTGGTAGCCATGGCGCTGTCGTTCGTGGCCGACCGGTTCCTTTCCGTCGCCAACCTCTCGCTCATTTTCCTCACCGCCGTCTTGTTCGTCGCCGTGCGCACGCGCATGACCGTGGCGGTGTACACCGCCCTGCTCTGTTTCGTCGGCTACAACTTCTTCTTCGCGCCGCCGCGCTACACGCTCGTCATCGCCAATGCCGACGACGTGCTGGCGGTGGTGTTGTTCCTGGCCGCCGCGCTGGTGTGCAGCCGCCTGGCGACACGGTTGGCCGGGCAGGTGGCTTCGCTGCGCGCGGCCCAGATACGCGGACGCGCGCTGGTGACACTGGGGCAGCAATTGGCCACCGCGGCCGATGCGGCGGCTATCCGCGACGTGGGCGCGCGGGCCCTGGCGCGTGCACTGGATGCGCAGGCGAGCGTGCTCGCGCGCGACGCATCGGGCGCGCTGGTGCCCGTCGCTTCAGCGCCAGAGCCGTTCGCCTTGTCCGTGCAGGACGCCGCTGCCGCCGACTGGTGCGACGCGCACGCGGAACCCGCCGGACGCTTTACCGATACGTTGCATGGCGCTGCGAGCTGGATGCTGCCGCTGGGCACCGAGGCACAGCGGGCGGGCGTGGTGGCCTTGCGCTTTCCGGATATGCCCGGCGCGCCGGACGCGGACCACCGCGGGATGGCGCTCGCGATGGTGCAGGACATCGGCCAGGCACTGGAGCGTGCGCGTCTTGCCGCCGAGCTGGAAGGCGCGCGGGTGGAGGGCGAAACCGAGCGGCTGCGCAATGCCTTGCTGTCGTCGGTGTCGCACGACCTGCGCTCGCCGCTGGCCTCGATGATCGGTGCCGCCGGTACCTTGCTCGACTACGGGAAGCAGTTGCCCGAGGGCGAACGGCGCGAGCTGCTCGAAGCCATTCTTGGCGAAGGCCGGCGTCTCGACCGCTACATCCAGAACCTGCTGGACATGACGCGCCTCGGTCATGGTGCGCTCACGCTCAAGCGCGACTGGGTGGATGCCGGCGAGATCGCGGCCGCCGCGGTCGCGCGCATGCGCAAGCAGTTCCCCGAGATACGCGTGGACATGCAGTTGCCGCCGGGCACGGTACTCCTGCATGTGCACCCGGCGCTGATCGAGCAGGCCTTGTTCAACATCCTTGAGAACGCCGCCCGCTTCTCGCCGCCCGACGAACCCGTGCGTGTGGTGGTCCGTGCCGAGTCCGGGCACCTGCTGGTGGACGTGAGCGACCGGGGGCCCGGCATTCCGGACGACGAGCGCGAGCGGATTTTCGACATGTTCCATTCGGTGGCGCGCGGCGACCGCGGCAAACAGAGCACCGGACTGGGGCTCGCCATCTGCCGCGGCATGATCGGTGCGCATGGCGGCAGCGTGCAGGCCTTGCCCCATGTCGGCGCAGGCACCACCATCCGGGTTTCGCTGCCCCTGCCGGCGCCGCCCGACGACAACCCATGAATTCCATTGCGCCGCGCGTGCTCGTGATCGACGACGAAGCCCAGATCCGTCGGTTCCTCGACATCGGTCTGCGTGCGGAGGGGTACCACGTGCTGCTGGCGGCGACGGGAGAGGAGGGGCTGGGACTGGCTGCCACGCAGTCCCCCGACGTGGTGGTGCTCGACATCGGCCTGCCCGATCGGGAAGGCCACGACGTGCTGCGCGAGATTCGCCAGTGGAGCCAGGTACCCGTGCTGATGCTCTCGGTGCGCGACGCCGAGGCCGAGAAGGTCAAGGCGCTGGATCTGGGCGCGAACGACTACGTGACCAAGCCCTTCGGTATCCAGGAGCTGATGGCGCGCCTGCGCGTGCTGCTGCGCCAGGGTGCGAAGGCGGGGCAGCCCGAGGTGCCGGTGCGCTACGACGACGGCAGGCTGTCTATCGACCTCGCGCGGCGCGAGGTCGTCGTGGACGGCATGCCTGTGGCGCTGACACGCAAGGAATTCGCGGTGCTTTCCTTGCTCGTGCGCCACCCCGGCCGCGTGGTCGGGCAGCAGCAGATCCTTCGCGAGGTATGGGGCCCGACGCATGCCCAGGATACGCACTACCTGCGTATCGTGATGGGAAAACTGCGGCAGAAACTGGGTGACGACCCGTCGTCTCCGCGTTGGCTCAAAACGGAGCCCGGCGTGGGTTATCGCTTTCCGGCGTCGTGATGACGGTGCAAACGTTTTCGTTCATCACGCGCGTTTCATCGTGCGGCGCAAACGCGTGATCCCGGTCACAGCAACGCCAACGATCGCCATTTCTAAGACAAGTCCGATTTTCTTCCTCGATGAGCTTGCGCAGCCTCGCCCGCTCACTCGAAAAGGAGCGCTCCGTGTACCGTCTGCCATCCATCCTCATGGCTTCCATCATCGCCACCGTCGAGGCGCCTCCTCCCGTCGGCCTCAGGTGCGGCAACGAGCGCTTCGTTGCGGGGGAGCGCATGCTGCCCAGCTATCACGAAGCGTGGCTGCAATGCCGCAATGAGGAACACGCGCTGACCCATCCTCAAACGGGCACGTTCGCGAAGGAGCGCACCTGTTACGACGTGACCTCGCCCGGCACGCATGGCGATTGGCAGTACGGCCGCATCGCCATGGACGTGATCGAACGGCACAGCGGCGACGCCTATACCTTCGAAACCCTGTGGATGTGCAAGCCCATATGACTCACGTGGCCACGACCTGGCGCGCGAGGTAGCGTCCCGGCGAATCGCCGAAGGCCTTGCGAAACATGGCGACGAACGCGCTTGGCGAGGCGTAGCCCAGGGCATCCGCGACCACCGACACCGGCTCCCCTTCCGCCAGCCGCTCCAGCGCGCATGCCAGCCTCGCCTGCTGCCGCCACTGGGCCACGCTGCATTGCGTTTCCTGGCGGAAAAGGCGTGTGAGCGTACGCACCGACATACCGGCCCAGCTCGCCCACTCGTCGATCCCACGCGTGTCGTCCGGGCGCTCGAACATCGCCATGGCGATGCGACGCAGGCGGCGGTCCACCGGCATCGGCAGGTGCAGCTGTTCGACCGGCGCACGACGCATTTCGTCCAGCAACACGGCAAGCAGGCGGTCTTTCTCCGGCTCCGGGTCGCCGTCGATCGGCCAGGTGGCGGCGCGCTTCACGATGGCGCGGAAGAGGTCGCTTACACCCACGACGCACGGCCGATCGGGAAGACCCTCGGCGGCACAGGGCGCGATGAATACGCCCCAGGCGCGCAGAGGCCCCGCGATGCTCACCGTGTGCATCTCGCCCGGCGGCATCCAGCCGGCCCGGTGCGGCGGTAACAACCAAGAGCCGTGCTCCGTGCGGTTGATCACAAGGCCCTGTTCCACGTAGAAAAACTGCCCCCGGACATGGTTATGCCAGTCGGTTTCGGCGAGCGGAATTTCGCCCTTTGCCTCGTAGGCGACGAGCGGTGGACCGTCGGTACTCTCCAGGAGCGCGTGCAGGGTATCGTCCAGCATTTGGCCATTTCTCGACATAACTTGGCCCGGTGACGATATCAGGCCGATACCATCCATGACTATCATTTGCACTCCCAAACAATTGTCCTGACCGTGGCGCCCCACCGCCGCGAACGGACCTCGACGCCGGAGATTCGCCATGATCCGTCTCGTCACCCATGACTACAGCGACCTCGACGGCGGCCAGGAGGCGGGCGAGGCCCTCGTCACCTTCGTCGCCTGTGCCCACGCGATGCTGGACCCGGGAACCCCGGAAGAGCGGCTCCGCACGCTGGAACCGCGTCTTCTGGCCCAGCTGCCGACCCTGCGAGCCCTGGGCGTGTTCGAGCTTTTCGCGGTGCGCGATTCGGCTCTGGCGGCCCTCCTCGCCGACGAGGACGCGGATTCCTAACTTGTAAATATCTGCCCCACGCATATTTGCCTTGACAACTATACTGTTGGCAATAGAATATGCGTCATGAACACGAACGTATGCCCGAGTGACGGCCGCGATAGCCTGGGTGCCCTGATCGGCATGGTTCGCGGCGAGATCGTCCGGGCCATCGAGTCCGACCTCGCCGCGCAAGGGGCGGACCTCAAGTTCACCCAGTTCCATATGCTGAAGCGTCTGGCCATGCTGGGCCCCATGTCGGCCTCGGAGCTCGCCAGGGCCGTCGATGTCGACGGCGGCGCGATGACCCGCCAGCTCGACCAGCTGGAAACCAAGGGATACCTCCGCCGCCAGCCGCACGAGCAGGACCGCCGTGCCCTGCGCATCGAGCTGACCGAGGCGGGTGAAGCGCTGTGGCGGCATCTGCATGAGAGCAACGTCGCCACGCTGGAGCGTGCGCAGCGCAGCCTGTCCGCCGAAGAGCGCGAACGGCTGCACGACTACCTGGAGCGCGTGCTTACCGCGCTCCGGCAAAAAGACTGACCTTACCGTCGAGGCAAAAACTCATGCGTCTGCACACTCTTGTGGCGGCCGTCGGGGCCGCGCTGATCCTGTCCGGCTGTGTCACCAGCCGTGGACTGGAGCCGCAGGGCCGGCTAGCCGACCCCGCCAACCTTCACGCCGAACGCAGCCTGGCCAAGGCCCAGGTCTCGCCGGCGAACTGGCCGTCGTCCGACTGGTGGACGGGACTGGGCGATAGCCAGCTGTCCTCGCTGATCGAGGAAGCCCTGAAGGACAACCCGGATCTCGCTGCCGCCGACGCACGCGTGCGCCAGGCGCAGGCGCAGAGCGGCGCGGCCGACGCGGCGCGCGATCCCACGTTGGCCGTGGGCGGCGGCGTGGCTGGTGCGCACCTGCCTGGCACGCTGTTCCCCGCGCCGCTGGGCAACCACTTCAGCTGGACGAAGTACGGCTACGGCAACTTCAGCTGGGACTTCGACCTCTGGGGCGGCAAGCGCGCCGCATGGGAAGCCGCCGTTGGTTCGCAACGGGCCAGTGAGATCGACGCGCGCGCCGCGCGCATCGAACTGTCCACCAACGTGGCCCGCGCTTACGTGCAGCTGGGCTACGCGTTCACCGAACTGGACGTCGCGAAAGCCGAGCTGGATCGCAGCACCGCGTCTCGCGAACTGACCCGTCAGCGCGTGGCCGCCGGTGTGGACAACCAGATACAGGTGAAGCAGGCCGACAGCGAAGTGGCGTCGGCGGAACGCGAGATGGCCGTGGCCCAGCGGGCCATCGACAGCGCGCGTAGCGCGTTGAGCGTGCTGCTCGGCAAGGGCCCGGATCGCGGTCTGGACATCGCGCGGCCCGCGGTGCTGGCACCGTCGGCCGTGGCCGTGCCGGCCAACCTGCCGGCCGATCTGCTCGGCCATCGCGCCGATCTCGTCGCCGCGCGCTGGCGCGTGGAAGCGGCGTCCAAGGACATCGCGTCCGCGAAGGCGGAGTTCCTGCCCAACGTGAGCCTCGGCGTGCTCGCCGCGCAGGTCGCCGGCGGCAGCGAAAACCTGTTCGCTTCCCGCGCACGCTTCTGGCAGGTGTTGCCGGCCTTCAGCCTGCCGATCTTCGACGGTGGACGCCTGCGCGCCAACCTTGCCGGCAAGGACGCCGAATACGACCTGGCCGTGGCCCAGTACAACAAGATCCTGGTCGGCGCCCTCAACGAGGTGGCCGACGATCTTTCCGGCCTGGACTCCCTCGCGACCCAGGTCGCGGCGCAACAGCGCGCCAGGGATGCCGCGCAGCAGGCTTATGACCTGTCGCAGCAGCGCTACAAGGCGGGCGTCGGCAGCTATCTCGAATCGCTGGTGGTGCGCCAGCAACTGCTTCAGGCCGAACAGCGCATGGCCGCGCTGCGCGCACAGCAGGTCGACACGTCCGTCCAACTCATCCAGGCGCTCGGCGGCGGTTTCCGCCCCGAGGCCGGCGACCAGCCGGTCGCCGCCGCCACGCCAGCGAACAACTAAGAAAACGTCCCGAGGCACTAACGATGTCCCAAGAAACCACCGCCCCCGCAGGCGCCGTCGTGGCGCCGCCACCGAAGAGCCGTCGCGGCTTCTTCCTCAAGCTTCTGGTCCTCGTTCTCGTCCTGGCCGGCATCGGCTGGACCGTCTGGTATTTCGTCGACGGCCGCTGGTACGAGGACACCGACGACGCCTACGTCAACGGTAACGTGGTGCAGATCACCCCGCAGATCGCGGCCACCGTCCTCTCCATCACGGCGGACGACGGCGACCGCGTGCACAAGGGCGACGTGCTGGTGAAGCTCGACGACAGCGATGCGCAGATCGCCATCCTGAGTGCGCGCGCCGAACTGGCCAACACCGTGCGTCGCGTGCGCGGCCTCTACAACAACGTGAGTTCCGCGCAGGCCGATGTGGCCGTGCGGCAGACGGCCGTGGACCGCGCCCGCGCGGACTACAACCGTCGCCGCGACCTGGCCAAGTCCGGCGCCATCTCGGCGGAAGAACTGTCGCATGCGCTGGACACGCTCACGTCGGCGGAAAGCAGCCTGGCTTCCGCGAAGCAGGCGTACAGCACCAGCAAGGTGCTGGTGGACGACACCGTGGTCGCCTCGCATCCGGATGTGCGCGCTGCTGCCGCGAAGCTGCGCTCGGCCTACCTCGACAAGGCGCGCACCCTGATCCTGGCCCCCGTCGACGGCTATGTCGCCAAGCGCAGCGTCCAGCTCGGCCAGCGCGTCCAGCCCGGCGCGGCCCTGATGGCCGTGGTGCCGCTGCATGAGGTGTGGATCGACGCCAACTTCAAGGAAACGCAGCTCACCCACATGCGCATCGGCCAGCCGGTGGACGTCACCGCCGACGTGTACGGCAGCGGCGTGGTGTACAAGGGCAAGATCCGCAGTCTTGGCGTGGGCAGCGGCAGCGCTTTCTCGCTGCTGCCGGCGCAGAACGCCACCGGCAACTGGATCAAGATCGTGCAGCGTGTGCCGGTGCGTGTGGTCTTCACCGATCCGAAGCAGCTCGACGAAAAGCCGCTGCGCATCGGGCTCTCGACGAAGGTGACGGTGTCGCTGCATGACCAGGGCGGTCCGCTGCTTGCGCAGCAGGCGCCCAGCAAGCCGGAATTCTCCACGGACGTCTACGACAACCGCCTCGCCGGCGTCGACGAAGAGATCGCACGCGTCATCCACGACAACGCATCGTCGGGCGCGGGCGAACAGGAAAAGGCGCCGAAGTAAGCGCATGCGACGGGCGTGGCCCATGCCGCGTCCGTCGCCCGCCTCCGCCCCGTCCTCCAACGATCAGGTTTTTCCATGAGCACCGAATTTCGACCGCCGAACCTGGCGCTGTCCACGGTCGGCCTCTCGCTCGCGACCTTCATGCAGGTGCTGGACACCACGATCGCGAACGTCTCGCTGCCCACCATCGCGGGCAACCTGGGCGTCAGTTCCAACCAGAGCACGTGGGTGATCACCTCCTTCGCGGTGAGCAACGCCATCGCGCTGCCGCTCACCGGCTTCCTCACCCGCCGCTTCGGCGAAACGAAGCTGTTCGTGTGGGCGACCCTGCTGTTCTCCCTCGCCTCGTTCCTGTGCGGCATCGCGCAGAGCATGGGCATGCTGATCCTGTTCCGCGCCATCCAGGGCGCGGTGGCCGGCCCGATGTACCCGATCACGCAGAGCCTGCTCATCTCCATCTATCCACCCGCCAAACGCGGCATGGCGCTGGCACTGCTGGCGATGGTCACGGTGGTGGCGCCGATCGCCGGCCCGATCCTCGGCGGCTGGATCACCGACAACTACGCGTGGCCGTGGATCTTCTTCATCAACGTGCCCATCGGCATCTTCGCCAGCTTCGTGGTGGCCAACCAGATGAAGGGCCGGCCGGAAGTCACGGAAAAACCGAAGGTCGACTACGTGGGCCTCATCACGCTGATCATCGGCGTGGGAGCCTTGCAGGTGGTGCTCGACAAGGGCAACGACGAGGACTGGTTCTCGTCCACGTTCATCGTCGTGACCGCGATCATCGCCGTCATCGGACTTGCCGTCTTCCTGATCTGGGAGCTGACCGACAAGGACCCGATCGTGAACCTCAAGCTGTTCCGGCACCGGAACTTCGCGATGGGCACGCTATGCCTGGTTCTGGCGTACGCGGCATTCTTCGCCATCGGCCTGCTCGTACCGCAGTGGTTGCAGCGCAACGTGGGATATACCTCCACGTGGGCCGGTTTCGCCGCCGCGCCACTGGGCATCCTGCCGGTGATCCTCACGCCGTTCGTGGGCCGCTACGCGCACAAGTTCGATTTGCGCCTGCTGGCCTCCGGTGCGTTCATCGTCATGGGCGCCACCTGCTTCATGCGTTCGGACTTCTTCCTCGACATCGACTTCTACAGCGTGGCGATGGTGCAGCTCATCCAGGGCCTGGGCGTGGCGCTGTTCTTCATGCCGGTGCTGACGATCCTGCTGTCCGATCTGCAACCGCGCGAAATCGCGGCGGGCTCCGGCCTCGCCACCTTCCTGCGTACGCTGGGCGGCAGCTTCGCGGCCTCGATCACCACCTTCATGTGGGACCATCGGGCGATCGTGCACCACGAGCGCCTGGCGGAGAACATCACGCCGTTCAACCCGACCGCGCAGCAGGCGCTCAACCAGATCGGTCCGGGCGATCCGCAATACGCGGCCGCGGCGGTGAACCAGATGATCACGCAGCAGGGCTACCAGATCTCCTTCAACGAGGTCTTCCACATGCTGGGCTATGTGTTCGTCGGATTGATCTTCGTGGTCTGGCTAGCCAAGCCGCCGTTCGCGGCAAAGGCGGGTCCGGCTGCCTCCGGGCATTGACGATCTTCTACCGGGAACGCGACTCAAAAAAAGCCGGCACTGCCGGCTTTTTTTGTTCTTCGCGGATTTACGGGGCGGCTTTTCTCGCGGCACTTGTCTAGGTTCGCTTCGTAGGGTGCGCTCGCCTTCGGCCTCGCGCTCGGCGCCATTGCCGTGGTCGGGAGTCCAGCACCCGTCCCCCTCGCCGCGAAGACTTACGTCGTTCCTTGCGAAAGGAGGAGCCGCTAGCGCGGCTCAGTGTCCTATGGCTTACGCCGCGGCGAAGACGGCCGGCCGTCCAGGCCGGCCCCCTTCGGACCTACCCGCAGCGCAACTTACGACTCCAGACATCGCGGCGAGGGGGACGGATGCTGGCATCGGACGGTGAGGCGGCGTGATGTTTTTGAGATCGCGTTGTTTGTTGTTTCGGCAATCTGCGCGTAAGTCGCTGGGTGCCCGCCTGCGCGGGCACGACGGTGAGGGGGGGCTCGTGGCATCGCGGCTTTGCCGGGTCGGCTTTCCCAACAAGCTGCCTCAGTTATCGGGGGAGTCTTCGGTGTCCACCCTCGAGGCGAGTTCCGCACAAGAGAGCGGCCGAAGGCCAATCAGGTACATGGGCCGCGTAAGCGGCCTTTCCTTTCCGAACGCGGAGGACCTGTCTGAGCAGCGAGGGTGGACACCGAAGGCTCTGGCCTCACCGTCCGAGCCGCGGGCTCTGCGCAAAACCGTCCGAGCCCCAGGCTCTGCGCCGCCCCGTATGCACGAAGAAACAAAAAAAGCCGGCATTGCCGGCTTTTTCTTGTACCACCAGATTTGTCAGATATCGAAGCCGATACCCACCAGCGCCATGGTCTCACCGCGGTTCGGCTCCTGGAAGCTGCCGTTGGAAATGTGGCGGACCTGGAAGCTCACGTTCTTGTACTGCCAGCCGAGGGTGCTGACGAATTCGTAGCCGCTCGACAGCGCCTGGGTGCGTCCGCCCGCGGTGCCTGCCACCTGGAAGCTGAAGAAGAACGGCTGGTACCAGTCGCCCGCGCTGCCGTAGTGGAGACGGGCACCGAAGGCAGCCACCCAGATGTCGTCCGTCACGCCTGGATCCGAGTTGGCGTAACGGCCGATGTCGCGCCCCTTGATGTAGCCGAGGGAAACATCGGGCGACCAGGTGAAGCGGCTCTGTCCCATGGGCTGCGGGGAGAACACCGCCTCCGCGAAGAAGGCATTGGTGCCGTAACTGTTCATGTAGCTGCGGCCGCCCTGCACTTCGATGTGCGTCTGGGCGGCGGCCGGAAGGCTGGCGGCGAGGGCGAGGACGGCGAGAGCGCCGAGAACGGGACGGGACGAGCGCATGGGGGACGGGCCTTGTGATGGGACGTTAATGAACTGAATCGTTCGGTAAATAGTGTCCAACGAATGTGAATAAAGGGCACGGCGGGAATTATTTTCCGCCGTACCTTTCGGAAGCTTGTCCGGTCGTGCCGTCGACGATCGGGGTCAAGGCAGGCTGGCAAGTGCCGTTAAAGACCCTGGAGGCCAGCCGACGATCGGTGCGGCCAACGGGCGGCAAGGGGTCGGCGACAGGTGGAAAGGGCGACGTTCAAGGTGGCGACCAGGGTGCGCGCGCGGCGCGCGCGGCTGGCCACATGGGCGGTGGCGATTGCCTTGTCCGTGGGCGTGGCGGGCATCGTCGCGATCCTTCAGTTCGACGTGTACCGGGGTATGCGGGATGGCACGCGGCGGCAGTTGGCTGCCTCGGCAGCGGGCGCGGTACGCATGATCGACCAGGATATCGACGCGACGATGGGACCCCTCCTCGCCCTGCGCAACGAAGTCGACAGCGCCGAATCGGGCGCGTTGCACGCGCGGCTGGCCGAAGTGCAGGCACGACATCCCGAACTGTCCAGCCTCGTCGCGCTCGACGCCGACGGCGGCGTCATTGCGTCCACCAGCGTTCCACTGGCGAACTGGCGCGCCAGCGTGGACGCTCCGCGCAGGATGGCGCTCGGTGCGAGGGTCCGCGTGCTCGTGGCCGATGCGCAGGGCGCCATTCCAGCCGGTATCCGCGTCCTCGTGGACTCCCGCGTGCCCCAGCCGGCGGCCTTCGGTGCCGTCATCGACGCCGTACGCCTGCGCGACGAGATGCTGCACTCGATGCTCGGCCAGGGCGCGGCGATGAGCGCCTTTTCGACCGATGGGCGGCTTTTCGCGAGCGATCGCGACGATGCCTCGGCCTGGGTCTTGCCGTCACCGGCCGCCGGTACGTCGGGACACTACGACGACGGCCGGCGTTCCCATGCATGGCTGGCCTCCATGCGTCATCCCTATGTGGTGCAGGTGAGCCTCGACAGCGCCGCCACCAAGGCAGACTGGCTACGGCAGGCCAGCCCATCTTTCCTGGCGACGCTGGCGCTCGTCGTCCTGCTCAATGTCTTCGCCGCCCTGTTCGATCGCGCGTACCGGCGGCAGGCCGGCCTGGTCGAGGCACTGTCGCGAAGCGCGCGCCACCTGGGCGACGTACAGCGGACGGGTCACATCGGCCTCTGGGAAGCCGATCTGACGGACCGTACCGTCGTCTGGTCCGGTCATGTGCACGAAATCACGGGCCTGCCGCCGGGCCGTACGGGCGGCAGGCACGGTACGTATTACAAGCTGGTGCATCCCGACGACCAGGCAGCGGTCGTGTCGTGGCTGGCCTTGTACGAGCACGGGGATGGCCCCTACGAATGCGAGCATCGCCTCTGTCGTCCCGATGGACGCGAGGTTCGCGTGGTCCTGCGTGCCGCGCGCATCACTAGCGAAGACGGCCAGCGGATCCTCGCCGGAACGATCAGCGAGATCACCGCGCTGCACGAGACGCGTCAGCGCCTCCAGGACACCGACCGTGATCTCGCGGCGAGCGAGGCGGCCTATCGCCAGTTGCTGGCGCGCATGCCATTGCCCCTGGTGGTGGTGCGCGACGACCGGATCGAATACGCCAACCACCTCGCGGAAGACCGCCTGGGCGCGGAAGGGCGCACTCTGGTCGGCCGCCGCGCCGGCGATTTCCTCGACGCCCACGCATTGGAAGCGACCCGCCGGGGTGCCGCGGAGGGCACGAGCATCGCGGCGTGGGTCGAACCGGAACACGGCATGCCCTTCGAAGCGGAACTTGCGCTGTCCGACTACCGCGACTCGCGCGGGCGCGGCACGTTGGTCATCGTTCGCGACGTGACCGAGCAACGCCGCTACGAGGAGCGCCTCAACCACCAGGCCACGCACGACGAGCTCACCGGCCTTCCGAATCGCCGGGCGCTGCGGGAAAACCTGGAGTCGATGCTGGCGCAGAGGGAACTGGACGGTTCGGGATTGATGGTCCTGTTCGTGGACCTCGATCATTTCAAGGTAATCAACGACGCGCTGGGGCACGCCCTGGGCGATCAGGTGCTGCGCGACGTGACCCTGCGGCTCGGCGACGCCGTGGGTGGCGAGGGACAGGTGGGCCGGTTCGGCGGGGACGAATTTGTCGCGGTGCTGCCCTTCGGCGGTTCGCCCGCGAAGGCGATCGACGTCCTGCCGCGCATCCAGCGCGCCATCGAGGAGCCGCTGGAAGTGGCCGGGACGTCGCAGCGCCTGAAATGCAGCATCGGCGTTGCCTTCGCGACCCGCGACGGCGCCGACGCGGACACGTTGATCCGCAATGCCGACACGGCGATGTACGACGCCAAGCGTTCCGGGCGGCACACGTGGAAATGCTATTCGGCGGAAATGCACGCCACGGCAATGGCCAGGCTTACCGTGCTCACCCGCCTCTCCGGCGCGAATCTCGACAACGAACTCGCACTCGCCTGGCAGACCCAGCACGCGGGCAGCGACGCCGCGACGATCGGTGTGGAAGCCCTGCTGCGCTGGCCCTCGGCACCCGGCGACCTCTGCAGCAACGACCGCCTCATTCCACTGCTGGAAGAAACCGGCGCGATCGTCCAAATCGGGCAGTGGGTGTTGCGCGAGGCATGCCGACAGCAGCGGATGGTGCTCGACACCATCGGGCACGGCTGCCGGCTTTCGGTGAACATATCGGCGCAGCAACTGGTGCACACCGACCTGGTGGCCGACGTACGGCACGCCCTGGCGGAAACCGGGGCGCGCGCATCCGCGCTGGAACTGGAACTGACGGAAAGCGCGTTCATGCACGAGCCCGAACGTGCCATTCGCACGCTGCACGAGTTGCGCGCCATGGGCGTCAGCATCGCGCTCGACGATTTCGGCACCGGGTATTCGAATCTCACCTATCTGTCGCGCCTTCCGCTGGACAAGATCAAGATCGATCGCCACTTCACCGGCACGCTGTTGCAGGACGAAGTGGACACCTCGATATGTCGCTCCATCATCTTCCTCTGCCGCAGCCTCAATCTGGAGGTGGTGGCGGAGGGCGTGGAGACCGAACGGCAGCGCGCCTGGTTGCTTGCCGAAGGTTGCGAGGCCATGCAGGGCTACCTCTTCTCGCGTCCCGTGCCGGTGGAGGCGCTGTGTCGTTCACGCCGGGAGCCAATGCGTTCACCGCAGGACGATTTATCGAGCGACGCGACGCTCATACATTGATCGCAGGTGGCACGCAGCCACGTTCCCGGTGATCCCATGTATCGCGCCCCCGCTATCTTCGTTTCCCACGGTGCCCCGACCTTCGCGCTGGAGCCCGGGTTGCTCGGTTCCCGCCTCACCGACCTGGGCAAGCGCCTGGCGAGGGCCAGCGGCATCGTCGTCGTATCTCCCCACTGGCAGACGTGCGGCATTCGCGTCACCGGCGCCGCCTGGCCGCCCACGATTCACGACTTCGGCGGCTTCCCGCCAGCGCTCTATGAGTTGACTTACCCGGCGCCGGG